>Ga0307479_10000002_pt1 | contig 580714 bp, 529 predicted proteins | sample atmos_gasesECM4C_FD_203743 | JGI IMG/M metagenome (GOLD analysis project Ga0307479, IMG submission 203743) | Hardwood forest soil microbial communities from Morgan-Monroe State Forest, Indiana, United States - atmos_gasesECM4C_515 | ecosystem: Environmental > Terrestrial > Soil > Temperate...
TTGAACCAGCCCGCCGATCAACCATGCCCCATCAACCCCATTCATGCTGTGCAGAACCGTCAACTTCCCGTTGGGCGTGATCTTGAAAATGCTTCCGCCGGTTGGCGCCCCGATTCCGCGTGTCGTACCGTAGAAGTTGCCGTCACTGCCCTCGATCAACGGACCGACCGGATTGTAGCCATCGCTGGCGCCGGCGAAGTTGTGCAGCACATATATTCTCCCGCTCGTCGCCACCTTGAAAATGATTCCGTTACCGGCGTTCCCACCGTAAATCGTCGGCCCGTAAAGATATCCATCTGTACCCAGCGCCAGCGCCGCCGCCGGCTGGCAACCATGGGCGTTATCGAACTCATGCAGTAACGTGAAAACCGCCGCGGTGGCAGAGATCGTCATGCGGTAAATCGTGCCGCAATTGGAGGCTGCGCCCCCTTCCCACGTCGTCCCGTAAAAATTACCATCCGGACCCGGGATTGGTGGGGCCGCCGGATATGCTCCATCTTTGCCGCCAGTAAAGTTGTAGAGCACTGTGTAGATTCCGGTCTGGGTGATGTCGAATACAGTCCCGAAACCATGACTACCACCGGCCTGTGCGGTGCCCAGAAAATGACCGTTCGGCCGAAGCATCAAGCCACCATTGGGGCTGGCACCATCGGCGCAGTTTGCCGTCGAGCAAAAACTGTAAATAACGTGCAACTTTCCCTCAACAGTGATCTTGAATACCGTTCCCATGCCGTTGGCACCGCCGCTGTTGGACGTGCCATACAAAGCGCCATCGCCCCCCTGCGCCAGGTTTGCGCTGGGGTTCACGGAATCTCCATTTTGGCTTCCGAAGTTGTGTAAGACGGAAAAGGTTTGAGCACTGGCAGGCATCGCCGTACATAACGCGATAACCAGCGCAGCACAAAACGTAACGACGTAAGCGGCTTTTATTTCTTTCACAAAACCCTCCGAACGGCCCTTCGGCCAGTAGCCGTCGTTGAGGCACAAAACGATTTATGGTTGGAGAAGCCCGGTTCGCAGTCGAACCAGTCGAGGGGAGGAGTGCAAGAAAATCTTTGCGCGTGGCGGGGCGATCCGTCAAGATAAAAAGATGCAAAAGGCGTTGCACCCCGAGATTCTCTTGCGGATCGCCCTGAACTAAAGTCGCAGTCTACGGCGTCACGACGAATTGCCGATTGCTGGTCAACGTCCCACTGAAGGTTGTTACGGTGATAAAGCCCGTCGTCGCACCGGCAGGAACTGTGGTCTTCAGATAAGTGCCAGATACGACCGTCGCCGTAGCGGGCGTTCCGTTAAACGAAACCGTGGTTGATGGAGTGAAACCTTGTCCTAAGATCTCGACAAAATGCCCTACCTGACCCATGAACGGGACCATGCTGACAAATGCTGGCAAGCCGGCGTCCCAGCTGTAGAAGACGCCGCAACCAACTGTGCCACCGCATCCGGTGCCAGTACCGCCCAAAAGGGCTCCCCCGTACAACCGCCCGTTCGTGTGCTGGAATGGTGTGGTCACGACGTCGGAGCCCGTCGTGCCGTCGAAGTTGTGGAGGACCGAGAAACTGCCTGCTGGTGTAACCTGGAATAGAGTGCCGCAGCCGGACGGATTGGCGTCAGGGCAGTTCGAGCTGTTCCCACCTTCTGCAGCGGCGCCATAGAAGTTTCCGTCGCTAGCTTGCGTCAGCCCTGTCATATACCCGTTTCCGTCCGTTGACCCGTTCAGGATGTACAAAACGGTCGGGGTTCCGGTAGGTGTGATCTTATAAATCACCCCAGACCCAGACGAGATGCTGTCGATTGTCGTCCCGTAGAAGTTTCCATCGCTGCCCTGAACTGGAGCGCTGTAGTAGGAAGGGCTGAAGCCGTGGTAACCATCAAAGTTGTAAAGTACAGTCACCAAAGCTGCCATCCCGGTGCGTAGCTTGACCTGAAAAAACGTGCCGGCTCCGTTGATTGTCGCCCCGTACAAATTTCCATCTGTGCCCAAAACTAACGGCGTAGGATGGCAGCCGTGATTTACGTCAAAGGTATGTAAAGTTGTAAACACGTTACCGGTAATTCTGTACAACGTGCCGCAGTTCGCTTTACTCCCTCCGTTTTGTGTGGTTCCATAGAAACTCCCGTCTGGCCCCAGAATCGGCGCTGCTGTTGGGCCAAACGCATCCTGGCCTCCAGTGAACTTGTAGAGTGTGGTGAGAGTGCCAGTCGACGTTATATCGAATATAGTTCCGCAACCCTGAAAGCAATTGTTGTTTCCCCCTTCAAAGGTGGTGCCAATGAAGTGGCCGTCTGGGCGGAGGGTCAAGCCGACGAGGGGCCCGCTGCCGTCTGTGCAATTCGCGAGCGAACAAAAATTGTACAAAACACTCACATTTCCCGCAGGAGTGATTTTGAAAACTGTACCGCTGTTGTGAGTTCCACCACCCGTTGTGCCGTACAAGCTGCCGTCACCGCCCTGCGCCAGGGGTCCATATCCGGGAAATTCTGGGTCTCCACTGTGGCTTCCGAAGTTGTACAGCACGGAAAACTGGGCATATGCAGGTATCGCTGCCGACATCACGACCACAGCCAGCAGTGCGATAGCAAACATCCGATAATTCTTGACTGTCATAAATCTCCTAATTTGACGAAACTCGACTTTTGTGCGACTTGGATGCAGCCTATGGCGTGACGACGAATTGCCGATTGCTGGTCAATGTCCCACCGGAAGTAGTTACTGTGATGAAGCCAGTCGTCGCACCGGCGGGAACTGTGGTCTTCAGATAAGTCCCAGAAACGACCATCGCTGTGGCGGGCGTTCCATTAAATGAAACGGTGGTTGATGGGGTAAACCCTTGTCCTAAGATCCCGACAAAATGTCCTACCGCGCCCATGAAGGGGACTGTGCTGACAAATGGCGTCAGGCCGCCATCCCAGCTGTAAAAGACACCGCAACCAAAAGAACACGGAACCGCAGTCCCGGCGCCACCTTCTACTGTGGTGCCGTACAATAGCCCATTCGTATGTTGGAATGGAGTAGCGGCGACGAAGAAGCCCGTCGTGAAATCGAAGGTGTGAAGAACCGAGAAACTGCCCGCCGGTGTCACCTGGAATAGTGTGCCGCAACCGTTAGTACAGGCAAAGTTGACGTTCCCCCCCTTCCTCGGCACCGCCGTAGAAGTTTTCGTCTGTGGCCTGCACCACGCCAGCAGCAATAGATTTCCCGTCCGTCGTACCGTTCAGGCTATGCAAAACCGTCAGGGTTCCGCTCGGCGTGATCTTGAAAACCTCCCCAAAGTCCCCCGTCGTGCCATTTCCAGTCGTCGTTCCGTAGAAGTTACCATCGCTGCCTTCGATCAGAGGAGCAGCCGGATTGGTGCCGGCCGTGCCATCAAAGTTGTAAAGCACGGCGAGCTTGCCGGCAGGCGTGATCTTGAATACGACGCCATCGTTTGAACTTCCTCCCCGGACCGTAGTTCCGTATAAATTCCCGTCGGTGCCCAGAACTAGAGCCCCGTTGGGGTTGCAACCTTGTGAGGGATTGAACTTGTGCAGGAGCGTGAACACAGTTTTAATGCCATTGGTTGTGATCTTGTATATCGTGCCACAGTTACCTACTCCTCCTACAAAAGCCGTTCCATAGAAGCTTCCGTCCGGGCCTAGGATCGGAGGCGCGCTGGGCGCGCCGCCATCCGTGCCTCCGGTGAAGTTGTAGAGTGTAGTGAGGCTACCAGTCCCAGATATGTCGAATACAGTTCCAGCGCCGCTTGAGGACGTTGTTGTGCCAAGAAAGTGCCCATCCGGGCGGAGAGTCAAGCCACTCACGGGGAGTTCGCCGTCGGCGCAATTTGCCTGAGAGCAAAAACTGTACAAAACCTTTAGCTCTCCAGCAGGGGTGATCTTGAATACCGTTCCACCAGCGTTTGCCCCTCCTATGTTGGAGGTGCCGTACAGGCTGCCGTCAAAGCCTTGCGCTACCACACCCTGGGGTTCCACTGGGTCTCCGCTGTGGCTTCCGAAGTTGTAGACCACCGAAAACTGGGCGTAAGCAGGGATAGCTGCGGACACCACGATCAGAGCCAGCAGCGCGAGAGCAAACATCCGATAGTTCTTGATTGCCGTCATAGATTTTTCCTCAGGGGCTTCTGCGAACGGAAAGATTCAGGAAGCCATTGCTAGAGTTGAAAAAATGATTAGGGCCGGGGCGGAGGGCGAATGATTGCAGTCTTGCTCGCGCCAAGGCACCTGTCAAGAGTGAAAGATTTTGCGAGGTAGTTGCTGAATTTCAACCACTGCCTACGAATACGAAGTGCCTGCCATTGACCCCTGACCCCGACTTGTGATTACATTCCTAACCACCCGCCGAACTCCCCCGGTTCGCGGGCATTCTGGGGCGTGCGACCGAGGTGATATATGAAGTCGCGCTTTCTGGCTCTGCTGATCTTCCTGTTCGCTTTCTCCCTTTGCGCCGTTGCCCGCGATGTGGTTCTGCCGGCAGGCACTCTTTTGAAATGCACTCTCAACGAGCCCAATTTCTCTTCCAAGACCGCTGACGTTGGCGATCCCGTGGTCTGCCACCTGCACGGCATGGTCTCATTCGGCCAGCAGGCCTTTCCGCGTGGAGCCTATCTGGTCGGTCACCTCGAAGCCGAGAAAGATCCCGGCCACTTCGTGGGCAAGGGATATCTCAAGCTGCAGTTTGACCGCATTGGCCTGCCCAGCGGCGACCTGCCGCTGGATGCCAAAGTCATCGCGACCAATGGCTATAAAGTCGACAAAGAGGGCAAGATCGACGGCAAAGGTCATGCCAAGCGCGACGTCGCGGAATGGATGTTTCCGCCGCTCTGGCCGTGGAAGGTGATCATGCTGCCCGCTCGCGGCCCGCGCCCGACGCTCAAGGGCGAGTCCGCGCTCACGCTACGCCTGATGGACGACGTCGAGATTCCCCAGGTGGCGCAGACCTTCGGCCCGGGATGGCATTACTTCGGGCGTCCGCAGAACTCGTCTTTCCATGATGTTTATGGGAACCCGGTCTTCGGAAGCGCTGTGCAACCAAGCGGCTTGAACACCGTCAATCCCCAGCCGCAGCTGGCTATGCGCAACATCGCTCCAGTTCCTCAGCCGGTCGCGTCTGAGCCACAGATGACGTTGGCGACTTATGTCGCGAACGATCCTGTCTCGGCGATTCCGGCAGGACTCGTCAGCCTGCCCGGCATGCCGATTTTCGTGCTGAACACCGGCACGTTCCTGTCGGTCAGCGCGTACGGCTATCAGGACAACCGCATCACCTATACTTTGGCCAGCGGCGGAACGGGAGTCATCACGTCGGATCAAATCGACTGGAACTCCACCACTCGTCTCAACGCCCAGCGTGGCGTTCGTGTGACGCTCCACGCCGGACACGTAAACGCCGGAATGCCGGGTCTGTAACTGGTTTCGATTTTCTTAGAATGTGGGGCGGGCACTCTTGTCCGCCCTTTTTCTGTCATCCTGAGCGGAGTCGAAGGATCCCTACCCTCATTCGACAGTGAAATCCACGAGGCGGTGACGCTCCGATAGCCTAGCCATTTCTTGCGACCTTTGCCTCTCGGTAAAATCCAACTACCAGTAATACCCCTGCACTTAACTTCTTCGAGGCCCATATGCACAAAGTCAACATTGCGGAAAAATTCTCCAAGATCACTGAATACTGGAAGCCCTACGTTGGCGCCGAACTCAATGGACAGATGGTTAAGTTCGACAAAATCAAGGGCGAGTTCATCTTTCATCATCACGATCACGAAGACGAATTGTTTCTGGTCGTCAAAGGGCGCTTCCGCATGGAATTTCTCGACCACCACGAATGGATCGAGGAAGGCGAATTCATCGTCGTGCCGCGCGGCGTCGAACACAAGCCTGTCGCCGAGGAGGAATGCTGGTTTCTGCTCTTCGAACCCGCCGGCACACTGAACACCGGCAATGTGGTAAGCGAACGCACCGTCCCGCAATTGGAACGCGTGTAGAAGCGACCGCGTTATTTCCAACAGTCAAAAGAAAAGCCTGACACGTACTTGTTGTCATCCTGAGGAGGGCGCTAGCCCTCCGAGGGACCTTACGAAATGCGTGGACTAACACTGCAACCCACTGGACCATTCCCACCGTAGGCGATCGAAGCATCCCATCCACAGCATCCAGGCATTCTGCTTTTACGGTCCTTCATGCCGGCTTCGCCGCCATTCAGGATGACATTTGCGAGAGATCGGTCGGGATGGCAGCCGCGCCACCGAATTCCCATTTATAATCTGAGCTTTAGTTGAGGCGTTGGCGCGGCGTCTGAGACGCCGCCGAAAATCCCTGAAGATATTTAGATAATTCAAAAAATGCAACTCACTGTCTATTCGGCATCCTGGTGCCCCGACTGCCGCGAAGCCAAACGCTTCCTTGCCAAATACAACATCCCTTTTAAAGAGATCGATATCGAAACCACCCCTGGCGCCGCTGACGAGGTCATCAAGCGTACCGGCAAGCGCGCCATCCCGCAGTTTGTCATCGACGGAGAGTGGGTGCAGCCCTATCGCCCGGGCAAGGGATTCCTTTACGAAGAAATGTCGAAGCGACTGGGGATTAAAAAGCCGTAATCTACTCAACCGCAGTTACTTTCCGATTCCCACTCTTCCTTGCCACTACCTCAACATTTCAGATATCGCCCGTACATCATCTTCAGTACCGTGGAAAACCCACGCCAGACGGGCGAAGATCACGATCGAAGAAAAAAACCACTCCAGGATTCTCAACCGGCGCCACCCGGAAGGGACTGAAACAGAATCACTTGGAGCTGACTGGCAAGACGCCACTTCGATATCTATGGCCGAACCCCAGACCGAACAACCGCCCAGCGGATCACAGTTGGCTGCATCGAAACTTGATGCAGCAGCTCAGTCTGTCGAAATGACGCCGAGCGATTTACGCATGGCGGAGTCAGCGCAGCCGACGTCGCTCCAAACTGTGTCCGACCCCAGCCCGGTCTGCGACCACTGGCAGCAGACGATTCAAGCTGTACTCGCGGTCGTGATGTTCATCGGAGCGTTGGCCATGATGCACTATTACGTTCCAAGAGCCACGCCCGAAACTCCTGGCGATCTGCAAAGCGACGCCAAAGAACGCAAAGAGCTGCGACAGGAAGTTCACGCGCTCACCGCGCAGGTCGATGAACTGAAGCAAGAGCAGGCCATGCCAGCCATGGTGCTGAATCGCTATCGCAATTCGATCGGATATATTTACGGCGTCTACCAAGTCGGATTCGCCAACCAGCGTCCGGCGATCCGCGCCCGTGTCTCCGGTACAGGCTTCCTCGTCGGCAACGGCCTTCTGGCCACCAACCGCCATGTCGCCGAGCCCTGGTACGGAGACTCTGAAGCCGAAGCGCTCATCGATCGCGGTGCCACAACAATGCTGGAAAGCCTAGTCGTCTTCTTCCCTGGCTCGCCCACGCCCGTAAATCTCGCGCCCGCGTCTTCGTCGAAAACTTGCGATCTCGCTATTTTGCGCGCGCAGGATCTCGATGCGCTTCGCGGATTGCCCATTCTGCCGCTAGCAAAGTCGCCAAGCTCTCCGGGAGAGCACGTTACGGTGATCGGATATCCCATGGGCATTGCCGGGATGGTCGCGAAATCGCCAAGCAGCATCTACGAGCGCCTTGCCTACCGCCACAACGACATCAACGCCGCCAGCGAACTAGCGGCTCTCTCGCTGATCCGTCCCTCGGCAACCTGGGGACATCTTGGCGACGTCGTCGGTGACAAGCTCATCTACGACGCGCCCACCGCTCACGGCGGCAGCGGCGGTCCTGTCTTCAACGCAAAAGGAGAAGTCATCGGCGTCAATTCTGCCTTCATGGACGGCTTCTCCGGAGGGACTCTTGGCGTTTCGGTTGACTCCCTCCGTCCGCTTCTCGTGCAAGCTCAACAACAACACTAGGGACAGACACAAGTGTGTTTCACTTTCTGCGGCTAAGCTTCGGTGTTAGAGAATCTCCCGAGCGTCTCCAACGCGCCGAGTCACGCGTTCCCGGTCCAGATATTCCAGCAGTGGGATGGCATACTTTCGGCTGACGCCCGTTAACTCTTTAAACTGAGCAACGTCGATCTTTGCTGATTTAGCCTTCTGCGCTGCCATTTGTCCGCGCAGAGCTTCGAGCGCACTGCGATGAAATACCAGTTCTTCGGAAATCTTCACCAGCACCTTGTCGCGCAACAGCAGCGTCACAATTTTCTGCGAGCGCGTCTTATCTATTTTTAACCCGGCAATCACTTCGTGCAGCGCCGGCACCTTCAATCCCGCAGAGGCGAAGGCTTCTTCGATTTTTTTCTTCGACTCAGCTTCCTCATCTTTCATAACGACACCGTGGCCGGCGAGCCGCACCAGATCGCCCGCGACTTCCAACTTTTTAAGCTGAACGAGCGATGAGAGGGACACATCAAACAATTCCGTTGCCATTTCGAGAGCACGCGCCATGTCGTCGTAGAGTTCCTTCCTGGCCATTCCCGACCGCAGAGGATCGGCCTTGTGAAATGCTGCCACGGCGTCGAGCAAACTTTCCTGACTCAAAACGTATTCGTGTTCCGCAAACAACCGATCCTGCACTCGTATGAGCTGTCTTCCTTTGACGAGGCGTTGCGCGATTTCGACGATTTCAGATCGAGTCCAACCAGTCTCTGCAATCGCTTCTTCCAGAGATAGTCCGCGCTTGCCTCTTCGGGTTACCCTCACAGTGAGAATGGACTCATGCCCCTCGATAGATCCCAGTGTTTCCATGCTGTGAGAAAACGAAGGTATGGGTGATCCCGCCATTTTCTCGATCTTCTTCACATCTTTCGGGCTGAGGATGGGCGCTGCATCCAAAACCACACCACCGCCAATCGTGACCACAGGCGAAAATTGACGCAGGATAAAACGATCCCCAGGCAAAAGCAGCATGGATTCTGGAATCGAAAGCTGCGCATACGCAGTCTCTCCCGGTTTCACCTCTTTTTCACCGTAAAGTGCAATCTGAGCCACCGTTTCCATGGTGTGACAGTGGAAATGCGCTCGGGCGCGGTTCTTCAACGGCCTCGATACGGAAGGCAACAATCGCAACTGCACATCAACCTGGCGCGTTCCTACGAATGTTGCCGGAGGAGCAAGCATCATTCCTCGCGCCAAATCATCGGTACTCGCGCCCGTCAGATTCAACGCAGTCCGCTGGCCTGCGATCGCGGCCTCGGCACTTTGTCCGTGCACTTGCACTCCGCGTACTCGAACGCGCCGCCCGGTGGGAAAAACTTCAAGATCATCCTCCTTGTGAATCGTGCCTGAAATCAATGTCCCGGTAACCACCGTGCCGAATCCCTTCATGGTGAAGACACGATCAATCGGGAGTCTGGCCAGGGCATGAGGGTTTCGCGGCTCGACTTCGGCTGCCGCAACGATCATCGCTCGTTTAAGATCGTCCAGTCCTGCGCCTGTCAACGAACTCACGGCCACGATCGGCGAATTGGGTGTCGCCAGGAACGTGCCCCGAAGAAAATCCTCTACCTCTAACCGCACGACCTCAAGGGTGTCTGCATCCACCGCGTCGGACTTGGTCAAAACTGTGATTCCCCGCTGCACTCCGATCAGTTGCAGAATATCGAAATGCTCCCGCGTTTGCGGCTTGATTGATTCGTCGGCCGCGATCACCAGAAGCACGAGATCAATACCTCCTACGCCTGCCAGCATGTTGCGCACGAAGCGTTCGTGCCCGGGGACATCCACAAAGCCCAGCCGCAGCGTCTCACCGTTGACTGTCGGCAAATCCATGTGCGCAAAGCCCAGATCAATGGTGATACCGCGCCGTTTTTCTTCCACCAGCCGGTCGGCATCGATCCCGGTCAATGCCTTGACCAACGCCGTTTTTCCGTGATCGATGTGCCCAGCCGTGCCGACAATGATCGATTTCATGCCAACAGAATCGTAGCAGGACAGGGGACATCTGACTTCAGACCTCGGACTTCAGACCTCGGACTTCAGACCTCGGACTTCAGACCTCGGACTTCAGACCTCGGACTTCAGACCTCGGACTTCAGACCTCAGATCTCGGACCTCGACTTTAGCCCTAGCCAGTTTAGCGATCAACTCGGAAGCCTGAGGTCTGAGGTCCGACGCCCGCTTTTCGGGCGTGCCGCGAAATGCGACAATAGAAGCACCATCCATGGCAACCTCTTTGACCTCTGCCTTTTCGCCGGAAATCCTCCGGCAGCATGGCCTCACATCCGACGAATACGAAAAGATCAAGCTGCTTCTCGGCAACCGTGAGCCCACGATCACCGAGTTAGGCATCTTCAGCGTGATGTGGAGTGAGCATTGCTCGTACAAATCATCACGCGTGCATTTGAAGCGCCTACCGACGCGCAGCAAGCGGGTTCTGCAAGGACCGGGAGAGAACGCCGGCATCATCGATATTGGTGATGGCTGGGCCTGCGCCTTCAAAATTGAATCGCACAACCATCCATCGTTCATCGAGCCCTTTCAGGGCGCAACGACCGGCGTCGGCGGAATTCTCCGCGACATTTTCACCATGGGCGCGCGACCGGTTGCCGTCATGGATTCGCTTCGCTTTGGCCCGATCACGGATCGCGCAAATTTGAATCATGGAGCCCCGGACGCCCCCGTCCGGGGAGCCTCGGCGTCCGCCGTTCCACAATCAGAGATTCATAAAAACCACTCCATCCTCGAAAGGGTCGCCAGCGGAGTCGCCTCCTACGGCAATTGCTTCGGCGTGCCGAATCTCGGCGGCGAGACGAAGTTTGAGCCTTGCTACTCCGGCAATCCGCTGGTCAACGCATTCGCTTTAGGCCTGGTGCGAAAAAACGAAATCTTCTACGCGCGAGCCGCAGGCGAGGGCAATCCCGTGATCTATGTCGGCGCCAAGACCGGACGCGACGGCATTCACGGCGCTACGATGGCCAGCGAGGAGTTCAGCGAAGCCTCAGAAGCAAAGCGGCCCAATGTGCAGGTTGGGGATCCTTTCCTTGAAAAGCTTCTACTCGAAGCCTGCCTTGAGGCTATGCAGACCGGAGCGATTGTTGGCATCCAGGATATGGGCGCAGCTGGACTCACCTGTTCAACCTGCGAGATGGGCGGGCGTGGCGGTGTAGGCATCGAAATCGAACTCGACTGCGTTCCACAACGCGAAACCGGCATGACTCCATACGAAATCATGCTCAGCGAATCGCAGGAGCGCATGTTGCTGGTCGCGCAGAAAGGGCGCGAACATGAGGTCTTTCGCGTGTTTGAAAAGTGGGGACTCGATGCGGTTGAAGTCGGCAAGGTCACGTCCGACAACAAACTTCGCGTGCTCGAACACGGCAAAGTCGTTGCCGAGATCCCAAATCAGGCGCTGACCGACGATGCTCCGGTTTACAAACGCCCGCTGGCACGGTGGGAACCGCCGGTGCCGCGCGAGATGCCGGAGCCAATCAAGCTCGGGGGAATCACCGACTTCACCGCAAATCTGAACCAGCTTCTCGCCAGTCCGAACATTTGCGGCAAACGTTGGGTCTGGCAGCAGTACGACCACATGGTACAGACCAATACGGTTGAGGCGCCGGGCGCAGGGGACGCCGGCGTGATCCGCATTAAGGGCTCGCAGCGCGGGCTTTCGATGGCGCTCGACGGTAACGGACGCTGGTGCTATCTCGATCCGCGATTGGGTGCGATGCACGCCGTCGCTGAAGCGGCACGGAAAGTATCGTGCTCGGGCGCGACGCCGGTCGGCGCAACCAATTGCCTCAACTTCGGCAATCCGGAAAAGCCGCACATCATGTGGCAGTTTTCGCAAACGATCGATGGCATCACGAAAGCGTGCGAGGAACTGGAAATTCCGATTACTGGCGGCAACGTCAGTTTTTACAACGAGACGCTGGGCGAGGGCATTTATCCTACGCCTGTATTGGGCGTTGTCGGAATTCTCGAAGATGTGCACAAGGCCGCGAAAATGCACTTCGCCACACCCGGACGCACGATCGTGCTATTGCGTGCGGGCGATGCGGGCGATATCACCGATGCTGAGAGTGAGTTCGGCTCCTCGGAGTACGCGAAGGAAATTCTGGGCGCGCTGTGGGGATATCCGCCGGAGCTGGATTTGGAGAAAGAAGCTGCTTTACAGAAAATGGTGATCGAACTAGTCCAACAAGGCTTGGTGGAATCGACACATGACTGCTCCGACGGTGGAATTGCGGTGGCATTGGTGGAAAAGGCTTTTCCGAAGAATGTTGGCGCGCGCGTGGCGCTTACGTCGAACGGATTGCCTGCAGAGTTTTCATTGTTTGGTGAAGACGCCAGCCGAATCGTGCTCTCTTGCGACCCGAACAACGTGGCGCGAATCAAACAGATTGCAGACCAGCACGGAGTTACGGCCAATGCTATTGGAGAAACGATTTCGGATCGGTTAGAAATTTTGCTCGATGGCCGCATCGTTGTTGCAGCGGCAGTATCTGCTTTGAGCAAAGCGTACGAAAACGCTCTGGAGTCAGCGCTACGAGCCGATCCAGAACTGGTAGCAGTGGACTAGCTATCGCCGTGTTGAGCTAGCTGAGGGCTAATTGCTGAATGCTGATTTCTGACAAATTTCATGATGAGTGCGGCGTGGTAGCGATCTTTGCTCACCCCGAAGCGGAAAAGCTCGCGTACCTCGGCCTGCATGCGTTACAGCATCGTGGACAGGAGTCAGCTGGCCTCGTCAGCTCAAATGGTCTAAACCTGCATCAGCACAAGGCAATGGGATTGGTCGCCGACATTTTTACGGAAGATGTCCTCAGGCAACTGCGCGGCTCGCTCGCCATCGGTCACACTCGTTACTCCACTGCCGGAGATTCCGCTCTTCTTAATGCACAGCCAATCTTGGTGCAATCGAACAAAGGAGCGATTGCTCTGGCGCACAATGGGAATCTAGTAAATGCCCACCTTGTTCGGCAACGCCTTGAAAGCCAGGGATCCATTTTCCAGACCAACAGCGACACCGAGGTGATCGTTCACCTTATCGCGCTTTCACGCGAGCACACTTTGCCCGAAGCTATTGCTGATGCCCTGCGTCGCGTCGAAGGAGCGTTTTCGCTGGTAATGATGAGCGCAGACCGTATCTTCGCCGCTCGTGATCCGCGAGGCTTCCGTCCGCTGGCTATGGGCCGCATCCCGGCGACTGACGGCCTCACACGCGACACGATAGTTTTTGCTTCAGAAACCTGCGCCTTCGATCTGATCGGCGCCGAGTACGAACGTGATGTCAAGCCGGGCGAGCTTATCGTAGTCGGACCGGACGAGATCACTTCGCAGTTTTACTCGACCGGCGCAGCGCAATCGAGCTGCATCTTCGAGCATGTTTATTTCTCCCGGCCGGACAGCGTTGTGTTTGGACGCGCAGTACAGGCCAGCCGCGAGAATCTCGGGCGCCAGCTGGCGCAGGAATCTCCCGTAGAAGCCGACATCGTTGTGCCGGTCCCAGATTCTGGTGTAACTGCGGCTGTAGGATACGCAGCCGAAAGCGGCATTCCGTTCCGCTTTGCACTGATTCGCAATCACTATGTTGGCCGCACCTTTATCGAACCTCGCCAGACGGTTCGCGATTTTGGCGTCAAGCTGAAGCTGAATCCGGTGCGCTCGCTGTTGCAGGGCAAGCGTGTCGTGCTGATCGATGATTCCCTCGTGCGTGGAACGACTAGCCGCAAGATTGTGCGCATGATTCGCGGCGCAGGCGCGACGGAAGTCCACTTGCGTATTTCATGTCCGCCGACGATTTCACCTTGCTTTTATGGCGTTGACACGCCTTCCAAAAAGCAGCTCATCGCTGCCAACAAGTCGGTAGAAGAAATTCGCGATTACATCGGCGCCGACTCCCTGGCTTATCTTTCGTTGGAGGGCCTGAAGAAGGCTTGCGGTGAAGGCCATCCTACTTCCTATTGCACTGCTTGCTACACTGGCAACTATCCCACGGACATCATTGATGTCGACGAGATTCAGCCTGCAACTGTACGGCGTTGAACAAGCGCAAATTATTGCTGAGCGATCGTCGGGATGGGCAAAAAGAAATCGGGGCGGCCAATGGCCGCCCCGAAGTTTTTGCCAGACAAACGGGTTAGTGCATCGAGTACGCTGATGCATCCGGGTTTCCGCGCGTTCCCTGAGTTTCGAACGCTCCGATAAATCCGGAGTTCTTATTCAGGAAGTCGCTGGTGAGCTGGTCGTAATCGCCCATGTAAATGCTGTTGATGAATTCATCGTTGCCATGGGTTGGAGCGAAGCCGCCCAGACCGATGTCAAAGTCGGTGAAGTTGAATCCGTTGGTCGATTCGCCGCAATGACGCTTCACGGTGAAGTTCTCTGGATCAGTGCGTCGATCGTACCAGCAGACTCCGATAACGCCGCGGCTGTCAACGGCAATACCGGACTGATAGTGATCGTGACCGCTGCCCAGCCGCGATTGGATGTCGCTGTTGACCTTGATTGGGCCAAACCAGGTATTCCCACCGTCGAAAGACTCAGCGAGGAGAATATCGTCGTAGGCGTAAGCTGCCTGAATGGCCAAGGGATCAGGAACGATCTTATCCCGGCCATCTGCCCAGGTGATGTAGAGGTTGCCGTCCGTTGCCGTTCCGGAGTGGTCGATAGCCATCGCCATATCCAGGAAGTCGCGGAATAGACCCTGCAGGTAGAAGGAGTCTCCGCCCGGCTGTACTGCAGTGATGCTTACCGGAGCCGACAAGACACCCCCCGATAGGCTGGAGATCTGGATCACGCGTGGACCCAGTGGGAAATTATTCCCGAGATTGACCCACGAAATGTACAACGTACCCTTAGAACTGACGGCCATCTGCGATCCCTGCACGCCTGCGTTGCCGCAGACTTCAATTGCGACCGTGGGTGCCGACCAGGTGTTTCCACCGTCATCGGATTCCACGAACTCGATCGCAGTGCGGAAGTTGGCACCGCAAGCGGCACTGCTGAAGGTGGCATCGAAGTCCGTGTACGACACGAACATGCGCTTCGGGTTCGAAGGATCGATGGTCGACCATGGCTTGTCAAGCCCGTGAGAGAAAGCGCTCTTGGAGATAGCGGCCACCGGGTCACCCCAGCTCTTGCCACCATCCGTCGACTTGTTGATTGAAACTGCTGCCCACGGATTACCATTCGAGTCCGTGTAGTCAAAGATCTGGCTGTAATAGAAAGTGTTAGAGTCGGTGCAGTTGATTCCCGGATCACCGCCCAGGAAATTACCGTTGCCGGGTCCAGGGTTCACCGGTCCAATGTCGGTGAACGACGCTCCACCATTGGTCGAGTAGGCCGAACCGCTGAAGCTCTGGCCACCAGCACCAGTAAAGAAGAATGGAGTTTCAAACACGCTGCCTGAGTCGTTGAAGCCCACCACGACAGTGTTGCCGCAACGCGCCGTCGACGTCTCGCTTTGCGTGAATCCACCCATGGACGAAAAGGCGATGTCACTGCCCGGATTGGAAACCGGGACAATACCGCCGCTCGGTGTAAGTGCCGCTGCCGCTCTGTTAACGCTCTTAACGTGAGAAATGAATGATGGATCGGTTAGACGCATGCCATACTTTTCCCACACATCAGCCAAATGCCGGATGTTGGCATAGCCGTCGAGCATTTGCCGCTGTCTGGCCGGCATCTTGTCGACAGTGGTTTTTACCGTTTGCAGAATTTTATTGGTTGCGGCTACTTTTTCCGCCGACAGTTGCGCCGCTGAAAACGAAGAAGCGAGCACCGCCGTGGCAAAAGCTCCCGCTACAAGATGTGAGAACCTGGGTGACTTCATTTTTACTTTGTCTCCTTATCCCGCAGTGTCTTTCAACAGTGGTTTTGTGAACGGGTTATACAGCATGAACGGAAACAGCCAGTACTAATAGGGATAGTAGTAAGCCACTGCACCGAGCCTCACGTCAAGTCAAAACATCTTCATGTATCTGTTAGCTAGTTAACTGCGCAGAATTTTGCACATATGGTGAAAACGCTTGCTGGACGGGTTCTCCCGGCTGATAATCATCTGGCTCGGGATTATCCCACCGGTCTTCGCGCGCGCACGACCCGTGGAATGCCTTGTAAATCGGGAAGGATATTGACGTTGTCCCATTCGCGCAGGAGGCGCTTCACCTCATCCGCAATCGTACCGCTGATCTCCATGACCAGCCAGCCACCGGGCTGCAATGCTGCGTGCGCTTGAGGAATCAGCCGGGAAATCACCTCGGTGCCAGTTGTCCCTGCAAAAACTGCATTTCTCGGTTCAAACTTGCGGACCTCCAACTGAACCTGGTCTGCCTCAGATTCGCCAACATAGGGCGGATTGGAGACCACAAAGTCGAAACCGGATGGGAACCCATCAAGCAGATTAGCCTGATGAAACTGAATCCGCTCCCCTAGTCGGTGCCGCGCGGCATTGGCGCGAGCGATCCCCAGCGCCGCCGCGGAAATGTCGGTTGCGCTAATTTCTGCGTTCACCAGCTCTTTCGCTAGCGCCAGTGCAATGCAGCCAGATCCCGTACCAACATCGACAATATGTATCGTGTTATGTGTATTTGTATGGAACTGGCTTGTATGGGGTGGACGATCCGCATCGCTAACTCGATCTGCACTCGCCAATTCCAATACAGCCTCGACGAGGTGCTCGGTCTCTGGCCGTGGAATCAGAACTGCCGGAGACACGATTAGATCCATGTCCCAAAACTCCTGATGTCCGGTGATGTATTGTGCAGGGACACCACGGGACCGTTCGCCCAGCGCGGCTTCGTAGCGGCTCTGTTCGTCGGTTGTAAGCTCGCGCTTCGGATGGGCATGGAGATAAGCCCGGTCGCAATCGAGCGTGAACATCAGCAATAGCTCGGCGTTCATGCGCGGGGACGGGACGGGCTCGGCGGTGAGACGAGCAATCGCAGAGGTGAGCGCGCCTTTCAATTGCACGGAATCTATTTCACCACGGAAAGGGAGCTACAAAGAAAAGCAAAAAAGAAAGTTGAAACAGCGCACCTCTATCCTGCCTGACGCTTCCATTCGTACACAAGGTAGATCATCTGGCCGATATGGTGCTGCATGTGCGCCGCACATTGCACAACCATCGCGAGCCGGTTTTTGCAATCCGACCCCACTCCTGAATATGCCACGGACCAATCATCCGCACACTGTTCCCGGATGGTGCGAAGTACCATGGCAACCGCGTCATCAAAGCGTTTGAGCGCTTCTTCTTTCGACGGCGGATTCGGATCGCTGAATTCTTGCGGCCGATCTCGGATGTATCCCGTCTTGGCGATCTGCGCCCCGATGTAGTAATTCAGATTGCCGGTAAGATGCAGCACAAGATGGCCGAAACTGTTTCCGCAAGGAAACGGCTTTTGCCAGAACTGGGCGTCGGTGAGTGGCGCAGAAAGCTCACGGATGCGAATGGCGTTGGAGGCGTAGCGGTCCGCCAGGACAGTAGAGAGTGTCGAGTTCAGATCAGACATAACTATCCTCGCCACTATCCTCGCCTCACTCACACTAGGCTGGCTGCTTCTTGTTTCAGCTTCTCTGCCTGGTAATGAGTGATCAGCGCCTCGATCAAAGGCTGAATCTTGCCGTCCATCACCGTGTCGAGTTGGTGAATCGTAAAGCCGATGCGATGATCGGTGAGCCGGTTCTGCGGAAAATTGTACGTGCGGATTTTTTCGCTGCGATCGCCTGAGCCGACCATGGCTTTGCGCTCTTTGGCGAGGGCCTGCTGCTGCTTCTCCATCTCGATTTCGTACAGTCTCGACCGCAGCACGCGCATCCCTTTTTCGCGGTTCTTGATTTGCGACTTTTCGTCCTGGCAACTCACGACGGTATTCGTTGGAATATGCGTGATACGCACTGCCGAATAAGTCGTATTCACCGATTGCCCGCCGGGCCCGGAGGAGCAGAACGTATCGATGCGCAGGTCCTTGGCTTCGATCTTGATGTCGACATCTTCGGCCTCGGGCAGAACCGCGACAGTTACTGCCGACGTGTGTACGCGCCCCTGCTGCTCGGTCGCAGGCACGCGCTGCACACGGTGCACACCGCTTTCGTACTTCAGCTGCGAGAATACGCGGTTGCCTTCAATGATCGCGATCACTTCTTTCAGTCCGCCGACTGACGATTCGGAGGTCGAGAGCACTTCCACTTTCCAACGCTGCATCTCAGCGTACCGGGTATACATCCGGAAGATTTCCGCAGCAAAGAGTGTGGCCTCATCGCCGCCGGTGCCGGCGCGAATCTCGAGGATGACATTTTTCTCGTCATTGGGGTCCTTGGGCAATAGCAGCGTCTTCAATTCTTCTTCCACACCGTCCACACGCCCTTCCAGCTTGTCGAGCTCCTCTTGCGCGTAGGCCCGCATCTCGGCATCTTTTTCTTCGGCAAGCATCGCCTTGCTGTCGGCGATTCCCTTTGTCAGATCCTTGTATTCGCGGTACTTTTCCACCACAGGGGCGATTTCGCTGTGCGCTTTGGCAGTCTTCTGGTATTTCGCCGAGTCGTTGACGATCTCCGGCGAGGCGAGAGCAGATGTCAGCTCCTCGTAGCGGGCTTCGATTTGGTCTAATCTTTCAAACATGAGAGTCGCCTTCATGAAGACGCAGTTTGCTGCGTCTTGGTTTGCCGCAAACTGGCTCGCCGCGAACCTGCGTGTGCAGGCGAGACGCCATCCAGTACATCTCTTACGGCATTGTAGTAAAAGGAAAAAGTAGTAAAAGGAAAAAAGAGAGAGGAAGTATTCGCGGCGGAGCCGCTAGGCAATGATCAATTCCCCGCCGCGCTCTTTTTCGAGCGACATGGCGTGGTCAAGAGCCACAATGGCGCATTGCGCCTGTTCATCCGTAGGCGGTTTCGTGGTGATACGTTGCAGCCACAGACCGGGCGCTGTCATTAAGGCAAAAAGCGAGCCGCGATGCTTAGCCGCGAACCGGATAATCTCATACGACACACCGGCAATGATCGGCAGCAGTACGATGCGTGACGCAAACCGCGCCCAGAATGTGGTGAACGGCACCAGCATGTAGAAGCCGATCGAGATCAGCATCACGGTCATCAAAAAGCTCGTACCGCAGCGTGGATGAAATGTCGAGTACTTCTGCACCGCATCCGTGCTGAGAGGATCACCGTTCTCGAAGGCGAATACCGTCTTGTGCTCAGCGCCGTGATATTCGTACACCCGGCGAATATCCTTCCACAGCGATACTCCCCAGATAAACAGCAAGAACAATCCCAGGCGAATGACGCCATCGACCAGATTAAAGGCGATCCGCCCGCCCAGAGCCGGGTCCATCTTTTTAAGTTCTGTCGCCGCCAGCAGCGGGATGTATTTGTACATGAAAATGAAGAACGCCAGCGAGATAACGATATTTACGGCTGCCAACCAGTTGCTCAGGGTGGCCGCCTTTTCTCGCGTCGCGGATTGCTGCGAAGCGGCCTGCTGCGCCTGCACAGTAGTTTTCGGTGCCGCTTTCGCCGCGCCGTCCTCACTCTGCATGACATCTTCAATCGCAACGTTCGCCGAGAAGCGGAGCGCCCGGTAGCCCAAGTTCATGGCGTAGCCGAGCGTCATCACTCCGCGCATAATCGGCCAGGCCATCCACTTGTGCTTTTCTGAGGGCCGCTCCAGAGGTTCGCTCAAAGTGACCACTTCGCCGGAAGGCTTGCGGCAGGCGATCGCCCAGGCATGCGGAGAGCGCATCATCACGCCCTCAAGCACGGCTTGTCCGCCGACTAGTGTTTCTTCGCCACTTTCGAGAGCGGGCAGAAGCTGCACAGCAGCCAGAAATCGCAAGTAATTTCGCAGAAAACGCACGTGTGTTAGATGACCCTTCCAGGGGAGACGCACCAAGCAATAGGGTACCACAGGTAATAGCGAGGGCGCCCTCGATCAAGATGAATTACTCTCTGAAGTATATGTTGATTAAGGGGTTAGCCCGGAGGCAAGCGATGCTGCTACTCACGGTAGGCCCAGACTGAAGAACTATGCAGCAACTGGCTAAAGCGTGCGAAGCGATCGCGAGCACCACAAAAAAGCTGCAGAAGACCTCTATCGTCGCCGACTACCTGAAGTCGCGCACGACTGACGAAGCCGCGGTGTCGGCCGTATTCCTTTCTGGACGACCGTTTCCGTCGTGGGAAGAAACAACGCTGCAGATCGGTGGACGCTCACTCTGGCAGGTTGTGTCGGAGCTGTCAGAGAAAAACGAAACAGAACTCAGTGCTGCCTACCGGCGTTTTGGTGATCTAGGAGCCGTCGCAGGCGACGTTCTGCGCGAACGTCCCGGACAGGGCCTAGGCGTCCTGGAAGTCGAGAGCACGTTTCGGCAGATTGCCGCCGCGCGCGGTCCTGCCGCTAAAGCAGAGTTGGTACGCGGTCTACTCACTCGCCCCACCCCTCTCGAGGCCAAATACATCATCAAGATCATGACCGGCGATCTGCGCATTGGCCTGAAAGAGAGTCTCGTCGAAGAGGCTATTGCGAAGGCATACGGCAGTACGCTCACCGAAGTACAGAAAGCCAACATGCTTCTCGGCGACATCGGCCAGACCGTCCGCCTCGCTTCTGAAAGCAAATTGGCCGAGGCAAGGATGCGGTTGTTCCATCCTTTGGGATTCATGTTGGCCAGCCCGATCGAATCGCCCGAAGAAGGCTTGAGTTACTTTTCGGATGCGGCAGTCGAAGACAAATATGACGGCATCCGTGCGCAGGCGCATGTATCCGGCGGCGAAGTGAAGTTTTTCTCACGCACTCGCGATGAGATTACGCAGTCATTCCCCGAACTCCCCGATGCGCTCGCCGGATTGCCGCAAGATGCCATTCTCGACGGGGAGATTGTCGCGTGGGATTATTCCTCCTCTCGGGCGCGGCCTTTTACCTTTCTGCAACAGCGCTTAGGTCGAAAAAAAGTCAGCGGCAAGATGCTGCAAGAGATCCCCGTTGCATTCCTGGTCTTCGACGTGTTGTATGCCGCAGGCGAGCTAGTCATCGATCGTCCTCTGCGGGAACGCGCGCGGATTCTAGACGAACTGCTGAAGGCCGAATGTCGAATCCACCACAGAGGCACAGAGTCACAGAGAAATGCGATGCAGGCAAAGCTGCTCTTTGAAGAGGAAAACGAAACCGCCACGGAAGCCCTTATTCGCGCGCCTGTATTCCAAGCCTCATCGTCTGAAGAATTAGAAGACCTCTTCGCCGCGGCACAAGAGCGCGGCAATGAAGGCTTGATGATCAAAGATCTCAACTCGTCCTACACTCCGGGCAAGCGCGGCAAGTCATGGCTGAAGATGAAACGCGAACTAGCCACACTCGATGTGGTTGTGACTGCGGCTGAGTACGGACATGGCAAACGGATTGGCGTGCTCAGCGACTACACGTTTGCTGTTTGGGATGGCGACAAACTCGTGAACATCGGCAAAGCTTACTCCGGCCTCACCGATGCCGAGATCGCCGAGATGACGAAGTGGTTTCTGGAGCACACGGTCGAAGACCAAGAATTCCGCCGTATTGTCGAGCCGAAAATCGTCCTTGAAGTGGCCTTCAACAACATGATGCGATCCGACCGCCACGAGAGCGGTTATGCGCTGCGATTTCCAAGAATCGTGCGCCTGCGCCCGGATAAATCTCCCGAAGATGCCGATACGATAGAGCGCGCGAAAGAGATTTACGAGAGACAGAACTAGGGATGAAGTCTCAGGTGAGGTTTCAGTGGCTGTGATGGTGGTGCTCTTCGCTCTCCCCCACCGGAATGACGCATCCATGCGCCACTTCGCATACAGCGTGCTCGAACTGAATTGTCGTGTGGTCGATACGGAAATCGTGGTGTAAACATTCCTTCACATCCCGTAGAATCCGCTCGCTGACCGACGGAGGAATGTCGGCAATCGAGATGTGGCACGACAGCGCGTGTGACTCCGATCCAATGCTCCACACGTGCAGGTCGTGTACATCGTTTACCCCGCCAATCGCGCGGATCGCCAACTCGATCTTTTCCAGTTTCATGCCACGCGGCGTGCCTTCGAGCAGGATATTGAGCGTCTCGCGCACGATGCCAAAGCCCGACCACAGAATCAGCGCGGCAATTGCAACCGATAATGCCGAGTCGATCCAGTAATTGCCCGTAACCAAAATCGCCCAGCCGCCCGCGATGACCGCCGCAGTCGAAAGTGTATCTCCCACTTCGTGCAGCAGCGCGCTGCGGATGTTTACGTCACCACCCGATCGGTAAAGCAGGAGCGCAATTACGCCGTTCATCACCACACCGGCCGCTGCAACCCACATCATGACGCTGGCTTGCACGTGTTCTGGATGCTGCAGTCGCCGGAATGCCTCGTAGAAAATGAAGAACGAAACCACTACCAGCGAACTGGCATTCACCAGCGCGGCCAGTACTCCTGCGCGCTGGTAACCGTAGGTTTTCGAGGGATTTGCCGGCCGCGATTGAAAATAAACCGCCACCAGCGACAAGGCCAAGGCAAGAAAGTCGGAGAGATTGTGTCCGGCTTCAGACAACAATGCCAAGGAATGCGCTCGCACTCCAGACACAACCAGCAGCACGATATAAGCAAGCGTCACTCCAAGCGAAATCTTTAGAACTCGTGTGGGGCCGCCCGCACCGTGAGAGTGCACGTGCATACCTCAAGTTTACGGGCAGGAACGACGCGCTTCAAGCCGCCTGGATTCGATGAAGCCCTTTCATCACAGAGACACAGAGACACAGAGAAACCCACAATAGGTTTTCTCTGCGCCTCTGTGCCTTGTGGTGAATAAGCAGTTCAGGAATTGGCAGTGCTGCGCACCTGTTCCGGCGTCCATCCCATTTCGCGGAGCCGTCGGATGCTCAACGCATCACGCCGTTTGGCCAGGCGTACCCCTGCCTCGTCACGAACCAGATCGCAGTGATAGTAGTCCGGGATTTTAAGCCCCAGCGCACGGAACAAAAGAATCTGCCGCGCCGTCGACTTCAGCAAGTCGGCTCCCCGCACGACTTCGGTAATCTGCATGGCCGCATCGTCCACCACGACCGCCAATTGATACGCCGGCACATCGTCGCGTCGCCAAACAATGAAATCTCCGAAGTCGCGCCCTGCAATCATCCGTTGTGGGCCAAGATGCAGATCGATAAAGCTGATTTCCTCGCCATCCGGAACCCGAAACCGCCAATTCGCTCCTACGGGCTTATCGAACCATGTAGAGACAGCCGTCTCGGCTGTCCCGCCAGCGTGAAGCGCGGCGGAGGCCCCACGGTCCCGCTTGTGTGGGGCCGGGTTCTCAACCCGGCCATGCGGAGCGAAGCTCCGCTGCGCTCTGTGCGGTCTGCAAGTCCCCGGATACATCGGCTCGTCGTCACCTTCATTCGGAGCACCCGCCGCTTGCGCCACATCCTTCCGCGAGCAAGCACACAGATAAATCATTCCCAGATCACGCAGTTGCCTCCATGCCATCAGATAATGCCCGCGACGCTCGCTTTGTGAATACGGTCCGAACGGACCGCCGCAATCCGGGCCTTCGGCCCACTCGATCCCCAGCCAGCGCAGGTCTTCGGACATCGCCTGAACGAACTCAGTCCGGCATCGTTGCGAATCCAAATCTTCATTGCGCAGGATCAGTTGGCCGGTATGCTCAGCCGCACGCTGCGCAGCAATCCAGAACGTGCGCGCATGGCCGAGATGCAACAGTCCGGTTGGCGACGGCGCAAGCCGCCCGCGGTAAGATTTAAGACTGGAATCTGACACCAGAGTGAATACCGAAAAGCTACCGGACCGCACTGCGCGGCGCCGGAGTTGTCACAACTTTCTCCGGAGTAATCTGCAGCATCGATTTTCCGCCCACATGCACGAAGCTCAGCTCCCGCGCGGCCAGCAGTGCATTGACAGCATCCTTCACCTTCGACCGCGCGATGAAGTTTCCGAAAAACGTTTCGAGTTCCGCTTGCTCTATGGCAACCACGCAATCCAGATACTTCGACAGCAGCGCCGTGAGTGCCTCCGGCACCGACAACCCGACGCCCTCCTTCACCGCCTCTGGTGCCCAGCGATAGAGCACATCCCATACCGAACCCTCGCTCGCCCGATAGTCCACGCGCGTGATGCGCAGCTTCGACCACAACTCCGCCAGCGCTTTGTCGAGGGCCGCGAACGAAACGCTTCCTCCCAGCACTTCCTGCATCTTTTGCTTCGAGATGGGACCGTCGCGCCGTATCAGTTCGAAGGCATCACATGCCAGCGCGGAATAAGGTGACCTCGACCCCGCCTTAGGCGCGAGCTTGGGATTGCGCTCACCCACCAGGGCATAGAAATAGGGAAACACCGAGGCTGCCACCAGGAATCCATTGTTCTCATCAAAAAGATTGGCCTCGAATGCCGACCGCTCGCGCAGTAACCGCACCATCAGTTCGGTCGCTTCGGCCGCCCGCGGATCGGCGAAGGCATGCTGCCAGCCCGGCAGCCGTTCCTCGGATCCCACGAACGCGCCGATGAACGTCGGCACCAGCAGCGGTGGCCGCTGCGGATACATCAGGCAGAACCCAACCTCTTCGAGAAAAGCGCGCGCTGCCTCGATCGTCCGGATGGCCTTGCCATCCAGGCGCCATTTCTCGCGACGAAGTTGCTGGAGTTCGAGGTCAGTCATAAGAGCAGGCGTCGGACATCGGACCTCAGACGTCAGCCCTCGGCCCTCAGTAAAAGCAAAATGCTGGACTCAATCTTGCCAGACACAAACACTTGCCAGAGGTCCGAAGTCCGACGCCTGAGGTCCGCCACTTAGATTCTTTTAAATGCCTTCTGAATATCCTTCACAGAATACCGCAGGACCACCGGACGGCCGTGTGGACACGACATCGGATGATCCGTTTTCGCCAGCTCCGCCAGCAGCCAATCCATTTTGTTCTGCTCCAATGGCATGTTTACTTTGATGGCCGCGTGGCACGCGATCGATGCGGCAATGCGTGTGCGAATCTTTTCCAGATTCAGCGATTGCTCCTCGCGCGAAAATTGATCGAGCAACTCGTGCAGCATGTGCTCCACCACCGCGGCATCCACACCCGCCGGAGCGATTTTAACCGCTACGCTGCGCGCGCCGAACGGTTCCGCTTCAAATCCATTGTGTTGCAGTTCGTCAGAAATTTCGGTAAACACCGCCTGCTGCGCCGGAGACAACTCAATCACAATCGGCATCAGCAGCCGCTGGCTCTCGACCTTCTGCGCAGCTCGCTGCCTCAGCACGCGTTCGAACAGCACGCGCTCATGCGCCACGTGCTGATCGATGATCCACAGCCCATCTTCATTCACCGCAAGGATGAACGAATTTCGAATCTGTCCCAGCGGCCTTAGCGTCCCAAGCGATGAAAGCGTCGGCTCTTCCTCGCGCACATCCAACGCGGGAGCGCAGCCATTGTCAGGAATTGCCTCAACGACGTGTCGTAGAGGCGCATTTTCCAATCCGCGCGCGACCGGAATTGCAGCATTCGCTTCGACCGCAATTCCGCCCTCGAACTGGAATCGGCCCGAAATCGATGGCACTGGCAAGTGCAATGCAAATCCATCTGCACTCGGCTCCCGCGCGTCGGCTTCCGAAAGACGAAAACCGGAGGCGGAAGATTCTGCTCCCAAAGACGGCTGCCAATCAGCACCCGGCGTCAGCGCTCCTGGTGTAAGGGCTCCCGGAGTCAGTGACGTGCTCGCTGTCGCATGCGCCCGAATCTCCGCTACGAACTGCGGCACCGGTCGCGCCTTCATCAGCGCGGCCCGCACCGAGTCGCGCACAAAATCGTGCATCACCGTTTGCTGGCGGAAGCGCACTTCCGTCTTCGACGGATGCACATTCACGTCGACTTCTCCTGGCGGCAGTTCCAGAAAAAGCAGGACTACTGGATACACCGTCGGCGGAATAATGTTGCGATACGCCTCGGTCAGTCCATGCTGCACCAATCGGTCACGAATCAGCCTTCCGTTCACAAAGACGAAGATCGAATTGCGATTCAACTTCTGAATCTCGGGTTTAGAAACAAAGCCATGAATCCGCATCTCGCCGGGATCTGCTTGCGAGACCGGCTCGCCGTCTGCATCGACATCCTGTCTCCGCCACGGCGGAGGCTGGGGCAGACCAACGCGCTCCAGCGCCAGCCGAGCCGCTACGGGAATCAACTGATCGAGTGTTTCCTTGCCGAATACCTGATAGACACGCTCGCTGTATCCCGCGACGGGCGGCGCGACCAGCATGGCATTTGTGGCCGAATGCAATTCGAAATGCTTGTCCGGATGCGCCAACGCATAGTGCGTTACCAGCGATGCGATATGCGACAACTCCGTCGACTCTGACTTCAGAAACTTCTTTCTGGCTGGAGTGTTGAAGAAAAGATCGCGCACCGTGATTGACGTTCCCAAAGGCAGGCCCGCTTCTTCCACCCGCAAAATCCTGCCGCCACTAATCTCGACTACAGTGCCAGCGGCTTCGTCAGCTGCCTGCGTCTCGAGCCGCAGCCGTGACACCGATGCGATCGACGGTAGCGCCTCACCGCGAAATCCCAGCGTGGCCACGCTGAGCAGGTCATCCGCGTCCTTAATTTTCGAGGTTGCGTGCCGCTCAAAGGCCAGCATGGCATCGTCGCGCACCATGCCGCACCCGTTGTCGGTGATCTGGATGAGTTTCTTTCCGCCTGCTTCCACGCTGATCTTGATCCGCGTCGCACCCGCATCGAGCGCGTTCTCGAGCATCTCTTTCACCACCGACGCAGGCCGCTCTACGACTTCGCCGGCGGCGATCTTGTTGGCGACTTGCTCGGAGAGAACGTGGATAAGACCCATAGCGAAATACGTCTATTTGAAAGTGTTAAGTCGCCAGTGTCGCAGATGCCATAGAAAAAACAAAGCCGCTGAAGGGAGCGACCCCCAGCGGCTGAAGCCATTTCTCTACTGTCGCATTCACGGCGCGACTAAAAGTCACGCCCCTTCCCGATTCTCTGCGCCTAGGGTTGGAGGTCCTGTTCTTCCCGGTTGGGTCGGAGAACGGCCGCGAGGCATTCCCACGGCTTCCAAGTCAAAAACCAAAGTCAAGGCGGCGACAGGAGTGTCCGCCCCACACTGTCGCTACTTCGCGTCGCTTACCTGCTCGCGTGATTCGTTGTATGTCCCAAACTTCTTTGCCACCGTCTTCAGCGTGGGATAAAACTGCACGAACGTGTGCTCCACCGCGGCGTGCGCGTCGTGGCATGACCAGCAGCCATTGCCATGCGGCATCGCCTCGGCGGTTTTGCCCTCGGCATCGAAACCGTAATATGCCCACTTGTCGGGATTGTGCGCCGAATCCTTCACCTCAACCGCCAATCCCATCAGATCAGTCTGATAGTGTCCCTTCTGATTGATCGAACTCCGGCTGGCCGCGTCGCGCTCATCGATCACGAACATCGTTTGCTCCGGCCACTTTCCGGAGCCTAAAAACTCCTGATACGCCCAGCGTTGCACGAAAACGTTAGTGAACATTTCATGGCTGTCCGGTCCAGGGCTGTAATTCATGCCGTATCCGGCGGAAAGAAACATCCATTCCCGATAGTCCGCTGGTCGCACCAGCTGGCCCTTTTGGTCATACTGCGGCTTCGGCCCTTTTTCGTTCGGAGCGGCGGCCAGTAGCGTCAGACAAGTAGCCAAAATCGTTGCGAAGAAAAAGACACGTCTCATAGGATCCTCCCGAGCACTAAACAACCTATACTTTCGCGACGCCAGGGTCTTGAACAAATTAAACATTTTCTGGTGATCGGTACTGACCCCCATGGTGACAATCCCGCCTCGCCGCCGTCTCTTGATTCGTGCCTGATGCCGATCAGACTGGCCGACTTCTGCGCGGAGGAGAATTCTACTCCCCCATCCAGGCCCGCCTGAACACTGCAAATGCGTTCCTTTCTGAACTTTGCCAGCCCTGTTCGCGCAGCATGCCCCGGCACGAGCACGCGCTAGCCTATGTGACGCTTATTCTTCAGGGGAACTACTACGAAGGCGACCACGGCAAACTGGACGAATTGATGCCGCTCACCACGGTCTACAATCCCGCTGGCGTCACACACTCGACCACGATCGGACCGGCAGGAGCATCTCTTTTTACCATCGAGTTTCGCCGCGAAGCCCTGCATGCCCTCGACCTGCAACTGCCCGAAGAAATTACGATTGATCGAGGCAGCGGTGCATTGTTGTGGCCCGGGCTGCGCCTGTACTCAGCTTTCAAGACCCATGCCGAGGACTCATTAGCCCTGCAAGCCTCTGTTCTTGAAATGCTCGCGGCGATTACCGGACAAACCAACTCTGAGAAATCTGTGCCGCGCTGGTTCGGCCGCGTCAAAGAGCGCCTGCACAATGGATTCCGCGAGCGGCTCCGTATGTGCGATCTGGCCCAAGAAGCCGGAATCCACCCGGTCCACCTGGCGCGTGTCTTTCGCCAGATCGAACGGCGCACTCCGGGCGAGTACCAGCAACAGCTACAGGTCCGCGCCGCTTGCAATCTCCTGCGCGATTCCGAATGGCCCCTGGCCGCTATCGCCGCTGAATGCGGCTTCGCCGATCAAAGCCACTTCACCCGTGTCTTCCGCCGCCTGGCCGGAACCACACCGGCCCGTTTCCGCGCGGCAGTTGCTCCACGTGGCAGGGCTATAGCTTATTCTGCGCAAGTGTCCTAAAACGCGAAGGAAATTCACGCCTTCCGTAGCAGATTACTGATTCGGAATAAAAAAAAGCGCTCCGCACAAGCGGAGCGCTCTGTTCTTCTTGCAGGTTATTGCACAACCAGTTGGAACTGAGCCGTTGCCGACGTCAGGCCGGTGGACGTTGCGCTCACATTGATTACGTACGTGCCCGCCGGTGTTCCAGGATTGCTGGTCGAGCTGTTTTTGCTGCCGCCGCACGAACTCATCCACATGGTCGAGACGCCGAGCACCAGGATCAGCCCCAGCAACTGAATGCCACGCCGGGATTGCCGGGTGAAAGAGCGCTTGCGCGCGCCGAACGTGAACATGATCCCCAGCAAGCCGGGTAGCAGAGCGGCATAGAACGTGCGCGAGCCGCGGTCAAACGGCCGGCGCAACGCTCCCGTCGTCGGAGCAGTGGTCTGAACGGCGAAGCTGACAGTGCAAGGCGCCGGACACGAAGAGGCATTGGTCTGCGTCGGTGCAGTGCAGGTAATTTCCGAACCCGGGCTCGGGCAGGAGAAGCTTACCGTCCCAGTGAAGCCGCTGCCGAAGACCAAGTTTACGGTAGCTTGCGTGGGGGGCGCGCCAGGCGTGGTTGTGTAACTGGTCGGCTGGATTGGATTGGTTAGGTTCAGGCTGAATGCTTGCGTTACCGTCACCGATGTATTCCCTGAGGAAGTTCCCAACGCGCTATTTCCGTTAAACGTCGCTGTGATCGTGTCAGGACTGCCGACCGGCAACTGAGTTGTCGCCAGCTGTGCTTGACCCTGACCGCTGACATTTTGCACAGCAGCAGTCCCGAGGACCGTCGAACCGCTCGTGAACGTCACATTCCCAAGAAAGCTCTGCGTAGGAATGGGGCTGATTGTCGCGGTCAGCGTCACACTCTGGGTCTGGAATATGCTCGACAAAGACGGCGTTACCGTAACCGTCGGACCTGTAGCTCGCAAAGCGCTCCACGCCGCGGCTAGGTGGCTTGCATTCACCGATCCTAAGCCTGTCACTAAGTTGTAGCCGGTCGTCGCGTCGGCGTCAGAAGCGTTAAAGCCAATGATTCCAGTGTTCGGCCCCGTGGAAGGGCATACGACCGTTGCTGGCTGGCCACCGCCGGGAGTGCCTGGTTGGCAAAAAACCTTGTTGTCACCGATGGTGACCGGATTAAAGGCGGTCGGTGAGGTCGCTGCGAGCGTGTACAGAGTTTGGTGGATGTCACCCAATCCTTGCGCCGCAAGCGATTGGTTCATCAAAGCCAGAATGCCAGCAAACAAAGGAGCCGATGCGGATGTGCCGCCAACGAAGGATCCAAAGTTATCTACAGCAGCAAAAATCCCGTTCGCTCCCCCAGGGCTGCATGTACTCGTGTAAGTCGGCGTAGACGCATCCGGATTCTGCGGCGTGCAGAAGACGTACCCCGCAAAATTCGGCGATGCTAGGAACGAAACGTCGGGTACCCAGCGCACGCCCGCCGGGGCATTAGCAACGGTCAGACCCGTCTGCCACGAAGGCTGAGCAATTCCACCTGTACACACGTTGCCGGTCCCGAAGAAGCAGTTGCTAGCGCCACCGCCGCCAGCGGAAATCCAGAAATCTTCCTGTGCTGTCTGTGCAGACGTAATAGGGGTACCTACAGCGGGCGCAGTGAATTGTGGGTTGCACAGATTCTGATTGGCTCCCGGAGTCGCGCAGTACTGAGCGAGCGATTCGTTGTCGTTCCAGGGAACTTCAGGTATGTAGCTCTTGATGCTCAAACCGTTGGCAGCATTCGGATTTGGCGTGGTCCAGTATTGCGAGGCGTTGGTGGTGTCGTTGGCAAGAGAGATCGCATTTCCACCGACTGCGATCACCCAGGTGCTACTAGCAGGGTAGTTAACTCCCTGCCCGCCGATGGCCGGGTTGAAAGGCTGACTGGCATTGTTCGGCACGTTATCGCAGGCTGCCGCACCCGAATCTCCGGAGGAATTTACTACTGTAATTCCCTCTGTTGCTGCCTGCTGAAGCTCGGTCTCGATAGAACCGGCATTAAACTCGCAAAGTCCGAAACTCATGCTGATCACGGGCGCTGGAAGAGGTGTGCCCGTTGGCGGGTTGATGGCATAGGAAAGGGAGTCAAACACATCCGACTGAGGCGCATTGATGTATATGATTTGAGCGCCAGAGGCAACAGCTCCTGACCACTCCACGTCGAGGTCAGCCTCTACGATATCTCCTTGCAAAACGCTGTCAGGCACCCCGGGGTCCGTTTGCCCAGGAATCACTACATAAGCTAAGAGAGGATCGTTACAAGCTGTGATGATTTGGATTGAATTCAGAGTGCAGTTACTTGCGGTGATGGGGGGAAGCCCAAATCCAGTACGAAAATCATTGATGTCGGCAAGAAAAATGTCGGTTCTACCGACAATCGCAAGCGTCTGCCCCGTTCCATCAACCGCAGGGGTTGCATTGTAAAGGCCGTTAATGTCGTACATGACGGCGATGTCAGCAGGCGAAAGGAAGTTCGGGAAAATGAAGTTCGCGTCGTAGTATTCGGCGCGAGTTCTCGGTCCTGAAGGAAACCCTCCCACGCTGGCCGGATGCGAAAGGAAGTTGTGCACACCCGTGATGCCATTCACAATCCCACTCAGCTCTGCGGGAATCGTCAGCGGAGTCGAGTTGGCGAAGTGTTCTTCTCCGTTGAGGTTGTAGCGGTGAATTTCTGCCTTGAATGCACTCTGCACCTGGGCGGCGGTGCCCGCAAAGACGACCGAATTACGACCGCCTCCGATACTCTTGATCACGAAGCCCTGCGACTTGAGCCAGCTGGTGATGCGATCCATGTCGTGCTGGCTGAGGCCGAATTGGTCGGCATATTGCGCGGGCGTGAGCCACTTGTGATAGTTGCGCGACTTACGATCCTGCTGCTCGGCGAGAAGCTTGGTGAGCGCTTTCTGCTGCGCCGGTGACGGCTGCGTCATCAGCGTCATATAGCCAAGTGTGAACGAAGGCTCGACCGGGCCCTGATCAAATTTTGACTGTGCCTGCGGATGCAGACTCCGCTGCAACGCGACTCCATTGCTGGAATTGATCGCGCCGGCAATCCGATCCGACGTAACGGCAAAGCTAAGGGTGGATAAGACGAGGGCGGTCAGCAGAACAGACAAAGGGGTGCGCAAACTGCGATTTGACATTAGATTCTCCCAAGGGACGGATCGGTAATTCCAAATTGCGTACTTCCTTAAGGTTGTATACGGCCTATTCGATCTCTGATCAAGGAAGTTGTTCATTAGGTTGTATCAAGAAGATAAAGATGACAACATCACCGAAGTAACAGGGGTAATTGCCGGAAAGGGAAGTTCTAATTCGGATAAAACAACGGCGATTGCCGAAGAGATCGGTATCAGAACCGGAGAAACGCGGTTACGTTTTTTTACATTGTCTGCGGCACGAAATACCGTTACGACGTAAATTCCGGCACCTTCCTTACCAAACCCTGCACTTGTTCTGGTTCACCATGGGCGATCCTGCTTTGCAGTGGAAGGCCTCCTGAAACTCCGGCATGTTCGAAACCACGCCGTTGGCGCGGTACTTTTCCGGGGAATGCGGATCTACAGTGGCGCGCAGGCGCTTGGTCTCGTCGCGGACCTGGCCGCACCAGCTCTGACCGTAGCCGACAAAGAAACGTTGTTCGGGAGTGAGGCCATCGATCAAATCCAACTTCTGGCCCTTGGTGTCTTCCCTCCACGCCATGTAGGCGATAAGCAGCCCACCCAGGTCGGCGACGTCTTCTCCCAGTGTCAGTTTTCCATTGATCTTGATGTCGTCGATGATCGTGTAGGTTGAATACTGATCGGAGATGCAGCTGGCGCGCTTCACGAATTCCTTACCGTCTTCGTCTGTCCACCAGTCGCGCAGATTGCCGTGGGCATCGAACTGGCGGCCTTCGTCGTCGAAGCCGTGCGTGAGTTCGTGGCCAATGGTACCACCGGTGTCGCCGTAGTTTGGCGCCGCGTCGGACGTGGGATCGAACGCCGGAGGCTGCAGCACGCCTGCAGGGAAGTTAATGTCGTTCATCTGATCGTTGTAGTAGGCGTTGACCGTGGGCGGAGTCATGTCCCACTCACCGCGGTCGACGGGCTTGCCGATCTTGGCAAGTTCGCGGTTGAACTCGAATTTTCGTGCCCGCTCCACGTTACCCAGTTCGTCGCCAAGGACGATGTCGAGCTTGCTGTAGTCGCGCCATTTGTCGGGATATCCAATCTTGTTCGCCATGGTGTGCAGTTTGACCAGCGCCTGCTCTTTGGTCGCGGACGACATCCAGGGCAGGCCGTTGATGTCCTGCTCCATGGCCGCTTCGATCTCTTTGACCATCTTCAAAGCCTGCTGCTTGGCTTCGGGCGGGAAGTATTTCTCTACATAAGCCTGGCCGAGGGCCTCGCCAAGATTGTCGTCCACTTCTTCCGTGCAACGCTTCCAGCGCGGCTTCAATTGTTGTTGCCCTTGCAGCGTCTTGCCGTAAAACGCGAAATTTTCGTTCAGGAATGGCGCGGATAGATCTGCGGCATACGCATGCACAAGGTGCCAGCGCAGATAAATCTTCCAGTCAGCCACGCTTTCTTTGTCGAGGACTTCGTTCATCGTCTTGAAGAAAGCGGGGACAGAAACATTCAAAGATGACAACTGAGGAGTTCCCACCTTGGCGAAATAGGTTTGCCAAGGGAAATCGGGGCTGATCTTTTCCAGCTCTTCGCTGGTCATTTTATGGTCAAGGTTCTTCGGCTCGCGTCGCTCTACTCGCGTCATCGAACCTTTCGCGAGAGCTGTCTCGATGCGCATGACAACCTGGGCTTCTGCAGCGGCTGCGCCAGCCTTGTCGCCCAAGAGTTCAAACATTTTCTGCACGTGAGCGAGATATTTTTTGCGCAGTTCGGCGGACTTTGGATCGTCCTTGAGGTAGTAGTCGCGATCAGGCAGGCCCAAGCCACCCTGATCGGCGTCGGCGATAACTTGGGTGGTGTCGTGGAAGTCTTGAATGGAGTCGAAGCGAAAGAGAACATTGTCGTCAGTCATGCTGGCGGCAACATCAGCGATCTCGTCCTTGGAGCTGATGTTTGCGATTCGTCGCAGTTCTAGTTTCAACGGCTCCATTCCTTTGGCGTTGATTACCTTCTCATCCATACAGGAAGCGTAGTAGTCGCCGATCTTCTGCTGTACGGCGTTGCGGTTCGCATCTGGCGCGGCGGAGGCTTCGAGAATTCCGCGCAGCCGTGTCCGGTTTTCGTCCTCCATCTTGGAGTAGGTGTCCCACGAAGACTGGTCGGGAGGAATCGGGTTGTTTTTGATCCATCCGCTACAGGAATAGGCGAAGAAATCCACGCACGGGTCGATGCTGCGATCCATCGAGGTGACATCGAGAGCGGGCTCATGTTTCTCCGTACCAGATTGCGCCGAAGCAAGTGCAACGACTGAAGAAATCACTGCGGCAAGAAGGCAGCTACGCCGGATTAACATGAAAACCCTCTTTTCGTGGAATTCTGAAGGATATCGGTCCAAAGTTTCTTATTCCAAGTCGGGCACAATACGAAAACTCCGTTTCTTTGCCGATCGATAAATAGAAAAATCACGCTGATCAAGTGTGAAGATAGTTTCGATCTCCTCGCGCCCTGCTAAATAAACTAATGCCGCGTCCGCGAGCTGCGGCTGCGGCTGAATATCTTCATATCGCTTCATAATAGCCGCGATCGCATCCGCTTCCGATCCCGCCAGCGGCAGCAGCTCAAGAAAGCCGCCGTCGATGCTCTGCAAAAGCTGCTGCACGACTCGCGCAGAGCTTCTCAGCAGCCATGCTGCCTCGGTGATGACGGGCCAGCACGAAAGCAGCGGTCCAGGCATCTCCCGCAGCACTCGCACGCAAGTTTCGTGGTACTCGTCATGGCGAGACAGAATGGCGACCAGCGGACCAGTGTCCACTAGAACGCGTCTCATTTGCGCTTGCCGAAGCCTTCAAAATGACGGCGGTTTGTGCTCAGGTCGGCTGGCGCACGACGCATGCATCCGATCAGTCCCGCAGCTTTCGCTAGTTCGTAGGCCGAGTGCCCACCCCGTTCTTTGCCAAGATAATTCTCGAGAGCAACCCTAACAACCTCCGATGGCGTTTGCCCTTTCACGCGAGAACGGTTCTTCAGAAGATCTCCTAGTATTTTGGGAACGCGGACGGTTATGCGGTGCGAATCCATAGTGTCAGACAATTATAACATATCGTCTGACACTTCTAAGGGCCTAGAATACTAGCTCTTTCGCAAATGAATCGACCCGTCTCCTGTCCTGATCGTGAGCAGGCTGCCTCCGCTGTTGAGCTTGCCGTGTACTTCGTTTTCGCGCAGCTTGCCTGTGGTTGTCACCGGCATATCCAGATCGATGTGGCCGTCACTGGTGTGCAGATCGACATCCGCTGACAACTCGCTGGGGACTTCCAGCGTAACGTTGCCGTCGCCGGTCTCGAGACGCCAGTCGCTGGCCAACGAAGATCCGCTTCGTGCACTAACCTCCAAATGTCCATCGCCGGTTTTCAGGTCGAGAACGTCAAAGCGGCCGCTGGCGCGAATGTGACCGTCGCCGGTTGAGGCGCGCAGCTTGCCCTCAACTCCATCGAGAGTCTCGGAGCCGTCGCCGCTGTGCAGGTCCATCTCGCCCTTGAGACCGGCGAGTTCGATCCTGCCGTCGCCCGTGCGCAAGTTCACTTTGCCTTCGCGCGGCATCTGGATGACGATGTCGACGCGATGCTGGCCCCATTCCACGGTGAAGTTATGATGTGGGTAGCGCACGTTAATCTCGACCATGTCGCCGTCCTGGTGCTCTTCAATACGAATCCCGCCCTCGCCGATCTTGTAGCGCGACGTAGTGACCTTGGCTTCGATGGTGTTCTGATCCCACGTTGTGACGCGGATGTTGGCGTCCGAGGTCTCAATTCGCAGGTCGGGCTTGCCGGAGAGGTTGTAGGTCTTCGACCACTCATCGGCCGATGCCGGCAGTGCGGCTGCGAGGCCGAGAACAAGAATTGCCAGTCCGATACGCTTCATTAAAAAATCCTCCCTCGCCGTGCGAGCACAACTCTACCCGGCGTCTTAGACGGTAGTACGCGCGTTTAGTGAGGTTGGTTCCATAGACATCTGCCCTATATCCCGGCTGGGTGCCTCATCCTGGCTGCGCATTTTGTGGCTAGAGTGGGGAACTTGGTTTGCCGGAACTTGGTTTCCCAGACTCCGTATACGCCATTCTCACCAGCGTCCGTTCTGAAAATGGTACGTACAGCAATGCGGCGCTCGCGGCAAAGGCTGCCCCCAATCCAATCTTCTGCATCAACAGGAACGGCGCTACAGCCCACAATTGATCGAGAATCAGGACGAACGGGAACATTTGCCGGAATTTCTCCGCCAGCCGCTGATAATCGAAGCAAGCCGCCGAAATCAGATAGCACCGCAATGGAATCCCAACGCCGGCGGTCACCAAAACGGCGCCAGCGAGCGTTGTCGCACCCCACAAGGGAAGAAACGAATCCGCAATGTCCTGGATGGCATGCAGTCGCCTGAGAGCTGCGACATAAAAAGCGAGATACATCACCTGAATCAGTACAAACAGTCCTCGGGTTACTGCACGGTGAGGGATGGGCACTTCGAGTTCGGGATGAACCAGAGGAACGTTGTGGACCTGTGGATGACTTGCGGCAGGATCGGGACCGACGGTTGGCGTCGAGGGCACGCCCGCTATGGACCCTTCTGCGCTGACTCGAACCGGTGGGGTTTCGCTAGCGGCGCCGCCATCCAAATTCTGCACTGGAGCAATGAACCTGTATCCGCGGCGGGCCAGCGTCTCGACGTAGCGGGGGCTGGAGGCGGAATCTCCCAAGGCCTCTCGCACTTTATTGATGGCGGTGTTCAGGCTGTGGTCGAAGTCGACGAAGGTATCAGAGGGCCAAAGTTTCTGGCGTAACTCCTCGCGCGTGACCACGCCGCCCGCCCGTTCCAACAGGAGCGCCAGCACCTGGAAGGGCTGCCCCTGCAAACGCAGTCTTACGCCACTTTTGCGCAGTTCGCCTACGGTGAGATCGACCTCAAAAACTCCAAAGCGAGCGACTCGACTGTTGTTCGGCGGCGCAGGCATGCACGACGCTGTAGTGTAGCATCGGGGGTCGTGGAGCGGCGGACACCTCGTCCGTCGAGAGTGTATCTACAACAACCCGGACGAGGGCGTCCGGGGCTCCATAACCGGGGCTCTGAAGCGCTACAATACCCGCGTGCCTCCCCTGGAAAAGCCGCCTCAACGGCAGGACGATTCCCACCCGCACCATCGCCACGCCGTTTATGCAACGGAGACTACGGGCCTGCTGCTCATTGCCGTGCTGTTGCTCGCCCTCACCCTGATTCGCTACTGGCACAGCATTCATTGGAGCCTGCGCTGACTGTGGGTTCCGCGCATCGTGAAGCCGCAGAGCCGTTGCTGGTCGTAATTCTTGGTCCGACAGCGAGCGGAAAGACAGCGTTGTCTCTGGCGCTTGCCGAAAAATTCGCGGGGGAGATCGTCAACTGCGATTCGGTCGCGATGGTTCGCGAATTCGACATCGGCACAGCCAAGCCCACTGCCGAGGAACGGGCCTGTGCGCCGCACCATCTTTTAGATTGTGTTGAGCCCACCGCTTACATGACTGCGGGAGAATATGCGCGCCAGGCGCGGCAAGTGCTCAGCCAGATTGCGGGTCGCCATCACTTGCCGATCGTCGTCGGTGGAACGGGATTATACCTGCGCGCCCTGCTCGAAGGACTTTTCCCGGGACCGCAGCGCTCGGAAGAATTGCGGGAACGCCTGCGCGAACGTGCAGCGGGACGTGGATCGAATTACCTCCACCGAATTCTGCAACGCCTCGATCACACGAGCGCAGAGAAAATCCATGCGAATGATGTTCCAAAGCTCATCCGCGCCATCGAGGTTTGCCTTGCTTCGCGCCAAAAGATGACCGAACTCTGGCAACACGGCCGCGATCCACTATGCGGCTTTCGCATCCTTAGAATCGGCCTCGACCCAGATCGAGCCGCGCTTTACGACCGAATCAATCAGCGCGCCCAACGCATGTTTGAAAACGGCCTGGTGGAAGAAACCACGACCCTGCTCGAAAAATATGGGACAGCAGCCCGCTCTCTGGGATCACTAGGCTACAAGCAAGCCGTTCAACTTCTGCGCGGAGAATTTATTCGCGAGCAAGCCGTGCAATCCGCGCAGCAGGCGCATCGCAATTACGCCAAACGTCAAATGACATGGTTCCGGCGCGAGCCCGATGTGACCTGGCTGCACGGCTTCGGTGACGACCCCAAGATTCAGGACGAAGCCATCGCCCTAGCAAAGGCCCCATTAACCCCGGAACCACGCCACCAGCCGATCACATTCCCTTCGGCTGAGTAAGGCTGAACCAGTTGCCGGAGTTGTCCTTCATAATGGTCTCGACTCCATAAAACTGATCCTTCGGTGGAGAAGAGAATTCCACGCCCTTGGCTTTCAATTCTTCGTAGGTCTTGCGGCAATCGGCAGTCTGCAGCACGCCTCCGCCGAGCTTCCCTCGCGTGAGCAGATCGCGGAGCGTTACCGCGACATCCGGCTGGATATTTGGCCCGTCGACCTTCATCAGAATGATCTGCACTTCCGATTGTCCTTTGGGTTTCACCGTGAGCCAGCGGAAGCCGTTCCCCATGGACTCATCCATGACCACTTCGAAGCCCAGCTTGTTGACGTAGAAATCCTTTGCGGCATCTTGATCGAGAACATAAACCGTCGTGTGCGAGAGTCGTTGAATCATTGCAAACCTCCTTTGGTTGGTGCGATCAACATATCGAAAGGCGGGAGCACGTGCTTCTCGATTCTTGCGATCTTGCGACATGCCAGGAGGGCGTGTTTGGAGTGGAGAGCAAATCCGCTGTCGCGCGACAGCCTATGGAAGCCCAACAAAATAGTGCTGATAGCAGGCAGGGACGCAAAACAGGGGCCACTGCCCGAAGCTTCCAAACACCTTTCGGGACTCTCTCCGAAACGCCGATGGCGACAGGCCGGTGAGACTCCGAAAGCGGGTACTGAATGATCCCAGGCTCTCGTATCCCACTTCAAAGCAAACGTCAGTAACGTCGCAGCTTCCATCGAGGAGAAGTTTCTTCGCCTTCGCGATCCGTCGCTGCGTAAGGAACTCGTGCGGAGTCTCTCCAAAAGCGCTGGCGAACAACCGCTGGAAGTGAAACGGCGAAAGGCACGCTTCCCTGGCTGCATCGGGGAGCGGAACATGGTAGTTGTAGTGCGCGGCCGAGATAATCCCGGGCACGGCACAACCTTGCGAATGTAACCGGATCGTACAAGCGGACCTCGTGCCCCGCGAGGCGCTGCGCTCTATCCGTTTTCGATCTCACGCCGGTACTTTACCACGCGAGCCGGAGCTGTGAGAATCCGGCAATCGAATTCTAAGATTGTCCCTGGCGCTTCTCTGCTATCGTTCCACTTATGCCGAAAATTGCACTCGCCATTCTTGTCGTTCTAGTGCAGACCCTGCCCGGATTTGCCAAAGAGAAGTATTCCAGGCCGGGCCCCATTCACGTCACAAAAGATGGCGAAAAGTGGGCCGAGAAAACACTGCGCAAACTTTCTCCGGAGGAAAAAGTCGGCCAGGTCTTCATGATCTGGTGTCGCGCCAGTTTCCTCAATGTGGAGAATCCCGAATACCTGCAGTGGCGCGACGCCATGCAGAAATATCACGTGGGCTCGTTCGCCATGACGGTCCACGTCGACGGCTCCAACCTTTTGCGCAGCGAGCCGTATGAAGCCGCCGAGTTGTTGAACCGCCTACAGCGGGATTCCAAGCTGCCGTTACTGATTGCGGCCGATTTCGAGCGCGGAGTTTCCATGCGCCTGCTCGGAACTACTGTATTTCCCCATGCCATGGCATTCGGAGCCGATGGCAAAATCGACGACGCAGAGATGTTCGGCCGCATCACGGCACAAGAGGCGCGGGCCGTTGGTGTTCACTGGAATTTCTTCCCCGATGCGGACGTGAACTCGAATCCAGCGAATCCTATCATCAACACGCGTTCGTTCGGAGAAGATCCCAAACAGGTCGGCGATATGGTCTCTGCTTACATCAAGGGAGCGCATGAGATCGGCATGCTGACCACGGTAAAACACTTCCCCGGCCATGGTGATACAGCAACCGACTCGCATCTTGGTGTCGCCAGCGTGAACGTCGACCGCGCGCACCTCGACACGATCGAACTCCCGCCTTTTCGGCAGGCCATCGCCTCGGGCGTCGATTCAGTCATGGTCGCGCATGTGACGGTGCCCACGCTCGATCCCGACCCCAATCATGTGGCCACAATCTCGCCAACTGTGGTTTCCGATCTACTCGAAAAGGATCTCGGATTCAAAGGACTCATCGTCACCGACGCCCTTGATATGGCTGGCCTGACGCATCTTTTCATGAATAACGTCGGCCGCGCTGCCGTCGAGGCGTTCAAGGCCGGCAACGACATGCTGATCATTCCAGCGGACCTAGGCGCATCCTACGACGCTATGCTCAAGGCTGTGCAGTCGGGAGAAATATCCAAGAAACGGCTCGATCGTTCGGTTCTCAAGATTCTGAAAATAAAGGCTTCTCTCGGTTTGAACGACGCGCGAGAAGTTGATCTTAATACTCTGGCTTCGTCGGTAGGCAAGCCGGAAAATCTCGCCTTTGGCCAGCAGGTTGCCGACTCCGCCGTGACCCTGGTGCGCGACAACGGCAAGGTGTTGCCGCTGAAATCCAAGGGAACCGTCAAGGCCGGGCTTCCGTATATGACCAAAGAGGAGATACACAATAACGTCGTCGCTGTGCTTTTTTCTGACGATGTGCGTACGGACTCTGGCCGGGCTTTCGCGCGTGAGCTGCGTACGAGAGTGCCCGACGCACGTGTGATCTATGTCGATCCGCGCATCGCGGGTGGCATGAGTGACGAAGTTCTGAAGGCCGTTAGCGAAGCGCAAACCGTGATCGCCGCGGTCTATGTGATTCCGTCGGCGGGAAGAGCTGGCAACATGGCCACAATGACCGATGCTACCGGCAAGCTGATTCAGCAGGTGCTCGACCACGCGGCGGCGAAGACGGCAGTTATTGCCATGGGGAATCCGTACCTGGCTGGCGATTTCCCGCAGATCGAAAACTATATGTGCACGTTTTCCAACGCGACAGTTTCCGAAGTGAGCGCAGTGAAAGCCCTGTTTGGGGAGATTCCGATTCGTGGGCATCTGCCTGTCACCATTCCGAACGTGGCGCAACGCGGTGCGGGAATCGAACGACCAGCGCAAGTCGCCAACGGAGGGCCTCCCAATGCAAAGAATTAAATTTGGCACTCTAGCTTTGGGATTCATAGTTCTTGCGGTGCTGATCTGGCCCGCCTGCAGCGTGAATGTGAAGAAAGAGAAAAACGGTGATGACAAGCAGGTTGATATTCAGACACCAGTGGGCGGAATCCATGTGAGCAAAGACGCCGATGCTTCCGATGTTGGTCTCGCGGTTTATTCCGGTGCGCGGCCAAAGCAAAAAGATTCCAGCGGGGACGACAAGAGCGCCAATGTGAATCTCTCTGGTTTCGGCTTCGGGCTTAAGGTTGTGGCCCTCGAATACGAATCCGACGATCCGCCGGACAAGCTCATCGCGTTCTACAAAGATCAGCTCAAAAAGTACGGCGATGTACTTGTCTGTCACACTAGCCACTTTGAATTCAACACGGACATCAAAGACAAAGACTCGGATCGCAACTCGCACGCACTGACATGCGACGGTTCGAGTGGCGACAACATCGAACTGAAGGCTGGAACGAAGGAAAACCAGCACATCGTGGCCGTCGAGCACGAAGGAAAAGGGTCGAGTTTCTCGCTGGTCTACATCCGCACGCACGGCAAGCAAGCAGATATTTAGCACCTTCGCTTTGGAGGAATCATGCTTCGCCATTCGCATCTTTTTACGACGCTTCGCAATAGAACATTGCGCTCTTTGTCCTTAGTCGCCTGCCTAGGAATTCTGACCTTGCCGACGTTTGCTCAATCCGATTCGGAAGACAAACCTTTTGACGTGCGCAGTTCGGTCGGCGACTTGCATGTGGGGAAAGACGCGGATGCTCAAAGAGCTGGTCTTCCTCTGTATCCCGGAGCACGGACCAAAAAAAAGAAAGACAATGACCCGCTCAATTTCGGAATCCTGACTGAAAGCTTCGGTCTAAAAATCGTCGTTGCGAAGTATGAATCGGAGGATTCGCCAGACAAGATCCTCGCCTTCTATCGCGACAAGCTGAAGAGATACGGCAAGGTTCTGGAATGTCACGCGCACGACGACGGCGTACATACCGATGCCAGTTCCGACGACGACAAAGACAAACAGAACTCCAAGGAACTGAAATGCGAGGGAGACAATACCGGCCCGGTCACGGAGTTAAAAGCTGGCACGGAAGATGACCAACACGTTGTCGCGATTGAGCCTCGTGATGATGGTGCACGATCGACGACATTTGCCATCGTTTATCTTCACAGTCGCGGCAAGCGCGGCGAACTGTAAGCACTCTGATTTCTCGAGATAGATCGCACAGCTTCGCGGAGATCGTCGTCCATTGTTGCGCTCGTACTACGCCGTGCGATACTTTCATCACCAGCCTTTCTAACCCTCGATGGAACAACCCTGCTACAAGTGCGGCCAGGCGGTCGAAGAAGGCACACCTTTTTGTCCGCACTGCTCGGCGCCACAGATTCGCGTTGTGATCGCGGAACCGACACCGGTTTCTGCCCAAAGTGCAGAAGCAGTGATCACATCGCATGAGCGAGACCTTCCCGCCTCGCAAACTGTGCCCGTGCTCGCCGTTTCTATGCAGTGGTCTCAGTCGATCAGGCCCTGCGCCCTGGCGGCGATGATTGCATGTTTACTGATGGCCTTGGGGCTCAATCCTTTTGTGGCCATGTTTATCGTCGGATTTCTGGCGGTACTTTTATTTCGCATGAGTGCGCCCGGCATTGCAATTAAAACGGTGTCAGCTGCAGGACTTGGAGCGCTGGGCGGATTGCTATGGTTCGTGGTGTCGGCCGTATTTGAAATCCTGGTTGTGATTCTTCTGAACAAGGGACCGGAGCTTCGCGCCGAGATGGCAGCCAGAATTCAGCAGGCTGCCTCGCAGACCAGCGATCCACAGGTGCTCGCGATGTTAGATAGGTTCAAAACTCCCGGCGGACTCGAAGTCCTGATTGTCGCTGGCACCGTTTTCGCCCTTGCCGCTGCGATCGTGTTGGCGGGCGTCGGCGGCATACTAGCTGGAGCAATCCTCGCACGGCGCAACAACAATTGAGCAATCCGAGGTCCAGAACCGCGACCATCTCTGCACAGCCCTTGCGACACCCTCCGCCCCCCGCGTATCATTCACCGTTCGCAAGCACCGTTCGCCACTCACGCGATGAATATGCCCGCACGCGGTTCGCTGCTCGGGATTGAACATCTCGACGCGAAGGAAATCCTGGGCCTGCTCAAGCTGGCCCGCCGCATGAATCCGCAGAAAGCGCGCCCGCTGCTGCGCGGCAAGCGTGTCGTTTTTCTATTTTACGAGGCTTCTACCCGGACACGCACATCGTTTGAATTCGCTGCCAAGTCGCTCGGGGCGATGACTTCACTCGTGCAGTCTTCGGGTTCCAGCATCGAAAAAGGGGAATCGGTTCTCGACACAGGCTATACGCTTCGCGCCGTGGGCGCCGACTGCATCGTTATACGTCATCCTTCAGCGGGCGCACCGCATCTGATGGCAAGCCATCTTGACATTCCCGTCATCAACGCCGGCGACGGCATGCACGAACATCCGTCGCAGGCGCTGCTGGATGCGTTCACGATTCTCAAGCACAAAAAGTCGTTCAAGGGTCTGCACGTCGCTATCATTGGCGACATTCTTCACAGCCGCGTCGCGCGTAGCGCTTGCCACCTGCTGACCAAATTCGGAGTCAAGATCACGCTGTGCGGCCCTCCCGAATTCGTGCCCGACGTTGCCGCCACGCTCGCGCCCGGACTGCGCATCACGCGCCACATCGAAGATGCATTGCGTGGCACCGATGTGATCATGTTGCTGCGCGTGCAAAAAGAACGCTTGGCCGGCCAGAAGATTCGCCTGCAAGACTACATCGCCCGCTACCAGATGACATCGGCGCGCCTAAAGCTGGCCAAGCGCGACGCCATCGTGATGCATCCCGGCCCGATCATTCGTGGACTTGAATTGACGGCGGAGATTGCCGACTGCCCGCAGTCTGTCATCGTCGACGAGGTCCACAATGGTGTGCCCACACGCATGGCAATTCTGGCGCGGGCGCTGGGGAGGACGAAATGAGAACCGTAACTTCCATTCCACGGATGTACGCGGATGCACGCGGATTGAAACATGGTGAACTCACTGAGAAATTGATCGGCCTCTTTTTTGCGATCCACAACGAACTAGGGCACGGCTTTCTTGAGTCTGTTTACGAACAGGCATTCTCAGTTTTACTAGCCGAGAATGGAGTTTTCTTCGAGCGACAGATTGCAGTGCCGGTCTGGTTTCATGGGAAGCAAATCGGCGAGTTTCGCGCTGACTTGCTTGTCGACAAGAAAGTCCTGGTTGAACTTAAAACGGGCCGCGATATCGAACCTGCTTGGGAAAAGCAACTTCTAAATTATCTCCGTGCTACTGATATCGAGGTTGGTCTGCTCTTCAATTTCGGACCGAATGCGCAGTTCCGGCGCTATGTCTTCGAGAATGGGAAGAAGAATCCGCGAAATCCGTGTGAATCCGTGGAGAAGAAGTTGCCGGGGAGTGTCTCATGAGCCGTCAGGAGACAAAAAGTCTGCTGATCAAAGGCGGCCACCTGATCGATCCTGCCGCAAAGATCAACGCCCCGATGGATGTGCTGCTGCGCGATGGACGCGTGGCGGAAATCGCCCTGCCGAATAAGGTGCGCGGCAGCGCCGACGAGAAATTCGACGCGCGCGGACTCATCGTCGCCCCCGGCTTCATCGACCTGCATGTGCACCTGCGCGAACCCGGACAGAACTACAAAGAGACGATTGCCAGCGGAACTGCCGCCGCTGCAGCAGGCGGCTTCACTTCAGTCTGCACCATGCCCAACACCGCGCCCGTGGTCGACACGCCCGACTGGGTCTCGTGGCTGCGCAATCCCGAACGCGGTGCGGTCGTCAATGTGTTCCCTATCGCAGCCGCTACGCGCGGCAGCCGCGGCGGAACTCTTACAGACTTCAGCGCTTTGCAGCGCGCGGGAGCCGTCGCGGTCACTGATGACGGCAAGCCCATCCTCGATGACGACGTGATGCGCATGGCCCTCCGCCTCGGTGCCGAGTTGAATTTTCCCGTTGTGCAGCACGCTGAAGATACACGCTTGACGGAAAATTGCTCGATGCATGCGGGCCCGACGAGTTTCCGTCTCGGCCTGCGGGCCATGCCCGCAGCCGCTGAATCGGTCATCGTGGACCGCGACGTCACGCTGGCGCAGCAGATTCGCGAATCGCGCCTGCATGTGGCGCATCTGTCCACGGCTGATGCGCTCAAGGTCGTGCGCCGCGGCAAACGCGCGCATGCCCGCGTGACCTGCGAGGTCACACCGCATCACTTCACCTTACTTGACGAAAATGTCGGTGAGTATGACACCAACTTCAAGATGAACCCGCCGCTGCGTTCGGCGTCGGATCGAGAGGCGATTCTGGTTGCGCTTACCGATGGAACGGTCGACGCCATCGCCACCGACCACGCCCCTCACGCCGCGCACGAGAAGCAGGTCGAATTCGAGCGCGCATCGTTCGGCATCACGGGACTGGAAACAGCTTTGGCTCTGGCCATCACCAAACTTCACCGCGAGCAGCGGATTCCTCTTACGCGCATTGTTGAATTATTTACGGCCGGCCCAGCGCGAGTGTTCGATCTCCGCGGTCGCGGCTCGCTGGCCAAAGGCAATCACGCCGACGTAACGATCTTCGATCCCAAGAAGCGTTGGACGTTCGAAGCGTCGAAGTCGCGTTCGCTCTCGCACAACACTCCGTTCGATGGCTGGCAGTTTACGGGGAAAGTTGTGGCGACGGTCGTTGGCGGTAACATCGTCTATCGTGCAAGTTGACAAGTTGTACGTCGGCCGTCGCGTTTATAATCTTCCGGGAAATTTTTTTAGAGGTGAGTCATTTCTACAAATCCACCAGAGTTTGAAGCAGGCTCTTACACACTGGGGCCGCCACTTCCGGCGGAGCTGTTGAAGCCACCGTTTACTCCTAAGGCTGCTGCTCGGATCGCTTTTTTTCTTGGGCCATTAGCGGGCGCGTTGGTCACAGCGATCAGTCTGCGTCGCATGAGATGTCCGGAAAAGGCCAGAAAAGCGATCACTCTTGCTTTGCTGGGTGCAGTTGCCCTGGCACTTGTTCTTTCTTTCACTCCAGAGGTTTTGGGGCGGATCATCGGGCTTGGCGCAGAAGCGGCGTTCTACGTCACTTTTCAAAGATTTCAAGAGCGCGAATTTGCTGATTGGCAAGCAGCAAATACGACGGTACAACCTTCGAGTGGTTTGAGGGCCGTCGGTTGGGGATTCGTTGGTCTAATTCTGCTGCTGGTAATTTTCATTACTCTTTTTGTGGTCTTAAGCGTGTTGGGGCTCCAGCCTCGCTAGCCCGTCACTCCAAAGACGCATCCAGACGTCAAGCCAAGATTCCTATTCTCTTCCCCACGCTCTTCAGCACTTCCAGCGCCTGCTCCAGCTCTTCCTTCGTGTGCGTCGCGGTCATGATGGTGCGGATGCGCGCCTTGCCCTCCGGCACCGTTGGGAACGCGATGCCTGTGCCGAGCACACCTTCTTTGAAGAGCTCGCGAGAGAAATCCATGGTCAGCTTGCCGTCGCCGATGATGATCGGCGTAATCGGAGTCTCGCTGGCGGGCGTGGTCTTGCCGCCGATGTCGAAACCGAGCAGGCCGAGTTCCTTTTTCCAGAAGCGCGTGTTCTCCCAGAGCTTTTCCATGCGCTCCGGTTCGTTTTCGAGAACATCGAATGCCGCAATGCATGTGGCCGCGACAGACGGCGGATGCGACGTGGAAAACAGAAATGGCCGCGCGCGATGATAGAGAAAGTCAATCAGATCGCGAGTACCGCAGACGTATCCGCCGAGCGCGCCGATTGCCTTCGACAGCGTTCCGACCTGAATATCAACGCGGCCGTGCATCTTAAAGTGATCGATCGTGCCGCGCCCGTTGCGGCCGAGCACGCCGGAAGCGTGCGCGTCGTCGACCATCATGATGGCGCCGTATTTTTCCGCCAAGTCGCAGAGCGCGGGCAGCGGACCGATATCGCCGTCCATCGAGAAGACGCCGTCGGTAATGAGCAGCTTTTTGCCCGGCTCGTTTTTCACGCTAGCCAGTTGCTCTTCGGCATGCGCGATGTCTTTGTGGCGGAAAACCAGAATCTTCGCCTTCGAGAGCCTTGCCCCGTCGATGATCGACGCGTGATTGAGCGCGTCGGAGATGATGAAGTCGTCTTTGCCCAGCACGGCAGAGACCGTCCCGGCATTGGCCGCGAATCCTGACTGGAAGACCACGCACGCCTCTACGTTCTTGAAGCGGGCGATCTTTTCTTCCAGCTCCATATGAATCTTCATCGTTCCGGCGATAGTGCGCACCGCGCCCGATCCCACACCGAACTGGCGCGTCGCTTCGAGCGCTGCCTCGCGCAGCTTGGGATGCGTGGTCAGCCCGAGGTAATTGTTCGACGCTAGGTTGATGACTTTCTTTCCATCGAACGTGCAGACTGGCGCTTGTTCGTCGTCCAGCACGCGCAGCTTGAAGTGCGTGCCTTTCGCTTTGAGTTCGTTGAGCTGGTCAGTGAGATAAGAGAGCGGATTAGTGCGGGTTGCGGTGGTCATAAATTCCTTTGCCACGGGTTACGCGGACTTGCACGGATGAAGGACAAGTCTAATTCGCGACGGGAGAGAAGGGAAACGTCTATGCGTTTGTCATCCTGAGCGAGACGTTTTTTGTCTCGCGAAGGACCTATGCATTTGTTTCTACGTCGGCAAAATGCATAGGTTCTTCGCTTCGCTCAGAATGACAATCCGAAAAGAACCGTGTTCATCCGTGTGAATCTGCGGAGAAGGGGTTTCGCGGGCAGGAGTGCCCGCGCGACATTCGCTATCGCACTCCATTCGGATACACCAGAATCTTGCTGGCCTCGCCGGTTTTCAACCGCTCCATGGCCTTGCCGAAATCTTTCATCGGAATTCGATCGGTGATCACGGGATGCAGATTGAGTTTGCCCGCTTTCAACAGCGCCGTCATCTGATACCACGTCTGGTACATGCGGCGGCCATTGATGCCCTGAATCGTAATGCCCTTGAAAATGATGTCTTCGGAAAAATTTAGCGAGATCGGTTTCGATGTGAGGCCGAGTAGGGAAATTCTTCCGCCGCGGCGAACGATGTCGAATGCAGTGCGAATCGAGTCGGGATGCCCCGCCATTTCGAGCACAACATCCACGCCCAGGCCACCGGTTTTTTCCAGCACGATGTCGTGTACGTTCTCGTTCGCGGGGTTGAGCACGTAATCCGCTTTCATCTCGCGCGCGATCCGCGCACGGTGCTCGTTGACTTCGATCGCGAATACAGAAGTCGCGCCCACAGCCTTGGCCACCGCAATCGAAAACAGTCCGATCGGCCCGCATCCCGTAACAGCGACGGTCTTGGCCGCGATTTCCCCCGCCAGCACTGTATGCACCGCATTCCCTAGCGGGTCGAGAATCGACGCGTACTCCTGCGGAATCGCCGGATCAAGCTTCCAGATGTTCGACTCGGGAATGACGACGTACTCGGCGAAAGCTCCGTTGGCGTCGACGCCGATGATCTTCACGTTCTGGCAGATGTGCGCTTCGCCGGTACGACACTGCAGGCACTTGCCGCAGGCGACGTGCATCTCCGCGGAAACGAAGTCGCCTTCCTTGACGCTGGTGACTTCACTACCGAACGCCGCGACCTCGCCGCAGAACTCATGCCCAGGAATCAGCGGAGGATGAATGCGGCTTTGCGCCCAGCGGTCCCAGTTGTAAATGTGCAGGTCGGTGCCACAAATCGAAGCGATCTTCACTTTGACCAGCACGTCGCTCGGCCCGAAGGTGGGAATCTTTACTTCGCGAACTTCAGCACCGGGCGCGGCTTCCGGCTTCACCACCGCCAGCATTGTTGCTGCCATAATTGCCACCTATAAGCTTTGTGCCAAAAACTCACGCAAGCACAAAACATATGAGTTTAGCACCGCAATGCCAACTCTCCTTAAAGCCCCGGTCCACAAACAGCGAACAGTGCAAACCAACCAAGTCGCAACTGCATCGAAAGACGGTGCCATTACTTGGGCCAAGAGGTCGCACTGTGCGGTTTCGAATCCTCGCCATTCTTCTGATTTCCACCGGCGCTCTCTCCGTTGCGGCGGACTCTGCGCCTCCGGTTGCCGCGCGCTTCACCGCTGTGCGTTACAAAGAGGGCCTGGTGCATGGTTTTTTACAACTCAGCACGGTCGATGGCGTCGCCATCGCAGCCGGGGACCTGAACCAGGTCGTCCGCGGCGACCAAGTGACGAGTCAGGTCGCATTCCGCTTCAAAGACGGTTCACGGCAAGAGGAGACCACAGTTTTCTCGCAACGGGGCGAGTTCCGGCTCACCTCTTATCACCTGGTCCAGAAAGGGCCGTCATTCAAAAATCCAAGCGATCTCTTGATTAATTGCGCCACCGGGCAGGTTACGATTCGCTACACAGACGACGATGGCAAAGAGAAGGTAGCGAGCGAGCACATGAAGCTGCCGCCCGAGTTGGCCAACGGTCTAATTCCAACGCTCCTAAAAAACATGCGAGCCGGCACGCCACAATTGGAAGCTCCCATGGTCGTGGCTGGGCCGAAGCCCAGATTGGTCAAAATCGTCGCGCATACCGATGGAGCCGGGTCGTTTTCGCTCGTGGGGTTCAATCGTGAGGCCGTCCACTATGTCGCGAAAGTTGAGCTTGGCGGTGTCGCCGGTGTAGTGGCGCCGATCGTAGGAAAGCAGCCGCCGGACTCGCAGATCTGGATCGTTGGCGGAGAGGCTCCAGGGTTCCTGAAATCCGAGATGCCGGCTTATGCAGGAGGGCCGATGTGGCGCATTGAACTGGTCTCGCCCGTTTGGCCGCAAGCGTCGGCCTCCGATTCGAAAAACGGAGACGCCATCAAACACTAATCACTGATCGGAGTAGGGAAAGCTGCTCCCGGCGCGCCTTCCGGCTTTTTTTCACTACCGCCAGTATTGGTTCCACGCATGACTGCCACTAATGGGCTTCACGCAAAATGGCTCACACAAAAAGATTGGTTAGCATGTGACCGCCCTTCCTCTCCTATCCGGGAACAATTGGGAGCCACGCGGTGTCGAAACAAATGCGCGCCAATGAAGGGTCTGCTCCGAGCATTTATCTTCCTGCTAATCGTGTGCTGCGCTTCGGCGCAGACAGGCGCGGCGTCTCACAGCCCGCAGGATGATTTCACGCGCCGTCTCGTGGCGGCTGCGATGGAGCGCACGCATCACTCCATACGGTACGTCTCAGAATACATCCGCATCCCATATCCCGGCGGAGATGTTCCGGCGGACACCGGAGTCTGCACCGATGAGATCATTCGCAGCTACCGGGCCGTGGGAGTCGATTTGCAAAAAGAAGTCCACGAAGACATGGTGCAGAATTTTGCGGCGTATCCCAACAAGCGGCACTGGCTGCTCGCCCATCCCGACCCGAACATCGACCATCGACGCGTTCCGAATCTAATGGTCTTCTTTCAGCGCAAAGGAGAATCATTGCCCATCGCCAACCGCGCGGAAGACTATGCCCCCGGCGACCTCGTAACCTGGGACCTGGGCGGCCACGTCCCGCACATCGGCATCGTGGTCGATCAGAAGTCGCGTTGGAGCGGGCGCTACCTCGTCGTTCACAACATCGGCGAAGGGCCGAAGATGGAAGACGTCCTCTTCCACTGGAAAATCACCGGCCATTACCGCTACTTTGGTCCGGCGTCCTAGTATCGACCGCGAGGTGGGCGGCAGAATTTTTGACCGTCCGTTGACATTCTCTTGACAAGTTTTCTGCCGGACGAGGTAGCTTTCCCGGACGGCGCATTTTACAGTTCGGCGCCCAATCCAATTGAGGAGAATACAATGCACCCCAGCACGACCACACACCGCGCTTTGTTGTTGATCTTCTCAGTACTGCTTATCGCTTCGCTGCTTGGCGTTGCGACCCAGGCGGCGGCGCAGGCCGGCCAGCTCGATCCCACATTCGGCCAGGGCGGCATCGTCTCTACGGACCTGGGTGGCGCCGCAACCGGGAACGCGATGGCGATTCAAACCGACGGTAAAATCGTTGTTTGCGGCGGATTCGTGGTCAGTGGTTTTCTGAACGCGGCGATTTCTCGCTTCAATACGAATGGCACCCTTGACACCACGTTTGGCAGCAACGGCTTTACGGTCGTTTCCGGAATTTTGAACGTCTCGTCCTCCATTGCCCTTCAAACCGATGGAAAGATCGTGGTCGCCGGTTTCGCCAACCAGATTACCGTGATCCGTTATAACTCCAACGGGACCCTGGATACTACGTTTGGAAACGGCGGGGTGGTGAACAGCGGGCTAATTCTGAATCGCGGTACCACGAGCGCAGTTGCGGTTCAAGTGGACGGAAAGATCGTGGTCGCCGGCGGTTCTGTGATGCTGCGTCTTCTGTCGAACGGGCAGTTCGACCCCGGCTTCGGGGACGGTCATGAGGCCAAGCTCGCGGGCAGCACACCCACGGCGCTGGCACTTCTTGCCAATGGGAAGATCATGGTTGCGTCCTCCTTGTTCGCAATCGGCGGTTTCGTGACTCGTTATAACTCCAATGGCACGCTAGACAAGAGTTTCGGAATCAACGGCCAACTGGCTACTGCGGGCCCGGCCAACGCTCTGGTTCTTCTCGCCGACGGAAAGTTTCTGGTGGGCGGCAATCTCACCAGTAGCGTTAGCGGGCCCACCACCGGCTTTGCCGTTTCCCGCTATTTTGGCGTAGGCACCACCGATGCAACCTTCGCCACCCGCGGCGGCGTCGTCACGCCGATTGCCGGTTCTCCCACAATCGTAACCGCCGGGCTAGCAGTTGAGTCGAGCGGAGATATTGTGGCGTTGAGCACCGCGTCGGCAAACTCCGCGAATTACGTCTTTGCCTTGGCTCGATACAATCCCGGCGGTCAGCTCGACACTACATTCGGAACCAATGGCATCGCGACCACTTCGTTTGGAACCTTCGTCAATGCCACCGGTGTCGCCATTCAAGCGGACGGGAAGATCGTGGCGGTCGGGAATTACGAAACGGCGATCCAGCACGGTGTTGACTATGGCTTCAAGCTAGCCCGCTACCTGGTGCAGTAAGCGGTAAGTGGCCGGGACTCCGGGGGGGCCGGCCACGCCGCCAGTGCGCGAACCGGTGGACAGTGGCACAGGACGGAGCGTCGGTTTACTTTCCCTTCGACAAACCGCGATCGGAAGTCTTTGGCGGGGCAGCCTTGAATTGCTCGGACTGGCCGCGCGGGATGCTCAGGGTCTTCCATTCGCTGGACCGCAGATGCTTGGCCAGAAAGACGATCTGCCCGGTATGTTGAGCGTAGTGCGCGATTTGCCGGTTGATGGCCTGCAACACGGTGTGCGGTTCGCCGCGAATCGTGACTGTACGCATCACGTCGTCGGGTTTGAGACCTTCCAGCGTCGAAAGGACAATATCCCAGCCTTCTTCCCACCACTTCATCACTTCCGCCCGCGTGGTCGTTGCGTTTAATTCGAATTCGCGATCGCGAAAGCGATCCGGCTTTTCGCCGTCAGAAGTAAGGAAATCAGTGAAGCGTGAGCGCATATTGCCCGCCAAGTGCTTCACAAGAATCGCAACCGAGTTTGACTCTGGATCGAGGGTCACGAAGAAGTCTTCATCCTTGAGTTGGGCCATCGCATTCTCGCCCATGCGTTTGTGGCCCCGCATCTGGCGGCGAGCTTCTTCGAGATAATGTGCTGCAACTTCGGTCATGACTGCGCTCCTTCGCGCAAACTTTTCACAAATTTCGTTGCTCCCGCCAGGTCAAGGGCATAGAGCTTTCTCGCCATGTAAACCGCAGCGGTCGTTTGCCCGTGCTGATCCAGATCGCGCAAGCGCTTTTCCTGCTGGTCGCGGGGAAGTTCGTGCAGATTGGCGAAGTCTTCCGAGACCACCACCGGCGCTCCAATTTCCACGCGTGGCCGCAATAACTCGAGGAACTTCGACGCACGCGGCACAACTTGCCATTCTACCCGCAGAAACGGAGGCGATTGCATCTGCACCGGATAATCTCCATAAAGAGTTGCTGAACGTCCGTACCAGCGCTTTTCCCACGCACCAGGACGTGCGCGTTCTGTCGTCAGCGCGGCAACGAGCGGCGCTGGGTCGATGGAAAGTTCGAATTCCACGCAGCGGCGAATCTGGGTTTCAACGGCTCCTTCCATGTCACGCGTTTTTAGGCGTTCCTGCACCAGTCGCGCGGAACGAATGTCCGAATAGGCAAGGAAGACAACCGTCGGATCTTCAGAGGAGAGACGATCGTTCAAGTAAGACCGGAAATGCAGAAACACTCCCTCGTCGCCGATGCGCGCCAACCAGTTCAAGGGATGAAAGCGCGCGGTGACGAAGTGGCGTGCCACAAGCAGAACGATGACGATCACTGCGCTGAGGTAGTAGGCAAGGCGAGGCCGCGGCCAATGAAACAACAGCATCGCGGCACATGCGCAGGCGCAATCAGTACAAAGAGGATGGCGCGAAGTCGCGAAGCGCGGAACACTTGGTCCCGCGCCGTCTCTAGAACATCGATGGCACGGATCAGCTGCATATAAGTTTTTGTTCATTACGGCAAAGCCAAAAGACCTATTGATTACAAATCGAGTGCAATAGTCTCGGCCTAATAAACTAGATTCCTGGCGTAGGCGGAGGAACGATCGGATAAGGAGCAACCAGCCCAGTCGGACGCGATTCCAGCTCTAATTCAAATCCGCCCACCCACTTCGCAAAGAGGTTATAGAGCAAAGCTCCAATCGCGCCCATTACAAACCCCATCGCTCCGTAGAGAATAGGCGCAAGAATGGCAAACACAACGCCGAAAATGCCGGCAAAAGGAGTTTTATCCTGCCCGGCGAACGATCCCGCAAGCCCCATGAGCAGAAAAAATGGGATGAAGATCAATCCCAAGCATCCATAGATCAAGCCCATGATCTTAGCGAATGACAACACACCTACTGACTTGACGACATGCATTGTAGCGACCTCCTCATCAGATTTTGTCGACATAACTCACCTACGCAATCTAGTCTTTGCCCGAGCCGCCGCCACCCGGAGTTTCGATCGTAATCCGCTCGCCCTTACAAAGACGTGCGCTGAACTTTCCCGGCATTGGCTCAACAGAGCCATCTCTTCGCGTAATGAAAGCTGTGCCCGGCTTGCCACTTTCGCCGCCAGCCAGTCCCCAAGGTCCGCGTGTGCGACGCTCGGCTAGCAACGTCACTTCGCAGTCGGTGAGCACTTCAATCTCGCGGACGATTCCGTCGCCGCCGCGAAACTTGCCTTCGCCGCCGCTCTGCGGTCGCAGGGAATATTGCCGCACGCGCAGAGGATACGCATATTCGAGCGCCTCGGCAGGAGTGTTGAGCGAATTGGTCATGTGTGTGTGCACGCCGGAGACGCCCGCTTTGCTCGGACGCGCGCCCATGCCGCCTGCCACGGTTTCGTAATAAGCGAACGGTTGGCTCGTACGCGGATCGATACCGCCGATGGTTAGATTGTTCATCGTTCCCGAAGCAGCGGCTGGAATGCGTTCGGGGATCGCTTTGGCCAGCGCTCGCAGCAGCACGTCGACGATCCGTTGTGCGGTCTCGACATTTCCTCCCGCTACCGCGGCTGGCGGCAATGCATTGACGACAGTCCCTTTCGGCGCGATCACTCGAATCGGCCGCATCAGGCCAGCAGTTGCGGGAACGTCGTCCGCAAGGAGACAGCGGAATACATAGAAGCAGGCTGAGTACGTGATAGCGGCGACGGCATTCACGCTGCCAGCAACCTGTGGATCGCTACCGGTGAAATCGATCGTAACCACAGACGGTGGAGGGGCGGATCTTCGCCTGTTCGGAGCAAAAAGATCCGCCCTGGCCGGGTTAGAAATCCGGCTCCACACATTCCGTGCGAACTTCATCGCAACTGCGATTTTCACGGGCCGGTCATTGATTCCGTCGTTATCCAGGAAGTCTTCTGCACGATATTCGCCCGTGGGGACTTTCTGCAGAAAAGCACGCATCAATTCCTCGGAATAATCTAGCAACTCTCCTGCAGCGCGCTTCGCCTGCTCGACGCCATATCGAGCACAAACTTCACGTAACCGTTCGGCGCCGGTGTGGCAGGCGGCAATCTGCGCTCCCAGATCGCCTTGACGCTCATCGGGAGTGCGCACGTTGTTGAGCAGCATGGCAAGCACATCGCGATCCATTGTGCCGGCGCGCATCAATCTGACGGGAGGAATGCGTACGCCCTCCTGATAGATTTCGCGGCATAGTCCCATAGAACCCGGATATGTGCCGCCGACGTCGGCGTGATGTGCCCGCGAGGCAACATAAAAATCAGGCGACGTGTGGCGCGGGCGCTCTCGCCCGCGGGGCCTCTGAGCCTTGCCACGAGTTTTTCCCTGTAACTGATCCACATATACCGGTGCCACGAGCGTAATATCCGGCAGATGAGTTCCGCCACGAAAGGGATCGTTCAGCATCACGATATCCCCGAATTGCATACCTCGTTCCGTCGCGCACGCGTCAATCGCAGCCCTTACCGACATCGGCATCGATCCCAGATGCACCGGCATGTGATCGCCCATGGCGATGACTTCGCCGTCAGCGTCGAAAACAGCGCATGAGTAGTCGCGCCGCTCTTTGATGTTGGGAGAAAACGCCGTCCGCCGCAGGGCCGCGCCCATCTCCTCGGCAATTGAGTGATAGAGATTCTTGAAGATTTCCAGCTCGACGACATCGCGCGACATGCTGCGCAGTGTACCAGTCAACGATGAAATGTGTGGTGCGGACGCTTCTATCTGCGAGCGGATAATATGCGGTACTAAGAAAGGTCATCGCGGCCGCCGTTCGAAAGAAAATTTCGCGCCACGCATCAAAATTCTGTTGACTCTTTCGTTTATCTGCCGCAATATCGTGGGGCATGGGGCTTCGCTCTACTACAGGTAGGGTCAGCCATCCAGTTCAGGGCCGAGTCAACACTCAAGGGAAAAATCGTTCACGGAGGAACCTTCATGGCAACGAAGAAGAAGGCAAAGAAGAAAAAGAAACACTAACGGTCTGCGAGACGAACTCGCACACGTCAAGAATTTTCACTGGCCTCTTAGGAATAAAGACTCTTAAGGGGCTTTTCCTTTTCGAGCGTCACGAAGCGACATTTGTGTCACAATAGGCGAAATCACACGGCTCTCCTGCAATCCAAAAATGGTCGCGAGAAAAAAGAGCGGCACGAAGCACAAGGCGGATGAAGTTCTCATCCCCGACAAACTTTATTTCCGCATCGGCGAAGTGGCTACACTGTGCCGGTTGCCGGCGTATGTGCTGCGCTTCTGGGAGTCCGAGTTCCCGCAACTGAAGCCGGTGAAAAGCAGCACCGGACAGCGGATGTACCGCAAACGCGACGTGGAAAGCGTGCTGCGCATCAAGCAACTGCTCTACGAGCAGGGATTCACGATTTCAGGCGCGCGCCAGCAACTGCGCGCCGAAGCCAAGCCGGACAAGACGCAAGGCGCGATCCCGTTCCCGGCGACTTCGAACTCCGAGATCCAGCACATCCGTCAGGGCCTGCGTGAGATTTTGAGCCTGCTCTCGGCTCGCCGCACGGGATAAACGCCAACTTGTCCCGCAGACCGGTCGCTCACGGATTAAGGCGTAGTTGAATCCGGCTGCCGTCTGACCTAGAATCGCTGCTCATTCGTCATGGCGTCAGAACCTCTTGAAATCGAACGGCTGGACCGGGGAGTGCTAAGCTTTCGTGGTCCGCTGACCATGGAGAACGTGCCACCGTTTCTCAACGCGGTGCGGCGCGAGGGTGCGCCGACCATGATTCTGGATTTTAGCGGTGTTCCCTATCTCGATTCGTCGGGTCTGGGATCGCTGGTCAGCGCCTACACATCGTGCGCTAAGTCAGGACGCCGCGTTGCTCTCACTGGAGTGAACAACCGCGTGCGGAAGGTGTTTGAGATCACCAAGGTCGATCAAATCTTTCTGACGTTTCCCACGCTTTCCGACGCTCTGGAAGCGTTTACCAACGCCGGCACAGCGTAAAGCAAGCACTGCTTAGGCTGCGCGCCCGGGATTCGACTTCTTCGTTACTCCGCCGTTTACTGCGTCTAAGCGTATGCGGGTCACACGCGTAGTTTCTTCTAAAAGCTCGCTGGTGAATTTGCCTCCATCGCCGGCCATCACCGAACCGGCGGCGAGGGCGAATCGCAAGGCATCCGCCTGATCCTCGAAGTACAAAACGACTTGACCCGACATATGAACATCTCCCTAGGTTGATTGCGTGCAACCCGCGAGCCGCTGATCTGGCGCAAACGGCTTCCCTCCATTGTCCGAAGGAACTAATCCTAATCAAAGTGCTTGTCTTGGTTCCCGGAGAATCGGAAGGCCACGCAGGTCGTTCCAACTCGTAGCAGCTGATTTCAGCAATGTTCGCTTCTGCGATGGAAGCTATACTTCCTTTGCTATGCCAGTGCTGATCTCAATGTTCCGCGGCGTCAACCTAGGCCCGCACAACCGGATCAAAATGGACGCCCTGCGTGCCCTTTACGAATCCCTGAAGCTGGAAGATGTGCGCACGTACGTGCAGAGCGGGAATGTGATCTTTCGGACAAAAGAGAAAAACCTTGCTGGGCTGGCGAAGAAAATCGAAAATGCGTTCGAGGAAGAATTCGGATTTCGTTCCGATGTCATCCTGCGCACCACGTACGAACTGAGGCAAGCCATCGCGACCAACCCATTTGCGAAACGCCGCGACGCGGAACCGGGTAAGCTGTTGATTACGTTTCTCGCCGCTGAACCGGATGCGGAAGCCCACACCGTGCTGCTCGGCTTCAAAGCACATCCCGAAGAACTGCATCTCAAAGGACGCGAACTTTACATTTATTTCCCTAATGGCGCTGGGAAATCGAAGCTTCCGTGGTCGTCAGTAGCAAAACTGCTCAAGACGACCGGTACGGCACGCAACCTGAACAGCGCCACAAAAATGCTTGAGATGGCAGAAGAAATGGAAGCCTCTCGATGAGACGAGCTATCGATTCTCCAGTGCTTCCGCGATGAAGAAGAAAACAGGGCAGGCTGAGCCTGCCCTGTCCCGTGACTTACTAGCAGACACTTCACTGACACGTCGTAGCTGCCGTATTCGATACGCTGTTGGGCAGAAAAACGTCAGTCGATCCGGCGTTGCCATGCGAAATCCCACAATTTCCTTCGATAATCGAGTTCTTGGTCACGTTGTTGCCCCCGCCGGAGGAGCTTTCGTTCAACGAAATAGCGGTGCCTGCGTTGATGATCGTATTGCTCTCCGCCAGCACGCCATTAGCTGAGTTCAAGCTGATCCCACTCTGCCCGCCGTTGATTCGGTTTCCTATAGCGCTGGCATTGGGACCTGCCTGCTGAAAACCGATTCCTCCATTGGTATCTGTGATGGTGTTACCGGTGATTGCGCCGCTCTGGTTCGGACCAAAGATAATGCCCTGTCCGTTGATGTTGTGAATGCTGTTGTTCTGGATGGTAATGGTCGAGGTTGTTCCCGTTCCATTCTCGCTATAGACCGCAGCTGCCTCCGGCGGACACGAGCCGGCGATATTGCGAATCACCGAATTCGTCAGCTTGCCCGAAGATGGAACGCTCGCGCTCAAGAACACAACTCCGGCAAAAGCGCCAGAAGGACAATTCGATGTGGAACCATCGATGGTAAGGCCGGTGATGTTCACCGGGCCGGCATCCTGTACCAGAATCTGCGCGAAAATAGGCGCAGAACTCACCGGGCCAGTCCCGTTCTGAGTGAGCCCGGCGTTGGGAACCGCCAGAATCACTGCCTGATTGGTGCCGCTCGTGATGCCGGTCAGGTTCACCGGTGCCGTGATCGTGAGCTGATCGTGGTAAGTGCCGGGGCAAATATCGATGGTGGCACCGGCCGGGACTGCGGCGAGAGCGGTCGAAATTGAGCTGTATGTGGGCAGGTTGGTCTTGCAAGCTCCCACCTGGACAGTTTTAGCGGTCGTCTTCTGCACATTCCACCAGAACTCGAAGTCGACCGAGGTATTCACGACCGATGTGTTGCTGCCGCCGTTGTTGGTGGCATAGAAATCCTGAACGTCGGTGCCCTGGCCGATGTTGCCCGCAGTTCCATCCCACGTTTGAAACTCGAATGTGGCCTGATAGGGGCTTGCGCTGACGATCTGGTAAACCGGGTCTCCGCTCCCGCCCGTATTGATGCCGAGTGCGCCCTTCGTGGTCGTCGCGCCATTCAGGAAGCCTGAGCCGAGAAATCCCGCGTTCGCTCCAGTGAATGGTTGCAACTGTACAATGAGTTGAGTCGCCGTGTTCATCGGAGTGTTGGTCGCCCCATTCATGAACACCCAGTTCTGAGTCGAGACAAAGGCAATGATGCCCGTTGTCGAGTTGTACGAGTAAAACATCATGTTGCCGGGATTGGCCACGTTGGACTGAGCCACATTCAGAACGAAATTCACACCCCAATAAAAGCTGTTGATACGCAGAGCTATTGAAGCCCGTATAGGCATAGGTGCCGCCGGTGGGCCCAATCGAATTGCCGCTGAAAGTAATGGTTGCCCCGCCGACTGGCGGATATCCCATGGTGTAAGTCACTGCCGAGGCAGAGATTGTCCCAAGCGAAATCACGAACAAAGCCGCACACAAACTGGTTCTCTTCATCACGACCCCTCCTGGATTTAGGATGTTGCCGACCCTGCGATTAAGACGAGAGCCCAATTCACGAACGTCGACGAGGCGGCAAAAGAGTCCGCACAACCTCGTTCCATCATGGACACAAATCGAGCTTCAAGCGGCGCCCTGCGGGGGGACAGGATCAGGATGGCGAGCCGCTCAAAAAGGAACCGCTACAAGACCGCACAGCTTGCAACGTAATGGAAAGAAAATATGGGCGGAGTCTAAGACGTGAGATTTGGTGTGTCAATGGCGAATTTTTCCACAAGGTGAAAAGTCGGCTTTAGCTCGGGCAAGATCGTTTGAACGACGTGATATGCACTGAGAAGAGAGTCTTGCAAGAGCTCTAGTTGTTTACGGTCTAGGAAGGCAGGTGCGGGCGGAAATAACCCTTGGAAAGCCCTCAGTTGTTGGATAATTTATGGGACTAACGCCTTTCGGGCAACTTTTGACCTGCCGTCAGAATCCCGTGTGAAAGTGGCCGACCTATGCCCTCGTCTCCAGCCGCAGTGATCCCAGATTCGGAGGAAACGTCTGGTCGACTGGAACTGCAACCAGAACTGCCGAAAAATCCCGGCTCGCCTAGACGACGAGGCCTATGGATCGCGGTTGCTGCGGCCGCAATAGTGGTCGTCGTGATTTTGCTTGAAATAAATCACAGATCTCCAATAGCAAGTAATGTCGCGCAGACAAGTCTCGCCAACTCTAGTCAAGTCCTTCGCCTCAAGGGAACGACAGAAGCAGTGCAGGCCCGCGGGATTCTCGCGCCACTACTTTCTGGACAACAAGTCAATTCGCTCACCATCATCCACCTTGTTTCCGGCGGAACTCACGTCAAGCCGGGCGATCTGCTGGTTGAATTCGACCGGCAGGCGCAGATGCGCGACTTCGTCGACAAGCAGGCGGACTACAGAAAGCTAGTAGATCAAGTCGTGCAGGAGCAGGCGAAAGAGAATGCCGCGCGCGCCAAAGATCAGACCGAGTTGAAGCAGGCTGAGGACGCTCTGCGCAAAGCGGAACTGGAAATGCAGAAGGCAGAATTGGTGTCGCGCATCGATGCAGAAAAGAATCAAGAGACGCTCGACGAAGCCAAAGCCACCTACGATCAATTACGCGAAACGTTTGATCTGAAGCGTAAAGCAGCGCAGGCGGCGATCAAGATTCTCGAAATTCAGCGCGACCGCACCGAGCAGACCATGATGCACGCTCAGGCTAATGCCGACCTGATGCAGATTCGCTCGCCGATCGACGGCGTCGTCGTTCTGAACACCATCTGGAAGCAGGGAACGATGGGAGAAGTACAGGAAGGCGACAAGATTGACCCGGGTACGCCATTCATGCAAGTAGTCAATCCTGCGCAGATGCAGGTCCGTGTACTTGCTAATCAGCAGGACTTCCCTAGCCTGCGGGCTGGCCAGACTGCGAAGGTGCGGCTGGATGCGTATCCGGAACTGGTGTTCCCTGCACAAGTGGAGCAGCTGGCGCCGATGGCCGAGGGCGGAAGTTTTTCGGACAAAGTTCGCCAGTTCGCCGTGATTGTCTCCATTCGTGGAAACGACCCGAAACTGATGCCCGATCTTTCCGCCGCAGTTGATGTCGACCTAAGTAGTGCCGGTGGAGCAGGAGCAGCCCCACAGAGCGGTTCACTATGAAAGAGCGCATTCTTCAACTCTGGATTCGGCGCAAGGCGATGGTCGTCACCATTGTCGTGCTCGCGGGGTGTGGCGTGGTGCTGGGTGCTGTGCGCCTGAGCAGACGGTCGCCAACTCTTCCGACTTACGAAGTAAAGCGCGGCGAGTTTCTTGACTCGCTGCAATTTCGCGGTGAAGTCAAGGCGCTCAAATCAATCACCATCAGCGCGCCCGCAGAGGCGGGCGATCTGCAGATCATCAAGCTTACCGACGAGGGCACGGCCGTTAAGCCCGGCGATGTAGTTGTCGAGTTCGACAAGACGAAAACGGAACAGGATCTGGCGCAGGATAAATCCACGCTTAAGTCCGCGGAGGCCACGATCGAGCAGGCACGCGCCCAGGCGCGACTGGCCGAAGAAGAGGATAAGACCGCCGTACTAAAAGCTCGTTATGACGTTGAGGCAGCAAAACTCGAAGCCAGCAAGCAGGAGATCATCTCGAAAATTGAAGGCGAAGAAAAGAAACTGGCCCAAGCTGATGCAGAGCAGAAACTGCGCGAAACCGAGACCAAGCAAAAATCGGACGAGGCTCTGAACCGCGCAACCATCGAGAGCGCGGAGCATGCCAGTGCTAAAGCCAAATACGATGTCGATCGCACCGAACGCGCTTTGGAGCAGATGAGTTTGCGCGCTCCATCGGCGGGGACCATCAGCATTCTGCAGCACTGGGCTGGGTCGAACATGATGCCCTACCGCGCTGGAGACCGGGCCTGGGCCGGCGCAGCGATCGCCGAGTTGCCCGACGCCTCAACGCTCCGCATCTCTGCGCGCGTCGATGAGACCGAACGTGGTCGTCTGGCTCTTAAGCAACCAGTTACGGTGCAACTGAATGCGATCCCTGACCGGCAGTTTACCGGGCACATCGAGCAAATCAGCGCCATTGCGAGCATGGATTTTTCCAGCGGCTGGCCAATCACGCGCAACTTCACGCTCGAGATTCTGCTCGATCAGACCGATTCGCGCTTCAAACCTGGAATCACTGGACAAGTCACCGTAGTCGTAGATCGCGTTCCCGATGCTCTCACCATTCCAGCGCAGGCTTTGTTTCAGAAGTCGGGCCAGAATGTAGCGTACGTGTGGCAGGGATCGCAGTTTGAAGAGCGCAATGTCGAGGTGGGAAGAAGAAGCGCCGACAAGATTATGATCGCGAAGGGCCTGCACCCTGGAGATCAAGTGGCGCTGAAGGATCCGATCGCGAAAGAGTAGCAATTCATAAATTTTTAGAGATTTTCTGAATGAGTTTCAAAGAATGAAAAGCCGACGCGCAATCACGTGGTCAGTCGCAGCCATCATCCTCTGCGCAGCAGTTGGTGTAGTGGCGGCGGTTCGCAAGGCTTCGCCAGTTGCTGCGGGAGACGATATCCCCACCACACGTGTGCAGCGCGGCGACTTCGAAATGAAGGTCTACGCTACGGGAGAATTGCGCGCGAGCCACACGGAAATGATGACGGCTCCTCCCATCGGCGGTGGCTCGCTGAAGCTCACACGTCTTACCCACACTGGAACCGCTGTAAAAAAAGGCGAGCTCGTGATGGAGTTTGACCCCGCCGAGCAACTCTACAAGCTGGACCAGAATCGATCGGAACTACTACAGGCGGAGCAGGAGATCACCAAGACCAAAGCTGACGCGGCAGTCGTTGTAGCGCAAGACAAAGTTGCATTGCTCAAAGCGCGATATGACGTGCGGCGTGCCGAACTCGACGTGCAGAAAAACGAACTTGTCAGCACCATCGACGCGCGCAAGAACGATCTCGCTCTCGAACAGGCCAAGCGTGTGTTAGCCGAGCTTGAACAGGACGTAAAGTCACGCAGTGCGTCAAATCAGGCCACCATCGCACTGGCAGAAGAAAAACGTAACAAGGCTAAACTGGCCATGGATCAGGCCCAGCAGAACATCGAGAAGATGCGCGTGGCCGCTCCCATGGACGGCCTCGTCGCGCTGGAAAAAAACGAAGCCGCCGCCGGCGGATTCTTTTTTGGTGGAATGTCTCTGCCGGAGTTCCGCGAAGGCGATCAGGTTGAACCTGGCAACAATGTGGGGCAAGTGATTGACCCAAAGGAAATGGAACTCTTCGGTAAGGTCGGGGAGCTCGAACGCAACAGCATTCATGAGGGTCAGCCAGTCGACATTCAATTAGACGCTTTACCGGGCGAGACTTTTCACGGAACCGTTAAGAATCTGGGCGGGATGAACAACCGCAGATTCTGGGAAACCGCCAGCAGCGCCAAGTTCGAAGTGACGATCACGCTCGCCACCAAAGATGCACGATTGCGGCCCGGACTGACGGCGCAAATTGTGATCAACGGGGATCCCCGCAAAAACGTGCTTTACGTGCCGCGTTATGCAGTCTTTCTGAAAGAGAGCAAGCGCGTGGTCTATGTTCGCAACGGCAGCAACTATGAGCCGCGCGAAGTCAAAATGGTGACCGAGAACGAGAGTCGCGCTGCCATCGAAGGAATTAGCCAGGGGTCCGAAATTGCGTTGGTCGATCCGACCGCGCCACGAAAGATGACAATTCCTACCTCTGGTGCAGGTGGTGGAGGAACACCCTAGTGTCCACGGTCGCCACGGCACATCCTGCACGCGCACTGCGCAGTTACCAGCAGTGGCTTCCCGATATGCAGTTGGGGTTGCAGAATCTGCTGTTGCACCGGTTGCGCTCGCTGTTGACGATGTTGGGAATGATCTTCGGCGTCGCGGCGGTCGTTTCCATGCTCTCGATCGGCGCGGGCGCGCGGCAAAAAGTCATGGCGCTCATCGAGCAGATGGGCGTTCATAACCTGATCATTGAGGCGAAGGAAACTCTCGACTGGCAGGCCCACCGCAACATGCGCAAGATTTCCCCCGGCCTCACGTTACAGGACTACCGCGTAATTCGCGACAGCGTAGGAGACATTGTCGCCTCCACTCCGCGAAAGCGGATGACGCCGTCGAAGACGATTCCAAAATCGCAGCAAGACCCGCCGACAATGTACGGAATTGATCCAAGCTATTTGAAGATTGCCGGTTTGCATGTGCTGGAAGGAAGATTCTTCAGCGAGGACGAAGAAAGCCGTGGTTCACCGGTCTGCGTGCTGGGCGCAGCGGCACGGTCGAGTCTGTTTGGCTCTGCCGATCCAATCGGGCAGTACGTCAAAGCGAACGAGCAATGGTTTCGCGTGATCGGCGTAGCCGCGCCGCAACTTAGTGCGCAAACTGAAGTCGCAGGAGTTCCGACGCAGGACCTGAACAACATCCTCTACATGCCGCTGAATTCGGCTCTCTTACGCTTGGAAGATTCCTACAGCGACCGTCGCGACGAAATTGACGGGATCTATCTGAACATTCGCGACAACGCTGATATGGGCTCGACCGCTCAGGTTGTTCGCGCGATTTTGGATTCCTCGCATCATTCCGCAGGAGACTTCAGCGTCATTGTGCCCGCCGAATTGCTCGCAGAACAGAAGCGAACCGAGCGGCTGTTCAATGCCGTTATGGTCGCAATCGCATCGATATCTCTGCTCGTCGGCGGCATTGGGATCATGAACATCATGCTGGCCAGCATTCTGGAGCGCACGCGGGAAATCGGCGTACGCCGCGCGGTGGGCGCGCGGCAGGGCGACATTATTCGCCAGTTTGTCGTCGAAGCCATGCTGATCTCCTTCGTAGGCGGAAGCTTCGGCATCGTCTTCGGCATGATCATGTCGCGGCTGATCGCTTGGTTAGCGGGATGGTCAACCATCGTGACCGTAGCCTCTATCGTCCTGGCGTTCTTCGTTTCGATTTCGGTTGGGCTCGTCTTCGGGATTTACCCGGCAGTCAAGGCCGCGCGGCTCGATCCGGTGGAAGCGATCCGGTACGAGTAGAAGCAGCCATTCATCTTCAAGCAGTTTCAAATTCAAAAGCAGTTTCGAACGGCACGGCAAACCGCCGACAACTCTGGAGGAAGTGATGAAGCGCTCTCACCTGTGGCTTTCTTTTTGTCTACTGACCCTGCTTGTTGTGTCCGTCGATCACGCTATGGCGCAGCAGAAAGAGGGATATCACGACCTCGTCAGCTCGCGCGTGCGCTCGGACAAACTTTCAGCTCCCGAACACCTGCGAGATTATCTGGTTGACGGAAAGCTGCGGCTCAGTCTGCAGGAGGCCGTCATCCTCACGCTTGAAAACAACAGCCAAATACGGGTACAGGAGACGGCGGTGGAGTCGGCGAAGGTAGGTTTGCTCGGAGCCCATTCGCCCTTTGATCCGATTGTGACGAGCTCCTACAACGTGAACAGCTCGACATTCCCGCCCGACAGCGAGTTGCAAGGAACCAGTGGAACCTCCAACGTGACGACCACGGTACAGAATGCCGCTGTGAATTATTCGGAAACGTTTTGGACGGGAACCAATGTGCAGGTTGGGCTCAATAGCAGCAATGTTTTCAGCAACAATTCATTTTTCTTCGTGAACCCTTCGATCACTTCGCTCCTGAACTTTCAATTGACCCAGCCGCTGCTGCGAAACGGATGGCTGTTTCCCAATACCGCGCCGCTGGTCATCGCGCGCCGCAGTCTCGACGAATCCAAAGCGACGTTTGCGGCCCAGGTGAGTACCAACATTTTGCAGGCTGTGAGTCAGTACTGGGCCGTAGTAGCGGCGAGCGGCAACCTGGAAGTTGCCAGACGATCGTTCGATGCAGCCGATGCCACTTATAAGCGCGACAAGCGAGCGCTGGAATTGGGTGCGCTGCCGCCGCTTGATATCTACCGCTCCGAGTCGCAGGTCGCGTCGCGGCGGGTGGCAGTGATTCAGGGAGAGTATACGCTCAAGCAGGCGGAAGACGCGCTACGCATGACCATTGGCGCCGATCAGGATCCGTACTTCCAGGCACTCGATGTGGAACTCACGGAAAAGCCGGAGCCCGATGGAGAACTGCGCACCGTCGACAGCGCCAGCGCGGCGCAGATAGCTTTGACTAAGCGCCCGGAAATACAGGCGCTTCGGGATGCCCTGGCGAATGACGACACGCGGATTCGCTTGGCGCACAACCAGATGCTGCCCGAATTGGATTTGACCGGCGTCTACGGTAGCAATGGAGTAAATTCCAAGCTGGTCAACAATGTGCCGGTCATGACTTCCTCATTGGGGCAGCTCTCCACCTTCAACTTTCCGACTTACGGAGCACAGCTGTCGTTGACACTGCCGATTAAGAATCGTGCAGCCAGGACTCAGCTGGGCACCGCACTCGTTTCACGGCGAACTGATTTGTACAGCGAACGGCAGACGCGGGAACAAGTGCAGCTCGACGTGAAAAACGCCGTTCACCAGCTAGAGCAGGCAAAGCTGAGCATGGCTGCCGGGAAAGAGGCACTCGACCTCGCCAAGAAAAATACAGCAGCAGAGCAGCGCAAATACGAGTTAGGCCAGGGAACTATTTTCCTTGTGCTCGAAGCGCAGACGGAGCAGGCCACCGCGGAACAAACACTATTGCAGGCCGAAGTGGGATATCAGCTCGCCGTCGCTGGCGTCGATTTTGCGACCGGACAATTGCTGGAGCCTTACCACGTGCAGATTGAAGGGCTCACGCGATAAGAAGGTAATGGAGCGGCGGACGCCCTCGTCCGCCGGGAAATCAAAAGCATAAGTTGGTTGCGCTGCATCCCGGACGAGGGCGTCCGGGGCTCCACGAAACGTCCTCGAAACAACCTCGGTGCATCCATCGACTGTTAAAATTCAAATATCAACTCCGGAGCCACTTCCGCATTGTCTTTTCTAGATCAACTGAATCCGCAGCAACGAGAGGCCGTCGAAACCACCGAGGGCCCGGTGCTGATCCTTGCCGGAGCAGGCAGCGGCAAGACGCGCGTCATTACGTATCGCATCGCGTATCTGATCGAGCACAAGGGTGTAATGCCGGAGTCGATTCTGGCGATGACCTTCACCAACAAAGCCGCGGCAGAAATGGGCGAGCGCGTCGAGAAGTTGGTCGGTGGTCTGAGCATCGCCAAACCAGTCATCTCAACGTTTCATTCTTTCTGTGTGCGCATGCTGCGCCGCGATATCGAAGCGTTGCGCATTCCGTCCGCGACACCGGGGCAGCCGTCGATCGGCCACACCAAGAATTTCGTCATCTACGACGAAAGCGATATGCAATCCGTGGTCAAGTCGATCATGAAGCGGCTCGGCCTCGACGACAAACAGCTCACGCCGCGGGTTGTGCTGGGCCGCATTTCGTGGGCGAAGAATCACATGCTCGGTCCGCAGGAATTGTATTTGCAATCTGCCGATCCCAAGACCGAACGCATTGCGCATTTATACGAGGAATACCGCAAGGAGCTGCGCAAAGCCAACGCTCTCGACTTTGACGACCTGTTGCTCGAAGCGGTTCGCCTCCTGAAGTCGGCAGCGGCCGTCCGCGAATACTACAACCGCCGCTTTCAGTATCTGCTAATCGACGAATATCAGGACACGAACCGTCCGCAGTACGAACTCATGCGGATGTTGGCTGGCGATCGGCACAACGTCTGCGCAGTCGGCGATGAGGATCAGTCCATCTATTCCTGGCGCGGGGCCGATATCCGCAACATTTTGGAATTCGAGCAGGATTTTCCCGAGGCCAAGATTATCCGCCTCGAGCAGAACTACCGTTCGACGCAAAACATTCTGCAGGCCGCGTCTGCCGTAGTCGCGAACAACGTTCGCCGTAAAGGCAAAAACCTTTGGACCTCACGCCAGGGTGGGGCAAACATCGGCTACTACGAAGCGCCTGACGGTGAGAATGAAGCGTTGTTCGCCGCCGACTGGATTTCCCGCTATGTCCGCGAAGCAGTCGAGCGCGGAGAGGACCCACGCGCCGCTGTGCTTTATCGCACCAACTCACAGTCGCGTCTGTTTGAAGAGGCGATGCGTCGCTATGGGCTGAAATATCACGTGGTCGGAGGATTCTCGTTTTACGAGCGTGCCGAGATCAAAGACATGATCTCGTATCTCAAAGTCATTCTGAACCCAGACGATTCGATCTCGCTGCTGCGTGTCATCAACACACCCGTCCGTGGCATCGGCAAAGGCACCATCGATGCGCTGGAACACCTCGCGCTGGAAACTGGATTGTCGCTGTGGGGCGCGATCGGAGAAGCGATCCACCGCCAGCTCTTGCCACCGCGTGCTCTTGCTTCACTCACGAGCTTTCAGCAGTTGATCGAAGACGCTCGTGCAATGCAGGCAGGAACGTTCGTGGAGCAACTGGACCAAAGCGCGGCACCAGAGCCATCGCAGGCTTCGGATGTCACGGAATCTGGCAACCAGTACTCGCAGAACAAAGCTGAGCTGCAGCAATCCGGAGAGTCAGCCACCGAAGACGCCACTGCCTTCGATCCTACCGAGTTCGGAAATTTCTCCTTCGATTTCGGCGCGGCTGAGACTAACGACACTGCAGAATCGACCGTTGACACTCAGCCGAGCGAAGCTCAAACTCCGGAGTTGACGAATGTTTCTCCAAATGTGCCGGCATCCGCCGCCGCGTTCCCGGTTCCAACTATCAGCACTGCTGACTTACTGAAGTTTCTGATTGACCGCACCGGCTACATCAAGCTGCTCGAAGACGAAGACACGCCCGAAGCCTACTCCCGCATCGAGAATCTGCGCGAGCTGGTGAATGCCGCGATGGACTCGCGCGACCGCGCCGAGACGCTCGATCAATTTCTCGACCATGCCGCCCTCATCGCCGATACCGATGACTACGACGCGCGTTCCCAGATTACGTTGATGAGCCTACATGCAGCCAAGGGTCTGGAGTTCCCGCTGGTCTTTCTGAGCGGTCTCGAAGAAGGATTATTCCCGCACTCCCGCACCATGCTCGTCCCGGATGATATCGAGGAAGAGCGCCGCCTCTGCTATGTCGGCATGACCCGAGCCATGGACCAACTCGTCCTCACGCGCGCGGTCTACCGCCGCCGGTATGGCAGCGATCTGCCGGAAGCAAGCGTGCCCTCGCGTTTTCTGGAAGAAGTTCCCGGAACGCTCCTCGAAGAGCTTGGGACTCGTCGAGCCAGCACGGCCCGTGTGGGAATGACCGCCCCCAGCCGTTCAGCGGGCCGAAACCCCGCGGCCTACGATGCCGAGGGCGGCCACTACTCCTATGAAGACGAAGACCAGAGCGCCGCATGGAATCACTCGCGTGGGGACAGCCGTCCCCATCTGTCCGGCGAAGCAAAGCCTCGCAGTTCATCGGGCCCTGCGCCACATTACAACTCCATCGAGAACATCGCCGAGTTCTTCGCCAGTCGGGGGCGCAAATTCACCATCCCCAAAACTCAAGTGGAAGAACCGACTGGCAAGCGCGGATTCCGTCCTGGCCAGCGAGTGCGGCATCCAAAATACGGCGAGGGCACGGTCTACCAGCGCGAGGGAGAAGGCGAAGAAGCCAAGATTACTGTACAATTCCCTCGCTTCGGCTTGAAGAAGCTGGTGGAAAAGTATGCCCAGCTGGAGCGGGCTTAAACATTTGCGATCCGCTCAGCAAGCCGAAACAGACCGATCCCCGGGGAAAACAATGCACAAAGGCACCATATCTGTCCTCGCTCTAGGCACGCTGCTGGTGTGTAGTTTGGCGTTTGCGCAGGAAGCAACCACTACGATTCGCGAGAAGCGTCATCCGGAACAAACCGCTCAGCCGTCTACGGCATCGACACCTGCGCCAAGCGGAGATTTTTTTTCTCTCCTCAACGGTTCGCCGATGTTGCTGGCCTTGCATCACGATACAGAAGTGGGGACCAACAAACCGATCGACGTTTACGATTTTGTCATCGAAATGCAGGTGATGAATTCGGACGGGAATTTTGAGCCGGTAGGACTTCAAATACACAATTTCTACACCGCCAAGCCACTGGATGCGGCCAACGACGTGAATCCGAATACCGCCTGCGACTGCAAAACGTGGTACAAAATCATTTCGTTTCAGCAGCAACATCACAACCGCAAAAATGTAATTTGGCCTTACGTTCAGTTCAAAACAGCGGAGGGCGCACGCGTGATTCAGACTAACGAACATGGCGCGGTGTGGTGGAGCGATGACATTGAATGCTGGGGATCGCAGGACCGCTTCCCCCCGTTCTGACGAACTGCCGAAAAAATCTAAATCACAAAGTGAGGATGTAAATTTAAGGAATGGCAAATACATCAACCCTAAGCAAAGAAGAACGCAAGAAATCTAAACGCGCCGCGCGCAAGAAGCGCAAAGCGGAAAAGCCGCTTAAGCCCCGCGACTATCCTCGCGGATCGAAAAAGCCCAAGGTCAAGAAACTGGCCCGCGGTCAGGCGAAGCGGTAAAGCAGAAGGCGGCAATTAGCATTCAGCACTTGGCATTTAGTCGGATGCGGTTCCCAGGAATAGCAGAACCGGATTGGCTAAATGCTAAGTGCCAATGGCTAAAAGCTCGGTTTTTCAGGAGACCACAACCGCTTGTCACAATCATCTACGGAACCCACACCGGTTATCCGCACTTCCGACAAGCAGTTATTCTGCTGCAAATCCATTGACAAGCTGATCTCCGAATCCGAAGCGCCCGGCCAGCGCCTGCAAAAGACGCTGGGCCCCTGGTCGCTGACAGCTCTCGGTATCGGCGCTGTCATCGGCTCCGGCATCTTCGTTCTCACCGGGACGGCAGCAGCCGGAGAATATTTTCAGGCCCCGTCGATTCTGCATGCGCAGGTGCTCGACATTATTGTCAATTTTCTGCGTGGAGGCGGCACGGCGCAGGTTTTGATGCACGGACGTCCTCCCGCCGGCCCTTCGATCGCGATCTCGTTTTTCCTTGTAGCCTTGGCCTGTAGTTTCGCGGGACTCTGCTATGCCGAACTCGCCTCGATGATCCCCATCGCAGGCAGCGCTTATACGTACTCCTATGCCACGCTCGGCGAAATCTTCGCCTGGATCATCGGCTGGGACCTGATCCTCGAATACGTCGTCAGCAACGTGGTCGTCGCCATCGGCTTCGCGGCGTACACCAAAGCTCAGCTCGCTTCATTCGGGCTAAATTTGCCCGACAAATGGTCGACGCCTGTGTGGGAATCCGGGCACTGGACTGGCTCTTACTTCAACTTTCCCGCGTTTCTCATCATTTTCATTCTCACGGTGTTACTCGTGCGTGGCATCCGCGAATCGGCCGAAGCGAACAATATTATGGTCGCCATCAAGATCGGCGCGATTCTGGTTTTCCTTGTGGTGGGTGGGGCGCTGGTGCATCCGGCGAACTGGAAGCCTTTCGCGCCATCGGGCTTCGGCGGCATTGTTACTGGCGGGGCGATTGTCTTCTTCACCTATATCGGATTCGATTCAGTCTCGACTGCGGCCGAGGAATCACGCAATCCACAACGCGATTTGCCCTTCGGGATCATCGTCTCTCTCATCGTTTGCACTTTACTGTACGTGGGTGTCTCCGTCGTGCTGCTGGGCATGATGAGATACCAGACCTTCGTGTCCGGACCCGCCGCCGACGCCCCGGTGGCCTACGCGCTACAGGCACTCGGCGCCAGCCGCTGGTCGCGTTCAGTCATCGTGATCGGCGCACTTACCGGGATGATCTCATCGCTTCTGGTGTTTCAGTACGGCCAGGCTCGCATATGGTATGCGATGTCGAGAGATGGACTCTTCCCTAAATTGTTCTCCGCCGTGCATCCCAGGTTCAAGACCCCGCATTGGTCCACATGGATCGCCGGATTTGCGGTGGGTATACCCTCGGGAATTTTTGCCATCAGTGATGCGGCAGACTTGTCCAACATTGGAACGCTCTTCGCATTTGCGCTGGTGTCGCTAGGAGTGATTATCCTGCGACGCACCCAGCCCGACCGCAAACGTGTCTTCCGCGTGCCTCTCGTACCTTGGTTCCCGCTGATCTCGATCATCCTGTGCGGCGGCCTGATGACTGGATTAACGGTTGTGACCTGGCTGCGTTTCGTCGTGTGGTTGGTGCTCGGCTTGCTGATTTATGTCTTTTATAGTCGTCATCGCAGTGAGTTCGCCAAAGGATAGATTCTGGAATGCTGCAACTTTGATCAGCATTCTTGCTCACCTGTGACGCTTCGAAGCGTCTTACAGTCCGGAATTGTGGGGTTGGTTGGACTCCGCCCGGTTGCTAGGAGCATGAAATGCTGCGTCGCCTTGGGAAGTTCCGGTACTGCGCCCCTTTCCTGTTGTTCGCGTTAACCTCGATTTTGGCGTCCGCGTCGCCGGGATCACCGGCCAAGCCTGCTACGCAGACTACGAAGGGATCTCTTCCCTCGGATCTGGTGAGCTATTTCGCTGGAAACTGGACAGGAAAAGGCGCGTTCGCCAAATCCGGCAAAGAGCTTGCATCTGATTACAGCTTCGTCCCTGACATTGAAAATCAATGCCTGGTCGTTCATCAAAAGGAAAAGCCGCCCAACGACTATGAATTCGTCGCGCTCTGGAGCGTGAATGCCGACTCAGGACGACTCGTCATGTTGCTTGTCAGCAACCACGGAAGCGGCGCCAGCGTGTTGCACGCAAGCGGATGGCAGAACGGAAAACTCACTTTTCAAACCGTCCCTGAGAATCCGTCACACCTGACCTTGGAGCGATTCGCCTTCCAGCGGGATTCGTCGACGGCCTTCCACACAATGTACGAATGGAGCAGCGACGGGGGCAAAACCTGGAACGTTGGCGACCGGCAATCGTTCACCAAAACATCTTGAGCGACCGCGTGGCTTCGTTTCGTACCGGGCTGGCACTAGAGCTGTTCATTGACTTGCACCGCAGCAAGTCTTGCCAGCTAATCGGCATGCGTAGTCGAAGAATCCCTCCATCTACCGGTTGCTCTTTTCTAGCATTGACGTGAGTTGCCTGATGCCTCACGTTGCGTACGACGATATAATGCCCTCAGAGGTGCGCTGCAATGGCCAGCTACCATCTGCACATATCCGAAGAGCCGCCAATACTTGGGAAGCGAATCCGGCAGTCGTTGGTATTCACTGTTTTATTGCTAGTGGCGCTATTGGGATTTCAGCATCTCGAATACGGACATTGGGGTCCCCCGATTGTTTGGATTGTTACCGGTCTAATTTGCTTTCTAGGAGGCATTCTATGGCCGACCGAATTGCAGACTTTTGATTTCCAGATTGATGACTTCGGAATCCGCTCTTTTTGGAATGGCAAACCATTTCGCAGAGTCAGGAGCGTGCGGTCCGCTATGTTCGTGAACGGCGGAATCTTTGGGGAATGCAGCTTATCATTTCTGAAGAAAGCTCATTTTCAAACACCGATTCACTGCCAATCGCGTTGTGCTAATCAAGCGCTTATTCAAAGCAGAGGAATACGATCATATTAAAGCGATGGCTCTAGACTGGCTTGAAAACTCTGCCCAGTAATTATTCCGCTCCCTCGCAAATCTTTTCCCCGCAATCTACAATCTGAAATCATGGCCGTTGCACTGGAACGCCCGCCGAGTAGCTTCATTCGCCAGCTTCCAAAGGCGGAACTGCATTTGCACTTGGAGGGCGCGGTCGAACCTGCAACGTTGCTGGAACTCCGCCAACGGCACGGCGATCGCGCCACGCTGGCCGAGACCCAAGCCCTCTACCAGTACGCCGACTTCCAAAGTTTTCTCATGGCCTTCAAGGAGGTCAGCGTGCACTTGCGCGGCCCGGACGATTATGAGCTCGCCGCCTACCGCCTCATGCAGCGATTAAAGGAGGAAAACACGCTGCACGCAGAAGTCTACGTCGCCGTAGGAGTCTGCCTTTACCGTAAGCAGGATTTCGCCGCCATCTTCGAGGGGCTCGATCGCGGACGCGCCCGCGGTGCGCGCGACTTCGATGTGTCTTTGCTTTGGATTTTTGACGCGACCCGCCACTTTGGAGTGGAAGCAGCGCAAAACGTCTTTGAGCTGGCCGTGCGATATCAGGATCGTCACGTAGTCGGTGTAGGCATCGGAGGCGATGAGGTAAAGGCTCCGCCTGAACTTTTTCGCAGTGTCTATGGATACGCCGAGGACAATGGTCTCCGCCTGACCGCGCACGCCGGGGAGACCGGGCCGGCCGAATCTATTTGGGGAGCGCTCAACCTGCACGCCGAGCGCATTGGCCACGGCGTCACCGCCGCGCAAGACGCCGACCTGATCGAAGAACTTGCCTATCGCCAGATTCCCGTCGAAATCTGCTTGACGAGCAACCTGCGCACGGGAGTGTGCAAGGCCATCGCTGAGCATCCGGCGAAGAGTTATTTCGATCAAGGCATCATGATCACCCTGAACACTGACGATCCGGCGCTTTTCGGAACGGCGCTCTCGCGCGAATATCAGCTCGCCCAGGAGACTTTTGGCTTCACCGACGAGCATCTGCGCGAGCTGGCGCGCAATTCGTTCGAAGCGTCATTTCTACCCGCGGAGAAAAAACTGGAGCTGTTGAGCCTGTTCGACGCGGCGGCGGCGAGATAGATTACCGATTCCTCACCATGTCAGTCCGTCCTGTTCTTCAACTCGGCAATCCTCTGCTGCGGGAAAAATCCCTGCGGGTCGACGATCCCAGCGCGAGCGATGTTTCCGCACTGGTACAGGATCTGGCCGACACTCTCGCTCATTGGCGCGCGGAAACCGGCTATGGACGCGGCATCGCAGCACCACAACTTGGTGTGTTGCAGCGAGTCATCTTCCTAAAACTGCCGGATGCCGATCCCTGGCCACTGATCAATCCCGAAATCATTAGCTGCGGAGATGAAAAAATCATCGTATGGGATGGATGCCTGAGTTTTCTTTTTCTCTTCGTTCAGGTTGAACGCCACCGCGAGATCACGGTGCGCTATCAAAATCTCAACGGCGACACGTTTGAATTCGAAGCGGGAGATGATCGCGACCTTTCTGAACTACTACAGCATGAGATCGATCACCTCGACGGCATCCTGGCCATCGACCGCGCGGTTGATATCAAAACTCTTTGCTCGCGCGAGGAATTTGAAAAGCGCTACCGCAGCTCCAGCCCGTACGCGGTTGCGGGTTAACCTGTGAGTGATTCAGGGAAGCGTCAACAACTCAAGTTCCGCCAGCTTTCTAGGCTGTATACGATCGTGCACCTCGCCCCTGATGCGCCTGTTCCTGACTGGGCTGCAAAAGGGGAGTTCACGTCCGTCACGCGCACGGCCGACGAACTCTCGATCGTTTGCACTACAGACAACGTTCCTGCCAATGTTCAATCCCCGCATCGTTGGATTTGCCTCAAGCTCGAAGGGCCGTTCCCGTTCTCGCAAACGGGCGTTTTGCTCTCGTTCATCGAGTCACTTTCGACGAATGCCGTTCCGATTTTTGCGATCTCTACTTACGACACCGACTACGTATTGATCCAGGAGGAATTCGCAGGAATTGCACTGAGCACTCTGCAACAAGCGGGTCATGAATCTACACGAGACGAGTCTTCGCGGAAGATGTGCCAGTAAGCCTTAGCGTTCTTTGCGAGAACTTAGCGAGCTTAGCGGTCACCAGCTTTTTCCTAGGCGCCACGCGAATACTGGACCGCAAAGATCGCTAAGAAATCCGCAAAGGACGCTAAGAACGACTTGGGCACCTAGAACCGTCCAAAGTAGTATCCAAGCCAGCCATTCACTGCACAAATCGCGCTATCCGATGTTTGCTACACATGCGCTAGGGTACATCCTATGTTGTAATTAAAAGTTAATCCTTCATGGCATCAGCGTTAACAACTCTGCGCCGCCGCGCCAAGGCCCTGCACCGCAACCTGCGCGGAGCGGCGATGGCCGCGCGTGCGATCGCGTCGACCGATCATCCGCTGCTGGCGCACATCATTCCCATGCGTCGCTGCAATCTGGCGTGTACGTACTGCAATGAGTTCGACGACTTCTCGAAGCCCGTGCCAATCGATGAGATGTACCGCCGTATCGACAAGCTCGGCGCGCTGGGAACTTCGGTTGTGACCATCTCCGGTGGCGAGCCACTGATGCATCCCGAGCTTGATGACGTGATCCGCCGCATCCGAGCCAACGGCATGATCGCAGGCCTCATCACTAATGGATACCTGCTGGTCACCGAGCGCATCCAGCGCCTGAATCGCGCGGGGCTGGAGTGGCTACAGATTTCCATCGACAACGTCAATCCGGACGAGGTTTCAAAGAAAAGCCTGAAAGTTCTCGACAAGAAGCTGCAGCTGCTGGCCGAGCACGCCGATTTTCATGTGAACATCAATTCCGTCGTCGGCGGAGGCATCGCGCATCCGCAGGACGCGCTTATGATCGGCAAGCGTGCCGTGGAACTTGGATTCACATCAACCATTGGAATCATTCACGATGGCGGCGGCCAGTTGCAGCCGCTAAATGAGGAAGAGCGCCGCATCTATCACGAGATGCAGGCGCTCGAAAAAAGCAGCTTCACGCGCGTCAACGCTTTTCAGGACAACATTGCCAAAGGCTTGCCTAACGACTGGCGCTGCCGCGCCGGCGCACGCTATCTCTATATCTGTGAAGATGGCCTAGTCCACTACTGCTCGCAGCAGCGCGGATATCCCGGCGTCCCGCTCGCCACCTACACGCGCGATGATCTGCGCCGCGAATACCTGACGGAAAAATCCTGCGCTCCGCACTGTACTGTATCGTGCGTGCACCAGGTGTCTGTCTTCGATTCCTGGCGGGCGCCGCAGCACGCGGCTCCTGCGATGCCTGCACCAGCGGCTGCGAGTGAGTTGGTGCAGATTAAGTAGCAGTCAGCACTCGGCATTCAGCGGTTCAAAATCTAGAAGCCATTTATCAATAAGTAGGAAATAACGACGCGTCCTCAGGGGCTAAAAGCCCACATCTTTTCCGAGCTTGGACGGCGCGGCTGGAAGCCGCGCCCTTCCCAAAACCACTTACTTCTTTGGTTGTGCGCTTGGGGGCAGAATGTTGTTTAGCCGCAAATACATGGCCGCTGCCGCGTAGTGATCCGACATGCTGGCGGCTATTGCCAGAACCGCGACGGAGCGAGGCAGCTGACGTCCGGGAAACAGTTCGATCGTGTCGCCCAGCTTTGAGTCATCCATCTTGCCCAACGCATCGCTGCAGAAGGTGAAAGACGCTTTCACCGCAGCCACGAGCTGATCCTTCGAATCGGTTTCTTTAGGTTCGTCGACTTTGGGCGCCGGGACATCCGCCGCCTTCGAGCAGAACAGGTTATTCGAACTGGCGATGTGCGCGGCCAGGTGAGCGAACGTGCTCTGATCGGCCGTGGGCTTATAAGAAAACTTGTCGGCGGGCATCGCCTCCATCGCGCCAATCGTGTTGTTTTGGAAGCGTTGCAGAACAAGGCGAGCAGCGGTAGCGACCGGATCTTTGGTCGGTGCGGCGGCTGCTGGAGTTTTCGCGACTGAATTCTGGGCTTGGGCAAATGCGAAGGTTGCACAGACGAAAAGACAGACAACAGCGAGAGTGCGTTTCACGGGAAGGCCTCCTGAGGCACTAAGAATATACCGGCACTGATTAACCAGTCATTCGATTCGGTGCAAAAAACTTTAACCACAGAGGGCACAGGGAAACACAGAGTCATATCTCGCTGTGAACCTCTGTGTTCTCTGTGGTTAATCGTTTCGCTCGTGTCACAATGACCCGAATGCATAACGCCCCCTCCATTCCTACTTTTCTCTATGGCACTGCCTGGAAAGAAGACCGGACTGCGTCCCTCACCGAACGGGCCCTCTGTATGGGATTTCGCGCCATCGACACCGCCAACCAGCGCCGTCACTATTTCGAAGCGGGCGTCGGAGAGGGCCTGGCAGCTGCTTATCACACTGGCATCGTCACACGCGCCGACTTATTTCTGCAAACCAAGTTTACCTACGCGCGCGGACAGGACCACCGCCTGCCCTACGATCCAGCAGCAAGCCTAGCAACACAGGTTGCACAATCGTTGGCTAGTTCGCTCGATCATCTCGCCACCGACCATGTCGACAGTTTCATTATGCATGGACCTTCCTCGAATTACGACTGGACCAATGCCGATGCTGAAGTTTGGGAAGCAATGCGGCGCGAGCGCGACGCCGGACGTACGCATCTACTGGGCGTCAGCAACATGTCCCTCGATCATTTGGAGCAAATGGCAGCGACCCACGACGAGATTCCAACCTTCGTGCAAAATCGCTGCTTCGCCCGCCTCGGATGGGATCGCGACGTGCGGCGCTTTTGCAAGGAATGTGGGATTACTTATCAGGGATTCTCGCTGCTTACTGCGAATCAGGAGGTAGTGAACCATCCTCCGTTGATGGCGATCGCTGCGGAGATGAATGTGACAATGGCGCAGCTTATCTTCAGTTTTGCCCACGCGATCGGAATACTCCCGCTCACCGGAACATCCAGTGCCGACCACATGAAGCAGGATCTCGCCAGCCTCACCTTAGCGCTGCCACCAAAAGTGGTGGATGCAATCGAATCGATCGCGGGCTGAAATCTCTATATCGATCCCAACGCTGCAGCCGCGGTCTTGTACACTAAATACCAAACTGCCACTACGATGATCGCGGTTGAACGTTTCACCTTGCTGGTGCAGGCATAACCGATGCCGATGAGCACGATCGTCCAAATAGTCAGGATGTCGAGCGAAGATGCCATTCCGCGTATGAACTTGCCCGTTGTCTCCGGGTCGAGATAATACCCCAGGTTTGTGCCGACAGGGTTGTTGATGTCGAAACCTTCTGGATTTGTTCCGGCAAACAACGCAATAGCGCCGACAAGAGCGCTGAAAATGCCGGGAAGCCAGCCATACATAGTGATCGCGTACGCTCGCCCGAACGTCACTTCGGCGCCAAATGCCAGTTTGAAGGTAAGCCACAGCACAACGGTTGCAATCAGGCAATAGAGCAGAATCAGCAGCGGGCTGCCATATCCGAAGATACTGATGATCTTGCTTGAAATCTGGATTTGTCTCGCCTGCTGATCCGCCGGCAGCTTGTCGAACTGATCGGCGCGCGAGGAGTGCGCGACCTGGTTCCTGCTGACTTGTTCGAAGCCGACTTGCTTTGAAATTGCGTAGATGAAAATCAGCGAGACGATGGAGATCAAAATCCACGGCGCCCACCAGCTCGCATTGCGGCGCAGGTCGGTGAAAGTCTTCGACGGCGCGATGAACGTGTCGACGATGCGCGCGCCCTCGGAGAGCGGCGCAGGCTGAGACTCTGGAGCGGACGAACTGGGCAAGACCGGAGCGGCGGCCATGAATACCTCCTAATAAGAAATCGACAACAACGAGCGAAATTCCAGTGCGGAATTGTATGGGGAAGAGCGGCGCGGAAACAAGCGCCCGGAGGATAAGATTTCTCCATGCAGAATGTAACGCCGCTTGCGGTGACGGCATTGGTGGCGGAATTGTCGGTGGCCGCCGGGTTCGCCTTCGCTGCTGAGCGCATTGCGCGGATCGTTCAGAAATGGCCCTTGGCTGTCCAGACGAGCGTTCCTGCATTCTTGGTTCTGCCGTATGTTCTGGTTTCTGCCTCGCAGCACTCGTTTCGTTGGCAGTGGTTTGCGATATATGCGGCGTTGCCGATCGTGATGGCATGGCTGCTTGGTCAGGCTGCGATCGCGGATCCTGCACAACGCGGCGACTGGCGCGATGCGCTGATTCTGCTCACGCTCGGTGTAGCCGTAGACCTGCGCTGGTTCGATTCTGCCTGGCCGCACGGATTTGAGGCACTTGGAAAAATTCTGCTTGTAGATGCCGGTTTGTACGGATTTCTGGCGCTCCGCGAACTGACCGGGACTGGCTTCGATCTTCGCCTGAAGTGGAGCGACTGGAAAACCGGCCTGTGCGAACTTGCTTTCTTCACGCCGCCGGTGCTTGTGTTCGGATTAGCGCTCGGATTTGTTCATCCCCACGCCAATCTGCCGTCGCTCGGCAGCGCTCTGCTGCGGTGGGTGGGAATCTTTTTTTTCATCGCGATCCCTGAGGAACTCTTCTTTCGCGCGTGGGTGCAGAATTTGCTGGAACGGCGACTCGGGCGAAATGATGCCTTGGTCATTGCGTCGATTCTCTTTGGCCTGTCCCACTTCAACAAGCGGAATGTAATCGGGGCGCATTTCAACTGGCGATACGTGATTCTCGCAACGATTGCCGGAATCTTCTACGGACGTGCCTGGCGGGAGCAGAACCGCGTTCCGGCTTCGACGATAACTCACACTTTTGTCGATTGGATCTGGTCGTGGTGGTTTTAGAGCAGGGGGCAGGGATCAAAGATTAGGGACCAGTTTTCAGTAACCACGAAATGAGGTTCGTTTTTTCCTGATCACTGACCTCTGGCCCCTAACCCCTTGCTAATGTGTTCCGTGATATTGCAGATATCCCAATCCCACGCGCAAATGGTGGTGCATCGCGTTCGGAACGCAGACGGCGAAGCATATGCCCAGCAAGCCCTGGGCGAGCCCGAGAACCCATAGACTGCGATAACGCCGGAACAACCAACAGGAGACGATCCCCCAAACCAGCGTCGCCAGCGTAAGCGAAAGGTTGGGAAGATGCGCTACCGCAAATAGAAATGCTGCGACGGCGATTGCGGCATCACTTGTAAGAAAGCGCCCGAGACGCGGCATGAAATAGTCTTGGAGCAAAAACTGCTGGTAGATCGTCCAAAGGACATAGCCGCCGACGTGGCCGAAGTTAGCACCGTAAAGCGGGTGGTACGTACCCAAGTTTCGCGCCACGAATATGCTCAGGAATGTCAGTGCGACGGCCGCTGGCAAAATCCAGAGTGAGCGGACGAAGGCGCGCCAATCCAAGCCGAGATCGGCCCTGGTTGGGCGCTGCATAAGTATCAGCGTCAAAGGCGCCAGCAGTGCCACAGGTCCAAAAATGAGCTGCTCTCGCGTCGGCAGCCACAAAACCAGCGTGATCGCACCAAAGGTTATGAGCAGTTCGGTTAAATCGCGGGAGGAATCGTGTTCTCGAGCTGCCGAAAGTGTTAAAAGAGTCGAATCTGTCGTCGCCAATGCGTTACTTCCCTAAAAAAGTTATGAGTGTTAGATGCGAAGATTGGTTGCAAAAATTTCAGTTCGAGCGGCGACAATCGGCGTCGCCAGCCCATTCTAGGAAGCCAGTTCCGGAGTGGCATCGAGCAGGCTGCGGGTATAAGAATGCGCCGGACGTGTGGTGATCTGCTCGGTGTCGCCGACTTCGACGATCTTTCCTCGGTACATCACCGCGATGCGAGTTGAGAGATATCGCACCACCGGCATAGAGTGCGAAATGAAGAGATACGTTAGGCCAAACTCGCGCTGCAGTTGCGCCAGCAGGTTAACGATCTGCGCGCCAACGCTGACATCGAGCGCGGAGACGGGTTCGTCACACACGATGAATTTCGGTCGCAGCGCCAGAGCGCGGGCGATTCCAATGCGCTGGCGCTGTCCACCGGAGAATTCGTGCGGATAACGGCGCATGGCGGACTCGTCGAGACCGACGGCATGGAGGAGTTCGGCGACGCGAGACCGGATTCCCCCAGCGGCTAAAGCCGTTTTCTCAGTAGTGCTTTTGGCGCGACTTAAGTCGTGCCCTTCCCAATTTAGACTCTTGATGCCGTGAATGATGAATGGCTCAGCGATGATGTCTTCCACGCGGAAGCGCGGATCGAGTGACGCAAACGGATCCTGAAAGATGATTTGCAGGTCGCGGCGCCAACGGCGCATTTCGCCATGACTGGCCGCCAGCAGATTTCGGCCATCGAGAAAAATCGTTCCCGAAGTCGGCTCAATCAAGCGCAGAATCAACCGCCCTAGCGTGCTCTTCCCCGAACCCGATTCGCCGACCAGCCCCAGTGTCTCGCCATCATGAATGTCGAGCGAAACATCGTCGACTGCCCGGACTTCGTTGCTTACCTTCCCCCCAAACGCCGCTGGGCCACGCGTGAAAATCTTTGTTAGGTTGCGGATTTCAATCAGCGCCATAACTATATTTTGTCATTCCATATTTCAGAATATGGAATAAAACTTCGCTCCTACCCCGCCGCAATGAGCGGCACGGCGGCCAACGCCGCCAGTAGACCGACGAACTTCCAGCGGCTGAAGTGCTCTTTTAAGGCGAAGCGGGCTAGTAATACGGTGACTGCCGGGTAGAGCGACGTGATAACTACAGCTTCGTCCAGACGCCCGTGTTCGCTGGCGAAGATGAAAAGGGCACTAGCGATGATGTCGAGGCAGCCGGCGGCCATTCCGAAGGTGGCGCCGGAAAGATCGAGTGAAAGCGGTGCACGCGTCACCATAACTGCAACAGCGGTCGCTGTGAACGAGCCCACGCGCGAGATGGTGGCGATCCATACCGGCGATCCGCTGGCCTGATGAATGCAGAGGTAAAAGCCGGCGAATCCCACGCCCGCGAGAGCTGCCATGGCGACGCCTTTCGGATGCCCGGTCTCATCGTTTTCTCCGCGCGGCTCGGGACGCGTGATCAACCAGATGGCAACAATTGCCAACACGAAACCTGCGATCGTCCAGCGGCTGGGAGCGCCTTCCATGGCGATGTCGGCCAAAGTTGGAATAGCCGCCCCCAGCAATGCGCCGATTGGAGCGGTCAGTCCCATTTGTCCCGAAGCCAGAGCGCGATAGAAGATTGCCAGCGAGAACCCTCCGACTGCGCCGGCCGCTAACGCCCAAAGAATGCTTGTCCGCGACGGGAAAACGCTGTGCTGCGTAAGGCTGACAACCAGCATGAGCACGAACGCGCAAACGTGCGAGAACGCGGTCAAGACGAACGCGTTCGCCCGGCGCGAGCCATATCCTCCGGCGAAGTCGGATGCTCCCCAGAGGAAAACGGCCGTCACGGAGCAGACAGCGGGACTGGATAGGACTAAGGAAGACACGCCGGACGAGGGTAACACGCAGCTGGGCAGGAATTCACAAAGGTTTCATGCGGCAATATCGCCGGATCACAGTTAGAATACGCCGATGCCCTTTTTTGGAGGACCGGTATGAAGCATTTCCTGCTGGCCGTTATTTGTCTTGCCTTGACCGCTCCAACACTCGCGCAAAACGCGGATGAACCTGCGTCGAGAGACGACATCATTCTTCTGCTGCGCACCATGCACTCGCACGACTTTATGCAGAAAATTCTGTCGGCTCAGTCGGCTGGCATGCGCCAAATCCTGCTCGATCAGGCGACGAAAGACGGTGCCCCTCCAGCGGATTTCGACAAACGCTTTGCCAAAGCGATGGATGACCTCATCAAGGGAATGCCCATGGATGATATGACCCAGGCGATGATCCCTGCATACCAGCGACATTTCACCCACGGCGATATTGAAGCGATGAATACGTTTTATTCCTCTCCCGTGGGTCAGAAGGTACTGGAGGAGTTGCCGGCGGTCATGCAGGAGGGCATGAAAGAAATGACGCCAATCATCCTGAAATATGTTAACGACTGGAAAGAGCGCATGCAGAAGGAGATCGAAAACGGTCCTCCAAAAGCCAGCAAGGGTTTCACGGTCCAAAACTAATCGCCGCTCCTCTCAAGGAACTCGGCATTCGCACCAGGTACGCGCGGGCAAGAGTGCCCGCGCCACATTTCTGCGTGTTAGAATTTCCACAAGCGGTTCTTTACAAAAGCTCAAGGTTCTGGGGCCCCAGCTTCTGAGGTCGGATTGATCGAACTGGCACCATCCATTCTTTCCGCTGATTTTGCCCGTCTGGGCGAGCAGGTACGTGCCGCCGCCGAGGGCGGGGCAAGCATCATCCATGTCGACATCATGGATGGGCACTTTGTGCCCAATCTGACGATCGGGCCGCCTGTGGTGAAGTCGCTGCGCAAGGTCACGGATTTGCCCCTCGATTGCCACCTGATGATTGAGAATCCCGATGAGTTCATTCCGGTATTCGCTGATGCTGGAGTCGACTGGATGTCGGTTCATCAGGAAGCCGTCCGGCACCTGAACCGCACTTTGCATCTGATTAAAAGCCATCATTGTCAGGCAGGCGTGGTCATCAATCCGGCAACGCCGGTTGAGACACTGACGGAAGTGCTCGACATTGTGGATTACATTCTGGTGATGTCGGTGAATCCGGGCTTTGGAGCGCAACAGTTCATCCCGTCTACGCTGCACAAAATGCGGAAGTTAGCAGAAATTCGCAACCAACGTAATCTGTCATATCGCATCGAAGTGGATGGCGGTGTGGCAATGGACACCGTCGCCGACGTGGTGCGGTCTGGAGCCGAAATTCTTGTGGCGGGCAACGCGGTGTTCGGCAAGGGTGATCCAAAGAAGAATGCCGAGGCGCTGCTGAAGGCGGCGACCGAGGCGGTGCTACAGAGAGTGTAGGTTCATGTGGACCGGATCTTTTGATCCGGTCGGGCGGGCGAAGCCCGTCGGGGTCGTCGGCTCGCAGTGCTCGGCCAGCCGTCGACAACAGTTGCAGTCGAGCTCTGCTCGACATGGCCGGATCAAAAGATCCGGCCCACACAAACAAATAGGAACACCGAAAATCTTCCCCGAGGTTCTATGTCACGTCGAATTTCATCGATCGCGGTGCTTGGCATATTGCTGGCGCTGACCGTCGCCTGCACCAACAAAAAATCAACGAATCCACTGGCTAACATCGGGTCGAAGCAACCGGATAAGGTCCTGTTCGACAAGGCCATGGACGCCATGCGGCACAACCGTTTCGATGTGGCCCGCCTCACGTTGCAGACACTGATCAACACTTATCCGGATTCCGAGTTCATCGCGCGCGCCAAGCTGGCAGTGGGCGATTCGTGGTATGCAGAAGGTGGCACGGCCGCCTTGGCGCAGGCCGAACAAGAATACAGTGATTTTCAAGTGTTTTTTCCCAATATGCCAGAAGCGGCCGAGGCTCAGTTGAAGATCGCAAACATCCACTTCCAGCAGATGGAGAAGGCCGACCGCGACTATACACACGCCAAACGTGCTGAAGACGAATATCGGAAACTGATTCTGCAGTATCCCGAGAACAAGTTGGTTCCCGAAGCGAAGCAGAAATTGATGGAAGTGCAGGAGGTGTTGGGTGAGCGCGAGTTTGAGATCGGACGCTTTTATTATTTGCGCGAGTCGTATCCGGCGTCGATCGCGCGACTGCAATCACTGGTGGATAAATATCCGCTTTACAGCCGCGCTGATGAAGCAGAATATCTGCTCGGTCAGAACTATGAGGGCCAGATCGCACGCGTCCGCGCCACACCCAAGTGCGACGAACATGGACTACCTCGCGGATGCGCAAACATGGATGAGGTGACAAAAGCAAAGATTATTAACAAATTGACACAGGAAGCTACTGCGGCCTATTCGAAGATTCTTACGCGCTATCCGATGATGGATCGTTCCGACGATGCCAAAAAGCGGCTGACTGCGCTACACCAGCCAATACCTAGGCCAACGAAAGCCGCCGTCGCGCAGAATAAGGCTGAGGAAGACAGCCGCCGCGAGGCCTCAATGGCGCAGAAGTTGATCAGCGTTATCAAGAAAGGACCAGATACATCGCACGCATCGAGCATCGGCGAGCCTTCTCTGGTCGAAACCGAGCCCTTGAGCGCGACCAGGATGCAGCAAGATACGATGGCGGCTGCTTTCGGATCATCGAGCGGAAGCAAAACTGCGACTATAGATATCCTTAACCCGTCTGTTGCGCATGCTGCTCCTCCGTCTTCTGATTCGGCTACGGCAAATAGTTCGCCTTTCGGTACCACTGCTGCGAACGCCAAGCCAGCCGCACCTGATCCGAATGAATTTAAGCCAAACGCGGCTGCTGATCCGAACGAATTGAAACCGGCCGATAACGGGACTGATCCAACGTTGCCTCCTCCCGCACAAGTGAACGAGATTCAGCAGGGGGCGTCCACATCGGTGAGCGCTGACGACACGCCGGCCAGCGACCAGGAGATATCCAGCAGCAAGAAGAAGAAAAAGAAGGGATTGAAGAAGCTGAATCCGTTCTAAGAGCAGCTATCAGCCCTCAGTTGTCCGCTCGCAGCCAAATCTGGCGTCATAACGAACTGTGTTACGCAGTAGGTGCTGACCACTGGTAACCTGTTACCTTCCTTCGGAACATTGACTTAGGTTGTGGGGCAGGTTACCTTCGCGGTATCTCCCCTCATCAGAGGATACCTTTGGCTAGGAAGATACTGCTCGCCGATGACAGCGTAACCGCCCAGAACATGGGGCGGAAAATCCTCGCCGACGCCGGCTATGAGGTCATTACCGTCAACAACGGTTCTGCTGCGCTGAAAAAGATTGCTGAGGTCAAACCGGACCTCATCGTTCTCGACGTCTATATGCCGGGGTATAGCGGTCTGGAGGTGTGCCAGCGCCTCAAGGAAGCCGGAGATACTGCGCGCATCCCGGTCCTGCTGACCGTGGGCAAGCTTGAGCCCTTCAAACCAGAAGAAGCCAAGCGCGTGCGCGCCGAGGGCTTCATTGTCAAACCGTTTGAAGCCAGCGAACTGCTGAGCGCCCTGACCAAGCTCGAAGATAAGATGGTGCCGCGTTCGGAATCCTCCAAGCCGGGACGCTTTGCGCGGACGATTGCCGTAGTCGAGGAAGGACGCTACGACAAGACCATGGCTCCCGATGAAGACTCGGGCTGGAAGAACCGGATTGCGTTTCCCTCGAAGAAAAAGGGCAAAGCGGCGGAAGAGGAAGAAAACGACGATTCAGCGATCTACAACCCGGTGAACAAAGATTTGCGGACAGTGGTCGAGCAAAAGCCGACACAGGCACTGCAAGAGGCGAAGGCATCCGAGGCAAAAGCAGAAGAGAGCCGAGTCGATCTCACGGCGCTGGCGCCGGAAGGTCTGCCGAAAGATGTGACTCCAGAAGAGATCGCCGCTCTGGCTGCTGCTGCGGCCCAGATGCAGGGCAAAATCGCTGACGCCGGCGTTGCCAGTACGAAGAATTCAGAGATTAAGGCGACTGAGCCAGTACCAGATCAACAGAGTGCGACCACTCAAGTCGCGTCTCAAGAATCGCCAAAGATCGATGCCAAAGTAGAAACGAAAGAGCAAGAGCCGGCTGCGATCGAAGCAGCGACCTTCGCCGAGCAGAAATCGGAAGAAAAGAAAAACGAAGTGTCGGCTGAAAAGCCCAGCGACGAAACTCCGAGCGTAGCCAGCATTGTTGTGCCAGCCAGCGCCGACGTCACAGCGGCCCTTACTGCCTTGGAAACAAGCGTAGCTCCAACGGCTTTGTCTTCGAGTTCGAGTAAAGAAGGTAGTGAGCACGAGCGGCATCATGAATCGGAACCAGTAACGATGGCGGTTGCCGCAGCTGCCGCTGCCCAAAGCACCGCAGCGCCGCGATGGAGTGCGGTTGCGGTCGCGCTCGCTCCGGAAGAATCCGGCATCGCGCTGGAAGACGAGATGCGGAAGGCCTACGCCGCCTATGCAGCTGCCGAGACCGTTCCTGCGCAAGCTGTTGCTTCGATTTCGGATACGCCGGCAGCACAATCGGTTAGTTCGGCTCAAGTTTCAGCGCCCGCTGAGCCTGAGTCACCGAGCATTGCATCAACTGCTGGCTCAATCGTGGAAGAAGTCAGCACTCGAGTCAAAAGCTTCGAGACAGTTCGTGCGTCCTCCGCAGAGGCACAGCCTGCCGTTTCAGCCGAGACAGCGCCCGTGAAAACATCCGAATGGACGGCTTCCGAGCGCGAAGCGGCCCAGGCGGTTGAAACCAGCAGCATAGAAGCACGTACTGGCGAAGCTTCGGCAGCTCCAGTTGCGCCTGAGCCGCCAGTGGCGGAAATTACTTCTCCAATGCCAGCTGAGCAGAAATCCGAAGAGCCAGCACCTGCGAAAGAAGATGAGCACGACGAAGATTTAGTAGCAGCTGCTGCGTTCGAACAAGCGCCAGTGATCAGCGCGCAAGCGCCAGAAACTGCTAAAGCTGCTCCAAGCGACGAAGTAGCCGCCGCCTCATCGGCGGCGCCCGAGCCAGCCGTATTAGCCGCATCAGTCTGCGAGACCCCGCGTGAGGCGCCGCACAAAGAATCGGATATCGCCGCCACTACGGCTGCCGCATGGGCAAGCTGGCGCCGGATTCGCGAATCGGGAGATCCCAAAGACGCGTCGCATAAAGGTGAAGATCAACCCGCAGGCTCACGTGACGAAGCCGCCATGGCCGTTGCAGCGGGCGCGGAGAAGGCTCCGGAGGAAGGTCCGGAAATTGCCAGCATCGTCGACAGCGTCCTGGCTGATCTGCGACCGAAAATCGTGGAAGAGATTTCGAGAAAGCTTAAAAAGAAGTAGTCATTTTGGGGTCCATCCCCATCTTGTCCGGCACGTCCTCAGGAATACCTTGGTTCTATTGCACCCTACTTACAACTTGAGTACCATGCAGCCTATCGGGGCGTCGCGTCCATTTCTCGTGTAAAGAACGCGCGCGAAATGGGGGCACCCGGAGTTGCGCGCTCATGGATGACCAAATTGTCTCCCACTATCGCCTACGCGAGAAATTAGGCGCTGGCGGCATGGGTGTGGTGTACAAAGCTGAGGATCTGCACCTCGGCCGTCTGGTCGCCCTGAAATTCCTCCCTGAAGATTCCATTCGCGACCCACGCGCACTGGAGCGTTTCAAGCGTGAAGCCCGCACTGCATCGGCGCTCGATCATCCCAACATCTGCACAATTTACGAAATTGACGAGGACAAGGGACGCTCCTTCATCGCCATGCAGTTGCTCGAAGGACATACGCTACGAGAGCGCATCGGCGACAAGCCGGTTCCGCTGGGCACGCTGCTCGATTGGGCGTTACAGATCACCGACGCGCTGCAGGCTGCGCATGCCAAGGGCGTGATGCACCGTGACATCAAGCCAGCGAATATCTTCATCACCGAGCGCGGACAGGCGAAGATTCTCGATTTCGGACTGGCGAAGCTTACCGCGCCCGACATGAAGACCTCGACACAAGAGACCATATCAATGCAGGGGCCGCTCACACATACCGGCGCTGCGATCGGGACGGTCGCTTACATGTCGCCGGAGCAGGCCCGCGGAGAGATGCTCGATGCCCGCACCGATCTTTTCTCCTTCGGCGTGCTGCTCTACGAAATGGCCACGGGCAGGCAGGCATTCTCCGGTCCGACGTGGGCGGTAACAGTACACGCCATATTGGGCCAGGCTCCGATGTCATTGAATGAATCGGTGCCGGGATTGCCGCAGCGGCTGCAGGAGATCATCGACAAGGCGCTGATCAAGAACCGCGATCTGCGCTACCAGAGCGCCGCACACATCCATCGCGATCTTTTGCAGTTGAAGAAGGATTTTGAAGCTGGCAAGTCGCTGAAGACTGTTAAGGTCGCAGCGACATGGTCACCGCAGAGAAAGCAGCGCATCGCACTGGCTGCGGTTCTCGCGGTCGTGCTCATGGCAGCCGTGATCTGGGGACCACGACTTTTGCGGCGAATAGCCGCAGGTGCACCGGGTGCGACACAGCCAGCATCCGCAGCACCCGCAGCACCCGAGCGCACAAGTGTAGCGGTGATTCCATTCGCCGATGTCGCAGGAGATCCCAAGCTCACCGCCTTCGGCAAAGGATTGCTGGAAGATGTGGGTGCCAAGCTCTCTCAGTTGAGTGCGAATCATGATCTGCAAATCGTTCCCGCGCGCACGCTGGAAGAAAGCAAGGTCGCAACTCTCGCCGACGCGAAAAAAGAATTCGGCGTCAGCCTCGGCTTGGCCGTTTCCCTGAAACAGGACAACGATCTGGTACGCGCCGCCTACAGCCTGACCGATGCCGAAACAGGGAAGAATCTGGGAGGCGACACGATCACTGCACCGGTCTCTGACCCGTTCAGCATTGAAGACAAGCTGGCCACCGGCGTTGCCGCAGCCTTGAAGATTCCGCTGCGCACCGAGGAGCAGGCCGCTCTCAACCAACACGCCACCAGCATTCCCGAGGCATTTCAATATTATGTGCAGGGCATCGGCTATCTGCGCTCCGGGCGGCGTGACGCAGAAGTCTGGACCAGCGCGGAGATCCTGTTCAATCAGGCCCTGAAGCTGGACCCAAATTTCGGCCGGGCGGAAGCTGCCCTGGGAGAAGTCTATTGGCGTCGTTACGACGCGACCAAGCAAAAACGCTGGGTCGCTCCGGCGCAGCAGGCGTGCGAGAAAGCCATTCAGCTAGCGAATGCTGGGGCGGAAGGGCATATGTGTCTCGGCCTGCTCGATAACACGACCGGGCAGTATGAAAAAGCCGTCGAACAATTCCAGGAGGCCGCACAGTTGGAACCGGCCAACGATCAGGCATACGTGAACCTTGCGGCGTCGTATGAGCACCTGAATCAACTAGAGAAGGCAGAGGACGCGTATAAGCGCTTTATTGCGATCCATCCAAAAGAGTCGTCGGGATACAGCTATTTGGGCGCATTCTACTTCGGCCAGGCCCAGTACGACAAGGCTCAGGCTATGTTCGAAAAAGCGATCGCCCTTGCGCCCGACAGCTATCACAACTACAGCAACCTGGGCGCGGTTCTTCTGTATGAAGGGAAATACGAGGATGCTGTTGCCGCCTGCGAAAAGAGCGTTGCCATTCGTCCTTCGTCGGATGCATACGCGAACGCAGCAGACGCCCTCTTCGCTTTGCGCCGCTTCAAGGAAGCTATCCAGCAGAATCTGGCGGCGATCAAACTCAACGACAGCGATTATGAAATCTGGGAGGTATTGGGCGACTCCTACAACTACGATAACAATCAGAAAGCTGCCACCGACGCTTATCGCAAAGCACTACTGCTCGCTGAGCAGCAACTTAAGCTGAATCCCCGCGACTCGTATCTTCTAGCAAGTCTCGCTTACTATCACTCGATGTTGGGCGACCGGAAGCAAGCCCTGGAAGTTCTAGATCGGGCATTGCAATCTGGTCATGGCGACAAAGAGTTGCTTTTTAAAGCGGCGCAGGTGTACAACCAATTGCGCGAAACCGGTACTGCCGTGGAGTTTCTAGGCAAGGCCTTCGATGCCGGCTACTCGCGTTCCGTCGTGGCTTCCGTAGCATATTTCGATAATCTGCACGATAACCCGCGATATCGGGCCCTGATGCAACAGAAATGAAAAATTCAAGCACTGCAGGAGGCTCCATGGCACCACCAAACCCGCCTTATGTCGATATCAGGAGCGGAGCAAATATCGGCCCTGGTTTTCCAGTCCCCGTTGGGGAGACTTTCTACTGGTACAACTCGAATCAGCCAGGTGGACCAAATTGCAGCGTGACCGCTCAGAACAACTGGTGTACGGTTCCCAGCGCTCCCCTTGCGCCGGGGGCGTCCTTTCAAGCGACGGTCGGCTCCGGTCTCGGCACTGGCATGTATAACTGGTCGTCTCCTTGCTGCCAGAATGCCATGCCCGTTCACGTTTCCGGCAGTCACCCAAAGCCACCGAAGAAGAAATGAATCCAAGACAAAGGGCGGCCTGTGGCCCGCCCTTTGTTTTCGCCTACGACGCAACTTCACAGCACCGCACCAAAGGGTGCTAATGTGAGCCCTGTACTGGAACACGTGGGCTACCCACTTCAAGGCATGGAGAGCTATAAGTAAACGTGCCCACTGCCGTTGCTGTTACCGTGGCCGTCCCTGTGTTGCCGTCCGAAGCAGCCGGAACCGAGACTGGATCGGAGCTAAACCATTGTTGGGTACCACCTGTAACTGAGCATGTCGTCGCGACGCGGTTTACCCACACGAATGATTGATTCACCACAATCGGTCCATTCGTCACGATACCTGTCTGCAGATCAACCTCCGGCGTTGAGTTCGCGTGGCCCACTCGAACCACCAATAAGGCAAGCATCAGAGAGATGCCAATACCCAGTAGTTTTTTCATACGGTTTCTCCTTGTTCATTCCGCCAGGAACATACCCAGCGCGGCAGAAGCATACCTTCACAGAACTGTTTCCTATCAAGAATCCTGAATCCGTCACAAAATCCGAAACTCCCCTGACCCAACAACCGCATGCTGCGACGTTTGACCCTTCTTTTCCCGCGCAGGTAAGATCGAAAGCAGCACTCAGCATTCGGCACTCAGCAGTCAGTGGAAGCAGCGTGAATGAAAGCCGGGCTTCGACTGGCTGATTGCTGACGGCTGAGTGCTAATGCTTTCTATGCCGCACGAATTGCCCAAAGCTTACGAGCCGGGCGCGATTGAAACGCGCTGGGCCGACTACTGGATCAAAGAAAAGCTCTTCTCTGTGCCCACGCCGCCGCCCGGCGAAACGCGTCCAGTGTTCACGCTGCTTCTCCCTCCGCCGAACGTGACCGGCCGCCTGCACATGGGCCATATGCTCAACCAGACGCAGATGGACATCATCGTGCGCTGGCATCGCATGCGCGGATTTATCACGCTGTGGCTGCCCGGCACTGACCACGCCGGTATCGCCACGCAGATGATGGTCGAGAAGCAACTCGAAACCGAGGGCAAGAAGCGGCGCGAAATGGGTCGCGAAAAATTCGTCGAGCGCGTCTGGGAATGGAAGAAACTCTACGGCGGCGCGATTCTCGACCAGATGAAGCGCCTCGGCGCCTCCGTCGACTGGGATCGTGAGTACTTCACCATGGACGAAAACCTTTCGCACGCCGTGCGCGAAGTGTTCGTCCGGCTTTATGAGCAAGGGCTGATCTATCGCGGTAATTACATCGTCAACTGGTGTCCGTGGCACGAGACCGCGATCTCCGATCTCGAAGTAAAGCACGAAGAGGTTGCTGGCAAGCTGTGGGAGATTCGCTATCCCGTCATCGGCACGAATGAATTCATCACCGTTGCGACCACGCGGCCGGAGACAATGCTGGGCGACACTGCGATCGCCGTGAACGCGAAGGATGAACGTTACACGCATCTGCATGGCAAAAAAATTCTGCTGCCGCTAATGAATCGGGAGATTCCGATCATCATCGACGAACTCGCCCAGCCGGAATTCGGTACCGGTGCGGTCAAAGTTACGCCCGCGCACGATCCCAACGATTTTGAAGCGGGCAAGCGCCACAATCTTCCGCAGATCGACGTGATGGACCCGCGCGGCCGCATGAACGAGAACGCGGGCGCGTATGCGGGTCTAGATCGCTTTGAAGCTCGTAAGCGCGTGCTGCACGATTTAAGAGAGCAAGGATTCTTAGTCGGCGAAAAAGATCACACGCTCTCGATCGGCAAATGCGACCGCTGCGGCACGGTCATCGAGCCGCGGTTGTCGGAGCAGTGGTTCATCAAGATCAAGCCGCTGGCCGAGCGCGCGAAAGCGGCCGTCGAAAGCGGCGAGATCACGATCGTCCCCGAAAACTATCGCACGATCTATCTGAACTGGATGACCAACATCCACGACTGGTGCGTATCGCGGCAGCTGTGGTGGGGGCATCGCATTCCGGCGTGGACGTGTGGCAGTTGCAAAGAAGTGATCGTGGCGCGCGAGGAGCCGTCGAAATGTAAGTGCGGCGGGGAGCTAGAACAAGTCCCCGACGTGCTCGATACGTGGTTTTCGTCTGGATTGTTGCCGTTTACGACGCTGGGCTGGCCGGAGAAGACGCGCGACCAAGAAGTTTTCTATCCCACGACCCTGCTGATCACCGCATACGAGATTCTCTTCTTCTGGGTTGCCCGCATGATCATGTTCGGCTGCCACTTCATGCAAGGGCACCAGCAGGATGCGGCGATCAAAAAAGCCAGCGGATGGACCGACAAAAAGAACGACAGCGTGCCTTTTCGCCAGGTCTACATTCATGCGCTGGTGCGCGACGCCGAACGGCAGAAAATGTCGAAAACCAAGGGAAACGTGGTCGATCCGCTGGATGTGATCGAGCGCTTCGGGACGGATGCGACTCGATTCACCTTGGCCGCGATGGCTGCGCCGGGCACGGACATTGCCTTCAACGAAAGCCGTACCGAGGGTTATCGCGCGTTTGCTAACAAAATCTGGAACGCGGCGCGCTTCATGTTCATGAATGGGGACAAGATCATGGCTCGGATGGGACCGTGGACTCCGCTTGTTGCCAGATCTGAAGGTCCACCGTACGTTGGAGTCAGCGGCGTCAATATTAAATACATGGAGGATCGCTGGATTCTTTCGCGCTTCAACCGTGTTGCCGCCGACGTGAATAACGCGTTAGAGACATTCCGTTTTCATGAGGCGGCGAATCGGATCTACGATTACTTTTGGGGAGATTTCTGCGACTGGTACATCGAGATTATCAAACCGCGTCTCGTTTCCGACGAGAACTCCGATGAAAGAGTGTACGGACCTGCGTGGGCGAATCTCGCCAACCTTTTTGAGGCATCGTTGCGGCTCCTGCATCCGGTGATGCCATTTATCACTGAAGAAATCTGGTATGCGATGCACGACAGCAAACCGCCGCTTAAGTCGATTGCTCTGGCCAAGTACCCCTTGCCGGATGAAATGCAGATTGACCAGACGGTAGAGATGCAGATGCTCGTGTTGCAGGACTTGATCATCAGCGTGCGCAATCTGCGGGCAGAACTGAAAGTTGAGCCCAAGGTAAAGGTTCCAATCTCGGTATATGCACACGAGCCCGAGATTCGAGCGATGATTGAGCGTAACTGCGCCGCCGTTGAGCGCCTGGCGAATGTTGAGACGATCACATTTGTGGAAAGCTCGCTGTCAAAGCATTCGGGTGCGCGCAGCACGGCGCGGTTCGACGTTCATGTGATTTTCGAGCGCAAGATTGACGCGACTGCAGAGTGCGAACGATTGAAGAAAGAACTGGAAAAGATTGAAAAGGGAATTTCGAGCGGACAGAAACAACTCGGCAATCCGCAATTTGTAGGGAAGGCCCCGACAAACGTAGTGGAAAATCTGCGCAGGCAGCAGCAGGAACTCGGTGTGCTGCATGAAAAAGCGCTGAGCAAGATGAAGGAGTTGGGCTGTATTTGAGTTCAGGCGGGTCTGTGGGGACAGCCGAGGGCGGCTGTCCCCACATAAGCTGGTTTCAACTGGCAACTGACAACTGAGTACTAGCAACTGTTTTATGGACTGGAATTCACGCCGCATCACCGCGATTCTGGAGAACGCACTGCTCGAAGATCGAGCGACGCGCGACGCGACCAGCTATGCTTGCGTCGACCCGAACCAGCGTGCGTCGGCGACGATTATCGCCAAGCAGGATTGCATCCTCGCCGGAATCGGCAGCGTGGCGCGCATTCTCGACGTATATGCCGCGCTGGACGGAGCGGTGACTGCCCACTACGAAGTCACGACGCACCCGGAAATCTTCGACGGCGTACGACTCCATAAAGGCCAATCCGTCGCTGTGATCCGTCATAATGCGCGCGTCATCTTGTCGTGCGAGCGGGTGATTCTCAACTTTCTCCAACGCATGAGCGGCATCGCCACGCTCACAAGAAAGTTCGTTGAAGCCGTTTCTGGCACGCGCGCGCGCATTCTCGATACGCGCAAGACCGCGCCCGGTCTGCGCGTCATCGATAAATATGCCGTGCGTTGTGGAGGCGGGCAGAATCATCGGCTTGATCTCTCCGATGGCGTGCTCATTAAGAACAATCACATCTCGCTCGCCGGTGGGATAGGACCAGCGTTAGAGCGTGCTCATCGCAATCGTCGTGGCTCGCAGCCTATTGAGGTAGAAGTGCGCAACCTGGAAGAACTGGAGCAGGCGCTGGCGGGGGGCGCTGAGGCGATCCTTCTCGATAACATGTCGCCGGAAGATGCCCGCCGCGCCGTCGAACGCTGCTCTCAGCCCGATACGCAGAAAAACGGCCGCCGTGTCCCGCTGGAATGTTCCGGCGGAATCAGCCTGGAAAATGTTCGTGCCTACGCGGAAGCTGGGACCGACTTCATCTCTGTCGGCCTGCTGACTCATTCGCCGCGCGCAGTCGATATGAGCCTTCGCGTAGCGCCAGCATGATGATCCACCTCGCTGACTGCATCTCCCACGAAATTTCCTACGCGCATCGCGTACTCTAAGCCCGACTTGCGTTGTCCCTACGGACGTTCACGTCTGCTGACCCAACATCGCGCCTCTGTCGTACTTCTGTGTGTCGCAGCGTCCAACGGAACGCGCTAGATTGGTTGCAACGGAGGCCCTCCCCTATGAATTCCCTGTTTCGCCTAAGTGTGGTTCTTTGCCTGGTCACCTTCACCGCTAACAGCTCCTCCGGAGCCGGGCGCGATTCCAGCCCGCGAACCTCAGATACTTCCTCGTCTACAGTCACCGTTGATGTCAACATCGATGCGCTCGGCAACCGTCACCCGATCAGCCCTTACGTCTACGGCGGGGCTTATCCGCAGGATGCAGCCACGATCAAAGACAGCGGATTGACGGTCGTCCGTTGGGGCGGCAACTCGACTTCGCGTTACAACTGGAAACTTTTCACCAACAACGCGGCCAATGATTGGTACTTCGAAGACTTCAACTATTCAGAAATCGGAGACGCGGATTCAGTCAAGTACATTCAGGATGTAAAGGCAGAGGGTAGCCATCCGCTGATGACCATGGTGATGCTGCCGTGGGTAGCGAAAAGTGCAGAGGGCAACGGCAATGGGCACTGGAGCTTTTCGGTTGCCAAATATGGTGCGCAATGCAGCGTAGACCCCTTCAATACCGATGCCGGTGACGGCCTGAAAGCAGACTGCAGCACGACTCTGACGGCCAATCCCAACGATGCCAACGTGCCCCTGCTCGATCAACCTGGAACGAAAGACCCGACCGGTAGCGTGTACCGCAACCAGTGGACGGCGGCTCTGGCTGCGGCGTTCGGGACTGCCCCGCACTTTTACAACATGGATAACGAGATCGATATCTGGGGCTCGACGCATCGTGACGTTCATCCTGCGCCGACCGCGTACAACGAAATGCGCGACACGTTTCTAGCCGAGTCCCGCGCGTTGAAGGGATGGGATCCGAAGGCAATCCGTTTCGGTCCGGTGAGTTGCTGCTGGTGGTTTTACTGGAATGGCGCGAACAACAGCGACAAAGGCGCGCACGCGGGAGTCGATCTTCTGCCGTGGTGGCTCAACGAAATTTACTGGCAGGATAAGATCTCCGCTACACGGTCGGTCGACGTATTCGACGTTCACGCTTACCCCGACAGCCCTGACACTTCAAGCTGGACTCAGGCGCAGAAACAGGCCCTCGCCGCGCGAATCTATCGCGACTATTGGGATTCGACGTACGTAAGCGAATCGAGTTCGATCAATCAGAATTGGGCGACTTTTATTCAACCGAATAAAACGATTCCGTTTCGCATTCCGCGTATGCGCGCACTGGCCAACATGATTTATCCCGGGACTCCAGTGAGCTTCACCGAATGGAGCGCGGCATTCGCTGGCGAGTCAGATTTCTCGACTGCTCTGGGTGATGCTGACGCTTATGGCATCCTAGGCCGCGAGCGCATGTATCTGGCATCGCGCTGGGTCGCGCCCGTTCCCGGCAACCCGAACTATCTTGCGTTGAAACTGTTCACTAACTATGACGAGCAGCATCACGGTTTCGCGACGACTTCGATCGCTGACACCAACAACGGCAATCCAGATGTCTTCAGCAGTTACGCGGCGTTGAATTCCACTGGCACTGCGATGACGATCCTGGTGCTGAACAAAGATCCTGCAAATACCGTGCAGGCACAGTTTGCGGTCAACGGATTCACACCGCAGCAGGTAACCTCGTACACACTCGCATCGACTGCACCCACGAAAATCGTGGTTTCGACTCCGGTAGCGTGGTCTTCGACCATGACCTTTGCGCCTTACACCGCCACGCTTCTGGTAGTCACTGGCACTTCGCAGTTGCCTGGCGCAGAGTGGGATCTGAATCCCGATACAACAATGCTCTCCGCAGGCAAGAAAATTGGCTTGTACCCGACGATTAAATCAGGCAAGGCGACCGTCACTCTAGGGACACCGCAATTTGACAGTGGCATCACGCTGGCAGTGACACAACCCACACTGAGTCCGGGACATGGCGGCATCATCACCGTGACTGCAGGCTCCACGCCGGGTTTCTATCATTACTCCATCCCCAGCATCGACAGCACAGGTGTTGCGCAACAACAGAGCGGATGGATTCTCGTGGGGAATCTTCCGGCTTCGTTAACCAAGACGGGCGACAATCAGAAGGGCGCTGCAGGAAGCAATTTGACGCTTTCGGTCACGCTCAACCCAGGACAGTCGGGTGGAAGCGCTGCTGGAGGCACAATTTTCTTTACGACCAGCGCAGGAACGCTTTCTAACCGCACCGTGACCACGAACTCGTCTGGAGTTGCGACGGTTGTGCTGACGCTGCCATCGACTGCCGAAACCGTGCATGTGACTGCTGAGGGCCAATATGCGTTGGGACATCCCGAGGTGACGTTCACTGAAACAGCTCAGTAGCAACTGTCTACAACCGTGGCGCTGATCTAGTTCAAGAAGATCAGCGCCAAATTTGTTGTTTGACGCCGATTGGCCGATAATTTCGACATCGATAAGACTGAAACAATCCGCGATCACGAGCCTGCGCGCACGGGCATATCAGCACAACACGATCACCAGCCCACCGACGTTCGGCTCGGCCGTATCGTGCGCCTGTTGATGGAACACGCCACTGTAATTGTGAGCGGAACCAAGATCGCACAGGAGGTTTCTTCCAGCCGATCAGAGGTTTGGCGGTTGATTCAGCAACTACGCGGCCTTGGCGTCGATGTCGCTGGCCATCCTGCAACAGGCTATCAGTTGCGCTCGGTTCCGGATCTTTTGCTGCCGGAGATTCTGCGGCCACTGTTGCGCGGCACGATTTTCGACTCGCGCCTCCACCACTTCTACAAAATCGGATCGACCAATACTACAGCTATGGCCGCAGCGGCTAAAGGAGCGCCGGAGGGCAGCGTTTTTCTCGCCGAGGAGCAGACTGCCGGCCGCGGACGTGGATCGAACTCGTGGCAGTCGCCACAGTCGACGGGGATTTATTGTTCGGTAGTTTTAAGACCCGCATTGCCGCCGTCTGACGTGCTGGTGCTCTCGCTCGCTGCTGGACTTGCTGTGCAGGCGGCCATTCAGCAGGTCGACTCCAGAGTGAACATCGATCTAAAGTGGCCCAACGACGTGCTGATCGACGGCAAGAAAGTGTGCGGCATTTTGGCCGAAATGAATGCTGAGGCCACTCGTGTTCGCTACATTGTGGTCGGAATTGGTATTAATGTGAATCAGGCGAGCTTCCCGAACGATCTGCCCGCGACTTCTTTGCGTCTCGTGACCGGCAGCGAGTGGTCGCGGGTGGAATTGGTTGGCGCTTTGCTAAAATCGCTGGATCGCGAGTATCGGCAGCTTCTTGAAGGTTCCGACACACGGGAATCTGTTCTGCAACGGTTCGCGAAGAGTTCGTCATGGGTGGTCAGCAAAAACGTTCGCATTGAAGAAAATGGTGCCACGTTCGCGGGAATCACGGAAGGCCTTGATCCGCGCGGCTTTTTGCTAGTGCGAACAGAAAAAGGCTTGCGGACTGTTTTGAGCGGAACGGTACGGAAACAGTAATCCCATCAGCAATTGAGCTGAAACTTAAAAATTACATGCTCCTCGTTCTTGATGTCGGTAACACAAACACGGTGCTCGGTGTCTTCGAGCGTGCGGCGAAAGCGCACCCCGATAGAGACGCAGACGAAACTCCGTGCTACGAAAGGCTTTTAGCCAACTGGCGCGTTGCGACCTCGCGGAGAAGCACTGTCGATGAATACGGAGTTCTGTTCCGCAACTTGTTTTCTATGGCAGGCCTCGAGTCGAAAGGCATCCACGGCATCGTGATCTCTTCGGTTGTGCCGCCGCTCGATCCCGTGCTGCGGCAGGTTTGTGAGCGCTATTTCGACTTGCGCCCGCTCTTCATTGAGCCAGGCGTAAAAACTGGCATGCCGGTGCATTACGACAATCCGGCTGAGGTCGGCGCAGACCGCATCGTCAATGGGGTTGCAGCATTTGAAAAATATGGTGGCCCATGCGTGATTGTCGATTTCGGTACCGCCACGACCTTCGACTGCGTGTCTGCAAAAGGCGAATATCTCGGAGGCGTAATTTGCCCCGGTATTGGCATCTCCGCCGACGCGCTCTTTGAGCGCACCGCTCGCCTGCCACGCGTTGAGATCCGTAAGCCAGCGCGCGTCATCGGCTCCAACACTGTGGGCAGCCTGCAATCGGGCCTGTATTACGGATATCTGGGATTGGTCGACGGGATTCTCGAGCTATTACTTGAGGAACTTGGGTCAAACACGCACGTGATCGCCACCGGCGGCCTCGGTCCGATGATTGGCACGGGATCGAAATACATCAAACAGGTCGACGACTTTCTTACGCTGGAGGGCTTGCGCATCATCTGGGAGCGCAATGCATCAGCACATCGTAATCCCGCTTCTGCGAAATCCGGTCCCAAGGCTGATTCCAAGCCGTCACCAAGACCGCAATCGAAAGCCAAAAATGGCGGCGACGCGGCGAGCGCGAGTTCGGTGCGTTCCGCCCGCTGACCTCACCGTGGACAATTACTTCAACTACTTTACGGAGATTGAAGAGCACTTCTTGCGCCGCCGCGGAGGCGGCCTGCTTCTTTCGACACTCGACTGGGCGTTGATCGAAACCTGGAAAGACGCCGGCATTCCGCTTGAGGCGGTTGTCCGTGGAATCGATGCGGCGTTTGATCGCTACGAACAGCGCCCCTCAAAAACGCAGAAAGTGAACAGCCTAGCTTATTGCTCGCAAGCTGTCTTAGCATCCGCAGAAGATATGAAAGAAGCAGCGGTAGGGGCGACTACTACGAATTCGTCAACCAAATCCAGCGCCGCGCAAGGATTCGAACCTGTAACGGTAGCCGCATTCTTGCGACACAGCGCGGATGATCTGCACATCGCCAATTTGAAAGAGAAAATCAGCGCTACAGCTAGAGTGGTAACTGCCGAAGCTGGAAAAACGTTGCGCCAACTAGCGGAAGATACCGAGAAGAAATCCGCCACACGCCTTGAGGATTTGGAGCGCCACCTCACCGTGCTGGAAGAGAAAATCTTCGCGGCGTTGCTTGCATCAACTCCGGACGATGAAATCCTTCAGGTCAGAGTCGAAGCCGATCACGATCTAGCCCCCTACCGCCGCAAAATGTCTGCCGCGCAGATCGAGCAACTGCAGAAGCAATATGTTCACAAACGCCTTCTCGAAAAATACAATCTCCCCCGGCTCAGCTTGTTCTACATGTGATCTATTGCAAACTTGACCGCGATGCAATCGTTTGACGCAATCATTCTTGGCGGCGGCGCGGCGGGCCTCATGTGTGCGATTGAGGCCGGCAAGCGCGGTCGACGAGTCGCTGTGATCGAGCACGCCGATCGTCTTGGGAAGAAAATTCTGATCTCTGGCGGTGGACGCTGCAACTTCACTAACATTTACTGCCAGCCTGAGAATTTTCTTTCGTCCAATTCGCGCTTCGCCAATTCAGCCTTAGCTCGCTACACACCCGCTGATTTCATTGCTCTGGTCGAAAAGCACCGCATTCCTTACCACGAGAAAACACTAGGACAGTTGTTTTGCGACCATTCCGCGCGCAACGTCGTACAGATGCTGGAAGAGGAATGCCGCAATGTCCAAGTGACCTTCTTCCTGAACATGAAAATTCAAGAAGTAACCCGAACAACAGAATTCATCGTTCGTGCCACCACGGCGGAGTTTCGTGCGCCCGTTCTTGTAGTCGCAACTGGTGGGCTTTCGATACCGAAGATCGGCGCAACATCGTTCGGTTACGATCTGGCACGGCAGTTCGGGTTGAAGATTCGCGAGCCATGGCCCGGACTAGTTCCAGTGACATTTTCTCCTGAGGATCGCTCCCGCTATAGCGATCTAGCTGGCATCTCTGCCGATGTCATCGCATCGTGCAACGGCTCCCAATTCCGCGAAAAAATGCTCTTCACCCATCGAGGGCTGAGCGGACCGGCAATCCTGCAAATTTCGTCATATTGGAAAAGCTCTCAGTCCATTTCCATCGATCTTGCTCCAGAGCAGGAAATCACCGCTGCCTTTCGCGATCCAAAAACTCCGCGTAACATCAACACTCTGCGCGGCGAAATACGGAAGATTCTTCCCAACCGGTTTGCCGATCGCTGGCTCGAACTGTACGCGCCTGCTTCATGGACCAACCCCGCGCTTGCCGATTTCGAGCAGAGCATGCACGCGTGGACCATCATCCCGGCCGGCACCGAAGGTTTCGAAAAAGCAGAAGTGACCGCTGGAGGCGTCGACACGGATGAATTGTCCGCTAAAACGATGGAATGCCGTAAGGTTTCCGGCCTGTTCTTCATCGGCGAGGTCGTCGACGTAACCGGTCACCTTGGCGGATTCAACTTTCAGTGGGCCTGGGCTTCGGGAGCGGCAGCGGGAAGAGCGCTGTGACTTCTGATTTAGAATCCCCTCTTGCTCCTCACCATTGAAAAAATGATCTACGGCGGAGATGGCTTAGCGCGCCTGCCGGCAGACGACCGAACCGCCGACAAGCAAGCTGCGGATAAAAAAAGGAGCGGTAAAGCCGTCTTCGTGTCCTTTGTGCTCCCCGGGGAAAAAATCGACGCCTCTCTCATCGAGCAGAAACCCGGTTTCGTGCGCGCGAGAGCCGATGCGATCCTCGAGCCCTCGCCACATCGCGCGCAGCCCGCCTGCCCGTACTTCGGCCAATGCGGCGGATGTCACTACCAGCACATCTCCTACGAGCAGCAGCTTGAAATTAAGAAAGAGATTCTGCGCGAGACCCTGCGGCGCACAGCAAAACTCGACCTGTCATACGAAATCGAAGTGCACCCCTCGCCGCCGTGGAACTACCGCAACCGGTCACGCCTGCAGGTGCGAACCACTCCCCACTTCACCGCAGGATATTTCAAACTCGCTTCACATGACCTTCTGCCGGTTGAGCAATGTCCTATCAGTTCGCCGCTGATCAATCGCGGCATCTCCGCCCTTTGGCAGAACGGACGCGCGGGCAAGGTTCCGGAGGGTGTACACGAGGTCGAATTCTTCGCCAATGCTGATGATACGCAGTTGCTGGTGGAGCTTTCCTGCTTCGCGGAAGCGCGCAGAGCGGCGGTCAGAGAATGGGCCGAGGATATTAGAGTCTCAATGCCCGAGATAGCGGGGGTGCTCGCAATGCGCGAGACGAAGCAAGGGCCGTCTGAGAAACTGGTCGTGGTTGGTGCCGATCACCTGACCTATCAAACCCAGCAGTCGCCCTACCGCGTTAGCGCCGGTTCGTTTTTTCAGACTAACCGCCACCTGACTGACGAACTGGTGAAAATCGTCACTCAAGGCCAGTCGGGCACCCTTGCGGTTGACCTCTACGCCGGGGTTGGTTTGTTTTCCACAGCTCTGGCTTGTGACTTTCATCACGTCGTTTCTGTTGAGTCGTCACAGACATCCTCGACCGACCTTTCCTACAATCAACCCCCAAATGGGAAGGCGGTCCAAGCCACGGCGGAGCAGTACTTGGCTCGTTTGCCGAAATCGGCACGGGGCGGGACGGGCTCAGTCCTCCCTCAGGTTGCTCAAGAGCCCGACTTAGTAGTGGTGGACCCGCCCCGAAGTGGCTTGGGAGAATCCGTGGCGCGAAAGTTGGCAAACCTGGGCGCGCCACGGGTGACTTATGTCTCATGCGATCCAGCGACACTAGCGCGCGACCTGGTATACCTGCTGGCCGCTGGCTACCGCGTAGAGCAACTGCATCTGATGGACTTGTTCCCACAAACTTATCATCTGGAAACCGTGGTGCACTTGATGAAGTAACGCATTCCAATCCCTCGGCGATAGGAGCACGTTGGTGATTATTCACCACGCTCAGCAGCCAAGTTCCATCAGCCCAGTCAAGCTACCTGCTGTGTCTCAACCGTCACTTCCTACCTTCCGCTCGAGAACGCCTCGCCATCCTATGCTTTGGGCTGCGATCGCCTATTCGGCTGGCATTGCCGTCGGAGTTTACGCGTGGCGTCCACCGATATGGTGGGTCGTCTCGGCGGTCTTGTTTGCAGGCGCTGCGGCGTATTGGGCGTCACGGCGATCCGGTGCAAGTTGGATCGTGGCTTTGAGCGTCTTCTTTCTCTTTGGGGCACTTGACGTTCAATTGCAAGGCGTAGCGCCGCGTCTCGACACCAGCATTCAGCCTTACGTTGACGGCGAGGAACTGCAAATTACGGCTCACGTCACTCGCGACGGCCGTGCGCAGCCGGGTGGATTCGGTGAGATTTGTCAGACACTCGACGTCGAATCGGAAGAAATCAAGACGGCGGCTGGTCTCACAGTGCCAACTCACTCTGGCATTCGGCTGAACATTTACTCGCCGCGACCAAGCAATGACAGGTCTGAGATAAGTTTTACGAGAACGTCAATCCACAGTTTCTCCTATGGCCAGCGCCTTCGGCTATCGGCCAAACTGAAACTGCCGCGCAACTTCCGCAATCCCGGAGCATTCGATTACCAGGGGTATCTCGCCGATCGCGGAATCGCTGCGATTGGCTCGGCAAAAATGGAAACCGTTGAGGTGCTGCCCGGTTTCTTCGGCAGCTGCATCGACTCATGGCGAAGTCGCTTGCATCACGGGATCGTCGCTAAAGTGCATGAACTCTGGCCGCCACGCGAAGCGGCTCTGATCGATGCGATGGTGATTGGCGAAGAAGCGTTCATCGACCGCGACACACGCACCGATTTCCAGCGCTCGGGCACTTATCATGTTCTCGTGGTATCGGGAATGAATGTAAGTATTCTGGCGTTCGTTGTCTTCTGGACGTTGCGCTGCCTGCGTGTTGGCGACCTGCCGGCAACTTTACTCACCGTAGCTTGCTGCGTGGCTTATGCCTTCATCACGGAAGTCGGGGCTCCAGTCTGGCGCGCGGCACTGATGTGCACTGTTTATCTGGGCACACGCTTGCTTTACCGCGATCGCGCTTTACTCAATGCGCTTGGTACGGCGGCGCTTGGCCTGCTGATCTTTGATCCGCGCCAGCTCTTTACGGCGAGTTTCCAGATGACTTTCGTCTGTGTGTTAATCGTCGCCGCGATCGGAGTTCCTATGCTCGAGCGGACATCGCAGCTCTACCGCCGGGCATTAGTGGATTGGAACTCGGCTGGCTACGCCGCATTACTTCCACCGCGAGTGGCGCAATTCCGCGTGGACTTACAGTTCATCGCCTCACGCGTTGCACGTTTTGTTGGCGCGAAATGGGCTCGCCTTCTTGTCTGTAATGCGGCTCGATTCGGACTGCGGGCGTGGGAATTGATATTCATCTCGGCTGTCATGCAGATGGGACTGGCATTACCCATGGCTTACTACTTCCATCGTGCGACCACGCTCGGTGTACCTGCAAACCTGGCTGTCGTTCCTTTGACCCAATTGATGATGCCAGCAGCTGTCGCCTCGCTCGCCATCGGATACTTTTCTCCCTGGCTGGCAAAGATTCCGGTAGTCCTGACAACCTTCGCCATCGATGCGATCGCTGGCAGTGTGCACAGTTTAGGCACGATGCGCATCGCTGATTTTCGTGTTCCGATGCCTTCGATTCTCATGGTCACGTTGGCGATTTTGGCGCTCGTACTTGCGATGTTGGCGGCGCGGAGGCGTTCAGCGTTGGCCATCGCCGGGCTGGCGGCGATTTTTTCCGCGTCATTGGCGCTTGCATTCTTCACTTCATCACCCCGCATCCGTCACGGAGTGCTCGAAGTGACCTCAATCGATGTAGGTGAGGGAGACTCCGAGCTTGTCATCACACCTTATGGCCGCACTCTGTTGGTGGATGCCGGTGGGCCAATCGGGATTGGGGGCGGTCAACTTGATTTCGGCGAAGACGTCGTCTCTCCCTATCTCTGGGAACGCGGGATCTCTCGCCTCGACGCCATTGCCATCACACACGGGCACTCCGATCACATTGGCGGAATGATCGCCGTACTGAAAAATTTTCGGCCACGCGAATTGTGGGTAAGCTTGCTGCCGCCGAGTCCTGCGCTCGATCAGGCTATTGCGACGGCCGAAGCTCTCGGTGTGAAGATCGTACGCCACTGGGAAGGCGATGAATTCAATTTCGGTGGCGTGAATATTGCGGTGCTGTTCCCTCCGCGCGATTTACCCGTTGGGGCAAAACCACAAAACAACGATTCCATGGTGCTGCGGGTGAGCTACAGAGAATCGTCTGTATTGCTGGAAGGAGATGCCGAAAAGCAGGTGGAACGCCACATCGCCAGCCTACATCATCCGACCGCGAGTCTTTTGAAAGTCGGTCACCACGGCAGCGCGAACGCGACTACAGCAGAACTTCTCGCTTCGGCCAATCCGCAGTTCGCCGTCATTTCGGTGGGATCAGGGAATTCTTTTGGTCTGCCGCGGGTAGAAACTCTTAACCGCCTCGCTCAAGCGGGAACTCGTGTTTACCGTACTGATCTCGACGGAGCTGTAACGTTCTATCTCGACGGCCACTCCGTTACACCTTCTGTGGCGGCTCTTCACTGATATCGATTTCTGCTGTTTCGTCATCGTCTGCCGGCTTTTGCTGATAGTCCGCGATTAGCTGACGCGCCGTCTCTGCATCCTCTTCCCGCACAAGAATGATCATGCCTCCCAGGCCAGGGAACATGTCCTGCAGCATCGCAGCGGCGGTAAGGTCATTGTCGATGCCAGCCGAATCCAGCAAACCCTTGACCACCATCGCCTCAGAATCGTCCTCCGAGTCAAATACTTTTACCAGCTTTTCATTGGGATCGGGTCTCGGTAGCGTTTCGGCTGACATGATGCCTCCATTCTCGGATAAGCCCATCAAGGCTGACCCCGTTGCTCACGGTGATTTTACTCTTCCTTCTGATCCGTGTGGCACGGTCAGCAATCCCTTTCCCAGCATTTAGGGTAGCGACCACCTTTTTCTAGATTCATTTTGGCAAGTCCGCAGTCACGGCACTTTCGGGTAATTGCATTCCCGTATGGGTCGGTCAGAATGCCTATAGCCATTGTTCGTGTCAAGGCGCAACGCTCAGACCGATCGGGTCATCCAAAGTGTAGGCAGGTTGGGCAGATAAAAGGGGACACCATGAACGTATCGCAGCGGACAGGTCAGGCTACAAGCTTTCCAATCGCCGACGAGGAAACCCGCCACGAACGCGACGAGGAAGCTCGAAAAATTCGCCGCCTGCAGTTGATGATGAGCATGGTGATGTCGGTGATCGGCCAAGACCCAAACCTGACCATCGAAGAGGCATCAGAGATGGCGGCAGGAGCTAAACGCGCCGCTCTGGCCATGTTCCCGGATAAAGAGCTTGCCTACGACCTGCTCTATAAACCGCGCGTGCAGCGGTTGATTCGGGACCGCTTCAGGCTGCAATAAAGATGGTTGATTTTCGAATGAAAAACTTAGTTGCACGCAGGCGAGCAATCAACATTTAACAAATCACTGTTCAACAATTTCCGTTACTCATCTACAACTGGATTCTTCAACGTGCCCACTCCTTCGACACTCACCTCTACTACATCTCCTGCTACGAGCGGCCCAACCCCCGCCGGCGTGCCGGTGGGAACCAAATCCCCTGGTAGTAGCGTGATCGTTTGCGCAATGTAGCGGATCACCGTATCGAGCGAGAAGATGAAGTCCCGAGTATTGCCCTGCTGCCGGACCGCACCATTGACGCGGGTTTCTACACCAACACCTGACCACGGATCAACCTCATCCGTTACCAACGGCCCCACGGGGCAGGAGGTGTCGAAGCCTTTGGCGCGCGTCCACTGTCCGTCTTTTTTCTGCAGATCGCGCATCGTCACGTCGTTCACGCAGGTGTAGCCGAGAATGTACTGCCGTATGTCTGCATCCGGCGCCGGCTGATAGCAGGTCTTGCCCATCACCACACCCAGTTCGCCTTCAAAATCGACGCGCTCGGAAATCTTCGGCCGACGGATCGTGCCTCCTGGCGGCAGTAGTGAAGACGGGACCTTCAAAAAGATAAGTGGCTCGGTAGGTACATCGTTTCCCAGTTCCACGGCATGCTCGCGATAGTTGCGCCCCATGCATACAATCTTAGACGGACGTACCGGCGCCAGCAGCGTTGCCTCGTCCAGCGGAATAGGATCGATCCTCCGTGTGCGGAGGCTCTCTATGTCACCGCCAGCCTCTTCTGGAGGGGAAAGCAAAATCCGGACGATTGCCTCCCGCCCGGCGACAGACTCGATCAGGCCATATTGCGCCTGGCCGTTGGATTGAAAACGGCAATATTTCATCGCCATCTATCTAACCATATACGTAGGCGCTGAAGACAAAATTGGCCGAAAATATTCTTATGGGTCAGATGTTGATAATTCGTCCTTCATTCGACTATCCATTGAAAGGCCAAACGATGACAGGCCACGAAACTATTTAAAGGGGACGGAAAACTATGCAAAACTTTGCGAATATTATTTGCTTCCCGCTGCCCGTGCCGACCTACTGCGCCGCTTGGAACGCTGGTCCGAGGCTGAGGATTGCTTCCGCCGCGCCTTATCTCTCGCCCCAAGTGGCGCTGCGCGCAGCTTTCTCTCACGCAGGCTCGCGGAAATGGAATCCAAAACCTAGAAGAATGTAGGGACAGCCGCCCCTTGGCTGTCCAGCGGAGCGAAGCTCCGCGGTTAGGAGGCCAGGCGGCCACACTGGAACAACCGGCTTTCAAGGCACACTTTCGCCTGCTTCCTCGGAATGCGCACTCTCGTTCCTGCGAAGATCGACAGCAGAAACAGAATAGAAATAGTGTTTCCCTGAAGAGATGCCCGTGTCGCGATAGGCTGGCGTTTTCACTAGCTCTGTATTTAATTTCACCGCTGGCGCGCCTTCTTCATGGCGATACACGTTGTACCCATCGAGATCGGCGTCGGTGTCCGGAGCCCAGATCAAGTCGATGAACGGCTGTTGTCCTGGTCCCGAGAAAACCGCCTGCAAGCCTGAAGGCACCACCGGCGGAAAAACATCATCAGCAAAGACTTTGACTTCCTGTGTATCGTCGCCCTCGACCTGAATCTCGGGCTTGTTTGGCTCAGCAATCACCGTGACGGCTTCGGCGTGGTACTCGTAGGTTTTCTCCCACTCAAAGCTCGAATCGGAGATGGAGAATTCGCGCCGCGCATCACTCGCCACTTCGCCAGCAAGGGCCGGCTGCTGGCTTCCTTCCTGCCGACGATACACACGGTATACGTAGTGCACGGATGGCACGTCCGCTGCCGGAGCCTCGCTCGTCCAGGTCAGTACAACTCCCTGGGCCGTGACGCGCGCGCTGAAGTCCCGCGGAGGCGGGAGTGTAGTGGCGAGCGATACCTGCACCTGATTAGAAAGCCCAGCACCGCGACCATCCGTATTAAGCACTTCGATCGCATAGGTAACGAAGCCGGCAGCATTGTTTGTTTGCATTGCACGTGGCAGTTCGTCGGTGTACGAGCCGGTCAGCTTCTGACTGGAAGACTTGCCAGCAACAGGCAGACGCGGCGCTTGCCCGACTGGTGTTCCACACTTCGTCAACTCCGGTTGCGATCCGCGGCAGATGTGCGTCGGTCCCAAGTTGTGAGCTGTCTGGCGATCGGTTGTGACGGTTGGAACCGTCCACGTGAGTATGACTTTGTCGCCCTTTCGCGTGGCGCGAAGGTCGGATGGAGGCTTGGGCAAATCGAGCGATGGAGGCTGCGGCGGCCTGATGCTCCCGCAGGCAGTAAACACAAGCAGTATGGCGAGCACTGGCAGCAGTCTTCGCAGGAAAAGCTTCATGCAGGAGAAAACAGACTACCAGATCAAACGGTGCAATCTTAAAACTGCTTAAGCATTGCTACAGAATGTACCGCGACAAATCCTGATCCTTCACGATATCCGTCAGCATCTTGCGCACGTAGTCCCCGTCGACGGTGACCTCTTGGCCTTTCTTCTCGGGCGCTTCGAAGCTCAACTCGTCGAGGACTCGCTCCATGATCGTATGCAGGCGGCGCGCACCGATATTTTCCGTGCTCTCATTCACGCGGAACGCAAAGCGCGCAATTTCTTCCAGCGCTTCATGCGTGAACTCCAGCTTCACGCCTTCGGTTTCAAGCAGAGCCGTGTATTGCCGCACCAGCGATGACTTTGGCTCGGTCAGAATGCGCACGAAGTCTTCCATCGTGAGCGACTGTAGTTCTACACGGATCGGGAAGCGTCCCTGCAATTCAGGAATCAGATCGCTCGGCTTCGACACATGAAATGCACCCGCCGCAATGAATAGGATGTGGTCGGTTCGCACCATGCCGTAACGTGTGTTCACGGTCGTTCCTTCAACAATCGGAAGAATGTCGCGCTGCACTCCTTCGCGTGAAACGTCCGGCCCGTGGCCGCCTTCGCGGCCAGCAATTTTATCGATCTCATCGAGGAACACGATGCCGGAATTTTCGACGCGGTCAATCGCTATGCGCGTCACCTGATCCATGTCGATCAGCCGGTGCTCTTCTTCCTGAATCAGGTACTCGAAGGCTTCGTTCACCTTCATCTTCCGTTTCTTCGTTCTCTGTCCGAAGATGTTCGGCAACATGTCTTTGATGTTGACGTCCATCTCCTCGACACCCTGATTACTGATAATTTCGAAAGATGGGAAATTGCGTTCGCGCACGTCGATTTCCACGGTGCGATCGTCTAGTTTGCCTTCTCGCAGTTGCTGGCGCAGTTTTTCGCGGGTGCGGCTGGAAGACTCCGTCAGCGCCGTGCTGCCATCGATCACCACGCCGCCAGCCGCCGAACTCGGCTCCGGACGCGGCGGAGGCGACGGCGGCAGGAGAATGTCGAGCAGCCGCTCTTCTGCATTGAGCTCGGCGCGGTCCGCAACATCTTCTAACTTTTCTTCCCGAACGTTGTCGATGGCGATCTCGACCAGGTCGCGCACCATGGATTCCACATCGCGCCCCACATAGCCGACCTCGGTAAACTTCGACGCTTCCACTTTGAGAAATGGGGAATTCGCCAGCTTAGCGAGCCGCCGCGCAATCTCGGTCTTCCCCACCCCTGTCGGTCCGATCATGATGATGTTCTTCGGAATGATTTCTTCGGCGAGATCGGGCGCGAGCTTCTGCCGCCGCGTGCGATTCCGAAGTGCGATCGCAACGGCGCGCTTCGCGTCCTTTTGACCGATCACATGCTTGTCGAGCTCGACAACGATTTCACGCGGGGTCAGCTCGTCGAGTGCCAGCTGTTCTTCTTCGGCAGTGGAGGGTAAATAGATAGCCATAAAATTCAGCCCTCAGACTTCGGACCTCAGACCACAGCCATACTCTTGACGAGGTCTGATGCCCGACGTCCGGTCTTTAAAGCTCCTCGATCGTTACCTTGTCATTGGTATAGATGCACATCTTGCCCGCAATCTTCATTGCTTCTTCGGCAATTTGGCGCGCTGAGATCTGCGTGTGATCGGCCAGCGCCTGAGCCGCCGCCTGCGCGTAAGGACCTCCGCTGCCGATGGCGGCAATACCGCCGTCCGGCTCGATCACGTCGCCCTGCCCGCTAAGCAGAAATGTTTGTTCCTTGTCGCAAACCAGCAACAGCGCTTCCAGATGGCGTAGAAACTTGTCGGTACGCCAGTCTTTAGCTAACTCCACTGCCGCGCGGCCCAAATTGCCGTGATACTGCTCCAGCTTCGATTCAAAGCGGCTGAACAGCGTAAACGCGTCGGCCGTCGATCCGGCGAAACCGGAGAGAATCTTGTCGTTGTACAGCCGTCGGATCTTCTTGGCGGTGTGCTTGATCACCGACTCGCCCAGGGTTACTTGGCCGTCCCCGGCGAGTACCACACTCCCGCCGCGGCGCACGGACAAAACGGTCGTCGATCGAATCAGTCGTTTCCCAGTCATGAGCGCAATCCTTGATTATAGCAACTGAGAACATGCAGGGGGCGAGGGCCTCAATCCTCATCTGTGAGAAGCGCCAAGATCAATAGGTGCAAGTAGATGCACGTTGCGTGCACAATGCCGAGAGACATTCCAGTGGCCTCGGTAACCTGCTTTCCGATTACGGGTGTGACCTTTCGACTACTGCGGCAGACCCGTATTTTCTAATCCATGCGCCAGTCAGCCGCCGTTTTGTGCCGCGACAATTCATCGCTGAAAACACTGCAGTCCAGCCTGGGAGACCTTGGGATCGAACTGCTGTCTTGCAAGAGTGGCCAGGAAGCCCTGGAACAGGTGCTGGCTGGGCGCTGCTCCACCCTCATTGTGGACTTCGACCTTCCGGGGGCCGAAGAGGTAATCCGCATGGCCGCGCTGTTGCCGCCGACGCAGAAGCCCGCGCTGCTTGCCGTGGCCAGCCGCGCATGGCCCGGGACCGGGCAGGCGTTTCATTCGGGGGCAAACCGCATTTTGTACCGGCCGCTCGATTCGGAGTTGTTAAAGGATGCGCTCAAGGCAGGCCAGCCTGCCAAAAGCCAGACCCGCAAGGCGGCACGATATGAGCTGAAAACTCTAGCTTATCTGGATTTTGAAAATGCGACGCTGCCGGCGATCACAATCGACATCAGCGAGCACGGGCTGGCGCTGCAGGCGACGGAGGCAGTGCCGATCAGTTCGAATCTGCCGTTCCGCTGCGTACTGCCGGGGACGGAATTCACGCTGGAAGGTCACGCGGACGTGATCTGGGCGAGCGATAAAGGGCGCGCGGGATTATTTTTCTCGAAACTTACGCCTGCGTCGCGGAAGCATCTGAAGCAGTGGTTACGGAGACGGAGTCAAGCGGGGCATCAGAGGCATCATCGTAAGGATGAAGGCGATTCTGTGCGCGACCTATTGCCACCCGCGGATGCGCATGTTTCGTTTTCTGGATCGGAGTAAAACCGGGCTGAAGCCCCGGTTTCATTTTTGTCGCCCATTACGCGGCGCTGAAGCGCCGCTCTTCCACACTCGAAAGTAGCGCAGTTACGATTTGATCGATTTCGACGCTTCGTCCCAGGTCACGGGCTTCTTGCGGAAATACGATTCGTTAGCCATGTGGCAAGCGACGGCAGCGTGGTTGCCAAAGACTGCGTCTTCGACGACGGGCTTGCGCGACTTGACCGCCTCGAAGAAGACGTTCAAGTGCGGACGCATGTCGTCCCAGTCATGACCTTTGTAGACGGTATCTTCGTGCGTCGGTTCTTTGCCGATTTTAGGATCATGCTCCTCGTGCCACTGCTTGAAATATTCTTCGCGCATCTTGGACGGGTAACTCTGGGTGTAGTAGCTGGGATCCTGATCAACACCCGATTGTGGCGAGTGGCGCAACTCGAATTCTCCGGCGTCGAGAATTCCTCTTGGCCCCATGAAGCGCGCAAGTTCCTGTGACTCGCAGCCGAGATCGAGGCGCACATAGACCGGAATACCGTGATAGTCGAAGAGCACGGTGTGGAAGTCAGGCATATCGCGCCCATCGTTAAAGCGGAAGATGCCACCCATCGCTGTCGCGGAACGGGGGATTTCGTTCCATCCCAGCGTGGCCATCATGCCGCTGATAAGGTGAACCATCAGGTCGCCGGCGACGCCGGTGCCGTAGGCTCGCCAGCAACGCCAGCGGGCGAAGTGAAGCTTGTTAAACGGAACTTTGGGGGCATCGTTGAGCCATGTGTCCCAATCGAGAGTTTTGGGAGAAAGATCGGGCGGCGGTGGATATACCCAGGCGCCGGTGGGATCGTTGCGGCCGAGCGTGAGTTCGACCATTTCGACGTCGCCAATTGCGCCTCCGCTGTAAAGCTCCTTTGCTTTCGCCAACAGTACGGAGCTGACACGCTGCGAACCGATCTGCACGATGCGGTTGTTTTTTGTCGCGGCGTCAACCATGGCGAATCCATCGTCGACGGTGTGCGACATTGGCTTCTCGCAATAAATGTCTTTGCCGGCATTGCAGGCGTCGACGACGACGCGCTTGTGCCAGTGGTCAGGGACGGCGGCGACGATGCAGTCGATATCCTTGCGGTCGAGAAGCTCTTTGTACTGGCGCGTGGTGGGCAGGCTCGAATTGCCCGTGATTTCTTTGGCCAACGTGTGGCGTCCGTCGTATAAATCGGCGGCACCTACGCATTCCACGCCGGGAATAGTGATGGCCATGGTGAGCAGGCCAGAACCTTGCATGCCGACGCCGATCATGCCGAAGCGAACGCGATCGCTGGGAGCGACGGCGCGGCGTGGCATGGGCTGCGCCTCGAGGAAAATGGTTTTCGAGGCGATCAGACCGCCGGCAGCAGCGGCTGCGCTGCCCTGCAAGAATGCACGTCGCGAAAGAATGCGTTTCATGCCAATCCCTCCGAATGAGTTAACTGCGACTGGTTTTACTGCGACAGTCCCTGCGAATGCGATTACTTCTTCAGCGGCTTGATGGCTACTTCTTTGAAGAAAACGATGTCGTTGTCGCTGTGGTTCTGCAGGCCGATCCAGCCGATGTTCGGACGCGGACCACGTTGCGGCTCGAAGTCAAACTTGCGCGCGGGCACGGGATCGCCATCTTTGTAGTCGGTAACTTTCACGCCGTTGAGAACGACGATGGTGCGCGGGCCATCGAGCGTAATGTCCATCGTGTTCCACTCTGGACCCGGCTTCCACGCATGTTTCACCAAGGGCTTGGTGAGCGAGTACAGCATCGCGGTCTCGTGATATTCGTCTTCGTTTGACGTTTCCGGGTGGTTGTCGATCTGCACTTCGAAGCCGTAGTGGACAGGCATCCACTCCTCGCGCGGCTCGATCGGAATGCGAATGAAGACGCCGGAGTTGTCATTTTCGTCGCGCATTTTGTAGATGACATGAATCTCGCAGTTGCCGATTGGACCGCCGGTCCAGTAGAGCAGGCCCATGCCTCCGTGCGTGTGAATCAGGCCGTCTTCCACGGTGTCGTTGCCGGGGCCAACGTGCTTCCAGCCGGTTAAATCTTTTCCGTTGAAAAGCTGCTGCCACTTATCGGGGTCGCCCTTGCAGACGTTCTCATCAGCTGCCAACAAGGTTGTTACGAAGCCGGCAAGCAGAAAAATGCAGACTGTACAACGTTTGAACATGGGGAGTCTCCGCAAATTTTTCTATGGTTACCTTTTGGGACAGACCAATCTACTCGCACCCGCGCAGATAATCAATATGGGCATGAAACCGTTTTCATTTTTAAAACGAAATGGACCCCGAGACTGCAAGACACTCAACCGTTAGTCGGTTTCTCTTACTCCACGCGAGAAGGATTGTATCCCGGCCGCTGATCCGGACGTGCCTTCCGCAGAATGTCTCTTCTGCCACTCCGCTTCCGTCAACACAGGAATGGCTTCAGTCTTTTTCTTTTTCAATCCCGCGTTGACCGCTACCAGCTCTTTCTGTGTGACTTTCTGAAAATCTACAATCACATCTTCAAGTTCGTGAGCAAGCGAATCAGCGCGTGCCGCTTGATAGTCCGACGGGCGGCCTTCGTATCCGTTGACGGTGCCATAGAGCTGGCCGAGCAGTTCGCGGATGCGTTCCTCTCCCGTGACCATGCCGCCTTCTTTCGTGGCTACAATCTTTGAGCGCAGGGCATCGCATTTCGCGGCGAGATCCTGCATCTGCTTTTTCAGCGAATCTTTTTCCGATAGCCTGGCCGCACGCTCATTGGCGCCGTTGCGAACGCCTTCGATCGCTTCGACCGCATAGGTCATGTGCTCGATGGTATGGTAGACCTTCATGGTCAAATCGAACTGTACTTTGCGATCCTCCAACGAGAACTTCGCCCGCGGGTCGAGCGTTACATTCAACTGCTCGGTGTAGACATTGTCTCCCTTGGTCATTTTCACCGTGTAGGTGCCGGGTAACACGCGTGGGCCTTGTGTGGCCTCTCCCAGCGCTGTTGCCGCAGGCGCGACTGCCGGAGCTTTCACCCGCATCGACCAGCTCGCGCGATTCAGACCCCGATGTTTGCTGCCCGCGACAGTGTCGACGAGTTTGCCATCTTTATCGAAGATTTCAATTTTTAAGTCGCCGAAGATGTGGCGACCCTTCTGATAGTAAGTAATCTGTGCTTCTGACGGCCGATTCCGCCCGGTGAAGCTTTCATCTCCCTCGACCCAGCCGCCGAAAGTTTCGAAGTACTGGATCGCCTTGCCCGGAATGAGTGTGGCTTCTTTACTCATCAGGTCGGGAGTCAGTGCACGCAGCGGCGAAATGTCGTCGATGATCCACATCCCGCGGCCGTGGGTTGCGAGCACCAGATCGCTCTCACGGGCTTGCACCGCGATGTCACGTACAGCGGTTGCGGGGAAATTGCTGCCTTTGTATTGTGCCCAGTGCTGCCCGCCATCGACGGAAATCCAGAGGCCGAACTCGGTTCCCACGAAAAGAAGGCTCGGGTTCAACGTGTCTTCTTTGATTACGTGCGCGTATCCGCGTACACCGTTTTCCTGCAGCGGCAGAGCCGTCCAGGTTTTGCCGTAATCCGTCGTCTTGTAAGCGTAGGGTTTCAGGTCGCCGAAGGTGTGACGATCGAAAGTTGCGTAGGCTGTCGCTTCATCGAAACGGCTGGCTTCGATAGTTGACACCCATGAATTCTTGCCTAGACCACTGATATTGCTTACGACGTTCGTCCATGTCTTCGCCCCGTCGCGCGTGACCTGCACGTTGCCATCGTCGGTGCCGACCCAGATAATCTGCTCGTTCTTGGGCGATTCCGAGATCGAGTAAATCGTCGTATGCATCTCGGCCGAGGAGTTGTCGACCGTAACACCGCCTGATTCTTCCTGTTTCTGTTTTTCCGGATCGTTCGTCGTCAAATCCGGCGAGACGCGATCCCACGACTGGCCGTGATCGCGCGAGCGGAAGAGAAACTGTGCTCCGATGTAGATCGTTCCCTTCTCGTTCGGGCTCATGTGGATCGGGGTGTTCCAGTTGAAGCGCAGTTTCTTCTCGCCATAGTTCGGCAGCGGCTTAATGCCGCGGCCTTCATGGGTGTAGCGATTGACGCGACCGATTTCACCGCCTTGCGCTTCGGCGTAGATGTAGTTTGGGTCGGAGGTGTCTTCGAACATCCAAAAGCCATCGCCACCAAACATATTTTCCCAACGCGAATTGGTAACGCCGCCGGGATAAGACGAATCGCCCACCCAAGAACTGTTGTCCTGCAGGCCACCATATACGTGATAAGGATCGGAATTGTCGGTGCTGACGTGGTAGAACTGCGAAACCGGCAGGTTCATCTGGTGCTTCCAGCGATTGCCGCCGTCCTCGCTGCGCCAGAGGCCGCCGTCATCGCCGGCAATCACGATGCTGGGGTTTTTCGGATCGATCCATACGTCGTGAAAATCGCCGTGCGCCCCGCCTGAGACCACGTTGAATGTCTTACCGCCGTCGGTGCTGTAGAGGAGGATGAGATCCGGTTTGAAGATTTTGTTTTCATCCTTGGGATCGACGATGAGATTGCCGAAATAAAACGGACGCCACACCATGAAGTTGCTGGAGTCGAGTTTGGTCCATGTGGCTCCGCTGTCGTCGGAGCGATAGAGGCCGCGGCCCTTTTCTGCTTCGATGTTCGCGTATAGGACGTTTGGTTTGGCTGGCGCCACCGCGACTGCAACGCGCCCCCAAGGCTTGGGCGGAAGTCCCTTGGCGTTGCTGTCGTTGATTTCACTCCAGTGATCGCCACCGTCGCTGGATTTGAATAACCCGCTGCCCGGGCCACCAGAACGGAAAGTCCAACCCTGACGGCGGAAGTCCCACATGGAAGCGTAGATCGTCTTTGGCTCCTGGCGGCTCATGGCCATGAGCGAACAGCCCGAAGAACTATTCGCGCCGGCCAAAACTTTCTTCCAGTTTTTTCCGCCGTCGGTTGTCTTGTAGACACCGCCCGAGTCGCTGTCATTCCACAAATGGCCTGTCGCGCAGACCAGCACATTGTTTCCATCGTTAGGATCGATAAGAATCTTCGCAATGTGCTCGCTGTCTTTCAGGCCGACATTGGTCCAGTTCTCGCCGTTGTCGGTGGACTTATAAACGCCATCGCCCATTGAAACACTGTTGCGCATCCAGGCTTCGCCGGTTCCGACCCAAACCGTTTTCGGATTGGACGGATCAATGGCCACCGCTCCAATCGACTGCACACTCTCGCGATCGAATACGGGCAGGTAGGTCGTGCCGCCGTTGAGCGACTTCCAGACTCCGCCGCTGGCCGATCCCACGAAGACGGTGATGCGGCCGTCCTGATCGATCGCGTCTACCGCCGCGATGCGTCCGCTCATTTCGGCCGAACCGATGTTGCGCGCCGGGAGACCCGACACGGTCGCGGAATCGAATTTGTACGCACTTTGCGCGAATGCAACCGCACAGCCCAGCAGGCCAATGCCAGACCACACACTCAACTTCACAAGACGATTCCAGCGATTCATGGTCGATTCCTTTGTTGTCGATTTCATTTATCGGGGCAAGATTTCGTTCACAGGTGCTTGGGATGGATGCTTCTACTTTTTGTCGGCGTCAGCTTTGCCTGCCTGCTTCAGCGAGGCGGGCACGGCGAAGTCCGTAGAGTTGATCTGCACGTTCGCTTCAATCTTCTCGATGGTCGTGGTTTGCGCTGCGGGATTTGCCTTCGACCCCTGCGAAATCGAGAAGGGATACATTACGCCAGCCACAGGCTTGTAAGAGCCCATCTCATAGACGCTCTCGCGAATGGCCCCGCGGATGAATTCCTGCACTTCCTTGCGGATTTCGAGAAAGGTGTCCGGGTCGAGGTAGTAGTAGATAATATCGCCGTTTTTCAGCGTGACCTTAAGGCGCAATGCATCGTCGCCGTCGACGATGTCGTGGCCGAGGTATTCGACGGTATTTCCCTTTTCTTTGTAGTCAACCAACGGGCCATCGAAATCAGCATCGAGCTGCAGGTCACGTAGGTCGTCCTCGCCCATGAACTCGGGGTCTTTGTGGCCGCCAAAGGGCTGAATCTGCCAACCGGTCGTGCCGTCATACGCCGTGATCGCAGTCATACCTTGCAGGGAGAAAGTTTCGCGTACGAGATTCGGACGTTGGTTCTCCTGGCCTGTAGCAGCCGTGAATCCTCCTCCGCCGTTGACCTTACCGGTCATGCGAAAGGATTTGATGGCTTTGATCTTGTCCATCCCGCCCTTAGCCTGAATATTTTTGTTGACCAGTTCGTCGACGGTTTGCGCGATCGAGAACGCATTTAGACAGCAAACTGCCGCCAGCACAATCACGGCCTGACGCATGGGAGCGAACTCCTCTTTGTGTGGGACTTGAGACTTGGAAACGAAACGACAGTACTGTACTTCGTAGTAGACGTTGTTGCCAAGGGGTGGTGAGCAGGGGCTGGCTCGGTGCGCCCAACGCAATGAGCTTCGTGCGCGCACCCGACTTACGCGATACGACTACTTCTGCGCGCTCTCCACGATTTTCTCGATCACGATCGCAGTCGATCCGCCGCGAGCGTAGGTCTTCCCGCTGGCAATGACTCTCTGTCCAGCGAACGGCAGCAGCTTTTCGTTCTGTCCCGCTGAGGGGGTGGTGTCTGCGATGGGCCAGTAGATGGTTCCATCATCCGCCAGAATCACCAACGGCGAGCCCGCCTTTGCACAGGCCTGCGCACATTGTGGACTGATCGGTTTTTTCAGGCCTTTGGTGAAGGCGCAGGCGGAATCGAGAACATAACCGCTTACCGTGGCAGATTTGCCGGTATCGCTGCCAGCGGCCACTAGAACCGCGAAAGTGCAAAACGAGATCGCAACTGTAACCGCCCGTCGAAAGTTCATTGGCATTCCTCGCATCTGGAGTCCTTTTACACCGAGACTTGCCTTCAGAATCTCGACAGCCTAGCAGACGCTTGCAGCGGCACAATAGCCAAAACATACTAAGCAGCACAATGATTTATAGGTTTTGTCAGCATCTACGAAGGTTTTCGTTTGACACTACGAATATCTTCGTAGTATGGTCCTTCCCATGAAACAATCCCCGCAGAAACCCACCTCTTCCGAACTCGAGATTCTTCGCGTGCTCTGGGCACGCGGTCCCTCGACGGTACGCGAAGTCCATGAGGCACTAAGCGAGAAAAAGTCGCTGGGTTATACCACCGTCCTGAAGCTGCTACAGATTATGACGGCCAAAGGGACGGTGCGGCGAAACGAAACACAACGCGCACACGTCTATGAAGCGTGCCTGCCCGCTGAGCAGACCAAGCGGCAGATTGCCGGGGACATGCTGCAGCGAGTTTTCGAAGGATCTGCGAGCCAGCTCATGATGCATGCGCTCGCGGGACGCAAAGCCTCGCCGGAAGAGATCAACGAACTGCGCCGTTTGCTGGACGAATACGAAAGGAACCGCCGATGACGACTCTGACGAACTGGATTTCCCTGAGCGCGATGCATTCCCTGGGATGGGCGCTGTTGCATTTCCTGTGGCAGGGAACGGCGATCGCTGCCGTGGCCGCTGGAGCAATGACGGTTTGCCGGCGTGCTTCTGTGCGTTATGCGGTTGGAGTGGCGGCGCTCGTCATGATGCTGCTGGCGCCGTTGGCAACATTCGTTTTTTATTCTCAGAACAGTTCCGGCGGGGCAGATGCCGGGAAGTCGTCGCCACTGGCCGCGGTACCCTGGCCCGCTGCGAAGAAGATTGTGGCGGAAAAGTCCGCGGCGAGCGGCCCGGCTGTGGCTTCGGGGCCTGCGTCTTCGCCAGCACAATCTCTCGATGCCTTGCCCTGGCTGGTGGAAGCGTGGCTGGTCGGCGTTGCTTGCTTCAGTTTGCGGACTGCCGGGGGATTTCTGCTGATTGAACGCGAGCGCCGCAGACAATCGGCGGCAGTGAATCCGCGAGTCCTCGAAATTTGCCGCACACTGCAACGACGGCTCGACATCGATCGCGCGATTGCCTATTGTGAATGCGCATGGCTACAGGCGCCTGCGGTGATCGGATGGTTTCGGCCCGTTGTACTCCTGCCTGTTACCGCTCTGACCGGGCTTTCGGAAGAGCAACTGCAATCGGTAATCGCGCATGAACTGGCGCACATCCGGCGATTTGATTCCTTTGTGAACATTTTCCAAGTCGGGGTAGAGACACTGCTTTTTTATCACCCAGCCGTCTGGTGGCTGAATAAAAAGATTCGCGACGAACGCGAGCACTGCTGCGATGACGTGGCCGTCTCCGTCTGCGGCAACCCGGTTGAGTACGCACGTGCCCTAACTTTGATGGAGGAGTGGCGCAGCGCGCCCGTCCTGGCGATGGCGGCTAACCGCGGCCCGCTCACAGAGCGCATCGTGCGCGTGCTCGGGCTCAAAACGCTAAGCGCGCGGGTGCGTGGTATCGGACTAATTAGCAGCATCCTGTGCTTAACTGCGGCACTCATCGCTGGAAATGCCTTGTTTGGAATGGCTCGTCCCCAGCCGCAAGCCGCATTCTTCCCACAGGCTGCGCCTCAGGCTTCTCCCAGCCCGGTTGCGATGCCTGCTCCCAAGGGTGCTCCGACGCCGAAGCCTTCACCGGCGCATCCACAACGCAGTGAAGGGACGGCGAGTTCTTACATCGATCAGATGAAAGCTGCAGGCCTTGGCGATCTGACCGTCGATCAACTCATCGCGCTAAAGACACAGGATGTCACGCCAGAATATGTTCGAGGTCTTCGCGAGCAGGGATTGCAGCTTGACCCAGAAAAGCTGATCGCAATGCGGATTCAGGACATTACGCCGGAATATATTCGCGACCTGCACGCGGCCGGACTGAATCCCGATGAGAGCCACCTGATTGCCCTCAAGATTCAGGACGCGGATGCGCGGTACTACCATGAAATGAAGGAAGCTGGAATTCAGCCCGACATCGAGCATCTGATCGCGATGAAGATCCAGGGCGTGACTCCGGAATACGTACGCGCGATTCGTGCCGCGGGCTTAACCGTGAATGCGGACCAGGTGGTCGCCTTGAAGATTCAGGACGTCACGCCTGCCTATTTGAAAGAAATGCACGAGCAGGGCATCGATCCCAAGACGGAAGATGCCATCGCCATGCACATTCAGGACGTAACTCCGGAATATGTGCGCGCGATCCATGCTCTGGGATTTAAGCCGTCGGCGAGTGAGTTCATTTCCATGCGTATTCAGGATGTGACACCCGAGTTCGTGAAGGCGCTGCAATCGACGGGATTCAACGTTGGTGTGAATGAGATCATCCGCGCCAAAATCCAGGATGTGACACCGGAATTCATCGAACGAGTTCGCCAGCACGGCTTCAAAGACCTCACGATCGACAAGCTGATTCGGCTGCGCGAGCTGGGCATTATGGATTCGAAGGCTGATCTGTAGAGCGCTTGTAAGGAGAACTTTTATGAATACGAGAATGCGTCGCACGCTGGCCTATTTGGTTTTCGCTTGCTGTGTTCTGGCAGGAGTCGTCAAAAATCGCGCTGCAGAGATGCACACCGGCGATTGGACGATCAGCAAGTCTGACAGCCCGGACAAGGTCGAGTTTTCGCTGATCGAGCACCGTCATGGAAACGGAACATCGAGCCACAGTTCAGACTGGCCCACGAATTCGTTTCAGGGCGTGGACTTCTCGAAACCCGGCAGGCAGGATGTGCGCTTCAATATTACGCGCGACGCGGGCAAGATCGAATGCGAAGGTTTTCTTCAAGACGGCGAGGGCGCGGGTTTGTTTCACTTCCAGCCGGATGCGAAATATCCGGATGAAATGCACTCTCTCGGCTTTTCTGTGGACGAAGAAAAGCAGTTCACCATGGCGGTTCAGGATGTCAGTCTCGATTTCGCCCGGCAGATGAAGAACGAACACCTCAGCGATCTCGACACCGACAAGCTGATCGCGTTCCGCATCTTCCGCGTGGATTCAGAGTTTATTCGGGCGCTGCGTGCGGAAGGCTTAAAGATGAATGACAGCGACAAACTGGTCGCCTTCCGCATCCACGGCGTGACACCCCAGATGGTACGAAGTCTGCATCAGACAGGATATTCGCCGGACGAGGACACGTTGATCGCGATGCGGATTCACGGCGCGACTCCGGAGTGGATGGATCAGCTCAAGCAGTGCGGCTATGACCATGTGGATCTTGAAAAGCTGATCGCATTCCGCATCCACGGCGTCTCGCCGGAGTTCATCACCAAGCTACAGGGCCTCGGCTACTCCCATCCGAACCCGGACGATCTGATCGCCATGCGCATCCACAATGTCACGCCTGAGTACATCAGCGACCTGAAATCACGCGGGCTGTACGATCTCAGCATTGATCAGTTAGTCAGCATGAGAATCCACGGGATCGACTAGCCGATTTGTCGACTGTACGAAAAAAAGAGCCGCCCGAAATGAGCGGCCTTATCCCGCACCGATTTTCTCCTAGTGTGTGAACGAGATGTTGAGGCCTGTGGTCAGAATCAAGTCGTTCTTTTTGGCGCCGTGCGGCGGATTTGAGACGTAGATGTCGCCGAACTGGTTCTGCCATCCCAACCATTTGTTAAGCTTGGTGACCGTGCCGAAATTGAACGTACCACGATATTCGCCAGTCTGTTGAAGATTGGGATAGAAATCGAAATTCTGCGTCACGACGGTGCTCTTGCCAAGCTTTTGCATCAATTCCTCGCCCAGTGTAAGAGCAACAAATCGGTTGGTTACGCCATAGGAAGCGAAGACCGGCGGAGTCGTGACGGGCAAGAGTTCTGCGCCGTTCGAATAGGTTTCGTGTGTGTAGTTGACGCCGCCTAGGAAATTTAAAGTCGTCGCGTCAGACTTGATGGCGTGAAATCCAAATCCGCCGGTGTAGACAGCACGCAAATCGAGGAACTGTAGCGCGTTGCTCATGAAATCTGCCGCGCCGAAGGCGAACAGGCGCGGATTTACATTGCGGTCGTAGCGCAGACCCCCTTGCACAAGGTTTGCAACCGTGCTCGAAGTGCCTGTTGGGGCCAGATCGTTTTTAGTGTAGATCGAGTTCGCGTACAGCGTGATCTTGTCCTTGGCCGTCGGATGTGCGGCGTTAAAGGCGAGCGCCAAATTTTCTGTCTGGCTGTTTCCGCGAGCCACCGAGAAGCCCACGTTGGTTCCTCCCGTCCATCCGTGCTTCAGCCCCGGATTCTGCGATTTCTCGAAGGCCGTTTCCTCCGCGTCGTTGCGGATCACAGTCACATCTGTCGTTGAAGCTTCCACCGTGCCGCTTGTTTTTGTGACGACGTCGATCTTTCCATCCGCAGCCGTCACCGGGCCTACGGCGGTTTTACCGCCTTTCAGGCTGACGTGCAGTTCCTGGTCGGTCTTGATGTCCTGAATGGCGTCGAACTTAAGGGTGATATCTCCGCCGGCGTCGGTGTGCAGTACGAGCGTCTTGCCGTCGGATTTGACTACGGTGCCCGTGAGGCGATCGCCGTTTTTCAGAGTGACCTGATCCGCGAAAGCAGCCGATGACAGTCCAAGGAGTGCAATCCAAGTGAATGTTTCAAATTTACGCAACACTACCTACCTCCCAGATTTTTTCAGAAGTAAATTTTTAAAGCGATTTTGGCCCAGAACTACCCTGGAGCATAAACAGAAAAACACACAAAGCGGCGAAGTCGGAAACCAGGAAAAAATTGGGGATCCGAAAGATGGAACCCGCGGCAGCGGGAACTGGTCAGCCCTTGTTTTCGGTATTTTTGCTCTGCTCGTTTGAAGCCTGAGGCTGAGGATTGTCTTTCATGCCTTCTTTCAGAGCACGAATTCCTTCGCCCAAGCCCTTTCCGAGTTCAGGCAACTTCCTGGGGCCGAAGATCAGCAGGGCGATGGCAAAAATCACCAGCAGATGCATCGGTTGAAATAGACCTTCAAACATCGGAACCTCCGGGCACAACTACTACCGAATCATACGCTATGGGAAGGTCTTCGGTCCAACTGGTTATGGCTTTCCTCAGCTTTTCCAATGTTTTACACGAACTGAGATAGTTATGCACGACTCTGCCACGCCCGTTGTGATGTGAAATCGACGAGGCAAAACGTCCCCAAATGTCCAGCGGACAAATGACCTTCCCTATTACCTCCGTGACCTTACCGCCGAGTTCCCGCACGGGCTATGTTTCTGAAGGGAGTTTCGGGTCCATTGGCAATCGCCCGTGCCTCCAAAATCCGCTACCAGCAAGGCAATTCAGGTCATGGGGAGTCCGGTGAAAGTTAAGTCTACAATTATTTTTTTTACCTTAGTTTTGGCGGCCAGTGCCGCGTATTCCGCCGACACGCAACCCGTAAACACGACTGATTTGGCGGCATGGCTGACCTCAGGAGTCTCCGGGAACCGCCTTGCCCGGCTGGTGGAAGAACGCAGGCTCGCGAATCTTCCGACCAGAAGCGAATTGCGGCAAATAGAGACTATGGGAGCCGGAAAAGAATTGATGCGCGTCCTGAATTCCGGCAACGTGCAGTCGGCGATGATCGGCGAGCCAATCCCAGAATCTTTGCTGAAAGCTGCGGCGGATGCGCATCAGCAGAAATATCACGAAGCGGAACTCGAACTCCGGCAGGCGCTCAACTCTGAACAACAGAACTCTGCCCTGCACCTTGCGCTTGGGACCATGTTACGCCAGCAGGAGCAGTGGGATGACGCCTTCGACGAAATCACAGAGGCGACGCGACTGATCCCCGATCTTCCCGAAAACCACAATGCACTGGCATACGTCTTTTATCGCCTCGACGATGGACCGAACGCGATTGCCGAGGCACGCACGGCTCTGAGCCTCGACCCGAAGAATGCTGAGGCGTATCAGTTTCTCGGCCTTGGTCTGTATGCCGACGGGCAGTACGCTGCGTCCGTCCACGCTTTTGCAGAATCGCTGGTGCGCGATCATGACAACGCCGACACCTATTACGACATGGGAATTGCGCTGCACGCCAATGGAAATCTGCCCGGTGCGATTGCAGCGTATCAGCAGGCGATTCGTGTGCGATCGGGTTTCTGGGAAGCGCACTCTAATCTGGGATTGATCCTGCATGAACAGGGCAACCTCAAACAGGCTGTGGCGGAATATCGCGAGGCCAAGAGGCTTGCGCCAGGCGAAGCGTCGGTTCGCAATAATCTTGGAAACACGTATTGCGATCAGGGAAATTTCGATGCGGCGATGGGCGAACTGCACGAGCTGTACCGTGAGCATCCTGAGTGGCAGCAGGGCCATGCCTGCCTCGCCAGCGCCTACATGGCGAAGAAAAATTACGATTCCGCCGTCGACGAACTGCGGCTGGCATTGCGATTGAATCCCACAGGATCGGCTGAGCATCGCGTGCTCGGCCAGGCGCTGCTGCTCGACAACAAACAGGAAGAGGCGGTGCACGAGCTGCAAGTGGCAGTCTCTCTGAACCCTGATTCCGAAGCCGCTCATCACCTGCTCGGCACAGCGTTGTATGAACAGCAGGATCTGCGTGGGGCAGAGAAGGAATTCCGCGAAGCGCTGCGCATAAATCCCTCCGCCGACAACCACTACTCGCTTGCGGCCTGCCTGATGAGCCTGGATCGGTACGACGAAGCGTTGGCAGAGTTGGAGACCGCGTCACGGCTTGATCCGTCGCAGACGCTTTATCGCGCCCGCCGGGAAGAATTGCTCAAGCTGATGAAGGACTCAAATCAGCAATAGCCCTTCTCACTGCAAATCCGAACGCGGCAAAATCAGTGCCGCAGCAACGTCAATGCCAACTGGCCAATGCACGTGCATGTACCACAGTGTTTAGGCAAGGAAGCAAGCTCTACTTACACTGGGTAAAGTACTCCTAGCAGCACTGAGTAAAAACAGCACTGAGTTGAAAGCGAAACCCGCGCTGAGGGGCGAACAGCGAGGGCTTAACGTGGAAAGTGGAGTTGCATTATGGCCACGAACACGACAGGATCACGGCAAGCTCCCACTGGCGGTAAAATTCCCGCTGCTCTGGCACAGGATGCGGGAGTCCGCCGCGTAGTGACGCCGGCGTCCGTAACATCGTCATCGGAAACGCCCGGAGATTCGGTCGCCAAGCCCGTAGGGTACGGTCTGCCTTGCGCTAAATGCCGGTTATACTACCCCGCGAATCTTGATATCTGCCCGACCTGCCATCATCACGAGCGCGTTTCGTCTGTCGTTCCGAAGGCGCTGCCGAAAGTAAAACAAGCCACTCCCGATCCGGTTCCTGACAGTGCCGTGGTCGAACAGGAACGCGAGGAATTCCTGCGGCAGTTCAAGTCGCAATTAATGGAAGCGCATGCGGAAACCGCCAATCCAGCCGGAGCAGTGTGCATGCTCGTGGAACATCACGCGGAAGACGACACTGGCGCTGTAATCTGCAAAGCCTGCTTTGAGCGCCTGCAGGAGCGCCTGGATTTGTGTGAAGCAGCCCTGCACCTGGATATGAAGGAAGCCGCGCAGATCATCTACGACGCGGTGTGGGCCGATCCGTCCGATCCCAGCAAGACTTACGAAAATGCCGCCAACGCATTATTGGCCGAGATCCGCAAACGCGCAGGAATCAACTCGCTGATGGCGCCATTCCAGCCGCTTTCGGACTGAGGTTATACCTGCCGTTCAAAGGGTGTTTCAGATCTCCCTGAATTAGCTGAACTCTTTCTGACTGCTTCCGATCGCGAATAGACGATAAAGCAATACAGGGCTGGCCCGACCGGCACGAAGATATTTACAAAGAACCACAGCACTTGTTGCCATGCAGGAGAATTGTCAAAGCGGATTAGAAAATATTCCATTCCAATAACGTTGACCACCATTCCCACTACCGCCAGAAATAGAAGCAGCTTCAGAAACTCCAGCGGATAAAGAATAAGCACCACGAGCAGAGGGATCAGCGTCAATGAGACGAGCGCAGCCGTGCGATAGACCAGTCGCGCACGTGGCGACACAATCCACTCTTTACTGAGGAATTCGTATCTGATCATCTCAAGCTACGAGGCCGACCAGCTATTCCACCTTTAGCGCTACCCACTTTTTCCCCGCGTACAGCTTGTAGCCGCTGCCATCTCCTACTAATTTCAAAGGTACGGCGCGCTTCAAGTCTTGTTCTATCTGTGAAGCCGTGCTTAGCAGGTCGTTATTGGCGACGTCCGTTACCAGAAACTTGCCATCGACAAAACCGAAGCCGTATTCGCCCGGGACTAGTTCCGATCCTCCGATATTGAGCTTCGATTCGGTGATGAGCAATCCCTGGTACTTCTGCTGGATGGACGATGCATATCCGGAGTTGTCTACTAGAGAAAACAACGTCATCCTCCCATCCGCCAACTGAAATCCAGTGGCATTGCGCAATTGAACCGGGGCTTTCTGCCCACGATAGAAAAACTCCGCCGGGACTGCCTTCTGCAGTTCATCACTACTGAGCAGGTGTTTGGAAGTTTGCTGAGCGGTCGCCGCCGACAACATTATCAACAAGAGACCGCCTAAAATCGCCAGCCGAAAATTGGTCATTCGGATATTCCTCAATGAAGAGTCAAAAAGTGTTGCTGGGAAATCTAATCTTTCCATGAGCTTGGCGCAAATCTCGCCTTACCGTGGCTCAGGGAACGACTATTTCGCTTTGCCCGCAAGATTCGGATAGTCCATTCTGCCGACCGCGCCGTAGGCTTTCTTTACTATGACAACGAATGCCATACTCGCAACGGAAAGCTTGCAGACAATGCCTATTTCTCAGTCCAACACGGCACAGCAGTCGCGGGCCAACGCGACCGACGAGATTCGCTGGAACGCGGTCATTGCGCGCGACGCAGCACATGACGGCAAGTTCGTGTTCGCTGTGTCGAGCACGGGCGTGTACTGCCGGCCCTCGTGCGCGGCGCGGCGCCCGCGGCGCGAGAACGTTGAGTTCTTCGCGCTGCCTGAACAGGCCGAGCAGGCCGGATATCGCGCCTGTCTGCGCTGCAAACCCAAAGCGCTGAGCGGCAACGATCAGGCTGACAGCGTGAAGGCGATCTGCCGTTTTATCGAGCAGCACCTCGACGAGCCGATCACGCTCGGTCGTCTGGGCAAGGAATTTCATCAAAGCCCGTTTCACCTGCAGCGGCGTTTCAAAGCTGTACTCGGCATCACGCCGCGCGAATACGCAGACTCCTGCCGGCTGCGCCAGCTCAAGCGCAACCTGCAGGCTGGAGACTCCGTTACGCGAGCGATGTATGACGCCGGGTACGGCTCCAGCAGTCGGCTCTATGAAAAAACTGCGTCGCAACTTGGGATGACGCCGGACAAGTATCGCCGCGGAGCGATCGCGGCAGCGATTCGCTACACCATCGCGGATTCTCCGCTCGGACGCATGTTGATTGCGGCAACCGATCGCGGGATTTGTGCGATTCAGTTCGCTAAGGCAGATGATGAGCTGATCGAAGGCCTGAAGCATGAATTCCCCTTTGCTTCACGTAAAGCCGATGATGCTGGGCTGAGATCGTCGGTCGTGACGTTGCTTCAGCACATGCGTGGAAAGGATAAAGATTCTGCACTGCCGCTCGATATTCGCGCGACTGCCTTTCAGCGGCGTGTGTGGACGCATTTGCAATCCATCCCGTTTGGCGAGACGCAGTCGTATCACCAGGTGGCGAAGGCCATTGGGCAACCGACGGCTTCGCGAGCGGTTGCACGGGCTTGTGCAACGAATCCGGTTGCGGTCGCGATCCCATGCCATCGCGTGGTCCGCGAAGATGGCAGCATGGGCGGCTATCGCTGGGGCATGGAGCGGAAGAAAGCGCTGCTCGAGATGGAACAGCGTTCGTAGAGGACCGTTTGCTGCGTCTCTTCTGGCAGAGCTCCGGATGTCGTACTTTCGGAGTAGACAGAGACGCAGCAGACGAGATCTTTTTACGTACGCCTCCTGACTAAAAGCCAGTTTAGTAAGGCCACGGCTACGGCGACCAGAATGATTGCGGACTTGCTGTAGTCGATCCGCGTGAGCAGACCTACGCAGATCAACACGCCAACGACTGCGATCCACGTTCCACCCCATACCTGAAACACTGCTAGGCGTTCTTGCTTCTTCCGCAGCACCGGTAGTGCTGCGCAAACCACTCCGTAGTAAAACAGTCGCGAGCCTGCGGAGAGCGTAACGTTCCACGTGAAACTGCCCACCAAAGCCAGAATCCATACCAGAAGAGCGAACACGAGAATCGAGAAATATGGGGTGAGGAATCGTTTGTGAACGAGCGCGAACGCGGACGGGAAGTCTCCGCCTTCAGCCAGGGCAAAAGTAATGCGCGGAGTGCCCAGAATGTTTCCGCTCAGGTATCCGTAAACTGACAAGAGCGCGCCAATAGTAATGATTGCGGCTCCGCTTTGACCGAGTGCAATCCTTGCCACATCCGCCAAAGGACGCTGACTGTGCCCGGGATCGGGAAGCACTCCCACAACGGCCCACTGAATCAATCCATAAATCACGGTGCAAGTCACCAGAGCAGCGAAAAGGGCGAACGGCACATCACGGCGCGGGTCGCGCGCTTCGCCGGTGGAAATCAGCGCGGTCTCGAATCCTCCATAGGCAAAGATGAGAAGCACGATCGCCTGCAGCCACGAGTCGGCGCTAGCTGAAGCACTAGGAGGCGGAATGATTTGATGGGCGGAGATCAGATAGAAAGCTCCTGCGACGCATACGACGCCGAGAGACGCCAGTTTGGCGATCGTGAATGTCGTGCTCACGTGTGCGCCGATTTTCACGCCGCGCAGGTTGATTGCTGCCAGCATCCCGATCAGTAAGGTCAGAATTGCAAATCGAGGCAATGGTTCCGTCGCACGGGGCCAGAACTCGCCCAGATAGATGGCAAACAGGCTGGCATTGGCAGCACATGCGGTCAGGCGTACAAACCAAACTAGCCAAGCGACCTGAATTCCCATGAAGCGGCCGAACGCTTCGCGGGCGTAAAGATAAGGGCCTCCTGTTTCGGTGAATCGCGATGCCACTTCCGCGAAGCACGCCATGATGACCCCCATGGCTGCTCCCGCAAGAACTACGCCAAGGATGCTGGCTCGTCCTGCTTTCTGAGCGAGGGCGGAAGGCAGGCCAAAGACCCCGCTCCCGATGATGCAGTTCACGGTGAGCGCCGCGAAGCCCCAACGACCGATAGCGCGAACTAATCCTTCTTTGGAAGGAGTGCCTTGCGGCGAAATTTCCTGGGCGGCTTCGGTCGTCGGTTCAGCCATCGCGCGTTTTTATCACAAATCTCAGAATTCAGGGCGACAGTGACCTTAGAGCACATGAACCATGCACCATCGGTTGGCATGGAAAATTCTAATGAGAAAATCACTGTTCAAACCCATGAATATTGCGCGACGCATGCCTGAAAAGCCGCGCCAATTAAGGCTTTCCGTGTGGTGACTATTTCTGGACCAAAGTAACGCGCAGAATTACCAAAGCGCATGCCCGTGGGACATCTATTCGCTAAGGTTTGCCGATGAGATGTTGAAGGAGCAAACAGATGTCCCGAGAAGACATGGACGATCTTCATCTGCGAATCGCGCGCGTCACCGAGGACCTGCGGACCATACAGCAGGAACTCAACTGTGCTGCCATGCAGGCGCCTAGCAATCCCGAACTCATGGAAGAGCTCAACTCGCTGTCAGAGACTGAGCCGATCGAAACATTGCGCGTGGCGCTCGACCAGATGCGCCACTTTCTCTGGTTCTACTCGCAGGTGATGAACAACGAACCTGAATTCGGGGATAAGCTGCGGCAGTCAGCAGCAAAAATGGCGAGCGACGAAAAGCCCTCGATCGAAAACCGCTTCCTCGACGAACTCACCCGTGCTGATGAGATGATGCTGCTTCGGCATCTGGCAGAGAACAAGCAGCGCAAGCCGAATTAAACATCTAATAGCCGCTTCCCTGAACAATCGTTTTCAGAACTTCTCCCGCCGAATTCATCACGACGAAATTCGCGTCTGATCCCGCGACTAGAGATCCATGCTGAGCCAAACCCACGGCCTGTGCCGCATTCAGACTCGCCGCTCGCACGGCATCTTTCAGGCTCCAGCGGGCGAACTTCGTGACGTTACGCACGGCGCGATCCATGGTGAGCACGCTGCCAGCGAGGTTCCCTCCGGATGTGCACTTGCCATCTTTCACATCGACTTCGATTGGGCCGAGTTGATAATGGCCGTCGGGCATGCCCGTTGCCGAGATCGCATCGGTAATCAGGACCGCGCGCTCAATCCCTTTAGCCTGCAGGAAAAGTTGCACAACTGGCGGTGATACGTGAATGCCATCAACGATGATGTCGGCGCTCAGGCGGTCATCGGTGAGCACTTCGGCAATGATGCCGGGATCGCGATGATCGAGCGGGCGCATGGCATTAAACGTATGAGTCGCATGCCGCGCGCCAACGGTCACTGCATTTTGCGCGGTCGGCAAGTCGGCATCGGAGTGGCCGATGCTAACGCAGACATTCCGGCGCGCCGCTTCGGCGATGACTTCTGTGGCACCGGGAATTTCGGGCGCGATCGTCATTATGCGGACGTGGCCTCGCGCCGCCAGCCAGAGACGCTCGAAAATTGCAATCGTTGGAGTCGCCAGGTATTCAGGCGGGTGTACTCCGCGTCGCTTGTGGCTGAGAAACGGGCCTTCGAGATGAATGCCGAGAGGCTGCGCCTGCGGCGCGCCGCCGTTTGCAGATTGATTTTGCGCTGCTTCGATCGCGTTGGCTAACTGCTCCAGGGCATTGCAGGTAGCATCCAGCGGGGCCGCGACCGTGGTTGGGAAATATCCCGTCACGCCATGTGTGGTCAGAAACTTTCCCAGACGCGGCAGGTCAGCCGCAGGCGCCCGCATGAGATCGACTCCCGCACCGCCGTGAATGTGAATGTCGAGGAACCCGGGGGCCAGTACTGCGTCGCCGAAATCCACCAGCGAAACATTCGCACCAATTTCTTTCCCACGACGTGAGGAGACTTCGATGATCCGTCCGTCTTCAACAACGAGTAGCGGATCCTGAATTTCTTCGAGCGGTGTGTATAGGCGGCCAGCGGTAAATGCGGTTTTCATCGATCTGCTTTCATGAAGTTCTAGGCGGACGATCTATCGTAGCCGCACGACGTTTGTTCACACAACCTGGTGGTCAGGGGATCGATACCAATTTCATTTTTGGACTCTTTTAGTCTCGACATTGGTGTGCTCTGCACTTCGCGAAAACTTAGCGTTCTTCGCGGTGAATACTTTTACCGCAAAGAACGCAAAGCTGAAAAAACGTACAAAGTTAAAGCCGAGCACTGTCTCCAACTGCCTACACATCGACGTTCGAACGGAATGTTATAATTTGTACGCGGTCAGCAATTTCCTGTTCAAGTGCGCGACAATTCCTGTTGCGCCTGTCACACCGTCGGGGAGTGGCTCAGCCTGGTAGAGCACCTGGTTCGGGACCAGGGGGTCGGAGGTTCAAATCCTCTCTCCCCGACCAATCTTTTCAAACACATAAATCGCGGTTCTGCTATTCCGTCCACACCGGTGTAGACGATTTTGTGACGGTTCGTGCATCTTTGGGCACTGAGACAGCGGCGCTCAATTCCTCCGAGAGTAGCAGTTCTAAACGTCACTCTTCAGCGGTCCAGAGGAACAAAAACATCAGGAATGCTCCGGGTGGGCATTCTCTCTCCGGTACGGTGCCTGGTCTGCGGCGTTTTGCTCCACGCGTTTTTCCTAAGCTGAGCAACTGTTCGGATCTAATTTCTGTTCTATATTTTGTTTTCGAGATCGCGGTTCGTTGGTTGTCAGTGAGCATGGTCTTGGGACCTAGCAATTGCGACTGCGTTTGTACCCGCGGCCGCTGTCGCCTTGTGGGCAATCAATTCCAGTCCGTGCTGATGTGCATCGGCGGCGAGTTGCGTTAAAACGGAGTGGCCCAGGCTCGAGGTTACTTTTAGTTCCAGCTCGCCTAACACTAGCCGCGCCTCACATTCCAGGCTGTAATATCCAAGTTTTTTGGTGGTGCTGAGGGTCGAGAGTAATTGCCGCCGGATCGTCGCAAGATTCACATGCCCAGACTCTTTTTGCTTAGCATTGTCCTTTATGTTTTGTTCGGTTTCCGCCAGTTCGACTCGAGCAGTCTGTATTGCAAGAGGCAGTTCGATGCCGAGTACGGGGTCTGTTTTCGCGAGTTCAGCCGCGTGTTGAACTGCTTTGCGCGCATCATCTAGTTTTGCTTCGGCCAAGAGAGCTCGACTGAGTTCTGTATATGCAGAGGCGGCTTCCGGATCGCTTTTTTCCTTTTCAAACTCAGCAATTGCTGTCTGTAGGAACGCTTCGGCCTGCGCTGGATGATCTTCTTCGAGTTCAACATCGGCGAGTGCAACCTGGTTTTCCGCAATGCCGGACGCTTTGCCTCTTGCCTGACGAATATCAAACGCCGCCTGATACTGCTCCCGAGCTCCCGGCAAGTTTCCTTCTGCCGCGAGAACGTCTCCCAGTTCACTCATCGTCTCGTCGGTATCTCTGTGTTTCGCTTTTTGGACGTCAAGCGACTGCACAGCTAAGCGGTGCGCCTCTTGTACATGACCTTGCAATAAATTCACATCGGCCAATCGATACGTGGGATAGCTGGCATCGCCGTTATCGACGGAATTCATGATCTCGATAGCTTGTTGATAAGCTTTCGCCGCATCCGGTAAGTGGCCGCGAAGATAGGCAATGTCAGCAATATTTGCGAGCGCGAGTCCGGTATTCGATTTGTCTCCGGTTTGTTCGAAATGAAATTTAGCTTGGCGATATAGCTGTTCACCTTTTTCGAGATTTCCATCATTGGTGTAACCGATCGCCATGTTATTGAGGATGGTGGCAGTCTTCGCGTGCTCACCAGTTCCTGCCAAAATTTTGAGTGCCCGTTGATAGTCTGCTCGTGCCTCTTGAGTATGACCAAGGGCTCCCTGATGGTCGCCCATCAGGCGCACGGCTTCGGCCGCGCCCAGACCATTTCCTGCTGTGCTATAGATGTTGTAAGCGTCCTCGCAGGGAGCCTCCCACTGCTCAGGATGTTTTCCGTAGACGAGCTGCATGCATTGCTCTACGCGAGCACGCGCATAAACGAGCTTCTTTCCTTGGGACGAGGCTTTGCTCAAGGCGCTCTGAAGAAAAACGAGACCGTCTCCAGATGTTATTCTCGACTCTGCAATATCGATGCGCGGATCGAGAGATGCGGGCGGCGGCAGACGCCGAAGTTGCGCGAGTGTTTCCAGGGCCTGATTCGCATGACCTCCTCTGCCTTGCGCGCTGGCAAGCTGCAACCCATACTCGACACTGTCGGGGAAAAGCTCAAATAATGCGCGATAGGTGGAAGCGGCTTTCTCGTAGTCCGGCAGGCTATCGTAGTAGTCGCCCTCGACCTGCATACGGTCGGTGCGTGGCAGATCGATCGAGAGATCCAGTGCCTTCTTTATTTCCTCTTTACGCTTTTGTTCATAGCCAAGTTGCGCCCACGCGCGCGCCAGCATGGCATGACCGAGCGAGAATTTAGGATCGGTAGCGGTTGCTTGCAGGAGTAAGTCCTTCGCGGCCAGAGCATCGAAGTCGCGAAGTTTTACGATTCCCAGTGCGTAAAATCGGGCGGCGTCTCGGTTGAGGGGCAAAGAAGCTAGCACGCCTGCCTGATCTGTATCGCTGATTCCCGGAACTCCAAGCCGGTCTCTCAGTCTTACGCCGACATCAGAGGCGACCTGGAACAGTTCATTGCTGTTACTGGTTTGAGCGATCTGGGTGAGAACCTCTCCCGTGCGGGCATCCTGCAACCTGATATCGAGACGCAGTTGTCCGTGATCTGCCGGGCCAATCGCGGTATATGAGCCGTAAACGAGAACATCACTGTTTAAAGCCGTGCCGATGCGCGCTGTGGTTTCCGCGCCTAATGTGCTGGTTTGCGGCCAAGGTGAGGCAATGCGCAGGTTGGCCACTTCTTCGCCGGGAATCAGCCTGAGTTTCTCGCCTGATGTCAGCTCCGTGCTTAACATCTCTGACAAAGCAGTGCCCAGCCACTCATCTTCGCTGCGGCCCGACACGTTGTGGAAACCTAGAACGGCGACTGACTTACGCACAACCACTGGGGCAACGTTTGCGGAAGCAGACTTGGAAACCGGCTTTGCGCGAAGCCGCCATAATTGCCATCCCACCGCGACTAAAAGAACGACCAAAAAGCCTACACTCCAAACCAGAATCATTGAAGGCTGCCGTATGGTGGGTGCAGGTGTTGAAGCAGGAGTTTGTACGGGCGCGACAATGTGAGGTGGTTCAGTGACGGGAACTTCGCCAGTCGGTGCACGCTCTTCCTCGAAAGCAACCGGAGCGATGAAACGATATCCACGTTTCGGAAGGGTCTCAATAAAGATAGGGTTCTCGGCTGAGTCCCCTAGCGCCGCACGCAAGCGTTTCAGGGCAGCGTTCAGGCTGCCATCAAATTCGACGTAAGTGTCCGCGGGCCAGAGCTTTTCGCGCAATTCCTCGCGCGACACCACCTCGCCGGCGCGGTCCAGAAGAATAGTGAGCAAGCGAAATGGCTGATCCTGGAGCCGGACACGTGCTCCCTGGCGTAGAAGTTCGCCGTTTGCCGAATCGGCCTCGAACAAGCCGAAGCGATAATTTCGCTTGGAATTTGTGGGCGTGTGCATCCCCGGACGCTGGCGCGCCGCTCCCTCTTTGCGCGAAAGCATAGCACGAAACTCCCGCAACGCAAGTCATGAGTTTTTCCAACATCCTGAAACAAAAGTGTTTATTAAGTCATGAAGCCATCACAAGCAGGTCTTTTGACGAATCTGGAATCTTCGCGCACTCTGCCGCTCGTGTGAGGCGATGCGGGGCCGAGTCACCGACCTCCCGGCGCGCGAACTCCGCAACAGCACGACTCACAAATTCAATTTTCAGGAGACAAAACTATGTCGCATTTTCCAACAACCCTCAACATCCTGAAGCTGAGTCGGGCTGGTCTTCGCCACTTGCTATTTGCCTTTTGTCTGCTCGTGGCGCTCGCCGCCGCTCCGCTTCACGCCCAATCCTATAGCGATTTGTTCGATTTCTATTGCAGTGACTGGCCGTGCTTTCCTTATGACTTTGGGCAACTCACTCAAGGTCCGGATGGCCAACTGTATGGAACTACAGTCAACGGAATCGGTTTTGCCAACAGCCTGGGGCTTGGCACCGTCTTCAAAGTGACAACTACGCCCCCGGTGTTAATGACCACTTTGTGGCAGTTCGACGGGACGAGTAGCGGAGAGACTCCGCAAGGGGCTTTGACGCTAGGGTCCGATGGATACTTCTACGGCACAACTTCCGCTGGCGGCAGCTTCAATGCTGGCACGTTGTTCCGCATCACGACCGGCGGCAGCCTCACGGTTTTGCATCATTTCAGTACGGCCGAAGGCGGGGCTATCACTCCTCCAGTCCAAGGGAAAGATGGCAACTTCTATGGTGTTACCACTTCCGGGATGATCTACCGGCTCTCGCTGCCCAGCTTGATTTACAAGGATCTGCCCGTCAAAGCGCCCAGCAGTACTTTCGGCCCGTTCGTACTGGCTGCAGATGGCAATCTGTACGGCACTTCACAAACAGGCGGGAAGTCCAACCTGGGCACAGTGTTCCGTCTTACCACTGGGGGAGCTGTCAAGATCATCTACAACTTCAGCGGTTCGGACGGTTCCTCTCCAGAAGGGCCACTCATGCAGTGGACCAACGGCAATCTGTACGGCACGACCGATACGGGCGGAGCCAACAACACCGGCGAGGTCTTCCAGCTAACGCTCGCGGGCAAGCTGACGGTGCTGCATAGCTTTGACGCCTACTCGGGCGGATTTACCTGCAATAACGATGGGGGAAACCCTTCAGCGGGCCTAGTTGCAGCACCCAATGGGCTCTTCTATGGCGTGACCAGCGCCGGAGGTGCGAACTGTGTCGGGACGATCTACAAGACCGCATCCACAGGTGGCTTTGCCAAGCTCTACGACTTTGACGAGACCGGCAAGACGGCCATCTATGGCGAGTCCGCTTACACGACACTCATGCAAGACACCAATGGATGCATGTACGGCCTTACCTCGACGGGCGGCGCACCAAACGGCATGATCAACCCGCAGGGAAATTACTATGACCTGTGCCCACAGACCCTTATCCATCTCGTTAAGGTAGAGGGACCGATCTACGTACCTATTGAAAAGAAGGTCACGATTCTTGGCGATGGCTTGGGCGAAGCAACTGCTGTCAGTTTTGCCGGAGTACAGACGCAGTTCCAGCCTGGTTCCGACACCTTTCTCACTGCAACCGTGCCGACCGATGCTGTCGACGGACTTGTGACCGTCACACTTACCAATCCAGCGGGCGGAGAAGAGCAAATCGAAAGTCAACAGGCGATGCACATTCTGCCCACGATCACCAATCTCGATCCCTCTTCAGGCCCAGTCGGCACGCAAGTCCACATCGTGGGTGGCGGCTTCGCCGGAACAAAAGAGGTCACGTTCGGCGCAGTGAAGGCCACCAGCTTCACCGTGCTGACTCCGTCGATGATTGAAGCCACGGTGCCCACGGGAGCCAAGACTGGCAAGGTCGCGGTCATCACTCCGAACGGGTCCGTCCTCAGCAAAGAAACATTCACCGTGAACTAGCAGTCGTTTGACGGTTGGGCTCGGGTTCCATCCGAGCCCAACGAAGTCGCTGAGCACGTTGTTGTTAGGTGAAGCGAATCGGCCGCGCAAGAAAGAAATTCAAGATCGTATTTTTCCAACAGGGGGACGTTATGAAGCGAGCCTTTCTGAGAATGATTGTTGTGCTGCTGCTGTGTGCTGTCCTGTTCGGCCAAGCGCAGCAAAATGCTGCGACAGGCGTAAATGCAGTGGTTCCTACTCTCGTGAAGTTCAGCGGCTCGCTAACTGACACCAACGGCAAACCGCTCATCGGAACTGTCGGTGTCACGTTCCTGCTCTACAAAGACGAGCAAGGCGGTGCGCCGCTATGGATGGAAACCCAAAACATCACGCTCGATAAAATCGGGCACTATACTGCCGTGCTTGGTTCGACGACGAGTCAAGGATTGCCGACTGACCTGTTCGCTTCGGGGGAGGCGCGCTGGTTGGCTGTGCAGGCAGAAGGACAGGCGGAGCAGCCGCGCGTACTGCTGCTCAGCGTGCCCTACGCATTGAAGGCTGGAGACGCGCAAACCGTGGGGGGATTGCCGGCTTCAGCCTTCATGCTGGCTACACCCGGCGCAAGCAACGCTGCTGCCGCGTCTTCTAATGTCTCCGCAGCATCGAGTTCTGCGGTGCTGCCTCCGGCATCATCGAACGTCACCACTACGGGCGGAACGGCAAACACGATCCCCCTGTTTACCACGGGAACGAACATTCAGAATTCCATCGTTACTCAGACCGGTAGCGGCGCGACGGGGAAGATTGGCATCAACACTACAACTCCGAATGCGACTTTGAACGTTAACGGCACCGAAACCGTTAATGGACTCTTCACTTTGCCGACGACCGGCACCGCGACTTCAACCGGCGGCAAGAATTCGCAGCCGGTAGATTTCGTCACCTCGGTTTTTAACAGCGGCACATCGACGGCGGTGCCGCAAAAATTTCAATGGCAAGCTGAACCGGTAGGCAACAACACTTCAACGGCATCGGGACAGATGAGCCTCCTCTATGCCTCGGGCACCGCTGCTCCCGCGGAGACAGGATTGAAGATCGGCAGCAAAGGCGTGATCACCTTCGCAACCGGACAGACGTTTCCAGGGACCGGCACGATCACGAAAGTGATTGCCGGAACCGGCCTTACGGGCGGCGGCACAATCGGGAACGTCACTCTGAACCTGGACACGACAAAGGTTCCCGAACTGAACGTGACCAATACGTTCACCGGCAACCAGACCATCAAGGGCAATCTCAGCGACACCGGGAACATTAACGTGACCGGGTCGATTAGCGGACAAACCGCCGCCTTCACTGCCAACAACAGCACGCAAGTGGTGAATGTAACGCAGTCCGGCAGTGGCTCAGGTATTTCTGCTACCACCAGCGCAAATACCAGCAAGCCGGCGATTCTGGGAAATGTGACTAGCAATGCCACAAACGGCATTGGGGTCGCGGGAGAAGTAGCTGGCACCCAGGGAATCGGTGTGTTGGGTTTCGCTTCGAGCACAGCCATCGGCGCATCGGGGCTCGGTGTGGAAGGAGCTTCCGCCGCGCCCAACGGTGTTGGAGTTTTTGGGTTCTCTCAGGACAGCACGGGCGCCGGAATGGGAGTATACGCGTCGTCCTCCAGCCCGAGCGGAGTCGGAGCGCGCGGAGTGTGGTCCACGATCAGCACCATCGGCTCCGCTATTGCCGATGCCGGGGTTTGGGGCGATTCAGCCAATGGTAAAGGGGTCGTGGGTACCTCGGACACTTCCACCGGGGTTTCCGGTTTATCGAGTTCCAACTATGGAGTAAATGGCACATCCTCGAGTAGTTATGGGACTGTGGGTGCCTCTTACAATTACGTCGGAGTCATAGGGGCCACCGTTGATTCCTCAATCGCCGGAGTCTTGGGTCTGTACGAGAATATCGGCAGCGCAAGTGGATCTGGCCTCACCCAGATCGGAGTATGGGGAGACACTGGCGTCTCAGGCGGCTTCGGCGTGCTGGGCACCACCGACGACGGGAACAGCCTGTTCGGCGTAAACAATACTGTCAACCATGAAACGCTATACGCGGAAAATGACTCCGGCTTCAACGGAGGCACGCCTGTTGCGGCTCGCTTTGCAGGCCCCGGCGCTTCGACGTATTGTTACATTCCCCGGGACGCTGCCGATAACGGAACTGGAGACCTGGTCTGCACGGGGACCAAATCAGCCGCAGTGCCAGTTGAGGGCAACCATATGGTCCGGCTTTATGCTGTGGAAGCGGCCGATAATTGGTTTGAGGATGCCGGCTCGGGACGCCTCGCCAATGGGGCCGCGGCTGTAACTCTTGACGTTGTCTTCGCTCAGACGGTCAGCGGGGATCTCGATTACCACGTTTTCATTACTCCTAATGGTGACTGCGAGGGTCTCTACGTCACAAACAAAACGGGGCATGGTTTTGAGGTCCACGAGCTGCATGGCGGACACTCCAACATCGCCTTTGACTATCGTGTCATGGTGCGGCGCAGAGGATTCGAAAACGTTCGTATGCAGGATGTCACCGCGGATTTCGCGCAGATGAAACGGGCATCCGATCTCATAGCCGCCCGGCGGGAAGCCGGCAAAGCTGGCGAGAAGGCGCGGCCTAAGCCCTATGTTCCGGACCTTTTCAAGAAGACACCTTCGACAATCCCTCGCGCCAGTCTTCTGCCAACCGGGCTGTCGAGCGTGGCTCCAGCGGCCACGAAAATCAAATGAAGCACCGCAAAGCAGTTGGGAGAATGGCTTCAAACTACGAACTCCAACGACCACGGATCCAGATGCACTCTTCGTGATCGTGTACTCAAAGGCAGGCCGCAACCTGGTGCGCCTGACCCGAATGCTCGAGCAGGAAAGCCCCCATGCGGCTAATCCTTCGTTTAGTCCTAGCTACCCTGTCTGCCGCGGCGCTTGCGGCAGACAAGGTGCAGCCTTTGAATATAAAAACTGGCCTGTGGGAAGTCACGACCACCGCCATAAGCAGTGGCGAGATGCCGATTCCCGCCGGACTGCTGGAAAAACTCACTCCTGAACAACGCGCACGAGTCGAAGAGCGTACAAAAGCAAGATCGTCTGACGCGCAGAAAGTCACTCAGCGAAAATATTGTTTAACTCTGGAACAACTGAAGAAAGGAGCGACCTTCGGCCAGGATGGAAGGTCTTGCAGCCACACCATTCTCGCATCCACCGGCAACAAAGTGAGAATTCAGATCGAATGTGCACAAGGGCAACAGGGTGAGGTCAATCAAACCTTACAGATCGAAGCTAAAGATCCGGAACAAGTGACAGGCTCAGTTGGTCCTATGGTTGACGACGATCGGCCGCAAGCCTGGAGTTCGATTTTCACCGCGCGGTGGATTGCTCCAACCTGCAGTACGAATCATTAGCCAACCGAGCGGAGTTTATTCGACTCACGTAGGTTGCTTTTTCGCCCTGTCTTCAAGGATAGTGGTGCTCGAAAAATAGCAGGGAAGCCTCATTTCTGATTACCACATCCTCAGGAGGAATCGTGCGAGGTTACCTCATCTTCGCTTGTGCCGCATTGATTGGTACTGCGCTGTCGCAGCAGACGTCCGCGCCGGCCAAGACTGCCGAGAACAAGTCCACTGACGTTGCGGACTCAGCTTTGAAGAGCATGTTCGAAGCAAAGATCAAAGTGCAATGGGATGCCCTTAAGAACAGGGACAAGAAGGCGTTCGGCGAGCTGCTGGCGGACGAATATCAGGGCGTCGAAACTGACGGCCGCGGTGAGCGCAACAAGATTCAGGCGATCGTCGAAGTGCCGGAGACGAATCTTGTGAATTACACGATGTGGGGTCTCAAGGTGACTCCGATCAGCCCGGATGCCGCTTTCGTGGTGTACGAAATCACCATGCAATTTCCGCCCAAGTCTCAGGTGCGGTATTCGAGGATTTACATTGGCGAACTGTGGGAGAAGCAGAGCGGCCAGTGGAAGATATTGCACCACCAGGAAACACATGTGAGGTGAGGTCGTCTCTTGCAGGCGAAGGATTCAGCAATTTTTGAACGAAACCCTTAGCGAACATTCGTCATCCATCTAAACAGGCTTCTCATAGGGAGGCGAACTATGAAGTCTCTGCTTCTCGCTCTGCTGCTTTCCGCAACTTTTGCCCTGGCGCAGAACAGCCCTGCTGCAGCGCAAAATAACTCCAAACATGACAAAGAGTCGATTACGGTTCAGGGCTGCGTAGGCCGGTCCAGCGGGGATTACGTGTTGATCAAACAGCAGCCCGCGATGACCTACGAACTGCAGGCAACCGGAAAAATCAGGCTCCGCAACTATCTTGGTCAGCGGGTCGAAGTCACCGGCGAGCAAGGACCGACCATGAGCACCAGTTCTGACGCGATGAACAAAACTGGGTCTGCCAGCTCGGTCACGATCACAGTAAGCGTGATCAAGACCATCGATAAGGAATGCCCCCAGCACTAGGGGCGAAGCGACATCACTAGCTAGTCGGCGGCGATTACTCTAGTCGCAGTCCGGAGGCATAGCCGCGATCTCCGATTCGGAATCGCACGGCCGCTTTTTCTTGGCAGGCTCGAGTAGACTGGGATGGTTGTAGCGAAGGATCCAGAGACCCTCGTCGTTGGTGAGATAGATTAGGGCGTGACCGCCATCGGGAAGAAGACTTGTAACCTTGTTGAACGTTTCCAAAGTCTTGGGGTTCTTGGGATCGCTTAGGTCGAGTACACGCACGGTTTCAGTTACGCGAGGGTTGCTCGTTAGAGTGTTCGATGTTTTTTCTGGAGCCTGCGCGATGGCTACGTCGGGGCTGAGCATTTCAAGATTTCCACTCGTTGCCTGATCGGATTGCGCGGTTCGCTTCAGCAGGTTCGGCTTATCGGGTTTCGTGACATCCACCACCATGAAACCTTGTTTGGAGGACTGCTGCACGTACAGATATTCTTTGCCGTTTTCCTTCTGCAGCAGCATCTGACTTCCCGTCGTCTGCGGCAATGGCAAGTGGGCGATGACGGTTGCCGGAACGTCCGTTGGTTTGGGCGCTGCGGGCTCGCTGGCAAGACCCATAGCAGCGAGCAGCGGAATAAGTGCCAACGTTGCAAAATTGCTCCGGATTGTCATCTGGGTCCGCATAATTCAACTCCAATCAAATATCAGACTTCTATATCGTAAGCCACTTGCTATCGCCAAACCAGAGGGCTGCATGTCATGCGGCACGGATTCCACCGCCCTCATCTTCTAACGTTTTGAATTTCTACTGCTCTGCCATGACCGCCACGCAACCGTTCGAGCTTTGCGTCGTGCAAATGGTGCCTGCCTGCATCGGCACGAACGCGTGATTGTTTGTGGAATCGACGGAGATGCTGTGCGAATTGGAGTTAGTCGTCACGTTTTCCAGCCACAGATTCGTCTTGGCATCGATGATGCCCATAACTGGTCCCGTCGGCATATCTCTCGCCGCCAGGTAGTAGCGATTGTCGCCGGGGTTGTACCAGACTTCGTCGACGCCGCCTACGTTGGTGATCGTCGCAAGGATGGCGCCGGATGTCCCATCGATCACATACTCATTCGGTGGGAAGGTTTCACCGTCGTGATCTGCACAGCCAACTAGGAAGTTGTTGCCCGGGCCTTGCACGATGCTGGTGGGCATGCAGTTGGGCATAGGAAACGTGTTTTCGACAAATGGACCGTTCGGACTGCCAAGATTTGGATTGATCACATCTACGGTCCCGACCGTGAGAGCTGTGGGGCTGGCATCGGAGTTCGTGACCAGGAAGCGACCGGAGTTAGGATTGAATGCCGATCCGCCTATACCAGCAATCGAAGTCGCTCCCACGCAGCCAGCACCCGGAGGCGCCTGGCTCGCACAGTATGATCCATCCGGATTGATCAATGGGCCGTGGTGGCAAGGTTTGTCGGGGCCGAGAATATTTACGCCGCCTCCGTGACCAGTAACACCTGAGAGCGCTGTCGTCGATGGATCTGGACAGGGGAAAGCCCCTCCACCGTTCAGCCCACCGTCGTCAATAACTACGTTCACGTCGTTTTGGGCGGCACCGTCGTAGTAGATCTGCCCCAAGACGCAAGTCGGCGGATTGACCGGTCCTGCGGCGGGTGTTGTGCTTCCCTGACCGGTGCCGACTAGCGGCGGGCCGTACGGCGTCGTGGGCACGGCTGGCAAGCAATGGTCAGTCGGGAAACTCGCAGCTGTACCAGTCGGGCTCACGATGCCGGTTACGTCGATCAATGTAACGAAAGGGAATCCGGGATCGCCATTGGCTACAAGCAGAATTGTTCTCCCGTTAACTACTCCGATCGACATCTCATCTGAGCGCAGGTCGCCACAGGTCGCATCGGAGAATGCCCGGCCATTGGCAGAGGCCACGCAGGGCGCAATGCCATTCGGGCCGTCGTAGTCGGCTGAAACGCCAGTTGGGAATTCCGCGATCACTGTGGGGCCTGGTGGAAGAGTGGTAGCGGTAGGACTGAACGTCGTTGTAGTGAGGTCGAACGCAACTACGCTCGCGCTGCCATTGCCGACGAAAAGAGTCTTGTTATCGGGACTCAAAGCCTCGCCATCGGGAGCCGAGAGAGGATTCACGCCGTTGGCGCGCGCGGCGCAGCACTGCGCACCGGGAAAGCCGCCGAACAGATTGTTGGCACCAAAACCGGGGATATGAAAGTTTAGTGTGCGGCAGCCAAAACGCGTCCAATTTCCGGCCTCACTCACGATGGGAGGAATGAATTGTGTACCCGTCGTGGCACAGGAACTGGCGGTGACTCCGCCGCCGGCCACGCCGTTGGCGCCAGAGAAGAAATTCACGGCAACATCTACTTGCGTGTCGAACACCGCCACGTCTAGGCCGATGCGGTCGGAGACAAAGAAGCGGTGGTTCGTGGAATCAACGAGGCTGATGTCGAACGAGTTGAACGGACCGCCAGGTTCGCCGGTTGGATTGTGCTCTGGCACCGGCATGATGTCGATGACGGCATAGCCATCGGCAGTCGTGGTACCGCACACGGGGCAGTTCCCCACGCCCGCGCAGCCACTCATGATCACAAACAACGCGGTGAGAAGAATGGTCAACAGAATTCTCGATCGCATCGAATCTCCTCCTTGCAGTCTCCGTTATGCCCAGGCACTGTCGGCCTGGATTGAACCAACGCCCCACGGCGTTCTACGCCGCCCAACGAATCCCTAGAATCTGAACTGCAAGCGCTGTAATACCACGTAAAAGTTTTGCGGTTCCTGCCCGGTCACGCTGGGCTGTTTCAGTTGATCGATGCCCACGTTGAGCATGTAGCGAACCCAGTAGTTCGGATACCAGTTAACGCCGAATGTGATTTCATCTGTGTGATAGTTGTAGGTCGGCACGAAGCCGGGGGTGAATGGATTCGGGAAGTTCGCTCCGGGCGCGTTCGCCTGAATGCCGGTGTAACGCACTGCAACTTCCCATGCGCCTAATCCGCGCCCCTTGCCGCCGGGAGTATCCGGTCCGAAAAGCGGATTCTTCACGCGTGGCGTGCCGTTTTCAGGACGCTTTTCGCCGGTCAGCAAATAGGTGCCGCCCACATTCCATGCTTTGGCGCCGACGCCCGGGATGGTGAAGAATCCCAGGCCGTCGGTCTGCTCCGAACCGACACCCCAACGCTGTTCCTGCATCTGGACATACTCTCCGCGCAGCGCCAGCGGTCCTTCGAGATAAGTAAATTCGCCCTCATAACGCTCGATGGGGCCGTTGATTCTGAGCTGCGGGAAAAATGTGTAGGTTGCATCGGGAAGCGCACCGCTGAAGCTCACATCGTTGGAAAGACCTCGGGAACGCGAATGGTCGATTGATCCGCCGAACGCGAGTTGCTTTAGCAGGTCATTCTTGCCTTTGCGGAAGGGGTAGAAGCGTAAGCGCCCGACGAAATCCGGCTCGTTCGTCACATTGTTGGTGACTCCACCTCTGCCGTTAAAAGCTCCCGCCCACCACTGCACCACACCGCCGGAAATGTCCCCGTGCAGGGCGATACCAGGACTGCGAAAGGCAGTGACTGCCGATGGATAAAGGAGCGACTGGAAGCCGCGCTCCACGAAATCGAGGTTAGTGGCGCCAATGCCCGTTTCTTGTGCGAAGGGTTCTTTGAACTGGCCAGCCTGGAACTGGAATTCTGGTCTGATGCGGACGTTGAGATAAGCATCGCGGACGATCGCGCCGGTCGTGGAGTTGGCGTCAGTCAACAGCGCGAAGTCAAAATGCGAACCGTAGTTGCCCTGGAAACCAAAGCGAGCGCGGCGAATAAGGAACGTGTCTGAAGGAGCGCCATCGCCTTTGTAGGCGCGATAGTCCGAATCAAGATAGCCATAAGGACTGATACTGAACTGGCCATCGGGGCTGCGGATGTAGAAGTGCTCGCCGCTCCATCCGGCGGTCAACGGCGGTGCCGCGTCTTTCTTAGGAGCAGCAGCGGCCTGAGCTGCCTTCTGCTGCTCCACCAACGCCTCGATCGCCGGATCTGGCTCGTGCAGAACGGCGTCTGACAGATGAGCATTGTTTGTGCCAGCGTTGTTTGTTGGCTGCCATGCAGGTGCAGACGATGTGTCAGCCACCGGCGTGACCTGCGCGCCGCCGGTCGCCGGGCTGGAGGCAATCGGGGCGGTCTTCTCCTGTGCATGGTCCTGCGCCTGGGCGAGCTTTTCGACCAATGCCTTCAGCTCTTCGATAGTTTGCCGTTGCGCCCGGACTTCGTTGCGCAACTCGTCCACCTCAGCCTTGCTTGCGGCTGCGGAGCCGGATGTGCCGCCATCGGCGGCAGGAGTCGTGCTTTGAGCGACGACGAGCGAACCGGGTGCCACGAAAATTACCAGCAGCACGAGAAGCTTTGTCAGCAGGCGCATGGGATTCTTCTCCGCAGAAGATTTGAAAAAAGGGCCGAGGGCAGGCAGACAGACAACGTGGTCTGCCCAGTTTTGCTCGGGTCGACGTTACCCGAGACTTAGTGAAGCGAAAATTATTTGATCCGGTACGCAAAGCGGACCACTTCCGCTTGGGCGGTTTACCACAAGGAAATGCAAACTGTCAAGAACCTTTACTTCAATACTGCGCGAGGCTTGATTTGGCACTGCTGTATACGGTGCCTTGCCAGCAGGCCTAAGTAACGGCCTGGGGGGCGGCTTGTGGGGACATAGCGCCGCGAGAGTGAAGGAATCCAGAGCAATTTTGAGGTTAAGAATTTAAGAATGAAAATAGCGGCTATTTGATCGTCGCCATAATGAGATTTTGGTGTACAGCACCAAGGGAGTGCTTGCCCCTAGAAAAAAACTAAGGCATTCAACAGTCGGGGTGATTACGTTTGCGACTACTTTGCGAGAAGGGTCTTGATCCCGCCGTCACAGCCAACGTGAGTGATGGAGCAACCTAGAAAGACCTAGCGTAATTTTCTGCCAGAATCTCAAAATAGCCACTACCAGATAGTGTCCTAATTTCAAATCAGATGCTACCCAGCCTCGTAGCAAATATCACGCTGCTATGCCCACCCAATGGCGTCATCCCGAGCGGAGCCGTTCTTCAGGCGGAGCGAGGGAGCTCCCGACGATTTGCGGCATCAGGCTTGTAGATGTTTTGCCAGTCCCGTGCCATGTCTTCCCATCGCGGATTCATCGATTCGATCAGAGCGATCTTCTTGCTGCGGCGCCAGCCTTTGATTTCTTTTTCGCGTGCGATTGCCGCATCGGGATAGTAGAACGTTTCGTAATAAACAAGCTGTGTGAGATTGTAACGGTTGGTGAAGCCGGCGACGAGTTTGTTCTTAATGTTGCCAGGCGCGGCGTCGGATATCGCCCGTGACTCCGATGTAGAGCACAGCGCCTCTTGGTCCGTTCGTCATGATATAGACAAAAAACAGCCTGGGAGTTCGCATCCTGCTGGAATACCGCTTTCAGCGGGTGGCTGTCTGTGACGAATGAACATCGGCCTGTGGATTGGGAGATCCCTCGCTCCGCCTGAACTACGGCTCCGCTCGGGATGACACCATTGGGTTGGGCACAGGTAGGCTTGATTTGAAATTAGGACACTACCACCGCAGGCCAAGCCGTGATCGCAGTCCGGAAATCAGTTAAACTGATCTTTACTTTTGATAAAGCTTTCTGGGGAAGATCCCGTCGCTCCTGACTCCGCCGGTGATGTCGTCAGGGATTCCGTAGCCTTAAAAAGAACCGTCGGTGAATTCTGAATTCGAAATCATTCTGAAAAGAGGCCAAATCTATGAGCACCACTACACTCCCCGAACCACCTACGGAACGGGCCACGAAAAGCGCAACCAAATACGTTTACTCCTTCGGCGGCGGCAAGGCCGACGGCAACGGAAAAATGAAAGATGTACTCGGCGGCAAAGGCGCCGGCCTAGCCGAGATGACCAACGCCGGATTGCCGGTTCCTCCGGGGTTCACGATTCAGACCGAGGCTTGTCGCGAGTACATGCGCGGAGGCCTGTCGGCCGACGTCGACCGGCAAATGGATGAAGCGCTGGCCAAACTCGAAGCACTGCAGGGGCAGAAGTTGGGCACGGGTGACAATCCGCTGTTGGTCAGTGTGCGCTCGGGCGCGAAATTTTCTATGCCGGGCATGATGGACACGATTCTCAATCTTGGATTGAACGATAAGAGCGTCGAGGCGCTGGCGAAGCGCACTGACAATCCCCGCTTTGCCGCGGACTCATACCGCCGGCTGATTCAGATGTTCGGCAATGTCGTGCTCGACATTGAGAAATCGGCGTTCGAGGAAGTGTTCGACGCGAAGAAGAAACAGAAGAAGGCCAAGCTCGACACCGAGCTCGATGCCAAGGCGCTCAAGGAAGTGATAGCGGAGTATAAGAAGGTCGTCAAGAAGCATGCTAAGCGCGACTTTCCGCAGGATCCGCACGAACAGCTCGTCATGGCGCGCGATGCGGTGTTCCGCTCGTGGCAGAACGATCGTGCGAAGACCTATCGCCGCATTAACAACATCGACGACATGCTCGGTACAGCTGTGAACGTGCAGGCGATGGTGTTCGGCAACCTCGGCGACACCAGTGGCACGGGTGTAGGCTTCACACGCAATCCCGCAACCGGAGTGAAAGAGTTTTATGGCGAGTTCCTGATGAACGCGCAGGGCGAAGATGTAGTTTCTGGTGTGCGTACGCCGGTACACATTTCTGAACTGCATAAGATCATGCCGAATGTGTACGACCAACTGCGCGACATCACGACACGACTGGAACAACATTACAAAGACATGCAGGATTTCGAGTTCACCATCCAGGACGGCAAGCTCTACATGCTGCAGACGCGCAATGGCAAACGTACGGGCCGCGCTGCCGTCAGAGTTGCGATTGAGATGGTGGAAGAAGGCTTGATCAATGAGAACGAGGCGATTTTCCGCGTCGACCCCAATCAGTTGTACGACTTCCTGGTGCCGACACTCGATGAGAAGAGCACAAAGGTAGAAGTGCTGGCGACTGGGTTACCGGCTTCTCCGGGCGCAGCTGTGGGGCAGATAGTTTTTACTGCGGACGATGCGGTTGAAAAGGCCGGTCACGGAGACAAGAAGAATCCCGTGATTCTGGTGCGGGCTGAAACGACACCGGAGGACATTCATGGAATGGAAGTGGCCGCGGGCATTCTTACATCGCGAGGCGGCATGACCAGCCATGCAGCCGTCGTAACGCGCGGCATGGGCAAGTGCTGCGTGGCGGGTGCGGGCGACATCGAAGTCAACGAACGAAACCGTGAGATGCGCGTAAAAGGGCAGGTATTCCACGAGGGTGACTGGATTTCCCTCGATGGAACGACCGGCCGCGTCATTAAAGGAAAACTCAACACGTTGGCTGCGTCAGCCGAAAACGAAGAACTGAAGAAGCTGATGGGATGGGCCGAACCTTTCCGCAAGATCGGCGTGCGCGCCAACGCTGACATTCCACGCGATGCCATCCAAGCGAAGGCATTTGGGGCCGAAGGGATTGGCTTGTGCCGCACCGAGCATATGTTCTTTGCGCCGGATCGCATTCCGCATATGCGGGCGATGATTCTGGCCGACAACGAAAAAGATCGTCGAACGGCTCTCAAGAAGTTGCTGCCCTACCAGCGGAAGGATTTCGAAGGATTGTTCAAAGCGATGGCGGGACTGCCGGTGACCATCCGTCTGCTCGATCCGCCGTTGCATGAATTTTTGCCCAAGCGCGAGAAGCTGATGGTCGACCTCGCAACATTCTCGAAGGCGACTACGGCGCAGAAAAAAGCTCTAGTCGCGGAATATCGTGAGTACGGCGCGAAGAAAGCCGGCGACCTCAACAAAATTCTCTCTGAATTGCTGCGGCGCGTGGAAGAGTTGCACGAGTTCAATCCCATGCTCGGGCATCGCGGCTGCCGGTTGGGCATCACCTATCCGGAGATCACCGAGATGCAGGCGCAGGCTATTTTTGAAGCGGCCGTGGCTTGCGAAAAAGCAGGCATCAAGACGCACGCGGAAGTGATGATCCCGCTGATTTCGACGGTGAAGGAAATGTCGAATCAGGGAGCGATCGTGCGCCGCGTGGCCGACGAAGTGTTCAAAGAGAAGGGCAAAACAGTGCACTACCTCGTCGGAACGATGATCGAGCTGCCACGCGCCTGCCTGATCGCCGACGAGATCGCCAAGGAAGCGGAATTCTTCTCGTTTGGCACCAACGATTTGACACAAACCACATTCGGCTTCTCGCGCGACGACATTAACAAAGTGCTTCCAACGTATCTCGCGGAGGGAATTTTGAAGCAGGACCCCTTTGCCGTGATCGATCGTGATGGTGTCGGTGAACTGGTACGCATCGGCATCGAGCGCGGGCGCCGCACGCGTCCTAAACTTGAAGTCGGCATCTGCGGCGAGCACGGCGGAGAGCCATCTTCGGTGGAATTCTGCCATCAGGTCGGCATGGACTACGTGGCGTGTTCACCGTTTCGCGTGTTAACCGCGCGCCTGGCCGCAGCGCAGGCGGGCGCCAGCGATCAGCTGAAGACCGAAGGCGGCAGAACCAAGTAAAACCTTGACCACAGAGGGACACAGAGGATTCTCCGTGTTCCTCTGTGACCTCTATGGCAGATCGATTTTTCATTTCGCGCCCGATTCGAAAGGTGCGTTCATAAGTTTTGCTAATCGAATTGATCAACAAAATTAACTTGACTACTGTAATTCTGAAGTATCAACTCCCAAACTATTCTTCGTTACACAGTGACCGTGGTTCGTCATCTCACCACAGTTTGAATCTGCTTCTGGAAAGATAATGAGGCCTTTATGAGCACCACATCGCAATCTACGCATGCGCAAGATTTGATTGCTCCGCTCGCGCCGCCGAACCGCTATCTGTTCGGTCCCGGCCCAACGATGGTCGATCCGCGTGTCTATAAAGCGCTGGCCAAGCCGATCGTCGGGCATCTCGATCCCTATTTCATCCAGGTGATGCAGGATGTGCAGGAGTTGCTGAAGACTGTCTTCGGAACCAAGGTCGGCTCCACGCTGGTGATTTCTGGCACGGGCAGCGCCGGTATGGAAGCTGCGGTCACGAACTTTGTGGAACCTGGGTCGAAGTTCGCCGTTTTCGCGAACGGATATTTTTCCGATCGGCTCGCCGAAATGGCCAAGCGCAACGTCGCGAATGTTGTGCGATTCGAGAAAGCGTGGGGAGAAACTTTCAGCGACATAGAGGCAGCGGATTTCATTCGCCGTGAGAAACCGAACGTAGTGGGATATGTTCATGCCGAAACATCCACAGGCGCATTGCAATCCGGCGATTCGATTTGCGCCGCCGCGCACGACGCTGGTGCGTTAGTGATTGCTGACTGCGTGACTTCGCTCGGCGGATTGCCGGTTGAATTCGACCACACCGGAATTGACATCGCGTATAGCTGTTCCCAAAAAGGGTTGAGCTGCCCTCCGGGGCTGTCACCTCTGGCGCTTTCGCAGTGTGCGATGGAGTGGTTGAAAAGTCGTACATCATCTCCGCGCAGCTGGTATCTCGACCTCAAGCTGATTCACGATTACTCGACAGTCTCGCATCGATATCACCACACCGCTCCGATTTCCATGTTTTACGCTTTGCGCGAAGCGCTGCTTGTGATTGCGGACGAGGGAGTCGAGAATCGTTTTGAGCGGCATCGCCGATCTCACAAATTTTTCGTCGAGCAGATCGAGAAGATGGGACTGCGCATGCACGTTCCTGCCGAGCACCGGGTTCCAACCTTGAACACTGTGGTTGTGCCGAGTGGAGTCGATGACGGGAAGGTGCGCAAACGGCTTCTTGATGGTCCGGGCATCGAAATCGCGGGTGGCTTCGGACCTCTTGCTGGCAAGATTTTTCGGATCGGGTTGATGGGACCGCTCGCGACAGAAGAGAACTTGCGGTTCTTCCTCGATGAATTCAAGACGGCGCTGACAGCGGAAGGTTATCGAAGCTAGATCGGCCATCACCAGGCACTCAGAGCGCCACAAAACCGGCGCCCGACAGTATTCACCTGGCAACAATCTATGACCCTCAAGTCCGTACAGACGCTGCTCGACGTCCTGCATTTTGCGGACAGTCACGTGGCTATCGCTGTCCCTGAACTTGAGGTCGTCATCACCTACGATTCTCTGCGACAGCAAGTGCTGGCCATGGCCGACGGTCTGGCGTCCGCCGGAATTCGCCGCGGAGACCGCGTCGCCATCGTCATGCCTAACGGTTTGCCGGCGATTGTGAGCTTTCTCGCTGCCTCTGTCGCGGGAACGGCTGCTCCTCTAAATCCGGCGTATCCGTACGAAGAATTCGTTTTTTTCCTGCGCGACACGGACGCTCGCCTGATGCTGTGCCCGCCGGTGGGCCCGGCTTTCGCGCGCAGCGCGGCCGCCGATCTGAAGATCCGCGTGATGCCCGTGGGCATGACCGACAAGGGAGTTGTGCACCTGTGGGACGCTCCGACCGGCACAAAAGCTACTGAGCCCGCCGCAGACGACATTGCGCTCGTCCTACACACTAGCGGAAGCACAGGCCGGCCGAAGCGCGTTCCCTTGCGGCATTTCAATCTTGCCATCTCGGCGGCGAACATCGCCAATACCTACGCACTCTCGGCGGAAGATATTTCTCTTTGCATCATGCCGCTGTTTCACATTCACGGACTGATCGGCTCAGCAATGTCGACGCTGCTCTCGGGCGGCACACTCGTGGTTCCGACGAAATTCAATGCGCTCTCGTTCTGGCGAACCGTGCGCGATCATCGAGTGACCTGGTTTTCAGGAGTGCCGACAATGCATCAAGTGCTGCTGGCGCGCGCCCACGACAAGCCGGTCGAGGCAGAAACCCTGCGTTTTATCCGGTCCTGCAGCGCACCGCTGTCGCCGGAATTGATTCACAAGATCGAGAATCTCTTTGGCGTACCGTTCGTGGAAGCCTATGGTATGACCGAAGCCGCACATCAGATGACGTCGAATCCTCTGCCGCCGCGATATCGCAAGGCCGGATCTGTGGGTGTGGGCGCCGGGATCCGCATCAGCGTCATGGACAAAGACGGCAACGAACTCAGCACCAATCAGCGAGGAGAAATCGTCATTCAGGGAGCGAGCGTTTTTCGCGGATATGAAAACAATCCCGAGGCCAATACCCGTGCGCTGGTGAGGGGGTGGTTTCGTACCGGCGACGAAGGGTATCTGGATGACGATTGCTACCTGCACCTGACTGGCCGCATCAAGGACATCATCATTCGTGGCGGCGAGAATGTTGCGCCTCATGAAGTCGACGAAGTTTTGCTGAAGCATCCCGCGGTCGGAGCGGCGGTTACGTTTCCATATTCGCATCCCACGCTCGGAGAGGAAGTGGCCGCCGCGGTTGTGCTGCACGAACCGAACGGCGCGACAGAAACAGCTTTGTTGAAGCATTGCCGGGGGTGGCTCGCAGAGTACAAATGCCCGAAGAAAATCTATCTGGTGCAGAGTATTCCAACGACCGCCACGGGAAAGATTCGCAGACGCGCGGTCGCAGCGGCGCTGCTAGATGAATCGCAGCTGCGGTAACTCAGGATTGGATAACCAGACTTGCAAAAATTCAAGACCAGCCGGTCCTGAAAGTAGATTATCCCTTATGAAATTTTTGGTTGCAGGAGCGGGGGCAATCGGCGCCTACATCGGGGCGCACATGACGCGAGCCGGATATGACGTCACGCTCTTCGCGCGCGGTCCGCATCTGAAAGCGATGCAGGCCAACGGCGTACACATGAAAAGCGCGGACGGTGATTTCGAAGTGCGGCCTAGAATTATTGGTTCGCTAGAGGAAGCCGGCCCCTCGGACGTGGTTTTTCTCGGCGTGAAGGCGCACAGCCTTCCGCAACTCGCGCCGCAGTTGAAGCCTGTGCTGGGGCCCGACACAACAGTCGTCAGTACACAGAATGGAATTCCGTGGTGGTACTTCCAGGGCTTAGGCGGCGAGTGGGACGGACTTCGTCTTGAGCGCATCGATCCCGGTGGAGTGATCTCCTCGGCGATCGAGGCCCGGCGTGTCGTCGGATCGATCGTTTATTTCTCCACCGAGATCTCCGAACCTGGGGTGATTCAACATACTGAGGGCAACCGCATTTCCATCGGCGAGCCCAACGGCGCTCGCTCGGACCGTTGCCGCGCGATCGCCGAGGCCCTGATCGCTTCGGGCCTGCGCTGTCCGATCACGACTCACATTCGCGAAGAAATCTGGGTGAAGATTCTCGGCAACGCCTCTTTCAATCCAGTCAGCGCGCTCACCCGCGCCACGCTGGTTCAGATGGCGCGCGATCCCGGAGTTTCGGAGGTGATTCGCGGCATCATGAAAGAGGTAGAAGCGGTCGCCCTAAAACTTGGGATGCCGTTGCCGGTTTCAATCGACCAACGCATTGCGGGCGCCGAAAAAGTGGGTGAGCACAAAACTTCCATGTTGCAGGATCTCGAAGCTGGACGTCCCATGGAACTCGAAGCACTTGTCGGCTCAGTCGTGGAGCTAGGCGAGAAAGTTGGAGTTCCCATGACTCATACGAAAACGGTATACAATTGTGCCAAACTACTCGGGCAGCAACAGTCGTCGGCTGCGCAAACTACTAAGTCTTCCTAAAATTTCATCCTGCTCCTAATTCCCGCCGAGCAGAGGTTTCGCTGATTGCCGGATACTTGACAGCGGGGGTATACTCCATGTGGTCCACTTATCGGACCACTTGGATCGAGCCTTGGCCACCACCTTAAATTCCGATTTCGCCGCCGTCCGCCGCAATAAAGTTTATGAAGATGTTGCCCGCCAGATTGAGCGCTTAATTCTCAAAAAGTTGCGCCCTGGCGACAAATTGCCTTCCGAGCGCGAACTGGCGGAACTTCTTTCTGTCAGCCGTAGTTCCATTCGAGACGCCATCCGCAGCCTGGAACTGATGGGAATGGTGGAACCGCGTCAAGGCGCGGGAACGATCGTCTGCGAAATCACTTCGAACTCGCTGGCCAATCCGCTGGCCAATGCTCTCAAACGCAAAGAAGAACTGATGGGTGAGCTGCTCGACTTTCGCAAGATCCTCGAACCACCTCTAGCTGCACGCGCGGCGACCCATGCTTCTGTCGACGAGATTTCTGAGATGGAAAGCATCTTGAAGCGTCAGAAGGAGAAGTTGCAGGGGGGCGAAAGCACAATTCCGGAAGATTCCGAATTTCACTATGCGGTGGCGATGGCCTCGGGAAACAGCGTAGTGCTGAAAGTGCTGGATATTCTGATGGACCTGCTGCGCGATACGCGGGAGCGCAGTCTTCAGATTGAAGGTCGTCCACAGAAATCGCTGGCCGCTCACGTTCGCATTCTGGAAGCGATCAAGCGTCACGATGCGGAAGCAGCAAAGGCGGCTATGCGTCGTCACATTGAAGACGTGGAAGAGATCGTATTGAAGAAGTGAACTCATAAGAACCGGGAAGTTCTTAAGGAACATGACGCGCGGTCCGTTTTCCCCCAACAAATTGGAACGGCAGGCGAACGACTCCTCGGAAGCGGCTTCCGCATCCGCGGCAGTACTCACTCTGCGTGTGGCAGAGGCGCGCGTGGAGGATGTAGGCCTTGCCGTCGCGCGATTTGCTCCTTCCGACCTGCAGCGTCTAAGGGTGCACGCGGGCGACGTAGTGAAAATTACCGGTGGCACCAGCGCCGTAGGGCGCGTCGAAGTTGGAGACGAAAGCCACGGAAGCATGATCCAGATCGACGGAACCTGCCGCAGCAACTGCAGCGCCGGACTACACGAGCAGGTGATTGTGACGCGGGTTGAGGCCGAACAAGCTGTTGCCGTTCGTTTGACGCCGATGTGGGTGGGTGCTGCGCCCGCGACGATTGCGCAGGACCGCATGGTCGAAGATCTGATCGGGGTACCTGTGATCGCGGGATGCGTCGTGCGCGTGCCCACTTTCTCCAAGGCTGTCAACTTTCAGGTCGTGCGCACGATTCCTTCCGGCACAGTCGTCATCGGCAAGCACACCGACATTCGCATCGTTGAAAGCGATCAGACTGCGGCAAAAGCCCCCGCTGTTTCGTACGAAGACATCGGCGGGCTGGAGCGTGAAGTCGCGCGGGTGCGTGAAATTGTTGAACTGCCATTGAAGTTTCCGCGAGTGTTTGAGCGGTTGGGGATTCTCGCGCCAAAGGGTGTGTTGCTGTACGGTCCGCCGGGAACGGGCAAGACTTTGCTCGCCCGCGCTGTCGCCGCCGAAAGCCGCGTGCATTTCATTCACCTCAACGGCCCTGAGATCATGCGGAAGTTCTACGGCGAAAGCGAGGCCAAGCTGCGCGAGGTTTTCGAGGAGGCAGCGCGTCGAGCGCCCGCAATTCTCTTCATCGACGAGATCGACGCTGTTGCGCCGAAGCGCGCCGAAGTAAGCGGCGAAGTCGAGAAGCGTGTCGTGGCGCAGCTTCTCAGCCTGATGGATGGCTTTGTCGCGCGCGGGCAGGTCGTGGTGATCGGGGCCACTAATATTCCTGAGGTACTAGACCCGGCTCTGCGGCGTCCCGGCCGCTTCGATCGCGAAATCGAAATCGGCGTGCCTAACAGTCAGGCGCGACTGCAAATTCTGAAGATTCATACCCGCGCCATGCCGCTCGCGCCGGATGTCGATCTGAAGGAAATTGCTGAACACTCGCACGGCTTCGTGGGAGCGGACCTCGAAGCGTTGGCGCAGGAAGTCGGAATGATCGCGCTGCGCAGGTTTCTTGCTGCCTGCCCGCTGGAAAGCGATGCATCAGCGTCAGCCGATTTAGCTTCATTGCAGGTTACGAGGGAAGATTTCCTCGCCGGTTTGAAAGAAGTCGAGCCGAGTGCCACGCGCGAGTTCTTTATTGAGAAGAGTTCATCGACATTTGCTTCTTTGGCAGGTCTTGACGAAATCAAGCGCCTGCTGGATGCCGTCATTGAGCACTCGCACATGCGTCCTGAGATCTACGAGCAGGTAGGATTGACGGCGCCGCGCGGCATCTTGCTGGTCGGCCCGTCGGGAACGGGAAAAACTGCGATGGCCCGTGCGCTTTCGGGCGAGAAGCAACTCCCGCTGATCGCGATTGACGGTCCGCAGCTGTATTCGAAGTGGCTTGGCGAATCGGAGCGAGCGCTGCGGGAAGTTTTCAAGAAAGCGCGACGGGCGGCACCCTGCATTCTGTTTTTCGACACGATCGATGCGCTCGCGCCAAGATTCGGCGGCGATCAGTTCGGCAGCGACATCAATCAGCGAATTCTCAGCCAGCTTCTGCGCGAGATCGACAACCTGCGCGATGTGAAAGATGTCGTTCTTCTGACGGCGACGAATCGCCCGGAGCGCATCGAGCCTGCGCTGTTGCGCAGCGGACGCTTCGATTACATGCTCCCGTTTGCGAAGCCGGACGTTGCCGAGCGCGCGGCCATCATGCGCCTTTATTGTCGCCAGGTTCCGGTCGCGGCGGATGTCGACTTTGACAATTTTGCACAACAGATGGAGGGTTTCACCGGCGCCGACATCGAAAGCCTGTGCAAGAAGGCGGCGCTCTCGGCGATCGTTGATTTTCAGAATGGTGCTCGTAAAGCACCGTTCGCCGTGCTGCGCAGCGATTTCGAAACGATCATTGAGTCTTATTTGAAGAGTACAACCGCAATTGAACCAAGCCAACACTCACTGACGAGGCCATTATGAGTTACACCGAACTTACCGTTTGGACGCGCGGCATCATCATGGACAAAGAGGGCCGCGACATCGTCAACTCCGTTTCCGCTTCGGCGCGCATCGAGGGCAAGTACGCGCAGGCGATGGAGAACTACGTCGACAATCCCGATCGCACGAACGCGCCGACGCGCAAGTATTGCCGCGTCAGCGGCACGATCCTCGAGAACGAGCTCACGTACGAGAACGAGCATCCCAACATCGTCGTGCTGGTCGAAGGCACCATGGTCAAGGGCTGGGATTACATGCGCGGCATGCCCCCCGGCGGCACGCTGATCATCAACACACAGTATTCGCCGGAATACATGATTCGCTTTGTTCCTGGCCCGGAGCGGCTGGCGCAACTGGTTTGCATAGACGCTGCCAAGCTGGCGCAGCACAAGTGGCTTTACTACCGGCTCGGCGAGCTCGGCCTCGACCGTCTTTCGACCGAAGGCGCTGCCGAGCGCAGCAAGCTGGTCGCGCCCGATATTGCGGCTCCGCTGATCGCGGCGGTGGTCAAGACCACGGGCATCGTCAAGATGAAAACGATTGAGCCCATGATCGCGAACAAAAACGCATTTGATATGGCACTCGATGAAATGAAAATCATGCAGCTGAACCCAGTCACAGCTTAGGAAGGACTCATGTCGACTAAAGGCACACGCATTCCTGAATGGCTTACCGTACCCTTCGCGGGCATCACACCCGCTCCCTCGCAGGACAAGGGACAGAACCTGTTTCCGACCGGCAACTGGCGCGCGATTCGCCCCGTCTACCGCGACAAGTTACCACCCTGCAACAACGCCTGCGGGACGAACGAAAAAATTCAGGGCTATCTCGACCTGGTGAAGCGCGGCAAGTATCTCGATGCCTATGCGCTGATCAAAGAAGACATGCCATTCCCGTCTGTGACCGGGCGCGTGTGTTACCACCCGTGCGAGCAGGCCTGCAATCGCGGTAAATACGACGAAGCCATCTCGATCCGCGCGGTCGAGCGTTTTCTCGGCGACCTCGGCCAGTCGCTGAAGCAGGACGTCGTGAAACCCGGAAAGCACAACGGCAAGAAAGTCGCCGTGGTCGGATCGGGCCCTGCCGGACACAGCGCCGCGTATCAACTGGCGCGGCTCGGCTACAAAGTGACGATCCTGGAAAAATCTCCCAAGGCCGGTGGACTGAATCGCGGCGGCATTCCCGACTGGGTGCTTCCGCAGCACGTGCTTGATCGCGAGATCGAACGCCTAGTCGAACTCGGGATCACGATCAAGACTAATACGGAAGTCGGCAAAGACGTCAGTTTCGACGACTTGAAAAAGAATTACGACGCGTGTGTGCTGGCAGTCGGCCTGACCGAACCCAACAGCGTCAGAGCCGAAGGCGAGAACAAGGAAGGCGTGCTGTATGGCTTGCCGTTCCTGCGTGACATCGGCATGGGAACTTCGAAGGTAAAGGTCGGGGCTCGCGTCGCAGTCATCGGCGGCGGAAACACTGCCATCGACTGCGCCCGCGAAGCGCTGCGGCAAGGCGCGGTTGAAGTCACGATGATCACGGTCGAGGCCAATGACAAGGAAATGCCCGCCTCGCCCGAAGATCTCCACGACATGCTCGAAGAAGGCGTCGAACTTCTGCATGGGCGCGCGGTGACGGCCGTGCTCGGCGACGGTAAGGCAGAAGCTCTGCAACTGCATCCGGCGAAGTTCTCAGGTGCAATCAATGCTTCACCGATTAACATCGATCGCAATGCGCCCGCAGAGAAATTCGCTGTCGACAACGTAATCATCGCGATCGGCCAGCATGCCTCGCTCGGCTGGCTGCCGCAGGAATTCAAGAACGAACGCGGCACGATCAAAATGGACCGTTTCGGACGCCTCGGCGATACGAACTTTTTCGCCGCCGGCGACATCGCCCAATTTGGTTCCGGCACGCAACTGATGGTTGTCAACGCAGTCGGCGACGGCAAGCGCGTGGCGTTCAATCTGGACAAAGCACTGCGTGGAGAAGAATTGCAGCCGCGCACCATCGCTATCGACGTCATCATGGATCTGAACCGCATGAACATGACGTACTTCCCACACTTCCCGCGCGTGCATCAGGGGATGCTCAATCCCAACTCTCGGAAGAAGTCGCAGGACGAAGTCATTCAGGCGTTCTCGGAAGAACAGGCGGTCGAGGAAGCCGGGCGCTGCTTCAGCTGCGGCACCTGCAACGCGTGCGACAACTGCTACCTCGTGTGTCCCGAGCCGTGCATCGCGCGACCGGAGCGCTCGAACGGCCTGTACAAGATTCTGGTTGACTACTGCAAAGGATGCCGCGTGTGTATCGAAGAGTGTCCGACAGGCTGCCTTGAAGGCGTGCCCGAACTCGACTTCGATACCGGCGTGGTGCGCATGGATACAGCATTCGCCATCACACCTGGACTGCACGGACGGCAGGCACAGGAATTGGTGAATCTAGGAAGCCGGCCGGCAAAAGATATTTTGTAACGATATTAACGACATTGAGAACTGGAGCGGGATCATGGCAACAGCTGCATTGAAAAAGAAAAATGTGCGGATCAACGGCTGCGTCGCTTCGGCACAGGCCGCCAAGTACGCCGATGTCGACGTGATCGCGGCCTATCCGATCCGCCCATACACGGCGACGATGATGGCGTTGGCCCAGATGGTCGCCAATGGTGAGCTCGACGCCGAATACATCGTGGCCGACAGCGAACACTCGCAATTGAGCATCGCGCACGGCGCGGCTTCGTGCGGCGCGCGGGTGTTTACCGGCAGTTCGGGCGTGGGCGTGCAGTTCGCCTACGAGCTTTATTCGCCGATCTCCGGCAGTCGCATGCCGGTGCAGATGATGATCGCCGACCGCACGCTCGACCCGCCTGGAGATTTTGGCTCCGAGCACACTGAGGCGCTTTCGACGCGCGATATGGGCTGGATCATGGGCTGGTCGTGCGATGCGCAGGAGGCCTTCGACAATCACCTGATCGCCTATCGCATCGGCGAAGATCCGCGTGTGCTGTTGCCGCAGATGGTCTGCCAAGACGGCTTCTTCGTCTCGCACATTACCGGCGACGTCGAGTTGCCCGACAGCGGTCAGGTCAAAGAATACCTGCCGCCATACAAGCATCCGTATCCGCTTGATCCCCGGCGTCCGGTGTCGCATGGCCCGCAGATCATGCCCGAGCAGGGCCCACCGCTGCAGTTGGAACGGGCTCGCGCCATGGAAGAATCGATGGCGGTGATTGAGCAGGCGCACGAGGAATTCGCGAAGATCTTCGGCAGAAAATATGATCCCTGGGTCGAAGAATATAAGACCGATGACGCCGAAGTCGTCTTTTTCGTGCAGGGCGCTCACGCGGTGACAGCGCGGTTCGCGATTCAGCACATGCGCGAAAAAGGATTGAAGGTTGGCATGGCGCGGCTGCGAACTATCCGGCCATATCCCACCGATCGAGTGCAGGAGATTCTCAGCAAGTTCAAAGTGGTCGGCGTCATCGAGACCAATATGGGTCTCGGTAGCGTGAGCAGCGGCGGGTCGCTTTATGCCGAAGTTTGCGCGGCTCTCTACGAGAGCCAGAAGCGCCCGCTCGTCATGTCATTCATGGCGGGCATGGGCGGCGAAGCCATTGTGTTGAAAGAGTTCTACTGGATGACAGAAAAGATGATCAAGGCGCAGAAGGAAGGCAAGATCGAAAAGCGCACGCATTGGGTTGGGTTTGAAGAGTAGGCATAATAAAGATTCTGGAGAAACGGACATGGCAACCATCGAAGTGCAGCGGCAAGTCTTGCCGATTCTGGGCAGCCCCAATCAGGGCGCGCGTTTCTATAACCCCGATCTACCGGCGTCGGAGCCATTCGTTCCCGGCCATCGCACATGTGCGGGCTGTGGGCCGTCGATCCAGTACCGGATGACGAGCAAGGCCTCGGGCGATAACACGATTCTCGTTGGACCAACGGGGTGCATGTACGTTGCCAACAGCTCGTACCTATGCACGCCCTACAACGTGCCGTGGGCGCACACGCAGATTGGCAGCGCGGGCAGCTTCACCGCCGGCGTGGCTGCGGCGTATGAAGCCATGATCCGTAAGGGCAAGTGGAAGGGACAATATCCGAACATCATCTGTGAGGCGGGCGACGGCAGCGCCTCCGATATCGGTCTCGCCTCGATCTCCGGCGCGCTCTATCGCAATCACGACTGCCTGATCATCTGCTACGACAACGAACAGTATGCGAACACCGGTATCCAAGCGTCGTCCCGCACACCATACGGCGGCATGACGACCTTCTCACCTCCGGGGCCTGAAGTTCCCGAAGGAAAGAAACTTTATCCAAAAGATCTCGCCCGCATGATGGCCGCAGGCCATCCGCATTGCTATGTTGCGACGGCGAGCGTGGGCTACCCGATTGATCTTATGAACAAGGTCCGCAAGGGACTGAACCACAAAGGCGCTGCCTATCTGATGATCTACACGCCCTGCCAGAAGGGTTTCGTCTACGAAACGCCGCGATCGATCGATCTTGGCCGACTCGTAGTTGAGTGCGGTCTGTATCCAATGTGGGAGTGGATTCCGGAGAAGCGAGCCTACGATTACAGCTTCCGCCCAGCGAGCATGCGGCCGGTGTCCGACTATCTAAAGTTGCAGGGACGTTTCGGTCACCTCCACGCTGAGCACATCGCCAACCTGCAGAAGTTTGCCAATGAGCAATGGGAGATGATGGGCGTCGAGCTTCCGGAGGCTTTGGTCCAGGCAGCGGACGCGAAGAATCTGACGAACATGGCGGCGGCAGCGGAAGCCGAGGCCATTGCGGAGACCGTATGAGCACACCGAATATTCCGGCTATTCCCGCTGCAGAGCAGGAAAGCTACATTGTCAGTGAAGGCAAGAAGCGCGGATCGACCCGCGACGTACGCCCGGAAGCGGCATTCGACAAGCATTACACCGTGCTGCGCGTACATGCCGGCGACGCCATCGTGACCGACAACTGGCACACTAACGAAGTGTTGAGCCACGCCAAGGCCAACTTCGAGGGTGTCACATTCGTTATGCGCACGCTCGAAGCCTGGGGCGTGATGATCGAGAACGATCGCCGCGGTTATTACACGGCGGGCGGCCGAATCTGGGTGCTCGACTTGGAGCAATGCGCTGGTAAGAAGCCACGGCTGCCGGGCACGCCGAGCAAAGCGTAGGCCGCACACAATTGCGCGTCCTGCTCATCGACGACACGCCGGAGATTGCCGAGCTTCTGAGCTTCGCCTTGCGCGACCTCGGCCACGAAGTTATAGCCGAGGGCTATACGGATGCCGTCAATGAGTTGATCGCCGAGCACCGCGCAGACGCGCTCGTACTCGATTGCTCTTCCTACGAGATGAGCGAGGGGCTCTTCGACATCGTGCGCCACCACCCGAATCACGCTGAGTTCCCTGTCGTCATCATCACCGATACACCTGAAGTCGCCGACCCAAGCCTTGAATCGCGAAATGCGCAGAAAGTGCTGCTGATCCCGAAGCCGTTCACAGCATCGCAGGTAGCACGGGCGCTGGGAGATCTCATCAAGTAAGCCCTGGGAGCATGCACCATGTGGAGCATGGATGACTGGGAGTACGTTGAGCGCGAAGTTGTCACCGACCCTAAGGGGCGGAAATGGACTGTCGCGCTGATGGACGTGCTGGGACAGAAAGGCGATCCGGACAGGCCCGATGCGCTGCTCGAAATGCAATATTCTTCAGGCCGCTATTTCACGCTCATCTATTCGGCCGAGGGCGGATTGCAGAGAGAACGAGGTCACATTTCGCTGGAAGTAGCAACGGAAGCATATAGGGATCTCTTAGCAGCTGTAATGGGTGGGACGCTCGATCCTACGCAGCCGGTGTTTCGAGAGAACTTAGAAGAGTGAGGAACGTCCGCGACATTTCATGTAGGGACAGCCGCCCTCGGATGTCCGGCGGAGCGAAGCTCCGCTTTTTACCGTCCCGGATTCAAATCCCTCATCACGACATTGAGCACGTGGCCTGCCCGTCGTGCGTCCTGCTCTGTCACCGCATTTACCTTGCTTGCAACTTGATCGCGATACGTCCACGCCACTGCTGGCATGCGCGTCCAGCCGCCACGAATCAATCCGGCTCTCTCCGCAACAGTTAGCCTTGTCTCGAACGACCAATCGGCGATCTTTCCTGCTGGCGCACCTGAGGTAGCCAGTGCAGCTAGTTCTTTGTGTTCGAGCGCATCGGTAACGATCGCCTCAAGGATTCCGCACGAAGTTTGCAGTGCATTCGCATGTAGCCCGTTTTCCAGCGCTCTCTTACTCTCGATGTATGACTGTTCGAGCACCAGTCGAAGTCCGGCATTATGAACAAAATCAAATCGCCTAGGTGCTGGCACCACCGTCGAGGCGAATGCGATTGTGTCGGTGTCGGCTCGCGACAGCGATTCAACAGCATGCTCCAGCACATCGACTAGCCGCTTGACGATTTCATCCGCCGCAGCTTCTTCTGCGGCTCCGCCATCGGCTGAGCGCAATAGGAATGCTTCGCTGAAGGCTCGTGCAAGCCAATGAGCCTTGCTGCCTCCGGAAAGTTCATTTACTGCAACACCGACATCTTGCTGCCAGAGACGGGTCGCCATGATCACAGAACCGTCCGCAGGATTGGTTGCCAGAGCATTACCTAGTTCACGACCTCGGCGGATCAGGTCAGCGAGGCGGGCAAGATAAGTTTCTATTTGAGCTTGGAGGGTTTCATCCATTTAGAAAAAGCCTAGCTCGAAGCACAGAGCAGAATAAAATCGTTCTAGAAAGGGTTAGAACTTCCTTATTCACAGTCGATTACGCTTGCAGTCTAAGGCAAAAACATCCGTAATCGAGGGCATTTTCTCCTTGTTTTCGCCCGTAATCTCATTGATTTACTTGAATATTCGGCTCTTGACAGGCTAGTTCGCCAGTGCTAAATTCTTTTCCCGCAAAGTGGTTCGATGACTGGACCAGTGTAGCATAGGCCGCTGATTCGGCCTTTTTCCGAGTCGGCAAGTAAATTGTTAACGTCCACCACCCTGTTGTGGAGGGAAATACATGGCCACACAAGCTTCCTCCCTGATTCACCCGTCACGCATCATCAATCGTTGGGGCCAACTCGTCGCCGGCATCATTGCAATGATGGCGATCGCGAATCTCCAATACGCTTGGACCCTTTTCACCAAACCGATGCAGAGTCATCTGCATGTCTCTCTCACCGTCATCCAGGGGATCTTCAGCGCCTTCATCCTGGCTGAGACCTGGTTAGTTCCGTTTGAAGGCTATCTGGTCGACAGAATAGGTCCGCGCCTGATGCTCGGTGTCGGCGGCATCTTGGTTGGCTTGGGCTGGATTCTTTCGGGACGAGCCGAAACCCTGACCGGTGTGTACGTGTGGTACGCCATCGTCGGTGGCATCGGTGCGGGCATCGTTTACGGTGGCACCATCGGAAACGTACTGAAGTGGTTCCCCGACCACCGCGGTCTTTGTGTAGGTCTTACCGCTGGCGCTTACGGCATCGGAACGGCGCTCACCGTGGCGCCGATCGACAAGATGATCAAAGCCACCAATTACCAGCACACACTTATTTATTGGGGCATTATCCAGGGCGTGGTGGTGATCTGCATGGCGCTTTTGCTGGCGAAACCGCCTGAGGGATGGACTCCTCCGAACTGGAAGGAGAAAGAGGCCAAAATCAAAGAGCACGTGCGCAGTTCGGCTCGCGACATGACTCCGTGGGAGATGCTGAAGCAGCCTTCCTTCTATGTCATCTATTTGATGATGACCATGCTGTCGTTCGGAGGGCTGGTTGTAACTGCCCAACTCAATCCGATGGCTGTCACTTATCATGTCGACAAAGTTGTCGTTGCTTTTGGCATGACTGCTCTAGTCATGGCGATAACAGTCGACCGATACCTAAATGGACTCACGCGGCCCTTCTGGGGTTGGGTATCCGACCACATCGGCAGGGAAAACACCATGTTTATCGCCTTCACACTGGAGGCGGTCGCGGTGTTCGCACTGCTCCAACTCATCAACCGCCCGGTGTGGTTCATTGCGCTCTCGGGCTTGTGCTTCTTCGCCTGGGGAGAGATTTTCTCGCTTTTCCCCTCCATCACTGGCGATCTGTTTGGCAAGAGGTGGGCAACGACTAACTACGGCCTCGTGTACACGGCCAAAGGCACTGGCGCCTTTTTTGCTGGCGTGGGCGCTGCCTGGCTGTTTGAAAAAACCGGGTCGTGGACCAAGGTATTCTGGGCCATGATCGCGTGCGATCTCATTGCAGCGTTCCTGGCACTGTTCTGGTTGAAGAGTGTAGCCAAGCGGACCATCGAGGAATCGAACGCCGCTATACCCGCGCCCAGCGTAGCCACACCGATAAAGGCAAGAGGAGTAGCCTAGATCCCCCAGTACACAATTTGATTAATACAGGCTCCCGTTCACCAGAACGGGAGCTTTTTCTTTGCAAGGATTTAGCACGAACGCGACGCAGGCCATAGGTAAATTTGCCTATAAAGGCTGACAATCGCAATTCGTTAACAGTACTAACGTAATGCTGAAAACGCCCCGAATGGCTGTATTGTCGATGAGAAAAAGTTAATCTTCAACATTGGGGCGATACCACACCTAAGCCTCGCTGCGTCAGTGACTCCTTCGCATGGCGTAGTTGCACGTCGGTGCAGCACGATCGAACTACCTGACATCGTTATTTGATTTTGAGGAGACCAATGGCAGCCAAGAAAATTCTGTTGGTTGACGACTCCAAGACGGCCTTGATGATGGAACGGGCCATCGTAGAAAAACGCACGAAATATCAGTGTGTGACCGCGAGCGATGGGTTGGAGGCCGTGACCAAAGCAAGCGACGAACACCCGGATCTCGTGCTCATGGATGTCGTCATGCCCAAGATGAATGGTTTCGAAGCCTGCAAGCAGATGCGCCAACTGCCTGCGACGCGAGAAGTACCGATCGTCCTGCTGACGACGCGCGGCGAAGAAGCATATATGGAAGCCGGGTTTCAGAGCGGCTGCAACGACTACCTCACCAAGCCAGTCAATGGCGAGGAGCTAGTCAAGCTGCTGCAGAGTTATTTAGGGGAATAGGCACAGGAAAAGACATGTCGAAACAGGCGACCTCTAAAGCGAAGCAAAAAGACTCGGGAAAGACTACTGGCTCTGCGCAGGCGAACGATCGATTTGACGCGCGCCTGGAGGCCGCACAGAAAAGGATTCGAGAAAGCGTAGGGCAGGTCGACACACTGGAAGCGATCCGCGAAATCGTCACCAATCTTTTGGGCTGTGAGGAGATTGGGTTGTTTACCGTGAAGGATGGGGATAGCGGGCTTTTGTGGTCCTTTGGAATTGACACGCAGCAGCATAGAACGCTGGACCGTTTCGACAAGTCTGCACTGAGGCATGTCATGCAAGGCGAATTGCATGTCGTACAAATGGCCTGCGAAAAGGGGGCGGATCATCCGCCGCTTCGCGTGTTTGTCCCGATTTGCCGAAATGGACGTACGGTCGCGGTTCTTGTGATGTTGAAGTTGCTGCCGCAGAAAGTCAGCTTCGACGAAGCCGACATCAATCTGGTAAAGCTGCTTTCGCACGAAACCGGCAGAGTCCTGTTTGATGGGAGTGCGAATGCATAAGCAAATCAGAAGATCCGAATTAGGGAGATCAGGATGAGCCGGAACGTTGAGAAATTCAACCCGGCGGCGCTTCCTGCAGACGTCATGAAAGGTTTCGAGCATGACGAAAAGCCGACGACTGCGCCAAAGCATTTTCTGTATCCCGGACAGATGTTCGTCTCCCGAGAGCCCGTGGTCATCACCACCATTTTGGGATCGTGTGCCGCACTTTGTCTTTGGGACAGCCGCAAGAAAATTGGGGGGATGAATCACTACCTGTTGCCCGAAGGAACGGATGAGGGACCTAATCGGCTGCGCTACGGCAACGTCGCCAATCCCGCGCTGTTGAAGGAGCTTCAGGCGATGGGCTGTGAAATTCGGGACCTGCAGGCAAAGGTTTTTGGCGGCTCCAGCGCGTTTTCGGCGAATCCACTGGAGTCTGTGGGAACAAGAAATTCTCTATTGGCCGAGGAGTTCCTCCATGATGCCGGAATTCGGTTAGTGGGGAAAGATGTGTCCGGAAAACATGGACGAAAGTTGATTTTTCAAACGCAGGATGGAGTCACGCTGATTCGGGATTTCTCAGATCAACAGTAAATAGTGTTGTCGAAAGAATTTGACTGAAAAGTTTTGGAGTGGAGTGCGATGGATTTTGACCGCGATGCAGTTCTATCGTCATTTGTAGCTGAGACCCAGGAGGGCTTGGATCTCATGGAGCAGTCGCTCCTTGCGATGGAATCCCGGTCCGGGGGCGCGGAGCTGCTGGACGATATTTTCCGTGTCGCACACACGCTTAAGGGCAACGCGACGTCGCTCGAATTCGATGACCTCAAAGATTTCGCGCACGCCATTGAAGACTTGCTCGACGTGCTTCGTGAGCAGAACACAGAAATGAGTGCCAATGCGATCTCACTGCTGTTGAAAGCGGTCGATGAGCTTCGAGCCTTAGTCGCCGCAACGGCCGCTGGAAATCCACATCTCACGCGTGAACAACAACAGCTTAAAAAGCAAATTGCCGATGAGGTGGCCGCACAGTCGCAACGAGGCACAGCACCCCAGAGCAAAGGAGAGCGCTCACTGGCTGGAACAGTTGGATCACTCCCCAGCACAGCGAGCCGCACGCTGCGCACCGATATCGACAAGCTCGACCGGATGCTGAATCTCACGGGCGAAATCGTTATCGCGCAAGGGCGTTTGCGCCGCATGATCGAAAATATCGACATCGAGACGAGACGCGAGATTCTTGAAGTTCAGGGCGAGACCGAGCGCCTTTTCCGCGACTTGCAGGATGAAGTCATGCGAGTCCGCATGGTTCCTATCGGAGCCATGCTGCGCCAGAACCTGCGCACCGTGCGCGATCTCGCCAACAGCCACAGCAAGCTGGCGCGCGTCGAAGTGACGGGAGGGGATGTAGAAGTCGACACGGCCGTACTCGAACACCTGAAAGATGCGGTGCTGCATATGATCCGTAATGCCATCGACCATGGCATCGAGACTCCGCCGGTGCGCAAGAAGCGTGGCAAGAATCCTTGCGGGCTGATCAAGATTTCAGCAGCCCATGCCGGTGGCAACGTTGTAGTTACTCTGCAGGATGATGGGGCCGGGTTGAACCGAGACAAAATTTTGCGCCGGGCAAAAGAGATGGGGTTGTTCCTGAACTCCAATCCCATCTCGGACTCGGAGCTGTATCAAGTTTTGTTCCGGCCTGGATTCTCGACTGCCGAATCAGTAACGGACCTCTCTGGGCGCGGCGTAGGTCTCGACGTAGTAAAACGCAATGTCGAAACGTTGCATGGGACCGTCGATATTTCCAGTGAGGAAAATCGCGGCACGAGCGTTACGATTCGTCTCCCGCTCACACTCGCCATCATTGATGGATTCTCTGTTCTGGCCGGCGAGGACACGTTTGTAGTTCCACAGCAGTATGTCGTTGAGTGCACGGAGCTATCCGCGGCTCATCGGCAGCAAGGGACGAGCGGCATCCTCAACCTTAGGGGAAGCGCGCTGCCCTACATACGTTTGCGCGAAGTGTTCGGCCAAGACATATCTGGCAAACCCCAAGAAATCGCGAGTAGAGAAAATGTGGTTGTCGTGAAAGTCGGCGAGTTCCTCGCGGGAATCGCGGTCGATCAGTTACTGGGCGGGATGCAAGCGGTCATCAAGCCGCTGGGCAAGGTGTTTCGCGGAATTTCAGGCATCGCAGGTTCGACCATCCTGGGCGACGGACGAGTCGGTTTGATCATCGATGTGCCGGGTCTTTTGCAAGGCATGATGCAGTCCAATATGCAAGCGCAAGTCAGTTAGAAAAAAGTTACGCGCAAGTCACTCAACGAGAGAGGTTCGGGCGATGAAAACTTGGCAGGATTGGAAAATTGGGACGAGATTGGTCGTCTTATTCGGATCATTTCTTTTGGTCACGGTGGTCATGGGAGGGATTGGGCTCGGCTGGCTTGGCCGCCTGAACGCCAATACCACGGCAGAACTGCAGCGCCGGTTCAACACCACCAGGCTGACCAATGACACCATCGCCAACTCGACCGACAACGCGCGGATCACCATGCAATTATTCGAGACCACCGATCCGGAAGCAGAAAAAAAACTGAACGAACAAAACGAGGCGATCAGCCACAACATTGGAGTAGCCGTTGCGGAGATCGAGAAGAGCTTGAGCTCGCAGCAGGAACGAGACATGTTCGAGGTGGTCACCCAGAATCGCACTGCCTACGTCTCGGCTCGGCAGAAGGCAAAAAAACTGTTGGCCGACAAAAAACGTGACGAGGCGATGTCATCTTTGATGAATGAAGTGATGCCCGCGCTGACGGTATACCGCGCGTCGTGGATTAAGTTCATCGATCTGCAATCTGACGCCGTGCAGAAGAGCATTAAGGACAGTAACGATGCCTATAGTAGGGGACGCCGCGTGGCGTTGCTGGTGTTAGTCGTGACCTTGCTTCTGGCCGCTGGCAGTGCATTCGCCATCACCAAGACCATCACTGTGCCTATTCAGCAGGCGGTTGAGCACGCTGAGGCGATTGCGAACGGCGACTTAAACCGGACCATCCAGGCTACCGACCAATCCGAAACCGGAAAGCTATTGCAGTCCATGCATGACATGAGCACCAAGCTTTCGGCCATCATCTGCGATGTCCGCGAAGGGTCGTCGGCAGTTGCGTCAGCCGCGGCGCAGGTTTCCGCTTCGTCGCAGAGCCTTTCGCAAGGCACCAGCGAACAGGCCGCTTCGGTCGAGGAAACCAGCGCGAGTCTTGAGCAGATGAACGCTTCGATCACGCAAAATGCTGAAAACAGCCGCAAGGTTGAACAGGTGGCGGAAAAAGGCGCGCAAGCGGCGGAGGAAAGCGGTGGAGCCGTGCAAGAAACTGTCGGTGCCATGAAGCAGATTGCAGCCAAGATTTCGGTGATCGAAGACATTGCTTACCAGACCAATCTGCTCGCATTGAACGCCGCCATTGAAGCCGCCCGCGCCGGAGATCAAGGCCGAGGTTTTGCAGTGGTGGCGGTCGAAGTCCGCAAATTGGCAGAGCGAAGTCAGCTGGCGGCAAAGGAAATCAGCGACCTGGCCTCGAACAGCGTGGCCGTTGCCGAGCGCTCAGGGCAGTTGTTGGCTGATTTAGTTCCCGCGATCCGCAAAACTGCGGAGCTAGTGCAAGAGGTCACGGCGGCCTCGACCGAGCAATCTTCTGGTGTGACGCAGATCAATCGGGCTATGTCGCAGGTCGACAGCGTAACGCAACGCAATGCGTCTTCGGCGGAGGAGCTTTCCAGCACGGCTGAAGAATTGGCGGCTCAGTCCGAAGAACTGCAGCAGCTGATGACGTTTTTCCGCGTCGCCGAGGAGAAATCGATGAACCGCGACTTGGGCAAAAAGCAACCGAACATTACACCGCATTTCAGAACGGTGAAGATGGGATTAGGCGAGCTCAAACCTGCGCGGCCGGTCAGCAAGAACGTGGAGGAGCCCGGTTTTTCACGCTTCTAATGAAAGCGCCTGATAGAACCACTGTTTTGACCGCACACTGAGACTCGGATGAACTGATGGAAAAAGCTGCGCAGGGAAGGCTGAAGGAGCAAATCATGCAAGCGGTGGAAGAAGCCAAGCCGCACGCGTTAGGCAGCGGACAATATCTCACATTTTTTGTTGCTGGCGAGGAATACGCCGTCAACATTTTGAAGGTCAAAGAGATCATTGAATATGACACGGTCACAGTGGTTCCCAACACGGCTCCCTGGATTCGTGGCGTCACCAACCTTCGCGGCAACGTGGTCCCGGTGATCGATCTGGCGGTGAAGTTCGGCCTGCCCGCGAGCAAAGTGTCGAAGTTCTCCTGCATTGTAATCACGGAAGTTTCGTATGACGGTGACAAGCTAACCATGGGGGTTATGGCCGATTCCGTGAACCAGGTGCTCGACTTTTCGGAAAACGAAATCGAAGCTCCGCCGCCCTTCGGCACTCGTGTGCGCATCGAGTTTCTGCTGGGTATGGGGCGGATGGGGAAGAAGTTTTGCCTCATCCTCGATATCGACAAGGTCCTCTCCGCGGATGAATTACTGGCAGTGACCGATTCCACGTCGGCCTCGCAGAGCACAACAGTCGCTTCCAAGTCACGCGCCAACCGGCGTGCAGCCGAATCGGGAGCCTAGCTTGCCCTCAACTGCACCTCGCAGGAAAAAGGCAGAGTCTTTGCTCGCCTATGACGACTTGCCACTGGAAATGGCCAGTGTCGCGGTCACCCCCGCGCTATTTGAAAAATTTCAGCGGCTGATCCATCAGGAAACCGGCATTTGGCTGGGAGATTCGAAAACAGCCCTGCTGTGCGGCAGGCTCTCGCGCCGGTTGCGCGTGCGGAGAATTCCAACATTGGATCAGTACTACAACTTTGTAACCCAACCGAACCAAGACGAGGAACGCGTGTCGATGATCGATGCGATCACCACCAACGAAACACGTTTCTTCCGCGATCCCAGACAGTTCGAATTCCTTGAGCAGCGGGCCATTCCACGCTGGCGGGAAGAAGCGCAGCAAGGTGTGCGCCAAAAGACGATTCGACTTTGGAGCGCTGGGTGCTCGTCGGGCGAAGAGCCTTATTCTCTAGCAATGCTCCTGGCAAGACACTTGCCGCCGGAACAAGGATGGAACGTCACGATTCTGGCCACAGATATCTCGACCCGAATGCTCGCGCAGGCACGCGCCGGAATTTACAACATCACGAAGTCACCCGACATCCCCGAGCCATTGCTGAAGGATTACATGCTGAAAGGGATCGACAATCAGGAAGGCCAGATGAAAGTGATGCCGGAGATTCAGGCGATGGTCGATTTCGAAAGATTGAATTTCACGCAGGGCCCCTATCCGCCGAACGCGCATTTCGATGTGATTCTGTGCCGCAATGTCCTGATCTATTTCGATCTTGAATCTAAACAGAAAGCGGTGGAACATCTACTTCGCTGCCTGGTCCGCGAGGGCCTTCTTTTCGTCGGTCAGGCGGAAAACTTGAACAGCATGAACTTGCATTTGCGAAGCCTGGTTCCGGCTGTTTATGTACGCGAAGGAGAACACATTGGCTATTAAGCAAGACCGGATGCCGGTGCAATTTTCCCCGACTCGCAAGGATGACGCTGCACGCAATTCACAGCGCGAGAAGCTACATGTGCTTGTAGTCGACGATTCGGCGACCGTACGCCAGGTCATGCAGGGGATTCTGCAGACCGACCGGCGAATCAGCGTCAGCGTCGCATCGGACCCGCTCATTGCCGATGTCAAGATGCAAAAGGAGCGGCCCGACGTCGTTATCACTGACCTCGAAATGCCGCGCATGGATGGCCTGACCTTCCTGCGCAAGATCATGGCGGAGTCGCCGATCCCCGTCGTGATCTGCTCGGGCTTCGCCGCCAAAGGAACCGATCTCGCTCTGCGCGCGCTCGAAGAGGGAGCGGTTGAGATCATCACGAAGCCGAAGTTGGGCGTTCGCGACTTCCTGCACGAGTCTGCCGTGCTTCTTCTGGATGCGGTCTGGAGCGCGGCAGAGGCGCGCGTTGTACCGCGGCAAAGGATCCCTACTCCTTCGCGATTGACTGCTGACACGGTACTGCCCCGGCGTCCCAAAGTTCGCGATTGGAATCCGTCTCACGGCCTCATTGCTGTTGGTGCATCCACCGGGGGTACTGAGGCGCTTCGCATTTTTCTCACAGCCATGCCGCCCGACTGCCCGCCGATCGTGGTCGTGCAGCACATGCCAGAAAATTTCACGCGCGCGTTTGCTGACCGTTTGAATCGGGATTGCGCCATCGAAGTCAGCGAAGCTCGGGATGACGTTCCACTTCGCCGCGGCATGGCGCTGATTGCTCCTGGCAATTACCACTGTGTCGTCAACAACAACGGGCCGAACTTTGTCGTGAACATCATGGATGGGCCGCTGGTTTCCCGGCATCGGCCGAGCGTGGATGTTCTGTTTCGCTCTGTCGCCGTTTCTGTGGGGCGTCACGCAGTTGGTGTCATCATGACCGGAATGGGCGACGACGGCGCGCAAGGGTTGCTCGAAATGAAAGAGACCGGAGCCATCACCATTGCGCAAGACGAAGCCAGTTGCGTCGTGTTTGGAATGCCTCGGGAGGCGATCGCTCGAGGCGCTACGGATTTTGTCTTGCCTCTTACGCAAATCGCACGCCAAGCGCTGGATTCGCTCAACACGGCGGCTGCAAGGCGCGATTCACTTTCGTGAAAATGCAATCTGCCTGCCAATTCCTGGTGTGAGGACGCGGTGCGGCAATCTGAAGTCCTATGCCGGTTGTAATCTGCATAAGGAGCGCGGACATCTTAAAATTTTCTTAGCATTCCGTGGACAATACACTCTCAATTTGCCTCTAGGAAGGAAACCCAATGGCGGCTGGTGCAAAACCTGCTCTTGAATCAATGGCTGAAAACAAGGCGGACGTTCAAGCGTCCGACGTGAAGTCACTCACGCTCAAAGAGCGCATTGCTCGTAAATTGATGGAAATCTTCGAACACAACGAGCGCCTCGGATCGACTCGCCAGTAGACTTGCCTTCCCTTGGTAGCCTGCGCTGCCACTAATTAGGTAGCAGCCTACACCCAACACTCGAGTATCCGCTTCAATCTCCTCGTACGACGCCAGCGCAAAAGTAGCAGGCATCCATACGGCTTCTATGCTCAGCAGTAGATAGAATTACGATTGTGGGATTAGCGATGCTTGACCCGCTCCACTGCCGATGTTAGTTTCGCTTTCCAAGGTGACCCCGCGGGAGATACCACTCTGAGCCGGAAGGAGAAGCTGTATTTGCCCGCTGCCCTCCGCCGGCGCGATTTCCTGATCCGCTTCTGTCAGGGTGCTGGGGCAACTCTGATTCCTTCAAAGTTGTGGGAATTTGTATTTCCGGGCGTCGGGATAACTGCAGATTGCGATCAGCACGCTGACGGCATATTCCAACTTCACCCGCATTATCGGAGTGAACGTCCGCTTGATACGACGTTATTGAAGGTGCAGGCGGGCCTTGACGAATTCATCACAGAAAAATACGCAGATCAAATCGATACGATTCTGGACGGATGGAGTGCAGCCTTGCTGCGATCTCCACTGGACACGCAAGCCATCGCGAAGACTCTGGCCGCCGACTTCTCTGGACTATCGCTGCAGCCTAAAGAATCCAAAGTTATTCGTTCTGATTCCCTGCTGGAAGTCCGCCAGAACAAATTCCCTAGCCAAGATAAGCTTGGCCGCGACGTTTTTCTTCGTGAGTGGCAGACGCACTTGAATGTTTTTACCAAGATCACAGTCGCCGAATTTCAGATCATGAGTATTGACACGAGCTCTGATGAGTCGGCGAAATCATCACAACCGCCAAGTCAAATACGAACTCGCGTTCGCTACGAACTCGTAGGCACAGGTGCTGATTTCTACCGCGAACAACGCGTCGGAAATTGGGATCTGACATGGGTTCCGTCGGCATCCGGAGAATTTCGAGTGCGCAATTGGCAAGTGCTCGAAGAAACGCAGGCGTGCTCGCGTTCTCCAATCTTTGTCGACGTTTCGGCCTCTGCCCTCGGCGGCAATTCGTCGTATTCGGCGCAGCTTCTACATGGCACCGACTACTGGCGAACAATTCTTGATGGCGCCTGCGGGATCGACATCTACGGGCACAACGGAGTTTCCGTCGCCGACATCGACAACGACGGCTTCGACGATCTCTACATTTGCCAGCCAGCGGGCCTTCCCAACCGGCTCTATCGTAACCGCGGAGACGGCACGTTTGAAGACATCACAGAAGCTTCGGGCCTGGGGATTCTTGAAAACACGGCGTGCGCCCTTTTCGCCGACTACAACAACGATGGGCTACAGGATGTCATCGTTATGCGCGCCAACGGCCCGCTATTATTCCTGAACGAAGGCAACGGTAAATTCCGCCAGAAGCCCGACGCATTTCAGTTCGCGAGCCCGCCGCAAGGAACCTTCACCGGCGCAGCGGTCGCTGACTATGATCGCGACGGATGGCTCGACATTTATTTCTGTCTCTACGCCTATTACCAAGGCGCAGGCCAATACAAATATCCGTCTCCCTACCACGACGCCGAGAACGGCCCGCCCAATTTCCTGATGCGCAACAACCGCGACGGCACGTTTCATGACGTGACCGCCGCATCTGGACTCGACAAAAACAATACCCGTTACAGTTTTTGCTGCGCCTGGGACGACTACAACAATGACGGCTGGCCTGATCTCTACGTAGTGAACGATTTTGGACGAAAGAATCTTTACCACAACAAAGGAAACGGGACTTTTACCGATGTCGCCCCAAAGGCTGAAGTGGAAGACATCGGCGCGGGCATGAGTGTTAGCTGGCTCGATTACGACAACGACGGCACCAAAGATCTCTACATCGCCAACATGTGGACCGCAGCCGGAGAGCGTATCTCGACGCAGCAGATTTTCAAGCGCGAGTCGTCCAAAGAAGTTCGCGCGATGTATCAGAAACATGCGATGGGAAATTCTCTATTACAAAATCGCGGCACAAAGTTTGCAGACACGACGCGGATTTCGACGACCGGAATGGGCCGCTGGTCGTGGTCAAGCGACGCCTTTGATTTCGATCACGACGGCTTTCCTGACATCTACGTTACCAATGGCATGGTTTCGGGACCGTCGCACTACGACCTCAACAGTTTCTTCTGGCGACAGGTCGTTGCTTGTTCGCCTGACGAAGCTCGTGCATCGAAAGAGTACGAGCAGGGCTGGAGCGCGATCAACGAACTCATTCGCTCCGATGGCACCTGGAGCGGCTACGAGCGTAATGTTTTCTACTCCAACAATCGGGATGGGACTTTCTCTGACGTGTCAGCGGTAGTCGGCCTTGATTTCGTGGAAGACGGCAGATCCTTCGCCGTTGCCGATCTCGATCACGATGGCCGCCTCGAAGTAATCCTCAAAAATCGCAACGCTCCGCAAATCCGTGTCTTGAAGAACGTGATCGCCGATCTGCCGGCGTCGATCGCGTTTCGCCTCGAAGGTACAAAGAGCAACCGCGACGCCATCGGCGCCTCGATCACGATCGAGACGAGTTCGGGACGCCAAACACAGACGCTGCGGGCGGGATCAGGTTTTCTGTCCCAGCACAGTAAAGATGTCTTCTTCGGGCTCGGAGGGGCGAACGCTCCCGCTCATGCCTCGATCGGCTGGCCAAATGGGCTCGTGCAGGAGTTACGCGATCTTCCTCTCAATCACAGGATATGGTTGAAAGAAGGCTCAACTCCACATCGAGTCGAGGAGTTCAAAAAGTTCACACGGCCGTCCATCCCTACAGTAGTCAATGCTCCGTCAGATAGCGAGCAGTTGCCAACCAGTGTCGAGACCTGGCTACTAGCGCCGATTGCAGCACCAGATTTTTCGCTCTCCGATTTGTCTGGACGATCCCGGATACTCTCCGTCCTTCGCAGTCAACCGGTGCTTTTGAATTTCTGGACTTCAGAGTCGCGCGATTGCCAGGGGGATTTGCAGACGTTCCGAAAATTCTACCCACGTTGGGCGGGTTCAGGATTGCAACTGCTCACCATCAACTCAGACGGAGCGATCAATCCGGCGCAGGGCAAAGATCTTCGCGCACTCGCGCACGATCAGAACTTAGCCTTCCCAATCCTGCGTGGCTCCGAGGATGTCGTCGCCATTTACAACATTCTCTTTCGTCAACTGTTCGACCGTCATCGCGACCTCAGTCTGCCTACGTCATTCTTAATCGATGCCAAAGGTGACATCGTCAAGGTGTATCAAGGTCCACTCAACCCGGAGCATATTGAAAAAGATTTTCGGACCATCCCCACAACCGATGCGGAACGTCTGGCTCGAGCACTACCATTCCCAAGTGCAGGCTACTCACTCGAATTCGGACGCAACTATCTTTCTCTGGGTGCGCTGTTCTTTCAGCGCGGGTATCTCGATCAGGCGGAATCTTCGTTCCAGCAGGCGTTTCGCGAAGATCCATCGAGCGCCGAAGCTCTCTATGGTGTCGGCAGCGTGTATCTCAATCAGGACAAGAACGCAGCCGCACGCGACGCATTTGAACGCACAGTGAAGTTGCAGGCCAGCTATCCCGACACGCTTCCAGACGCCTGGAACAATCTTGGCGTCATCGCCACACGCGAGGGACAAATCGATGAATCCATCCAGCGATTTCAGGAGGCGCTGCGGCTGAACCTGCACCATTTGGCGGCACTCGACAATCTAGGCAATGCATACCGCCTGCAAAAGCGTTGGGATGATGCCCGCAAAGCGCTTGAGCGAGCGCTCGAAGTCGTACCTCAAGACGCTGAAGCGAACTACAGCCTGGGAATGGTCTTCGCCCAAACCGGCGACAACGTAAAAGCCTACGAATATCTACAGCGCGCGTTGCATACACGGCCTGACTATCCGGAAGCTTTGAATAATCTGGGGATCCTCTACCTGCTCACCGAGCGCCGCAACGAAGCCGTTGCCAGCTTCGAGCAATGCATTCGCGTTGCACCGGCGTTTGATCAGTCTTATTTGAATCTCGCGCGTGTGTACGCCCTCGAAGGTTCGCGCGATAAGGCACGCGGTGTCTTATTAGATCTGTTAAAACAGCATCCCGATCATCCGCAAGCGAAACAGCTGCTCGATCAACTCGATAAATAGGCGCTAAGAAAAACGATTTACTGTTGAGCCTATAAATTGATTCTCACTTTTCCTCACCCTTCCACAGGGAAGACTCATCGTCCACAGGTTCTGCACAGCGCGGTAATTGTTTTATATTGCGGGCCGCGGCGATCTGCCTGAGAGTGTTTCCAGCGAAAACGTGAGAGTCCTGCACTTGCCGGATGATTGCGGCAGAGCCAGCGGCAGCCGGTGATTCTCGAGGGTGAATCACCGGGGGAAATTCCAGAAACGCGCTTGCGCGACTGGTTGCCCGGGCGTTGCGGCCTCCTCCCCGACACCTGCTTCTTCGGAACAGGATTGGGTTGCTGGCTTCCGCAGCAGTTGCAAGGTTAGTGATCGCAAGATCGCGAACCAGCAACTGGGCTTCAGCAAAAGTGGCACTCCGTAAGGAGCGCTGTCGGGCTGAAGCAGTCATTCCGCCGCCCAGCGGTGACAAAAGCAGGGCAGGAATCCACGTAACCATGCGGTCTGGGTGGCTGGCCCGGACCGCATTCAATTTTAAAGGCTGAAGTTTTTAGGATTTGAGAATTCGTGGTGATAGCAAAGTCGAGCTTCGCTCGACTGGACAGCCCCTTCAACTCCGCTCAGGCAAGCGAGGGCGGCTGTCCCTACATTACTTCTTGGTGGCCTTGCCGTCCATAACGTTGTTCCAGGTTTTTCCATCCTGTGACATTTCGAAGGTAAAGGTGTAGGAAGTCGATGATGTAATCTTCATCGTGAAGCGGCCTTTCATATTCATGCCGCCATTTTTTTCGTCGCCAATCCAAGTCCAGGTATTGCCATCGACCGTGCCGCGCGAGTCTTCGAATTCTCCGTAGCTGTTGAACTCGCGGTAGGTGAAAGCCTTGTCGTCATTGGAATATCCCATGAAGGAGATCCCTGAGCCGTTGCCCATAGAACTTCTGAAATCGCTGTGGCAGATCAGATAAAAGCCGCCATCCATCCATTCGCACTTTTCGGTTTCCGTCATGTTGCCACCCGGACCCATAGAGCCAGGTTTCATTTCACCCTCAAGAGTCCAAGAGCCGGCAAAGATGTCGAGCTTCTTGTGGTCCGCACCGGGCTTGGGAGCTTCCGTCTGCGCAACCACTGCTACCGCGAACGCCAGCCAAGCGGTAAAGACGATCGCTATATTTTTCATGGCGCACCTCGCTAAATCATTTTTGATTGTTGGTTTTTGATTGTTTGATTGAAAGCTCTTCCAAGGCCGACATGTTAGTTCGACTCGGAAACAACCGTCAACCTTGATGTTTGACCAGGTTTTAATCAAAAATCAACAATCATCAATCAACCATTTCCCTACCCTACCAATCGCCCCAGTGCGATACAGATTGTTGCTGAAATTTCATCTTCCAGGCATCGCCTTGCTTCACCCACACCGTGCTGAAATGCTGATACCGCGGCGGCGGTCCCTGATCTTCCGCCATCGGAACGCGCAGGACCACATCGTAGGTCACGATCGCAGCAGCGTCGCCGATGCTCACTACCTTCACATTGTAGGCCAGCAGATCGACTCCGCCGTCGGAAAGCTGATCGATCATCTCTTGCCGGTCGGCGAGCTGGCCATCGAATCCGACAAAGGAAAAGTCGCTGGTGAGCGTACGCTTCAGGAAAGCCGGATCGCCTTTTTTGGCGGCGTCGATGAAGCCCTTTTCCGATGCCATGAGCGTCTGCTCCAGTGGAGTCAGAGGTTTAGACGGGGCATTCGTCTGACCGAAAGCGGCGAGCGGGGCTGAAAGCATAATCAAAAACAAAACATAACTGCGCATGTATCGATGTTTCACTCCTGCCTCCTGAAAGCGGATACGAATGGATCTGACAAGCCTTGCAGTCCGTCGATGCTGCGGCTATTTTTTTCTTTGCGGTATGCTTCGAGGCCCTCGGTGCCTTTCTTTTCTGCCCAGGCGAAGTGCTGCTTACGCTCTCCCTCATATTTCATCAGAGGCACGCCGTAGCCGCAGGAGTCGGCAACTCGGGTTACGTCTACGACGATGATGGAACGGATGCTCTCATAGGCTGGGAAGTGTCCGGCGAGCGAAGTGAAGTCGGGGCTGTGTGGCTCGATGACGCCTCCGTGCCCGTGCAGACGCAGAATTTTCGGCGGTCCCTGAAAAGCGCAGAACATGAGGACGATGCGTCCGTTTTCCTTCAGGTGCGCGATGGTCTCGACACCGCTTCCGGTGAGGTCGATATAGGCGACCTGCTTCGGCCCGAGGATGCGGAAGGAGTCGAGACCTTTGGGAGAGAGATTGAGGTGGCCTTCGGGTGCGAGCGGGGCCGTTGCCACGAAAAACATGGGCTGCGCCTCAATGAACTTCTGCAAGTGGTCGTCGATTTCGAAAAGCAGGCCCATTGAGTTCCCAAGCACTCAAAAAATCTTACACCGCAGAGGACACCGAGAACGCAGAGCTAACCGGCATCATGCCCGATCTTCGCCGCCAGCTCGCCGCGTGCAACCTGGACCTGCTCGCCGGTGGCGAGATTCTTCAAAGCGAAAGCATCGGCCTTCACTTCATTTTCGCCGACAATAAGAATATATTTCGCGCCGGCCTTTTCCGCCGCTTCAAATGATTTCTTTAGGCGGAAGGTTTCGTCTCCGAGCTCGATGACTAAGTCGTGGCGGCGCAGCTCTCGCGCGAGCTGCGCGGCTTCGGAATTCATATTGGCACCTAGGGGAGCGATGTAGACGTTCGGCTTGCGAGCTACACTCTCCGCCGGAGTTTTTTCCTGCAGCGACATCACGAGGCGGTCTTCACCGATGGCGAATCCAATGCCGGGCGCAGGCGGACCGCCGAGTGCTTCGGAAAGACCGTCGTAGCGGCCTCCTCCGAGGATGGCGTTTTGCGCTCCGAGTGAGCCGTGGGTGAATTCGAAGGCTGTGCGCGTGTAGTAGTCGAGGCCGCGTACCAGGCGCGAGTTCAAGGAAAATCGAACCCCAACTTTAGTCAGAATTTCCTGCACCGCGTCAAAATGTTTTTGGGATTCTTCTCCCAAAAATTGGCTGATGCGCGGCAGCGTTTCGATAATCGGCTGATCCTCGGGCACTTTGCAATCGAAGACGCGCAACGGGTTGGTGACGGCGCGACGCTGGCAGTCGGCGCACATCTTGTCCTTGACTGGCTCAAGCGCCTGACGCAGAGCTTCATTGAATTTTGCGCGGTCAGCAGGCGTGCCGACGGAGTTCAGCTCTAGATTCCAATCGCTGATGCCGAGGCGGTCAAGAAGCGTGGCCAGCATCTCCAGAACTTCAGCGTCGCGCGCAGGCGACTTGCTGCCGGACGATGGGGGGCCGATGACTTCAGCGCCGATCTGGTAGAACTGGCGGTAACGGCCCTTCTGCGGCCGCTCGCGGCGGAACTGCGGGCCGACGTAGTAGAGCTTGTTCAGGCCGCGGTCCCAAAGCTTGTGCTCGATGTAGGCGCGAACGACGCCTGCGGTGTTTTCGGGGCGAAGAGTGTATGAATTCCTAGCCTCGAGCCAGGACGGCAGACGGACCGGGTGGATCTCAGTACCCGGCGCTAAACCCGGGATCTTCGCGTTCTCTTCGGGCACAGCAAACACTAAATTGACTTTTTCGTCTTTGGGCCATGCAAGCACTTTCTGTTCCGCGTTGATGAGGGCTCGTATGTCAGGCTGATATTTTACTTCCACGATCGTCGGAATGTTACCTCGATACACAACAAAATCAGCCCTTGAACCATCTTTCAGCGCAACGTCTCGCTCAACGCGGTCAAATGCCTGTTTGTATTGCTCAAGCCATGACTCCTCAAGAACTGTCCCAGTCACTGCTCCGTCACTCCATGTGAACATCTCTCTTGGGGGGCTGGTATACATTTCCTTGGAGACGATGTCAGTTTCTTCGCCCACGCCGCGCGCGAACAACTCGGTCGACTCGAAGATCGGCGTGCGAATTTCCTGGAAGTTGTAGGCGCGGAAGACGTCGCGCGCAGCAGCTTCCACGAAATTCCACAGCGCCGTGTCCGGCGGCAGAAGGTCTCGGGTTCCTCGAACAGCTTTGATCATGAACAGTGCTCAGTACCCCAGTACTCAGCAACCAGTGAAACCCATGACTGAGCACCGGGTACTGGCTACTGCGAACTGTTCTTCAAATACTCTTCCTTATATCCTAGATAATTCCTGGCGTACCGCATGATCGCTTCCTGATCGGCATCTTCCAGCTTGCGGCGCAACCTGCCGGGAGAGCCCATCCACAGCGACCCAGGCTCGACCACGGTTTTCTCTGGAATCAGAGTTCCAGCCGCAATGATCGATCCGGCGCCGATCTTCGCTCCATTCAGGATAATCGACCCCATGCCGATGAGGCAGCAGTCTTCAATGACGCATCCGTGCAGCGTGACCGAGTGCCCCACCGTAACGTACTCGCCAAGATAGACGCCCCACTGCTGCTTCATGCCGTGCAGCACGCTGCAGTCCTGAATGTTGGAGTGTGCGCCGATGCGAATCTCGTGCACATCGCCGCGCAGCACGGCGTTCATCCATACCGAGGCGTGCTCGCCGAGCACGACGTCGCCGATAATCTGCGCCGACTCGTCGACGTAGCAGCTGGCCGGAATGGCCGGCGTGACGCCCTTGAAGGATCGAATCATGCGTTCACTCTTGCCGGAAATGCGCGGCAGAGAAAGTTACTCAACATACCATGATTTGGTGGATGGAGGCTGCTCCGCGGCTGATCGGGGTGGTTTCTGATTTCCGACGGACTCCAACCAACCGCGCTGTCGAGCTTTGCTCGACCGGACAGCCGGGGGCGGCTGTCCCCACATGGACTTTATTAGGAGCAAGCACTTCACCCGAAGCGACGACTTCTGCACAGCTTTTAACATCTTGGCGACTCCTCGGTGACGTTCCCACCCGCTTTTTACATGGTCAGGACGCAAACGTGACACCCGTCCCTGCACGCCCGCGTAGTTTCAAAGATGAAAGCGGATTGCAATGAGGACGCAAGGGCTGACCGAACTGCCAACAGCAACCACGAAGCCGGTTTCACGAATATTTGCTGCGCAACTCAGCTTCGGAGCCGATGCCGAGTAATTCGCGTGAGGAGGAAAACACAATGCAGTTAAAGACACTGAAGATCAAAACACTGATCTCTACGAAATCGATACTCGGGTTGCTTACCGTCGCCATCATCGTTACCGGTACTTCTTCTACGATGCTCGCTCAGCAGCAGTCCGGCTATGCACAAACCAACCTAACCGCTAACACGGCTGGAGTGGCTAACCACTCCGACGCTCAACTTTCCAACCCCTGGGGCATCTCGTTTATCCCGGGTCAGCCGTTCTGGATCGCCAACAACAACGGTGGCACATCCACCACCTACGATGCGCAAGGAAATAAGCAAACTGTTACGGCAGGCATCCCAGTCGCCGCCGTGAATCCCTGCAATCCCGGTTGCCCCACAGGCACGGTGGCGAACACGCTCGCCGGATACTTCGGCAACGGATCTTTTCTGTTTGATACGGAAGATGGAATCATCGCGAACTGGACCGGACAGGCTAACGCATTGGTAGCCGTCGACAACTCAAGGCACGGAGCGGTCTACAAAGGCCTCGCGCTGCTGACGAACAATGAGGGCACTTTTCTGCTGGCGGCGAACTTCAACAGCGGCAAAATTGATGTATTCGACCGCAACTTCAATCCGACCCATCTCACCGGAACGTTGACCGATCCGAACCTGCCTGCGGGATACGCTCCGCATGGCGTGCATGTGATTGACAATGTGATCTTCGTGGCCTACGCCATGCAGAATGCCGCCAAGCACGATCCCACTCCCGGCGCCGGCCTCGGCATCGTGGACGCGTTCGACATGAACGGCAACTTCACGCGAACCTTTGCTTCCGGCGGCAAGCTGAACGCTCCCTGGGGTGTGGTCGCGACGCCCGCGTCGTTCGGGACGTTCTCGAATGACGTGATCATCGGCAACTTCGGCGACGGCACCATGAACGCCTATGACAGAAACGGCAATTTTCTGGCTCAGGTCACCGATTCCGCCGGTCACGTCATCGTGAATCCCGGTCTGTGGGATATGGTCTTCGGAGCAGGCGGAACGGGTGATCCCAACACGATGTACTTCACAGCAGGCGGCGCGAACCAGAATACCGGTTTGTTCGCCACGCTGGTTCCTGCGCAGGCCGCCAGTGCGGATTTCTCGCTGAGTCTCTCGGCTCCAACGATTTCGGTGGCACCTGGAGGTTCGACCACATTGACCATCAACTCGGCCGCAGTCGGAGGATTCAACGGGCAGATCGCTCTGTCGTGCTCGGCGGCTGCGGGATTGACTTGCGCGTTCTCTCCCTCGACGATTTCGCCGGGATCGAGCACGGCCAGCTCAACCCTCACTCTCGCTGCAGCTGCGACTGCTCCGGGTGGCGGCTACGGTGGAGTCGCAATGGCCTTGCTGCCGGGACTGGGCTTGTTCGGGACGTTGTTTAGCTTCCGCGGGCGCAAACTCGCGGCAAACAAGGGTAAGAGCCTGCTGCTGATGGTGGGGTTGGCCTTGCTGGTTGTGGGCACAAGCTTTACCGTAGCCTGCGGCAACAGCTCGAAGAACACTGGAACCAACCAGGCCATGTTAACGATCACAGGAACGTCTGGCGCGATCAGCCATTCGATTCCGGTGAACGTGACTGTTCGTTAATCGCATTGATGACGACGGAGGCGATACGGGGCACACACTGGTGTGCCCCGGTTTTTTGTTGCGGCGTAGTGCCAGCGGTCGTCCCGCTTCGGGAATCAATTTCAAAAAAGACTCAAGCCATCACTGAATTCTTCCTCTTCGCCGTGCTATACAAAAATTGGTTTCTCCTTATCCTGCAGGGAAGCCTTCCGGCCCGCGCGCCAAGACGCGTCCTCCGGCACTTCCCCGCAGTGTTTCCCGCCTCGCGTCCGGTTAACGCGCGTCGGGCCGTCCCTCCGAGCTAGAAGTTCGCTACGGGAACGACCTTATGACTGCGACGCGCACTCTCATTCTTTTTGCATTCGTATTTTTCATCATTGTGGTTTTGGTCGCTCTGATGCCCATCTGCCTGACGGCCCAAGACGCCGGTACCGGCGCCATTCACGGTACCGTGGTCGACGTGAGTGGAGGCCGCATCGCCCGGGCCTCGGTTGTATTGGTCAACGCGGCCACGAACGTCCGCTATTCGGCCACGAGTGATGACGAGGGCCGGTTCGCGATCGAAATGCTGCCTCCGGGCGACTACTCGGCGCGAGCGGTAGCGCAGGGAATGTCACCGCAGGTCTCGCCGCCGTTGCACGTCGATGTTGAAGGCATGGCAGAGATCGAATTCCGGCTTAGTGTCGCTGGCACGCAGGAGAATGTCACGGTTTCAGCCACGCCCGGGGTTGTCGAGACCAATCCCAGCGCGGTTTCGACGCTGCTTGATGAACGAGCGTTGAGCGACTTGCCGCTCAACGGGCGCCGCTTCTCAGATCTCATGCTGCTCTCTTCGGGCGTCACGCAAGATCCGCGCAGCCTGACTTCGGCCACCAATGGAGATCTTTCGGTCGGCGGCATTCGCGGCTTCCAGAACAGCTTTCTCGTCGACGGCGGCGACTTCAACAATGCATTCTTCGCGCAAGCCCGCGGGCGTTACCGTGAGCCTTATGAGTTTTCGACCGAGACTGTACAGGAATTCCGCGTCTCGACTAATTCCTACAGCGCGGAGCTGGGACGCTCCGGCGGCGCCGTCGTGAACGTGGTGACCAAGTCGGGATCAAATCATTTGCACGGCACTACCTTCTATTATCTGCGCGACAGTTCGTTTGGCGCGGCCGATCCGTTTCTCGCCTTCAAGCCGCACAATCGCCAGCAGCAGGTTGGAGGGACGATCGGAGGCCCGCTCAAGCGCAACAAGGTTTTCTTTTTTGTCGGATTCGATCAGCACATCTTCCATTCGCCCAACGTCGTCGAATTTCTCAACGGGAGCGCGCAGGTTGTCCCCCAGGCGGGCTCTGGACCTTTCACGCCAGGAGATTACGATGCTACCGACGAAGCGCTAGTGTTCGCGACGGCAGCGCAGTTGTCGTCGCTCGCGGGTGAGTATCCTGCCGCGCAGATTGGCAACTCGGGATACGCCAAGCTCGACATCAACCTCACCCCTAAGAATCAGCTTGCCCTGCGTGTGAATACATCTCACTACTGGGGTGCGAACAATGTGTTTCTCGACCCAGCTAGTCCAGTGACGTACGACTCGATCAGCGACAACGGGCAGGAACGGGTCGCCACTGAGACCGGATCGCTGACATTGACTTCCGGTTTGTCGCAGCGCTGGATCAGTCATCTGCGGGCCCAGTTTTCGCGCGATCAGCAGCAGTCGTTCAGCAATACAAGCGACGTACTGGTGAAGATCCCCACCATTCTTGACGGCGTAGGCCGATCGGATTTGCTGCCCCGCCAGACGCGGGAGCACAAGCTGCATGTGGCCGAGACGCTGAGCTTTGAAGGCAGCCGGAATTCATGGAAGTTTGGCGGCGACGGGCTGCTGACGTGGATTTACGATTTTTTCCCCAGCCAGCAGAGCGGCGAATATCTTTTTTATCCGATTAAGGTCAACCCGTTCACATATGAGCCAATGGAGGGTGGACTCGCTCTGACTCCCCTGCGCGCTTACGCGCACGAAGTGCCGCATTACTATCTGCAGAATTTCGGCAGCGCGACTTCGCGTCCGGATACCAACGAATATGCGGCCTTCATGCAGGATACGATTCGTGTGACTGACCATCTCGCGCTCAACCTGGGTGTGCGCTGGGATTTGCAGACGTTCACCACCGCCGGGTTGCTCAAGAATCCGCTGTTTCCGCCGTCCGGCAAGGTTCCGTTTCAACCGTACAACTTCGCCCCGCGGGCTGGATTCGCCTATTCCTTCGGAAGCACGCGTCCACTGGTCGTTCGCGCCGGATACGGAATTTTTTATGTCCGGATTCCGCAGATTTACAACTCTGTGGTCCAGACGGAGAACGGTCTGACCGACGCACAAGTTTTCCTAAACAATACGAAATACTTCGATCACCAGGTCTTTCCCACGTATCCGAATCCGCTGGTCAGTTGCCCAATGATGGCGGCAAACTGCGCGCTGCCGACGGGATTCACGCAAGGCGTGACAAACCCGGTCTCTGCCTTCGCGCCCAACTTTGTGACTCCGCGCGTACAGCAGGCTAGTATTACGTTCGAAAAGGAGGTGGCTGACCGCACGACGGTGTCCCTCTCACTGCTCAACGTCCATGGCGAACACCTGATTCGCGCACTGGATGTAAACTTGCCGCCGCCGACAGCGTTAACGTATCCCATCTTCGATTCTACCGGTTCGATCTTCCAGGGCGGTTTCTACACTGTCGATTCATTTGCCACGTGGCAATTCACGCAATCGCTGACTTGCCCGTTTCCGCCCTGCATCAATCCGCTCGGACGTCCAACTGCCCAACTTGGCTCGATTAACGAATTCCAGAGCGCTGCTTCGAGTTATTACAACGGGGCAACGCTCTCCATCAACCGCCGCGTTTCCCGTGGGACGTATGTCCGATTTTCGTGTACGTATTCGCGCGCCATCGATGATGGCCAGGATGCGCTGGTCGCTGGCCAACCAGCGACCGTACAGAATTCTTACGAGCCAAGCGCCGAACGCGGCCCCAGCGTCACCGATCAGCGTTTCCGATTAGTCGGTGCATTTTCCGCAGAGCCACGGCCATTTCACCGCGGGCATGAACTCCTGGGAAGATTTTTCAATGACTGGAAGATTTCGAGTGTCGTTAACTACGGCAGCGGGCGCCCAGTCAATGCGACCGTAGCTGGCGATCCCAACCAGGATGGCAACGACCTCAACGACCGCCTGCCCGGATACAGCCGCAATGCATTTACCGGTCCCGACTATGCAACGGCGGATCTGCGCCTGACGCGAAAAATCCATCTCACCGAACGCTACAAGCTCGATTTTTCAGGTGACGCATTCAATCTTTTCAATCGCGACAATCAACGCGTCCAAATCACTTCCAATGGCTTAGTGGCAAACGCTAGCACGTTTGTACAAAGCTCCGTCACAACCGGCGTGGCGACGTATCCAGGCTACTACTCGTTGCCCAATAACTTCATGAAACCGAATGCTGCCTATGCGCCGAGGCAGGTTCAGCTGGCGCTGAAATTCATTTACTGATCAGATCGAAACATGGGTGCCCCACGTCTCGCGGCCGTTGCGAGACGTGGGGATTTTCCAGAAGTCGCCACCCTCTTCAAGGCTTCGCGCCAACGTATAATGCTGCCAGCTTTTCCCGCAATCCATGCATGCGCCGGATCAACACTTCGCAGATCAGCGTTCGCGCCGACTAACTATCGCTGCTCTGATTTTCGTCCTGTGCTGCATGTTATCGAGCGCGCGCATGTTCCGGGATGCACGTACGCCAAATCATGGGAAAGCTTCCACGATCGATGTTGCGCAACGCTCCGACCAGCGCTTTGCTGCCATCAAAATATCCCTTCCGCAACGAGGCGTGATCGGATATATCGGAGAACCTGGCGCACTTGCACGCGGCGACTACTATCTGGCCGAATATGCATTGGCCCCGCTGGTCGTCGATGACTCGCCGAATCACCCGCTTGTGCTAGCGAACTTTCCCAATGCTCCGTTGCTTACGTCTCCGAACCTGCAACTGGTGAAAGACTTCGGCAATGGAGTCGCGCTGTTTGCCAACAAGGACGCTCACTGAATGGTGTTCGTCGTGGCCTTAGCTTGTCTCGCGTTAGGTTTTGCGCTGCTTGCTTTGGGATGGTCGCGTAGGGGAGCGTTTGCCACTGACATTCTGCTTAGGAGCTCGCTTTCAGTCGGCTTTGGGCTGGGAATCTTCTCGGTAATTTTCTACTTCTCGCTGTTCTGCACTTTTAGGAACCTGCTTGTCGTCGACGCGGTGGTACTTGCAGCGCTGGTAGCTGCACGGGCGGTGCAATTCCGACTTGGATTCATAAAGCCCGGAGTCCTTGCGCAGAGCAATGATGAGCAGTGGCCAGCCCAGTTTCGCCACACCTTAACGGCGGCATTCGCCATCACCCTATGCGTTGCGGCTTATTCTGCCCTCGTCCGAATGCTGACCTTTCCTCACGGCGACGGATGGGACGCCTTTGCTATCTGGAATCTTCACGCACGCTTTCTGTTTCTCGGTGGCCCCCACTGGCGCGACGGGTTCACTCCGTTGGTGGGCGGCTCGCATCCGGACTATCCGCTGCTGCTTCCTGCTGCTGTAGCCCACTTTTGGACCTTCCTTGGCCATGACGATCCCCGAGTCCCGGCGGTAATCGGGATCGTGTTCACTTTCGCCACCGCAGGGGTTCTGTTCTCTGCGCTCTCCGTCCTCCGTGGCCGGGTGCCAGCAATGATGGGTGCAATCGCATTGCTTACGACGCCTTTTTTCATTGAACAGGGGACGGCTCAATATGCCGATGTTCCACTTTCTTTCTTTTTTCTCGCAACGATCGTACTGTTGTGTCTTTTCGATGGTGAACCTGCAACAACGCGTGGTCCTGGTGTCCTAGTCTTAGCCGGTTTGGCAGCCGGATTTGCGGCATGGACAAAAAATGAAGGCATGTTGTTTTTGTTGGCAGTGGTAGTGTCACGCCTTCTGATACTCGTCCGCCAGCCAAAAAGCCCAGACATTCCCATTCAAGCTAAACCGGCCTCTCGGATCGCAGTTGCACAACTTCTCGTGGCCGTGGTTCCGGGGCTGCTTCTGGTCGCGTACTACAAACATTCTATTGGAGTTCCGGGCGACCTCTTTTCGGATCCTGTTACCGCTCTTCCCAAGCTACTCGATCCCGCACGCTACTGGGTCATCTTCTCCGGATACATCAAAGGCTTCTTTCGTTTTGGTCGCTGGCTCTGGATTCCGGGTACGGTCCTATTGGTTGGCCTAACCGTCGCGTTTGGCAGAGATGCGCGCCAAACGCGTCAGTCCGGTTTTCGCACCTCGGTCTTGGCCCTAACTCTCACGCTTGTCGGCTACTTCGCCGTCTTCCTGATCACTCCTTACGACATCCACTGGCACCTGCGCTTTTCGCTGGTCCGCCTGTTCCTACAGCTTTGGCCCAGCACGGTATTTCTGTCTTTCCTGATTCTCCAAGGTACCTCTTCCCCTTCGAACAGCGTCTGACCTTGCCCAAAACCGCCATTTGGGCTAAGCCTCGTCCCAAATTAAACCTGATTGGTCCCCTAATCGTCTCAAAATGAATCGCATATGGGTTAGTGCTTTGGGTTAGTCCAGAATCTCTAACGCACAACCCCTTGACTTGAAGTCAATTCCTTGTAATAACTATCCGGTCCTACCGGACGAGTCTGGGGGTGCGTTAGTTTGGCAGAAGTACGCCTTCAAGAGGGAGAATCCCTCGAGAACGCTCTGCGCCGCTTTAAGCGCAAGGTGCAACAGGAAGACATCATCAAGGAGGTTAAGCGCCACTCCTTCTACCTGAAGCCTGGCGAAAAAAAGCGTGTAAAGGCTGCGCTGGCTCGCAAGCGGGCCCGCAAAAAGACACGCAAGGAACAGGATTAAAGCAGGAATGAGCCGCTCCGTCCCGGGGCGGCTCTGCTCGATCTGGCCCCCACCAAGTTGAGCTGCAGCAGGGATGGTCACTCATACAGTTCCTCCGGCATAGAGGCAGGAAATCTTTAACCACGTGCCTTCCTGGTGCGTGGCGGGCCGAGTCCAGGGGCAATACCGAGGGGGGATGTACACAAACCTGTTTTCTCTCCGCATCACCGCTTTTCTTCCCTTGCGGTGAGGGTGAGAAAACGGGCTGAAGGGAGCCATCCTCAAATGGAGTTTCAGGACAAGGTATTGAAGTGCATTGACTGTGGAAGTGATTTTGTCTTCACCGCCGGGGAACAGCTTTTTTTCCACGATAAGCAGTTCAAAAACGAGCCCAAGCGCTGCAAAAGCTGCAAGGCCAAGCGTGTCTCCGTTTTAGGAGCGCCGCCAGCACAGGGACAAACCTACCGCTTCGCTAAAGTCGAAACCCAGGCTACATGCTCGGGATGCGGAAAGCAGACCACTGTGCCGTTTCGTCCGACGCAGGGGCGTCCGGTTTTTTGCCGGGAATGCTTCCAGGCGCGAAGGACTGTAGCGACGGCCTGAATCCCGATTCTTTCGCCTGTGATATGCCCCAGCAGGAGTGTGCTCACGTGTGCGATATCCAGGTTGCGATACGATAGGTGAGTGCCTGGATATTACGTCGAAAATTTCGGGTGCCGCGCCACGCAGGCTGACGGCGCCGCTCTCGAACGCCAGTTCGAAGAGTGCGGACTTGCCCGCGCTTCAACACCTGCCCAGGCATCTGTAGTTGTATTGAATACCTGTACCGTCACTGCGGCTGCCGACCACGACGCCCGCGCTGCCATACGCCGCGTGCAGCGGCAGAATCCTGAAGCGAAAGTCGTTGTTACCGGCTGCTACGCGCAGCGCGCGCCGGAAGAAATCGCTTCGCTGCCGGGCGTCAGCGTCGTAGTAGGCAACTCGCACAAACATCAGCTCGCGGAAATTGTTTGCGCGACCGGCATTGAATCACCCGGTGGTTTTGGGTGGCGCAGCATTTCCAGCGCTGCGAATGATTCTGTTCTACCCCTACGAGCTTCAGCCCCTGAGGGATCCGCCTTCATCCCGCTGACACAACTTGCCGAGAACCGGGAACTGAGAACTGAGAACTCAATCTTCGTCTCCGACATCTTCGCGCACACCGAGCTGCTCGCCGCTCCGGTCTTCGATGCCGCCAACGAACGCACTCGTCCAAACCTCAAAGTGCAGGACGGATGCGACAATCGCTGCTCCTTTTGCGTGATCCCGTACGTACGCGGCCAGAGCCGTTCGCTACCGCTAGACCGCATCATTCGGGAAGTAAACGGGCTCGTGGAGTCCGGCTACCGCGAAGTGGTGATCAGCGGCATCAACCTCGGCCGTTGGGGACGCGACCTCGGACCACAGACTTCGGACTTCGGACCTCGGACTTCCGATTCTGATAAGGACACAAGGGCTGAGGGCCGAGGGCTGATGTCTCTTATCGAAGCGATTCTAGCTGAGACGACGCTCGAAAAACTCCGCATCTCCTCCGTCGAACCGATGGACTGGTCCGATGAACTGATCGATCTCGTTGCACGCTCGCCTCGAATCGCCAAGCATGCGCACGTGCCGATGCAGTCCGGAAGCGATGCGGTCTTACGAAGAATGCACCGCAAGTATCGGCCCTGGCATTATCGCGAGAAGATCACGAAGATTCGTGCTGCCATGCTGACTGCGGCAATCGGCGCCGACGTCATGGTGGGATTTCCGGGGGAGACCGACACGGAATTTGAAGCGACGTGGCGGATGATTGAAGACCTACCCTTCACATACTTGCACGTCTTCACATACTCGGCGCGTCCTGGCACTCCGGCCGCAATGATGCCGGATCAGGTCCCAGTCCACATCGCTCGCGATCGCAACCGTATTTTGCGCAATCTCGCCGCAGAAAAGAAATTGGCATTCATGCGCAGCCTCATTGGCAAAGAGATTGAGGCCATCACACTGCGATCGCAAGAGCGCCTCGGCGAGGGATCCTGCGCTACACAATCTTTGCAAGGTACCGAAGCTTTGACTGACAACTATCTCAAGTTGCATCTGAACGAACATCACGAGTCGAATCGCTGGCTGCGCGTGCACGTCGAAAATGTCGTTGACGGCGCACTAACGGGACGCGTCAATTCACCACAAGGGCAGTAGTCATCGTTCGTCTACTAGATCGTCGTCTGCTAGACTGTCGCGTCTGATCCAATTATGGCCGTCATCACATCGACCCCAGTCGTGGGTTCCAGAACTGAAATCCCCGAAAGAACTCTACTGGCAGGCCTGGGCCTGACCAGCTTCGCCGCTCTGCTCTTGGAACTAGCTCTCACGCGTCTGTTTTCGGTAGTGCTCTTCTATCACTTCGCCTTTCTCGCAATTTCGATTGCGCTGCTCGGGCTGGGTGCCGGTGGGGTCTTCGCGTATCTGCTGAAAAATCGGCTGGCGACTTACAGTACCCGATCACTCGCGGCGCGCCTTTGCGTGGCAAATACGGTGATAGTTGTCCTCGTGCTTGAAACAGTTTTGCGCATTCCCGTGACGCTCGATGTTTCCGGAAAGAATTTTCTGCGATTGACGCTGCTCTACGTCGACGCAGCCATTCCATTCTTTCTGACCGGGCTGCTGTTTTCGATCGTGTTTGCGCGCGAAGCATCGCGCATTCCCCGTCTCTATGGCGCCGATCTCTGCGGCGGGGCCCTGGCTTGCATGGCAACGGTCCCTCTTCTGAATTGGCTGGGGGGCCCGAATACGATTCTGGTCGCGGCCGTCGCGCTGGCGATTGCAGGAATGATTTGGGCCGAAACTCAAGGTCCGCGCAGAACTGCCATGGTGCTTATGATTGCTTTGGTCGTGCTGGCCGGGGCCAATTATTCCGGTCGTCTCATCGATGTCGTTTACGCGAAAGGCATATTCCGCGATCCGGCGTGGGTCGAGTTCGCGCGCTGGAATGCGCTCTCGCGGGTAGAAGTCGACCGGCAAGGTCAGGCTAAGGCAGTGGTGATCGACGCAGACGCTTCGACCTACATCATGAATGCGGACGTATCACGTTGGCACGACACCGACTGGGAAAAAGCTCTGATGTCCGCTCCGCCGGCACTGGCTAATGTGCTTCGCCCACATGGAGAGTTCGCGATCATCGGGCCCGGCGGCGGCGTGGATGTGCTGCGCGCTGTGGCCAATGGTAGCTCAAGCGTGACTGGGATCGAAATCAATCCCATCATCGCCAACACGATCATGCGTGGGCGCTATGCGGACTACTCCCAGCATCTATACGAGCGGCCTGAAGTGCATATTCACGTCACCGATGGCCGGTCGTTTCTGCGCTCGACCCCACAGCACTTCGACGTAGTGCAGATGACGCTCGTCGACACCTGGGCATCTACAGCGGCGGGCGCGTTCGCGCTGAGCGAGAACAATCTCTATACTGTCGAAGCCTTCCGAGAATATTTCGAGCACCTCAATCCCGATGGAATGATCGCCATCACGCGCTGGGAATTCCGTCACCCACGGGAAGCGTTGCGCGTGGTCGCAGTTGCGATGGACGCGCTGCACCAATTAGGAGTTTCCGATCCGGCTCGCAATTTCATCGTTGCGTCGCAAGGCGAACTGAACGCCGACGGCATCCCGGTAGTAGTGCTTGCCAAGAAGACCCCTTTCACTATCGAAGAAGAAACCGCCGTTGTTGGCCACTGCGATCGATACTCAGAATTAAATCCGCTATATCTACCGTCACATCCCGAGCAGAATCCATTTTCAGATCTAATCGCGAGCAACGATCCATACGATTTTGCGCGAAATTACGCGTACAATGTGGCCCCGGTTAACGACAATGCTCCATTTTTCTTCTTCACGCTGAAGCCTAGTCAGATTCTCGGGGAGAAAGGTCTGCGCGAAGGGATTGACTGGAAGGTCAATCTCGGCGTGTTAGTGCTACTGCTAGTCCTGATCGTTTCACTCTGCGCTGTACTCATATTTCTGATTTTGCCGCTCGCATGGAAGGGCGGAAAGGCTAGCCAATCGTCGCTTCCGCTGCTCTATTTTGTCGCCGTCGGCCTCGGTTACATTCTTGTCGAGATTGCATTCATCCAACGTTTCGTTCTATTTCTCGGGCATCCCACATACGCGCTGACGGTGGTGATTTTCTTGCTCATGCTTTCTAGCGGTGCCGGGAGTTTGTTTTCGCGCCTATGGCTGCCGCGCGTTGAGCAGGGATGGTTGCCTTTACTGCTCGTCATTGCCACGCTTCTTATCTATGTGTTTCTGCTTCCCAGTCGCTTGGCAGAGTTTGTCGGACTACCGTTTGAAGCGCGACTGGTCGTGAGTGGCGTGCTGCTCATTCCTCTGGGCTTTGTCATGGGGATGCCATTTCCCACGGGCTTGCGTGCACTGGCCGCGGCGCCCGCACCTGAATTTCCTGCCTCCGCTGACAACGCTGTCGAGTGGGCGTGGGCAATGAATGCAGCGGCAAGCGTGCTCGGTTCGGTGCTTGCGATGGTCATCGCCATCCAATTCGGGCTGACTGTTACCCTTGCCTGCGGAGCCGCCGCATACTTGCTCGCGCTGGTTCTCATGCCGGCTCTGCGAGCGAAAGCAGCTTAGGGATTGCTCTCTTTTTGTTATTATTCAGCGATGGGCGTGCCGCGAGTGGCCAGTTCCGATTCCGAGCTGTTCCTGCGACTGGCAAATTGTCTGCACACTGGCGCGACGAGGAAATCATTTGCCTAGCCAGAAGCAGCTTAAGTGGTCGCAACTACGCGTTGGAATTACGGTCATCGCTGCCAGCCTCACGCTGGCGCTGCTGTTGTTCCTGATGTCCGGCACCGCCGGGTTGTTCACCAAGCGCATTACCGTCCATTCTTACTTCGACAATGCCAGTGGCTTGCGCCAAGGCGCGCCGGTACGCTTGAGCGGCGTCGATATCGGTAATGTAAGCAGAATTCGCATCGTCAATGAAAAAGATAAGCAACTGACCCCGGTTGAGATAACGATGCGAATCAGCACGAAGTACCACTACGCCCTGCGCCGCGATTCGGTCACTTCGCTTGATACTGCCGGAGTGCTCGGCGAAACCTATCTGGACATTGACAGCTCCCAGGCCGTCGGTCCTGAAGCGCAGGATGGCGACACACTGCCCACACAAGTGCATCCCGACTTCAACCAAGTGGTGCGTGCCAGTCAGAGCACGCTGCAAAACATGGATGCATTATTGAAGCGCGCCGATCGCATCCTGGCCTTCGCAGAAAGCGGTAAAGGCTCGATCGGCAAACTGATTTATGATCCCACCCTCTACAACCGCTTCTCCGACACCGTCGCTGACTTTCAGAAAATTGTGGAGCAAATCAGCAAAGGTCAAGGGAGCCTGGGCGCGCTGATCAGCCGCAACGACGCGTATGACAAGTTCCTTTCAACGCTCGACAAGATGAACGCCGTGATCGACGACATCCAGCAGGGTAAAGGCAGCGCCGGCAAATTTCTGAAAGATCCTTCGCTTTACAACAATGCCAACGACACGATCGCCAACGTGAAGAAGATCACCGAGGACATCCACGCGGGCAAGGGCACGATCGGCAAGCTGGCGGAAGACGACGAACTTGCGAAAAAACTCGACACTACAATCACGAAACTCTCAGAGCTGACCACCGAACTTCAGGCAGGCCAGGGCACGGTGGGTAAGCTCTTTAAGGACGAGGCGCTCTACAACAATGCCAATCAGATGCTGGTTCAAACACAGGATTTGCTGAAAGCCTTCCGCGAGAATCCGAAGAAGTATCTGAGTATCAAGCTGCACATCTTCTGAAGCCGTTGCTCCAAGCCGCATGCGTCGGAAGTCTTAAATTGCGCATGCACCAAGAGGACAACTCAGACTACGACACCTTGCTCCCGCAGAAAGAGAATCAATCGATTGACAGGCAGTGCCGTCACGACGTTGTAGCTTCCTGAAATATGCCCGGAGAACAACAAGACCGCGTCGCTTTCAAACGCTCCCGCGTAGTTTAGGACGTCGTACTTGCCCATGTAATCTCGGATCTCGCTGTCCGTTAACGAACGGAATGCAATATTCGAAACTTCCACTGTTGACAGCATCTTTCCGCTTTGCGCGTTAAGAACGGCTAGCGAAGTCACGAACTGTAGTTCGCCACCAGAAAGTTCCTTGAGAAACTGTATCGCCTCTTCTTCGTCGCGGGGCTTCTCGTAAATCTTGCCGTTCTTCGACACCACCGCATCGCCGGCAACCACTATCGCGTCCGGATGCTCATCCGCAACTTTTCTGGCTTTTGCCTCCGCGAGCTTGCGGGTGAGTTTAACGGGATCATTATCTCGGATGGCTTTTTCATCTATTCGGCTCGGAGATGTTTCGTATGGCAAGCGAAGCAAGTCGAGCGCTCGCTTGCGAAATGGACTTTCTGATGCAAGAACAATTTTCATTTTGATTCCAAATCAAAAAAGAGAACCGTTAGTGTTCGCCCAGCCCGAAAACCGATCCCAGCAACAGAATTACGAGTACACCTAGAGAAATCAATCCAAACTTACTATCTTTTTTGCGAAAGAATAAAAAGCAGGCGACGATTACGCGAACTACCGGAGTCGCCAGCATCAACAGAACTCCAACACGCTCAATTTCAACAGGAAGGCGCCCACTCATAAACAGGCCTGCCATCAATCCAGTCAGCATAATGAAAAAACATCCGAAAGCACCCGTACGCAGCACTAAAGCCACGGCGCGATCGAACGCTGGTTCGCGAACCTGGCTCATAGCCACCCTCGCGAAAGATGGATTAGCAGATGCCCGGACAGATACAACATAATCGCGACCAAAAGATAAACGACGACTCGAGTGTGAATGCGCGGGCACAAGCGCGCCCCTAGAAGCGATCCAAGGAAAACACCGACCGCAAGGGGCGCCGCATCTTCTACTAGAATATCTCCGCGACGGTAGTACACGATCGCACTGGCCGCAGCGGTCACACCGATCATAAAATTCGAAGTAGCAGTCGCCACCATCAGCGGCACGTTCATGAAGATGTACATCACCGGGACTTTGATGGGGCCACCGCCGATCCCAAGCAATCCCGACAGCGCGCCAGCGACCAGAGATGCACTCAGCCCTAGCGGGTAACGCTGTGGCTCATAAGGCGGGATCACTCCGTTTGCAGCAGCAGGTGTCTCCTCTTCTGGACGAAACTTCCCGCCCTTGGCGAGAATCGTGATCGCACTATAAAGCAGGAAGGCCGCAAACAATCCCTCAAGAGCATTGCGGTTGAAATATCCAACCAGATACGCCATGACTGCGGCGCCGAAAGCGGTGGCCAGTTCCAAGGTCATGCCCAGCCGAATGTCGGTCGTATGCCGCTGCAAGTGAACGGACGAACTTGCCGCCGATGTCGTGATCACCGCGACCAGGCTTGTGCCGATAGCTTGGCGAATAGGAATGCCGAAGTGCAGCGCGAGAATTGGCGTGAGCAGCACTCCACCGCCGATGCCGGTCAGCGCTCCCAAAAGTCCGGCGAAGAATCCAAGCAACACAAGCAGAGCGCTCACCACGCGAGCGAGTACCTCCCGTTGCTCAGTTTTTCGATGGAGATACTATCCCTGCGAATCGCTGATTCACGACGGAAGATTCTGGCGGGGAAACCCGTCTGTCGCAAGCTAAGTTACCGTCCGCGGCGTCCGAGTGGCATCGGCTTGCTCGTGCGCGTGATAACTGGACCGCACCAGCGGCCCCGACTCGACGTGACGGAATCCGAAGCGGAGCGCTTCATTCCGCAGATAGGTGAACTCCTCAGGCTCGTAGAATCGCGCGATGGGCAAGTGATCCTTCGACGGGCGCAGGTACTGCCCGACCGTGAGGATATCGACGCCACGAGAGCCCAAATCACGGAAGACTTCAACTAGCTCTTCCGTTGACTCGCCCAATCCGACCATAACGCCGCTTTTCGTTAACATGCCTGGAGAAAACTTCTTCGCGTCTTCAAGCAATTTGAGCGTGCGCTCGTAACGTGCTCCCGAACGGACCGCGCGATAAAGCCGTGGCACAGTTTCTGTATTGTGGTTGAGCACATCAGGCTTGGCGTCGAGTACGATGCGCAACGATTCTTCCACTCCCTGAAAGTCAGGGATTAAAACTTCGACATGGCATTCGGGGATCAGCTCCCGAATCTCGCGGATCGTTTCCGCAAAAACCTTCGCGCTGCCCACATTGTCATCGTCGCGGTTCACGCTGGTCACCACGGCATGTTTTAGTCCCAACGTGGCGACAGCCTCCGCGACACGGCGTGGCTCGTCCCAATCGATTGGCTCCGGGCGCCCCTTCGGGACGGCGCAGAATCCGCAGCGGCGGGTGCAGATATCGCCCAGCAGCATGAACGTCGCGGTCTTGTGATTCCAGCATTCCCCGATATTGGGGCATTGCGCGGACTCGCACACCGTGTGCAGTCCGAGCCCGCGGGCGAGCCTTTTCAGATCGTGGAAGTTATCTCCCACGGGAGCTTTAGCCCGCAGCCACGACGGCTTGGAAAGCCGTGGCGGAGTAGGCTCAATCTGAATCAATTGCGAGGTTCCGGCCATTTACTCGATTTTACCAGTTTTCATTTTTGTTCCCGCTAGAGGGCTGGCACCCATCAAATCGGCAGCCCTTGAAGCAGTAGAACGTGATATGAAGTAAGAAAGCGACTGGCAAGCTTTTGGTATCGGTACGTTCTTGAAGAGATACGGTTACCCGTTTCCTTCTGGAGAAACCTAGTGATCGTTCAACGATTTTCCTATCGAATTATCGGTACGATGCTGATTGCATGTCTATGTCTGATGTGTATCTGCCAGATTGCGACGGTAGACGCAGACGACGAACAAACTCAGACTGAAGCAACACCTGCCGCACAAACTGACAATACTCCGGTCATCAAGACCGATTCGGATTTGCCAGAAACTCATCCTAAGGAAAACTATCTCGTCCATCTCGTCGCCACCGGCGGGGTGAATCCGTTGCACTGGAGAGTTGAAAAAGGCGCGTTGCCTCCCGGTATCAAACTGGAAGACAACGGTGTGCTCCATGGGGCCGCTGAGCGAGGTGGCGAGTTTCAATTCACAGTTTTGCTGCTCGACAGCGGCAGCCCCCAGGCGGCGGTGAGGAAGCAGTTTGTGATCCACGTACGCAGTGCGTTGAGTCTGGATTGGAAGAACGAGGCGCGCGTGAACGGAAACCGAATTGACGGCAGCGTGAAGGTTTCCAACGGCACGCCCGACGAAATTGACTTAACGTTTGTTGTGCTCGCCGTTGCTGGAAATGGACGGGCGACCGCAATCGGCTACCAGCACTTTCCGCTCCCGCAAGGCGCCTTTGAGATGGAACTTCCCTTCGGAGATACGCTGCCTCGCGGAGGTTATGTGGTGCACGTGGACGTCGTCGGCGAAGTCGCTCGGAAAAAATTGATTTACCGCGAACGCCTGCAAACGCCGAGGCCGCTCCAGGTGACGGTAGGGCCGTAGACCCACGTAGATCGCAAATGTTTTGGCCTGTAGCGCTCATGCCGGAACGTTTCACCGATTGCTAAAACGTAAGTCACATTGACTTGTAATCATATTGAAAACAAATAGGTTATACTTATTGTTTGCATACAAATTGCAGACTACGATGTAGTATGCGCAGATTCACAGAGCGCTGAAGAGGCCACACAGTGACAGTTAGACATCAGCGCGGGTACGTGTACAAAGTCGGACGGGGAAAGCGGGCCAGTTTTCATATTCGTTTCTATCAGACAGAACTCATTGAGGGCAAAGAGACTCGCGTTCAGCGCTCTCGACTGCTGTGCGGAGCGGACGACGCCCGCTATTCGACGACGTGCCCAGAAGTGAAGAAGCTCGCCGATAAATTCATGCAACAGATCAATGCGCAAAGCGGCATCGTTGCCGTTGACGCAGAGGACATGAAAATCGTCGATTTTTGGGACCGTGAGTACTTGCCATATTGCGAGCGCGAGTACAAAGGCACGGGGATGAAACCGGGCAGCATCAGTGTGCGTGTGTGGCTCTTTGATCACGAGTTGCGCCCACATTTTGCTGATCGAAGGTTGCGAACTTACCGTGCTTCAGATGCGAGGGCGTTTCTGAACAGCCTAAAGACGACAAAATCGAAAGCGGCACTGCGGCACATTCGCGCTCTCGCTTCTTCAATGTTCACTGAAGCGATCAATAGGAACAAACTGCGGGGAATCGAAATCAATCCGTGGAAAGTGAAGCTGCCCGAAGATGCACGCGACAGCGCGAAAACACGTCATTACACTCTTGAGGAAGCGGAAAATATCGTCAGCGCTCTGCGGGACAGAATTGATGCACAACTCGTCATGAGTTTAGTTTGTTTCCTGGGATTGCGGCCTGGCGAAGTTCGCGGCTTGCAATGGGGTGACATCGACAACAAGTGGATTCATATTCGGCGCGCTGTTGACGTGCTCGGCAATATTACGACGCCGAAAACCGCAGGGTCAGCGATGCCAGTTCCACTGATCGACAAAGTACGTGTACCGCTCGAATTGTGGCGACGCAAGTGCGGCGGCAAAGCCTTGTGGGTACTATCGACGACTGAGAAGCCTGTTAATCTCGTTAACATGATCAACCGGGTTATTAAACCCGCCTTGAAGCATGAACAGAGCCTAGCGCTCGCTGAGAAAAACTCGCATCTAGCGAAAACTTTGACGTGGAAATCGCTGTATTCCGGTAGACGTGGTGCTGCAACGATTGCCGTGAACTCTGGCAGCCCGCAGCTCGCGCAGCGCTTGCTGCGTCATGAGAACCTTGCCACGACGCTCGCGTTCTATGCGAAGACGATGCCGGATCGAGAGTTGCAAGAAGGAATGAATTCACTGTACGGGAAGCGGCAACTCAAGAGCTGATCAACTAGCCGAAACATTCGCTGTATCGACGCCCAGACGCTTACCACATAGCTCTGGGCGTTTCTGTTTTATCTTGCAGCAATCATGCGGGGCGGCCCGAATCGTTACGCGAACTTAAGTCATGCAGACTCTTTTGCGTTTTTCTACACAATATCCATGCGGGTTTCGGAGAGTGATCGCAGACTCATTGCATACACGCTTTTAAGTCCACTGTAGACCCCTGAGATCGTGTTAACTTTTGTCCTGAATAATGTCTATCAACTCAGTAGAGTACGCATAAACACGCATAAAACGCTCTGGTCAGACTCATAAATTCATCATCATCATCAGAGTGATCTGCGTATCTTATAGATAACACTAGTATGTACATATATAGCTGTACTGATGATGAAGATACTCACTTATCACCAGCCCTGCGACCTGTCGCTGCGTTAGTTGCATTACCTCAGTAATTTTACTTTCCGTCCTTTTACTGTATGATTTTTGTTGTCTTCACGAGCTGTGAGGCGCGAATCACGAAGCGAAAGCAGACTCTACCGGCCGGACCAAATGGACGCCGTCTTAAAGTCTGAAATGTAAGCAGCTCCGCCAAGGTTTCACTGGGACGCTCCCAATGAGAACCGAGTTCCTGAAAAGGGCTTGGTGCTCTCTATGGCGAGCGGTGACTTCTCAAAAATTCCGCAAGAACTGAAGAATGAGCAATGCTGGCTCTTCGCCAAGCTGGTCCCTGATCCATCTCGCCCAGGCAAGCTGAAGAAAATCCCAATATCTGCGATTACTGGAAACGGCACAGAGTGGAATCAGAAACAGAATCTCTGCTCGTTCGAGCGCGCCGCGCAATTCGTCGAAACGCACGCCGGATACGTTCTCGCTTTCGCCTTCGAGCATTCGTCGTACCTCGGCGGAGACGCCGACAATGCCTTCAATAAAGACGGAACGATCAAGCCCGCGATCGGTGCCTTTTTGCGTGAGTACTGCTTCGGTTTTTACTACGAATGGTCTCCCTCTAACAAAGGCATCCGGTTTTTTGTCAAGAAGAGCGCTCCAGTCCCTGTAGGTACGGCAGAACGTGTTTCCTGCAAATTGCACGACGACTGCCAAGTTGAAATCTTTTGCGGTGGCTTCTGCACCGTCACAGGGCGAGCGTTCAGCGATGCAACGGCCAAGATTAAGGAAGTCGATCCCGTCGATGTGTACTCGTTCTGCGCCTCGCACGAAACAGCCGACAAGTCAGCGGATGAGCACGGCGGGCGAAATGCGAGTCTCACCTCTTATGCTGGGAGCTTAGTCCAGAAGGGTTTGAACTACGAAGAGTCCAAAGCCCTTATCCTCGCCGCGAACGCACGGCACGCACAACCACTCCCTGATCATGACCTTGAGCAGACTGTATTGAAGTCGCTGCGGAAGTGGGTCCGTGAAGGCGCAAAGCCGAAGCGGAAGCTCTTCCTGAATATCAGTAAATCGCTCATAGAAGTGGCCGATGAGGCTCTGCTCTGGCTCTGGCATAACGTCATCCTTGCTGGTGCTCTAAATCTCTTCATTGGACTGCCCGATGTTGGAAAAACTCTCGTAGCCATTTACATCATCGCCCGATTGACGCGAGGTGAATGTTTCCCATCTTCAAATCGAAAAATCAAGCCGCGCAAAGTCCTCGTGATCTGCCGGGAAGACAGCTACGCGAGCATGTGGAAATCGCGCCTGCTGGCGGCGGGAGCTGATATTGGCATGGTCAGTGTCCTACACGGCGTCAGCGTCGAGGGCAACGACGAAGTACTTCCTTGGCGGCTCGATGAACCAGAGCACGTCGAACTTCTGAAAAAGTTCCTACTCGATGACCCAGAAATCGCATTGTGTGTAATTGACCCACTCGCGGACTTTCTCGGTCATCGAGACATGAATAAAGCTGATGACATCCGCGCCGTGACTGGGCCGTTGAACCGGGTCGCTCAAGAGACCCGCGCTGCAATGATCGTAAACGTCCATACGACGAAGGCCCTCATTGATTCCGTAATTAAGTCCGCCGCTGGTTCGATTCAGTTAATGGCCGCCGTGCAAATCTCTTGGTTGTTCATCGAGGATTCCGACGTGAAGGGTCAGCGGTTGATGCTGCAAGGACGCAATAAAAGCGGTAAAAAACGCGGATTTAAGTATCACATCGAATCCGCGCCGTGGCCTGAGCAATGCGCGAGCCGGGATTTAGAAGAAGGTGAAGAAGATGACGGCGTCGGTCTTGTCGTGTTCAAAGGTCAGAGCAACGCGGACGCGAACGACATTTTGCAGCGGAAACTTGATAGAGATGAACCAAAGAACAAACAAATCCGGAAGTGGCTGCTTGAGCTGCTCGCTCGCGGTCCGGTTCCTAACAAGCACTGTAACGAGGAAGCCTTTAACCGTGGGTTTTCGCGCGATTACGTTTCGCAAGTCTGCGCCCAGTTGAGTGTGATCAGGAATGGCAAGACTTGGGCGCTGCCACCTGAAGATGCCAAATCAGAGCAGGAACCAGAACCAGAGCAGGAAGAATTAGAAAATTTAGAAGGAGCGTATTCGCCATGGAAGAAACAGTAGAACAGCAGCAACCAATCCGAGTATTTGGATTGTTTCGCACAGGTGTCAGTGCCCGAGACAGTGCCGTCCTCGGCGCGATCCTGCGAAACGGCTGGCGCAAAGACTTCGACGGCAAAGGCGTGTCAGAAGGTCGCCTCGCAAATTTCCTTGGCAAACAACTTGCCGACGAGGTTTGGAAAAGAAATCTCCAGCGCCTCATCAACTGGAAGCTCGTCGAACTTGTTGCCGGTTATCACGGTGATGTCCGGCGTATCAAGGTAACGCCGGAAGGTAAGTATTGGGCTATCGAACTCTGCGGCGAGCGGCAGCTTGCGGGCAAGTCGGTCGATGGGGAGTGAGCGTGATATGGAAAAACTTCTCACAATCGCAGAGGCCGCAGAACTGCTCGCCGTAAGCCCGCGCACGATCTACGAAATGACTTCCCATCGTGGTCGTGCCCGCCGCGAGCATCCGTTGCCTGTTGTGCGGCTGAATAGCAAGTGCTTGAGGTTTCGGCGCGAGGACCTAGAGTCTTGGGTCGCACAGATTGCGAAGGAAGAGCGATGAGCTATCTAAGCGAGCTGATCACGGCGGCGCAAACGCTACCAGCAGGTGTGGTTTATGTAGCCCGAACTCTGCATGACCCGGATTGCCCGAAGCTGCGCGGTCGTGGATGTACATGCAGTGCGGAAATTGAAATCCAACGAGTGACGGAGCAACCGCGATGAAGTCTGACGCCGCAACTATCGAGGCTCGCCGCAACCGTCTGCTTGAACTACTCGCAGACGGGAAGACAGCTACCCAGGCAGCAGAAGTGCTCCGGGCAGAAGGTTATCCCGCGTCGCATGACACGATCCAGCGGGATGTTGCAGGCCTGACACCGTCATGGCGTAAAGAGAACGCTTCGGCTTTTGAGGCACAGCAGGCAGAAGAATTGATCCGACTAGCCGAGCTTGAGGCGGCACTTGTAAATCCAGCAATTCGGGCGGATCGGAAAATTGAACTGGCGCTATCAATCATCGCCGCCCGCATCAAGTTGTTGGGCTTGAACGCTCCAACGAAATCAATTGTCGGTCACGTCGATGCTGAAGCATCGCCAGTGTTTCTACGGTTCAAGAAAGCCGCCGCCGGACATTCAGAAGAGCAAGTCGAAGACGCGATCAAGTACTTGGAGAATTTGCCACGCGAACGGGTGATCACTGTGAAAGACGAAAGCTGGTTCCCGAAGCCAGAAGTGAAAGAGTTACCAGAATGAATCTGCTCACTTATTACGAAAAGAATCGACCGCGTTCGTATGAGACGAACTGGCACCACAAGTGGACGTGTGAGGTCTTAGAGCGTGCGTACACAGAGCGGAAGAACGTCATCATTGAAGAACCGCCCCGCCACGGAAAATCTGAAATCGCAAATGTTTATGCACCAGCTTGGCGGCTTGGAACGCATTTTGATTCGATGTTCGGTCTAGTTACGAACTCCGACAACCTTGCGAAGAAATTCTCTACAGCGTGCCGCAACTTGTGCAGGCTTGAGCTTGAGGTTGATCGTGACGCGCAGTGGAAGGTGAAGGGCCTTGACTCGCTTAACTACACGTACCTTGCAGCCGGAATCCGGGGCCAGCTGACAGGGCATGGATTCGATACATTGACGGCGGATGATCTCCTCAAATCTGGCCTCGAAGCGAAGTCGGACACCGTAAGAGATTCAGTTTGGGAGAACGTCGTCAGCGCGGCGATCAACAGACTGACGCCAGACGGCATCATCGTCGCATTGCAGGCGCGTCTGCACCAGCAGGACACGATTGGGAAGTTGCTAGAGCTTGATCATTTGAAGTTCCTGCACTTGCATCTTCCCGCCACGAACGATTCCGGGCAAGAGGCGTGGTTCCGTGATGGCTACTCAGGCGACGAAGTCATGTTCCCGCCGTATACGGCATTATGGCCGACCCGCTACAGCCGCCAAAAACTCGATGAAATAAGGGCCACGGTTTCGACTTATTTCTGGAACGCACAGTATCAGGCCGTTCCATCGATGGGTGACCTCGGCTACTTTGATCCAGAAAAAATGCTGCGTTACGAGCATCCATTCGCTGAACAAGTTTGGATCTCAGTTGACGCCGCACAGACTGCGACAGAGAGCGGTTCGTTTAGCGCATTCGTCTGTCTCGGAAGTTATCAAGGCACACTGCGAGTCTTAGGCGTGCGCCGTGGCCGCTGGCGTCAAGATGTGATGCACTCTCAGCTTATCGACTTCTATCAGTCGATGGCCCGGTTGACCGGAATCTTCCCCGAGGCGGTAGTCGTCGAGCAAGCTGCTGCCGGCTACGGTGTCATTGATTTGCTCTCGAATCAGCTACCAATCGTGCCGATTATCCCGCGTGGCTCAAAAGAAGAGCGGGCGGGAGCGGTTTGTTATCTCAACAGCAGAGTCGCGCTGCCTGTCGCAGCAAGCTGGCTGCGGTCGTTTACTGAAGAGCTTCAGAACTTCCCGCTGTGCTCACAGAAAGACCAAGTTGACGCATTCGTACATGGGTTGAGCTATGCCGCTCGCCCGGCAGAGTTCCGCCCACGGCCAGTTGAGTTTGTTCAGCAGTACAACACCTTGGATGAACTTACGACCGGATATTCCAGTTCGTTCGCAGAGCAAAACGAATTTGACCGCTTGAGCCTTGAGGCAGAGAACGCCGCTCGTTATTTGAGGGGGCAACGATGAACAGTGAACTCGCACAGTTGGGTAAAAACTCTCTCGTGCGTCGCGTCGAAAAGTTCTTTCAACGACTTGCGCGTGTAGAGCGGCTACGAGCTACGGCGAAGATCAGAGAGCGGAATCGAGCAGAAGAGCTTGAAGCGAGCTTGGATTTGCTTCTCGATGACATCGCAGAGATTACTGGCCTGAATCGCAAAGACCCGCGCGTCCTCGCGGCTGCGATTGAAGTCGTGCTTGAACGCACTGCGGAAGCGGTGCAGTCGAAGAGTGCTGAAGAGAGTGAAATCCCTAGCGTATTCGGGGGAGATTGGTAAAAGGAGAAAACACGATGGAAGAGAAATTGATTATCGAACTAAAAAGGCTCAGTGAAACGATGCCGGACGAACAGCTCCAAAATTATCTACTGCTGCGACTGGCTCATGCCGTCGAACAGCTCGCAACAGGCAAATTACTTCTCAGGGAGAATCTATGAGTATGCACATGGCAACGAAAGTTATGACACTCAGGAATGGAGCCGGAACGGTCTTTTATGTTGCGTGCGACCCAGATTCGCACGGTAATTACCGACAATATACGGCTGATGAAGTTGAGAAGGCTTCTACCGGAAAGTTTGAGGTGTGCGAATCGTCAACAGCTGCGTCTATCGTGAAAGAAGTTCTCCACGAACATTCGACAGGTTGGGTAAAAGACCAGAACTGGCGGCAGAAGCCGCACACCCGCAGCAGCGACAGGTCGACTGCGACGATTGCAGATCGGCTGAAGACGGCCTTCGGGAAGATTCTTCCGCCTGAAGAAGCTGTGCTCGCCGCCCGTGGCCCGATGCAAAACGGGACAGATATTGACGTGCAGCTGCGCGGAAGAGCGCTGACTGATCGCCTCGGTCACGATTTGATGGATGTAGAACGCTAAACAAATATCAGGAGGATTCATAAAAATGGAAACACTACAAGATGCCTTATTCAAGACTTCTGGCGCGCCAGAAGTCGCTGTCGTCGATCACGATGAATTACAGAAGCAGATCAGTCAGCATCGGAAATCTGAGCGCATCGACCGCAGAACCCCGGCCAGTGTGCAGGCGGAACTCGTGCGTTTGAGCGGAAATTATGAGGCGAGCGAAGCCGACCGCAAAGACGCGGAACAGCATGTCAATTCTGTAACCGGATATATCGTGAAGTGGGAAGCGAAGCTGCGGGAAGTGAAAAAGAACCCACTTTCGAGTTTCATCTCTGCACTCATCAACAAATTTGATAAGAAAATCGAATCCGCACGTCATGACCTAAATGACCCTCGTGTCGGCGCGAAGGCAAACCTCGAAAGGCTAACCCGCATTGCCAGTTCGCGCAAGAAACTGCTAGAGGATTTCCTCGAAGCGCGGATATTCCCCGGCGCTGCTACGAACGGCGAGTTTCTGAAACAGGACAAACTCGTCTCAGAACTCGAAGCCGCGCTGAAAGAAGAAATCGATGCGACTGCTGAGCAGCCGAGCGTTGGCGTTCCACTCATCAGGGCGGAATGAACAAGTTTGCCGCTAGTGTCAGTGTGCTTCGGCTCTGTCTCTCACGAGGCACACTGTAAAAATCACGCTGGCGGCAATTCAAGTTTCAGGCTGCCGCGAACCAGCCTGAAATAGCTGGCGGGGTTGTTTTCTAAGGCTGCTTGCAGGCGCGCGCCTCGAATCACGCGCCTCTTTCCTTTCCCTTAGAGCGACCCCGCTCAGCTCATCTGTGCGGAGTCAGTATGGACGAGAAATCGACAGAACAGATCATCATTGAGATTCTGAAGCCTCCACAATCAGTTGAGCACCTGCTTGCAATCGAGCAGCGCCGCCACCAACTAGAGCAGGTACGCGCCGAGATTGCGGCGAAGAATCAGGTCAGTGTCAGTGATTTTGCCATGAAACTCAGCGTGAAATGGGAGCAACGATGAGTGACAGGGATGAGAAAGAAAAGGAAGCGTGGTGTTTGCTCTGCTTCAAAATGTTGTCCGCGATCTCCGATTTAGAAGAGTCTACTGCCCGATGGCAAGCTCTCTATGAACAGAGCGAAGCGCTACGTTCACAAACCGTAAGAAAGCCCGCCGAGGAATCGGCGGGCCTTGCTGAGATGTGCTGTTTAAGCCGCTGGGTTAACTGACGCGGCAGGCTGTTTCGAGACTCTCGGTTGTCCTGTTTTCCGCGCAGCAACTTTCGGCTTCTGAGCTTGCTTATCGCGCTGTGCTTTCGCACGCTCGGGCTTCCAGTCGTGAGTGTCGATCAAGTGCAGGCGATAAGAATCCGGGCCAGTAATTGTCTTTGTGCAGTTCTTCGCTGCACATTTGAATTTCAGTTTCCAGCGTGGCGTCTTTCCCTTCATAATCTTGCCTCCAAAAATTTGGTGCCAGCCACGGTACGCTTTTACCGCTGGAGGTCAAGTATGAAGTTACTACTCACCCAAGTTCCTCTTGAACTCATCTGATAACGGTTGTGGTGGTTCTTCATCTTCTTCTACGTTTTTCCAGGCATTTGTGTTGCAGAAACTAAGCAGCGCCACGAGACGTTCTCCGGCGCATTCGATAGGTTCAGAAGTGAGACCGGTTATCCTAACTCTGCCGCCGGGCAACGGATCTACACTGACATCTGATAGCACACTCATTTTGTGACCTCTCACACTGGACATCCGCGAGTGTAGCACCACAACATAGACAGGGTGAGCCGCTGGCCAAGGATGTGATACGCTCTCGGTGCGTGAGCGACCAGAAGAAGCTCGACGATCTGGAAAATTCCCTTAGCAATCTGATCGCTGAGGTAGCACCCCGGACTCTGATGACAGAGGCCGACATCAGGATCGAGTTAGAGGATTACGGCTCTATCAAAACAAAACCACCGCAAGTGAAGCCTGAAGTGTGGGACCCCTGAGGGTAAACTTCGTCAAACTCATGCGCAGATCGTTGCGCTCAAGAAGCAAATGGCGGCGGACAAATCCTAACCCTTCCCCATTGCATACTCGTGCATACTTGCTAATGAAACATGTCGTAACCGCACGTAAAGCACGTTTTCCCGTGTGAGCTAACGTGTTGATTCGACACGGCCACGTATCATTACTCACGACACATTGACTTAAATTCGTGGTTTCTGAAAAACTGGAATATCTGGGAGCCTGACTTTCCTTTGGCTCCTCCTGTTGCATATGGAGTTGTTGCTTAATCTCGTGTGGCTGCTTTTGGCCGTGCCGGCCTATTTGCTATGGCATGAGTCAGGCAACGTCCGCGCTAGATACAGCCTTACTGCTCTGCAGACACTACTGGCATTAGGTTGTGCGCTGGTCTTGTTGTTTCCTGTAATTTCCGCCACTGACGATCTCCACGCCATGCGCGCGGAGATCGAGGAGTCGCCATCCAGCAAGCGCAACGTGCGGCCGGTAAGCAACGATAAAGTTTCGGGTTGGAATATCCGATTGCAGACGCCGCCGGCCATTGCGGAAGGCTTCGGCATGTTTGCTCCCGCTGCGGAGCACGCCCTGGTCACAGTTAGTCCAAATTTCTCGCTGCCAACGCAGCCAGCGATTCTTTGTGTAGGTCGCGGCCCGCCTGCCGATCTTCTTGCCTAGTTGTCTCATCGCTGATCGCTTACAACTCAGGAATTTCCAGACTCGGATCGATTGCTGAAATCGGCCTAATCCAAAAATCAGCGGAAGCGCTCGTCGTTCTTACGAAATCCTTACGCACGACGCTACATACTGGAAATTAACGAGGTTCTAGACACCGGCATTTGTACTCCGTTTTTCGGCCTAATGAATCGAGTGAACCGATGTTGAAATTATTCGGGCAGTGTTGGAGATGGCTGGTTGTATTGAGCTGTGCGACGATCGCCGCGGCTCAGCAGCCGATACCGGCTACCCCTGCGCCCGAGATCTGGACCTGGAATACGGTCAAGGATCACTTTGAGCTGAACAACACTACATTGATGGCAGGCAAGCTAAACATCGACGAACTGAAGGCGGAGGAGGTCACCGCTCACCTGCGCCCGAACCCCAACTTCACCCTCACCGCCGACGGTACGCAAATCACTCCCAGCCACGGCGTGTGGCAGCCGTTCGCTGGCACTTTTGTCTCGCCCGGGATCAGCCAGTTGTTCGAGCGGCGTCACAAGCGCGGCCTGCGCTACGAAGCTGCTAAAGAAGGCACGGCCATAGGCATCGCCCAGCAGTCCGATACCGAACGCACTTTGCTCTTCAATCTGCGCGGTGCCTTCGTCGGAGTGCTGCAGGCCAAGGCCGTGTTAAGACTGGCGCAAGACAATCTCGAATACTACGACAAGGTACTAAAAGTCAGCCGCGACCGCTTCGACGCCGGCGATATTGCGCGTATCGATCTGGACCGTCTTGAACTGCAACGCCTTCAGTACGAATCCGACCTGCAAAACGCAATCGTCAATCTGCGCACCACTAAGATCAACTTGCTGGCGCTGCTTGATGATCGCCGGTCCATCGATAGCTTCGATCTCGACGGGCCATACGATTTCAACGAAGACCTGCTTTCACTCGACGACTATCGCAAAGATGCATTGGATGCACGTCCTGATCTGCGTGCCGCGGTGCTTTCGGTGACGCAGGCTGAAACCAACTACAAGCTGGCAGAAGCTAACGGGTCCACTGATCCCACCATCAGCGTGTGGTTCACGCACAACGGCTCGTTCAACAATCCGGACGCGCTGAATACACTCGGCGCAAGCGTCAGCATCCCGCTGCGTATTTTCGACACCAATCAGGGCGAGAAGTTGCGCACGAAAATCGACATCAAGCGCAACGAAAAGTTGCGCGAGGGCACGGAAACGCAGGTCTACAGCGATGTGGATTCTGTCTATGCCGTTCTGATGAGCAATATTAATTTGCTCAAGCCATACAAGGGCAAATATCTGGAGCAGGCGGTGCGTGTACGCGACACAGTTTTCTTTTCCTACCAGCATGGCGGCGCGTCGCTGCTGGATTTTTTGAATGCCGAGAGCGACTACCGCACCGTGCAGCTGAATTACGTAAATCTAGTGGGCGCTTATCTGACGGCTGCGGCACAAATGAATCAAGCCGTGGGTCGTGAGGTCATCCAATGAGGAATTATTTCGAGAATGTCTTTGTGGGGACAGCCGCCCTCGGCTGTCCGGTCGAGCGTGGCTCGACGACTTCGCAGGCCATAAGCGGCAAACTGAGTCGTCACGCTTTTTCCTTCGTCCTCTGTTGCGCGCTGTCGCTCACACTCGCCGGCTGCAGCAGCAAAACCGACCCTGTGGCCGCGGCTCCGCCCAAGGTCACAGTCGAGCCAGACCTCGACGCCAACAACTTCAAAGTCGACCACCCGGACCAGTTCCCACTCGTGGCTGCCGTCGAACACAAAGCAGTTCCGGCGTTGAATGTCACCGGAGTCGTCCAGCCGGATATCACCCGGGCGGTGCCTGTAGTCTCGCTGGCTTCTGGACGCGTAGTTGAGATCAAAGCCCGCCTCGGTGATGTAGTGGAAAAAGGGCAGCTTCTTCTTCGGGTCCGCAGCAGTGATGTATCCGGCGCGTATCAGACGTACCTCAAGGCTGAAAACGACGAGCGCCTAGCTCGCATCCAACTGGAGCGTGCGCAAACTCTCTATGACAAAGGCGCCATCGCCAAAAGCGCATTGGAACAGGCCGCAGCCACCGCCGCAGACGCCAAAGCCGACTTGAACGCCGCGACCGAGCAATTGCGCCTCCTCGGCATCGACAAAGAACATCCCTCCGGCATCGTCGACATTACCGCGCCTATCTCCGGCGTCATCACCGATCAGCAGGTGACGAACGCGTCCGGTGTGCAGGGACTCTCTGGTCCCAATCCGTTCACCATCTCCGATCTTTCATTTGTCTGGATCATTTGCGACGTCTACGAAAACGATCTCGACGCGGTGCATGTTGGCGAAATCGCTGATATCCGCTTGAATGCTTACCCCAATCAGATTTTGAAGGGAAGAGTCGACAACATTCTGCCCGTTCTCGATCCCAACATTCGCACGGCGAAAGTTCGGCTGGAAGTGAAGAACCCGGGCATGATGCGCATCGGGATGTTTGCCACCGCAACGTTCTACGGCAAGCAGCCAGAGATGCACTCTGCCATTCCTGCGACGGCCGTGCTTCATCTTCACGATCGTGAGTGGGTCTATACGCCGCTGGGCAACGGCCATTTCAAGCGCGTCGAGGTAGTCACTGGAAAGATGTTGCCCGACAAACAACAGGAAGTCGTCTCCGGCATCAGGCCCGGTGACCAGGTCGTGTCGAACGCTCTCGACCTACAGAACACGGTAGAGCAGTAGCAGGAAGTCAGAAGTAAGAATAAGAATGCAGAAGTTGGAGACTGGGTACTAGGTACTGAGAACTGATTCCCTATGATTCGCCGCGTGGTCGATTTCGCTCTCGGCAACCGACTCCTGATCCTGGGGTTTGCGCTGCTGCTGTTCGCGTGGGGAATCGTTTCCTTTCACAATCTGCCGATCGAAGCCTACCCAGATGTGGCCGACAACTACGTCGAAGTCATCACGCAGTGGCCGGGAATTTCTGCAGAGCAAATCGAGCAGCAGGTCACGATTCCACTTGAAACGGCGATGAACGGCATCCCCGGCATTGTTCACCTGCGTTCGTTTTCACTCTTTGGCCTTTCTGACCTGAAACTCATTTTCGAGGACGGAACCGACAATGCTTGGAACCGCGAGCGCGTGCTTGAGCGCCTCAATCAGGTCACGCTGCCGACTGGAGTCGTGCCGCAAATGGGAACTGACTGGAGTCCGGTCGGCCAGATTTATTTCTTCACTCTGCACAGCACCAATCCCCAGTTTGACGCGATGGAGCTCAAATCCCTTGAAGATTGGGTCGTCGAGAAAAATCTCAAATCCGTCCCCGACATCGTGGATGTCGCCAGCTTCGGAGGCCCCACTCGCGAGTACCAAGTCCGCTTGGATCCCAATAAGCTCGTCGCCTACGGTTTGAGCCTCGCTCAGGTTGAGCAGCAACTGACCAACAACAACGCCAACGCTGGCGGCAGTTTTATTCAGGAGGGTTTGCAGCAGATCAACGTCCGTGAAGTTGGCCTGGTCGATCGTGTTCATGACATCGAACAGACGGTCATCATGACTAAGAACGGAATCCCCCTCCGCGTGAAGGATCTCGGAGTCGTTGAGCAAGGCCCGAAAATCAGGCTCGGCCAATTTGCCCGCGCCATCCACCACGAAGACAGGAAGATCGTCGACAACGACGACGTAGTTTCAGGCATCGTGCTGCTGCGAAAAGGCGCAGCTGCCGATCCCGCACTGAAAGCGCTTCACGAAAAAATCCAAGAGATGAACGATCACATCCTTCCAAAGGGAGTGAAGATCGTTCCTTTCATCGATCGCAGCGATCTGGTTCATTTCACCAGCCACACTGTACTGCATAACTTGACCGAAGGGATGATCCTGGTCTCGATCATTCTTTTTCTATTCCTCGGTAACGTGCGCGGGGCGATCATCGTCGCCGCCACGATTCCGTTCTCTCTGCTGTTTGCCTCGATCTGCCTTGACTTGAAACAAATTCCAGCCAACCTGCTCTCCCTCGGAGCGCTGGATTTTGGCATGGTGGTCGACGGCGCCGTGGTGATGATTGAAAACATCGTCCGCCATATGGGCTTCTCCAATGGCACGAAAACGCCGGTCGAAAAAATCGGCGAGGCCGCACACGAAGTACAGCGCCCGGTGTTCTATGCAATCGGCATCATCATCACAGCCTACCTGCCCATCTTCACGCTACAGCGTGTAGAGGGTCGCTTGTTTCAACCGATGGCCTGGACCGTTGCCTTTGCATTGCTCGGCGCTCTCATCTTCTCCATGTTGATCGCCCCAGTGCTGGCCAGTTTCGCTTTCGCGAAAGGCGCCAAGGAATGGCACAACCCGATCATGCATTTCCTGACCGAGCGCTACCGTGGCGCCGTGCGCTGGGCCATTCGCCACCGCACCATCACTATAGGAACTGCGCTTGTCGGTGTAGTTGTGGCCATGTATCTCGGGTTCGGCGGCACGATTGGATCTGAATTCTTGCCGCATCTCGATGAAGGCGCGCTCTGGGTTCGCGGTACGCTCGCTCCCAGCACCGGCCCAGACGAGGGTATCCGCGTCGCCAATCAGGCACGCGCGGTGCTGTGTTCTTTTCCCGAAGTTCCGCAATGTACCAGTCAGGTTGGCCGTCCTGACGATGGCACCGACACCACTGGCTTCTTCAACGTCGAATTCTTCGTCGATCTCAAGCAGAAAGAAGATTGGCGCCCGGTCTTCCACGAAGACAAAGACGAACTCATCGCTGCCATGCAGCGCGAGCTCGATAAAATCCCCGGCGTCTTCTGGGGATTCTCGCAACCGATTGAAGACAACATGGAAGAGGCGGTCAGCGGCGTCAAAGGTGAACTCGCCACCAAGGTTTACGGCGACGATCTAAAAACTCTCGAATCCAAGGCCGATGAGATCGTCGGTATCATGCGGCGGATTCAGGGAATCGAAGACCTCGGCGTCTTCCGCGTGCTCGGCCAGCCCAACCTCAACGTGAGCGTGGATCGCGATGCTGCCGCGCGTTATCAAATCAACGTCGCGGACGTGCAGGATGCCATTCAGACCGCAGTTGGCGGGAATGCTCTCACACAGGTGCTTCAAGGCGAGGCGCGTTACGATATTGTCCTACGCTACCTTCCCCAATTCCGCGATACGCGGGAAGCGATTGAAAGAATTCGCCTGCTGTCACCCTCGGGCGAACGCGTGTCGCTGGTACAGCTCTGCAAGATTCAAGTAGCCGATGGCGGTTCTGAAATTTATCGCGAGGGAAATCAGCGTTACATTGCCATCAAATACAGCGTTCGCGGGCGCGACCTGGGCAGCGCGGTCGAAGAGGCCATCAGCAAAGTCACGCAGCAGGTGAAATTGCCCACTGGTTATCACCTCAAGTGGGAAGGCGAATATGCCAGCCAGAAGCGCGCCAACGAACGCCTGCTGATCGTGCTGCCAATCACCATTCTCATCATCTTCATCATTCTCTACACCATGTTTAAGTCGTTTAAGTGGGCAGTGCTCATCATGGCCAACATCGCGATCGCACCTATCGGCGGCCTGCTTGCCCTGCTGTTTACGGGCACAAATTTCAGCGTCTCCTCCGGCGTCGGATTCCTCGCGCTCTTCGGTGTCTCCGTGCAGACCGGCGTGATCATGCTGGAATACATCAACCAGTTGCGCGTGCGGCGTTACTCCATCGAAGACGCCGCGGTCGAGGGCGCTGTGCTGCGCCTGCGGCCGATCATGATGACCATGTTGGTTGCAACTCTGGGATTGCTGCCCGCAGCCATGTCCCACGCCATCGGCTCGGACTCGCAGCGCCCGTTCGCCATTGTCATTGTCGGCGGTCTGATGGCGGCGCTGGTCATGAGCATTTTCCTGTTGCCCACGCTTTATGTCTGGGTCGCTGGCGAGCGCGATGTACTTCCCCCGGCCGAGCCCGGTTTCGCTGAGGGAGAACATGTGGACTAGGGCTAGGTGTCTAGGACGATTTCACTAAGTTGCTCGATTTTGGCTAGGTAATACCTCAGTTTGTGGATTTTCTTTGTGCGCTTTGCGAAGTCTTAGCGATCTTTGCGGTCAAATGCTCTTTACCGCAAAGATCGCGGAGAACGTCCGCAAAGAACGCAAAGACAAAAACGCGCGCAGAGTGCGAAAACTGAAGCACTTGACTAGATCGAGTCGACTGAATCTTATCGACTAGATTCTGTGGCCCTGTGACTCACGCAGATTTTTAGGTTGCTTTCGTTTGTGATTGGATCTACACGCAAGAAACTAGGGCGTTTTTACAAGATGGGCCGGTGGTGTAATGGAACACAGCGGGCGGCGATCTCCGTCTACGCTCGCAGATGCAAGTTCAAACCTTGCCTGGTCCACCAAATTTTGTGCGAGAGGCATGATCTGCTAATCCTGCCTTCTCGATGCCTGCGATATACTGCCAAGATCCAGCCTCATTTCCAGGATTCTCATTGATGGCCGTCGGCGTTCGCACGCAAGATCTTCGCAAAGTCTTCAGCTCGGCTCCGCCGCTCGGAGCGGCTGGCGGCTTCATCGCGCGAGCGGACGCCAAAGACTCAAAACAGCCGAAACCACAGATCACGGCTCTCGATGGATTGACCCTGGAAGTTAACCCCGGAGAGATCTTCTGTCTGCTCGGGCCGAATGGAGCCGGCAAATCCACAACGATCGGCGTTCTCACAACGCGGGTGCGCGCGACCAGCGGCCAGGCATGGATCGGCGAGCATGAAGTATGGAAAGAGCAGACCAAGGTCAAGCGCTTGATCGGGGTTGTGCCGCAACGTCCGAATCCCGATTTTTCGCTGACCGCGCGGGAAATTCTGGTGTTCCATGCCGCATATTTCGGAATCGGATCGAAAGAGAGAAACGAGCGGGCCGACGCCATGCTCGAAAAATTTAAACTGACTGATCGCGCCAGCCAGATGGTGCGCGGCTTTTCCGGTGGAATGTTGCAGCGGCTTTCTATCGCGCGCGCCATGATGCACGATCCACAGGTTTTGTTTCTCGATGAACCCAGCGCCGGGCTCGATCCGCAGACGCGCATTCTGCTCTGGGAAATCATTCGCGAGTACAACCAGGTGGGAAAAACTGTCGTTCTGACAACGCACAACATGGAGGAGGCAGATGCGCTCTGCCAGCGACTGGCGATCGTCGACCACGGCCGCGTCATTGCTTTAGGAACACCAGGTGAACTGAAACACTCGATCCCCGGAGGATTTTTGTTGCGGCTGCAGTTCGGAAAGCCGACACCCGATCTGTTGCAGCGGTTGCAGGCTTTGAGTGGAGTGCGGGAAGTCCGCGCCGCCGACACTACAGGCGCCGATGTGTACGCCGATCGTGGTGGGTCATTGATTCCGGAGATTGCCGCGGTCGCTGTGGCCGCAGGTGCGGAATTATCAGACGTTCATATCTCGGAGCCAAGCCTGGAAAATCTCTTCTTGCACCACACCGGAAGGAGCCTGCGCGATTGAACTGGAAAACTTTTCGGGCAATGCTGGCGCGTGATGCGCACGTGGCGCGACGCAACGCAATGCAGCTTCTATTTCAGACTTTTCTGCAGCCGCTGCTGTTTGTGTTCATCTTCGGCCGTGTGATGGTCGGAAGCGGCTACATGCCGGCCTCGTACAAGAGTCTGCTTCTGCCCGGCATCATTGCCATCAGCATGGTGTTCACCGGAATCTGGGCAGTTGCGATGCCGCTGATCGCCGAGTTTCAGTGGACGCGCGAAATCGAAGATCGATTACTCGCTCCGATCGACATTGCCTGGATTGCGATTGAAAAAGTCATCGCCGGGATGCTGCAGGCGCTGGTAGCTGGACTGGTTGTCATCCCCATGGCGTGGCTGGTCTTGCGGCCTGGGGTCGACATCAGCGTGAAAGCGCCTTTGCAATTCGCCGTTACGATTGTCCTGGTCGCAGTTTTTTCAGCATGTGGAGGACTGGCCCTGGGATGCAGCATCAACCAGCAACACATTGGGCTGATGTTTGGCATGGTGATTACGCCGATGATTTTCTTCGGCTGCGCGTACTATCCCTGGAGCGCGCTCAACACATTTCCGATATTGCAGAAGATCGTGCTCATCAATCCGCTCGTCTACGCCAGCGAAGGCTTGCGCGCCGCTTTGGTGCCGCAGTTCCCGCATTTATCAACAATTGCGATCCTAGTTGCTTTGCTGTTTTTCGATGTGCTACTGCTCATAGTGGGGCTGCGAAGATTTGAGAAGAAAGCGGTGAGTTAGAACTGGATCACGCAAGGGTAAAGGGCGACAATTTTTAGGTAGTTAAGTGCGCTTAGGCGTCGTTCTACACAAAGAGTACGCGCTAAGAAAAGCCAAAGAAAAATAAGAGTTCCGAGGTTATGCGAGATCCATTCATCTCGGCCAGTAGCTCGCGTTTGACCCTTGCTTGACCTGCTTTCGCTGCATCCCTTGCGGGGCCGCTGCGCGCGATCTTCGCTTGGGCTCCGGGCTTACCGCCAACCGGATAAACCTAACTTGCGCCTCGGAACTCTATCTTGCCTTCAACATTTCTTCTCTGTTCTCCTCGACCAGCGCTTTGCTATAGACCCTTGCTCGCCCTCCTTCCCACCTTTCGGTGAGAAGGTGACTCAGCTTGAGCCCCGGACGCCGCACCAACCGGAAAAACTTAAGAAGCTGTCAAAGAACGATCCTGTTGTACTCCTTCTAAATTTTGAGTCAATCAAAAACACGCGCCCGCAACTATCAGTATTTTCAATCGAGTGCAGCACGTCCACAGGGGTATGACAGGATTTTGTGCAGTTGAATCAAATAATTCACGCAGCAACCCACGCCAGATGCGGCTTTTGGGTCTTTTCTGCTGTTCGAATCGATCAAGCGGCTCAGATGAAGGAATGTTTCTGTACTGTGAAAATCGTCTACTCTCCCAGTGCAGCAAGGGTTTACGGGTTTGGCAGGATTCCACGAGCTACCGGCCACGCTTGCTTACGCGCCAGATTTCTTTTTCTTAGTACTTACACTGGCGGGGCTCGATCCGCTTCTGTGTCCTTTGTAACCGGCGCCCCTCTGCACGATATCCGCGATGGTTGTATTTTCCAGAATCTTCGCAGCTGCATCTCGCACCGCCAGAAACACCTCATACAGCGCACGATGGTCGGCATCATCGACGATCATGTCACGCAGCTGCTCGGCGTCGCCGAGTGGTGCCAGTGGTCCATCGATCAGCCGAATGATTTCGCTTAAGCGGATTTCCGACGGATCGCGCCGCAGGCAGTATCCGCCCCGAGCGCCTCGCACACTATCGACAATGCGCGCATTCTTCAGCTCCAGCAGGATCAACTCCAGAAACTTCTCCGGCAGATCGCTCTCCGCTGCAATATCCCTGATCTTGATGGCGCCATCCTTATGCCGCCGCGCCAGCGTCATCATCGCCTGCAAGGCATAGAGGCCTTTCTGCGAGATCTTCAAATGAGCCGGTCCTCCCCGACCGCCTAGATTGTGCCCGATTTCCAGCTTAATTCATAGACCAACTTGAGATACGGGGCGGTCTGGCCAGTTTAAGTGATTCATGGTAACGGTTAGTGAGGGAAAATCTTAGGACTGGGCAAGAGACTTAGTTCTTCATGGCCACGTTAGCGATTCTTGATCACCGTTTAGTTACGAGAGTCGGAAGAGATAACTCAAAGGTTTCAAAAACTGGCCACTGACAACTGATTACTGGCCACTGTTTTCTGGTGCCATCGAAGGGACTCGAACCCCCACACCGTTGCCGGTACATGGACCTGAACCATGCGCGTCTGCCAATTCCGCCACGATGGCAAGTGGACTTACATTGCAGCGGCGGCCCAAGGGCCGCCGTGTCTGGAAGACCTGCGGTTTCTATTCTACAGCCGTGAATGCACCTGTCAAACTAGATGAAGCTTGTGTGGGACGGATCCCCTCGGCCCTTCTATCCATTTGGTTGCTCTATTCCAGTTTCGCATTCATCGTAATCTTGGCATTCAGCACCTTCGAAACCGGACATCCCTTCTCTGCGGCTTCGGCGTACTTCTGGAACGTCGCCGCATCCGCGCCCGGAACTTTACCGACAACGTCAATGTGGCTCTCCGTAATCGTCCATCCCGAATCGAGTTTCTCCATTGTCAGCGTGATATTGGTCGAAATGCTTTCTGGAGTCAGATTTGCGCCTCCCAGTTGTGCCGACAGTGCCATAGAAAAGCAACCGGCGTGCGCTGCCGCAATCAATTCCTCCGGATTGGTCCCGGGACCATTTTCAAATCGTGAGGTAAACGAATATTGCGAATTGTTCAGCACGCCTCCTGGTGCTGAGATAGTTCCTTTGCCGTCTTTAAGTCCGCCTTTCCACACTGCACTTGCCTTGCGTTGCATGATTTTCTCCTTGCGTATGATTTCACTGATGCTTACCCATTGTAGACGGACACATTCATGCGCGTCATGCGGTCCGAAATTTCTGATTGATGATTCTTGATCGATGAATGAAGCAGAGGATAGGCGGATTAGCGATGGAATGAAGGTAGAATTTTTAATCAACAATCAAAAATCATCAATTCAGTAAAAATCCGAACAGCTGAGATAAAAGCCACACTGCGGACACTTTAACTTGCACCGGCTCTCGCGCAGTTTCGCCGAGCAGTTCGGACAATACTGCCCTGGGTCTCCCTTAATTGGATCAGCCATCTTCTCTCCCGCCCCATGCCCGCGCTCGCTACTAGCCGGTGCAGTTTGTGCTTGGTTCATGTTCGGCGAACTTATCGTCAACGCTTGCGTCGCGCAAGTGCAGACTCTGGCTCCGCGCTCACAAGATCGCCATCATGCCGCTATGCGGCGTTCATCACCTGGCTGCGCCGTCCTGCTCCAGCAATCGGCCATCACTAGCCAGGCCCCAAAGCGCTTCCACACCTTTACGTATTTTCCTCGCTCCGGCACCAGTGTTCCGTCAGCTTTACGCACGACCAGCGTGAAGCGGCCAAGCTCCATGGCCATATCGCCCGAGTGGTCGACACGCGTTGTTTCCAGGCGCAGGTCGCTGTATCCCGCATCGCCGAGTTGACGCAGCAGCCGTTCCACCTGCTTCTGGCCATAAGCCGCATCGCTTTGCGGCGCCATGAGCACACCGTCGCCAGCGAACAGGCTCGCGGCCTGATCATAATTGCCGGTGTTAAAGGACATTGCAAAATCTTGGGTTAGATCGCGAATTTGAGATTCGACATCACGAAACGGACGAGAGTCCGCTAAAGACCCGGAATACGGCCGGTACATCTACTACCTCCTGGGGGAAGGCAACCGGAGTGCTCAACTAGCGGTTTGAGAGGGTCTCCGGAAAAGCTCGCTTATTTTAGCGCAAAATCGGAAGGTCAAGGTAAAAAGTTTTCCTCGGTGATACCCGAGGAAGAATTGCAAGTCACCCTATCGCTCGAAGGGGGCCGGACGGTTGGCGAACCGCAACGCTGCTGTGTCGATCATCGTTGTTACAGGACGTTTAGGCGAGTCCACCTTGGAAGCTGGGTTGTCGCGGTCGGCGATCTGCCTCTTTACGCGCTCCAGGAGCACCACTAACTTTCGCGATTCGTGGTCTCTCTCTGCTTGATTGCACTTCCTCTGGAAGTCCTGCGGTGCGTAGCTGACACGATTCGTCATGAAGGCTGTCTCCGAGGGAGAGACCCTCAGAAGAAGGGATAGTCTACTAGAGGAGTCTCAGTCTGCCTAGTCCCGGTTTTCTGTAGATGTTGTAGGGCAAGACATCACCGCTAACGCAAACATTACTTCCTTTTGTGTCTGCGGGTCACATTACGCCGAGCCGAGCTCCCGTGCCGCGCCGGTCGCGGCAGGACTGTGGCAATTTGCGGTTGCTGCTTGGAACGACGGCGGCGACACCGCTTTCTGCTTCGTCCAATCTCATGGCGACATAAATATCTTCGAAAATCTGCCTCGGCGCAATACTGATCACCCCGTCAGAGGACTCGACAAGGTAATCGCCTTTACGGCCTGAGTGCTGACGTCCGAGAGCATCGACGAAGCTGAGGCTTGAACTGAGTTGTTTGGCTTTAACTAGAAAACGCGTGCGGTAAGTTTTCCATTCTGCTGGTTTCATGGCGCGCTGACCGGAGTGACTGTTCTGCTCACTAGATCTCTCTCTGGACACTGTGGCCAGATTCGAGTCGATAAATTTTGTGTGTGAGCGAAGGTGACTTTACGGTTGAATGCGTTGCAGGTCAATTCAATATTTTTGGTGCAGTTGAGGAAAAGATTGACGGCCGATTCTGTGCTGACGAGATTCACTCAAGCAGTGGCTGAGGGACTCTTGCTCACCCGCGACACAGCAATAGTTTTTCGCACCCGCCTCGTTTCGTTGAAAAAATCTGAACGAGCTGAAACCTCACTTGTCCACAAGCAATGCACAGGAAATACAACGCGGCCGGTTCCATTGTTTCTAATTAATGTCATGCTGAGAATAGCCACGATGAGCGCGAAGCGGTCATCGTGGCGAAGTCGAAGCATCCCTACCACCACTCACCTCCATCCCTCGCTGCTGATCTTTGCTCCAGAAAGTCCACCATCCCAGCAGCCTGCGCTCGAATTCCTGCGGCGCTACGCCGATCGCACCGCAATGATCAGCGCCTGGAACTTCCCACAGTTGTGTATTCGGATTGTGTACGTGAATCAGTCGAGAGTGCCGCACCGGAATATTGCTGTCCACCTGTCCATGAATCAGCAGTACCGGCACCGTCGTCCGCGCTACCGACTCTGTCGGCGAGATTTTTTCCATGTCGAGTCCATACTTCCATCGTGCGCGCAGCAATGCTGCCTCAACCAGCGGACGCAGCAAAGTCCTGCCAACCCATGGCCCAAGATGAAATGGCTGTCCCATCCGGTCATACGCGATCTCCCGAAAAGTGGCGAATGGCGATTCGGCGGCCACGGCGCAGAAATGAGTTCCGGCATCGAGCGATTGCAGGAGTTGTGCTGCGCCCATGGACTCCCCAAACCCGAAGATGCAGCCCGGGTGCTCCTTCTCCCGGAGAAAATCAAACCACTCACGAATATCGTTTCGCTCGAGCAACCCGTAGGTCGCGAGTGCTCCTCCACTCACACCATGCGCGCGAGCATCTGGCATCAGAACGGTGTATCCGTGCTCGACAAACAGTTGCGCATATCCGGTCGTGCCGACACGATTGTCAGCAAGCCCGTGAAGGAGGATGACCGCGTTCCCGTTACTGCGATGCGGATGAACCATCCAGCCACGAAGAACCACGCCGTCAGACGTCGTAATCGATGCATCTTCTAATTCCGCATTAAGAGCCTGTGCGGATCGCTGTGCCTCGACAATCTCGTCCTCAGTGAGCGGCCGGCGAACAGGATGCAGTGTGCCGTCGGCGAGGAAAATTCCTCCGACAGCGGAGAACGCAAGGTAAAGACATAACCCGAGTACGGCACGGCGAATTCGTCGGCTGGCGCGCATATCACTCGCATTACCGCTCAAAGATTAGTACGCATGAACGGCTCCTACAGTTCTTACCCGATCGAAAAATAATTGCAATCAGAACACATGTGTGTGCACAACCTGCATAGCACTGGAAGAATTTTCCAGGCACATTCGGCAAGGAAGTTTGGTACAGCAATAAGGCGAATGCCCTCAGCGATTTGGACCACGCTGCAAACGGAATCTTCTTTGCAACGCCTCGCGCATGGGCGAACAAATTCTCGAAACGAGGAGAGGCAATGACAACTGATCCTGTCTGCGGAATGAAAGTGGACGAAAAGCATCCGGAATTCCAGACGCAGTTTGCCGGCAAGAAATACTTCTTCTGCTCCGACGAGTGCAGAAAGGAATTTGAGGAACGGCCGGACGAATATGTGGAGACCGCCGCTTAGGCAGTCTTTCACACATCAGCTAAAACCAATCTTCAACAAAACGGAGGGAATAAATCTTTTAAAAAATTCGAGGGGAAATACGAAGGCCCTTGCGCAACGGCAAGGGCCTTTCCAGTTAGAAAAACAGTTTCACTCTTACCGATGCGCCATCGCAGGCTCGTGAGATTCCTTGCCTGCTTTGAACGCTGCGTAGCGCTTGTTGATTTCGTCCCAATTCACGACGTTCCACCACGCCGTCAGATATTCTGGCCGCCGGTTGTTGTATTTCAAATAGTAGGCGTGCTCCCAAACATCGTTACCGAAGATGGGATAAAGCCCCTGCGAGATTGGATTGTCCTGATTCGGTGTGCTGATGACCTGTACTTCGCCATTCGCTTTCCCGGCCAGCCAAACCCATCCCGAACCGAATTGCTTGACGCCCGCGTCGTTGAACTTCGTCTGAAAGTCCTTGAAGTTGCCGAAGGTCTTGCTGATCACGTCAGCGATCGGTCCGGTCGGATCGCCTCCACCCTTCGGTTTCATGATCTTCCAGAACATCGTGTGATTGACATGCCCGCCGGCGTTGTTGCGCACAGCGCCGCGTATATCTTCTGGGATCGCATTGAGATCGCGGATAAGATCTTCTGCAGATTTGTCAGCGAGATTCGAATGTTTCTCCAGCGCCGCATTCAGGTTTTTCACGTAGGCGCCGTGATGCATGTCGTGGTGCAGCGTCATTGTCTGCTTGTCAATCGTGGATTCGAGAGCATCGTAAGCGTAAGGGAGAGCTGGTAATTCATGAGCCATATTCGATCCTCCTGGTTATAACTGAAGAGATGACTGGAAACGAAGTTTCGATGCAGGGCCTTGAGAAAAGGATTATATCGCGCGGCGCGCTACTTCCGCCCCAGCAGTCGGATGCGCGACGTGAAGGCCCGGCCCAGACAGGCGCTAAATGTCGGGGCGGGATGGGTGGCATCGATCACGCTGTTGACCACGAACGGGTCGCACCTTCCCGTGATGTTGTCGAAGCCCCCACGCAATGCCAGGTAGTATCCGAGAAAATGAAAGCGCTTCTCGAGTTGCACATTCAGGGTGAAGTAATCCGGGAATCGATCCGCTCCAACCTTGCTGTTAAGTTGGTCCTGATCCGTGAGTTCGGTGAAAGGAAATCCCGTGCGCGCTTCCATTGAGTACGCGATCTCGAACTTATGAAACACCGGCAGACTGAAGAACGGCAAATAGCCCCATGAGAGAAAGCGATTCGGCGTATCCCAACCATATGGCCCCGGCTGCTGCCCGCTTAAGACCGGACCGTCCACACTAAAATCGAGCGCTTCGTTCGAGCGCGCGCTCGAACGCGTGTAGGCTCCCATCACCGAAAAGTTTTCGCGGAAATTGTGGCGTAGCGTGATCTGCAACGCGGTGTAATGATCGTCACGAGTGTTTTGCAGTATGAAATCGCCACCCGTCCCCGAACCGAGCGCGTTATAGACGAAGCCGCGTGCCCCGCGCTTTTCGAGAAATTCCGCCTTCATATAAATCGCCGCCGGAAGTTTCTTCTCGAATCCGATACTCCAGTTCAAAAAGCGCGGGACAGCGACCACACTTGCGTCGGCAGAAAAACTCGTCTCCACTGGTCCGGTAGTAGTCACACATCCGCCAGTTGGGGTGCACGAAGGATTTGAAGGGTTCACGGTATAGAACGTGTCCTGCCTGGTTCCCGCAAACGGACGCGCAATCAGATAAATTGGCGTCGCGTCGTAAACCAGCCCAATTCCAGCCGAAAGCTTTGTGTTCCCTGCGTTATCGAGTACATAGGTCCCAGCGAGTCGCGGAGCAAACTCGGCGTGCCGCACAATCTCGTCCCAATCGAGGCGAACGCCCGGCTCAACCAACAGCCGATTGGTCAGGCTCCAGCGATCCTCCGCATACGCGCTGATTTCCGTGTTGAACTCCCGATGCAGAGGCGCTAGTCCGAACGTGGAGTAACGCGTGCACGGAAAATTCTTGTCCTGCACTGCCGTCAGGCACTCGTGGGCAGAGGTGAGAACATCGCTGCCGTTTAGATACGAAATCGGCTGCCGTTCGAACTTCGCGTCGTAGTCAATGCGATCCAAGTCAATGCCGACCTTGAAATCATGCCCGCCGTGCCACTTGTGCGACGGCAAGAAAAGATTCGAGAGCACCTGCCAGCGACGGGCGTGCGTTTCATTGGCGAGGTAGTAGCTTCCGCCGGCAGTCCCCAGAATGGTCGCGGTGCCGGGATTGACGAAGTAAGGATTATTTCCGTACGGCGTCATTTGCAGGTCGTACTCGTCGAAGGCAAATCCGGTTTCCAGCAATTCGCCGCCCGCAAAATAGTGCTGATCTTTCCCACTCCCGACGTACGCCGATTCCACATCCTTCGGATTGGAGTACTGAGGGCTGAAGGGCGAGAGAAACGCGAACCGGTCGTGCAGGTGATTCGCCAAAAAACTGGTGGTCAAAATGTCGCGCCTGGTGACGTTCGTTTGAATCTTGAACAAATCACCGAGGCGTAGCGTGTGATCGTTGTCGGTGCCAACCGGCAGCGCGGTAAATACCAGGTTGTCGTATTCTCCGTCGAATGCGTTATAAAACCACATCTTCCCCTTGCTGATCGGACCGGAAAAAATAAAATGTGGCAGAAACTGGTCGAACCTCCACCCATGTTTGTTCTGTAGCGATGGGATAAAATTGGTTGCCAGAAAGCGAAAGTGATCGTCGCCGATGCCTGTGTTCAGGCTCAGCACGCCGCCTGAGCCTTTACCATCCTCCGCCGGCTCGCGTGCCGGCTCAACCTGAATTGAGCGGAATGCATCGGTGCTTACCCGCACCAGAAGCTGTCCGTTTGCAGGCTGCGTAACATTGAAACCATCGAGCAAAGTAACAGTCTGATAAGTCTGCGCCCCCGCCACGTGCGGTTGCCCGCTCTGATCGTTCACGACGCCCGGAATGAAATTTAGCACATTGCGGTAATCCGTCGTCGACGGATACACGATGTTGATGACATCCAGCCCGCTGACCTGTTCCTGCGCCGAGACCTGCGCTGGATCAATCTGCAGCGGCGATTCCTTCACATCCACGACTTCTTTGACTTCCTTCAGATGTGAAATCGTCACGTCAACTGTGGCTCCCGGAGTGATCTGCACACTCTGCTGCACGGCAGCGTAGAAGTCTTCTTTTTCCACGCGAAGGTCATACGTTCCGGCAGAGAGCGAAGGAAACTGGCAGCGGCCGTTGAAATCTGTCTGGCAGCGCAATCCAGGCATAGACGAAGCCGAGCTTTGCAAGAACACGCGTGCGGAGGGAACCGCGACTCCGTTCTCATCTGTGACTGCGATGATGGGCACCGGCGCTGACTGCGCCAGTGCCGTAACGACAAGCGCGAGCACACAAAGGAGAGCACGCATCATTCAGAATTATTGTAGTGGGATGCGACACGAAAGTAGATGTTGGGTATCAGATTTGCATATGGATTCTCTTGGCTGATTTTTGTGGGTGGAGAGAAATGGTAGATGCGGCAGATATGGCAGAAACGGCAGATGGGGTTTGTCATGCTGAGCGCAGTCGAAGCATCCCTACCGAAGTTTCTGCGCCTGACGAGTGGCACACTTCTGTACACTAGTCCTAATCCAAACGAAATTCGGGTGCCCATTTCTCGAGGCTTTTGCGAGAAAGTGGGCTTTTGATTTTTCCTAGAGTTTCTTGAACTAGGTGTTGAGTCGGGTTGTTGGAATCGAAACGAATATCGAGGGGTCTAGGAAAAACCGAAATTCCCACGTCTCGCAAAAGACGCGAGACATGGGGCACCCGCCGTTACCTGTAGTTGTCTAAGATTTCGTCGCCAGATACTCGCAGACGCGCCGAACTGTATCCCGTTGCGAGGCGTTCAGAGTGAGAAATTCAAATCCGTAGCGCAGCCCCTGCCGATAGCGGACGATCGCACGCACCTTGATCGGATACGGCGTGAGCGGCAGCGGAATTTCCAAGGTGACGATCTCGCCATTCTCCAGGCTGCCGGTGAGCGTGGCACCAATGCCATCCTGTCCCAGTTCGGTCGAGCGTCCCCAGCATGTGCGGAATTCTCCGTCCTGAAACATCTTCACCTGAAGGCGCACGTCAATGGCAAAACGGGGAAAGCGGCGCGTGAAGTGAAACTTGCCCGGGCCTTGTTTCTCGGGAGAACTAGCCAGATCGGCGGTGGCGGCTGCGGCTCGTGCTTTTTTATCCGTGCTCATGCAAATTAAAATTTCAAGAGAGTCGCCCACTCCCGATTACATTTCACGACTCATGCCGAGGAAGTTGCAAACAACAATGCACAACAACTCTAGTTGCCGTGCAGCGGATATCCCGGCTCGAGCGGCAATTTTCCCGCGATCTTCATGACAGACACGCTGCTGTTAATCGCATATACATCGACCACGCCCACCGCTCCCGGGATCGACGCCACCTTGTTCACCAGATCTTCGTCAGAGTTCACGACGATGATCGCAGGATGGTTAGTCCGTCCATGGTTAGCGGTATTGATTAACTCCTGAACCTGCGCTTCGGGCAGCTCATAAATCTTTTCCAGAACGATCTTCATCTCCGGACTCGCCGGAGCCCGCATGATGAACGTCACTGGCTTGCCGTCGGGCCAGTGACTGGTCTGCGCCTTACAAATCTTGACCAGATCGGGCATCGCCATTGTGTTTACGGCGTTGGCCTTGTTTGCGACCACGGCAAGGTCGCGCGCCGCCGCCAGCGAAACGCCAGCTGCAAGAAACAAAAAGACGCATACAACTCGACGATAGAACACACTTCACTCCCGCACGCGGAATAGGCCTTGGCATGATTTTGGGACAATTTCCGATTTGGCTCAACGGCCACGAAGGCCATGTACCTCTGGAGCCACTAAGCAGGATGTGTAAGCAGGATGTGGAAGAGCGGCGCTTTAGCGCCGCGTCAAAGCGCCCCCGTAAAGGGGGCTTTAGCCCCAGCGGCCAGTCCCGGCCTTCGTTTTACGGAACTCCCATCAATTCCTTGCGTATCATTGAGTGGTTACCCGAGGTTCCATGTTTTGCAACCGCTGCGGAACCGAACTGCCGTCAGGCTCTGTTGTCTGCCCGAGTTGCGGACGCCGCCTCGGTGATCCGGTGCGGGCCATCGCTCAATCGCGCCTCCAGCATCATCTTCAGACCCTAGGCATTCTATGGATGGCAGTCGGTGGCCTTTTCCTGATCCCAGCCGTCTTCCTCATGGTTTTCAGACAAGGCATCCACCTTGTGATTCACAGTCACGAGCAATTGCCCAGCTTTTTCCCACTCCTCCTCTACACAGCAAGCGGGACTATGGTTATTCTCGCCGCTGGTGGCGTCTGCGTGGGTCTGGGTCTGATCCACCGCCGTCCCTGGGCGCGTACGACTGCGATCATTCTCGCTGCATTGGCCCTATTCCATCCCCCGGCAGGAACGGCTTTGGGTATCTATACATTGTGGGTACTTCTAGCTGACGAACACGGCGACGAATACCGCTATCTGGTCCGAACAGCCTAAAGAACCTGCGTCATTCAGGAAGATTCACAACCTGTCGCGCGTACCAGCCGCGAAGCGGCGACAGAATGCAGCCCACAGCGCAAGCTGTGGGTGGGCATGTCAGTCAGGGAATCAGCCCCGGAGGGGGCGAAAGAAAGTTCGCTCACTAGCTTCCCACAGCCATCCACAAGAAATTTCGAGTTAGCCACAGCCGATCAACAGATTCCGCCTCATTTCCTATTGCCGCCCGTATCCCACTGATCCAGACTTGTTTCGCCCTCCCCCATGATGCCCGTTCCTGAACCCGGTTGGCCGCAGAGACACATCGATAAGCTTCTGCCTCCCTCCGAGCCACTTTCTCACCCGATTTTCATCACCGACTCCTCAATCGCCAACAAACTGACCCAACACAAACGATCCCGGCCTGTCCCCGATGTGGAAAACGGGGACCAAAAGCAGCATCAAGCCCGTCATTGCTAGGGATACAACCTGTAGTGTTTCCCTCTTGACAGCTACAACTGGCGGGAGTAACTTTGCAATCCCAAGCAATGAAATTCCGCCTCACGGGAATGGGGCGGGATGGAAGAGAGTAGTCAGCAATTAGCAGAAGCGGCGGTCCGGCGCCAAGCCAGAGGTGACTTGGTCCCGTCCGCGGCAAACATGGGCGCACGGGCTCTAGGATCCGGAAGTCCGGCGCCCGCAACCTTGAACCCTAAAACCCTGTTGGAAATGCTTAGCCTTCAGGTATTTCGGACGCCGATTCCGAAGACCGGAAGCCGACAATCAGTGCGGTGGCCGTTCCCCGACCCTCCCCCGGGGCGCGACAACAATTGAAAGCGCTGCGCCGTTATGCACACTGCCACGCTGGCAGACCGAGGGAACTTCCTTTCTCTGGCGTAGCAGCAGAAGGCAAAAGAACTCTAGGAGCCTGGAATGGAGAGTTTGACCCGTCTCGTTACTGAATCGTTAGCGCGCCACGGCTTCGATCGTCCACTCGATTATCGCCGCCTGCGCTGGTCGCGCTGGTTCCGCTGCGAATCCCATCACAGCCTCCTGCTGGTTCCCAGCAAAGCGGGCGTCTTCGCCGTGGCCGAAGAGATCATTGCTTTTGACGAGACCCCTGTGGGTACAACCGCCCCCGGCTGTCCGGCTGAGCGCAGCTCGGCACCGGTGGAAGAGCGGCGCTTCAGCGCCGCGTCAAGCGAGGGGAAGAGGACCTCGGCTTTAGCCGCCGAGGGCATCTCCGCTGACAAAAACGCTCCACACACCAAACGTATGCTCGCCGTCACACGATTCTTCGAAGCCGACGACATGGCTTTCGTCCTCGATCGCATGCTTGCCCGCCCGAATCCTCTGCGCGACGCCTTGAACTCAGGCCGATATTTCATCCGCTTCGTCATCATCGAAGACGCATCCCAGCGCCGCTCTGTCTACAATTCGCTCAATCAATGGGTAGCCAGTCAATCCATAGCCAATCAATTGATGCCCGATCACTCGATCGCAGACACCGCGGAAAAAGCCAACGGTATCGCCTCCCACTTCGCCAGTTCGCTGGAACTCACTCCCGCAACGGAATACATTCCTGCTGCCGCTCAAGCGAGCCTGTTCGAGAATACAAGTGTGGTGCGGACACTCCCTTCGGCAAGCTCAGGGCAGGCTATGTCCGCCCATGCCGGCATCGGCCAAAAAACAAATCACGCAGGCGAAATCACCAAACAGACATCGATCACGGCCCAGCATCTGAACTCCGGAGCCGCGACAAATATTCATTGTCCCTCCCCATTTCCCTCCGGTTTTTAGCCGGAAGGAGATGGGAACGCAGCGCTTTGTACTGCGCGCAAGAACGATCTTTTTTTCAATTACTTGCAGTCTTGCTCCACCCGATTTCCCGTCCTTTCGGACGCTCGAATCGGCCGCGACACGCATAGAATCTAATTAAGGGAGAGACCGCTGATGCCAGAAGTGAAGACCACCACCGAAATGACCGCCTCCGCCGCTCCGTCGAAACCGTCTGTCTCCGAGGTTCAGAAAAAGAAGGCGCCTGGCCTCGCCTTCCGCCGCCTCTTCACCAAGCCCGGCGTCTCTCCCTACGACGAAGTCGAATGGGAGCTCCGTCTTGCTCAGATCACCGACTCCCACGGCGGCGTGATCTTCGAGCAGAAAGACGTTGAAGTCCCCAAAGACTGGTCGATGACCGCGACCAACATCGTTGCCTCGAAATATCTGCACGGCACCCTCGGCACCGCCGAGCGCGAAACCGGAGTCCGCCAGCTCGTCGGCCGCGTCGCCGAAACTATTCGCGACTGGGGATTGGCGCAAGGTTACTTCCGCACTCCCGAAGACGGCGCCACGTTTCACGATGAGCTTGTGCACATCCTCGTGCGGCAATACGCCGCCTTCAACTCGCCCGTCTGGTTCAACGTGGGATGCGACCGCATCGAGCCCAACTCCGACGGCCGCAACTGGCACTGGAACCCGCAAACCCAGACCGTCGAATTCGGCGTCACTGGATACTCCAAGCCGCAGTGCTCCGCCTGCTTCATCAACTCGGTAAAAGACTCGCTCGACTCGATCCTGACCCTCGCGAAGACCGAAGGCATGCTCTTCAAGTGGGGCAGCGGCACAGGCACGAATCTCTCCTCTCTGCGTTCCTCGACCGAAGGCCTCAGCGGCGGCGGCACGGCCAGCGGCCCGCTCAGCTTCATGAAAGGATTCGATGCCTTCGCCGGCGTCATTAAGTCCGGCGGCAAGACCCGCCGCGCCGCCAAGATGGTCATCCTCAATGTCGACCACCCCGACATCGTCGACTTCATCGAGTGCAAACAGAAAGAAGAAGCCAAGGCCCACGCGCTCGTCGCCCAGGGATACGACGGATCCTCTCCCGACTCCGACGCCTACAGCTCCATCTTCTTCCAGAACGCCAACAACTCCGTCCGCGTCACCGACGACTTCATGTACGCCGTGATTCGCGACACCGATTTCTCCACCAAGTCTGTGCGCGACGGCCGCGTCATGCACACCCACAAAGCCAAAGGTCTGCTCAACAAAATTTCCGAAGCCACCTGGCACTGCGGCGATCCCGGCATGCAATACGACACCACGGTCAACCGCTGGCACACGTCGAAGAATACGGCGCGCATCAACGCGAGCAACCCGTGCAGCGAATACATGTTCCTCGACGACTCGGCCTGCAACCTGGCCAGTCTGAATCTGCTGAAGTTCGCGCCCAATGGCACGTTCGATGTGGAGGCCTATCGCCATGCCGTCGACATTCTGATCACCGCGCAGGAAATCATCGTCGACAACGCCGGATATCCCACCGAGCAGATCATGCGCAACTCGCATGACTACCGCCCGCTCGGACTCGGCTATGCGAATCTCGGCGCGCTGCTCATGGCCGCCGGACATCCCTACGACTCCGATGGAGGCCGCGACTACGCAGCCTGCGTGACAGCCATCATGTGCGGCGAAGCCTATCTGCAGTCGAGCCGCATCGCAGAACAATGCCCGCCGCTCGCACCCGCGACTGAACCAACAAAGAAAAGCTTGGCAGAAACGAATCTGGGATCGAATCTCATGCCCGGCGGAGCCTGTCCCGGCTGGTACATCAACCGCGAGCCGTTCCTCGACGTCATCCGCATGCACCGCGCGAGCGTCAACGGCATCAACAAAACAAATGTCCCCGGCAATCTCTACGAAGCCTCCAAAGCCTGCTGGGACGAAGCCCTAGCCCACGGCGAAAAACACGGCTACCGCAACAGCCAAGTCACGGTCCTCGCCCCCACCGGCACCATCGGCTTCATGATGGATTGCGACACCACCGGCATCGAGCCCGACCTCGCGCTCGTGAAATACAAAAAACTGGTCGGCGGCGGCATGATCAAAATCGTCAACAACACCGTGCCCACCGCGCTGTTCAAGCTCGGATACACGCACGAGCAGACTGACGCCATCGTCAGCTATATTGACGCAACGGGCACCATCGAAGGCGCGCCGCACGTCAAAGACGATCACCTCGCCGTCTTCGACTGCTCGTTCAAGCCGGCCAAGGGCACGCGCTCGATTCACTACATGGGACATCTCCGCATGATGGCCGCCGCGCAGCCCTTCATCTCCGGAGCAATCTCGAAGACCGTCAATCTGCCGAACAACGCCTCGGTCGAAGACATCAGCGACGCCTACATTCAGGCATGGAAGCTCGGCCTGAAAGCAGTCGCCATCTACCGCGATGGATGTAAACAATCTCAACCGCTGAGCGCCGCAGGAAGTAAAACCGCGTCGTCCGAAAAATCCTCTGTGACCTCGGCGCCCTCTGTGGTGGAAGAAGTTGATCTCAACGCGCCTCCGCGCGCCGTGCGCCACAAGCTGAAAGAAGAGCGCATGTCGGTCACGCACAAATTCAAAGTCGGAGACCACGAGGGATACATCACCGTCGGCCTCTATCCCAACGGCGAACCCGGCGAACTCTTCGTCAAGATGGCCAAGGAAGGCTCAACCGTCTCCGGCCTCATGGACAGCTTCGCGCTGGCCGTCTCGCTCGCGTTGCAGCACGGCGTGCCACTGAAAGTATTCTGTGAGAAGTTCGCCCACACCCGCTTCGAGCCCAGCGGATGGTCCGGCAATCCCGACATCGGCTACGCCAAGTCGATCATGGACTACATCTTCCGCTGGCTCCAGATGCGCTTTCTAACCGGTCAGCAGCAATTGCTCTTCGAGAACTTCAGGCCACGGACCGCAGGCGTCGGACCTCAACCGGAAGGCACCGGAGATGTAAATGGCTCTGCATCGGCCGTAGGTCTGAAGTCCGAGGTCCGAGGTCCGGTTCATGCCGCCGACGCCCTCTCCAGCATCGTCGACCTCGGAGACGCCCCCACCTGCAGCTTCTGCGGCAGCATCATGACGAGAAACGGCAGTTGCTACCGCTGCATGAGCTGCGGCAGCACCAGCGGCTGCAGCTAAATGTTCAAGGTTGTCATTCCGACCGAGCGCGTATTTTGCGCGACCGAGGAATCTGCTGTTTAGGTTTCGGGAATGCCGCAGTAGGGTTTCGGGAAGGGCACGGCTTCAGCCGTGCCGAACAGGTAAACAATCCTCACCGGCTTTAGCCGCTGAGGCCAACAAGTCGTAAGGAATTTGAGACGTACTGTGAAGGGGGTCACGGCGCGCCGTGGCCCCTTGCTTATTTGGAGGGGTTATGAAGAACGATGCCGCAGAAGAACTCAAGGGTCATAGAAAACCCAACAAACCATTTCCTCCGACAGCCCTGGAAGAGGCCATCAATCTCGCAGACGCTATTCGCGACTACGATGCCGGGCAACCCCTTGACCGGTTATTGTTGGCAGGCGCCCTTGGTATAAAACGCAACAGCAGTACATGTTACCGTTCCCGTAAACAGGCATGAAAGTAAAGAAGAAGAGGATCATCGGCACCGTTGTGATTGTTGCCTTCGCGATCATCGCTCTTCGGATTGGAATAGAAACGAATCTGGAGGTTTGAAGTTGCCTGATATCTCGCAATTCTTGAAAGTCGCGCCGTACCTGATTAATCCTCTCGTTCTAATCGGCTTCTGCTTGTTTTTGTTCTACGGCGTGCTCTCGGCGCTCCTAAAGGCAGGGATTCTCGCTCAACTTTCCCAGAGACAATCTGGGACCGTCGTTCGTCAAATCCTCACATATAGCTTTTGGGTCGCAGTCGTCCTTGTCGTTCTCGGTTTCGGCTATGCATTCCGAAACTATCACGACGGCCGCAACAAGCAAGGGCAGGTAACTCAACGGGCTGGCGACTGCTCAACTAATCTTAACGGCGACGGCAACAGCCAAACTGTTAACTGTAGCGAAAAGAGCAAAAAATGAAGAGAGTTGCTAGGATTATTGGGGTAGTGCTTTTTATCGTCATGCAATCGTTCGCCCAGGAGAAACCGGCAACGCAGCAGCAAGCCGGAGACTGCTCGATCAACGCAGTTGGTAGCAACAATCAGCTCACGATCAATTGCCCTGGAATGTCCAAGGAGCAAGGGCAAAGGATACTCGCTATCCTCAACAAGGTTCTGGCGGGTCAGCTCGACCCCAAAGCCGTAATGGACAAGCTGGATGAGATTCAGCAAGGCATGCGGGCTGCAAATCTCAAGGCAGAACTGACGACATTTAATGGTTGGCTCGAACCGGCAGGTGAGCCCATTCCCGCGCACAGCTGCGGCACAGTGCCGGACGATGTCATGTTGCTTTTCCTCGGAAATCGCGGCAACGTGACTGAGGTGAACCGTTTTCCGCACACTGTTATAAATGTCCGCGGAGGCAGAGCTCTTCAGCTTGATCGCTCACCGGCAGGATTGATTACTCCGATCATCGACATCCGCAGCGCCGACAACCGAATTATTGTTCAAATGAACTCAAAAGACGGCTTTGCCGTTAATCAAAGTAACTCGCTGTTGATGAAACGCCCGGACAAGAGCACTTTGGTTGTCGAGGATCAGTACGGTAATGAGGTGCTCAATGCGCACTACATCAATGAGCACGCATTCCAGCTGACCGGTGTAATGACGATACCGGGATTTGGCAAGGTGCCTCTGGACTTTTCTAGATCGCTGGAGGGCGTATGTATAGCAGTCTCGCCAAACGGCGGGCATTTCAACAATGACATTGTGCTTCGTTGAACAGGGGGCTTGCCCACGCTTGTTCCCCTTTTGAAATGAGGCTGTCCCACCTTTCGCGGTTTTTCGAAAGGTGGGAACCACGGACCTCGGCTAGCGCTCCCTATCATCCAACGGGCCACCGCCCTCAGGCGTCAGGCTCGATCACTTCTTCGCGGCGTTCGATGGCTTCACGGGTTGGACGCCTACGGGAGTGGGAGCCGGGGTAGAGTTCGCACCGTCGGCTTTCTTTGGCGGAGGCTTCTTGGCGGCTTCGGCGCGCTTGCGCTCCTGGTAGCGGCGATCGTGGAATTGCTGGTCGGAAGCTTGTTTCTTCATCCCTCAATCATGTCACAGACTGGTCCAGGGGGGCTGGCCCACCCTTTGCCTTTCTTTGAAATGAGGGTGCCCACCCCTTCGACTTCGCTCGGGGCAAGCTTTTCGCGGTTTTCGAAAGGTGGAAGCGAAGCGACAAAATCCATCCACTGGGCTAAAGCCCATCCCAGATATTTCGCATTTACACCGCGCTGAAGCGCCGCTCTTCCACAAAAACTGCGTCAGCTTCCCTTACACTATCCGCATGAGCCAAACCGTGAACTGGAAGACGCATGGCGTGAAAGTTGTCCGGGCGGGAGAGATGGACACGAACACTCCGCAGACGCCGGGGATGACGCGCGCGGCGGCGATCACGCATGCGCGCACCGGCGCCAACCAGCTCTGGGCCGGGACGGTGGTGGTGCAGCCCGAAGCAAAGACCGGTCCGCACCATCATGGAGAGCTTGAGACCGTGCTCTACGTCGTGCGCGGACGCGTGCGCATGCGCTGGGGCGACCACCTCGAATTTTCTGAAGAAGCGGCTCCCGGCGACTTCATCTACGTGCCGCCTTATGTTCCTCACCAGGAGATCAATGCCGGCGACGATGTATGCGAAGCGGTGGTGGTGCGCAACGGCCGCGAGCCGATCGTCGTGAACCTGCCGCTGGAAACTCCCGAGCCCGCGAGCGCCGGGCATTCGAAGAGTGAAGCGGCGGGCATGCCGTTTCATCCCAAGCAGTAGGTAAAGGGCCGCCTTCCGGTAGTGGGTCAGTTTGAAACCTCCACCACCCTAGGATGGGTCATCCCGAAGGCCCGCGCTTTCACCAGCGGGCCGAGGGATCTCCCGCGCAACGGCTTTGTGCCAAGGAGATCCCTCGCTCCGCAAATCCGATTTCCACAACTGCACATTGTGACGGACGCACTTTACTCACAGCCCTGGAATGCGGGATTCTCCACCATGCAATCAGAGAAACCCACCGGGCACGTCGCCACCCCACCAACAACTCCTTATCCTGCAATATTTTGCGTGCAAGTTATTGCCGCTCAAGATTTTGCCCGGATTCCCGCGATCAGGAACTCGCAACCCAAAGGAGGCAAAGAATTTAGTCGACTCGATATAAAAAAATTTTGAAGGGATATCCGACAGCCACGACTATCTCTTCTTCTTGCCCGCCTTTTTGCCTGCCTTCTTCTTGCTGCCGAACACGCGGCCAAAAATCTTGTCCACGTTTTTGAGCTGGCGGGGCAAGTTAAAGGCGTACTCAATCTGCTTACGCGGGACGCGGTCGGTGATTTCTTTGTCGGCCAGCACGAGCTGATGGAAATCGAGGCCTTCCTTCCACGCCCGCATGGCGTGGGATTGCACCAGGCGATAGGCGTCCTCGCGGCTGACGCCATGTTCGACGAGGTCGAGCAATAATTGTCCGCTGAAGATGAGGCCGCGTGTCGACTCCAGATTCGCGAGCATGCGCTCGGGATAGACGAACATGGTGTCGACCAGGTTCGCCGTTTTGCTGAGCAGATAGTCGGTGAGTGTAGTCGAGTCAGGCAGGATAACGCGTTCGACCGACGAGTGCGAAATGTCGCGCTCATGCCACAGCGCTACATTTTCGAAGCCCGCCTGCGCGTTGGAACGCACCACGCGCGCCAGCCCGCTGATCTGCTCGGCAGTCACCGGATTACGCTTGTGCGGCATGGCCGACGATCCTTTTTGCTTTTCGCTGAAGAATTCCTCGGCCTCGCGCACTTCGGTGCGTTGCAGGTGGCGGATTTCCATCGCGATTTTGTCGAGCGTTGAAGCGATCACGGCCAGAGTTGCAAGATACGCCGCGTGGCGGTCGCGCTGGATCACCTGCGACGAGACGGCGGCGGCTTTCAATCCCAGACGGGCGCAGATTTTTTCTTCGAGTTCGGGCGTGAGGTGCGCAAAGATGCCGACCGCGCCGGAGAACTTTCCCACGCGCATATCTTCTGCAGCGGCCTGAAAGCGCGCGATGTTGCGCTGCGTCTCGGAATACCAGTTGGCGATCTTGAATCCGAAGGTGATCGGCTCAGCGTGGATGCCGTGTGTGCGCCCGATCATGGGCGTGTCTTTGAACTCCCAGGCGCGGCGCTCGAGAACGTCGGAAAGTTTTTGCAAGTCCTGCGCGATGACTTGCGAAGCTTGGCGGATCAGCAGCGCTTGGGCAGTGTCGACGACGTCGTTGGAGGTAAGTCCGTAGTGGAACCAGCGGGCATGCGGACCGACGATTTCGGCGACGGCAGTCGTGAAGGCAATCACGTCATGGCGGACTTCGGCTTCGATTTCGTGGATACGCTCGACGCGAAAGTCGGCGCGCTCCTTGATAGCCTTGGCGGCGTCTTTCGGAACGAGGCCAGCTTCGGCAAGCGTTTCGGTAGCTGCGACTTCGACGGCCAGCCAGGTACGGAAGCGGTTTTCGTCGCTCCAGATGCGGGCCATCTCGGGGCGGGTGTAGCGCGGGATCACGGTCGGGGCTCTCCTGTCCCTCAGCTGAAAGTGCGGACTAAGGATTCTAAACGGATGGAGGAAAAGAGGCTAGGTGGGCGTGTTCGCAATAGGTCCCGCGGGCTGAGAAAGAGTCCCCCACTTCTCACGCAAAAAAAACGCGCGAGAAATGGGGCACCCAGACGATCTACCATGGAGCCAATCGACACGGAGGCTTATGCTGAAAGCAACGGGAGAGAATACGTGGGCGTCTTAACGGCTGTTTTGTTTATGGTGGCTGTGGCGATTGCATATTATCGATACAGAGATCACTTCTACGCTCTCGAGTCCGCGACCGACAGCAATAGGGGGCACGCCTTCTGGACGATTCTCGCGCTGTTTTTTGCGATCGTGATCGCGATCTGCTATTTCATCTTCTTCTAGTTCTTCTAGGTCAATCGAGGATTGATTCCTCCCAGAATCGCTACCGGCATTTTTTTATATATCGTTTAACGATATAATATCTACGTACTATCGCGGCACGATACAATTTGCGGATGAAGAGGCTCACCCTGTCGGATTATCAAGCTCTGGCTGAGTTTCGGTTCCAGATTCGGAAGTTTCTCCATTTCAGCGAAAAGGCTGTGCAAGCCTCTGGGTTGGAGCGGGGACAGTACCAGCTCATGCTAGCGATCAAGGGGATTCCGGAGGGAGTGCGGCCGCGCATTCGCGAACTGGCCAACCGGATGCAGATTCAGCATCACAGCGCCGTGGAATTGGTTAACCGGCTTGAGGCAGGAGGGTTCGTGCGACGGGAGCGGGCACAGGAAGATCGGCGCGAGGTGTTGCTGGCGCTGACGCCAAAGGGCGAGAAGGTGTTGGCGGAGTTGGCACTGCATCATCATGAGGAACTGCAGAGCGCGGCTCCGGCATTGGTGGCGGCGTTGCGAAGGGTAATGCAAGGCGGGAAGAACGCGGCGTGAACCGCAGGGGCTAAAGCCCCGAGTCTAGGGGCGCCTTTCGCGGCGCTGAAGCGCCGCTCTTCCACGGCGACCGCAGGCATTGGAGCGCGGTATTTCATGGCAGATCTAGTCTAAGGCCGCACAAGTTTTGGATGGCTTTTGCGGCACCCTTCGACTCGCTGTCTCTCGCTCAGGGCAGGCTCAAAAACTGGAAGTCGTGCCCTTCCGATATAGAGCCCATTGAAATTAAGGGTTCCCGAAGAGGCAGAATTCTTTCCTAAAGGATATATGGCAACGAATCATCGAAATCTTACGAGCGCTTCGCGCGTGGACATGTCACTGGCAGAGCCAGCGCAGTTTCGGATTGTGCTGGTGTCGTTTCTAGCGGCGGGCGTGGGACTCATCGCGGGCATTGTCGCCTACATTCTCTACAAGCTGATTGGGCTGTTTACCAATCTATTTTTCTTTCATCGCTGGTCGACCAGCTTTATCAGCGTGGGAGGACATCACCTAGGTGCATGGGTGATTGCCGTTCCGGTGATCGGCGGGCTGATCGTCGGTGTGATGGCCAAATACGGGACCGACAAGATCAAAGGACATGGCATTCCCGAGGCGATGGAGGCGGTGCTCACCAACCGCAGCCGCATCGCGCCGCGTGTGGCGTTGCTCAAACCGATTTCGGCGGCGATCGCCATCGGGACAGGTGGACCGTTCGGCGCAGAAGGGCCAATCATTCAAACCGGCGGAGCGCTGGGATCGCTCGTGGGACAGGCACTGCACACGACGGCGGTCGAGCGCAAGGTGCTGCTCGCTTGCGGCGCGGCGGGAATGTCGGCGACGTTCAACACGCCGATTGCGGGAGTGATTCTTGCCATCGAATTATTGCTGTTTGAATTCAAGTCACGGTCGTTTATTCCGCTCGTAATTGCGAGCACGCTGGCGACCGCGGTACACATGCAGTTGCTCGGACCGGGGCCGATGTTCACTGTGTCGGCGATGGATTTTGGCATTCCGCACGCGCTGCCGTTTTATCTGGTACTAGGGCCGATTTGCGGACTGGCCGCAGTCGCGCTGAGCAAGGCGCTGTACTGGGTGGAAGATTCGTTCGAGAAACTTCCGGTGGATGAGCTGTGGTGGCCGGTGATTGGAGCCTTGGCGCTTGGAGTGATCGGATTCTTCGTGCCGCGGGTGCTAGGCGTGGGATATGACACGATCGGTGACATCCTCAATGGAAACCTGGCGTGGAAGCTCCTGCTTATCGTTATGCTGGCGAAGTTTGCTGCACTGGTGATTTCGCTCGGGTCAGGAACTTCCGGTGGGTTGCTGGCACCGACGTTCATGTGGAGCGCGGCTATGGGCGGGCTGTTCGCGATCACCGGAAACCATCTCTTCCCCGTGGCGAACCTTTCCCCGGGAGCGTTCGCGCTGGTGGCAATGGGAGCGGTGTTCGGAGCGGCGTCGCGGGCAACGTTCTCATTCATCATTTTTGCATTTGAAATTACGCGCGATTACAACTCGGTGCTGCCGCTGATGCTGGTCGCGGTGATTGCGGACGGCATTGCGATGCTCTTCATGCCGAACAGTTCGATCATGACGGAAAAGCTGGCGCGCCGCGGATTGCGCGCACATCAGGATTATGAGGCGGATGCACTGTCGCAGGCTTCGGTCGCAGAGACGATGGACCAGGAGCCGCCAGTGATTGCTGCGAATACGAAAGTGGGAGCGCTGGCGGAACTCATTGCGCGACACGATCCGGCGGTAACGCGGCATCAGGCGCTGCTGATTCTCGACGATGCAGGAAAGCTCGTGGGCATTGTCACACGCGGCGACGTAGTGCGCGCGCTCGATAAAGATCCGTCGGGCGCCATGAGTGTGCAGGAGGCAGGCAGCACACATCTGGTAGTGACGCATCCAGAGGAACTGGTTTCGGAGGCGGCGGCAAAGATGCTGCGCTTCGACATTGGACGACTGCCAGTGGTGGATCGCAGCGATGAACGGAAAGTGGTTGGATATCTCGGGCGCGCAGCCGTTCTTAGCGCGCGGCTGCGGCGCTTCCAAGACGAGCATGTGATCGAGCCGGGATGGCTGAAGGGATTCGGGCGCAGTCCCGTGGGGAAAAGTTAAGCTTCGATTGTGTGGTTCCTGCAATCAGTTCACGAACAGCGGCTCTAGCCCCAAAAACAAGCGCAAGATTAAGCTTCTCTTTCCGTACCTCCTCCGCATAGGAGTACCATCGCTTAAGCTGGAGGTCGGAGATGCACTTCCTTTTAGCAACAACCCTCCTCGTTCTGTCTGCCGCACTTGCCCTCGCCCAAAATCAAAGCCACGTTCAAGACCAAACTCAAAGCATGGCGAAACTTTGCGCCCCCGCGTCAATCATCACGGCTAGCCATGATGTGGAAGTGATTGTTCAACGAGTGATGCTCAGCGGCAAATGGGGTCACAATGAAGCAACGGTTTATCTGCCGGACAAAGAAATCGCCGACGGCGCGATTCTCTTCTCGCATTCCGCGATTCACACTGACAGCGGCGCGGCGGTGGATTTACTGCCGTTTGCCTTGACCCTGGCTCACGCCGGCGCGGCGGTGATCGTCCCGGAGCGAACGCTGATTTGGCCTCCGACAGAGCGATCGATGAACCGCGAGGGCGCTGTGGTCATCTGCGCCGAACATTGGCTGATCGACCACACCAAGGTATTCAACAATGGTGAAGCGTTGCTGAAAATGGTGAACGACAAGAATGTTGTCGTGCGCGAGGGCTACGCCTATGTCGGCCCGCGCCTCTGTGATCCTACGGTTCCCTCCGACTGCGAGTTCATGGATCCATTCATTTCTGAGGATTGCGCTCTCAAACATTATTGCTGTGTGAGCGCGATGTCGGCTTCCGTTGGCGAGATCGAGGGCGGTGATAACACACGCGGGATCCTCTCGGATGGGGGATTATGGATGGCGCAACGCCTGCAAAAAGTGCTGGGACTGGCTCCTATAAAAGCACTCGTGGTGGCACCATCGTCGTCAGGATCGTGATGAGCGCAGACTCTCCGCAGGAACCATTGTTCCTGAGAGTTCCAAGTTCCACTTGGCTCCAGTCGACCGGACAGCCGAGGGCGGCTGTCCCTACAAGAATCAACTCTAGTTTTGTTTTTTGCGCCTCAGCCAGACGCCGTTCTGAGCAGGATGTTGGCTTTGACCACAGGGGCTAAAGCCCCCCTTTCATTCCACGATTGACGCGGCGCTAAAGCGCCGCTCTTCCACCACCGACCCCATGTTCCCCGAGACAACGCTACCGACTGCAAGCATCGATGCCAACTTTTGAGCAGCTTGCTCCCGGCAGGGCGCAGATCCTGCGCCAGAAGGTGGAGCAAACCATGCAAGCCGCAAATCCTGAGCAAAGAAGCTGGGACCAGCTCAACGAGGCGCAAGCAAGCGGAGATGCGAATCAGCTTCTTGCTGTCGCCGAGCAGGCGTCGTCCGATGTGCGTTCCAACATGTATCAGCAAGTCGCGTGGCAACTGGCGAATAATGGCGACTTGCAGCGGGCGCGCCAGGTGGCCGACAAGTTGCCGGATCCGTTCCAGCGTGAACAAGTGCTGCAACAGGCTATTCGGCAGTCGGTGGCGAACGCCGCGAATCAGGGCCAGTTTGCTACCGCCCGCCAACTCGCTCAAGAGATTACGTCCGAGGAAGATCGGGCCATCCTGCTGGCGCAGGTCGCCTCCGATGCCGCGAATGCAAAACAGGAGAAGCTCGCTCAGGAAATGCTTGAGGAAGCCGGCGGTTTGTTGTTGAATCGTGCGGCGGGCGCATCGACCTTTGCCGCGCAGCTTCAGGTCGCGCAAGGCTTCGCCCATGTGAAGCCTGCGCGAGCCGTGCCTCTGCTGGAGCGATCTGCCAGCCAGCTCGAGCAAGTACTGGCCGCAGCGATTGAGATGGACGGCTTCCTCCCCTACCAGCGATCTTTCCAGGGCGGCGAGCTAATCCTGGCCAACAGTTTCCTGTGCAATTCGCTGATCCGGCCCTTTGCCACAGCCACGGCAGAATTGGCCAACTCCGATCTGCCGACAGCCCGCATTCTAGCCGACCGCATTTCACTTCCCGAGGCGCGCTTGCTCGCCGAACTGTTCGTGGTCCGTAGCGCTCTGGGGGATGCCGATCCGCAGGCAGGGGCTGTGTTGGGGGTTCCCAATCTCGTGACGGTACTGCAGTAATAGATGCAGAGGAGAAATCGACCCTCAATGCGTGGTGATTAGGAGGAAGCACAATTGCAGGCCTAAACCCTCTAAAACCGCCTAAAAACGAAAGGGCTAAAACGTTCAGATGTGCAAATCTCAAAAGCGGAAAAAACGAGGCTTTTGCCCGGATTATCCCGTGTTAATGCCCGATGAATTGCATAACTGGTTACTATTCATTGAGTTGAGGGCGTGTTTGGCTTGCTGCAAAGGCCGGTCGGCCGAGCTTTTCTAAAAGAAATTCTGAAAGCGGTTTTCAATTCCACAAGCTTTTCCACAGGAACAGCGCAGGTCCGCGCCTCGCGGCTGGATTCGGTCGTGTCTATGGCTGCTTGGCGGGATCCTGGGACGTTTACTCATCAGACATTGGCCCACCGTCGACCATGGTTTCGAACCGGGTGCACTGCTTCAGGAAGGCCATTCGGACTCGGCCGATGGGGCCGTTGCGCTGCTTGGCGATGATGATTTCTGCCCGGCCCTGTAGTTCGGGATCGTCCTGGCGATAGACCTCCTCGCGGAAGATGAACATAACAATATCAGCGTCCTGCTCAATCGATCCCGACTCGCGCAGATCGGAGAGCTGTGGACGGTGATCTCCGCCACGGCTTTCCGGGGCGCGGCTCAACTGTGAGAGCGCGATGACCGGCACGCTAAGTTCTTTGGCCACCGCCTTCAGGCCGCGCGAAATCGCAGAGACTTCCTGCGTGCGATTTTCGAAGCGCTTGCCTCCGCCCGACATCAGTTGCAGGTAGTCAACGATGATTAGGTCGAGCCGGCCGTTTTGCGCTTGCTTCAGCCGCCTCGCCTTGGCTCGCATCTCGCTTAGCGAAATGCCGGGAGTGTCGTCGATGTAAATAGGGGCGTGCGCTAGTTGCTCCATGGCGCGGACGACCTTCTTGGTGTCGTCCTGCCAGAGGGAGCCGGTGCGCATTTTGTGCGCGTCGACTCGCGCCTGCGAGCAGAGCAAGCGCATCAGCAGCGCCTCGCGCGACATTTCCAGCGAGAAGACGCCGACAACCTGCTGATCTTCAATCGCGGCATTCTCCGCGATGTTCATCACGAAAGCAGTCTTGCCCATCGAAGGCCGCGCCGCGATAATCACCAGATCAGAACGCTGCAGGCCGCTGGTCATTTCGTCGAGATCTGTGTAATGGGTCGCAAGCCCAGTAATGCGCTGGCCACGCTGCAACAGAGCATCGACCGAACCGAACGATTCGCGGACGATTTCCTGCACACCCATGAAGCCGCGGCCAATGCGCTTTTCCGAGAGCTGAAAGATGGCGGCTTCGGCGTCGCTGAGCACATCTTCTGCCGTATCGGATTGTTCGCTGGCACGAGCGATCGCCGTGTTCGCGGCTGAAATCAAGCCGCGCAGCATGGCCTTGTCGCGCACGATCTTGACGTAGTGCTCGATGCTTGGCCGGTCGGGCACGCCTTCGACGAGGCTCGACACATAGGCCACGTCGCCGATGGCCTGCAAATCTTTGTGTCGGTCGAGTTCTTCGATCAGTGTGATCATGTCGATCGGCCGCGATGATTCGGCCAGGTCGACCATGCGGGAGTAAATGCGGCGGTGGGAGTCGAGGGAGAAGTCCTCGATCCGGAGATGCTCAGCCGCCTGGTTGTAGGCAAAGTTGTCGAGCAGGATGGCGCCCAGAATCGAGCGTTCGGCCTCTACGTTCGCGGGAAGCGTGCTGATGGTGTATTCGGAAGTCGCCATTTTTGTGCGTGCATTTCCTTCGGCCTGCGCCAATTATGTAGCAGACGAAGAAAAAACGAAATATATTTGATTCAGCTGCTCTACGGATGATTGTGATGTCGAATGAGATAGTAATCTGCCCGTGAGCGAACAGATGACGAAGAGGTTGACGTTCTCTGTGTACAAGCTAAGAATTTGCTGTGGAAAGCGTTCGAAAACTAGGACATTTCTACCACGAACATTTCGGGAGACTTGAATGAAAATCAACGCACCCGCGCCGGAAGTGCAGAAGCTCGATTACTTCGTCGGAGCCTGGACCGTCGAAGGCATGATTGCGCCCGGCTCGTGGGGCGCAGGCGGGAAGTTCGGCTGGACCGACAAAACCGAATGGATGGCTGGCGAGTTCTTCGTAGTGGGGCATTGGAACTTCATGATGCCTGCGGAACTCGGCGGTGACGGCGAAGAATTGTTCGTCATAGGGTACGACACGGCTAAATCCGTATACACATTTGACGCCTTCAGCAGTCAGGGACTGCATCAGGTGTCTAAAGGGACGCTTCGCGGAGACACATGGATTTGGGACAGCGAAGGCGTCCAGGCTGGGCAGTTGGTTCAACAAAAGATGACGATGCAGATGTTCTCACCCACGCGTTACGCCTTGAAATTCGAAATCTCAAACGATGGTACGAACTGGGCGACATTCATGGAAGGTGTAGCCACGAAAAAATCTTAGAGATTGGCGCATCCTAGCCTTGCCTCGCGGTTTCCTTTGCGCTCTTTGCGGCGGTCTTGGCGTCCTTTGCGGTTTCAAGCTCTTTTACCGCAAAGATCGCAAAGAAAAAGTCGCAAAGAACGCAGAGTAACCTAGAGAAAAAATTATGCGCTCAATTCGAAAGCCAATCGCTTGAGCTCCGGCTTGCGCAGCGTGCGTGCGACCCCGCTGCGTTTATAATCTTTGATTCGGCATTTCGCCGCATTCCTACTGTAAGGATTCAACTTGCTCGATTTTCTGGGAAATTTACGACGCACGCATATGTGCGGAACACTGCGTCCCTCAGACGCCGGCAAACCGGCCGTGCTCATGGGATGGGTGAACCGGCGCCGCGACCACGGGAGTTTGCTGTTCATCGATCTGCGCGACCGCACGGGCGTGACACAGGTTGTCTTTAACCGCGAACTGAACGCAGCAGCCCACGCCAAGGCCGATGCACTGCGCAACGAGTATGTCATTGCAGCGATCGGCAGAGTGAAGCCGCGCGACGCCAACACGATCAACCCGAATATGCCGACCGGCGAAGTCGAACTGGTGGCCGACGAGATTCGTATTCTCAACGAATCGAAGCTGCCGCCGTTTTTGCCTTCGGACACGGCACTGACCAACGAAGAGACACGTCTGAAGTATCGCTATATCGACCTGCGCCGCGACGTGATGCAGTTCAACATCGAGATGCGGCACAAGGTGGCGAAGGCGATCCGCGATTATTTGTCGTTGCAGGGATTTTTTGAGATCGAAACGCCGTTCATGACGCGGTCGACACCCGAGGGTGCGCGTGACTATCTCGTCCCCAGCCGTGTGCAGCCGGGGACGTTTTACGCGCTGCCGCAGTCGCCGCAGATGTTCAAACAGATTCTGATGATTTCGGGCTTCGACAAATATTTCCAGATTGTGCGCTGCTTCCGCGACGAAGACCTACGCGCCGACCGCCAGCCCGAATTCACGCAAATCGATTTGGAGATGTCGTATCCGCAGCCGGAGCGGGTTTGGGAAGTGGTGGAAGGATTTCTGCTGGCGGCGTTTAAGGCCGCGGGATTTGAAATCAAGCCGTCGTTTCCGCGCATGGACTATGACGAGGCGATTCGGCTGTACGGCATCGATAAGCCCGATTTGCGTCTGCCCGCGTTCACCGACGTGCGCAACTGCTTCACGGCGGAAAATCTGCAGGAGCTGGCGATCAACGCCAACTTGCCGGTGATCGCCATCCGCACGCCGAAAGTCGGCGAGCTCTCGCGCAAGGAGCGCGATGACATCAAGCCGATGTTTCACTCCAAGGATGGCGCGAAGATTTTCGAGGACTTCAAGCGCATCGGCAACAAATTTACCGATGCGGCTGCGGCGATTGCGAAGAAATGCGGCGCGGAGTCCGATGACCTGATCGTGCTTGTCGCCGGATCAGCACAGGCCGGGCCACAAACCGCACTGCCCGCACATCGCAAGGTTACACCTGCTGAGCTGGCGATCTATGCGTCGGCTGGCCTGTTGCGGCTGGCGCTGGCACAAAAGTATGCCGACCGGCACAAATGTTTTCAGCGCGGCGATTTTCGCTTTCTGTGGGTCACGAACTTTCCCATGTTCGAGTGGGACGAGGGCGAGAAGCAGTGGATGGCGGCGCACCACCCGTTTACGTCGCCGCATGAGGAGGACATGAGTCTACTCGAAGCAGGGGTTGAATCAGTAAATGACCCGCAGTCGCCGCTGAGTGCGGTGCGCGCGCTGGCTTATGACGTGGTGTTGAATGGCACGGAGCTGGGTTCGGGCTCGATTCGTATTCATCGCCAGGATATTCAGAGCAAAATCTTCCGCGCGCTGGGCATGACGGAAGAAGAAGCCAAGTCTCGCTTCGGATTCTTTTTGGAAGCGCTGGAATATGGCACGCCTCCGCACGGAGGAATCGCGCTCGGCCTCGATCGTATCGTTATGATTCTTGCCGGAGCCGAGAGCCTGCGCGAAGTGATCCCGTTCCCCAAGACTGCTCGCGCAGTCGATCTGATGGTCGACGCGCCGACGCCCGTGAGTGAACGGCAGCTGAAAGAACTAGGGATTGCGGTGAAGAAATAGCTTTTTGGTAGTGCAGCATTTTTCAAGGCGGCAATGAGGATGTCTAACACATGCAAAAGCTGAGCCGGATTTGGTTTTTCTTTTTCGCCTTTTCTAGTTCTCTGTTTGTTGTACCCCAACCCTTCGCCCAACAGCCTGCACCCGCTAATTCCCCCGTCGAGCAAGGCAAGTTCACGCTGCACAAATTTGAGCAAGCGATCGGCGAGGAGACCTACGAGATCCGCCGCGAAGGCGAATCGCTCGCAGTGAAGATGGACTTCAAGTTCACCGATCGCGGCCGCGCTGTGCCTCTTTCCGCCACTTTCCGCGGCAGCCTGGAATACACGCCAGAGACCTTCGAGATCAAAGGGAACACATCGCGGATTACTACGATCGATGAGGCGGTTACCATCGAGGCGGATAAGGTTCACCTGCGCACGCGCGATAAAGGGAGCGACGTGGCCGCGCCCACCGGCCCGTACTTCACCATCGCCGGCTATGCTCCGACCACCATGCAGATGCTCATGGTCCGCTATTGGGCTGCGCACGGATCACCGCGCGCGGTGGATATCTACCCAAGTGGTGTAGTGCGAGTCGAGCCGCGTGGGCAGGACACGATTCATGTTGGCGCCAAGCAAGCGGACTCAAGGGACGAAAAGCTCGACCGCTACACCATCGAAGGGTTAATCTGGGGACGCGAGACGCTGTGGTTCGATTCGAATCGCAACCTGGTCGCGGCGGTCACGACAGACGCCGAGTTTGACCACTTCGAAGCCATCCGCGAGGGCTACGAGAGCGCGCTGGGAGATTTTGTGGGACGCGCCGGTTCCGACGGCATGCGCGCGCTGTCTGACATTTCGAAGAACATCTCCGTCAACTCTTCCTCAACGCTGGCCATTTTGGGCGGCACGCTGATTGACGGTACCGGTGCGGGTCCCGTCACGGATTCAGCGGTCATCATTCACGATGGGCGGATCGAAGCAGTCGGCCCGCGCTATCGCGTAAAGGTTCCCAAGCATGCGGAAATTGTGGATGCGCGCGGCAAATTTATTTTGCCCGGCCTTTGGGACATGCACGCTCATTTCGAACAGGTCGAGTGGGGCCCGATTTATTTGGCGGCGGGCGTCACCACGGTGCGCGACTGCGGCAATGAGTTTGAATTCATCACCGCTGTGCGTGATGCCGTGGCGAAAAGACGCGGCCTTGGTCCGCGACTGCTGCTGGCAGGGATTGTCGATGGTACCGGCCCGATGACCATCGGCGTTGAGCGCGTCGATACACCGGAGCAGGCGCGGCAGTGGGTTGACCGCTATCATGCCGCCGGCTTCGAGCAGATGAAGATTTACAGCTCTGTAAAACTTGAAAATCTGAAAGCCGTCGCCGAAGAAGCGCACAAGCTGGGCATGACTGTTACGGGTCACATTCCGGAGGGATTGAACGCGTATCAGGCGGTTGAAGCGGGGCAGGATCAGATCAACCACATTCAGTACATCACCGATATCATGCACGCGCCGTTTCCGGAAGACATGAGCCGCATCGACAGAATGAAAGCAGCGGCGGACATCAATCTCAGCTCGCCTGAGGCGAAAAAAACGGTGTCGTTTCTCAAAGAGCACCACACCGTGGTCGACCCGACGATGGCGCTGTTCGAATTTTTGACGGCGACGACCGCCAAGCCGCCGGCGAGTTTCGAGCCCGGCGTGAATAAAGTCGCTCCGGAACTGGCCGAGCAACTCACGGACGTTGGACCGCCGAGCGAGCAATCGGAAATCGGCGAAAGAGTATTTCAAAAAGAACTCGCCATCGTTGGAACGCTGCATCGCGCCGGGATTCCGATTGTTGCGGGGACAGATCAGACCGTCCCAGGCTACAGCCTGCATCGTGAGATCGAGTTATACGTGCAGGCCGGGTTCACGCCGATGGAGGCCGTTCAGGCGGCGACTATTGTTCCGGCGCGCGCCATGGGAGTCGATAAGGAGTTAGGAACTGTAGAGAAGGGCAAGCGTGGCGATGTGATTCTGATTAACGGCAATCCACTGGAAAACATTCACAACACTCGCAATGTCGAAACGGTCATTGCCAACGGCGTGATGTACAAGACGCCAGAACTCTGGCGGAGCGTTGGATTTGAACCATGATGAGATTTTGGGTGGCGCAGCGCTTTCCAGCGCTGCGATCGACGAGTGAACAGGCTTCAGCTGCCGAAGTACCTCAGGGGCTGAAACCCAGCTTTTTAACTAGGCCTTAAAGGCCTGTGCCACCCAAAAGCCTCTCCTGTGTGCTCCATTAGAGCCCACGCCTTTGTCGCCCGCCGCATTCCTGATGCTGTGCTAGTCTGCCTTCATGGCTGATGGCATCTCAATTGATCCCTCGCATACCTCTGCTAGACATTTTCTCAGCGACAAAGTTGAGCACTTCACCGAATCCGTCATCCGCGAAATGACGCGGCAGGCGATGATGTATGGTGCCGTGAATCTTGCACAGGGATTTCCAGATTTCGCCGCGCCGGCAGAGATCAAACAAGCTGCACAGCAAGCCATCGCCGCAGACGTGAATCAGTACGCGATCACCTGGGGCGCGAAGAATCTGCGTAACGCGATCGCCCGTCAGATGGGTGTATGGCAAGGCATTTCCGTCGATCCGGAAAAAGAAATCACCGTTAGCTGCGGCTCGACCGAGGCTATGATTTCAACGCTGCTCGCCATCTGCAATGCCGGAGATGAGGTTGTTATCTTCGAACCTTTCTACGAAAACTACGGGCCGGACTCGGTGCTGAGCGGCGCACGACCGAAGTTTGTAAAGCTGCGCCCACCAAAGGAAGATGGCGGCGAATGGACCTTCGACGAGAAAGAACTGCGCCGCGCTTTCGATCGTCACACGAAAGCCATCATCGTAAACACGCCAAACAATCCCACGGGAAAGGTTTTCACGCGCGCCGAACTGGAATTGATCCGCGACTTATGTGTCGAATTCGACGTGCTGGCGATCACCGACGAGATTTACGAACACATTCTTTACGATGGAACGAAGCACATTTCGATGGCTTCGCTCGATGGTATGCGCGAGCGCACCGTGACCATCAATGGCATGTCGAAAACTTACAGCGTTACAGGATGGCGTGTGGGATGGGCCGTAGGGCCGGAGAAGATTACCAACGCGATCCGTAAGGTACATGATTTTCTTACCGTGGGTGCGCCCGCGCCATTGCAGGAAGCAGGCGCCGCTGCATTGAGTTTGCCTGCGGAGTATTACGCCAAACTTGCTGAGGGATACCGGGTGCGGCGCGATCGTCTGATGCCAGTACTGACATCTGCTGGGTTCAAATGTTTCCATCCGAGAGGCGCGTATTACGTTATGACTGACATTTCCACGTTTGGGTTTGACGATGACATTTCGTTCGCGCAGCACCTGGTGCAGAAAGTAGGCGTGGCTTGTGTGCCGGGATCGAGTTTTTATCGCAACCCGCGGGATGGTGCACGCCAAGTGCGGTTTGCGTTCTGCAAGAAACCGGAGACGCTCGATGAAGCCGCTCGGCGGTTGGGGAAGTTGAGCGGGAACCTCAGGGGCTGAAGCCCCGGCTACCCAAAAGCCTTTATCACAGCGCTGGAAGCGCTGCGCCACCCAAAATCAACCGCACTTCACCTCTCCTACTTTGCCATCGCCCCGGATGTAATCACTCCGCAGGCGATGCGGTCGCCGGAGTTGCCCGATGGATCGGTCTTGTAGTCGTCGGCTTTAGCGTGGACAACGATCGCGCTTCCGCCGTTGCTGAGGAGCGAATGTGGACCGTCTTTGAGGGTGACGTCTTGACCTTCCATCTTAAGTTTTGCTTTGCCTCCGGCATCGACTGTGAAGTTTTTCATGTCGCCGGCGTGATGTCCGTCTGGACTGTCGAAGCCGTGCTTCTTACTTTCAGGGTTGAAATGTCCGCCAGCTGATTTGAAGTCGGGGCCTTCGCATTTGGGGACCTGATGAAAATGGATCGCGTGTTCTCCCGGAGGAAGATTTTGCAGGTTAAGCTCTAGCCCGACACCCGTGCCCTGATCCCAGAGCATGACGAAACCGACGGAATTGCCCTGAGCGTCTTTGAGTTCAACTTTGGTTTTGGCTGCGCTCAGAGAAGTCAGCACAATCAGCATAAAAAACGATGCAAAGATCGGATCTGCGAAGCGTTTCATAGATTTCAGGCCTCCTGATGGCCCTGAGATTATAACCAAATGTCCTGGTGCGAATGCGGCTGGGTGGGCTGACTTGACTTTTGAGATATCAGGAATTTCCTGTATTGCGCACGAGAGGCCTTGGATCAGATGCTGAGGTTCGCGGGCGGGTAACAGAGCGTTGTAGGAAAGTTCCTCTGAAGCGCCGCTTAGTAGGGTTGAGTCCTGAACCGATAGTTGTCCGCCCTATCGTTCGTCTCCTTTTGGGGTCCGTCCCTCTTGGCCGGTGCCGGTCCTGGCGCCGGCCGAGTTCTCCACAAAAATCTGGAGTATACTGCGAAGAAGTTTTCAAATCCTTCCAGGAAAATCGCACTTATGGCATCGAATGCAATCGAACCATTGGCAGATAAGGTTCCGGCGGATGATTTTCAGGCTCTGGAACAGAAAGTTTATCGCACCATAGAGATGTACAAGGCGGCGCGTCAGGCGCAGGCAGCGGCCGAGCGCGACGCGCAGCGTCTGCGGCAGCAATTGCAGGACCGCGAAGACGAACTGGTCACACTACGACGCGACACCGTGCAGTTGAAGAAAGAGCGGGAAGAAATTCGCGGACGCGTCGAGAAGATGCTGGAACAGATCGAGTCGATTGCCGAGGCGAGCTAGCAGCGAATCGATAGATGGAAGAGACGCAATGAACTGCGTCTCTATGCTGCGCTTCTAGGAGAATTCATGGCTACAGCAGCCAAAGATCGAGCGGTAAAAGACGCGCAGAACAGCAGCGTGCGGGTGGAAATTTTTGACCAGGCCTACAACCTGCGCGGATCCGATCCGGAGTACATTCTCAAACTCGCCGAGTATGTTGACTCCAAGATGCGGGCCGTGGCTGAAGCGACCAATACGATTGATACCGTCCGGCTGGCCGTGCTGGCGGCGCTCAATATCGCCGACGAATACCATTTGCTGAAAAAACGTCAGGACAGCGGGGCAACCGACTACCAGAAGCGCGCGCATCTACTAGCAGATGCACTCGACGAAGTGCTGGGCGAAAATCGCAAGGCGGGATAAACTGCGGCCGCTCTTGAAATTTCTGCTGATCCTTGCGCTGCTCGTCCATAGCGCAATTTCTCAAGAAACCACTCTTCGCTCCCAGGTCAATGTCGTGCTGATTCCTGCACTTGTAAAAGATCAGCAGAGCGAAGTTGTGTACGGCCTGCAAGCCGGCGATTTTATTGTGGAGGACGATGGTATCGAACAACCGGTGCGCCTCGACGAAGCGCCAGAGGGCCAGCCGATTTCTCTCGTCGTGGCTGTTCAGACTGGACGCCGCGCCTACTACGAATTTCCGCGCATGCAGGGATTGAAGTCGATGCTTGATCCGCTTTTCAGCCAGGGAACGGCCCGGGTTGCGTTGGTCGAGTTCGATAGTCAGGTCAACCTCACGCGAGATTTCACAAAGGACGAGAACCTGATTTCCGATGATCTGACCAATCTGCGGCCGGGAGATGGAAAAGCAGCGATTCTCGACGCCGTCGCTTACTCGATCAAATTGCTACGCGACGAGCCGGAAGGACGGCTGCGGGTGTTACTTTTGATCAGCGAGACCCGCGACCACGGCAGCATCACAAAAATCGAAAAAGTCGTGGCTGCGATTGGCCAAGCCAATGCCGTGATGTATGCGCTAGTATTTTCGCCGTCACTCTCAAACATTCTCGATACGGGCCGCGGCAATAACAAAAATGAAATGCATGAGGGGCCAGATCTCCTTGCGCCTTTAGTAATGACGGCACAGGCCATGCGAAAAAATGTCCCCAACACGATCGCTGCAATGACCGGTGGCGAATATGAACTTTTTGCGACGAAGAAGAAATTCGATGTGCGCATGAACGACTTCACTAATCATCTGCACAGCCGATATCTGCTGAGTATCTCGCCGAAGAATCCTCATCCGGGACTGCATGAGATTCGCGTGAGGCTCAAAGATACGAAAGATATCGTGCTGGCCAGGAGCAGCTATTGGGCCGAGGGGACAGCGGGGGCGCCGCAATGAGCTGTTTCAAATGCAAGACCCGCGTGTAACGCGACTGTTACTTTCGTAGCAAGCGGCCTGCCATCTTTTTGCAGTCTTCCACTTGCCAATCTGCCGGGAGTTGCCTAGCATCCAATCTGAAAGCCGACCTGCGGGGTTGGTGATGGCGGGTAACCGATTTTTGAACCAATGCTGAATGAACGGGAGCTCGACTCGAACTAGGATCCGGTGTGCGACGCTCCGCCATGCGGAGATGCCTAAAGGGTCTCGGCGGGCACCCAACGTCTACCGACGGGTTCATTCTCGGCCCCGTCACACGGCACAGTGGGTCGGCTTGAATTTTTAGAGTGGTTTGTGTGGCGCGGGCACTCATGCCCGCGGGGTTTTACAGTTGATCTCTTCTAGTTTTCCCCTCTGTTTTCAATCACCTGCCGCTTGATCTTCCTTTGATCTCTTATTGAGTGTCCATGCATTGCTCTTTGCGCGCACACAGCGCGACATTGGCTCAGCAAGCGAAGAATTCTAGCTGAGGAGATCCCATGGCGAGCGTTGTTTCCAGAAATATTGGTCCACAGGCGATGACCGAATTTTGCGAGCAGGTGAATCCACACGTTCTTCGTACCATGCGGGATGAGAAATCTCGCCGCATGCGTCCCGGAGAAATGTTGCGTGTGCAGGAGAGTTGGGTAGCCACGGCTGAGAAGCGCACCCTGATCTGGCTGGCAGTTCGCACTCCCGAACGAATCAATTCCGACCATCTCACATTGGTGGGGTTCGTCGCACAAGTTGGCGCGGGCGTGTGCTATGCCTTGGCCGCGAAAAACCGCTACGCGCTACTTGGCGTGATCGTATGCCTCGCTCTCAACTGGCTCGGTGACTCCCTCGACGGCACGCTCGCGCGCGTACGACAGCGTCTGCGCCCACGCTACGGCTTCTACGTCGACCACATGGTTGATAGCTTCGGAGCGCTCGCGCTGATGGGCGGCCTGGCATTGTCAGGGTACATGCATCCGTGGATCGCGATTGGACTGCTGGTTGGATTCCTGATGCTCTCCATCCAGTCGTATCTGGCAACGCATGCGCTCGGAGAATTCCGGCTCTCGTTCTGGCGCTTCGGTCCAACGGAGTTGCGCATTCTGCTGGCGGTTGGAAATCTGGCTTTGCTTTGGAAGCCAATGGTGCATCTGCTCAGCAGCGAATATCGCTTGTTCGATGTTGGTGGGGCGATTGGGCTTGCGGGCATGGGATCGATGGTGATCTTCTTCACCGCGCAGAATACGATTCGACTGTATCGCGAAGAGAGGATTACGCAATGACAGTCGCGACTGAACCAGAGTTGCGCGAATTTGGAGCGGCGCAATCCGATGCATTCGGCAAAGAAACATCTGCAAGCTTGAAAGAGCCTTCTACGCTCTTGCGATGGCTAAAGTTCAACTTTGTGGGCGGAATCGGCATTATCGTGCAGTTTGCCGTGTTGTTTCTGCTGAAGGGCGTGCTGCACTTTCCATATCTGGTTGCCACGGTGATCGCCGTCGAGGCTGCAGTAGTACACAACTTCGTCTGGCATGAACAATTCACATGGGTAGACAGGATTAGATCGAGGGAGAAGTTAGATCGTATGAATACGGCTCTACGGTACTCGCTGCTCCGGTTCATGCGTTTTCAGTTTGCAAATGGTGCCGTGTCTCTGATCGGCAATCTGGCGCTGATGAAGGTCATGGTCGGTTTTGGACACATGAACTACCTCATTGCTAACGTCGTCGCGATCGTGCTGTGCTCGGTTGCGAATTTTCTTGTGAGCGACGAGTGGGTGTTTGAAGGGAGTTCCTGAGATCAGCGAAGCATCCAGCGCCAACTTTTTTCGACGGCGCTGGGCGTACGTTTGCACTGCGGATCATACTGTTGGGAAAGAGTTGAGCAGGAATCTGATTCGAGGCTTTACAACAAAATCGGCGGGCAAGAGTGCCCGCCCCACACAAACTAAATGCCCCACACAGCTACATTTTGAGCACGACCTTGCCATAGTTCTTGCCTTCTTCGAGCAGCTTGTAGGCTTCGATGGCGCGGTCGAAGGGAAACACATGGCCGACTTGCGGCGTGAGTTTTCGCTCGTTGATCCATGCGGAGAGTTGCTGCCACGCTGGTTCCATGATCTCGCGCTTCTGCGATAGATACGTCAGCCAAAGTCCTTGCACACTGCCGGACTTCGCATACATGGCGCGCAGGTCGAGTTGAGGAGGCTTGCCTGTCGCAGTGCCGTATTGGATGACGCGTCCGAAGTCGCGCAGGCAGCGCAGGCTCTTGGCGGTGTGCTCCCCGCCGAGCATTTCGAAGACAGCGTCGACACCTTCGCCGTGAGTGAGGTTCTTCACGACTTCTTCGTAGTCGTGCTGCTTGTAGTTGATGCCGTGTCGCAGGCCGAGTTGTTTCACGCGCGCGAGCTTTTCTTCGGACGACGACGTGCCGTACATTTCGACGCCGAGCAGGAGTCCGATTTGGACAGCGGCGGTGCCGACGCCTCCGGCGACAGCGTGGATGAGAACGCGGGGAGTGCGATGCGGAGCTTCGCTCCGCTGGACAGCCGAGGGCGGCTGTCTCCACATGGGCTGAGATGGTCCCGTCATTCCTGCCTGCCAATATCCCAGGTAGGCCGTGAAGTAGTTTACGGGGAAGGCAGCGGCTTGTTCGTCCGTCCAGTGATCGGGAACCGGCCACAGCATGTTCGAGTAGGCCGCTGTTTTTTCGGCGAAGGCGGACCATTGCGTGTATCCCATCACCCGGCGACCGGTGCTTTCCTCGACGCCGGAAAACTCGCGCCCCGCAATTAGTGGCGGAGGCGGTGTGCCCGGATATCCCCCTTTGCTAGTCATGAAGTCGGCAAAATTCAGTCCACCCGCGCGCACGCGAACCGCTATTTGTCCGGCTTTGAGAGTCGGCTCCGCCATGTCTTGAATCGCCAGCGCGCTGGGGCCGGAGAGGTTGGTAATGACGAGCGCTTTCATGAGGAGAGTTTAGTCGTGGTGTCACCCTAGTCGCAAAATCACGACCAGGAACGCAACGCCTCGCAGACCTGAGGATTTCGAGTTTCAGCTAGAAAGCAAAAACCCCACCCTAGTGGCACAGGACGTGCCTAGGATGGGGCACCCGGCCCGGAAAAAACGTTATCGCTAATCTACGACCACGAACAATGCAATACGGACACCCGGGTGCAGGAGATCAAACAGGAAATAGTCTCCGTCCACATAGTCGATGTAGCACTGGTCTGTATAGGCCCAGTCTCCCGGCCATGGATCGGAAATCACGAACCAGTAGCCAGAGTACTGAAAGCGCGGTTGGCCTTCGACGATGACCGGTTGATTGATGACCACGGTGTGCTGACGGCCAAAGTGTGCTTTAAAGTCTTTATCCGGAATGTGGCCGGACTTGCCGTTCGCAGGCTGGGCATGATTTCCCTGAGCCTGATTCATCTGGCCCTGTTTGCCGGATTCTTTGGGCGCCTTGGATTCGTCCTTCTGTTGCTGCTTTTCCTCCTTCGACTGCTTTTCGTTCAGCTTGTTTTGATCCTGCTTCATTTCCTGCTTGTCCTGATCCGCGGGCCGTTGCTGAGGCTTGGCCTCTTCCTGACGTGGTTCCGGTTTCGGTTCTTCCTGGCGCGGTTTTGCTTCGTCCTGCGCGCTGACCGCGGGAATTCCTAATAGCAGCGACAATACCCCAATGCTGGCCGATGTCAAAAGTCTCATAATCAAATGTCCTCCATTCTGGCGGATTCGCTTTTGAGCACTGCTAGCGACTCAATCCGAGCGACTCAAATTGTGATGCCAGGCCACACGAGTACGCCTTCCGGAAAACCCTGTAATTCCAAGGGAGAAAAGTCTGTGATTTGAGGGGAATCCGCTGCATATGCAGCCTCAGAATCGTGCAGCTAAAAGGTGCATCCCGGCGAAACCCCAACCCCTAGGCCACATTTGGCGACAGGTATATACTTTCTGGCGTTGGCTTACTGATCCCCCGGCTGGAGCCCCAAAAGCAGCCGGGACGGGGCGCCTGCTCATCCCCTAATACTCGTGCGCTCCGCATCCGCAAGGCCGATTCCTCGCTAGGGCGGCGGGAAGAGGCAACGGGTGCACATCTCCCTGGCTCTTTCAGGAAAGCTGCATCCGCGGGGAGGTTAGCCGTGGATCTTATTCTTGTACGTCTTCTTTTTGTAGTGGTGGTAGCTGGTACCTGCTTTGTTCTCGAGCCCTTCGGGCTGGCGCGCAACTTTGATGCGGGTGTGGGCTCGCTGATCGGGGCAGCTGTCGTTCTGTTCGAGTGGAAACTGCGCACGGTCAGCTTGAAGAGGTTGATCGGGGCAGCTGTCGGCAGCACGCTTGGCATTGTGGGTGCCTACCTCTTTGCTCTCGTCATCCGCAGCAGTGTGCCGACCGGGAATACGCAGAGCTTTCTGCAAATTCTGGTGATGCTGCTGATGGCCTATGTGGGCCTGATCGTCGGTGCCAACAAGGGCGATTTGCTGAACCTGGCTGCGTTGGGCGGAGTGTTCGGCGGCGAAAAGCAATCAAAGAAAAGCTATAAGATTCTCGACACCAGCGTCATTATCGACGGCCGCATTGCCGACATTGCTGAAACTGGATTCCTTGACGGCACTATCGTGACGCCGCAGTTCGTGCTGCGCGAATTACAGCTCGTGGCCGACTCGGCGGACTCGCTTAAGCGCAATCGCGGACGCCGCGGCCTCGACATCCTGCAACGGCTGCAGAAAGCCGCCAACCTGACCATTCAGATTGTGGAAGATGATTTTCCCGCTGTCCGCGAGGTCGACCTTAAGCTGATCGAGCTGGCCAAGCTGTATGAGGGCAAGATCATCACCAACGACTTCAACTTGAACAAGGTTGCGCAGTTGCAGGGTGTAGAAGTACTCAACATCAACGAGCTGGCGAATTCGCTCAAGCCAATCGTGTTGCCGGGCGAGACCATGCGCGTTTTCATCCTGAAGGAAGGCAAGGAATACAACCAGGGCGTCGCTTATCTCGACGACGGCACCATGGTTGTGGTCGACAATGCGCGCAAGATGATCGGCAAGACGATTGATGTGTCGGTGACGTCGGTGCTGCAGACGACGGCAGGAAAGATGATCTTCGGCAAGTGGGATGAGCGAGCTGCGTATTCGCGGCAGACTACGCCCGTACCGGTGCAGGTGCAGACCGCGCCGACGGTTCCTGTGGTCGTGCCTCCGCCGCCGACTGCGCCAATTCCAACTGCGGCCATTGAAACCAAGCCTGGGGCGTGATTTCGCGCTTGTACTTGGTCTATGGAATCTCATCTTGTGGAGGTAGATTAATGCGCTACCGGTCTAGGGCTGCTATTGGAGACATTCCTGTAATCTGCGTTGCGTTCGGGCCGGACCTCGAAACTCACCAAAACGTGGGCGGGCGATTGGAGTGATCGCGCTAGGCGACATCGCGGTGGGAATCGTCGCTGTGGGACCTATTACGGCGGGTGTGATCGCAGTTGGCGGCCTTGGTTTCGGAGTGGTAAGCGTCGGCGGGTTTGCCCTAGGTCTTGTTGTTGTCGGTGGTGTCGCTCTCGGCGGTGTCGCTGTGGGCGGTATAGCAGTCGGCGTTCGCGCACTTGGCGGTCTGGCCATTGGCCCGCATCCGCAGGGTGGACTTCCAATCGTATGGCCATCATCGTAATCGCTAGTGAAGGTTGCTTCAGTTCGCTATGGCAACAGAAGTGACTTGGATTGTGTTTCCGCGAACCGAGCCTACAATTCGGGCGCGTTCTCCGGCTACTTTCTTGATCGCGACCAAATCGCCGTCGAGTATATAAACCCGCTCCCCATCGAGCAGGGCGAACGACGCGCCACTGCGGACGCATCGACGAACGCAGTCGGAAGCGTTTCTGCCAAGAGCGGCAGCGTGCTTCGCGCCACACTGCGAACAAGTCACCATACCTTCGAACGTCTGCGTTTGTGCGGGAGCAAGATCAGCTGATTGTACTTGCCTCGTGGTCTGTGAAACTTTCACACTCTGCGAGACTTCAGCATCTGCCGGTTGCGTAAGCGCAACGGTCGCGGCCGCCAGCGTCGCAATCAATAGAGCGCAAGCAAAGGCGATCGCAGTACCAAAAAACAGAGCCTCGATGCAGACACGGTTTACCTTCATAGAGCCCACCCCAATGTGGAAAGCTGCAACTGGGGTGCCAACCTGAGGACGTGTTAACGCTCCTATAACTACCTGAGAAGACGCCACATATTGAGAATCAGGCACAGTCGATCGATTTCAACACGGAGTTGGGCAGGAAGAATCTTCCGAGGTCAAGATTCGGCTTCCTGAGGTGTTTCCCGTAGTTACCCGTTACCCGGCTATTCCCCAGCACCTTCAGCAGTGGACGGAGTACAGATTTGAACTTCGTCACCTCGCACTCATATACTTGACAGCCCGCTATGAAGGTAGTTGTCATTATTCCCGCAGCAGGTCTGGGGACGCGTATGGCTCCCGTGCCCAGCGCTCCAGTGCCGGGTGGTTTGGTTTCAGTCGGAAAAGACGCAAAAGATAAGAAATCGCACTCGTCTAAGCAGTTCACCGAACTCGCGGGTACGCCGATTCTCATCCATACGCTGCGCAAGTTTGCGGCGGTCGAAGCTGTGAACGAAATCTGGATCGCACTGCGCGAGAATGAAATCGAAGGATTTCGCGAGCGACTCGCAAAAGAAGCCACGGGTCTGGCGAAGAAGAAGATTGAATTGGTGGTCGGCGGCGAGCACCGGCAACAATCGGTGGCGAACGCGCTGAACGCGGTTTTGGCGGAGCCAGATGATATCGTGCTGGTTCACGATGCGGTTCGACCGCTGGTGACACCGGAGATCATTCACGAAGTAATCGAAGCGGCGAAGAAATACGGAGCCGCAATCGCCGGCATGCCCGCCGTCGACACTGTGAAGCAAGTAGAACGCACGGCCGAGGGCGCAATCATCAAAGCGACGATTCCGCGTGCAGGTGTGGTTCTGGCGCAAACGCCGCAGGGATTCCAATACAGCGTGATTAAAAAAGCGTTTGATGAAGCGACGGCTGACGGTTTCATGGGAACCGACGAGGCATCGCTGGCTGAACGATCAGGGCACGAAGTCGCAGTCGTGATGGGATCGGCGCGAAACATCAAGATCACAGCCCCCGGTGATATGGAACTAGCCGAATTCTATTTGAAGAGATAAGGCCGCTGAACCCGACAGACCATCTACGATATGCCAACAACCAAGGACAAACGATCAGCGATTCGCATCGGCTACGGCTTTGACTCCCACGAATTCCGTCCGGGCATTCCTCTCAAGATTGGCGGCGTAACGCTAGTTCATGACAAAGGCCTCGGCGGACATTCTGATGGCGATGTGCTGCTGCACGCCATCACTGACGCGCTACTAGGAGCGATCGCCGCGCCAGACATCGGCGCACTATTCCCTCCATCAGACCCGAAGTGGAAGGGGGCCGAGTCGGTTATTTTTTTACGCGAAGCTCTCAAGCGCGTTCACGAGGCGGGCTATGATGTGGCAAATGTAGACTCCAGCCTGATTTTGGCTGCTCCGAAGATCGGGCCGCACTCTAACGTGATTCGTACGCGTGTTGCCGAATTGCTCGGCGTTCACTGCGATTGCGTGGGCTTGAAGGCGAAAACGCCGGAAGGATTGAATCTCGACAACGCCGCGCTCGCGCATGTGGTGGTTCTGCTGGAGAAGGTCAGGAAAAAGATTGTGCGGCAGAAAAGCAGGTAGGAAATTCAACTCCATCCGCAGTGAATTCACACGGATCTGCGCGGCTTAGAGTTGGAGAGGATCAAGGTAACGCTCGAACCCCACACCTAAGCTTCTAAGGCGCTGTCTTTGGTCCAACGGCCTTGGCTCTTGTCGAACTTCCACCTCAGGCCATCAATAGTCCGTGCTCGCCAGGTACTTTCGCTGTCTTTCTGAATGCTCGTGTGAACCGCATTGCCATTGGGCTCAGTGAAAGAAGTCTGAGTGATCTTCCCCTTAAGCAGAAGGTTAATCCCGCCCTGAGCGTTTTTGGCTTTGGTGACTTCCTCTAGCGTAACTAGGATGAATATCTCCGGTGGCTGATTGTGCTCATGAGGATTGATTTGCAGATGAACTGTAAGCCTCATGGCAGGTGAAAGCCCGTCTTCCACAGGATTGGACTGCTCCAGGCCGGGGAACTCCCCGGTCGAGAGCATACGATCCAATGCTTCGATTACGTCTCTCCAATATGCCCAGCGAGTTTGAACTTGATCTCTCCAACTCGGCAAGCTTCTTTGAATCATGATGGTCCTTCTTTTCTGATACTGCCGGTTGGTCCGTCGTCTCGTCGCCGCAGCTCACTCTTCACGTGACGGTACAGCCACGCGAAAAGGATTACGAGGTACGCAACATGGAAAGCGTAAGACTCTAGATTGAAGAAGAAGATTTCGGGGGCATGCACATCACCTCCGCTGGGACGAATTGTCCACGGCTCCGTTTGAGGGGAAGAGCCGTCACTCAACCCTAATAGCGAGGCGGAAGGCCTCGCAAATTCAGAATAGCACGATCGTCAAGCACTTCACACTGTCAAATTCACCCAGTGCTAGCTCCGCTTCGTCGCCTCGATCAGCGCTCGAAAGATCGCGCGCGAAGGTTCATCTTCGTCGACCGACCGCTCCGGATGCCACTGCACCGCCAGCACAAAATGATCGGGCGCCGTTCCTTCGAGCGCTTCGATGATGCCGTCGTCCGGACAGCGCGCCACAATCCGCAGACCTTCGCCGATCGTGTCAGCGGACTGATGGTGAGAAGAGTTCACGGGCAATGTTAGTGAACCTCGGACGTCTGGCGTCAGACCTCGGATTTCTGGACCTACAATCTCAATCAGATTTGAATGTGGCTCGATCGCTACGGTGTGTGCAACGGGAACCGCTCTTCCCGCGTCGTGGTTTACCCTTCCCCGCTTCTCCGCGGGCAGAAAATCCGGAATGTGCTGGACAAGCGATCCCGCGCGATAAACGTTCAAGCTTTGCAAGCCATAACAGATTCCCAGCATCGGCTTGCGCAACACGTAGGCATCTTCGAGCAGAAGGTAGTCCACCGCATCACGCTGCGGATCAGCCGGCGCCGTGTGCGGCGAACGCTCCGCTTTGAACTGCGCCGGATCTACGTCAGCCTTGCTGCCCGGCAGTAGTACCGCATCGCAGTGCTCAATCAAGTCCATCACTTCGGCAGCGCTGCGATCCAGCGGAACGCGCACCGGTTCGCCGCCGGCCAACTGCACAGCTCGTTCATACTGCGGAATCGCGCGTTCGGAGTACTCCTGATCAGACGAGTGTGGCATGGAGATGGCGATGCGTGGGGGCATTGGCTAACCCAGCTTCTCGATGGCAGCCAGTGTCTTGGCCTGGCGGTAGTGGCGAATTTCCATGACAAGTACGCTCACGAAGACGATGCCGCCCGCGACCAGCGCCATCGGGATTGCAATGGCGCGGTACGCCATGCGCATATCTGGATGCACACCCCGTAGCGCAGCGCCGATGACGGTGCCGAGAATCCCCAGCAGCAGGCTCACTGCGAAGCACAGCAGAGTCCCGATGAAAGTCACCAGCAACACCCGCACAGGGATGCCGTACCAGCGCGGGGATCGGGATGCAATAACAGATGTCATTCTTTGTTTCTTCATTCTAAGGGATTGCTGAGTCCAGTGTCCCATTCGATGTCCAATCGTTGGTGGCGGCGCGGTTACCCGCTACAATCCTCGCGTGAATCTTGATGACACAATCGTTGCTCTGGCCACGCCACCAGGGCGCGGTGGAATCGGCGTCGTGCGCCTTGCCGGACCCAACGCGCGCGCGATTGCGCAACCTATGTTGCGGCTGAAACACGATCTCGAACCACCCGGTCGCGCAATCTTTGGGGAACTCGTCGAACCTGACGGATATATGGGAACAAAACATGTGGGGACAGCCGCCTCGGCTGTCCAGCCGAGCGGAAGCTCGGCGGCTTTTGAGGGCGCTACGCGGGCAAAAGTACCCGCGCCACGCGAATCCACTCGCATCGATGAAGTCGTCGTCACCTATTTCGCCAAGCCGCATTCCTACACCACCGACGATATCATCGAGATTTCCGCGCACGGATCGCCCGTCGTGCTGCGTCACATCGTCGAACTCTGCGTAACCGCAGGGGCGCGCCTCGCCGAGCCCGGAGAATTCACCATGCGCGCCTTCCTCAACGGACGCATCGATCTGACCCAGGCCGAGGCCGTGCGCGATCTGATCGACTCGCAGACGCTCTTTCAGGCGAAGGTTGCAGCTCAACAACTCGAGGGAGCGCTTTCTCGGCGCCTGCAGCCCATCAAGCAGAAACTCGTGGAACTGATCGCAATGCTCGAAGCTGGGATTGATTTCGCGGAAGACGACGTGTCGGTTATACCCGACGCCGCAATTCTGGATCACATCGCCTCCATCCACGCGCCGCTCGACCAACTTCGCGCCAGCTTCGCCTACGGCAAAATCGTGCACGAAGGCTTGACCCTGGCGATCGTGGGACGTCCGAACGTGGGCAAGTCGAGTTTGTTCAACCGGCTGGTTGAGCGCGAACGGGCTATCGTTACTGCAACTCCCGGCACCACGCGCGACCTGGTTAGCGAGACCGTCGCAATCGGCGGCATTCCGGTCAAGCTGGTCGACACGGCAGGCATTCGCCACGCGCTCGATGAGGCTGAGTCGATTGGAATTCGTAAATCGATGGAGGCGCTGGCGGACGCAGATCTAGTGTTAGTGGTGCTGGACGCGTCGCAGCCCGAAGCAAAGGAAGATGAAGAACTGATTGCGCAGGCGGTGCAGCGTACGGTGATCATGGTAGAGAACAAGTATGATTTGAGGGAGGGCAAAATCCCCACTTCTCGCAAAAGCGGCGAGAAGTGGGGCACCCAAGTCTCCGTTTGTACATCCGCTCTGACCGGAGAAGGCATCCCCGAATTACGCACCGAAATTCTGCGGCATATTGGTGGAGATGCCGCCGCGCAGGTTGAATCTGGATTCCTTACCAATGTCCGCCATCAGGGACTGATTAACGACTCGCTGGCTGCGCTGGGCGCGGCAAAGACAGCGGTTGCCGACAGAGTTCCGCACGAGATGTTGCTGCTCGATCTCTACAACGCGCTCCGGCCGCTGGACGCGATCACAGGTGCTACGACGACCGACGACATCTTAAATCTGATCTTCAGCACATTCTGTATTGGGAAGTAAGCGCTACTTCGAGAGCGCCGCAAGAGCGCCGCGAAAAAGCATGTCGAATGATCCGGTTCCGCCATTCTTCGACGCCACCACGAGTGCCTTCTCTGCCGCGGGCCGCTGATATCCCAGATTCAGCAACGCCGAGAGCACATCCTCTTCCGTCGCGCTTATGGTTGGTACCGCGGACACCGCAACCGGTCCCGCCTCCGGCAGTTTGTCGCGCAGTTCAAGCACCATACGCTCGGCGGTCTTCTTACCAATGCCAGGGACGCGCGTGAGTTGCGCAATGTTATTGCTTCGAATCGCGCTCACCATTTCATCGGCGGCCATGCCGCTGAGGATCGTGATGGCTAGCTTGGGGCCGATGCCGCTCACTGAAATCAGCTTCTCGAACAGCACTTTTTCTGATGACCGCAGAAAGCCGTAGAGGGCAATCATGTCCTCGCGCACGTGCGTGTGGATGTGCAGCGCGACCTCGGTACCGACCACGGGCAGGTCAGAGAACGTAGGCACGCTGATGGTCACGTTATAACCGACGCCGGCAGTTTCCACGATGGCTTGGTTGGGATGCTTAGCCAGTAGTTTTCCGCGGAGGTGAGCAATCATTCTTACGCCATTGTAACGGCTTGCCAGAATGGTGACGTGTCTGGTGTCGCCGATGCTGAAGCGGTGCCCTGATACGAATCACAAACGGACGCGACTTGCGGTTTTATCCCTGTGCCTGCTTGCACTCTACGCACGGGCAGATTTCGCGCAGAAGTTTCCACGAGTAGATGCCGAGGTCGTGGCCGTCATTCCAGGCAAACTTGATGGCGTACTTGCCGACACCTTCCGCCGAGAGCGGCTTCGCGGCCGGCTTGAACATGGGGAGCATTGCGGGCGCAGATTTCGGTGCCTCACCGGGCTGGCGTCCGGACTTGCCTCGTTCTTCTTCGCACATGGCACAGGGACAGGCATCGCGCAGGTAGACGAAATCGTAGTGCGAGACGTGGCCGTCTTTCCATTCGATGTCGACTCCCGTACCGGTGGTCAGATTGACTTTCACCGATTTGGGGTCTGTCGCCGCAGTGGGCGCCTGAAGCGGGGACTGCATGAAATCAGTATCGCATAGGCGGCGTCAGGGCTCACGGATAACCGTCGGCGTGCGGTGAACGGAGATTGTTTGTCTTTGTGATCTTTGCGGCATTTTCTCTGCGCTCTTAGCGGTTAAAAGCTTTACCGCGAAGAACGCCGAGACAATCCTGCCAAACGCAATCAGCGAGTTGCAGACGATGACGTGGCACTCGAGGCCGGGCGGCCTGTGACGATTCCAACCGCTAACCCGCCTAATGCTCCGGCAAGAATGCCCATGATCGCCAGCATAGCGACGCTATCGAAAATGGAACCTCCGCGACTCATACATCCTCCGTCAGGCTCGCGAAATATACGCCTCGCGTAGATATTTTAGCCTAGATATTCAGCTTAGATATTTAGCGCCGAGCGTTTTAATGCGCTGCTGCATGAAACAAATTGAAGTGCAGCGGATTGTCCGAAATAGCCTTGATCCTGTAAAATAGAAATTTCGCATCAAGCCCGTTAAAGGACCTGAATTAGTCATGGCACAACAATGTGATATCTGTGGCCGTAAGCCGCAATCCGGCAACCGCATCAGCCACGCCCACAACGTGACCCGGCGGCGCTGGAACCTCAACTTGCGTCCGGTGCACGCCAAGGTCAACGGACAGGGCAAGCGCATCCGCGTCTGCACCTCCTGCCTGCGCAGCGGCAAAGTCGTCAAAGCGTAAGGATTCACCACAGGGTTTTTCTAGAAGAAGAAGTTCTCTGGTGAATGTGTGCGTCTCCAATGACGGGCGCGGTGGTCTGCCCTTTTCACTCCATATCGACTTCATTCCACCCTTGACAGCGGTACCTACGGAGCTACAATCTCAGCGCTCCCTAAGGGAAAAATTTCACCGTCGTATAGAAGGAGATGATCATGGGACTTCTGGAAGAAGCAGAAAAAATCGCAGGCGCTGTAGTTGCCGTTGAAGGCGTAAAAAAACTTGATCCGAACGCATCGATCTTGACCGAAGGCGTGGTTGCTATTGCCGGTTTCGAAGGCGCTGGAGCCATCGCCGAGCATCTGGAAAAGAAAGACGAAAACCAACAGAGCTAAGTCGTCCACCGCAAGATCTGACGGTATTCTGGTCTATTAAGAGTAGAACTGGGCGCGAGTTTTCGTGTGCACCCGCACAAAACTTAAACCACAGAGGACACTGGGTCACACAGGGAAATAATCTCTGTGGAGCTCTGTGCTCTCTGTGGTTGAGATTTTATTCCAGCGCGATCACGTCAATTTCCACCAACATGTCTTTTGGTAAGCGTGCGACCTCGACCGTGGAGCGGGCGGGCGGCGCGGAGCTGAAATACTTGCCGTAAACCTCATTCATAGCGGCGAAGTCGTTCATGTTCTTGAGGAACACAGTCGCGCGCACAACTTTTCCCAGTCCACTTCCCGCGGCCTCGAGGATTTCCGACAAGTTGCGCAGCACGCGATCGGTCTGTGTGGCCACGTCGCCTGTGATCACTTGTTGCGTTGCGGGATCGATGGCGATTTGACCGGAGGTGAATATAAATCCATTGGCCTTGATTGCCTGCGAATACGGTCCGATGGCTTGAGGAGCATCTTTAGTGGAGATGATTTGGCGCATAGATGGAATGTCAGTAGCCGCTTATTGATAAGCGCGAACGCACAGAGTAGCACAGGAATGTGCCTTGGATGTCAAGGTCCGGATGTTCTCAGGGCTTCGAAACCACTGGCATGCGGCGCAAGCTGATATATTTTGCCAGCCAGTCGTAACGATCCTCCAAGGCTTGCGGATCATTGAGATCGTGTCCAGTGTCATAGTAGAGCACTTTTTTCGGATCGCTCGCCGCAGCCACGTAGTTCTGCATCGACGTCTTGTCGAAATATTGTTCGTAGTTTGCAAACTGCAGCAGCAACGGAACGGGCGCTGCATGCCCGACAAAATGAATCGCATCAATGTCGCCGGTAACTTCTGAATATTTTTCCAGTTGCCCAGCGGGTTGAGTTTTGCGGAAATCCACCATTCCCGGATCGTCGCTGTACAGCATAATGTCCGCAGTCTCGGCTACGCCCGCCATCAATATTGAAGTCTTCATGCGTTTATCGACTGCGGAAAGAATTGAGCCCCATTGCGCGCCGTAGCTGTGGCCGACGTAAGCCAGTCGTTTTGCATCCACATCGGGACGCGCCAGGAGTAAATCGATGCCGCGTCGAAGATCGACCACGGCTTGAATTTCGATATCGCGATCCGTTTCAGGATGGTCGAAATGATCCGGAGACTTGTGCCACGGTTGCGGACGGTCCCACGGATAATCCGGGATGAGCGAAATCGCGCCTGCCCGGGCATAGATCTTGGCTTCCGGAATGAATTCGGCGCGCGTTCCATTTCCCCAGTGTCCGAAGAGGATCGCCGCGAATGGACCTTTTCCATTCGGAACAATGACATACGCTCCCACCGGTCCGCCTTTTGGGCTCGTGTAAGTAATGTCGTGCAGCGTGCCGCCGTCGAACTCAGCGATAACCTTATCGTGAATGTCGAGTGGTTGCTTCGTGTCATAGTCGAAGAGATGACTCGCGGTCTGGAAGTTGAAGGCGGGCTTGGAATCGGTCTGTGCCGCAATCATGGTGGCGGCGAGAAACATCGCCATCATAGGAATCAGACATCGCATGACGCAACCTCCGCCAACCAGTTGCTGATGGCCATTAGTGAGTGTCAAGTAAACGCAACACCCCTAGCGGGGACAGCCTATCACAGTGAAGCTGGTGAGATTTGTCATCGACGGCCGGTGTTGGCTTCATTGGCGACTGGGTAAGTTTGGCAACTAACGACTGCCTTCAAGATTTCTGTGATCCTGCAGGATACGCACGTCTAGATTTCGCAAATCGACGCTGAACCGCGAATGAAGACTTGCTAATCTTCGTCCTCGCTACCCGAGTCATCTGGACGATCTGATGAACGCACGTGTTCTGTCGATATTAAAGTTACGATGCTTCATAGGAGATTTGATTCCAGAGCGAAGCTGTGGACGAGCTTCACTTTTCTAACCGGATTGGCATGTACGTTGGTCGTTTGGGCACAGAGCGGCACCAGCGTCCGATTGGTTGGCGTCGGCGGCACCTTCCCCAGCCCATCTACGCAAGGTGGTTCCAGGAATATGCAAAGTTGCACCCCGGCGTTGATTTTCGGTATTTACCGTTGGGGTCGGGACAAGGGGTTCAGAAAGTGACCTCCGGCGAGGTTGATTATGGGGGAACTGATGCTCCGCTCAACGACAAACAACTCGCGGAAGCTAACATTAAAGTCTTGCACTTCCCATCGGTGATTTCGGCAGCGGTGCCCATTTATAACGTTCCCGGCATTGATGCTCCGCTGAAATTTACGCCGCAAGCCCTTGCTGGCATTTACCTTGGAAGCATCACCAAATGGAATGACCCTGCGATCTCGCGTGTCAACTCACAAACTCAGCTTCCTGCCGACCGTATCATAGTAATTCACACCGCCAATGGCCGTGGCACAACTTACATCTGGTCGGACTACCTCAGCAAAGTGAGCCCTGAGTGGAAGGTGCGCATCGGCAAAGGAACCACTGTCAAATGGCCGGTGGGTACGCCGGCAGAAGGCAATGGAAATATGGCAAAGATGGTGAACGAAACTCCGAACGCTATCGGCTATGTTGAGCTTCCCTTTGCCTTGGCCAACCACCTACCCTACGGTTCGGTGCAAAATTCATCGGGAAATTTTGTTGCCGCAAGCTTGGAGAGCGTCACCACAGCCGCTGCCGCCGCTGCCGCTGCAAAAAACATCCATGAGGACTTCCGTGTTTCACTCACGAACCCTTCCGACGAAAAGGCATACCCGATTGCAAGCTTCACCTGGATTCTGGTTCCGAAAACGATTGATAATATCGACAAGCGTATCGCGATCGTGCAGTTTTTACGGTGGATGCTAACGGATGGGCAGAATTATCCCAAGCTGCTGAATTACGCACCCTTACCGGAAGAGATTGTTACTAGAGAATTGAACGCCGTCGAGAGCATATCCAGTCCGTGAACTCGCTTTCCGCGCTCTCTTGCCACTTTATATTTTCTGCAATCTCTGCACTTCATGCACGCCAGGGATTTTTCGCAGGCCGGTGATGATTTGCTCGAGGTGCTTGAGGTCGGAGATATCGAGAACGACTTCGACGCTGGCCTGGCTGTTAGCGGTGTGGGCGGCGATGTTGCGGATGTTCGATTTGGCGTCTCCGATGACGCCCGTGATGCTCTTGAGCATGCCAAAGCGGTCATCGCAGAAAACAGTGAGTTTCACTGGATAGGCCGTCGGCGTGCTGTCATCGCGAGCCCATTCGACGTCGATTTTGCGTTCCGGCTCGTAGAGAAGATTCGTAACATTGGGACAGTTCACCGAATGCACCGCGACGCCTTTACCGCGTGTGATGTAACCGACGATACCTTCGCCGCGAATGGGATTACAACATCGTGCCCGGTAGACCAGCATATCTCCCTGGCCGCGAACAGTGATGGCATTGTGATCGCCAAAGACGCGGCGGACCACGCTGGCGATCGTTCCGGATGTCCCGGTTTGTGAGGTCAGTCCTTCGGCCTCGATATCACCCGAAATCGAAGGCGTCGCACCTGCCGGCAACACGCGCGCCAGCACCTGCCGCGCGGAATATTTACCGTAGCCGATGCCCGACATGAGATCGTCGACTTTGCCCAGGCCGTAGCCGTTGGCGACCTTCAGCAAGTCTTCGTCTTTGATTTCTTTCAGCGCGATGCGGTATTTGCGCGCTTCTTTTTCGATCAGCTTGCGCCCGATTTCGATCGCGCGCTCGCGCTGATGTACGTTGAGCCAGTGCTTAATCTTATTTCTTGAGCGCGACGACTTGACCAGTCCGAGCCAATCGCGACTCGGCTTGTGGCCAGGCTGCGTAAGAATTTCGACGATATCTCCCGAATGCAGCTTGTGGCGCAGCGGCACCATGCGTCCGTTGACCTTCGCGCCAACACAGGTGTGGCCGACTTCCGTGTGGATCGTGTAGGCGAAGTCGATCGGCGTCGCGTCGCGCGGCAGCACGACGACTTTTCCCTTCGGAGTGAAGGTGTAGACCTCTTCGGGATATAGATCGACCTTCAGCGTGGAAAGAAATTCATTGGGATCGCTAACGTCGCGTTGCCACTCGACAACTTGCCGCAGCCACGCGAGCCGCTGTTCATCCTGAGCCGAAACCGGGCCATCTTTGTATTTCCAGTGCGCGGCGATGCCCTCTTCCGCCATCTTGTGCATGTCTTCGGTGCGAATCTGGATTTCAAACGGCGTGCCGTCTTCGGTAATCACCGAGGTGTGCAGCGACTGATAAAAATTCGGTCGCGGCATGGCGATGAAGTCTTTAATTCGCCCCGGCACTGGGCGCCACAGGTTATGAATGATGCCGAGTACGGCGTAACAGTCCTGTAGGGAGCGCGTGACCACGCGCATCGCGCACAGGTCGTAGACTTGGTCGACCGTGATGCGCTGCTTTTGCAGTTTCTTGTGGATCGAGTAGAGTCGCTTGATGCGGCTTTCGACGCGCGCCTGAATTCCCGCCTCTTTCAGCTTGTCGGTGATGATGACCTGCGTCTTAGCAAGAAACGCCTCGCCCTGCTTGCGGCGGGCATTGACTGATTTTTCCACCTGCTCATAACCAAGGGGATCGAGAAAGCGGAACCCCAGGTCTTCGAGTTCGCCGCGAATCTTACCCATGCCCAGGCGATGGGCAATGGGTGCGTAGATTTCCAGCGTCTCTTCGGCGATCTTGTGCTGGCGATCTGGCTGCAGATGTTCGAGCGTGCGCATATTGTGCAGTCGGTCGGCGAGTTTAATCAGCACGACGCGGATATCGTCGACCATGGCGAGCATCATCTTGCGCAGGTTCTCGGCTTGCTGTTCTTCACGCGTGGCGAAGTCGATTTTGCTGATCTTGGTGACGCCCTCGACGATGTGCGCGACCTGCTCGCCGAATTCCTTCTGAATATCGGCGATGGTGACCGAGGTATCTTCGACTGAATCATGCAGCAGGCCGGCGGCGATAGCGACCGGGTCCATCTTCATTTCGGCGAGTACCAGAGCGACTTCGAGGGGATGAACCAGGTACGGCTCACCCGAAGCGCGGGTCTGGCCTTCGTGGTGTTTCAAGGAGTAATCGTAGGCTTTTTTGACGATGGTCAAATCGTCGTGCGGACGGTTTTCCTGCATCCGCTTCATCAGGTCACGGAACTTGGTCAGCGTAAGGGCAGTGGTCGCGATCTGTTGGCGCAAGCTCGCCATGATGGATTATACCCGCGCGGAGAGGGACCGCAGGCAGCAGGCAAATCAGGGGAACGCTGTCTTGATTATACAGTTTGGCAGCATGAGAGAATTCGTATTGAGGCTGCTCTGTGACCATCTAAACCTTTTCTTGACAATGAGATGGAAGCCTAATTGAAACGTATAGACCCACGACTGCCCTGCAAGCTGATACATTGGGTCAACCATGCTTTCTCGTGTGCTTGTCAGCGGTGTTTCCGGCCCCATCGGTGCCGCTCTTCTTCCTTCTCTTGATACTCGCGGGTACGACGTTGTGCGCTTGGTACGCGGATCTTCCTCCAACAATGGACAGGTTTCCTGGGATCCCACTAAACCAATTTCACCCGAGGCCGTCTCCGGATTCGACGCGGTGATCCATCTTGCTGGTGAGACGATCATGGGCCGCTGGAGTACGGCCAAGAAATTGAAGATTCGAGATAGCCGCGTTCTCGGCACTCGCCACTTGGCCGAGGCGCTGGCGCAGGCAAAAATCAAGCCGCAGGTCTTCGTGTGCGGCTCGGCAATTGGATACTACGGAAACCGAGGCGACGAAGTCCTGCGCGAGAGCAGCTCTGCTGGCACGGATTTTCTTGCCGACCTTTGCCGGGATTGGGAGGCAGCCACCCAGCCCGCGATCAAAGCTGGCATCCGCACCGTGCAAATTCGCACGGGCATAGTGCTCAGCCGCAAAGGTGGAGCCCTTGGCGCGATGCTGACGCCTTTCAAGCTGGGCCTGGGTGGCCGGGTCGGCAATGGCCATCAGTGGATGAGCTGGATCGATATCGAAGACATGATCGGCGCCATTCATCACATTCTCAAAGCCGACCTGCTGCAAGGCCCGGTAAATATGGTCGCACCCAAGCCTGTCACCAATGCGGAATTTACTAAAACTCTGGCCAGCGTGCTCTCGCGTCCGGCGGTCTTTCCTTTGCCGGAGTTCGTGGTGAAAACGGCGTTCGGCGAGATGGGGGAAACGGTCTTGCTAGGCAGCCAGCGCGTGGAACCGGCACGTCTGGTCAGCACTGGTTATCCATTTCGCTTCAAAGAGCTGCGGGAGTCGCTGAAGAATGTTCTAAAAGCGTAGCGCCGTAATCTGGGGCGTGCGGTGACAGTTGGAGGCGGGCCGAAATCTATTCACCGCCGATGCGGTACAAAACACTAGCGTGTGGCTTCAACCGTACTTTGATTCCCTTCGTTGGGCCGAGTGATTTACGCAGCCACAAGTCGCGAATGTTGGCTGTTTGCTCGTTGATTCCTAGGTCCGTCCACCGTAGTTCTACATCCTCCACTCGCTCTCCTAAATTGAATACAGCCACATAGTGCTCGGTCGGTTTCGTGCCGTCTGCGATCCACGTCCGAACGTTTCCTCGCTCCGTCGCCTGATGCCCGCCGCTGCTGTGCTGATCGACCTCGATCACTTCTTCATTCGTAATGAGTGCCGTGGTTGCGGCGTCGTTGCTTGGCAGGTCGCCGCCAAAAATCAACGGCGAGCGGAAAATGCTCCACAGAGTCATCACTATGCGCTGTTCGTCGAGTGTGAACTTCGTGGGAACGCCTCCGCCCTCTTTGTCCGTTACACGCAGCCGGCCCAGCGGAAGCATGTCGGCATCGGGCCATGTCCCGTTCTTTCCCACAAGGCGCGCCCAATCGCGCGCGTAGTCAAACTGCTGGCGCAACAACTTCCAGTCATCCCAGAAATCGTCCGAGATGCGCCACATCTGGGCGTATTTCTCAAAGAATTCCGCCTCCGAAATAGGCGCCGGACCCGGCGAGATGCTCAACACAATCGGCCGCCCCGTTTTGCGCAGAGCTAAGCTCAGTGCTTTCATCTCCGCAGGCTGATACAGATGGCTGCCCATATCATCGGCTTTGATAAAATCCACGCCCCACGACGCGTATAGCTCGGCAATCGAATCGTAGTAAGCCTGCGCGCCCGGCTTGATCGTATCCACGCCCCACATGTCGGGATTCCAGCGGCAGGCATTGTCGCGGTCGGCGATGTCGGCGGCATGATAAGGAGTACCTTTGATGGGAAGATTCTTCTCGACCGCCTGCCGTGGAATCCCGCGCATGATGTGAATGCCGAATTTCAGCCCCTTGGCGTGAACGTAATCCGCCAGCGGCTTAAACCCGGCCCCGTTCGCTGAAGAGGGAAAGCGATTGACCGCAGGCATCAGACGCCCGTACGCATCCATCGTCAAAGGGGCGCCAGGCTTGTAGTCATGCCCCTGCGCGTTCGGTTCATACCATTGAATATCGACGACGATGTACTGCCAACCATACTTGGCGAGATGTTCTGCCATCCAATCGGCGTTTGCCTTGACTTGTTCTTCGCGGATGGTCGTGCCGTAGGAATCCCAGGAGTTCCAGCCCATGGGCGGGGTGGGAGCGGGAGAATCGGCGCTGATCGCTGCCGAAACAAGGCCGGCTAGAAGAACAAAGATTGCACACACTACACGTAGAAGTCGAATCATGGCGGTAATTTTACGCATGCGATGCCAAACTTTGTGTGGGATTTCCGCCGTGTTGTCATCCTGAGGGCCGCGTTCTTTGCGGCCCGAAGGACCTATGCACTATGCTGCCGCCGTCTCACCGCACGCAAGTTGCACAGGTCCTTCGCTTCGCTCAGAATGACAAAATTAGGATGACGATATAGATTGATGCGAAAAAACAAAAGGGCAGCTGATAAGCCACCCTTCTCAAAATTTTGGAAAACAACGTTCGCTAGATGTCCAGGTTCTTGACATCCAGCGCGTTCTCTTCGATGAACTTGCGCCGCGCCTCGACGTCTTCGCCCATGAGTGTCGTGAAGATCGTTTCGCATTCGGCGATGTCTTCCAGCCTCACCGAGAGCAGCGTCCGTCGCTCAGGATCCATGGTCGTCTCCCACAACTGCGGTGCGGTCATCTCGCCCAGACCTTTGTAGCGCTGGATAGCGAAGTCCTTGCGCCCCTCATTGATCACGTGATCACGGAGATCGCGGGCGTTGGTCTTCTCGACGACTTCAACTTCTTTTCGCTTGCCAGGTTTCGCCGGCTTCTTCTCTGTCTTCTCTTTTTCTCCGTCGGCAGATTCAGCCTCGTCGTCGGCTGCATCGCCGTCTCCATTCACGGGCGCGGCCTTGACCAGAGTCTCCACGATGAACGGCGGCTCCATGAACGGCTCGATCTGTTTGAACTTCGAAATCAGCTGTCGGCCTTCCGCGCTTGATGCCAGTTCCCAGTTGATGATGTGCTCGGCGCCGTGTTTGTTGACGAAGGCCACTTCCCATAAGTTGTGTTCTTCGTCGAAGCGCGCATCGACACTCTTGAAGCCTTCGTCCTTCTGTAGTTTTTTGACTTCCCGTTCCAGCTTTTCAATCTTCTTTGGTGCTTCTTTCTTGTCACCTTCAAAATCCGCACGCTTGGCCAGATCGAACTTGGGGATCAGTTCGGTGACACGCTCGTTGCGTACGCGCTTGTCGAGCTTGTCGAAAAATCCGAGATACTCATCGAGCACAGTCATGAATCGCGCAAGGTCCTTACCCTCGATCTTGGCCGCGCCCTCGCCGTAGCGTACGCTCAGCCCTTCGGCGGCGCGCTTCACCATGACCTTCACGAATTCGCGCTCGTCTTTGATGTACTGCTGCGATTTGCCCTTCTTAAGCGAGAACAGCGGCGGCTGCGCGATAAACACGTTTCCGCGCTTGATCAGCTCCTGCATGTGACGGAAGAAAAACGTCAACAGCAGCGTTCGGATGTGGCTGCCGTCGACGTCGGCATCGGTCATCAGGATGATCTTGCCGTAACGCACTTTTGTCGGATCGAAGTCATCCTTCGCGATACCAGTACCGAGCGCGGTTATCATGGCGCGGATTTCTTCGTGCGCCAGCATCTTGTCGTAGCGCGCTTTCTCGACGTTAAGAATTTTCCCTTTGAGTGGCAGAATCGCCTGGAAACGGCGATCGCGGCCTTGCTTCGCCGTTCCGCCTGCCGACTCGCCTTCGACCAGAAACAATTCGCAGCGATTCGGATCGCGTTCGGAACAGTCTGCCAGCTTGCCCGGCAACCCTCCGGAATCGAGCGCTCCCTTACGGCGTGTCAGATCACGCGCTTTCCGAGCTGCTTCGCGCGCGCGCGCAGCATCGACAGCCTTGTTGATAATCTTGCGAGCGACCGTTGAATTCTGCTCAAAGAACGCACCTAGCCGCTCGTTCACGAATGCAGTCACAATTCCGGCGATATCCGAATTCAGCTTTCCTTTGGTCTGCCCTTCAAACTGCGGCTGCGGCAGCTTCACGCTGATCACGGCAACGAGGCCTTCGCGTACATCGTCGCCGGTCAGATTTTCTTTTACGTCTTTGAACAATCCCATCTGCTGGCCGGCGTAATTAATCGTGCGGGTCAACGCCGTGCGGAAGCCGGAGAGATGCGACCCGCCATCGACGGTGTTGATGTTGTTGGCAAAGCTAAACACCGACTCCGAATACGCGTCGTTGTACTGCAGGCCAATCTCCATCACCACGCCGTTGCGCTCGGCTTCCATGTAGATCGGCTTGTCGTGCAGCACCTGCTTGCCGCGATTGAGGTGCTTGATGAATTCAGCGATGCCGCCGTTGTACTTAAACTCGGCGTGCTTGGCCTCACCGGTTTTCGAGTCGGTCGCACGCTCGTCGGTCAGCGTGATCTGCAATCCCTTGTTCAGGAAAGCGAGCTCGCGTAGACGCTGCGCTAGCGTGTCGTAGTTGTATTCGGTGACAGTGAAGATCGTGGTGTCCGGGACGAAATGTACTTTCGTCCCCGTCTTCACCTTCGCGACGCCGGTTTTCTTCAGCTTGCTGGTCGGCTCGCCCTTGGAGTAAGTCTGCTGCCAGGTCGCGCCGTCGCGCCAGATTTCCAGATCCAGTTCCTGGCTCAGCGCATTGACGCACGAGACGCCTACGCCATGTAATCCGCCAGAGACTTTGTACGTAGACGAGTCGAACTTACCGCCGGCGTGCAGCTTGGTCATCACGACTTGTGCCGCGGAAACTTTTTCACCGTCGATCTCCATATCGTCAACAGGAATGCCACGCCCGTCATCAGTGACTGTTATGGAGTTGTCGAGATGAATGGTGGCTTCAATCTTGGTGGCGAATCCCGCGAGCGCTTCATCGACAGAATTGTCGACTACTTCGTACACAAGGTGATGCAATCCCAGTTCGCCTGTCGATCCGATGTACATCGCCGGGCGTTTGCGAACCGCTTCCATCCCTCCCAGCACTTTGATCGAATCGGCGGTGTAATCGCTGTTGCCGTTGCCACCGTTTCGTTCTCCGTTCACGGTGCTGATCGGAGTTACTTTTCCGTTTTTTGTCTTGGTATCGCTGATGGGAGTATTGATCTCTTTGGTGGCCATCTCGCTCCGCGAAAATGTCCCGAATTTTTTCTCTGGAACCGGTCTTGCTTGCCCTAGATTTGGCTGGAAAAATCGCTCGATCCTGTCCATTTTGAAGTCCGGTCAAATGGACCTCAAGTTGTTGAAATTTCTAATACTTAGGATCGTTAGTAACTAACAAAATTATACCACAAAAACGAGCATTATTCACCCCCGAATCAACACTGAATCGAGTCAGTAACGCATTGAAATCCTGAGGTTAGCGGGCTTCCCGAAAAGACCTAGAACGGCAATATCGTAAGCAAGAAAATGGGCGGCTTGCGCCGCCCATCGTAATTCCCTTTGGATCGAGATCTACGCCGTAGCTGGACGCTCCCCGCCCTTCGCGCGTCCCGGTTGCAGTTCCGGCTTGATGACGTGCTGCACGCCGTCATCCGGCTTGGAAGGTGGTGGCGGAAGCGGTGGCAATTCCTTGCCGTCGACCAGCAATTTGATCTCGTTGGCGTCGAGCACTTCGCGTTCAATCAGCGCCCGCGCGATTTTCTCGAGTGTGTCGCGATTGTCCGAAAGGATTTGCCTTGCCGTCGAATATCCCGTGCTGACCAGCTTGCGTACTTCCTGGTCAATCTTAATCGCAGTATCCTCGCTGTAATCGCGATGCTGCGAAATCTCGCGGCCCAAGAATATCTGCTCTTCCTTCTTGCCGAAAGTCAGCGGGCCCAAGTCACTCATGCCCCATTCGCAGACCATCTTGCGCGCCATGTCGGTGGCGCGTTCAATGTCATTGCCGGCACCGGTGCTCATCACGTTCAGGAAAAGTTCTTCCGCAATGCGGCCGCCCATCAGGATGGCCAGTTCAGTCTCCAGATAATTCTTGTAATAGTTGTGACGGTCGTCGATTGGCAACTGCATGGTCACGCCCAGCGCCATGCCACGCGGAATGATCGTGACCTTGTGCAGAGGATCCGAATTCGGCATCTTCGCGGCCACCAGAGCGTGCCCAGCTTCGTGATAGGCCGTGTTTCGTTTCTCTTCGTCCGTGAGCAGAAGCGATTTGCGCTCCACTCCCATCAGGACTTTGTCTTTTGCCAGTTCGAAGTCATACTGCAGGACTGCTTTGCGATTCTGCCGCGCAGCGGCCAGCGCAGCCTCGTTGACCATGTTGGCCAAATCAGCGCCAGAAAATCCCGGCGTTCCGCGCGCCAGTACGGAAAGATCAACATCCTCGGCGAGAGGAATTTTGCGCGTGTGCACACGCAGAATTTCTTCGCGCCCACGCACATCCGGACGACTCACCACCACGCGCCGATCAAAGCGTCCGGGCCGCAGCAACGCCGGATCAAGCACATCAGGCCGGTTGGTCGCCGCCATCAGGATGACGCCTTCGTTCGACTCGAAGCCGTCCATCTCTACGAGCAGTTGGTTCAAAGTCTGTTCACGTTCATCGTGACCGCCGCCTAGGCCTGCGCCGCGATGCCGTCCAACGGCATCGATTTCGTCGATGAAAATGATGCAGGGAGCATTCTTCTTGCCCTGCTCAAACAGATCGCGTACGCGGCTAGCGCCGACGCCGACAAACATTTCGACAAAATCCGAACCAGAAATCGAGAAGAACGGAACATTGGCTTCGCCCGCAACTGCACGTGCGAGCAACGTTTTGCCCGTTCCCGGAGGGCCAACCAGCAGCACGCCTTTCGGAATGCGCCCGCCAAGCTTCTGGAACTTCTGCGCCTCGCGCAGAAATTCGATAATCTCGCGCAGCTCTTCCTTTGCTTCATCGACTCCGGCCACATCTTTGAACGTGACTTTCTTCTGCTGCATGGAAAGCAGTCGCGCCCGACTCTTCCCAAACGACAATGCCTTGTTGCCGCCGGTCTGCATCTGCCGCAGCATGAATATCCACACGGCGCCGATCAAGACAATCGGGACCACCTGAATCAGCCAGGCCCAGTTTCCACCGTTGATGTCTCGGAACTTAATGTTGATACCCTTGGCCTGCAAGGTCTTCAGCATCTCTGGCGTGAAGTAGTTCAGCGGCGCGGTGGTGTGGAATGCGGAGCCGTCACGATACTTGCCGGTGACTTCCATCCCATTGACAGTCAACTCGCGAACGTTGCCCGAATCAATGTCACTCATAAACTGCGTGACATTCACTTCTTTGTCTTTCTGGCTGTCGCGCGCGCCCTTCACCACTTCCCACAGCAGGGCCGCCGAAACCACAATCAGCAGCCAGAACAACACGGTCTTTACAGTTGAGTTCACCTAGAAGGCTCCTACATTCCGCAAGGCTCGTCCCATCATTTCCATTTCCGAAAAGACTGCCACCAGATTAGATGCCTGTCGGCAGTTTTTGATCGGAAAATCCCTAAACCCTATTCTACCTTTTCGCCGCCAAAAACGCGCGGCAGCCCGTTCATAACTTAAGTCACTGATGCGATTGGCGTTGCCGCGACCAGATAGGGCAAATTTCGCTTGGTCTGTTCGACCGCGCCCAAGCCGTATCCCACCAGGAAAGTCTCATCGACCAGAAACCCGAAATAATCCGGCTGGAGCGGCACTCGGCGCGCTGACTGCCGGTCGAGCAGCGTTACTAGCTTTACCGACGCGGCTCCCCGCGCTCGCAAATCGCTCATGAGAAATTCGCTGGTCACGCCAGAATGCACTAGACCTTCCACCAGAAGAACATGCTGTCCCTGAATGTTCGGCTCGTGGCTGAAAAAAATCTCCATAACATCCGGCGCCCCGGCCTGCGGTCGGGTATATCTGGGCTTGATGAACTGGCAAACCACTGGTACGTCCAGCGCCCGCACAAGATCGGCCAGAAACATAAATGCGTTCTCTAGCACGGCCAGCAGTTGGATAGTCTGTCCTTTGTAGTCGTCGGAGATCTGCCGGCCAAGTTCCTTCACGCGCTTCTGGATCTGGTCGCTGGTAATGACCTGACGCGGCGGTTCGATTCGCGGACTGTTCATTGCAGCCATGCGGCTCCGGTGGACATTTGTATTCTACGCCACCCCATTTTCAGACCACGGCGTCTCAGCGATGAGGATCGCATCATGCCCGGGCCTCGTTCGAAACTTGGCCGACGCCGGGAGACCCCGCACCCACACAATCTCAGCACTGCTGTCTTTCCCTGCTACGATTACCGGCCACAGTTTGCGCTCCGGCTGCGCGATGTGACGCTCCTGCAGCAGTTCTTTGATCTTCTTGGGGGACTTCGTATGGGCCGGCCAGAAACGGTCTCCTGGACGCCAGTTCCGCACCGTCAACGATCCGGGCAGACTTTCCGCATCCAAAAGATGGTCAGGATTATACCCTTCGACAGCAGCCGCAGGAATTCGTCGCGCTTCAAATGTTGAACCTGTTTCGAAGGCTCTTGTCTGCCCGGGGACGAAAAGAGCGTATTCGTAATTCGGTGGCGCTGCGGGCTCGCGCAAATCAGGAGTAACGAACAACAATTCATTGTGGTCTCGCCGCATTCTCCAACCCAACGGCAGCGACAACTCCCTGCCCGAGGCGCTTTCTTCAGCGGCGAAGCAGAGAATCTCCTCTACGTGCTTGAATGCGAGCGGAATTCCTGCCTGCTCGCCGATCGCTTTGACTAGCCTGCGCTGTACGGCAACCGGCTCGCCGAGGAACCACAGGCGGTCCACCGATGCATTCATCACCAGCCAGGGTGCGCTTTGAATCTTCGACGGCAGGTCACCGCATCCGATTGTCTCGATCTGTACCAGCGTTGCGCTAGAAGATACGCCTCGCACCCACTCTGGTTCCGTCCAGTGAATCGAAGTCCCCATCCATCCCGAGACTTCGTTCTCCCAGTAGTCTTCTTCCCCTCGCGCAATCTCAGCCAATTCGGCAAGGTTCGTGGCCACGGCCGGATTGAACTCTTTTTCGAGCAGCGGCACTACCAGCTTGCGCACACGATTGCGCGTGAACGATGTGTCAGCGTTCGTCGAGTCCTCACGCCAATTCTGCCCAATTTCACTGAGGTATTGTTCTAATTCGCGGCGCCGCAACGCAAGCAGTGGTCGCACGATCTCGCCACAGACTTCGCTATCGTCATCTTCGACGATTATCCGCGGATGAATACCACCCAATCCGCGTAGCCCTGCCCCGCGAATCATCCGCATCAAAACGGTCTCAGCCTGATCGTCAAGCGTGTGGCCGGTCACGATTTTGTTCAGATGAGAGGTACCGCCGGCAGTGACGTGGAAGAGCGGCGCTTCAGCGCCGCGTACAGGCGTCTCCTCAGAATCGGGCTTTAGCCCCTGAGGGTCGCGGTCTTCGCCGAGCAAATACCGGAAGAACCCATACCGCATCTCCCGTGCTGCTGCTTCTACGCTGACATGCTCTTCCGCCGCATGACTCGCCACATCATCGCTGTCGCAATAAAACTCCAGATCATGCGCGCGAGCCAGTGAAACCACGAATTCCTGATCCGTATCCGACTCCGCCCGGCGCAGCTTGTGATTGAAATGAACGACCGAGAGGACAATCCCCAGCTCGCCTCGCAGCTCTAGCAACAGACGCAAAAGCGCGACCGAATCAATCCCACCGGAGACGGCCACACCGACACGATCCCCAGCCCCCAGCAGTTCCTGCCGCCGGATGTAGGAAAGCATGCGTTCTGCTAGTGAATGCACGAAAACATGGTATCGCAGGGATCACGTGGGGACAGCCGTCCTCGGCTGTCCGACTGGGCGGAGCCCAGCCGCATACGGCATTACCAAGTAAGAGTGTTTCCAACACCGCCGAGTTGGCGCTCGGCAGGAGAGCCGAGGGCGGCTGTCCCCACATAAATTTTTTCGGGTCAAGCCTAATCGAGCGTCGAACTCTTTTCCGCGATCAGCTTCCTGATCTTCTCCACGAACTCCGCTGTCTGCATGTCTTCGGTCTTTTCTTTCCCGCGCGTGCGGACGTTCACCTTCCCGGCCTCGGCTTCTTTATCTCCGACGACGAGCAGGAACGGCACCTTCTGCATCGCATGTTCGCGAATCTTGGCATTCATTTTCTCATTGCGCGCATCAACTTCCACGCGCACGCCGACAGCTTTCAGTTGATCCGCGACTTTGTTGGCGTAATCGGTGTGACGCTCGGCAATTGGGATCATCACCGCTTGTACCGGCGACAGCCACACTGGAAACGCTCCCGCATAGTGTTCGATTAACACGCCGAAGAAGCGCTCAACCGATCCGTACAGCGCGCGATGCACCATGACCGGCTGTTTGCGCGATCCGTCTTCAGCGACGTATTCCAATCCGAAGCGCTGCGGCAGGTTGAAGTCGAACTGCACAGTCGAAAGCTGCCACAACCGCCCAATCGCATCCACCAGTTTGATGTCGATTTTAGGCCCATAAAATGCGGCCTCGCCGGGGATGGTCTTGTACTCGACCTTGCGCTCCTTCAGCACTTTTTCGAGTGACTGCGTGGCGTGGTTCCACTGTTCCTCGCTGCCCACGAAATTCTTGCGGTCGTCCGGATTCCACGTCGAAAGCTCAGTCTGGAACTTGTCGAATCCGAAGTCCTTGAGCACGTCAAAGGCAAACTCAAGGCAGGCCGCAATCTCACTTTCGATCTGCTCCGGCATACAAAAGATGTGCGCGTCGTCCTGCGTGAACCCGCGCACCCGTAACAGGCCGTGCATCACGCCTGAACGCTCGTAGCGATACACCGTGCCCAGTTCTCCCAGACGCACCGGCAGATCGCGATACGACTTCAGCGAATCTTTGTAAACCAAGATGTGGCCCGGGCAATTCATTGGCTTCAGCCGATACTCAGCGTCGTCCAACTCCATCGCGTCGAACATGTTCTGTGAGTAGTAGCCCTCGTGCCCCGAGGTGTAGAAGAGCTGCCGCCGCGCCACATGCGGCGTGTAGACGAGTGAATATCCGCGCTTGAGGTATTCCGAGCGCATCCAGTCTTCCATCTCTTTGCGGATGATCCCGCCCTTGGGATGCCAGAAAATCAACCCCGGCCCGGCGAGCTCCTGAATCGAAAACAGGTCGAGTTGCTTGCCTAGTACGCGATGGTCGCGCTTCTTGGCCTCTTCGATCTGATTGAGATAGTTGTCGAGGTCTTTCTTCGAAAAGAAAGACGTGCCATAGATGCGTTGCAGCTGCGGATTCTTTTCGTCGCCCAGCCAGTACGCGCCCGCGATATTCAGCAGCTTGAATGCCTTGATCTTCCCCGTCGACGGAATGTGCGGCCCGCGGCAGAAGTCAGTGAACTTGCCGGTGCGGTAGATCGAGATTTTTTCATCGGGCTTGGTGAACTGCTCGATGAAGTGGCACTTCATGAAGTCGCCGTCTTTTTTGAACTCGGCTAGGCCCTGATCGCGTGGCAGAAATTCTCGGGCGTAAGGAATGTTCTGCTGCACGAGCTCCTGCATCTTATTTTCGATCTTTTCAAGGTCATCGGGAGTGAACGGCGTCGGACGGTAGAAGTCGTAAAAGAACCCGCTCTCGGTCGCAGGCCCGTGGCCAAGCTTGGTCTCCGGGAACAGCTCCAGCACCGCCGCCGCCAGCAGATGCGCCGACGAATGCCGGTAAACATGTAGCGCCTCGGGATCTTTTTCGGTTAATAGGCGGAGATCGGTATCTTTCTCGATCGGCTTCGCTAAATCGATGAGATCGCAATTAGTTTTGGCGACCAGCGCTGCGTCAGCCAGCCGCGGGCTGATCGACTTCGCAACGTCGAGAGCGGTCGTGCCCTTGGGAACTTCTTTCTCGCTGCCGTCCGGGAGTTTTATATGAATGCTGTCTGCCATAGATAAATCCTGCAGGAGTAACTGAATATTTCAGTTTAGAGAAGGCTGGAAGGAGGGTCAAACGACTGTGCGTTATTGACGATCGCATCTGGCTGCGTGTCTGAGCGTATGCGGCTAGAGGGCTTTCAACACGATGAGGCTCGCGTCATCCTGAAAATGGCCGCCGCAGTGCTCTGATGCGGTTGCCAGCAACGAGTCGAGCAGGTCTTTTGCGTTGGAATTCTGATTCTCTCGCGCGATGCGGATCACCTTCTGCTCGCCAAACATTTCTTCTTCTGCGTTGCGAGCCTCTACAAGTCCGTCCGTGAAGAGTACCAGCCGGTCGCCGCTTTGCAGATGGACTTCGCTCTGTTCATACGACCAGTTGGGGAATTGTCCTAACACTGCTCCTTGGGCATCCAGTTCAGCAGATGTGCCATCCGCACGGACCAGCAGTGGCGGATTGTGTCCGGCATTACAGTAGACGAGCCGATTTTCTGCGCTGTTGAGAACTGCATAGAAGAATGAAATGAACTTTCCTGTCGGTGTCACGTCGCACAGGATGCGATTCAGACGCTGGCACAATTCACGCGGCGCTAAGTTCTGCGAGATCAGCGGCGTTAGCGCCGCCTGCAAACTCGACATCAGGAGCGCCGCTGGCATCCCTTTGCCTGCAACATCCGCGATGCAGATCGCCGTGTGCTGCGGACTGACGCGCACGACATTGTAATAATCGCCGCCCACAAACCGCAGCGGCTGTGTTACGCCAGCTACTTCATAACTCACGATTTCCGGCAACTTCTTCGGCAGCAATTTTTCCTGAATCTCGCGCGCTTCCTGCAGTTCGTTTGCGCGCGCTCGTTGGGTCCGCTGCTTCGCCTGTCCGCGCGACACCTGTTGTTGCAGCTTCTGCAGAAGCTGCCAGTTATCCCAAGGCTTCTGCACAAAGTCGGATGCGCCACGCCGCATCGCCTCGACTGCCAAATCCACGCTGCTCCATGCCGTCATCACGATGATTGGCACCAGCTTGTCGATTGCACGAATTTGCGAGACCAGTTCGAGTCCTTCTCCGCCGCCGGTAGTGTCGCGTGTGTAGTTCAGGTCTATCAAAACGGCGTCGAATGAACCTGCTTGAAGCGCCGTCAACACGCGCTGCGGATCAGTGACTAACTCCGTCGAAAAACCGCTGCCCTTCAGCAGCAACTGCAGCGCATCTAGGATGTGCCTCTGATCATCGGCAATCAGCACGCGACCGATCACGGGAGGCACATCGATATGGATTTCTCGAATGGTTACGGTTTCCATGGCTTGAGGAATTGCACCCTGCACGCCAAATCTCGATTGCGCGCAAATCGCTGATTACACAGGTCAATGTAAGCAATGCGCGTGGCAGTGACCAGCAACAGTCTGTACGGTCGTGGAGTCCCCTGTCCAGAAACGGACAAACAGAATCGACACGAAATCGCCGCTCAATTCAAACAACGAACGTTGCCCTGCAAGCTCATGCCAATCTGATTTTCCTTCTGCTGCCAACTCTCCCGACCAAACTCATCCCTCGGGTCCGCACTGGATTCGATACCGCGAGTTACCCCATAACTTACCCAATTCACAGGATGGTTGGGGATTGGCCTGTTCGCTAGTCTTCCCTCGGCGCTAAAAATCAGTCGTTCGCGTCAACGGAGGGCGAGATCAATGCTTTGGACAATCGCAGTGCTGCTTCTGATTCTCTGGCTGTTGGGAATGGTCAGCTCCTATACCCTTGGAGGCTTCATTCACATTCTGCTCGTGCTAGCCATTGTCGCAGTGCTGATTCGCGTGATTCAGGGCAGAAATCCTGTGGCCTGAGGTTGAGGCGAATGACGGATCAACCATACATATAGGGAGGCTTCACATGGATCAAAATCAAAACAAGTGCAACGCCTGCAATAAGTCTTTCAACAGCCAGCAAGAGCTGCAAGAGCATCAGAGAACCGCCCACGCGACCGGCACAGGCACGGGAAAAAGCCCGAGCGGCGAACTGAATCAGCAGGATCGTGAGCAGCATCAGCCGAACCGCGGCGAGCAGAATCCGCAGCAGGATCGCGGGGAAAGAAAGATCGCATCGTAGCTGGGTTTTTGTCTGCCCGAGCTCTTTACACGCAAATTGAATCGGAGGAATCATGAACAAAGATCGTGCCGAAGGGAAAGTGAAGGACATAGCCGGCCGCGTGGAGCGCCAGGTCGGCGAATGGACCGGTGACACCGAAGCCCAGGTGAAAGGCGCTGTAAAGCAGGTCGAAGGCAAGACACAAAACGCCTGGGGCAAGGCGAAAGACGCTGTGAAGAAGCCCTCGGAAGGCACGAAACCGAGGCCTAATGAAAGCGACGAGGAGACAGCGGAAACTGAGGACGAATCCCCGGCTATCCGTCGTACGAACTAGAGCCGTTTTTTGACTTGCTGTAAGTTGGGTGAGGGTGTTGATCCCTCACCCAGCGTTTTCTGACTAACCAGATGGCTCACCAATGCGGTCAAAAAGTTTAGCCCTTCTCTGTCATCTGCCATAGAATGAAGTGCATCTTTGTTGCTTCTAGGTGGAACTCAGGAAGGAAAGCCGGTGGGAAGAACATTTCTGCTTAGGATCGTCACCTGCTTAATCGTTTTGGTCGTCTCTATCCCTGCCCATGCCCAAACCCTCAATTGGAAAGGCCACAGTTGGAAGGTTACCAAGGGTGGCATGGCAGGCGTTGTACCGGGCAATCCTGCTAACGTCACGATAGACAAGAACGGATACGTGCATCTGAGGATCGTCAACCGGAACGGCAAGTGGTCCGCTTCTGAGTTATTCACCACCGATAACCTCGGCTTCGGAACTTATCAATGGGTGGTCGAAGGCAACATCTACTACATGGATAAGTCCACGGTGCTCGGACTGTTCACTTACGGCCCGGCGCACAACATTGGCGTGGACGGGGAGAACGAAATCGATATCGAGTTCTCGCAGTGGAACAAGACCTGCGGCGGCTGTAACGCCGATTTCACGGTCTATCCCTCGACCGGGAACCGCCAGCCCGGCGGCGCGCCTAGCTGGGAGGACAATTTTCACGTCACCGGCGGAACCCTGACTACGGCTCGGATGGAGTGGGCCTCTGGAAAGATTACGTTCACGATTATGCGCGGAGTTCAGCCCATTGGCACGACCGCCGACGTGCTCAAGACCGAATCCTACAGCTCAAACTCCACTAACATCCCGCAAGACGCTTCCCCCGTAGGCATTAATCTCTGGAGCTTCGAGAAGATCCCGGCAAAGGACCAGTCGGTAATCGTTCGTAATTTCGAGTTTGTGGCGCAGTGAAACGCTACGCGGTTTAGATAAAGCGGAACGCCCCACCCAACGCGAGTTTCGTTGGGTGGGGCATTGACGTCGTAGCCTTCAATTCCTACATCCCTTCCACGTCTTTGATATGGGTCGCGATGTACCACGTGTTGCCGAACGCGTCTCGCACTCCTGCACTCCGATCGCCGTAGAATTGATCGGTCGGCTCTTGGAACGATGTAGCGCCCGCTGCCACAGCCTGCTTGTACAAGTCGTCTACGTTAGGCACATACAGGTAGAACATCGCCCGCATCGTTTCGTACTTGCCGTGCGCCTCGCCCATTTCCACGACTGAGTCGCCGACGCGAATCACGGCATGGTGCACAACACCATCCGGCGAGGCATATTTAGCGACCTCCTCAGCATTGAAGGCGCGCTTCAAGAAGCTGATGAGCGGCTCCGCCCGCAGCGGATGCAGGTACGGATTCACGCTGTGCAAACCTTCCGGCGTATAGCTCTTGCCCTTGGCTGTAGCGATATACCAGAAGTTGCCCGCCGCATCTTTCACCGTCCCTGAGCGCTCGCCATATTCCTGATCGCGCGGCTCGTCGATGAGGGTTGCGCCTGCGGCCACTGCCTGTTTGCAGACTGCATCCGCGTCTTTCACGTACACATGCAGCGCGCCCTGCTGTGGCGGACGGGGGAAATTCTTACCCGGAACGCCGCCGCCCACCATCATCATCGAGTCGCCAATGCGAACTTCTCCATGCACTCCACCCATCGGCGTCTCGGCACGCATCTTCTCTTCGGCGGCGAAAGCTTTCACGACGAAATCGATCAGTGACGGGCCATCCGCCGCCACCAGGTACGGCGTCACCATGCGGAATCCGCGTGGAATCGGATCGACCGCTGGCTTCTTTTCCTGCATCTTTCCGCCTTCGGGGCCTTGAGTCTCGCCCTTCATGCGCCGGTGCATTTCCTCAGCCGACATTTCCTCTTTCACGGTGTACACGCCCCACGAATAGCCAAAGGGATCCTGCAGGGTCGCGTCGCGGTGCCCATAGAATTGGTCTTTGGGTTCACGCACAAGCTTCATTCCTTCTGCCACGGCGTGTTTCGTAAATGCATCCACATCGGATACTTCGATGGAAATCGAGATGGGTGAATTTCCCAGAGTTTCGGCGCTGAAGCGGCCGCCCTCGGGCCATTCGCCGGTTACATCGATGATCGAATCGCCGATCATAAGCTCGGCGTGAGGAATGCTATCGCCGACTTGGAAGCGGAACGTTTCTTTTGCACCTAGCGTTTTCTTGTAAAACTCAATCGCTTTCGCTGGATCACGGAACGCGATTCTTGGTGACGCAGTCGTGCGCACGGCTGCGATGGGTTCAGCAACGACAGTAGGCATACGATTTCTCCCTGTAAGCTCAGATTTCAATCGTGCCTTGAAACTTTCTCGCGGCAGATTGCGCAATTCAGCCGCGATACGCACGAGTGGCTCAACTCCGGCTTCGACCCGACCCGTCTTCCCCGATCCAATTCGGCCATCGGCCCGGGTCAGCATTACATCGACTGCTTTGTTCAGCTGCTCGACCTTCTTCTGATCGAGTTTGTTCGGACCACCATTCCCCGAATGTAGAGAGCGCTTAGGCATCGGCACCCTCCATGCGCGCGCGCAAATTGGTTAGCGCGCGAAACTGTAGTTGCTTCACTGCTCCCTCAGTCTTGCAAACCTCCCGAGCGACTTCTTTGATGCTTTTGTCTTCCACGAACCTCAGTACAACGACGCGCCGCTGCTCTTCCGGCAAAGTACTGACCAGGCGAAACAAAGTGGCCCGACGTTCTACTTCTTCGATCTCCACCGGACTCACTTGCGCCGCATCGATCTGCGAATCGTCCGCGACTTCCCGCCCCGATCGCTGCCAGCGATCGGAAATCAGATTTGCCGCGATGCGAAACAACCACGCCGCAAACGGGATCCCGCGCCACTCAAACCGTTTCAGATTCGCTAACGCCTGATGAAATACCTCGGCGGTCACATCTTCCGCTTCGACCCGGTTCGACACACGCTTCACAGCGTAGGCATACACGCGCTCGAAGTTAAGCTCGTAGAGTTCCGCAAAGCGGGCAGGGTCCTGCTGCGCAGCTTCGACCAGAAGCCGCTCGTCCGCTTCTTTCTTCAGAGCCTTCACTTCCGAACCTTCAATGAATTCTCCGCGGTTTTGTGTTACGCCACTTACCTTACACTAGAGATAACCGGGCAAGACGGCGAAAGGTTACGGGGCTAAAAATCGTTTTGCTTCAGGGCAATCAGCGTAAGAATTTTGCGCCACGTCTGGAATTTTGTCATCAGATTGCCTGGCTCGACAAGTTCACTGCGATTCTGGGTGCTAGAATTTCTTAGTGGTGGCGTCATCCCGAGCGGAGCCGTTCTTCCGGCGGAGCGAGGGATCTCCCTGCACGAAGCCATTACGCGGGAGATCCCTCGGCCCGCTGGTGAAAGCGCGGGCCATCGGGATGACCCATCTCCAGGTGGTGAGGATTTCAAAACTAACCCACTACTGAGCATTTCACCGAAACGCAAGAAGATGCGATTCGCGCCTTCACAGCACTGGGAATTGGCTCGCGCCTGCAAACACTCGAACTGGGCAAGCAGCTTCGCTTGCAAATCTAGCTGCCGCCTGCATAAAAGGCGTATCCGCCAGTCGGGTACGTAGCATCATAAAGTTGTTGAAAGAAGTGCTCTCCTGCTTGAAATCTTCGGGAATACAGGTATATTCGTCTACTCAAGAGAAGGACGAGGTGATCTATGGAAGCAGTCAGCGGAGTTTTCAAAACACAAGCCGATGCTCAACGCGCTGTAGACGCGGCTCGTGAGTTCGGTGTCCCGGCAGACAGAATTACACTCTTGACTCCAGGGTCAGCCGATGAGATCAAAAAGGAAGCTGAATCAATTCCTGTAGATGCCGCGGAGCAGCCTGGCATCGGCAAAGCCATCGGCGCGCTCGCAGGCGGTGGCGTCGGCATTACCGGAGGTGCCCTTCTGATCGCTCTCGTTCCGGGACTTGGCCCAATCTCGGCTCTGGGGTTGCTCGGAGCCGCAATCTTAGGAGCCGCTGGCGCCGCAGTCGGTGGGAAGCTCGGCGGCGAACTGGAGGAGTCGGCATCTAAGGGATTGCCGGAAGACGAGATTTTCGTATACGAAGACGCGCTGCGCAAAGGCCGCAGCGTGGTGATTGGGCTGGCGGAAAATGACGATGCCGCGGCGTCGCTGCGGGAGTTGCTCAAGACCGAAGGAGCCGAGTCGGTCGATGCAGCCCGCGAGCAGTGGTGGATCGGCCTGCGCAGCGCCGAAGAAGGCCACTATACGAAGTCGGGTGGAAGCTTCACCGATGATGAAAAGTTTTATCGCCTCGGTTTCGAAGCAGCTCTGCATTCGAGGACGCGGTGCATGGAATTCGATCAGGTGTCGGCCGCGATGGATGCTGCTCTGGAAGATGTTCAGCAGCAGTATCCGGGAGCGAATATGGAAGAGGCGTTCACGCGCGGCTATCAGCGCGGGCGGGAACACTATCAACACCTCTGCGACGAGACGAAAAAGGCTGCGTAATAGTTCGGCTTTCTTTCGGGGAATGTGGACCAAAGTCCTGGCGTCACGCCTGGTAATAGAGATCTTCGAGGGCTTTCTGAACTTTCGCTGAGAGTTGCTCCAAGTCGCGCATCGTCATGCCTGCCGTTGGAATCGGCTCGCCGACGCGCATTTCCAGTGGGCGGCATTTGATGTGATACGTGTCCATGGGCAAAAGTTCGTAAGTCCCGACCAGGGCCACGGGAACAATATCCACCTGCGCCTTGATGGCTAGAAAAAACGCTCCGGGCAGAAAAGGCTTGATCTCTCCATCGGGCGTGCGGCCACCTTCGGGAAAAATCACCAGCGGCAGCCCTTGCTTCAGGCCTTTCAACGCTGCCCGGATGCTGCTGATCGAATGCGAAGGATTCTGCTGATCAATGCAGATTTGTCCCGACCGCTTCAGTTGCCATCCCACGATCGGATACGCCAGCAGCTCCTTCTTGAAGGCAATGCGGAACTGAAACGGAAGGTTGACGTAGAGAACAGGAATATCCAGAGCGGACGCATGATTCACGGCGTAAACATGGGGTTTGGCTGTATCGATCTTGTCCAGGCCGGTCACCTTCACCGGCGAAAAGATCGTGTTCATGATCAGCCACGACCAGGCGCAGGAAAACCAATGCAGCCGCCGCCCGCTGCGGTCGAACATACCGCCGGGCAGCGCCACCAGCCCCAGGGCCAACGTGTAAAACCAGATGAGCGGGTCGAAAAGCAGATACGACCGCAACCGGCTCAGCCAGCCATACGTCCGTCCAGGGATGGCATGTGGGCTGGAGCGAGTAGCCAGAGAACCAGCCATCGGGGGTACGCGAGGAGCGCTACTCTCCAACTGGTTGCTTTCTACATGGTCCACTGATGAATTCACTTCGCGCACTTTTTCCATTCTAGGGGAAAACCGCCGCGTTGCGGCTCAGGATCTAACTCCGAGCAGCCGCATTGCTTCCCCTGCCAGATAAATCGAACCGGTCACCACAACGATTCCTTGCGATCCAGCGCTGACGCGAGCCCGTTCCAAAGCCGCGGCCGGCTCAGCGACCAGTTCGATCTCAGCTCCCGTGCGGTTCGCTGCCTGCCGAATCTCCTCCGGCGATGCCGACCGAGGATTCTCGGGCTGCGTAGCAATCACTCGCTGCGCCACCGGAAAAAGTATCTCCGCCATTTCCGAGATTGCCTTGTCCCGCATCGCTCCAAAAACAAAAATCAGCGGACGGTCGTCATATCGCTCTGAAAGGGCGGAGCGCAACGCCCACGCTCCCGCGGGATTGTGGGCCACGTCGAGCACAATCTCTGGCCAACCCGCGCGCGCGCCCAGCACTTGAAAACGTCCCGGCCAGCGCGTCTCGCGGATTCCCTGCTCAATTGACTCAGGCGTAATGCCCGGCAGCCTCTTGCTCAATTCTTCGGCGGCCGCGACAGCCAACGCCACATTACGCAGCTGATGCCGTCCCACCAGTGGAGTCTCAACGAGAATTTCTTTACCCATCACCTGCAACGGATATCGGTAAAAAGGCTGAGCATCCCATTTCTCGGCGCTCTTTGCGTGCTCGGCGGTAAGAACCTTTGACTGGGTACTGGGTACCATGTACTGACTACTGGCAGGTGATACCGGCGGCACATACTGCACCGCACTCACTCTTATTGCATCAAGTTCGAGAATCGTATTCCCGATGACGTCATTGGCTTCGGGCTGCTGCGGCAGCGTCACCACCACACCGCCCGGCCGCGTAATGCCCGCTTTCTCCCGTGCAATCTCAGCGACCGTGTTGCCTAGAAATTTTTGGTGATCGAGCGAAATGTCGGCAATCACGCTGACCAGCGGCTCTACAACGTTGGTCGCATCCAGCCGCCCGCCCATGCCTACTTCGAGAACTGCAATATCGACCCGCTCGCGGGCGAAGTGGACGAAGGCAATCGCCGTCATCATTTCGAAAAAGCTCGGATGCCATGGCAACTCCCCGCGCGCGACGAGTTCCTCCGCGACGCGGTCCACCTCGCCATGCAGTCCGGCAAAGTCGTCGTCACTGATCTCCACGCCATTGATGCGGATACGTTCGTTGATCCGCACCAGATGCGGCGATGTGTAAAGTCCAGTTTTCAACCCTGAAGCCCGCAGGATGGACGCCAGCGTCGCGGCCGTCGATCCCTTCCCGTTGGTGCCCGCGATTAGCACGCCTGGAAACTTGCGCTCGGGATGATTCATGGCCGTTAACAGCACGCGCATGTGCGCCAGGTCGAACTTGTGCGACGGCGTCTGGGCCAGTTCGTGCCCCAGCGCAAACATGCTCGCGACTGCGTTTTCGTAGGACATTAAATCAGGCGTCGGACGTCAGACCTCGGACGTCAGACCTCACATCCCCTAGAGAGTGGACCTTAGCTTCCGATATCAGGTTACCAGCAGAGGCGAGCTATTGGGACGTGAGGAAACAGACGCAATAAAGGCGTGGTTAGTGCGACTGAGGTCCCAAGGTCAGACGTCTGAGGTCCGGCGACTGAGGTCTGAGGTCCGAGGCCTAAAGTCCGCTCTTACGCTGCCATAAACTCCAACGCCCGTGCGATATACGGTTTGAGCTGCTTGCGGGGCACGACGGCATCGAGCATGCCGTGTTCGAGGAGGAATTCGCTGCGCTGAAATCCTGGCGGCAGCTTCTGGCGGATGGTCTGCTCGATGACGCGCGGCCCGGCGAAGCCGATCAGCGCTCCCGGCTCGGCAATATTCAGATCCCCAAGCATGGCGAACGAGGCGGTCACACCGCCGGTCGTTGGATCGGTCAGCAGAGAGATGTAAGGAACTTTAGCTTCGTCGAGTCGTGCCAAGGCGGCAGAAATTTTCGCCAACTGCATCAGGCTGATGACGCCCTCCATCATGCGGGCGCCGCCCGACGCCGAGACGATGATCAGCGGCGTCCGCGTCTCCGCCGCCCGCTCCACCGCGCGTGCAATCGCTTCCCCCACAACTGCGCCCATGCTTCCGCCGATGAACGCGTACTCCATCACACTGGCAATCACCGGTCGCCCCGCCAGTTTTCCCTTGGCGTTAATGATGGCATCTTCCAGGCCGGTATCCTGCTTGGCCTGACGCAGCCGCGAGGAATACGGCTTCAAATCCACAAACTTCAGCGGATCGGTCGTTGTCAGGTTCCCATCAAACGTCTCGTACTGATTGTCGTCGAGCAACAGCGCCAGGCGCGCGCGCGCGTCGATCCGGAAGTGCTTTTCGCACTTTGGACAGACGTTCAGGTTTTCTTCGAGATCTTTCTTCCAGATAATCTGCCGGCAGCCCTCACACTTCACCCACAAGCCTTCGGTACGCACAGTCTTCGCCCCCGAAGTGTCGAGCTCGCCGGATTCGCGTTTAAACCAAGCCATAAAAGCAGTTCTCAGTTGTCAGTTGTCAGTTCTCAGCAAAAAACCATTCGCTCCAGCAGCCCATTTCTCGCTTTTGACTGGGAACTGGGAACTGAGAACTAGTATTCAATCCCTCTCTGCGCCATCACACCTTTTTCGTAGGCGTGCTTCACTTGCCGCATTTCCGTCACGGTGTCGGCAGCCTCGATAATTGTGGGGTGCGCGTTTCGGCCCGTCAAGATGACGTGCACCATTTCGGGTTTTTTCTTCAGAGTCTCGACTACTTTAGCCGGATCGAGCATGCCATAACCGATGGCATAGTTGATCTCGTCGAGTACAACCAAGTCCCACTCGCCCGACTGAATCGCCTTTTCGGCTTCGGCCCAGGCTTCTTCCACCATCCGCACGTCTTCCGGATCGGGTTTCTCGGCACCAACTTTAACGAATCCCCGGCCCATCTGCTTCATCACGAACTTGTCACCAAAGGTCTGGACGGCATCGAGCTCGCCATAATGCCACGAACCTTTCAGAAACTGCAGCATCAGCACGCGCATACCCTGGCCTACAGCTCGCAGCGCAGTTCCCATCGCGGCCGTGGTTTTGCCCTTACCCGGGCCGGTATTTACGATGATGAGACCACGGCGAATATCAGCCATGCTGTGATTGGACGCTTGATTCTACTAGATGGAGGCTTTCCCCGCGTAATGGCGATCCTGAGACTGAGATGGCAAGGGGAGGTTTCTCTTCAAACAAAAACACCTGTTCAATAATGGACAGTCATCTTCTGAGGTGGACAAGATCTGCAATCGCTGTGGCAGTCAACTCCATGGTTTCAAGCATTTAAACGATCTCGAGGTGGAACGGGAGTTGCATTTACCCCTCGATGCGGACGTATCTTATACAGGGCGTTCAGTAGATCAGTCTGCCGCGCCAGCCCGGCATAAGGCCATTGGTAAAAAATGCGAATGACACAAACTCTAATTCTGTCTTGTCTTTAGTCAGACAGTCGCCACCTGTTTTGGGAATAGCTACAGGTTATCGTTATGGAAACAAATGTTCGCAGTCCGAGAACTTTTCCACGGAACCCCAGCATCCAATATTGCGTAGCTCGGTCAGGCAGATCTCTGTCCCCTCGCACGCATGCGGAGGTCTCATTGTGAACAAGTGTTTTGCGTTATTGTTTTCTATGCTGGCAACCGCTACGGCGTTCGCCGGTCAGCATGTCGCAGTGCATCCCAGGCCCTCTCCGGATGCGGGCGACCAGGCGGCCATTCGAGAGATCCTGGATATGGAGCACCAGGCGAAAGAAGCCAGTCTTCACCGCGACGCCGATTTTACCCAGCGCACACTCGCCGAAGACTACGTCGCCATCAGTCCGCTGGGACAAGTCACCACCAAACAAGACTCCATTTCCGCCCGCAAGAGCGGCCAGCTTCGCTATGACACCATTAACGTCACGGATATGGTTGTCCGCGTCTATGGCGACACGGCAATCGTCACGGCCCGCGCAGACATAAAAGGCCATCAACTAGGCGAGGACTTCAGCGGTCCGTATCGCTACACGCGAGTCTGGGTGCGGCGCAGCGGCCATTGGCAGACGGTGAGCTACCAAGCCACTGTGACCCAGTAGTACTATCGAATACAGAAAAATCGGTGTCGGCTGCCACTAATCGCGCATTTACTCTGAGCGCTACTTTCCAAGGGAGTGGGAATGACGAAGGCGCTGTTGGTTCTTTTCTCAACTCTTCTTGCATTTCCAATGTTGGCACAAGAGAATCCGAAAATAGAGGTTTTCGGAGGCTACCAATTCCTGCGCGCTGGCAATTTCGATGGATTAGGGGATAGCGCCAGCACCAATGGCTGGAATGCATCGTGGACCTTCAACTTTCGCAAGCACCTGGGCATCGCCGCGGATTTCGGCGGTGGCTACCGGTCAGAAGATCTCGTTTCCTCGGGGTTGTCAAGTCATGCTGATGTTCACATATACACCTACACCTTCGGGCCCGTCGTTTCGTTGAATACCGGCAAGAACATAAGATTGTTTGCTCATTCGCTATTCGGGGGTGCCCATGTAAGGCCGACGGCATGCGTCATCTTCAGCGGATCACCCGACGAATGCGGCTCCGGATCAGCAAGCGGTTTTGCCACGATGCTCGGTGGCGGTGTGGATGCATCAGCGAACAAGGCCATGTGGTTTCGGATCGTTCAATTCGATTGGGTTTATCTTCCTTCTGAGTTTGGCTCGCACAGCAACAATTTGAGAGTCTCGACTGGCATCGTCTTACGCTTTTAGGTCTTTGCGAGCTATTCATCCAAATCTTGCTCAAATTGGCTTTTTCTGAAAGGTACCCTATGCTCTGGGATCGAAACACTAAGCGCTTGTTTTGTAATTACTCGAATTTCCTGCTCGTCTGGGTTTTCTTTTGCGGTGGTTCTTCAGCCACAGCGCAGGCTCAGGGCCATGAGCTTTCACAGGACAAACGCACACAGATCGAAGCCGCTGTTTCAAAGTTCATGGCGTCGACTCATGTACCGGGCCTCGCTGTTGCCATTGTTGAAAACGGGGAGTACGAGTGGGCCAGCGGCTTCGGCTTTGCCGATCTGGAGAATAACGCTCCTGCCAGCGAACATACGCTCTTCCGCTTGGGATCGATTTCCAAACCGCTGACCGCCGTGGGCGCGATGGAACTATTCGAACGTGGCAAGCTCGAACTGGATGCACCCGTGCAGAAATACTGCCCGGCATTCCCACAAAAATCGCAGCCGATCACCACGCGTGAAGTAATGGGACACCTGGCGGGCATTCGCCACTACAAATCCGAAACCCAAGATGACCCTGAACTGGGCAATACGAAGCACTTCGACAACCCGATTCAGGCAGGGCTTGATTTCTTCAAGAACGACGCACTGCTGTCAGAGCCAGGCAAACAGTTTCATTACTCGACACAGGGATACACGCTGGTCGGCTGCGTCATCGAAGGGGCGTCTGGTGCGAAATACGTCGATTTCGTGCGCCAGAATGTATTCGCACCGGCTGGCATGGAGCAAACTCAGGCAGACAACCGCTTTGCCATCATCCCTTATCGCACGCGCTTCTATCGGAAGACGGAATCAGGCACAGTCGAGAACGCCGACTTTCTCGATTCGAGCTACAAGATTCCCGGCGGCGGATGGATTTCTTCTGCCGAAGACATGGCCAAATTCGAGGTAGCGATTCTCAATGACAAGCTGATGCGCAGATCGACACGCGACATCATGCTGACCCCACTCAAGCCTGCCGACGGTTCGGCCAACGGTTACGCACTCGGTTGGGGTACGTTCAGTGAGGGAGGCTTGCTCTATGCCGGCCACACCGGAGGGCAGCAGGGCACGACTACAGATTTTTTGATCGTTCCCGAGCGGCGAGCTGGGGTGGTCGTACTCACGAACATGGAGAACATTAATCCGAACGAAATTTCGCGGGAGATTCTGAAGATTCTGCTGGGAACACCCGCTAGAAAATCAGAGGCCAAGTAAATTCAATCAACGGTTTTCAATCAACAAGCAAAAATCATCAATTGAAAATTCGACGTTCAGTGCCCTGAGTGGTACGGATGTCCTTTCAGGATGGTGAATGCCCGGTAGATCTGCTCCAGCAGTACGATCCGCGCCAATTCATGCGCGAGCGTCATCTTTCCCAATGAGACGACGTGCTGTGCCGTAGCCTTAGCTTCTTCGCTGAATCCATTCGCTCCGCCGATAGCGAATCCCAGCGGCAAGGGATTGCGATCCTGATATTCTCCCAAAAAACGGGCGAACTGTTCGGACGAAAACTCTTTGCCGCGCGAGTCCATCAACACCAACGTTGATTTCGTTGCATTCTTGCCCGACTGTCCGCATTGCGCTAACAGCGCGGCGTCATCGCGTACCGCGATGCCTTCTATCTGTGCGAAGCGTGAAATGCGTTTGAGATATTCGTCGGTGAGTGCCTGGATCGCCGGTTCTTTCGTCTTCCCGATCCATGCAATTTTGATCTTCAAGGGCAAAATCAGTCACTCATCATCCATGCGAGTAGGGATACAGTTACACGTTCCATCTCGCGCCAAGATTTACTTTGCGTCCTTCGCGAAATCTTAGCGCCCTTCGCGGTTCATTTTCTTTCTTCCTGTTCTACCGCAAAGCTCGCGAAGAAACTTCCGCCAAGCGCGCGAAGGGGAATCGAGCAAGAGCGACTGGCGATTTTGTTCTACGCCGTTTTCCTTTTCTTCTTCGACGCGACTCCGCCTTTCGCCGCTGCCTCCGTCTTACGCTTTCTAGGCGCAGCTTTTAGATCAGCGGGCGCCAAACGCTTCGCCGATTTCCAGAGCCGTTCGAGATCGTAGAACTTTCGTGCCTTCTCGGAGAAGACGTGCACTACGAAATCCACATAATCGACCAGCACCCACTCGGCCTGTTTGTAGCCTTCGACGTGCGTCGGGCGCAGTCCCATGTTCTTTAGACGCAGTTCCACTTCATCGGCGATGGCCTGAACCTGCCGCGGATTGGTCCCGCTGCAGAGCACGAAGTAGTCAGTGAATACCCCGGAACCTTTTTCCATTTCCAGGATGCTGATTTCTTCGCCTTTTTTATCGAGGCAGGCTTGGATAGCGGAGGCAACTTGCTTTTTGAGTTCGCTCTTCTTCATTCATTCAGTCGTTAAAATTTTCAATCGCTTAGGCGAGATAAAACAGCGCGGGCCCGAAACTCATTGTAACCGAGCTTCGACCAGCCATGGTCGCGGCAGAAAGCAATTACTTGCCTGATTTCTTCGCATCCGCCGCTGCCAGCTTGCGCAACGTCGTCATAGTGGCGTGGGAGGGGTCCTTTCGTTTGCTGTTCTTGTTCCGCCGCTTCGGCTTTGTGACGTAGTGATTTTGAGCCACGTTTCTTTCTCCCTTGTTAGGTGGATTAGGGCGTTTGCCCTTTAATCGTCCTGGTCGTTTGTCGCTGGTCGTTCGTTTAGAAATGTTTTCAGGTGATGATTAATTGTAACCGACGGGGCGCTTAAAGCTGTCGACTCGCCAACGACTAACGTCAAGCGGCTAACGACTACTTATACAGCCCCATTTTCCTGATGTATTCTGCGACTGCGGGATCCAGAAATTTCCCTAGCGGCTTGCCCGCCGCCGCTGCCGTCCGAATCGCCGTAGCCGATGCAGGCTGACGCAGATCTCCAAGAAAGTGAATCGTAGCCCCTGGCAGCACAAGGTCTCCAGTGGCCGGCTGCTTTTGAAACGGCTTCGTTACTTCGGCGCGAGGACGCAACTTCTCCGGCAGAGCGTTGGCCACATCCGCGAGAGAATACCCGGGACGGCCCGCCACAACGAATTCGCATTCACGAAACAAGGCTTCGGCCTCGTGCCAGCTCGCAATTTCAGCGAAGGCGTCCATTCCGATCAACAGAAAGAGTTTGTCGCTGGCCTTGAAGCCTCGTTTCAGCCGGCGCACCGTTTCGATCGTGTAATTCGGTTTTTCCTGGCCGCGCTTGATGGGAATTGCACCTTCTTCCGGTGCTTCCAGCAACGAAGGCACAAATGCCTTCTCCTCCGCGGTCGCCAGCGCCACCATGGCAAAGCGGTGCAGGAATGGCGAAAGCGGCTGCTTTTGTTTGTGCGGAGGAACGTTCGCCGGCACAAAGTGGACGCGATGGAGTTTGTATTGCTCCATTGCCGCCCGCGCCAAGGCCACGTGCCCGCGATGGATTGGATCGAATGTCCCGCCAAAGAGCCCGATATTCATTTAGCTATAGTAGCGGCTAGTTTCCAGATTTCCCGCCTGGAACGCAAGTCCGACTGTTATGTATTGGCCAAACGGACATCGTCTCCTTGTCCCAAAGGACAGCGAACCAAGTCCGTCACTACACAGGCCCTGTTCGCGAAGCGAAATGAACTCCTGTAACTAACCCTATTTCCCTTTTTGGTACTAGCATGATGTCATGCGAGTAACCCTCCCCCTACTCCGCATTCCGCCGGCGCGCGCCCCGATTCTGCGGTATGGAGTCGCCGTCCTCAGCACAGCGCTGGCGCTCATTCCCACCATTCTGCTCGCGGACGTCTCTGAAAGCCGCCTCGCACTTTTCGGTGTGGCCGTGATGGTGAGCGCGTGGTATGGCGGCTGGAAGCCTGGCGTAGTCGCTACGGCTTTCGCCATGACCGTGAGCGCGTATTTCACGCTCGCCGGAGAGCATACTCCGGCACAGTCACGCATCGCTATCGTCCGCTTGTCGCTTTTCTTCTTCATCGCGATGCTGATCTGCTGGCTGAATGCGGCCCTGCGATCTGTGCAGGAAAACCTGCGCCGCTCGGAGCTGAACTTTCGCTCGCTGGTCACCAATGCTCCCTACGGAATTTGCCGCTGCGACGCAACCGGCAAAATTCTCGATGCGAACCCGGCCTTCCTCGAGATGCTGGGATACTCCGAAACCGTAGAACTCGTCGGTAAGCACATCTACGATCTCTACGGAGATGCTGAGCAGTGGTTTGACCTAGCCGATTCGCTGCGGAGTTCGGCGCCATTCAAGGGTCTGACCGCGGAGTGGAAAAAGAAAGACAACAGCACCACCGGGGTTCGCGTCTCAGGCCGCTCGGTCTCGAACGGCCGCGAAGGCGGAGTCGTATTCGAACTCTTTGCCGAAGACGTTACTGAGCGCCGCGTCCTCGAGCAGCAGCTTCGCCAGTCACAGAAGATGGAAGCCGTGGGCCGTCTGGCGGGCGGCATCGCACACGACTTTAATAATCTGCTCATGGTGATCTCCGGCTATTCGGAGTTTTTGCTGGAGCGTCTCGTCGCCGAGCCCGAACTGCGTGCCCCTGCGCAAGAGATCGCCAGCGCCGCCGAGCGAGCCTCATCGCTGACCCGCCAACTGCTGGCCTTCAGCCGCAAGCAAATGCTCGCCCCGAAGATCGTCAACTTGAACAGTATTGTCGACGAAAACATCAAAATGCTGACTCGCATGATCGGCGAGGACATCGACCTGGTCATGGTTCCCACCACGAATCTGTGGCCCGTGCGCGCCGATTCCGGTCAGATCGAGCAGGTCATCATGAATCTCGCCGTCAACGCGCGTGACGCGATGCCTTCAGGCGGAAAGCTTACGATTGAGACCTCCAACGTCACCCTCGACGACGATTACGTCCGCGTTCACGCGCCGTTGCGCCCCGGAGACTACGTCATGATCGCCATTAGCGACACCGGCGCCGGTATGGACACCGAAACCCAGCAGCACATTTTCGAGCCATTCTTCACCACCAAGGGACCGAAGGGGACAGGTCTGGGACTTTCAACGGTGTATGGCATCGTGAAGCAGAGCGGTGGTTATATCTGGGTGTACAGCGAAATCGGCAAAGGAACGACTTTCAAGATCTACTTGCCGCGAGTTGCGGCCGCTGGCGAAACCGCAGTGGCGCAAGTTGCGGCGCAGGTCGATACACGTGTGGTTGAGCCGGGCACTGAAACCATTCTGCTGGTGGAAGACGAAGCGAACCTGCGTTATCTCACTCGTCAATTCCTGGAAAAGCAGGGCTATCGCGTGATCGAAGCCGCTGACGGGGCGGTCGCCATGCAGATCGCGGTGGCCCATGAAGGCATCATCCATCTGCTGCTTACTGACGTCATCATGCCCGGCATGAATGGCCGCGAACTGGCACAGCGTATTTCTGAAATTCGACCGAATGTGAAAGTGCTCTATATGTCTGGCTATACCGAAAACGTCGTGGGACACAACGGCATGCTGGATGCCGGTGTGCGCCTGCTCCAAAAACCCTTCAACCTTCGCGACCTGAAAAGCATAGTGCGCGAAGTGCTCGACGCAACTCCAACTCCCCCGGAGGTCGCCATGCAAGTGCAGTCTGTATCACCTCGCCCGCCAGTGCGTGCGCGGGAATCCCCGCCCACACGGGCGCAACGATTCCAACTCCACCTTCCGCTGCGTTATCGCCGGCTCGGCGAAAAAGTGTGGCATGAAGGCACAACCGAAAATATCAGCCGTTCGGGAATGCTGTTCAAAGCAGATGAAGAATTGCAGCCCAGCTCGCAGTTGGAAATCAACCTCGTACTACCGGCTGAAATCGCGGGGCTTTCTGCTACTGAGGTCGTATGCCGCGGTGAGGTCGTTCGCACAGTCGCGGGAAATGGTGGAAAAATGAGCCCTGCACTGGCTGCACGAATCCTGCAATATCACTTCCAGCACGGCCCGATTGCCCGGGCGTGAAGGCTTCCCAGCGTGAATGTTCTGTGGCGGATGATTACGTGAGAACGATCACGCGAGAGAAGCGGCGGGGCAGAGCTTTACCGGATCGGCTCGGTTCCCGCCGCCACCATCGCCAGATATTTGATATAGGAAAATACACGGGTTTCTTCTGGCCCCGGTCATCACAATCTTCACAAGAAGAACCTTTAATAACGGAAATCCTGCCAAGGATCGTGCTGCTGGCTTGATTAGAAAATTTCACTCTGCCGGCACCGTCTGACTCGATTCAGTCTCGACGCGCAGGCTAGCCAGCGCATCGGCCATAGCGTGGATGAGTTCTTTGATGCCCTTACCCGTCACCGCTGAAATCTCATACAACTTCAATTTCTTTTTTTTGCAGTAGCGCTTCAACGCTGCCAATTTATCTTTGTTGGCAACGTCGATCTTCGATGCGACCATGATCATCGGCTTCTCTTCGAGACCCGCGCCGAAGCTTTCAAGCTCTCCGAGGATTACTTCAACATCTTTGGTCACGTCGGCATGCCCGCTGCCGTCGGAAACATCCACCAGATGCACCAGCAGCCGCGTTCGTTCAATGTGCCGCAGAAATTGCGTGCCCAGGCCCACCCCCGTGTGTGCGCCTTCAATCAAGCCGGGGATATCGGCAACGACGAAGCTGATTTCATCCTTCGCATCGCCGACCACGACTACGCCTAGATTCGGTTCCAGCGTAGTGAAGGGATAATCTGCAATCTTCGGGCGCGCCGAGGAAATGCGCGAAATCAGGGTCGATTTGCCTACATTCGGATATCCCACCAGCCCCACATCGGCGAGCAGCTTGAGTTCGAGCCGATATGTCCGCTCTTCTCCCGGCCTTCCAGCCTCATGTTCCCTCGGAGCCTGGTGCACCGAGGTTGCAAAGCGCGCATTTCCGCGCCCACCGTGGCCTCCACGGGCAATGGCAATGCGCTGATCGGCCAGGGAAAAATCGTAGACTTTGTCGCCGGTCTCGTCATCGTAAACAATCGTTCCGACCGGAACTTTTAGGATTACGTCGCCGCCATCGCGCCCCGTCTTGTTAGAGCCTTCACCATGACGACCGCGCTCGGCCTTGTACTCCGGATTGAAACGGAAGTGCACCAGCGTGTTGTGGCGCTCGCTCGATTCCATGATGACGTCGCCGCCCTTGCCGCCATCACCGCCGGATGGGCCGCCTCGCGGGACGAATTTTTCCCGTCGAAAAGCCATGCAGCCGTTGCCACCGTCTCCCGCCTTGACCCGAATTTTCGCCTCATCAATAAACATGTGCTAAATCAACGCAACTCGTTGGCTCGCCACCGATCCGGGAATAGTTCCTAAAACGGATTGGTCAGTCAAAAAAAACACCGAAACTCATGATATTCACTAGCCCCGCCGATGAATAGCCGAGGTACAACAACCGGCCACGCCTAGCGACGGCGGATCCTACCGCGAACGTATATGTCTGCATCGAAAGGCATCGAACCTAGTTCTATCCTGCCTCGGAGCGAGTGGCACAGGATCTTGATGGAAACGACCCTCGAAGTATTCTCCGTTATGGTGAGAGTCGATGTCACTGTCGTCAGCGAGGCGGCTTTCGCTCCGACGCAAGTAACGGGGATCGTAGGCATCGGAGGCGCAATCCGCGCCAATCTTATTCTGGAATGCAGCGTCACCTCGGCAGCCAAACTGGCTGCACAGATGCTCGGCACAGACCCAGCTGCACCGGACTCGCAAAACGCCGCTTGCGACGCACTAGGCGAGATCTGCAACATTGTGGCGGGCTACTTCAAGGCCAAAATCGGCCTCGGGGACGCTTGCATGTTATCTGTCCCCACCACTGTCACAGGCCGGGATTATCAGTTTCATTCTCGCACGCACGATCGCCTGGAGCTTTCTTTGGCCTTCGATGGAGAAATCTTGCGAATGAGACTGGAAGTCGCCCAATAAACGCCTCGCCATCACAAAAAAAGCCTCGTCGCAATGCGAGGCATGTGTGGCGCGGGGGCACTCCTGCCCGCGACTCTTTGTTTAACAACCCGCTTGCCTACTTCGCTTCGACCGGTTCGACCATCACGAACCTGCCCATCGAGCCCTTATCCTGGAACTTGATGCGGCCCGTGATCTTGGCGAAAAGCGTGTCGTCTTTACCGCGGCCAACATTCAGTCCTGGTTTCACGCGCGTACCGCGCTGCCGCACAATAATCGTTCCGCCGGGTACGAGTTGCCCGCCGAATGCCTTAAATCCAAGCCGCTGCGAATTAGAATCGCGGCCGTTTCGTGAAGTGCCTTGCCCTTTTTTATGTGCCATAGAAACCCAGTTGTCAGTGGCTAGTTGCCAGTTGTCAGTTTAGGAATTTTTGTTCGGGCAAGCTTCTGCCCTATGCTTACTTCTTTTTTGCAGATGACTTCTTCGCTGCCTTTTTTGGTGCAGCTTTTTTCTTGGCCGATCCTTTTGCAGCTTTGGTTTCTGCTTCGTGTTCTTCGCCCTCAGCGGCTTTCACCTTCTTCAGCTTAGCTTCTTTCTTCGGCAGCTCGGGAGCTTTGAAGCTCTGTCCACCGGCAGCGATCTCCGTGATACGCACGGCCGTGAAGGCCTGCCGGTGCCCACGCAGCTTTTTGTACTGCTTCTTCCGCTTGTAGTGGAAGACGATAACCTTGGCGCCGCGGCCTTGTTCCACGATTTCGCCGACCACGCGCGCATCCGACTCTTGGGCTACCTTGCCTTCTTCGCTCGAAACTGCGAGCACTGGGAACTCTACCTGGCCGTCAGTGCCGGTGCCCAGTTTCTCCACTCGAATCACATCGCCCGGCGCCACCCGGTACTGCTTTCCACCGGCGCGGATAACCGCGTACATACCTCTGCCTCCGTCGAAATATCGTGAAATTCGGCCCGCAACACGGGACTTCGAATCAACCCGGGGCGCACACGGGCGCATTCGGGGACTTGCTAATTCCTGTGCTTGCTGTGTTTTTCCGCCACGGCACGTTGAGCAGCCAAAGCAGGCGTCCCCAGAACGGGTCGGCGAGTACAGGCAAACCTGATTATTTTATCGTGCGTTAGGGAGATCGGTCAACAAAGTAACAGATAAGCCCTTAGTAGAGTCCTTTGTGTTTTCTCGCTGCTATGCGAGAATTCCGCGAATTCCAGGAGGATTCTAACAATGCTGAGACGTTTATCTACCGTTTCTCTGTTCCTGCTCTGCCTCACCCTGACGAACCTCGCGTACGCCAAAAGTCAGGCTGCGAAAAAATCCACCGGGCCTGCTCCCGACAAGGCCCTCATGCAAAAGGTGTGGGATGGATGGGCCACGCTCGACCCTGCGAACGTTGCTCAATATTACGCGACTGGACCGCGCACGTTTTTTGACATCGCTCCGCTGAAATACAACAGTTGGGATGAATACCAGAATGGCGCCAAGGGACTACTGGCCGGCTTCCAGAGCGCCAAATTCAAGGTGAACGACGATGCTACGTTTCACAATGAAGGAAATCTCGTCTGGGCGACTGCCACAGTCAAAGAAGAAATGACAGAAAAAAGCGGGAAGGTTGATATGGGCGTCTTCCGCTATACAGTCATCTGGACAAATGAAAACGGTAAGTGGCTCATCGTGCATGAGCACGTTTCGGCACCGATTCAGTAATCGGCTGGGTCTTTGGTTCGCATGCCGGGGTGCCCCATGTCTCGCGTCTTTTGCGAGACGTGGGGATTTTGATCTTCTAGACTGCTCGGTACACGTTCCGATTCTAACCGAGCGGACTCAAAACCACCCCAAGAAAAATCAAAAGCATTTTGTGCGCTTTTGTCTTTGCGTTCTTTGCGACAGCCCTTAGCGATCTTGGCGATGAAGGCATTTGACCGCGAAGAACGCTAAGATTTCGCAAAGCCCGCAAAGTGAGCCTGCACGCTAAAAGACAAAGCAAGCTCGCATATTACCTCTGTAATTAATGTAAATGTGAGTTCTTTGCCAAAATATTCAGAGGGTACCAGCGTTAATATCAGTAGAGGATCTCGTAGGAGTTTTCATGTCCAATCGATTCGCTATCTTTCTTGCGGTGTTGTGCGGTTTCGCTTACGGTCAAAATCAAACCCAGACTCAGCCGACATCAGGCACAGCTCAATCCAGTCAGCAGTCGATGCCCGGCATGGACATGTCTCATCACGACATGTCAAATATGCCTGCTTCGTCGAACATGCCGATGGGCGACAAGGACGCCGAGAGCGAGGCTGGCGTGCATGTTATGCATTCCATGGAAGGTCACATGGATATGGGGCCGCACATGAAGATGACAGCTCTGCGGCAATCCAAACCGGGCGATGCGGCGCGCGCTCAGCAAGTCGCCGACGCGGCGAAGAAGGTCGCGGAAAAATACACCGATTACCACACCGCGCTGGCCGACGGCTTCGAGATTTTTCTGCCCAACGTTCCGCAAAAGATGTATCACTTCACAAATTACCAATATGGCCGGGAAGCTTTCATGCATTTCAATCCCGAACATCCCACTTCGCTGCTTTATGAGAAGCATGGCGACAACTACAAGTTGGTCGGCGTGATGTACACCGCGCCCAAGCGCTTCACGGAAGATGATCTCGACCAGCGCATCCCGCTCAGCGTGGCGCAGTGGCACGAACACGTAAATTTCTGCCGGCCTCCTGCGGATATGGCACCCGCTGAAAAATGGAAAGGGCTATTGGGGCCGGATGCGCGCTTTGGATTGAAGGGATCCATCAACACGAAGGAAGCGTGTGACGCGGCCGGTGGCACGTTCATTCCTGTGGTCTTCAACTGGATGGTGCATTTGTATCCCTTCGAGAAAGATCAGGCGAGCATTTGGTCGGTTGATCGCCAACACGGCGACGGTGATTAAAGTGTGGCGCGGGCACTCCTGCCCGTGAAATTTAACCACAAGCAAGGACCAGGACTAGTCTCGAAGTCAGAATTTGTTTTCGGAGAGCAAGACCCTAAAGTCAGCAGAACTCGCATACCGGACCGCATTACCGAAATAAGATTTGTTTTGTTTCGTCCATTTCTGCACACAACACTGGCTGGTTGTCCTTACTCCCAGAACAAAATAGCGATAATTTTTGCTAACCGGTGAGGCGCTCTCCACGTCTTAGGTAGTGAACATCGCAGAGCGTAATCGTAGGGAACTTCTAGCGAGGCAACTGCGTACTCTAAGAAGTAGGGTTCAGTGGCCAAGACGATTCCGGCCACGTAGTAAACGAAATCTTTGCGGGGTGTGGGGATTTACTCACTTCGGTTTGGCGGCCCAGGTGAGAAAACCCCCAGTCATGAACAGCGCAGGCTTGTGGCTTGCGTGTCTAACCCCGGCGGCAGCATTGTAAGGCGATTTATGAGGAAACACCAAGTGTTTTCTCAGTCGGTCGCAAACCGGGGCCGCCCCAAACAAATTCTCGATCTTCGGGAAATAAAAGGAGCAGCCATGAAATTGATGACCGTATCGAAAAGCCTGTTGTTGGGGTCAGCCCTCTTGCTCGCCTCCAGCGCATTCGCAGCCACCAAAGCCCAACTGCATTTACAGAGTCCGACCACAATCAACGGAACGCAATTGAAAGCCGGGGACTACAAACTTCAGTGGGACGGCACCGGCCCCAACGTGGAAGTGAGCATTCTCCAGGGCAAGAACGTCGTTGCTAAAACTTCGGCGAAGGTAGTTGACCTGCCGTCTCCGTCCGCGAACGATGCCGCTGTCGTGAAAAAGAATGACAACGGATCTAGCTCTCTGTCGGGCATTCGTTTCGAGGGCAAGAAGTATGCTCTCGAACTCGGTGACTCTGGCGACGGGATGCAGGCGGGATCTTCGAAGTAAGTTCGTCGCAAATATACGCGTTTAAGAGTTAAGGGGAGACACCTCACGTGCTCCCCTTTTTTACGTCCCTGGAAAACTTAGTTCGGCGAAGCCAGAACATCATCGTAATAGTTCAGCACAGCGGCTTTTGGTTTCATCTTCAGACCTTTCAGCGGAATCTTCTGTGCGACCGAAGTGTTTCCAGTCATCCTGGCGCGGCCTAAGAAAAACATGTTTCCATCGGCAAGTTCCAGGTAGAGCGGAACCAGCATGCGGAACTTGTCATCCACGTTGGATTGCGTTGCCTTCATATTGAACACCACATCTCCATCGGTTCCGGTTTCAAACGAGGCATCGAGTTTGTAAGCGGGCAACTGCGTTCCGTACACGTACTCGTTGAAGAACCAGTCCATCTTGTGATTGCCGTCGAGGTCCATCTCTGGCGTCATGTGTTTTTCGATCATCGCCTTGAAATCCTCGGTGGTGGCGGCTTTCCCGGAATATGTCTTCACAAAATCCTGCATGGTTTCTTTGAAGTGCTGATCGCCGGTGCGGTTGTCATGCATCATCATGCGCAGCATATGCAGAATGTACGCGCCCTTGGGATAAATAAGCCGGCGAGTAATATCGAACCCTGTACGGGAGTTGCTGTTGCGGTATCCCATGGTGAGTGATCCAACATCGATCGCGCGAAAAGCCCTGGGCGTTGCGCTCCAAAAGTAACTCCCGCTCGTCATTCCAGAACTGAATGAATTTCTTTGGATTTTTCTCGATCATCGTGAGGTATAACGATGCTGACATGTCAGCGAATCCCTCACTCATCCACTGGTCACGTCCGGAACTGAATCCAACTGTGTGCCCCCACCACTGATGAGCGACTTCATGCGGTGTTACCACTTTCCAGTAACCGCGGTCGCCCCAGTCCATCCCGAGCTGATGACGCACAGTCGTGTCGAAGTAATAGCAAATCGGAATCCACACGAGTTCCGGCCATGACTGGCCGAAGTTGCAGGCTGTCTGCTGCGTCAGCTGCATGTGTTTGAAAAGCGATGGTCCGAAATAGTCGGTGTAAAGCTGGACCGCGAGTTCCCCTTCGGCGAGCGCTTTTTTGTTCAGACCAGTAGTGCTCATCGTGCCCAGCGCCATTTCTTGGGCACCGCCCATCCCATTTGCCATCCCTCCAGGCAGTTCGCCTGAGGTGTTATGTTACAGGCTCTGCACCCAATCTGGCGACTCCTGATTCGCGAACGATTGCACCAGATACTCCGGCTTCTCCAATTTCGCCTCTTCCATTTTAAATCTGCCAAAACTGAAGCCTGCCACGGTCTGCGGTGCTTCACTCTTCCACACGGTCACATTCTGTCCGCCTTTGTTGCTCTCGCTTACCCGAATGCCCGTCGCGGCCATCTGCATTCCTTTGGGAATGTGGAAGGTCATTTCATAACTTGCATACTCTCCGAGACCACCACTCGGATTGTTTGGATACCAGTCTTCGCGCGCTACAGGAAAATAATTACCACCTCCCTCGTTCCGGACTGCTTCTTTGCCCTCGTACTCCGTCGTGATAGTGAGCTTCGCGCCTACTGCCAGAGGCTTCGGCAGGATTACGGCAAAATCTGCATCGTCGTTCTTGTCTTCTTGAATAAATGACAGCGCCTCGCCGGATTCCGTTTTCACACTCCTTACTCGCAGTGTGTGGAACAGGTCAAAGGGCACAACCCGTAGACCGTTCAACTGTGCCGTAAACTCGGTCTTGGCCTTGCCGATCAGGTCCGCGCTCTTCTCGAGAGTAGTGTCCAGTTGTTGGTGACTGATCTCGATCGGCTGCCCAATGCCAAATTTCTTCCCATCTCTCGACATCGGGAAAGAAGCCCACTCGCCGAATTTGTTTTCGTCGTAAGTCATGAAATCGACCTGATCTCGCCCTTCATGCGGATCAATCTGATATAGCTCCTGACTGTCATAGTGCTTGCCGTGAATGAAGGCAATGAACAATCCGCCGGGTTCTGTGCTCAATACATCTTCCAAGATACGGGCTTCGAGATTGGTCTTGAGTTTGTGACGGGTCGTGTGTTGACTGTCTTTCAGCGGCCCGGCGTCGCAACCAGATGCGCCCGGCTTGCCCAGATTTTTGAGTTCGTCGTAGGTGGAATCGGTGAATCGCAGCACCATCTGGCTGAAGTTCTCGCTGAACTCGTCCTCTTTGGTGAGCAGCTTCAGGCTCTTGCGTTCCATGTCCATCGGCGGATCGAGCACAAAATTTCCGTCGCCAATGAACACCGCGCCCGTAACCTTTCCGTTTACTGGCGCCACGAAGCATATGACGCCAGAATGCAGATGGAATGTCCCAGCTTCGCGCTTCAGTTCGACGTTGCTGACGCTTACCGCTTCCCCGCTGAGCGAAATGTTTCGCAACGCCTGATATGCAGGATCGGAGTTTGGTGCGGGTGCAACGGTTTGAGCGTAGACAGAAACACAGAAGAAAGCCAATATTATCAATAGGATCGCGTTCAACCAGAGATGCACCAGAGCAGACGAACGCCGGGGACGGATGACGAAGGGCATGAAAAACCTCCTCGGGGGAAGAGGGAATCGTTATTATCTGCACTTCTGGCGGAAATGCAAGGGCCGGAACCATACTTTCTTTGACACCCGAGATTCCCTGGAGGGTGAAACTTTTGCCCCCTTAGAAACTCAAATCTGGCAGCCAATAACCGCTCTCACCGGAGGTGATGACCATGGCCAGACGTTCTTTTCGTCTTGTTTTACTTCTTATCGGATCGCTTCTCGCTACGACTGCGTGCAGCGCTAAAGCAAGCACAGGCGCACCTGTTCCTGCTCCAGAGGTCGATGCCAAACTCGCCTCCACTCCTACGAAACAGACCGCAGTTGTAGCGGGCGGATGCTTCTGGGGAATTCAGGCTGTGTTTCAGCATGTGAAAGGCGTGATTACCGCAACCTCTGGCTACTCGGGAGGCAACGCCAAGACAGCCGAATATGAAACCGTCAGCACGGGCCAAACCGGCCATGCCGAGTCGGTGCAGATCGTCTACGATCCGTCACAGATCACATACGGCGAATTGCTGCGGATCTTCTTCTCGGTGGCGCACGATCCGACAGAACTCAATCGCCAGGGTCCGGACGAGGGCACGCAATATCGGTCGGTGATCTTCTACGGCAATGACGAACAGAAACAGATTGCTGAGGCGTATATTGCGCAACTCGACAAAGCTGGAGTTTTTCGGCATCGCATCGTGACGCAGGTCGTGCCATTGCAGGCTTTCTATCCGGCGGAGGCCTATCACCAGAACTACGCGACGCTGCATCCGAACCAGCCTTACATTATGTTCAATGATGCTCCCAAGGTTGCGCACTTGAAGCAGGAATTCCCCGAACTCTACACCGGGAAGTAGGAGAAAGAGATGTTCGATTCTAATCTTGATGGCAAAGGTCCAACGAACGTTCGGCGGCGCGCGTTTTTGACCAGCGCTGCAGCAGCGCTTGGCGGCCTGGCGTTATGGCAGTGGAGGAAGCCTCACGTTTTGGTGGCTGCAGCCGCTACGGCCAGCGAGCCGAGAGAAGTCACGATTGTACTTTTCTCCGACTCCGGTAAGCGCCTGAAGAAAGTCAAAGTAGAAAGGGTAGTCAAGAGCGTCGAAGAGTGGCGTAAGCAGCTTCCTTCCGGCGTCTTCGACATCACTCGTAACGCAGACACAGAAATTGCCTATACCGGCAAGTATTGGAACCTCCACGACAAAGGCATCTACCGCTGCATTTGCTGCGACAATGCGCTGTTCGACTCCTCGACAAAGTTCGAGTCGGGGACAGGCTGGCCGAGTTTCTGGGCGCCGATCGCAAACGAGAACGTTAGAGAAACGCGCGACACCACGTTAGGAATGATCCGCACCGCGATTTCCTGCACCCAGTGCGATGCTCACCTTGGCCACGTTTTCGACGATGGTCCCGAACCGACGCATCTTCGTTATTGTATGAACTCGGCATCGCTGCGGTTCGTGGCACGGACCTGATCTGGGGAAGGTCTCACTCACATCGAAAAAAGAAAGCCCCACTTCTCGCAAAGAAACACGAGAAATGGGGTATCCGCGGTGCAACTCAGTCCTAACCCAAGCTCATCACTGATCCTGCATTACCGGCAACCCGGAAACTTCTCGTGTCGTCGCCGAGAGATCATAGCTGACCGTGGTGATTTCCGGGCAACGCTTGCACGCCGCTCCGCCTTCCTGTGAATACCAGCGGCAGTCTTTGCGAATCGTGCACGGAGGCAGCGTGTCCACAACAGCCGGCAGGATGTTTACGATCCGCGTCGCCAGCCTGCAGTCGGCTCCGTCGAAGTGTGGGCATTTATGCTCCGCGCATGTGGCCGACAAACGATAGATCTCGGTCGGCTTTAGAGGCGCGGCAAGGCCCAGAACTTCTTCCGTAGCCGGTAACAGCTCGTTCAGGTAAACGATCCTGGGAGTTGGTCCATCTTGTTGGACCACTCCCAGAATGCGGCAATTGTCCATTCCTGGTTGTGCGCTCGGGCAAAGCTTCGACATAAATGCCTCCGCTTACTGCTCCAGCTGGACCTGATCCACAGCAGGAATGCCGATGATGATGTGCCCACCGGCGGAGTAGATTGCGCCTTTGCCCCCTCCTAGGGCCTTCGAATCTGCGACAACACCGCCCTGCGCGCCGATATTGGCCGCAACCGTGTCGGCGAATGCCTGCGTCTCCGCGAACGTCACATTGGCCAGCAGGTTTTCCGGAACGGGTATGCCCCGGATCAGGTAAGAGAACGTCACCCCATGCGGGGCGTCCAATTTGAATTTGGGATGCTTTTGTGCGGCGGCTTTCACTGCAGACTGCACCGCGGTCGTGAATTGATTCAGCGAGATCGATTTTGCTTGTGCCATTCTTCCCTCCTCGAAAATCAAAGCGTTCGGACTTCTTCCGGCAGCTTCTCCAGAGATGGTGCGAGAAAATCGACTAGCGTTTCACGAGCGCAAGATGACCGGCAGGAAGACGCTTACTACCAAAAAATAAACCCCTCGCTTGCGCGAGGGGCTCAGGAGAGGGACTTGGGCGAGGCGCCCATGTTCCCGAACTTTAAACTTACTGCTGATTGCTCGTTGTCGGCGCTCCTGTGTTGGAGGAAAGCTGCTCGAGGTCGTTCTTCAGCAGGCTGATTTCCACGCGTCCACCGTTGACATGCTTCGACTTCGCGGTGTCATCCGTCGCTGTCGTCGGAGCTGGGGCATTGCCCATGCCAACGAGGTAAATGCGATAGACCGGAATCTCATGTGTGAGCACGAGGTAGCGCACCACGGACTCGGCCATCTTCTGCGAGGTGGCAATCGCCGTCTGGCCCTTGCCGGACGAGAATCCCTGCACTTCGAAGATGTAGCCACGCTGCCCCTTTACGCCGGTCGCCATCTGATCAAGAGCGTCCTTGGCGTTCTTGCTCAGCACAGTCTGGCCGGGACGGAAGCGGATCTCCGTCTGGTTCTGCGCCTTGTACTGATCGATATTGCTCACGACCGTCTCGACGTTCTGTACGCGAGATGTGACTTGCTGCGCCGACTGTTGCGCGGCGGTCGCCTTATTGCCGGCGTCGATCGCATGCTGGTCGGCTGTGTCAGCCTTGTCAGAAGCCAGCTTGATGCCTGCCTGAGCGCGGCTGTCGGTATCCTTGATAGCCTTGCTGTTGGCCGAAGTCAGCTCATCGAGCTCGTTGACGCGGTCACGGATTGGCTCAGTCTGGCGCTGCACATATTTCTTGCGAGCGAAAGGATTGACGCGTCCCCAGAAGCCTTCACGGGACGGAGGCGCCAACGGGGCCTTGCCAGTCGCGTTGTCCGTCGACGTTTGCGACGCGGCGGGCTGCGATTGGGTTGAGGTTGACGAAGAGTCTTGCGCGACAGCCGGCAGTGCGAGCATTGCGGCCAGCGGCAGGGCGATAAGTAGACGTTTGTTCATAAGAAGCTTCCTCCAGTTTTGGGGGAGCATACGGGCTCCACACCGGCACGCCTGGGGCGTGCTTGAAATTTTGATTGCGTCCCCTGAACAATGAAAGTGGCAAGCTGTTTCGCTATGCCGGCCAGCGTTGACGCAACGCTTGACCTGGGATGGGGCGCGCCGTCTCCGGTGCTGCCCATGCCCTTTCTATTACAAGTGAGATGCCAAAAACCGGGCTGAACGTTAGACGGCTAAATCCTTGATATCTAAAGACATTGTAGTACTGTTAGAGCTGGGAAGCTAGTCTGGCAGGGTAAATTTGGGAAACCTGATATAAAAACTGCGTGGAAAATGATTTCCACTTGGAGGCTGGTTTTGCGGGCCAGAAGGTTTGTCGGGAACACACTTCAGATACACGCTGTATGCCGAGTTGGCGTGTTTTTGGGCATAACTGTGGGAACGCTGTGCGGTCTGATTTGTGCCGAGAAGGCAAGAACACGAGATGATTCGATCGCAGGCACAGCTTCCGCACGCGTGACGCCCGAAAATCTACAGAAATATTCGGATCTCGCCGTGACCTGGATGCAGCAATACCTTCGCATCGATACGACGAATCCCCCCGGCAACGAGATGCGCGCAGTTTCGTTCTACAAAAAGATTCTGGATGAAGAAGGCATCGAGAATCGTGCCTTTGAATACGCTCCGGGACGAGGCGACTTGTGGGCGCGCATTCCGCATACTACGAGCGCGCCGAAGCGACCGCTTATTCTGCTCAATCACACCGACGTTGTGACTAGCGACGCTTCTCATTGGAGCGTTCCGCCGTTCAGCGGCGAGATCAGGAACGGCTATCTCTGGGGACGCGGCGCGCAGGACATGAAAGATGAAGGTCTGGCCCAGCTCGTCGTCATGGTCATGTTGAAGCGCGAGAAAGTCACGCTCGACCGTGACGTGATTTTTCTGGCAGTGGCCGACGAAGAAGTCGATAACACAGGCAGCGATTGGTTTATCGATCATCAGCGGGATCTACTCCAGAATGCTGAATTTCTGATTAATGAAGGTGGCGAGAACCTGCTCGAGGACGCAGAGGTCAAATATGTCGGCGTCGATGTGGGCGAGAAGACGACTTACTGGCTGCATGTCGTCGCACACGGCAGGCCGGGCCACGGGTCGCGCCCGATTACAGATTCGGCGCCAAATCGACTGGTGCGGGCACTCGACCGAATTCTCGCCTATCGCACGCCGCTGCGCGTCCTGCCGGTGGTGGAAGAGTTCCTGCGTGACATGGCACCGTACGAATCACCGGAGCGGGAAGCTGAATACCGCAACATTCGAAAGGCAATCGCGGACAAGAAATTTCGGGACGAAGTCGAGCACGACGAATCGTTGAACTTCCTGCTGCGCGACACGATTTCTCTGACCATGATGGGAGGTTCGGGACAGACCAACGTGATTCCTCCCGAGGCCTGGGCGAATCTCGACGTGCGCATTCTGCCCGGAGGCGATCCGAAAGCCCTGCTGGAAGCCGTGCGGCGCGTAGTGAATGACCCAAATGTCACGGTTGAGCCGTTGAACACTGACTTTCGCGTGGCGAACTATTCCGGAACCGATAACGCGCTGTTTGCGGCAATTCGGGAGGTGTCGGGAAAATATTTTCCCGGTACGCCGGTCGTACCGCATATCACCAGCGGGTATACCGAGAACCAGCGCTACCGCCCGCTAGGCATGATCGCGTACGGATTCAATCCCTACACCGCAACGGATGACGAAGGCAACAGCGAACACGGCAACGACGAACGGATTCGCGTCGATGAAGTCCGCCGAGGCCCGCGGATTTTGTTTGATGTGGTCGCGGCAGTGGCGGGTCAGTAAATTTGGATTCTTTGTTCATTTGTGCCTACTGCTAACCTGCGGCTGATTCTTCTGTCTAAAACTCGGCTTACCTAAAGTTGAGCGAAAGTTCCCAAAACATGATCCCTAAACGGCGCTGTCAGTGGATTGTTTGTTTCGTCGGCATCTTTGGCATATGTACTAGTAGGGCTGGACAACAGCCGAATACTGGCGATGAACTCGAACACCTGCGTCAAGAGGCACAAGCGGCACGAGCCTCGAATAACAAGCAAGCGCACCTCGATGCCGTTCTTAAGATCCGGAGACTAGTTAACGATTCACCGCAAGCAGTCGAAGACGTTGCGCGCGCTTACGCGGATATTGGAGACACGGAACGAGCGCTAGCGGCTCTCAGCGAGTTTGCTGATATGGGACAGGCCGACGATAAGTTACTCTCCGGCGAAAACAAGCCCTTCGCGGTGCTCGAAAAACTGCCGGCGTATCAAGCTGTCCTCAAGCGTATTGCGGAGAACAAAACTGCTGTCTTGCATGCAGAAGCGGCTTTAACAATCCCCGACGCGCGGCTTGTGGCGGAAGACATCGACTACGATCCGCGATCAAAGTCGTTCCTGATTACCAGCATTCTCGAGAACAAAATCATCCGGCTGACCCTCGATGGAAAGGCGGCCGACTTCGCACAATCGCCGAGCCATTGGCCGATGCTGGCCATAAAAATCGATGTTGCACGAAAACTTGTATGGGCGACCGAAGTTGCACTTGACGGCTTTACCGTCGCGCCGCAATCCGATTGGGGACATTCCGCAGTCTTGTGCTATGACCTCGAAACCGGGAAACTGCATTCCCGCATCGATGGTCCGCCACATTCGGCTCTAGGGGACATGGTTCTCGGACGCGACGGAACTCCTATCGTCAGCGACGGAGACGGCGGTGGCGTTTACCGCGTGAACGGAACAAAGCTAGAGCGGCTCGACCGCGGTGATTTCATCTCGCCGCAAACGGCAACCATGCACCCCGACGGCAAGCATGTATTTGTGCCCGATTATCTGCGAGGCATTGGCATCCTCGACACAGCCAGCGGCAAGACAACTTGGCTCGCACCGGAAAGCAAATATGCTCTGAGCGGGATCGACGGTCTTTACTTCGCCGACGGCGCTCTGCTCGCTACGCAGAACGGGACTTCCCCGGAGCGAGTGATTCGCTTCCAGCTCAATTCAACCTTAGACCGCATCATTTCAGAACGGATGATCGAACAAGCCACGCCTACACTGGGTGATCCCACACACGGCGTCATCGTGGGAGATTTTTTCTACTACATCGCCAATTCCGGATGGGATGTGCTCGACGACCATGGCGATTTAAAAGCGGGAGCGAAGATGACTTCGGCACGAATCATGCGCTTCCAGCTGCACGACAAATGAAGATCCCTTGCTTATGTAGCGACAGCCGCCCCCGGCTGTCGGGTCGAGCGCAGCTCGACGGCTGCGACGTCATACAGAATCAATGCACGATGTTGACCGCGATCACGGGCGTGATCGAGTTCGTCGTATTTTTGCCCGCGGGAAACAGGCGCGTGCCAAAAATTATCCCTACCTTGCTGTTCAGGTTGTATTCGATAGCGGGGGCCAATCCGAAGACCTGGCTGGCGCCTGAATTAAGCAATACCGGGACATTCGAATCGGCCACGTTGTATCCGCTCACGGACGTGTTGTACTGATGGCGGTAAACCGCGTCGAGCGCGAAGACCCAGCGTCGGGTGATGCTGTATTCCCAGGCAGCATCGACGAACAATGCAGCGCCGGGATTAGCGTGGCCGCGGAATCCCTGTGACGTGCCGTAGACGCTGACGTCCTGCACATTTACGTGTCTCGAAAATGCCTGTGTCACGTTGAATCGCGTGCGCAGAATGCGGCCATTGGGCATCCAGAAAAAGGTCTGCGTGTAGAAGCCTATCGTGGTCGTATAAGCGCCGGCGCCAAAACCGTCGCTTGGCCGGTCGCCCAAGTGATCGTACTTTCCCGTCGGTAGCGTCTCCTGCACATTGATGGATGTCGTGGGTATCCAACTGCCTTCATGGAAGAAATGCAGCCGGTACTGCGCCTGTGCCATGAGATCGCCCACGCCAATTCCGGCGCTGCTCGGTCCGTTGCTGACTTCGTTATAGCCAAACACGGGAATCAAACCGACCGTAAATTTGTTGGCCAGACCGTAGTTGATGTAAGTGAGCGAACCATAGCCGTTCGCGTGAGGAGCGGTGATTCGCGTACCCCTCGAATTGTAGAAGCCCTGCGTAGTCACATCGTAAAGATAAGGCTCGATGAGAACGTGCCCTTGCGGCAAGGTATTAGCCGAGGGTGCCAGAAGGGGACCGGTCCACCAGGCGTCGTCCATCGACTGACGGACAAATGACGAAGAGGCTGGAGCAGGAGTCGCGGAAGAAGAGGGTGCGGGCGATTCTTGCGCTGCCAGGCATCCAGCCAACCCCAGCAGAGCGAAGGTATTGCGAATTGATCGTGAAACAGTCATCGGAACAAACTCATTTGATTGTCTCTGATGGACGAAGGCTACATTGAAGATGCCTGCAGAGCATCTGCCACGGCAGGGTCCCGAACAGGAAAGTGTGACGCAGGCAGGTGGTAGTTTGAAAGAACCACTTATTATTCCGCTTGTAAGACCACTTCCGGAGAGAAACTGCCACTCGCCCCACGCAACCGGAGTGTTCGTGCAGGCCGTTGAGCTTCGCTCGATCGGACAGCCGAGGGCGGCTGTCCCCACATAAGTCATGGAGTTACCGGCCGCAGTACTTCTCGTATTGCTCGAAGATGAAGTTGTCGGTCATGCCAGCAATGTAGTCGCAAATGACGCGCGGCAACGATTCCTTTCGCGCTTTCTCCCGATAGTTGTGCGGCAGCGCGTCGGGCTTCTGCATCCAGAACGTGAACAGCTCGCTGACAATTCGTTCAGCATCGTCTTTCTCATCAGCTAATGCCGGGCTGAAGTATAAATTTTCATACAAAAAGTCCTTGGACTGCTTGCGCTCAGCATCAACCGTGGGACTGAATGCGGCAAATCGATCAAGGTGGCTGCGAACGTCCTCAACAGTCTGAATACCGGCTTGATTGAGACGAGCGCGAGTATTGGTGATCAGATCATCAACTAGGCGATTGAGTACTCTCTTTAGCGCTTCGTTGAATTTCAGTTTTTCTAACGCAGTTGGATAGATCAACTCGACCTCGCGATAGAACCGTCCGAAAACAGGCACTCCTTCGCGAATTTCGTCCAGCGTCAACAGATGCGCCTCGTACCCATCGTCAAGATCGGCCGTGTTGTATGCGATTTCGTCGGTCAGGTCGATAAGCTGCGCTTCGAGCGGCGGACGTTGGTCGAGCAGATATTCGGCCAGCTCTGGATGTTGCTTCGCGTCGTAGTCGCGCGAGTGCTTGATAATTCCCTCGCGCACTTCAAACGTCAGATTCAACCCACGGAAAGCGGCATAGCGCTGCTCAAAATCTTCAACGATGCGCAGTGCATGCAGGTTGTGGTCGAACGAGAGGCCATGCTCGCGCATGGCTGCATCGAGAGCCTTTTCACCGGCGTGGCCGAATGGAGGATGGCCGATATCGTGAACCAAGGCCAGCGCTTCGGCGAGATCAACATTGAGATCGAGCGCTCCGGCGATCGTGCGCGAAATTTGTGCGACTTCGAGCGTGTGCGTGAGGCGGTTGCGGAAGTGATCGCTGTAACGGCGGGTGAAAACCTGTGTCTTCGCTTCCAGGCGGCGAAACGCGCGAGCGTGAATCACACGGTCGCGATCGCGTTGAAAATCGTTGCGGTAGGGATGCTGCGGCTCGATGAAGCGGCGTCCGCGGGAATTTTCGACGTGCACCGCGTAGTCAGCCAGCATGGTTGGAGTTTATCAAAAGCAGTACCCAGTACCCAGTTGCCAGTACTCAGAAAAACTGGTTCGCGTATTTACTGGGAACTGAGTACTGACAACTGGGTACTAGTGCACCTTAAGCCGCATTTCGTTACTCTCTTCGAACCCCAGCGACTCGTAGAGATGCCGCCCATCGTCGCTGGCGTGCAGAGTGACGCGGGCAAGGCCCTCCCGCCTACACCAGTCAATCATCGTTTGCATGAGCTTGCGGGCGATGCCGCGCCGGCGATATTCCGGGTCCGTGTAAACGTTAAGAATTGTGGCGCGGCGGCACTCCAGATCATAGGGATGAGCCAGCCACGGAGAGACAATTACAGCACCTCCAGCCATGACACGATTCTCGACAAAGACCAGCCACGCGTGAAATGAACCGTCGGCGAAGGCACTTTGCAGGTATGTGGACGACAAAGATGACATTGTGTCCAGCGCCTTCTGGTCTGTGTAGTTCATATCCTCATACATTTTGCGCCGCTGGCGCAGGATTTCAGGAATGTCACTGACGGAGGCTTCGCGGATCGTTACGCTTTCGAGCAACATGCTGGAGAGTGTAGCAAGCGCTTGAGAGGCGAAAGCCGGATTTGGTCAGCAAAGACGCCTACAAAAAAGCGCCGCCGCGACAAACATCGTCGCGGCATGGACGGGCGAGGCGCCCGTCCCCACATGTGAATTGTTGGCCCGTATGTTTTGCTTACAACTGGGTACTGAGTACCGGGTACTGCCTACTGTTTTTCCGACTCTTCCTTTGCCAGTCTGACTTTGGCGGCATCCAGCTTCTGTTGGACCTTGGCAAAGGCTTCACCATCCTGTTCGGCAGGAACGGTCTTATTCCACTCCTGAACCGCACGCTCCCAGTGCATCGCAGCCATCTTAAGACGACCAGTTTTCTGGTAGAGATCGCCGAGGTGCTCCTGCACCGTCGGATCAGAGCCCATGTGCACGGCAGCTTTAGTCAGGCTCTCCTCAGCCAGATCGTACTTGCCGAGTTTGAAGTACACCCAGCCGAGCGAGTCGAGATATGCGCCGTTAGTGGGTTCGAGAGCAAGAGCCTGCTTGATATACGCGAGCGACTCGTCGAGCCTCACGCCGCGGTCAGCGTTCATGTAGCCGAGATAATTGAGCGTTGCGGCGCTCTGCGGATCGGAAGGCGAAGTGTTCGATAGAACTTTCTTGAACTCTTCTTCGGCCTGATCGAACATCTTTTGCCGTTGATAAACATCGCCGCGCAGAAACCAGACGTAAGCCTTGTCATCCGCCTTGGCCGATAGTTGCTCGGCTTTGTTCAGCGCTTCTTCGGCCTCTTTCCAGCGTTTCACCCGCGTGTACACAATGCCAAGTCGGAGATAGACCTCGCGGTCTTCAGGTCCGCCCTTTAACATCGCGCGGATGTCGGCAACCGACTTATCCACCTCGCCTGTGTCGGCAAGTTGGGCATCGAGCACCATGCGCAGATCGCGGTCATTGGGCATCTTCTGCACCGCTTCTTTAGCTACGGCGGTAGCTTGCGGCCACTGCTTGGCTTCGCGGTAGGTGTCGATGATTTCCTGATAACCGCTGCGGGCGTTCTCGTCGCCGAGCGTCAACAGCTTGCGGAAGGTTTCGACCGCGGCGGTGTAGTTCTCTTGTTCGCGATAGATCAGGCCAAGCCGTTCAAGGAAAATCGCACGATTGTTGCGGTCGGCTTGACTGCTGTCGGTTTTCTTCAGCAGATCCTGCAAGAGCTTCGTGGCATCGTCGTAACGGCCTTGTGCCTGATACACCGCTGCCATGTTATAAGCGACTTCTGCAGAATCGGGAACGAGCGTGTCGGCCTTCTTCAGGCTTTCGAGAGCCTGATCATATTTCGCTTGCCGGCGATAAATCTCGGCCATGCGTACATAGCTCTGCGCGTCTTCGGGATTGGAATCCACGATGACCTTGTACTGTTCCAGCGCAGCATCGTACTGGCCGTCATCCATCAGATTTTCGGCGAGGCCACGAATCGCATCGAGGTTGTCGCGATCGAGAACTATGGCGTGCTTGTAGGCGTCGATCGCGCTCTTATAGTCCTTGCGCTGCTCGTACGCCGCACCCAGCGCGGAGTAGAGCTTGGCAGAGCGTCCTACATCGGGTACCGCCTTGAGCACCTGCAAGGCATGTGCGGTGTCCCCTTCGTCGGTGTACAGCATCGCCAGCGTCGTAACCGCTTCTTCCGAACCAGGATCAAGCTTCACGCCGGTCTTGAGTTCGGCTTCGGCTTTCTGCATGTCTCCGTTGAGACGATAGAGACGGCCGAGGAGCAGGTGATCGTCCACGTTGTCGGGTTCGAGCTTCACGATCTGCTCATACTGCTCGATTGCCAACTTAAGAACATTGTCGCTGCCGTTACCACCGGGCATATCTCCCAGAGACCGCAGATAGATACGGCCGAGCAACTTGTGCGCTTCGAGGTTATTCGGGTCGCGCTTAATGATGTCCTGCGCTTCGAGCACCGCATCGCGGATGCGGCCAGTCTTCACATACAGCTCGGCAAGTCCGGCCGTCAGGAATTCCGATCCCGGGTCGGCTTCGATGGCGAGGCGATATTCCTCAATCGCCTTGTTCGCTAAATCGCTGCGCCCGTAGACCGTAACCTGCTCTTCATACATATGAGCGAGCGTGTAGTGGTAGTAGGCGGCGGCACGGTCAGACTTGCGTGGCGAAGTCTGAGGAGCACTTGCCCCGGCTTGCTTCGCTTCAGATGTCGTCGGTTGGCTCGCTTGACCGGCAGCGGCTGCCCCGGCTGCCGAAATGATAAGAAAAAAGGAAAAAATTCGATTCATGCTAGACCTGATCGCGCTCCCGCGTATTCCCGAAACCTCAGCTGATTGGATGCAGTCCCGCCGGGGGGAAGGTGCCTTTATTCTACCGCGAGCCTTGGCGGGATTGGAAAAAACCCTGCGCCAGGAGCCGAAACCGGAAGTACAGGGACAAGCGGGGGGTTAATACGATTGTAATGTTAGGTAAAGAAGAAAATTGTTGATTGTTGATTTTTTGATTGATGAATGCAAACCCTATGCTCATTACCCATTTTCATTCCACTGAAACGTGCGCTCGTCGCAATGTTTTTAAATCATCAACCAGCAATCAAAAAATCAACAATTCCCCTAGTGCCGGAAGTGCCGGACTCCGGTAAACAACATCGCCAGTCCCAAACGGTCAGCAGCTTCAATCACTTCTGGATCGCGCTGTGACCCTCCCGGCTGAATGATCGCTGTCGCTCCGGCCTTGGCGATTTCCTCGACCCCATCAGGGAAGGGAAAAAACGCGTCGGAAGCGGCCACTGTGCCCTTCAGCGGCAATTGAGCTTTCATCGCACCGATCTTGGCGGAGTCGACACGGCTCATCTGCCCTGCTCCCACGCCGACCGTCTGGCCATCGTGCGCGTAGACAATCGCATTGGACTTCACATGCTTGCAGACCTTCCAGGCAAAGAGCAACGCGCGCGTCTCTTCCGGAGTGGGTGGGCGTTTAGTAACAACTTTCAGATCGACATCCTGTAAGGGACGCACGTCGGCGTCCTGCACCAGCATGCCACCAGAAACGTTCTTCAACACAAATTTCTGATTCGCCGGGACGACTTCAACGAGCCGCAGATTTTTCTTAGTTGCGAATTTTACATTCGCGGCTTCGTCGAACCCAGGAGCGGCAATCACTTCGAGGAAAAGCTTGTGCATCTCCTCGGCGGCCTCGCCATTCAGCGGGCGGTTCACGGCAATCACTCCGCCAAAGGCTGAAACTGGATCGCATTCGAGCGCGCGCGTGTAGGCTTCGGCCAAAGTCTTGCCGGTCGCTGCGCCGCAGGGATTGGTGTGCTTGATGATGGCGCAAAAAAACTGATCGGAGCCAGGCTCGTTGAATTCCTGGGCGAGATCCCAGGCTGCCTGCGTATCGACGATGTTGTTGTACGAAAGTTCCTTGCCCTGAAGCTGGCGCGCGTTGGCCACGCCCGCTCCCGAGCCGTCGGAGTACATCGCGGCTTTCTGATGAGGATTCTCGCCGTAGCGCAGGTCGAGTGTTTTGTGGAAGGAAAATCGTAAAGTGGGAGGGAATGATGCTGTTTCAGTCTGAACCTCGAAAGAGTCAGATTTGATGCGTTCAAGCGTGGATGCAATCGCAGAATCATATGCCGCCGTGGTCGCAAACGCCTTTTGAGCGAGCCGCCATTTCGTTGCCAAGGAAAGACTGCCGCCTGAACGGGAAAGCTCGTCGGCGATCGAGTCGTAGTCGCTAGGTGAGGTCACGATGGCCACATCGTGAAAGTTTTTCGCCGCCGACCGAATCATTGATGGCCCGCCGATGTCGATGTTCTCGATCAATTCCTCGAAAACCACGCCCGGCTTGGCTGCGGTCTTCTCGAACGCGTAGAGATTCACCACGACCATATCAATCGGAGCGATGCCATGCTCGGCGACCGCCGCCACGTGCTTCGGATCCTCGCGCCGGTGAAGGATTCCGCCGTGCACCTTGGGATGCAGCGTCTTGACGCGTCCATCGAGCATTTCGGGGAAGCCGGTTAGCTCAGAAATGTCTTTGACCGCGATGCCGGAGTCTCGCAGCAACTTAGCTGTGCCTCCAGTGGAGACAAGTTCGATATCGAGCGCAGATAGCTTGCGGGCGAAGTCCACGAGTCCGGTTTTGTCGGTGACAGAGAGGATGGCGCGGTGAACTTTGGAATTCTTGGACATGATGACCCCGGAAGTGAATGGATAAAGCGATGATGGCGACCGAAAATTCTAACAGGAAGGGGCTGTTCGTCGTGGGTTGTTAGTCGCTTAGGTGAGGAATTAACGACGCGTCACGGTAGAGAAAATGAATCGGCAGATTGGAATCCAAAATTTCTTAGGAATTAGCCAGCGACTAACGACTGAGTTAAGTTTTCGCCTTTGCCTTCAGCTTGACGCCGCTTTCAGTTAGCTCGACGGAATATTCGACGTTCTCGCACTTATATTGCTTGCGAATCTGTTCCGTCTTTTTCTGCACGAACGTGGCGAAAGAGTCGATGGTGCCGGTGACGTTCTCTCCAGCCTTCTTCTTGGCTGCAACCAGAGTGTTGTAAAGCCGCTCGACCTGCTCGCGTTCGCTTTTATCGACGCTTTGCAGCGTGAACGGCTGCGATGATGAGGATGCTGCTGCGGCTGCCGCGTGACTGACGCCGTACACCTGGTGTTTCGGTTTGTGCTCGTCCTCATCGGTGCGGACTCCCTGCACTGAAAGCAACGCATCCTGCGGGCGGCGGTAACCTTCTTCGCGGATTCGCGATTTCTTGCGCCACAGGTCGCTGTAGATGGCATAACGCTGCGCCATTTCGTTGAAACGGTAGCGCTGGGAGAAATTCATGCGCGCGCCGTCGGAGAACTTGCGCAACATGGCCAGCACCTTCCACTCGATGTCGGTGGGAGGGCGCTTGGTCGGATTGCTGAAAAAAATTTCGTACTCGATCTTCAACCGGCGCAGCTGCGTGTCGAGAACGGTCAGTTCCTCGTCGATGGTCACAAGCCTCTCCAAGCACAGTTTAGCCGCGAGAGATCAAGGCGGCGAGGTGCCTACCGGACACCGATGGACATGGTACGAAAGTACTTAACGGCAGCTTCTGGCTACTAGCTTCTAGCCGCTAGCTAAGCCAACACATTGTCAAAGCATTAGTCAATCGCCTCGACTGGAACTGGTCAGCAACGTTGGATCAATGATTTTTGGCTAGAAGCTAGCAGCCAGGAGCTAGAAGCCTATTTTGAATTCGACGCCATCTTCTTCACCATGGCGAGAACCAGCTTGCGGTCGCTGTCGTTGAGGCTGGTGGAGTAGCGGCGAATCTGGCTGAGGAAGCGGACTTCGTCGTCGGAGAGTTGGGGTAGCCCTTTGGAGCCGTTGCTGTGGCCGGGCTCGGCGAAAAATTGTGAGAGCGGCAACTCCATGGCGCCGGCGATTTTCGAGAGCGTGTCGAGCGACGGGATCGTGTGGCCGTTTTCTACGCGTGACAGGTAGCAGCGCAGAAGGCCGGTTCGCTTTTCGATGTCGCCCTGGGACATACCTTTTTGCAGCCGGTAGTTGCGGATAGTCTCGCCGATATTCATCGTAGGGAGCATTTCAGGATGGGCAATGGTAACCAGATCGGCATCATCTGGCAAGTGGGAAATTTGTGCTAATGCGTCGGAAATTCGTGCTATGAGAAGATTCGATGCAAGCCAGCGGCGGGACAGGGTTAGTTCGCTCAGCTTGCACGCTGTCTAAGAAATTGAACCCGCACAAAGGGCGCGTATGATGCGGGTTTGTTCGCGCTCTGGTTTAAAGCTTCAACTCCATGTATAGAGCACCGGCAATTGGATTTGTGCAATACGGGTCAATCTCCACGAACCCGATCCTGCGATACATCACGACCGCATCCTTCATCACCGGCTCGACCGTATCCAGTCGCATGCGCTCGTAGCCGATTTGGCGAGCTTCGCTGATGATGCGGTCCGCGAGCACACGTCCCAGTCCTTTGCCGCGAAATTGAGGGCGCAGGTAGAGCCGCTTCATCTCGCAGATACTGCCGTCTAATTTGTGCAACGCGACGCAGCCCGCAAGCTGGTCTTCATATTCTGCCAACAACAAACGACCTTTGGGAGGCGCGTAGTCGCCCGGCAGATCGGCTAGTTCCTTGTCGAAATTCTGGAAGCACAAACTAAAGCCGAGGGATTGCGCGTACTCGAGAAATAGTTCGCGAGCTTGAGCGATCTGGCCGGGGAATTCGGCTTGAGTAAAAGAAAGAGCGTTTACTGCCGAGTTCGCAGAGGACGCCAAGAGAAATTTCTGCGACGAGCTCGATTCGGCCGACATGTTGATTTGATCCGTTTGTTCCTCTGCGCTCTCGGCGTACTCGGCGGTGAAATCTACCCCATCAGCATGCCGCCGTTTACGCTAAGCACGTGGCCAGTGATGTACGACGCGTCATCCGACGCGAGAAATGCAACCGCGCTCGCCACGTCGTCCGGCGTTCCTACGCGTCCCAGCGGAATCTGCTTGACGGCATTCTGTTTGAACTCATCGCCCAGAGTCGCCGTCATGGCGGTTTCGATGAATCCCGGCGCGACCGCGTTACAAGTAATGTTGCGCGATCCGACTTCGCGCGCGATCGCCATGGTCAGGCCGATCAGGCCAGCCTTCGACGCGGCGTAGTTCGCCTGCCCTGCCTGGCCTATCTGTCCGAAGATGCTGGTGATGTTGATGATGCGTCCCCAGCGCTGCTTGAGCATCGAGCCGATGACTTGCTGAATGCACACGTAGGCAGAAGTAAGATTTGTCTGCAAAACGGCATCCCAGTCGGCGCGCTTCATGCGCATCACAAGTTGGTCGCGCGTAATTCCAGCGTTATTAATCAAAATATCGATCTTCCCGAACTGCGCGATCGCGGCTTTGACCGTCGACTTAACCTGCTCTTCGTCGGCAACGTCAAGCACAAACGCGGCCGCCTTGCCGCCGGAAACTGTGATTTCGCCGACTAGCTCATTCAACTTCTCCTGATTGCGCGCCGTCACGACGACGGCCGCGCCGTCTTTGGCGAGCCTGATCGCGCAGGTGCGTCCAATGCCTTGCGAGGCTCCGGTGACCAGCGCGACTCTTCCTGAAAGGGACATGGGGGCTCCCGAATACTTTGATACGAATGCGAAACGTGGATTATACGCGGGGAATAAGGATGCGAACCATGCGTCTGACGTGCCTATTGGCGATTCGGACTGCTATCGATCGACGCGCTCAGAGCTTTCGCGACCGCGGTCGCAATATCGTCCTGCACCATCAGGATATCTCCGGCCGGTCGATCATAGGTTTCGGACCAGATGACATATCCGTTTTCGGCGCGAACCAGACGGGCGGCGATGCGGAGACGTCCGCCAGACTTGCGCACGCTGCCGTCGAGTATGTAGGAGACGTTCAGCGCTTTCGCGATATCGGCGACAGGGAGCTGTTTGTCCTTGAAATAGAACGAAGACGTGGGAGCGGGGACGCGAAACCCAGGAATCTTGCTGATTTTGTCGATCAATTCCTCCGTCATGCCATCAGCGAATTCTCCTTCTTTCATTCCCTCGGTAAGGTCGAGGAATGGTAGAACCGCAACGGATTTTTGCGGTTGCGCTGCGAGGGCGGATGAACCGGGATGGCGATTGGAAACGTTCGTCCGAAGAACGAAAAAGCCAGCCGCGAGAAAGACGAGGAAAAGGCCTACAAATCCCCGCTTGCTGAGATGGCGCGAAGCGGTGTTTCGGCCTGGGGGAGGCGGAGTATCGCTGCGCGAAGAATCGGTTGTGGCGGGCAGATTCGCAGTCGAGTGCGCAGAGGAACTGACTTCTGCGACCATTCGATATCCGAGACGAGGGATGGTCTCAATGTACTTCGGCTGTTTGGAGTCGTCGCCGAGTTGACGCCGCAGCGACGCGACGGCCTGATAGACCGAGTCTGGGCTGACATTGACACCGGACCAAACCTGATTGATCAAATCTTCAATACTGACGACTTCGCCCGGATGCTGGGCGAGGCATAGAAGCAGCCGCATGGTTCGCATCTCAAGCCGGATGGTTTCTCCGTCCCGTGAAACCTCTCCCGTTGCCGGATTTACCTGCCAGTCGCCGACGCGAAAAATTCCCTGAAACTGATTTTGCATAGAAGCTGGCTGAGATTATACCGAGTCAATTTTAGAGCTGACTGGATTCGATATCGAGAGATGCAGCAGATATGCAGCGACTTGGCCGGATTGTGTCAGAAAACCTGGCAAGAACGTTTTCCGCACGGACTTTCGGAAGGATTCAGAGCATTTTCAGACAGAGTTCAGGACTTTCAGAGCGGATTTACCTAACGTGAGTCGAGTCTTGAGTGATCGATTAGAGCGGATCGGAGGGGGGATTCGAATGACTGAAGGTTCGTTTTCGTCTTTGGAAAGAAAGAACGCGATAAGGGCAATTGGCGTCGGCGGCTTCATCGCTGGAACTTTGGATCTGCTACAGGCGTGCATTCTATTTGGGTGGGACATCCCGCTTGCCATCGTGGGTGGCCTGCTCGGGCATAAGGCATTTCAGGGTGGAGGCGGAACGTATGTGTTGGGCGTCTGCCTGCATTTCTTTATCGCTTTGTCAGTGGCGGCAATTTACTACGTAGCCAGCCGGAAACTCACTTTTCTGGTGGAACATCCTCTAGTATGCGGCCTGTTTTATGGCGCTGCGGTGCAAGAGGTGATGAATCTTGTGGTCTTGCCTCTTTCTGCGCTTCGCTCCCGCGGGCCGTATGAACTCCATGATCTGATTCTCGGTCTGGCCGTACACATGGTCGTCATTGGGCTGCCAGTGGCTTTCAGTGTGCGCCGATTTGGAAGATGACGATTTGCAAGATGAAGATAAAGTTAGACGACGAGCAAATTGGCGACCGGATTTGAGGTCACAATTTGTGATCTCAAAATAAACGGGGCCGCTTAGGGACTGAGGATATCTGGCTACCACGCTTTCTGCATTGCGCATCCACAAGCATGGCGGGTAACATGCCTGCACTCCTATGCCGCAATCTTCGTCGACTGATGTGATTCCAATGCCTGAGCCGTCTGACAAGAAACCTGCTGAAGTCATTCCGATTCCCGCTCCCGGACATCGCTCGACGCAACGCGCATCAGTCGCCGACGCGACAGCCGACGCCAAGGCAAAATCCACGGAAACTCCGGCCGGGAATGCGGCGTCCGAGCCATCCACCGAAGTCTTCGCCGTCTTTGGTGTCGAGCCGGAAATCCAGGCCTATGCCATGGCGAAATACTCGCGGTCGGCACTCTCGATGAAAGATGCGCTGAAGGAAATCAGTTCGCAGAAGGCGGAGAAATTTCTCAACACGTTCTACTTTCAATACGGGCATCGCTCAATCGCCGACCTGGCGCACATTGCATTAGCCGTCGAGCGCCTCTCCATTCTGGCTGCGATTGAACTCGCCGACGAGCAGCGCTGGGACGGGCAGGAGCGCTCGACCCGCTATCAGGATTTCAAGAAAAGCGGATACCACACGCCCGACTTCGGCAAAGACGACGAAACCCGCAAACTCTACCGCGAAACTCTGGATTTTTTGTTCGCCGAGTACGAAGCGCTCTCGGCGCACATGACCGGATACCTGATCAGCGTCACGCCCAAACCCGCCGACATGAAGCAGGAAGCGTACGAGCGCACGCTGAAAGCGCGGGCTTTCGACATCACGCGCTACCTGCTGCCGCTGGCGACGAACACTTCGCTGGGCGAAATCGTCAATGCGCGCACACTGGAGATGCAGGTGGCTCATCTGCTCTCGCACACGCACAGAGAGGTGCGCACTCTGGGCGAATCGCTGAAGAAGGCGGCGACCGGCGCGGCCTACAACGTCAACGCGGATTCTTTGCGCGACCTCGTCGAACAGATTCGCGCCGTGAGCCCGGAGCTTGGAGCGAAGGCCGAGCAGGAGTTGCTGCGCGAAGTGCGGGTCGCGCCAACGCTGGTGAAGTATGCCGATCCGAACGAATACGAAATGGCCACGCGGCGCGAATTACGGCAAGCTGCGCAGGAGTTGATGGAGCATGAGCAACTGGCACCGTCGAAGGCTATCGTCGACCTGCTTGACGAAGAACCACTCGAAGTGGAGATCGCGACCACTCTGCTCTATGAGCACTGCCATCATTCTTATCGGCAGATTCGGCAGGCGCTGCAGGTTTCAGGGGAAAGATACCGCCGCGAGATCATCGACCTGGGCCTGCGGCATCGCGGCAAGCACGACGAAATGCTGCGCGGGTTCCGCGCCGGCCAGCAGTTCCGCTTCGACATCCTCATGGACACCGGCGGCTTCCGCGACATGCATCGCCACCGCCGCTGCATTCAGGTGATGCAGCCCTTCACCACGCAGCACGGCTACGAAATGCTGCTCGATCTCGAAGATGCCGGCGTCAATGGACGTTTCGACGCTGCCATGCGGCGGGCGCAAACGGCAGTCGAGAATTTGGCCGGACGCCGGGAGCCGGAAGCCGAAGAAAATTCGCAGTATGCAATTCCGCTTGCGTTCAAGAAGCGTGCACTCTTCAAGATGGACTTCGCCGAAGCCGTCTACATCTCAGAGTTGCGCACGACGCCAGCGGGACACATTTCCTATCGCAATGTCGCCTACGCGATGTATGAAGCCGTGGCGCGAAAGTATCCCGCGCTGGCCAAGTATTTCCGCGTGCATGACGTGACCGCGCCGGTGGATCTGCTGCAGAGGTAGTGTGGCTCCGGCAGTCCGTGCGTACGAAATCTCGGTGTCGGCACGGAGGTACTGGTCGCAAAGAAAACAAATCGGCCATGCAGTCTGAATTGGTATGATCGTATTGGCAGGCGTCGTCCAGTATCAAAGCAAGCCCCGAGCGATCTCGGGGCTTAGGCTTTTTTTACGCTCGTGTATCCACGTTGTCTGTGGGATACTGTTTTTATGAAGCCAGACGCAGAATATTTGTTTGGGTTGCTCACTGCGTTTCAAAATGCACCGAATGGAACAGCAGATATCACAGAACTCGGACAGGCGGGCTACTCTATCGAAGACCCAAAATTCGAGTTCCACATGCTCTATCTGTACGACGAAGGTCTTATCAATAGTGATTCTGGAATGTTTCTCGATACGAGCGCTGACGGAGCGAAAATGTGGTCAGACATTCCAATACGCCTCACCGCTCCTGGCCATGCGCTGATAGAGCAGATCTCATCACCACATGAGGCAGTCGCCAAAATTGGGTTTGAATACTAACGGCGAAAGATCAGCTTGCCTTAATTGGGTTTGAATACTAACGGCGAAAGATCAGCTTGCCTTTTCCTCAAATTGAACTATTAATACTTCGCCAGTACGTCGTCCGAAAGCATTCAGCGGAAATGCGATCGTGAATCCGCAAAGCCGACAGTATCCTAATTCGTTATTAGCTGCTCGGTGAGGTGGTTCTTGAAAGCCGCCCTCGTGGCTACAGCCCGATATATCCTTGTAATACTTTGGTTCCACAACAGCCATTTTTAGTTCCCCCGTTTACATAAGACCAACTTAGCTCACCCATGCTCTCGATGGAAATGCCTTCCAGTCTCGGTTAATTTTCATCTCTTCTGAACTAAAAGTCTACGAATAATGCTTTTAGTCGGCAGACTTAAATCGCCCATTTCGAAACGATTTCCACCCAAAAAATTAAATCCTCCGGTCTGCTGAGCCAGCAATCTGTAGCAATCTCTAGATTTATCTTGATCCTGCTAGTTCCGGAAGGCTAAAATATAATCGGAAGACAATCATGCCCCGCACCGTCAAAATCGCTCCCGAAATCGATGCCAAGCTTTACGAAGAACTTGTCTCCGTGGCCAAGGAGAACGGGCAGTCGCAGCGATTTGTGCTGGAACGCGCGCTGGAACACTACCTGCACAACGTGGTCCCGTCGCAGCGCATGGTCAGGCCTGAAGTGATGGCCGCTTACCGCCGCTCCAACGAAAAGTATCGCGAGTTGTATAAGAAACTAGCCAAGTAATGGCCGAGCGCGTCTACCTGACCGTGGCCGAAGTCATCGCCATCCATCATCACCAGATTGAAGAATACGGTGGTGAGCACGGACTGCTGAATCAAGGATCGTTGGAATCTGCTGTTTTTCGTCCGCAAACGGGTTACTACAACGACCTGAATGAGGAGGCCGCGGCGCTGTTCGAGTCACTCGTCAATAATCACGCGTTCCTGGACGGCAACAAGCGGGTGGGATTCGCCGCGATGCACACTTTCCTGCTTTTGAATGAATTCGACCTAGACGTTAGTAGCCGCGAGGCATACGAGTTCATGGTGAAGACGATGGAGGCCGGTAAATTTCGCTTTGCGCTGCTCCGTGAGTGGATTTCAGCACACTTGGTGCCTGCGGCCGAATAGTCGCTCGTACCCATTTGGGAACGATTTCCACCACATTTTCTATAATTCGCTTTTTATTCGCTTCATTATGACTGTATAATCGCGCCCAGACTCACATTAAGCAATCGAAATTAAGGAGCCACCTTCATGGCGGATGAGCGCGGCAAGGCGATCGACCTGGCAGTTTCAACAATTGAAAAACAATTCGGCAAGGGATCGATCATGCGGTTGGGGTCGAAAGAAGCCATCGTCCCCATCTCAGTGATCTCGACCGGATCGATCTCGTTTGACGCCGCACTCGGCGTCGGTGGCTTTCCGCGCGGCCGTGTGGTCGAAGTCTTCGGGCCGGAGTCGTCGGGCAAGACGACCGTCACGCTGCAGGTGATCGCCGAGGCTCAAAAAACCGGTGGCATGGCCGCATTCGTCGATGCCGAGCACGCTCTCGATCCAACTTACGCCAAAAAACTTGGCGTCGATGTCGACAACCTGCTGGTCTCGCAGCCCGACTACGGTGAGCAGGCACTGGAGATCACCGAAACGCTGGTACGGTCCAACGCCATCGACGTGCTGGTGGTCGATTCGGTGGCCGCGCTCGTGCCCAAGGCCGAACTTGAGGGCGAAATGGGCGACAGCCACATGGGCGTGCATGCGCGGCTCATGTCGCAGGCGCTGCGCAAGCTGACCGGTACGGTCTCAAAATCGCGCACTTGCCTGATCTTCATTAACCAGATTCGCGAAAAAATCGGCGTGATGTTCGGCAACCCCGAAACCACGACCGGCGGCCGCGCGCTGAAATTCTATTCATCAGTGCGCGTGGATATCCGCCGCATTGCCGCAATTAAAGAAGGGGACGTGGTCACCGGCTCACGCACGAAGGTGAAAGTCGTCAAGAACAAAGTCGCGGCGCCCTTCCGCGAAGCCGAGTTCGACATCCTTTACGGTGAAGGCATTTCGCGCGAAGGCGACCTGCTCGATCTGGCGGCGAACAGCAACATCGTGGAAAAATCCGGATCGTGGTACAGCTACAAGGGCGAGCGCATCGGCCAGGGACGTGAAAATGCCCGCCAGTTCCTTAAAGACAACAAGGACATCATGGCCAAACTCGACACAGAAGTACGCAAGAAACTGGGATTGGCTGGGGCGCAGGAGCAACCCACCGCAGCCGCTGCTCAGCAAACACCGGGAGGCAAGGTCGCCACCATGCCTACCAGCACAGAGACAGTGAAAGCTCCAATCGTAGCGGCAAGACGCTAACCGCAGTGTGATCGTAGCGCCGCCGTCTCGGCCGGCTGTCCCGCGGGTGTCTCGCCCGCGTCGCGAGCAGGCACGATATATACTCACGGACGCGGCGGTGGGGACGCCGGCGCTACTAATTCCCCAATTGCCATCCTCACTCCCGCCCGCATAAAATCAATTGTTCGACGCGCAAGCGTTCGGCCCTCCTGTGAGGACGATTGAATAAAGGTACCGCTATCTATCCCGGTTCGTTCGATCCGCCCACCAATGGGCACCTCGATCTGATCCAGCGAGGCAGCAAGATCTTCGAAGAACTGGTCGTGGCGGTCCTGAGAAACTCTGAGAAGAGTCCGATGTTCAGCGTGGCCGAGCGGGCCGAGATGTTGCGGCAGCTCACCGCCGACCTGAGCAATGTACGCATCGACACGTTCCGCGGATTGATGGTCGAGTACGCGAAATCGATTGACGCGCATTGCGTCCTGCGCGGGATTCGCGCCATCAGCGACTACGAGTACGAGCTGCAGATGGCGCTCATGAACCGTAAACTCGAGCCTACGCTTGAAACCGTGTTCATGATGCCGGCCGACAAGTATTCGTACGTCAGTTCGCGGCTGGTGCGCGAGGTAGCCCGGGCGGGCGGGCCAGTCAAAGGCCTGGTCCCAGAAATTGTCGAACAGAGGCTGCTCGCGAAACTCGATCCCGCGTACAAATTACAGGAAGCAACTTTGATTGAAGTCCCCAGAAGAAGGAAGAAAAAGGCATGACGACGGCGACCACCGAAGCTCTAAGACTCACCGACCGCATCAACCGCATCGAGCCCTCAGCCACCATGGCGGTTGTGGCCGAGGCCGACAAGCTGCGCCAGCAGGGCATCGACGTGGTCGATTTCGGCGCGGGCGAGCCGCATTTCGCGACCCCGCAGCACATCAAGGACGCCGCAATCGCTGCGATCCAGGGAAACTTCACGAAATACACCGCGGTCCCCGGCACAGCGGAATTGCGCGATGCGATTGTCAATCGCCACCGCGCGGACTTCGGTTCGAACTACCGTCGTGAGGAAGTCATTGCCGCGACCGGCGGCAAGAATGCGCTATTCAACGCCATTCAGGTTCTGGTCGATCACGGCGACGAAGTGATCCTGCCCGTGCCCTACTGGGTTTCGTTCAAAGACATCGTGCGCTACGCCGGCGGAGATTGCGTAATGCTCGACTCCGATGAGTCGCAGGGATTCCGCGTCACGGCCGACATGGTGGCGAGACTGATTACGTCGCGCACGAAAGCCATCATTCTCAATTCGCCGTCGAATCCATCGGGCGCGGTCATGAGCACGGAAGACATGACGGAAGTCATTCGCCTCGCGCACCAGCGTGGTATTTGGGTATTGTCTGACGAATGCTATGTGTACCTCAACTACAAAGCGAAGAATTTTTCTATTGGCTCGCTCAGCGAATACAAAGACCGCTTCGTAGTGCTCGGCTCGCTTTCGAAAACTTATGCCATGACCGGCTGGCGCCTGGGATATGCCCTCGCTCCATCCGCCGTGATCAGCGCAATGTCCAAACTGCAGAGTCAGTCGACATCGAACCCGACTTCCATCGTGCAAAAGGCAGCTGTAGCCGCTTTGAACGGACCGCAAGAATGCGTTGAGCAGATGCGCCGCGAGTACATCGAGCTGCGCGATCACGTCGTCAAGGGCCTGCGCTCGATTCCGGGAGTAACTTGCACACTGCCCGAGGGTGCGTTTTATGCTTATCCCAATATCTCGGCATTCCTGGGACGAGGCGGGCTGAAGTCTGCCTCAGATGTCGGTGGACGGCTGCTGCGCGAAGCGCATGTCGCGACCGTTCCCGGTGAGGGTTTCGGCACACATGAACACATCCGCGTTTCGTATGCGACTTCGAAAACTGAGCTGGATCGCGGTCTGGAGCGCATGCGGAAGTTTTTCGCGGCACTATAAATCCATCTGACGGTTTGCGTAAGCGAAGGCCGTTCCGTTAAACGAGCGGCCTTTTTTGTGGGCAAGATTTCTTATGGGAAATTTGTATCCATTTTTAATGCTTCCCGGTTTCGATCCGCGCCCGTGGGGCACAAACGATTTGTCACCGATCTATCCCAATCACAAGTTCAGCGAGAAGATTGGCGAAGCCTGGCTTAGTGGCGATGATTGCAAGGTCGCCAACGGATCGCTAACGGGGAAAACTCTGTCGCAGCTGAGCGAAGAACACCAACGTAAGTTAGTTGGCGATGCGGCGCGCGATCCGAAGCGATTTCCGTTGCTTCTCAAGTTTTTGTTTCCTCATGAAAAACTTTCAGTGCAGGTTCATCCAGATGACGAGCAAGCCGTGCGCGTCGGGGAGCCCTGGGGCAAAACCGAATGCTGGTATGTGGCGCACGCCAAGCCGGGCTCGCAAATCGCGCTGGGCTTAAAGCAGGGCGTGACGGCAAAGCAATTGGAAGAAGCGATTCACCAGAAGCGCGCCGAGGAATTGCTCAACTGGATCAACGTCTATGCGGGCGACATGATCTACGTAGCTGGCGGCACAGTGCACACGCTCGGGCCGGGATCGGTGATCGTGGAAACGCAGCAGCAATCCGATACAACGTATCGCCTTTATGATTATGGCCGTCCGCGCGAATTGCATCTGAAAGACGGCATGGCGGCGGTGAGAGAGAATGTAAAGTCCGGAAAAGTTGTGCGTCCGGCTCCCGAGCAAATCGCTGGCGGCGCGAACCGGCATGCGCCTCTGGTTGCGGCTCCCTACTTCGTCGTTGACATGTTCGAGGCGAAGGAGCCTTTGCAACTGACAACGCATGATGGTTCCGGAAGAAATTCTGTGCAGATTTTAGTAGCAATCGAAGGTTGCGGCGTGATTGAGATGCCCGGCTCCGAACCCGTTGCACTGGCGAAAGGCGATGCCGTGGTCGTCCCTGCATGTGTGGGAAGTTTTCACGTGCGTCCGCAGTGGTCCGTGGAGTTTTTGCGAGCTTATGTGCCCGGGAAGCCGCTGCCAGAACCGGAAACCAGAATGTAGTTCTGATTTTGTTTCCTCATAAAAATTTGTGACTAAAAACGCTAACTTTTATCCCGTAATCCTGGCCGGTGGGCGCGGCACACGCTTTTGGCCGTTGAGCCGCAAGAAGCGCGCCAAGCAACTTCTGGCGCTTGACGGTAAACAGACGATGATCCAGCAGACCGTGTCACGTCTGCTGCCTCTCGCTCCGGCAAGGAGATATTGGATTATCACCAATGAAGACCTGCGGCCAGCGATTTTGAAGCAGCTTCCAAAGTTGCCGAAGGAACACGTCCTTGCCGAGCCGGCGGGGCGGAACACGGCTCCCGCGATTGGATTGGCGGCTTTTCTCCTACTCCGCGAGAATCCCAATGCAGTGATCGGAATGTTTCCCTCCGATCATGTGATTGGCGATGAGATTCGATATCGGCAAACGCTGGAGCGGGGAATCGAAATTGCTGCAAATGGCGCGAACATTGTTGTGCTTGGCATCAAACCCAATCGTGCCGAAACCGGCTACGGCTACATTGAAGCCGGACAAGCATTCCAGGGTGACGCACTGCGGGTACGCCGTTTCACCGAGAAACCGAACGCTGAGAAGGCTGCCGAGTTCGTTGCTGCCGGTAATTACTTCTGGAATAGTGGCATGTTTCTATGGAGCGCAAAGACGCTCGCCGATGCATTGCGCGAGCATTTGCCAAAGACAGCGCCTTTGCTGGAAGAGATCGCAGCCGCATTCGGCACACGCAAGTTTGCTGCGGTTTTTAGGAAACTCTATCCCAAATGTGAAAACATCAGCGTAGACTACGCGGTTCTGGAGCCGCGCTCGGCCCAGGGAGAGAACGCTGGGAACATTTTCTGCCTGCCCGCCGATTTCGGATGGAACGATCTGGGTTCGTGGACGGCCTTGCATGAGCACCACACCACACGGAGCAATCCTCCGGAAGGCAATCTGGTGACCGGTTCTGGCATGTTCCTGCTGAATGCGAGCGGCAACTACATTCACGCTCCGGGCAGGTTTATAGCCGCGGTTGGCGTGAGCGATTTGGTGGTGGTAGAAACTCCCGATGCCCTGCTCATCACCACCCGCAAACACGCACAAGATGTTGGTAAAGTCGTCAAGCATCTTGATGAGAAAAAGCTGCACAAACTGACTTAGCAAATACTCATGGCGCAAGAAATCAAATTTGGAACCGACGGCTGGCGCGGAATCATCGCCGATGACTTTACCTTCGAAAACGTGCGCCGCGTGGCCGGAGCAATCGCAGGTTACGTTTCAAAACATGAAAAGCCACAGCAAGGCGTCATTGTCGGATACGATGCGCGCTTTGCTTCACCACGCGCCGCGCAGATCGTTGCCGAAGTCATTGCTGCCGCAGGAATTCCGGTAAAGCTGGCCAACGATTACACGCCAACTCCTGCGGTCTCCTACGCTGTGAAACAGCAAGGCGCGGCCGGCGGAGTGATGGTCACTTCCAGCCACAATCCATTCAACTGGAACGGCATAAAATTCAAAGGAAACTTCGGCGGATCGGCCACGCCCGCCATCATGACGAAGATCGAGGAAGAACTCGCCACAGGCGCTGCGCCCAAGGGAAGTAAAGCCGCCATCGAAGAAGTCGATCTCAAGAAGCCTTACGTCGCCGCCGTTTGCCGCTTCGCCGACATGGATCTCATCGCGAAAACGAAATTCAAGTTCGCAGTCGATGCCATGTACGGTTCCGGACGCGGCGTTCTGACCGGAATCTTCGCTGAGCGCGGCGTGCAATGCGTCGCGATCCGGCAAGAACTCAATCCGCTGTTCCCGGGAATCAATCCCGAACCAATCGAACCGCACATTGCACTCTTGCAGCAGACCGTGGTCGCAGAAAGGTGTGATGCAGGGCTCGCCACTGACGGCGATGCAGACCGCATCGGAGCCGTTGCTGAAGACGGCAGCTTCGTCGATTCCCACAAAATTTTCTGCGTACTGTTGCGTTGGCTCTTAGAGCGTAAGAAATGGTCAGGCGATGTCGTTCGTGCCTTCAACACCACGCGCATGCTCGACCGCATCGCCGCTAAATATGGGCGCAAGTTACACGAAACGCGCATCGGATTTAAATACGTCGCCGACTTGATGATGGAACATGACATCTTGATTGGCGGCGAAGAGTCGGGCGGGATCGGCTACTCCCGTTTCCTTCCAGAACGCGATGGCGTCCTCAACTGCCTGCTCCTCGCCAACGTGATGGCAGAAGAAGGCAAGCCACTCGGCCAATTGGTGGCCGATTTGCAGCGCGAGTATGGACCGCACTATTACGGGCGCCGCGATCTGCACATTCCCGAAGACGTGAAGCAGAATGCCATTCAGCGCGCTCGCGACGAGAGCACACAAAAGCTCGGACGCTATCGCATCCTGAAGAAAGAACACCTCGACGGCGTAAAGTTTTTCCTCGATGCGCCCACGAATGGCAACGGAGCTGAAGCCTGGGCACTGTTCCGTGCGTCCGGGACCGAGCCTTTGTTGCGTCTTTACACAGAGGCTGCATCGCCGGAATTAGTTAGCGAACTCCTTTCTGCCGGCGAAAGTTTTGTGAAAAATCAATAGTTCTGATAGCCCAAGCCTGGTAACTGGACTGGACCGGCTCGGCGGGAATCGTTTCTCCCGTTCGCATCGGCCCGATAGTGCGATACTTCTAAATAACGCGTCTAATAACAAGCGTGATGACAGATGCTTCCATTCCGGTTCAAGCCGATTCGGCTGAGGCCCGCCGCTACAACCTCATTCGGCGGTGGTTGGGCATTGCCGATTTCGTAATCGGTTTTGCTTTTCTAATCGTGCTGCTGGTTACAGGATGGTCAGGCTGGCTACGCGATCTGGCCTACCGCATGGGATTCCAGAATTACACGCTGGCAGTTTTCATGTATCTGCTTCTGTTGCTGGTGATCAGCAAAGTGCTCGGCATCGGCCTCGACTACTACGGATTCCTTCTGGAGCGCAGGTACAAGCTTTCGACGCAGAGATTCCGCGCCTGGATTTGGGATGAGGCAAAAGGCTTTCTCGTAGGACTGGTGCTTGGCGGAGTAGTAGTCGAGCTGTTGTACTTCACCATCCGGCAGTGGCCGCAAAACTGGTGGTTGCTTGCCTGGGCTCTGTTCATGGCGCTCTTCGTGCTTCTGGCGCAACTGGCGCCAGTCGTGCTGTTCCCGATCTTCTATAAATTCGAGCCACTTGAGAACGAAGACTTGCGCCGGCGGCTGGTGATGTTGAGTGAACGTGCTGGCACGCGCGTCCGCGGCGTCTACCGCTGGAAGCTTTCGGAAAAAAGCAAGAAAGCCAATGCTGCGTTGACTGGACTTGGCGCGACGCGGCGGATTATTCTCGCCGACACTCTGCTCGACAACTACACATCCGACGAAATCGAAGCAGTCCTCGCGCACGAACTCGGACACCACGTGCATCGCCACATTCTGAAAAGTATTTTTGTGCAAGCGGGGATCACGCTGCTGGGATTCTGGGCCGCCAACTTCACATTGCACTATGCCGTCGATCATCATTTGTTCGAGTTCGTACAGGTCTCCGACTTCGCCAACTTGCCGTTGCTGGCGCTGGTGGCCACTGCGCTTTCGCTGCTCCTGATGCCGGCGCTGAATGCTTACTCGCGCTATAACGAGCGCCAAGCCGATCGTTACGCCTTCGAGTCTATTGCCAGCGTCGAACCCTTTATTTCTTCTATGAACAAGCTTGCTGAACAGAATCTGGCGGAACGGACGCCCGCGAAGTGGGTGGAATGGTTTTTCCACTCCCACCCTTCCATCTCGCGGCGGCTCGCCGCAGCGGCGGAATGGGGGCGAACTCAGGAGGCTCATCCGCAAGTGTGAGTCACAAGAGCCTCAAATCCTGGGGATGGTTCTTTCTATTATCACTGTCGTGTGCCGTCGCAGCGATTAGCCAAAGTAAAACTCCTCCCTGTGCTCAATGCGCCGAATGGAATAAGCCCCAAACGCCGTTTCGCATCTTCGGCAATAGCTACTACGTCGGCACTCACGGCCTAAGTTCAGTTTTGATCGATGGAGCTCTTCCGGAATCTGCCAAGCAGATTGCTAATAACATTCGATCGCTGGGCTTTCGCATCGAAGACGTAAAGATCATTCTGAACTCCCACGTCCATTTTGACCATGCGGGAGGGATTGCCGAATTGCAGAGACTAAGCGGCGCGCGCGTGATGGCCAGCGAATGGAGCGCGGCTGTGATGAAACGAGGTGGCGTTGGCAGAGGAGACCCGCAATATGGCGTGTTAAGTCCGATCGCACCGATCGCGAACGTCCATGAGCTGCGAGATGGCGAGACCATTCGCGTCGGCGACACTGCCATTACGGCGCATTTGACTCCAGGACACACGCCCGGAGGCACAAGCTGGACCTGGAAGTCCTGTGAAGGCAAAGTTTGTCACGACGTGGTCTACGCGGACAGCTTGACTCCTGTCTCGGCGGATGGATTCAGGTTCACTACAAGTCGCAAATATCCCCATGCGTTGGGGGATTTCGAGAAGAGTTTTACTTTTCTGGAAGCAACGCCATGCGACATCTTGATCACCACGCATCCGGAAGTATCTCAACTGTGGGATCGTCTTGATGCGCGACAACGCGGAACGATTCCTGATTCCATGATCGATTCAGGTGCGTGCAGAGAGCTGGCCGAACATGGCCGCGAACGGCTTCAGCAACGGATTGCAGAAGAAAAAACGCAGAAAACCACAACGTCCAACTAAAGTCACAAACTCTTGTCAGTGTTCCCGCAGCAACTCGACTACTCGCTCCAGATCCTCTTCAGTATCAACGCCTACGCTGTCATAAGGAGTCTCGCCGACATAGATTGGAATCTCGTTCTCGAGAAAACGTAATTGTTCCAGCCGTTCGCTTTTCTCAAGTGATGACTCCGCCAATGTCACGAAGCGGTCTAACGCGGATTTGCGATATGCATAGAAGCCAAGGTGCTTGAAATATCGTGGCTTCGTTTTGTCCCGATCGAAGGGAATCGTCGCTCGTGAGAAATACAACGCCCGTCCAGTAAGATCTGTTACTACTTTTACGGCATTTGGATTCGCAACGTCGATCTGTGCAGCAGGCGTCATCAGCGTTCCCACTTGTGCCTCAGGATTCTCCATCACCTGCAACAACGTCGCAATGTGCTCCGGGCGTGTGAGCGGCTCGTCTCCCTGGACGTTGATGTAGACCTCGGCGGCCTCGCGGCACGACACCTCGTGTACTCGTTCCGTTCCGCTGCGATGAATCGGCAAAGTCATCTGCGCCTTCCATCCATGCTTAAGACAGGCTTCCAGAATTTCTTCGGAGTCCGTGGCTACGATCACATCGCTGAGCAGCGGCGAAGAACGCACCGCTTCATACACGACGCCAATCAGCGGCTTTCCGTCAATCTCGCGCAGCATCTTGCGTGACATGCGGGTGGAAGCCAGGCGGGCAGGAATGATGGCAATCGCCTTCATGGGCTGCGAAGTCATTTCGAACGGCATCATTTCGAACGAGGCTTTGATTTCGAGCGAAGTTTTGATTTCGGGCGTGGCTTCGATTTCGAGCGCAGCTTCAAAGCCGTCTGATGCCTTGGCTGATAAAGACCGATCGAACCGCCGCTGGGCAGGGGAATTGTCGTCACCGTCCCCCAGCCAGCATCTTCTACCTCCGTGCAACGAACTTTCTTCGCCTTCAGCGACGCGATCGTCGCTTCGAGATCGTCACACATCAGATACAGCACCGCGCCCAGCAGTTGATGGCCCGCATGCTGCTGCGAAAACTCGCCTTCCAGTGGATGAATTCCCATTTCCGCCGGAGACATGGCGAAAATCAGCCAGCCCTCGCCCGCGTCGACATGAGGAATCTCGAGGACATCACGAAAGAAGGCTCGGTCAGCCTCCGGGTCCTTGCTGTAGAGAAGAAAGTGGTTGCCGGTGATCATGCTGCCAGAGTATATATCTGTTCAATTTAACGCGATTGACCTATTTCGCAGGCGCTCTTAAAATTGATCTTGGCGTGACGCTCCGACCAGTTCGTCGCTCCATGCCGCGAAAGTGCCGGACCACCACGAATTTCCTTTCGCACATTCTCCCCGATTTTGCAGGCAAGTGGCGGTGTAGCTCAGGTGGTTAGAGCGACGGTCTCATAATCCGTAGGTCCGTGGTTCGAGTCCACGCGCCGCCACCATTCCAAGTTCTCTTGGGAATCCACGATATCCACAGTTTTGGTGCAAGGCCTTTAGGAACTGACGCGGCCTTCATGCGCGGTGGTATCTTTGTTGGGGTATTGCTTAGCTTCCACCTGAAAATCGCAACTCATGGATACCCTCAACCGTCTCTTCGAGCAGCATTTCCATTCGCCTGTGGTGCAGGTGCAGCCGCTACAAGGACAACTGGGCGGCTCGGGACGAAGGATCATCCGGCTGGTGGGCGAAACCAAACGTGGCGAGACCGGCAGCGCCATCGGCATCCTGTACGACGTGCGCGAAGAGAACGCCGCTTTTCTCGAATTTACCCGCCACTTTCGCAAGCACGGTCTGTCGGTGCCAGAGATTTATGCCGAAGATTTAGACCAGGGCGCTTACCTGGAAGAAGATTTAGGGGACACATCGCTGTTTGAGTTTCTGTCGAAGAATCGTACCGGCGAGACTATCGAGCCGGACGTGGTCGAAGCTTATCGCCGCGTGATTGCCACATTGCCGCGCTTCCAGATCGACGCCGGCCGCGACCTGAATTACAAAGTCTGCTATCCGCGCGGGAGCTTCGATCGCCAGTCGATATCGTGGGATCTCAACTATTTCAAATACTATTTCCTACGACTGGCGGGAATCCCGTTCAGCGAGCAGGCGCTCGAAGACGATTTCAGCCGCCTGACGAAGTTTTTGCTGAGCGCCAGCCGCGATTACTTTCTCTATCGCGATTTCCAGTCGCGCAACATTATGCTGCGTGACGGGCAGCCTTATTTCCTTGACTACCAGGGCGGGCGCAAGGGCGCGCTGCAATACGATGTCGCCTCACTGCTCTATGACGCCAAGGCCGATCTACCGCCCGAGCTGCGCCAGCAGTTGCTCGATCACTATCTTGATGTGCTCGCAGGCTTCAGCAATATCAAGCGCGACGCCTTCATGCAGCATTACTACGCCTACGTGTATATCCGCATCATGCAGGCGCTGGGCGCATATGGCTTTCGCGGATTCTACGAGCGCAAGGCGCATTTTCTGCAAAGCGTGCCCTACGCACTGAAAAACCTGCGCTGGCTGCTGCACAACGTTACGCTGCCGATCGCGCTGCCGACGCTGCTTGATGCGTTCCACAACATGCTCGCCTCCGAAAAACTGCAGGGCCTCGCGTCGCAGGCAGATCAACTGGTCGTCCGCATCATGAGTTTTTCGTTTCATCGCGGCCTGCCGAAGGATGACAGCGGCAACGGCGGCGGATTCGTTTTTGACGGACGCAGCCTGCCGAATCCCGGGCGGGAAGAACGGTTTAAGGTTCTAACTGGAAAAGACGCGCCGGTCATCGACTATCTCAATCAGCAGGAAACAGTGCACCAGTTTCTGGCCAGCGTCATGTCGCTGGTCGATGCGAGTGTCAGCAACTATCAGCAACGCGGCTTCAAACATCTGATGGTGTCGTTTGGCTGCACCGGCGGGCAGCATCGTTCTGTATATCTGGCAGAGCAGTTAGCGAAACACCTCCGGAGCAGAAGCGGCGTTGAGGTCGTCGTGCAGCATCGCGAACTTGAGCGGATGGGCACGGCCCAACCCGTCGAGCAAACTGAGGCGAAGCGAGCCGGAGCTGGGCAAACAGGATTGGGGCAAAGCGGAAGATGAAGGCCATGGTCCTGGCCGCGGGCCTTGGTACTCGCCTACGCCCGCTCACCAGCGATCGTCCCAAGGCGCTCGTAGAAGTAGCCGGACGCACACTGCTAGAAATTACCCTCACACGCTTGCATAAGTTCGGGATCCGAGAAGTCATCGTCAACGTTCACCACTTTGCTGATCTCGTTGTCGATTATCTGAAGAGAAACGCCAACTACGGTATGAGAATCGAGATTTCGTGTGAAGAAGTCCTGCTCGACACCGGCGGCGGGCTGAAAAAAGCAGCTTGGTTCTTTGAGGAAGATTCGAGCAGCGAGCCGTTTCTGCTGCACAACGTCGACGTTCTCAGCACCATCGATTTCGACCGCATGCTGCGCTTTCATCGCGAAAATGATGCTCTCGCAACACTAGCCATACAGAAACGTAAAACATCGCGATATCTACTTTTTGACGAACAAAACTGGCTGTGTGGCAGACAACTTGGAGGCGAAGCGCCGGAAACGGTCCGTCCCGCCGCGAAAACGCAGGCGCTTGCGTTTTCTGGAGTGCACGTCATCTCTCCGCGATTCCTGCCGCTGATGACTGAGCAAGGCGTTTTCTCCATCATTACTTCCTATTTACGGCTGGCTGGGCAGGAAGAAAAAATCCTCGCATTTCCGGCGGACGATTATTACTGGCGCGACCTCGGCAAACCAGAAAACATCGCACAAGCTGAGCAAGACATCAACACCGGACTTCCGCAGATTTAAACGCTTGATCTGCTGCTCCTCCTCTAGACGCCATCCCGCCCGTGTACAATCTTTAATTTCACGATGAACGACGATCCCACCAGCCAAGCCTCTCCCCGTAAACTGATCATCGCCATCGACGGCCCGGCTGGCGCGGGCAAGAGCACCATCGCCTCGCGGCTGGCGCGCAAACTCGGGTATGTCAACTTAGAGAGCGGAGCCATGTATCGCGCGCTGGCGCTCAGGGCGATCGAGCGGGACGTTTCCACCGACGATGAAGCCGCGCTGGTAAAGCTTGCCGAGAACTTACGCATTCAACTCGAACCTACGATCGGCGGCAACCGCACACTGCTCGACGGGCGCGACGTTTCGGCTCGCATCCGCGAGCGCGATGTCACCGAGGCTGCGTCACGGGTATCGGTTCATCCCAAAGTGCGCGAGTGGATGGTCGCTCATCAGCGAGCTATGGGCGTGGGCGGTGGCGTGGTGATGGAAGGCCGCGATATTGGAACCAAAGTTTTTCCTGACGCGGATCTTAAAATTTTTTTGGACGCCGACCCGGTCGTCCGCGAGCAGCGCCGCATGCAACAGCAAAAACTTCAGGGTGAGGTCGCCGCCAGCGTAGCTGCGGAACTGCGTGAACGTGACCACCGCGACCGGACCCGGGCCACTTCCCCGCTCGTTGCCGCGAGTGACGCGGTCGTAATCAACTCAACCTCGCTGACCGAGGATGAGGTGCTAGCTCAAGTAGAACAACTGGTCGCAGAGAGAGTTCCCGCTAAATGATCCGCAACGCCTGACAGCGCAGAATTCCTAATTCTCTGTCGGTTCAACCTTCTCTTTCGGCGCGTGTAGTGTCTTCCCCGCTTTTGGTTGTCTTGGAGGCTCCGGCGGTTCGGGTGGCTCCGCGCTGGCCCTTCGAATTTCAATACCGTCATGCTCGTTGTTGAGCACGATGTGCGCCGCTCCGTTGCCAACGCTTCCGCTCGCCTTCGACTCGTGATCGTCATTGTTAACGCGCAGCTCTGGAAATTCGGATTGAATTTCCCCATCCCGCGTGCGCGCATCCAGGCGGAATCCGCCCTTTTCGGGCAAGCTCAGTTGCAGGTCGCCGTTGCGGTTGTCGATCTGCACATTACCCAGCTTACGCATAACTACTTCGACTGTCCCGTTGTCGTCTTGCACGCGGACATCGCCCGAAACCTCGTTCAGCCGCACATTCTTGGAGCGTGTTGTCAGGTGCAAAGGTCCGGCGACTTCTTCCGCATGAAGCTCGTCGGAATCGAGGTCGAGTGAGCCTGCCATTCCAGCGAACTCCATGTCCGTCCGCGAAGACTTGAACGATACCGTCTTCGAAATTCGCGCCAACTTCACACTCTCCTGAAATTCTCCGTCAAGCTGTGCGTTCCCTTTCACATCAGCGACGGAGACTTCGTCCATCCGTCCTTCGACATGCACGTCGCCGGTGATTTGCTCGACCTTCGCCGAGCCTTTCTCCTGGCTGACTTTAACGTTGCCGTTCACGTCTTCGACCGAGGTATCGCCGTGCTGCGCCGAAATATCGATCGCTCCATCGCGCCCGACGAGGTTCACGTCCCCATGACGCGAGCTGATGGAAACCGCTACCTTACGCGGCAGTGAAACATCAAGATCAGTTTCCACCGGGTGATTGCCAGCTGCTTCGGCTTTGGCATCGAGCGTAACCAGCCCACCGATAGTTGTGATCGTCGGCTTAGTTTCGCTGTTGTACTTGTCGGCGTCGCTCTGGTTGTCTGCCCCAATTTTCTTGCGGACCTGCACGGTAATTTTGTTGTCATCGGACGCGTGCACACTAATCGCGCCATGCGTATCGATAATCTTCAAGCTGGCGCCAGCCGGGAAATCCTGCTCCAGATGATCGTCGAAGTTGTAAGTTTCGCCGAAGATGTTGTCGAAATCGCTATCGTCGAGGTTGATTTGGTCCTTCAGGCCGGACCAGTTGAAGTGTTCGACCTGCGTGGATATCAGACCGAAGACCACAATCATGACCACCAGGAAAATTCCTCCCGCGCCGATTCCCGAAGCCCGAATGCCTTCTCGCCGCGCCTGCTGGTGCTCGATCAGCTTAACCACGCCCCACAGGATCAGCAGCAGCGGCCAGTAGTTGGCAAACAGGTGCCAAAGGCGGCCGACGGACAAAATGCGCATCGTTCCCATCAGGAACACGATGCCAAGCAGGATGAGCACAACTGGTCCCGCAAACGAGCGGCGGCGACGCGGCGGCAACGGAGGAACTGGCGGTATTGGCGGTGTTGGAAATGGGCTAGACATTTTTCACCTCGCCAGATGAGCTTGCTTGATCGGGATTCTGCGGCGCCTGTGGAGGCGCAGTACCGGGCACACCCGGCATCCCCATGCTTGGAGCCACTGCTCCGCTACGAGGCAGCACTCCGATGTGTCCCTCGGATGACGCATTGCTCTGCATCAGCTTGACGACTCCGATCACGAGCAGAATTGCAGGCCACGTTCTGCCAAATCCGATGCGCGAAGTGCTGTCGAGAAGAAACAGCACACCCACTGTTATCAGAATCGCCGGCCCCATCAGTTTGCGTGTGCGGCAACGCTCGCAATAACAGATCCCGCCTCTGCTTCCGATCAGTCCCCAATGCTTGGCAAAGAGCCAGACGCCAAGAAAGATCAGGATCAGCGGCCAGAAACGGTCGAGCCCGAACTCAAACAAACCCGCCGTATGCAGCAGGAAGAGCACTCCCAGGCCAATCAGAACAGCGGCTCCGGTCGGAATCTTCGCGGCTTCAAACTTCTCGCCCGCACCGAACGTCTGCGCCAGCTCGAACGGATCTGGCGCCGGTTCTCCCGCCTGAATCGCCTTCGCGCTGCGAACCGCGTCGATGATTTGATAGATGTAGAAGAATCCGGTGCAAATCGCCAGCATTGTAATCACGTACCATGGAAGATCGGATCCCATGCCGATGATTAGCAGGACCATGATCACCAGATGTGCCAATCCCTTGGCATACTGGCCGGTATAAACCGCGCCCACACCGATGGGAAAGATTCCGGCGAGCATTCCCGCAACGGCGGGATTCGGACCGGAACCTGCGGCTGGCTGAAGGCCGGGCACAGTGGGCACTGATCCCGGCGGATAGACTGTTTGCACTGGCGTATACCCTGCAGCTGCTGAAGCTGGCGTTGTACCTTCCATGCGCGCGGCGAGGCAAGCCTCACAGTAGATCACTCCGCGAACATCGCGAGTGCATTGGTTACAAAGTGCCTTGCCGCACGTGCGGCAAAAGGCCACTGCAGCATCGTCGTTGTGCGTGGCGCAGTTCATACGAACCTCCTGTACGTGGTCACCGACACTACAGGCAGATCCGGATTTGACGGATCAAGGTTTGATCGATCAATGACAGATGGACCCTCAGGAGCGCTGGCCAGAATAACCTGATTCCCGGTCTGGCTGTAATTGCGCTCCCGATTCTGCTCGGGCTGTTGTGTTGTGTCGTTCTTGTCGTCTTTCGGTTTTGCTGCGGGCTGCGTCTGTTTGCGGCCCGGCTCTGCTGGCTCAGCATTGCGTTTGATCCGGTGCACAGCGGCCTGCAATTCTAAAACGGGTCGCACATTGTCGACATAATGTACGATCCGCGCGTGCGTGGCATAGTACGTGTGCCGGATCGCGGACGGCCGCAAGCTGATCTGGCGCAAGTCGGCGGGTTTCACGCCAGCTACGGTCAGGCCCACCGACAGCGCAAAGAATGCCATGCCGAACGACATGGCAAAGCGCGGCTGGCGGACCGTCTCCCAGATCGGCTCAAAGAATCCGGACAGCGAGGCCTGCACGCGTTCCAGCCAGGATGCATGCAACGTCACATGTGGCTGAGCCGAGCGTACCGGAACTCGCAGGCGTTGGGTGTCAACGCCCGTCGTGGATGCCAGAATATTTGCGACCAGATTGGCTGGAGGTTCCACCTCCGTGAGACCCTTCAGCCAGTTATGGCCCGCCTCAGCTTCGGCGAGCAGCGGACCGCACGTCCGGCAAGTCTGGGCGTGCGCCTGGAACCGGTCGAGCACGGTCCCGCTCAGAATACCGTCAATGGCATCCGTGAGCAGGGCATCGAACTCGTTGCACTGCATTCCGTTCCTGGTATGGTCTGGCATCACATCACCTGCCTATAGGTACGTTGTAACAGGCGCGCTAGTTCCGCCCGCCCTCTATTTATTCTTGATTTCACGGTACCCTCCGGAACCTTCAAAACGGTAGCAATTTCGCGATAGTCCATATCCTGTAAGTCCCTTAGAATCACAGCCTCCCGAAGCTCTGGCGACAGCTTGCCCAAGGCCGTGTGGACGGTCTCCGAGACCTCCCGGCTGCGCACGTGGGCGTCCGGGGGAGCGGATTGGTCCTGAATTTGCTCACTGAGCGGCTGCGCATCCTCGTGCTCGGACGCTGCCGAATCCATCGAATCGGTCATTCGATCTTGTTTGGTCTTGCGGAAGTGGTCAACGAGCAGGTTCCGGGTAATCGTCGTGACCCAGGTCACGAATGCGCCCTTGGTGTGGTCGTAACTCGGAAGCGTTCGGTACATCTTGATGAAAACCTCCTGCGTGAGGTCTTCGGCGTCGTCGCCCGATCCGGCAAATCGGTAGCAAATGTTGTATATCCGCCGATTGTAGGTCTGCACGATTTCCTCCCAGGCGGCGGCATCGCCGGCAATGCACCGCCGGACCAGCATCGTGACCACCTGGACGTCTTCCACTTGTGCTCCCCGGAACGACTATTTCTTCAAAACTGAGACTCGACCAGGATCTTGAAGTCAGACGACTGAGACCACTCCAACTTCAAAGCCCAGGCCTACAAGACAGTACGTCGTTGTCGGCGCGCAAGTTCGCACCACTAGAATCGGCAGCATGAGTATGAAACAGGGCATTGTAGCAAGCGAAGGAGAACTGACTAGGGGGAGGCGGCAGACAGTCGCGTTCGGTGAGGGTTGTTGGTGCTAGTTCAGTTCCCTTCCAGTCGCTCAATCCGTTCGTCGTGCCCGAGAACCATACGAGAAAGGATCACCGAGGTCTCGGCTAGCCGGCCCATGCTCTCTTCGGTCTTGACCTGCATTGTGGACAGCAATTCCAGGTTACGGGCGATGGCGTCCACACGCTCTATCAGCTTGTCTAGCTTTTCTTCTGTTGTCATATGCCCTCCGTCGAAAGATGCGCGCACTCTATACGCAGCCGCTGCGTATGTCAAAGCCTTTATTTGTTGTGTTTTAATATAGATACACAGCCGCTGCGTATATTTCTGCGGAGCTGTGTGTAGAATTGTGACGTGACTACGCTTCGGGAGCACCTAACCAGTCTTGGACGTAAAGGTGGAAGAGCCACGGCGAAAAACCGAACCGCCGAACAGCGAAGTACAGCAGCACGCAAGGCGGTCGAGGCGCGATGGGCGAAACAACAAAAGCGTATTGATGTCGCACTGTCCGAGGCGGAAGCAAACTTAAACAAACTGGTGAGGAAATCCCGAGAAAGAAAGAGAGCAAAATGAGCCGCTCCCGCGAACGCCGAATCCACTGCAGCTAAGTACACATCGCCTCTGTCTCAAGTTTCTCACTCCTCTACCGAAAATACCCGAACTACTGTATGCCGTAATTGACATAACCAGTCATCGAATTGCAACTGCTGCTGCGGCTCGGAAGCAGCGTAAAATGATGTAAATCTTTCTGATAGTTGGTTGAGGGCGTGCTACGGGACGCGAATTTTTCGTCCAGAACGGGGATCAACTCATGAAAAAAAACTTTTCGCAATCAGCTTTGAAATGGAGACGGCCGAGCCTCGCTGTCTTCCTGCTTACACTCACATTTCTCTGTGCCGCATTCCCGCGGCATCTGAACGCTCAGGATCAGGACGATCCGCCCAGCCGCGTCGCGCGACTGGGCTACATAGAGGGCTCGGTTTCCTTCCAGCCCGCCGGAGAAACGGATTGGGTCGAAGCGGTTCCCAACCGCCCCATGACGACGGGAGACAAACTGTGGGTCGACCGCGATTCTCGCGCCGAGGTGCAGTTGGGATCGGCCACCATAAATCTCGGAGCTAATACAGGCTTCTCCTTTCTTAATCTCGATGACGCCACAGTGCAGATCCAACTGACCGCCGGAGCCATGAATGTTCGCGTGCGCGGTCTGGATCGCGACAGCGTATTCGAAATCGACACTCCGAATCAGGCATTCACAGTTTTCGAGCCGGGCCGGTATCGCGTCGAAGCTTCAGAAGACGGCAGCTACAGTGTCGTCACTATTCGCCAGGGATCCGGCGAGTCCACCGGCAATGGACAGAGTTATACCCTGCACGCCGGCCAACGAACGACGTTCAGCGGAACGAATTCTCTCAATGCCGAAGTCGAGGACATTGGCGATCCCGACGACTTCGACCGATGGAGCGATTCCCGCTACCGCCGCTACGACGATTCGCCTTCGGCGCGATACTGCTCGCGCGACATGGTCGGTTATAACGACATGGATGACGACGGTGACTGGCGCCCTCACGGCGAATACGGAAACGTATGGTTTCCAAGAGTTGAGGTGGGATGGGCGCCATATCACAACGGCCACTGGGCCTGGATCGATCCCTGGGGATGGACCTGGGTCGACGATGCCCGCTGGGGATACGCGCCTTTTCACTACGGCCGCTGGGTTTCGGTCGAAGGCCGCTGGGGATGGATTCCCGGGCCTGTAGCCGAACGTCCGGTGTACGCGCCGGCGCTCGTCGTTTTCGTCGGTGGAGGCGGACCCGGATTCGGCGGCAACGTCGCATGGTTTCCGCTTGGCCCCCGAGAAGTCTACGTGCCCACGTATCACGTAAGTCCGGCTTATGTGAATCGAGTGAACGTTTCGAACACGACTGTGAATGTCACGCAGGTCACAAACGTCTACAACACAACCATCATCAACAAGACGACGACGATCACAAATGTGACGTACGTCAACCGCACTGTGCAGGGGGCAGTTACGGCTGTTCCGCAGCGCGCCTTCGCCAGCGCGCAGCCGGTTGCCAAGGCAGCAGTTACCGTGAATGCGCAGCAGATTGCCGCTGCCCAGATCAACGTTAGAGCGGCAGTTCCTCCCGCGCATGAAGCGGTACTGGGCGCGCATGCCAATACAGCGAATCATGTCGCCGCACCACCGCAAGCGGTCGCGAGCCGTGCCGTCGTCGCCAAGGCTGCGCCGCCGCCGCCACCGCCGTCGTTCGCGGCTAAGCAACAGGCATTCGCGCAGCATCCCGGACAGCCTGTCGCTCGCCAGGAAATGCAAAAAATGGCCCCCGCGAACGCCACTACTGCGGCTTTGGTGAAGCGCGCGCCTCCGGCCAAACCTGCGACAGCCACGCCAAAGGCTGCCACGAATCAACCCGCCAACCGGCCGGGGAATCCGCCCGCGGCAAATCCGACGCCCGCAGGTCGACCGCAGCCTGCTCAGCCTGCGAATAACCGGCCGGTACCGAATCAACCGCAACCGAATCAGCCTGCGAACAATCGTCCACAACCGGCACAGCCTGCGCCGAACAATCGTCCACAACCGGCACAGCCTGCGCCGAACAATCGTCCCGAGCCAAATCGTCCGCCGGAGCCGCCCGCTCGCAACGATCGTCCGCCATCCACGCAGCCAAGTGCACCTGCGCGTCCGGAAGCTCAGCCTGCACCGAACAATCGTCCGCAGCCGAACCAGCCAACGCCAAATCGGCCACCGGCCAATACTCCTCCCAACGAGCGTCCACAACCAAGTCGTCCGGCTGCGAATCCGCCACAACCGGCGCGTCCGCAACCTGCTCCTGAAACCAATCGTCCACCGGAGCAGCCGCGGAATCAGCCCGCTCCGCGACCGCAAGCCCCGCCACCGGCTGAGCATCCACCAGCTCGTCCGCCTGCCGAGGCAAAACCGGCTCCGCCGCCGAAGAACCAACCACCCAAAAAACCGGAAGAGAAGAAACCAGAAGAAGAAAAGAAATAGGCCGCAGTAGTAGAGGTATTGCTAGAATTGTTTAGCGAACAGGCACCCGCATCGAACGGGTGCCTTTATTTTTTGGCAAGTCGTTCCAACGCTGAGGGATGCGGCGCTCGCTAACTTTAACCGCATTTTCACACTCACCTGCTAGCATGAAGTTGGATCGAGATACCTTTACGGAGGTGTTTATGATTCCCGTCTCTTCCGCCCTATCCAGCGGGTTGATCTGGTCGAAAATCTCCTGCAATCGAGACTACGAACTCAAGCTCAATAACGAGCTAGTGGGCAGGTTGCACAAACCCAGCTTTTGGTCATCAGAATTTGAGGCCGAGACGCAAGCTGGCCGATGGACATTCCGCCGAGGTGGCTTCTGCGGCACCGGTGCTGCAATTGTCGACTCGGTATCCAAACAAACCGTCGCCACTTCCAAGTCCGGATGGGGAGGCCGAGCCAGACTAACCTTCGCCGATGGGCAGACGTTCCAGGTGGAGTGCAAAGGCTGGTGGCGGCCCGTGTGGAGCGTGTTCACCGAAAGCAGCCAGCCTGTGCTGCACATTCAAACGCGCGAGAAAACGGTCGACTTACCGGCTGGTTCGGCAGTCACGAACGACCGGCTCGCAATGCTGATTATGTTCACCTGGTATTGCGTGCTGCGTGCCGAGGAGGACGCTGCCGCAGCCGTGATGGTGGCAGCTGTCTCATAGTGCGGCTCGAAGTAGAAGTGGAAGAGCGGCCCTTTCAGGGCCGCGTCAGTTTGCGAATATTGATCTACGCTTTAGCGTTGGTGGCTGCTTTACTCTGACTACGAGGTCGGCGTGAACTTCACGTTGATAAACGCCTCGCGCTGCAATGGACGATCGCCAACCTGCGTTGACCGATACGACGAATGCCACACCACGCCCAGCGCGGCGGAAGAGAGTGCTGGATCGGAACTTCCAACGACTTCGGCGTCGAGAACCTTCCCCTTCTGATCGAGAATCGCGTGCACGATTACCGGGCGAATGTCGCCGCTGTATCCGGCAGGCGCATGCACAAACTCAGGAAAGCGAAATGGCCCGACCATGATGGCTCCTGGCCCATGCGAGATCATCTTTTTCGTAGGCACAAACTGATTGGGGTCGTTGTTCGCGTCTTCGATGCTGTCGAGATGAATCTGCAACACCGTCGTGCCGCCTTCGACAATCGTCGTCTGCCGCGGCAGCGTGCGTCCGTGGAATTGAATTGCACCGGCATAATCGTAGACAGAGTAAATGCCCGGAGCTTCCGAGTGAATGCGCAGCAGCCCGGTCTTGGGATCGATGCAGTACTCGTTCTCTTCCCAACGGCGGCCGGGTGTGGGCGTTGCGTCGTTGACCGCACCCGAAATCAGGATGCACGCAACGTCTGTGCCTTCCCACTTAGCGGTTGCCATACGCATCAGCGTTGGAGCGAAGTTACCGACGACTGGCCAGAACACCGAGTTGCGCACCATTTGCAAGCGCATTGGCATGTGCCCGCGCGGCTTGTCGTCATACGCTGCGCCCTGGTAGAAGATCCGGAGTTGCGAATAGTCGCCGATCCTCGCCGACCAGCGCCAGGTCTGGCCATTGAGCCAGGTTTCTTCAACTTCTCCATAGCCAGTGGTGTGCGAATCTCCCACAGAGTTAAAAGAAACTTTGATATCGAAGGGCGCGGTGCCCGGAATGTGCATGGCACTGTTCTGTCGCGTGCGTTCGAGCAAATTAAGGATGGTAGCGCGTTGTTCCGGCGTGTTCGGTACCAACGTCGGCCCGGTCGCCAGCTCCAGAGGATCGTAAGGAAGTGGCGCAGTTTGGGGCGCCGATTGGGAGAACAAGAATCCACTTAGAAACAGCAGGAAAAGCGCAGCATGCAGGGCCTGGTTGGACATAAACCCCTCCGCGGACAGGCCTAAATCGTAGCCCGAAAACGTTGGGGAAGGCAAGATGATGCGGTAAAAGCGGGCTAGAACGTGCTCCGCGCCTTGAAGATTAGTAAGGAGATCAGTAAATGAGAATGATTCGTATTAGAGCGCCGCTGAGTTCGACACTTAGCAGCGGCTGAAGCCGTTTTTGATTATTTGGAGCATATCGGCGCGCCTTAAGGCGCGCCCTGATACGAATCGTTTTGCGTGAGGCAATCCAAGCTGCACTTACCCGCTACTCCGGTGTGAAGTAGTCCACCGTCACCGGATTCTCAAACAGCGAGTAATCGCGCGTCACCACGGTGATACCGCTCTCAGTAACGAAATATCGCTGGCGATCGGCCTCAGCGTCGAAGCCAATGGTGGTGCCTTCGGGCAGATGCACATCGCGATCGATAATCGCGCGGCGAACGCGGCACCGGCGGCCGACGCTGACGTGTGAGAACAGAATGCACTGGTCCACTTCCGAGTAGGAATTGACGCGGACATCCGGAGACAGCACCGAATTCTTCACCGTGCCGCCGCTGACGATGCAGCCGTTTGACACAATGGAATCAAGCGCAGTACCAGTGCGTCCGCTCTCTGCGAATACGAACTTCGCCGGCGGATACTGCCGCTGATGCGTGCGGATCGGCCAGTGCTCGTCATAAAGATTGAAGATCGGCGAGACCGAAACGATGTCCATATTCGCCTCGTAGAATGCTTCGAGTGTGCCCACATCGCGCCAGTAGAGCGCTTCTTTCTTGTTCTCGTCGACGAAGTCGTAGGCGAATACGCGGTAGTCGTCGACCATTTTCGGCAGGATGTCTTTGCCGAAGTCATGGCTCGACTGCGGATTTTCCGCGTCTTTAAGCAGCACCGGAATCAGCACATCCGCGTTGAAAAGATAGATACCCATTGAACCGGCAACTTTCGCCGGATTCATCGGGTAGCGCAGCTTGGTTTCCTTCGGCTTTTCCTCGAAGCCGTTGATGCGCCCATCCTTGTCGACATCCACGACGCCGAAACGGTAAGTTTCTTCCGGATCAATCTGAATTGTGGCCAGCGTGATGTCCGCAGCTGAATCGAGGTGCTGCTTCATCATCTTGCCGTAGTCCATCTTGTAAATGTGGTCGCCGGAAAGAATCAGCACATGCTTCGGCTGCTCGGACCCGATGGAGTAAATGTTCTGGTAAACCGCGTCAGCGGTGCCCTGATACCACTGATCGCTCACGCGCTTCATGGGCGGCAACACTTCGATGAACTCACCCACTTCCCGGCCCAGAATGTTCCATCCTTCGCGGATATGGCGGTTCAGCGAGAGCGCCTTGTATTGCGTCAAGATATACACATGGCGCAGATCGGAATTGAGGCAGTTGGATAGAGTGATGTCGATGATGCGATAGATGCCGCCGAAGGTGACCGCCGGCTTGGCGCGATCGCGGGTAAGAGGATAAAGGCGCTCACCAGCGCCGCCTGCCAAGAGCACTCCGAGAGTATCTTTCATTCCGCCCTCAGATTCCGCCGCTGCGTGGCCTTCACCGGAATCAATCTTCGCAAGGCAGATGCGAAAAGAACATCAGATGTTAGCACAGCGGCAACTACCACAACTTCCTCAGCGAAGTCCTGGGACTGGGCTACTTTCATTTTTTAGACGTGATGGCGGCATTGCAAAGTAGTCGACTACAGCGAGTCCTTATAATGATGCCCCAAGGAGATATGTGGTTGACGCCAGCGACAAATGAACAGAGAGAACACACCGTTGAAGCGAGCACACGCCAAAAGTGACGGCGAGCCTACAGATCGAACATTAGGCATGGAACAGGAGATTACCCGTCGCGACTTTCTCAACGCGTCGCTGTTGGCTTCGGGCGGACTGTTGCTCAACCCGATTTCTCCCGCGGAAATACTGCAAGCGAAGGCAACGAACCAAAGTACAAATCCGCAACAAGACGACTGGACCGGTTACGGTGGCGTCGGTGACTACGCTCATTCCAACGGCAACACAGCGGCCGTCCTCGAAGCCGGACATCAGATTCGTGACGGAATTTTTGAGAGCCTGCCGGTGAATACGATCGATACGGACGAGACCTACGATTGTGTGGTCGTAGGTGGCGGCATCAGCGGCCTTGCGGCTGCGTTGATCTTTGTGCGCCAGGGGGGTATAGGAAAAACCTGCCTCGTGCTCGATAATCATCCAGTTTTCGGCGGCGAGGCCAAGCGCAACGAATTCCTGGTTGACGGACATCGCCTGATTGGGCATCAAGGCTCGGCATTCTTTCCCATTCCTTACCCTCATAGTTTCATCGCGCGATTCTACGAATCCATTGGGCTGCACACGCCGCACCTCGAATATCAGAAATGGGGCGGTTCCGATCCAGAGATTCCGCTTTGCCGCACGCCGTACCTCGGCTCCGCGCCGTATGGCCTATACTTCGGAGCCAAATTCGGCCAGCAGCAAGGAGTTTGGCTTACCGATCCGTGGGGCAAGAAGCTGGAGGGTGCGCCGATTTCCGCGAAAGCACGTGAGGAATTGTTGAAGACCCAGTCGTCGAGTGATGCGGCACAGGTCCCAAAGTACTACGGTGACGCCATCTCACGCCGCCTCGACACCATCACGCTCGAAGATCACCTGATCGAGCGCCATGGCATCAGCCGCGAAACTGTACGCATATTTCTCTCTCCCGATGAAGGCGGAGGCTTCGGCCTCGGCCCCGATGCGCTCTCGGGCTACACGGCATACGCCTTCGATATGCTGCATCCGCTGGACATTAGCGATGAAACCGGGCAGCAGATGTTTCCCGACGGCAACAGCGGCATTGCGCGGCTGATTGTGAAAACGTTGATTCCGGAATCAATCGCAGGCGGACATTCGCTAGAAGACATATGCCGCCAGAACATTCGCTTCGCCGCTCTTGATCGGCCGGACGCTTCCACGCGCATTCGCTTGGATTCAACCGCTGTATGGGTCAAGCACGAAGGCGATCCGGCAAAATCCGAGTTCGTCACCATCGCCTATACGCGTGGCGGAAAAACTTACCTTGTGAAAGCCCGATCGGCAGTCATGGCCGGCGGCAGTTGGACCACCAAGCACATTGTGCGCGACCTGCCCGAGGATCGCAAAGACGCCTACAACCAGTTCTATCGCTCACCCTGCATGATGGCGAATGTAGCGGTTCGCAACTGGCGATTTCTATACAAAATGGGCATTGCCGGCGCGCAGTGGTTTGAGGGCCTGGGGAACTATACGCAAGTACGGAAAATGGCCACTTGCGGCGGCGGTTCACCGACCATTTCGCCGGACTCGCCGGTCGTGCTCACTCTCAAAGTTCTGTATTCGTATCCTAGTCATACCACTGAAGAGCAGGGACACATGGGCCGTGGCGAAATGATTTCGATTCCCTTCCGCGAGTATGAACGCCAGATTCGCCAGCAGTTCACCGACATGTTCTCCCGCTCCGGCTTCGACGCCAGACGCGACATCGCGGGAATTATTCTCAATCGCTGGGGACACGCCTACGTGAGTCCGGCTCCCGGATTCTATTTCGGTAAGGACGGTAAGCCCGCGCCCGGCGACGTGTTGCGCGGCGCGCCATTTGGACGGATCGCTTTCGCCAACACGGATCTTTCCGGGATGCCCGATCATCGGTCGTCGATCATCGAAGCCGATCGTGCTGTAGGGCAGTTACTGGATCAGGTGTTGGCGTGAGGATCGCGCCGAGCAGATCAGGGCAGATTTAAGTAGCTACGTGTCTTCCCGAAGCGTCATCCCAAACCCGGCGCAGTTCAGCCGGGGGTGGGATCTTGCGCGGGGCTTATTTGTCTTGCTTCCCCTCGTCGATCTTGATGCGCAGCGACTTGAGGAATTTCAAATCCGAATCACTGACCTTGAATTCGGGATTGGTCGACAAGGTGGTGACCAGCGAGGTTTTATCGGAGGATTTTTCACCCTGCTTGCTCACGCCGATGGTGGCTTCGAGGACGAGGAAAATGTCGTATCCGCCGTCTTTAATGCGGGCGACAACTTCGGAGATTTGCTCCGAGTCAGAGAGAGATTCGTTGATGGCATCGCCCAGCTCTTTCATGAGTTGTTTTAGTTGCGGATCCACGGATTTCCCCCTCGGACAGTTAGATGCCTGCTTTCGCCAAAACGCTTCGCCCTCGCTCGCGTCATTGTAGCGCCGGAGGCTGTTAAAATCGAGCCGTGAGCAAAGTCTCGACACTGCAAAAGCTTGGAGCCGCTGCCCGCGTCGCCGGAGCGCAGGCTGGCCGCAGCCGTACGCTCACCGCACTTATGGGCGGAGCCAGGGCGACCCTGCGTTCGTTTGGCCGGGCGGCGCATCAGTTGTGGCTTGAAGTCACCGGCACACTGTTTCTGGCGATCGCGACATTCGGCGCTGCGGCGCTGGTCCGCGAGTACATGAAATACCAGGCGGGACAGACCACTGCCAGCCGCGTTGCGATTGCAGCCTGCTTCACGTTGGCGTTTGCCTGGTTCGGGCTGAGCTCGTTCTTCAGGGTGCGAAGAAAACGCGAGCGCTCGTAAGGTCGATGGTTGAGCACTCTGGGATTTGTCCTTTCGGTGGAATCCGATGTCAAAAAAATTGACGCCTGAGAAGCTGGCGGAAAAACTGAAGACTATCCCTCCTACTTCAAGAGACATCGAAACCTCATCTCACATCCTTGTAAATCCGCTCTACACTCCTGCCGACCTCAAACACTCCGACTATGAAAGTGAAGTTGGATATCCCGGCGAGTATCCCTTCACGCGCGGCGTGCAGGCCACCATGTATCGCGGCCGACTCTGGACCATGCGCCAGTATGCCGGCATGGGCGATGCCGAGGAGTCGAACAAACGCTACAAATATCTGCTGGCGAACGGGACGACAGGACTTTCAGTGGCTTTCGATTTACCGACGCAAATCGGAATGGATTCCGATCATCCGCTTGCTATGGGCGAAGTCGGCAAAGTTGGTGTCGCAATCGACTCGATCGAAGACATGCAACGCCTCTTCGACGGCATTGAGCTGACAAAGATTTCGACTTCGATGACGATCAACGCGACGGCGCCGATCCTGCTGGCACTGTATGTTGCGGTCGCGCGGCGGCAGGGCGCCGACATTCGCAAACTTTCCGGTACGGTGCAGAACGATGTGCTGAAGGAATACATCGCGCGCGGCACATACATCTACCCACCGCAGCAGGCAATGCGCATCATCACTGATATGTTTGCCTGGGCGAACGAAAATGTACCTGACTGGAACACGATCTCGATCTCCGGTTACCACATGCGTGAGGCGGGATCGACTGCTGTGCAGGAAGTCGCGTTCACGCTGGGCAACGGCATGGCCTATGTAGAAGCTGCGATCAAAGCTGGACTCGACGTAGACAAGTTTGCGCCACGCCTGTCGTTCTTCTTTAACGCCCATAACAATTTCCTGGAAGAGATAGCGAAGTTCCGCGCCGCTCGCCGCATGTGGGCGCGCATCATGCGCGAACATTTCAAGGCAAAAAATCCGCGCTCTTGGATGCTGCGCTTCCATACCCAGACCGCCGGCTCGACGCTCACCGCGCAGCAACCGGAGAATAATATCGTCCGCACGGCAATTCAGGCGCTGGCCGCCGTCCTCGGCGGGACGCAATCGCTGCACACAAACTCCTTCGATGAAGCGCTTGCTCTGCCCACCGAGCAGGCCGCGCGCATCGCGTTGCGCACGCAGCAGGTGATTGCCTACGAGTCAGGCGCGCCGCAGACGATTGATCCGCTGGCCGGGTCGTACTACATCGAGACACTGACCAACGAGATCGAGAAGCGCGCCGCGGAATATCTGGGCAAGATTGAAGTTCTCGGCGGGATGTTAAAGGCCATCGAGCGCGGCTACGTGCAGCAGGAAATCCAGAATGCCGCCTATGAATATCAGCGACAGGTCGACAGCCAGGAAGCCATCGTGGTCGGCGTGAATCGCTTCGAGGTCGAGGAAGAGAAGCCGATCCCCATTCAGCAGATCGATCCCGCGCTGGAATCGAAGCAGGTCGAACGCGTACACGCATTACGAGCCAAGCGCGACGCGGGACCATGGAAGGCAGCATTGGCAGGCGTAGAAGAGGCAGCCCGGTCGGGTGCGAATATCATGCCGCACATACTAGCCGCGGTGGAAGCCTATGCGACAGTCGGAGAGATTTCTGACGCGATGCGTCGCGTATTTGGCGAATACAAAGAAGCGGTTGTGGTTTAGCCACTTACCCTCGTATGTAGGGACAGCCGCCCTCGGCTGTCCGGGCGAGCAAAGCTCGCCTCCTTGTCGTTGATGATTCAGATTGCGTTGTAGGAGTTAGGCAAGGCTGCGAAGCTTCGCTTCGCGGACAGCCGAGGGCGGCTGTCCCTACACAATCAGGCCGGTTGGGCTTGCATCTCAGCCACGGCTGCTTCCAAGTGAGTTAGCGTTTCTTCTACCGTTAGCGAGTACATCTCACGCCCGACGCCTTCGCCGGCTTCCAGCGCACTCTTCAGATAGTGCCCGGCAATCTCGACTGCCAGAGAATCTGTAATCCGCTTGCCCGTGCGTTTGTGATACTCCACCCACGCCGGATGTGGCAGCGCCACCCAGACCTTGCGTCCATCGACCAGAAACTTGATATCGACCGCGTCAGCGTGCCGCGTGGCGATGGCAACAATCATGGCCTGATACACGCAATGCGCCTGCTTTTTCGTCCAGCGGTCGGTAGCGGTGAAGTTCTCAAACATAGTTAAAACTATATCGGAGCAACACATGCTGAGCAAACCGGCAGAGCCAATTTGCTAGCAGAGAAAGGCATGTCGGAATCGCAAAATAACATGTGGGAACAGCCGCCTAGCGTGTCCTGAGCGAAGTCGAAGGAGCTGTCCGGTCGAGCGAAACTCGACGGCTGACTCTACTCCATTCCTGTAACATGTAGCGTGACTCGCGGTCTCCGTAAACCAACCACCAAGCAGCCTAGCGTTAATATCCTCCGCGCTAAGCATCTAAGCGCGCTTCCCTGGCTCCTGCACGGTTTTTCCACGCGTGCTGCAGGATTTTCTCGTGTCTACAAGAAGGGCGATCTCAACCTCGGCTTCACGAAAGACGACTCGCGAGCCGCGGTTGATCGCAATCGTGCAGCATTTTTGCGAAAACTTGGCGCCATCGCTTCCAATTCCCGCAAAAGCAAAGAATCCCTCTGGCCGCTGGTCACGCTACGACAAATTCATTCCGACATCATCCACTGCGTCGATTCGATTCCTGAAGAACCGCTCGCTGGAGATGGGCTCATCACCGTAACTCCAGGCCTGCTGCTCGCTATTCAGACCGCCGATTGCTTGCCCGTGATTCTGGTCGACGCCAAACGCCACGCCGTTGGCGTCTTTCATGCCGGATGGCGTGGCACCGTGCAGCGCATCGTAGAGAAAGGCGTCGGAGAAATGGTTCGCTCCTTCGGTAGCAATCCTAGCCACATCAAGGCAGCGATCGGTCCGGGAATTCAAGGCTGTTGCTATGAAGTGGGCGAGGAAGTGCGCACAAAGTTCGAATCGCAATTTGGTTATGCGGCGAAGTTATTCCGGGAAGTGAAAGATTCCGATCCAGTCCGGGAAAAATATCCGCTTCTGTTTCTTACAGCCCGCGCGCCGGGACACAGCGATCTTCCGAAGAAGCTGTTTCTGGACCTCGTCGAAGCGAACCGCCAGCAGTTGCTGGCCGCAGGCGTGTCGAAGAAAAACATCGAAGCGTCCCCGCTGTGCACTAACTGTCACACCGAGCTATTGTTTTCCTACCGCGCCGAAAAAGGCAAAACGGGCCGCTTGATGGGCGTAGCCGGGATTCGTTCTTAAGTCGCGCGATCGAGCCCTGCTACACCGTCGGAGGCGCCGAAGTTGCTGGTGCTGCTGGAGTTGGTGGTGCGCTCGCGGCGGCTTCATTCACCAGGTCTTTCAACTCCTTGCTGGGCTTGAAGAACGGAATCTTTTTCGCCGGCACTTCCACGCGCTCTCCGGTCTTAGGATTACGTCCCACGCGAGGCTTGCGTTGACGGGTACGAAAACTGCCAAAGCCGCGGATTTCAATCTTGTCGCCGGCGCGCAACGAGCGCACCACGCTGTCAAAGATCGTCTCCACAATCACTTCACTGTCTTTCCGCGTAAGTTCTGCCAAACGCGATACTTCGTCAATCAGATCGGCTTTGGTCATAATGCCCCTTCTTCTTGCAGACTCGTTAGCTCAACTTAAGAATCGCGGCAACATTCCGCAAGCGCGCGGGGCAACCCACGGGCGGGAATCCACCGTTCGATCCTCCATAACCTTCTCAAATTTCAGGGGTTAAATGCAAGTTACGGATTTGAGCCGTCCCGCTAAGCGTTTTATTAAAAATGCGGACATTCCCTCTGTGGTTAAGAGCTTATTTCCACAGGAAATAGAAGCCTACCTGCTGCTCCATCAGCTTTTCACGGGTCGGAATGTACTGGGATACGTCGCCAAGCAGCAAATCCATCAGCGTCTTTCGATCCCGGTCCGGCCGCACGAGCGTCGGCTCGCCATGAATTCCTACCGACTTCGCTGTGTCGGCAACCGCAGCTTCAAAGTCGCCCACACTGTCGACCAGCTTCATCGACATCGCCTGCTCACCTGTCCACACTTTGCCGTTGGCGAACGACTTCACATCTTCGTATTTCAATCCGCGCCCTTCGGCCACTGCCTGGATAAACTGCCCGAACATATTGTCAATCAGCGACTGCATGTAAGCCTGTTCAGACGGCGTAAGATCGCGGGTCGGGTTGCCGGTATCTTTGAATTCACCAGTCTTGATCACGACATCCTTCAGCTTCGCCCACTTCAGCAGATCGCCGTAGTTCACCCACTGCGCAATCACGCCAATCGATCCAACAATGCTGCCCTGGTCAGCAAAAATCTTGTCCGACGCCGAGGCTACGTAGTAAGCACCGCTCGCTCCCACCGTCTCGATCGAGACAACAACTTTCTTTTTCTTCTCGGTGCGGACGCGTTTGACCTCGCGGTAAATTTCTTCCGACGCGGCTACGCCGCCGCCGGGCGAATTCACATGCAGGATGATGGCCTTGATCGACGAGTCGTCACCAAATTTTTTGAGCTGGCTCACGACGGGCTGCGGTGACAAAATCACACCGTCCAGATCGACCACACCGATGCGATCGCCGAAGCTGGTAATGCTCGTGGTCTCGCCGCCGCTCGCATGCAGCGTGAGGTAGACCAGAGTAAAGACGGCCAACACGAAGAGGAAAAATGCTCCTCCGCCGATCAAAACCCAGAGCAGGGTGCGCGAACGTCCTTCAGCCATGAGGAAAGTTTAGCACCAAGCGAAGTTTCGAGTTTCCAGTTTCTGGTTTCTAGTTTCCAGACGGTTGTTGTTTATTTCCTCGAATTGCCTGCATCAGACCGTGTGGGAGGCGGCTCAGTTCTCCGGAGGCAGAAGTGAGGTGTTGAACGTCAACCTTCGACAAATAGCCGAGATTTTCTGCAATCACCACCTGCGTTTCCATTTCGATGAGCGAGCCTCGCGCTACTCCAAGAAAGTGGTGGAACTCACGCCGGGAAAGCCTGCCTTGACCTTCCGCGATATTGCTGGCTACCGACACAGCCGATCGCCGCAGTTGGCTCGTCAAACCGTAAGTCTCCTGCCGGGGAAAGTCCTGGGTCGCGCGATAGATATCAGTGACCATCGCGATCGCCTTCTGCCAAACAATGGGGTCTTTGTAGAAATGTGCCATGCTAGTCTCCCGTTTCGTCGATTGGTGCCCATAAAACGCGTTACAGGAAACTAGAAACCAGAAACTAGAAACTTGTCTGTGGCGAATGAACAATAACTCGCAGCACACCGCTGTGAATTCCCATTTCAACCGGTGTGCGGCAGATGAATTCTCCGTCCGCATAAACATCGAGCGGATGTTCGGTCTCAACACGAACTCGCGTGGTCTGAAAATACTCGACTTCGCGGACATTCAAATGCTGCCCGCTATAAATCGTTGGGAACATGCAGAACAGCTTGAATGGATCCATGCCACGCACCACACAGACATCGAGCACCCCATCGTCCATTTTTGCTTGCGGCGCGATTTTCATCCCTCCGCCATAGAACGGAGTATTGGCGAATGCAGCAAAGATGGTCGGCTGATCGCTAACGGTGGTCCAGGCTGCATTGCGATCATTGCACTGAGATGATTCTTGATCCACGCTTTCCGCAGGCTTCAGAATCTTCATCGGCAGCGGAGCAAAACGGAAGATCGTTGGAATCAGCGTGAGCGCGTATCCACCGTTGCCGCGCAGCCAGCGGGGAAGTTGGTTCGCCTGCCGCGATACTTCTCCGTCGAGTCCAACCCCTGCGACACAGCAAAAGTAATGAGTATCGAGTCCCGAGTCGTGAGAAGGATCGTGTGGCGCGGACCTGCCCTGAGCGGCAGTCGAAGGGACTTTGCCCGCGTTTTCTATGGAAGAGATCACTCCCAGATCAATCGCCCGGACATTCCCAGCTCCCACGCAGAACTTCCGCCATGCGGCCAGCGAATCGCGCATTCGCGGCAGTCCAATGGAACGCGCGAAATCATTTCCGCTCCCAACAGGCACAATCAGCACGGGAAGCCCAAGCCGGACCAGCAGTCCTAAATGGCGATGAATCGTCCCATCGCCGCCGAAAAGCAGAACCACGTCAGCTTCCTCAGCGGAAGCCGACATGCCCATCTGCCACTCGATCTTGTAGCCGACTTGAGCCTTCTCATCCTGAAAAGGCCCGAGATATTTCGGAGAGCATCCCAGCCCGAGAATCGCCGCCGCGCGCATGTGCGCGGACGAGAGTAGCAAAAACATTCATGGAGTGATAGCCGCTTTGGATTGTTCCTGCGCTCAGCAAGATTTATGTAGGAGCACTTACCAGCTGACGACTGCAACCTTCAACTGCTTGCCTACTCGCAATGTGAATCTCGCCGGTGGCGGCCCAGACCAAGAGATATAAGGCTCGGTCTGTACGTGATCGCCGACTTGCACTGGATCGCTTTTTCTCACGGAACCCTGTTTTAGTTTTCTACCCGCGTCAGTAGTAGAAGTCGCGAGCCCGCACCTCACTAAAAGACGATCCGCCCTAAATACAGCTACACCATCCTGATGGACCCCGCCTCCGATTTCGGCCAAAGTCAGGGAAACTTCTTGCACACTCTCCGGCACCTCATCCATTTGGAACTGCTTGGCCCAGTCCTCACTAGCCTTTGCTGCCGCCTCCGCCGAGTGAAAATCCATTACGATGCGGCGTGCCAAATCTTTCTTCGCCTGCATGGGGTGTATCTCGCGCTTCATCTTCTCGATGTCGGCGACCTGCACATCCGTCAGCAGCTCGTAGTAGCGCCACATCATTTCATCGGAGATGCTCATGACCTTCCCGTACATCTCCAGCGGCGGCTCGTGGATGCCGATCGCATTCCCCAGCGACTTCGACATCTTCTGTACGCCGTCGAGGCCTTCCAGAATCGGCGTGGTCAGCACTACCTGAGATTCCTGTCCATAGGCCCTCTGCAACTCGCGGCCGACTAGCAGATTAAATTTCTGATCAGTCCCTCCCAACTCAACATCGGCCTCCAACGCAACCGAATCGTATCCCTGCACCAGCGGGTAGAGCAGTTCATGCACCGAGATCGGCTTCTCTTCTTGAAAGCGCTTGTGGAAGTCCTCGCGCTCAAGCAGCTGCGAGACGGTGTATTTTGCCGTGAGCTTCACAAAATCGTCCGCACTCAACGCGCCCATCCAGCGGCGGTTGAAATCGATGATCGTCTTCTGCGAATCGAGAATCTTGAACACCTGCGCCTTATACGTTTCTGCGTTCTGCTCGATCTGCTCACGGCTCAGCGGAGGCCGCGTGACTGATCGACCCGTGGGATCGCCGATCATCCCGGTGAAGTCGCCGATCAGAAAAATGGCGGTATGGCCGAGATCCTGAAAGTGTTTGAGCTTGCGCAGCACGACCGTGTGGCCGAGATGCAAGTCGGGCGCGGTTGGGTCCATGCCGAGTTTCACGCGCAACGGTTTGCCCGTGGTGCGGGATTTCTCGAGCTTGGCGCGCAAATCAGATTCGCGAATGATTTCCGCCGCACCTTTTTTCAAATACGTGAGTTGTTCGTCAACCGGAGCAAAGTTTGCCATGAGAAAAGACATTATAAGGAACGCAGACGGAGTAACGCGGCTCGGATCGTTAGATTGAATTGACGAGGCACGATCATGCCCCAGCAGAGCGCCAGGAATAGAGAGTATTCGGCCTAAGAGCAATTCTTAAACTAGGTCGTCGAGTTTGAGAGCTTGGTTCTCGCCCTTCCACGACGTTTCGAACTGTTTTTGTACGAATCCCGCGTCGTAGTCGCGCTTCTGTTGCAGCAGGGCCTGATGTAACCCCCAGAGAGAGCGTGGATTCCGTGGATTGCGATCGAGGTCTTCGCGGAAAACTTTCTCCGCGCCGGCCGCATCGCCCGTTATCAGCAACGCGGCTCCCAGGTTTTCACGCACAGGATAGAACCAGTCCGGCGGTTCCCCATATTTCAGTTTGTCCTGGATAGCGACGGCGCTTTGTAGCTGAGCGATTGCCACGACATTGTCCTTCTTGGCCATAGCGATCTTTGCGCCGAGGACGTTCTCCGCGATCTTCAGAATATCTTTGGTCTTATTGTTGATGGGCATCTGGAAGATTGCGTCCGTAGGAGTTGCGGCCTCAGCGTCGGCGACAGCTTTGTATTCAGCTTCGGCATCGGCAATTTTGCCGGTCGCCGCCAAAGCCAGGCCGCGGCCGAAGTGCCAAAACACGCTAGTTGCTTTCATTGACGGGTCGGGCGGAGGCATTTTTAGAATTTCATTCCAGTGGTGAAAGCGAATCTCGACCGCCATCGGAATAGTCATGAAGCCTTCGAGCATCCGCACTTCCTTGACATGCGGGCCGACGTTCGCAACCAAGAGATCTGCATTTTTGCGCGCCTCGGCGTAGCGTCCATTCATCGCGCCGCACATGGCGATGAAATGCAGATTGTGGCTGTAATACATCATGGGATAGATACCCTGCACATCGCTCGCTTTGATGTAGGCGCGATCGACTTCAGCTGCTTGTTCGTTGGTCTTAACCGCAGCTTCATAATCACCGGTTCGGATGTAAACATGCGCGGGCATGTGCACGATATGTCCCGCACCGGGAGCGAGGGCAGCGAGTTTGTTCGCGCCAGCCAGTGCGCGTTCAGGATTGTTCGAGGCCTCGACCGCGTGAATGTAGTAGTGAATCGCGCCCAGATGATTGGGATCCCGCTTCAGTACAGATTCCAGCGTGGCGACGATTTCGTCCGTACCGGCCTCCGGCGTGCCGTCCTGATGCCAGAGCCCCCAGGGATGCAGGTTCATGCCGGCCTCGGCAAACAGCGTGGCGGCGTCGAGGTCGTCGGGGAATTGGCTGGCCACCTGACGCATGGCATCGCGATAATCCTCAGCGGCTTTTTTTAAATCAGAGTTTCGATCGGCGGGGAAACGCTTCGCCATTGCCTGAATGTAGGCCTGCTCGCTGGGCAAAGCATCTGTAGATAAATCACTCGCTTTCTGAGCCGCATCGTGCGCGTGCTTGTAACGGTCCGGATCGGCCGGATCGTTGTAGTTCGGTCCCACAGCCTCGGCTACACCCCAGTAAGCCATTGCCAGCTTAGGATCGAGTTCCGCCGCGTGCTGAAAAGAACGCGCGGCCTCGTCATGATTGAAAGCATAGATGAAGCGCAAACCCTGATCGAAAAACTTCTGCGCCTCTGGGTTGTGCGTGGAAACCGGGTGATGGAGGTCACCCAGCCCTGTGACAAGCGTGACAGAGTGAGCCTGCATGTGGGAGGCATGGTCTTGCCCGAACGCTCCCAGGCACAGTAATGCAATCAACGGCGTTTGAACCAGAATCCGCATCTGGTCATCCTCCTGATCTGACTTGTATGTTTGGACCCCAACAACGCGCGGCGCTAGTAGTTGCGCCAGATGCCCCTTGCAAAGTGCGCTCAGCTTATGCCAAATTTAAGGCCTTGCCAAGTCGTCTGCAAGCAATGCATGCGAAAGGCTGCCACTCCGCCTGATGCGGTCGCTGAAAAGGCCTATCTACAGGGCATTTCTGTTCGTCTTCTTGATGCGTTCAATACCAACAATCGGATCAACCAGTATCTGATTGACAACCTTCCGTCCGAAGCGTGGAAACTGAAACCATCCGATGGCAAAGGCCGGACCATTGCAGCCATCGTGGCCCACATGCACAACGTGCGTGTGATGTGGCTGAAAGCGGCAAAGGCAGAGGAGATTCCGGAGCAGCTTGATCGCGCCACAGTCACTCCGGGACAGGCTATGCGCGCCATGGAGAGCAGCCGTCATGCGCTGAGTGTAGTAATCAGTAAGGCGTTAGAAGGCGATGGACGAATAAAGAATTTCCGCCCCGACGTGGCCGGATTTCTCGGTTATCTGATCGCGCACGACGCCCATCACCGCGGGCAGATTGCGATGCTGGCCCGGCAGCTTGGCCATCCTTTACCGCAAAAGGCTATGTTTGGCATGTGGGAGTGGGGATCGCGGTGATCGCCCTTAGTTCCGCGGGTGATTGCTTCAGTTGACCGCTTAGAGCCTCAGGTACAATCCAGCTTCGATCACGCTATGCGTAAGGCGGCACTACTGTACAACCCCGACTCTGGCGGCAGTGGGCGGCGGCGTCTGAGAGATCTGGAATCGGCGCTGGCTGTGCTTCGTGGCGGGGGCGTGCAGGCGGATCTGGTTCCCACCGAGTCGCGGATGCATGCCGGAGAGCAGACCCGGCAGGCGATTGACTCTGGCTGCGACACAATTTTCGCCTGCGGCGGCGATGGCACCATCCATAACATCACCCAGGTTCTGGCGAATACGCCAGTTTCCCTGGGGATCTTGCCCCTGGGAACTGCCAACGCCCTGGCCCACGATCTGGGATTGCCCCTTGATGTAACGGCTGCTGCCGTAGCGGCTCTTACCTCAAAGCCGCGGCGAGTCCCAGTCGGCCGGGTGACTTATGCGGATCTCGAGGGCAAAAGCGGTTCACGCTACTTTGTCGTAGCCGCAGGTGTTGGGGTGGATGCCCACCTCTTCTACAAACTCCACACCGGAACCAAACAACGCATGGGAATCACCGCGTACTACGCGAAGGCTTGGCACTTGTGGTTCACCTACCAGATGACGCGGTTTGCCGTCGACTACGTCGAAAATGGTTCAAACGCTCCTAAGCATGCTGTCGTTACCGAACTGATGGGAGTACGGATTCGCAACTTTGGCGGCATACTGCAGGAATTCGTGCCCGGAGCGTCGCTCGACCAAAACTATATACGGCTGGTTTTCTGCCGAACAGCGAGCCGTGTCGCGTATCTGGCCTACGTGACACGCGCGTTGCTGCGGCAGCGCTGGAAGATTCCCGGGATCGATCTGGTATCGAGCACAAAAGTGTCATGTCAGTACCAAACGGATTCTCCCTCATCTCACGATCCGCGAAAGATAGATCAGCAAAAGATATATGTTGAGGCGGACGGCGAACTGCTCGGCACGCTGCCCGCGGAGATCACGGTAGTGCCTGAAGCCCTGACGCTCCTGATGCCATCTCGCTGAGTTAACCGAGAATAACTTGCGACTTCGTCTGCAATTGTTGCGTCGAATGAGTTTCGGCTAAGTCTCTTGTTTGGCTGGCGCTGGCCCTAGCAAGCTAAGCACAATTAGAATTCTTCGAATCGCTTGGAACCCGTCACACATTTCCTGTTCGGCGCGTGCCTTGGGCGCGCCGGGCTCAATCGTAAAACGGCGCTGGCTACGTTGACGTTGACGCTTGCAGCAGAGGCTCCTGACTTAGACGTGCTTGGAAGCTTCGGCGGACGCACGTTCGCATTCGCCCATCATCGCGGCTTCACGCATTCGTTCCTGGGAGTGCCTCTGGTTGCGGCGGCCGTTGTCGGCTTCGTCTACTGGATTTGGCGCTTGCGGGGACGAAAAACAAAAGATCCCAACCTGCCTCCGCGATGGGGGCTGCTTTTTCTCTATGCGTGTCTGGCGGGGCTAAGCCACATTCTGCTCGACTTCACTAATAATTATGGCGTGCGCCCCTTCTGGCCATTCTGGGAGAAGTGGTATTCGTGGGATATTGTATTCATTGTTGAGCCAGTAATGCTGGTACTGATGGTACTGGGTCTGGCCGTTCCGTCATTGTTTGCATTGATCGACAAAGAGATCGGAGTGCGCCAACGCGGTCCGCGCGGCCGTGTCGCCGCCGCGCTTGCGCTGATGGGCATCGTGCTGATGTGGGGAGTGCGCGACTACGAGCACCGCCGAGCAATCCATGCTTTGGAGGCGCGTACGTACAATAACGCCGAACCGTTGCGGGCGTCGGCGTATCCCACAATGATCAATCCGTTTCATTGGTACGGCGTGGTGGAAACCCCAGCGTTCTTTGCGCTCGCGCCCGTGGATTCGCTTGGGCCGGAAGTCGATCCCGACGGGCAGCTTGAAACTTGCTACAAGCCGGAAGAAACGCCGGTGACCCTGGCTGCAAAGGCATCCTACGCCGGGCGAGTCTTTCTCGATTGGGCGCAGTATCCAGTTACACAGACTGAAATACTCCCAGACCAGGGATACATTGTGCGGTTCCAGGACTTGCGCTACGCCGGAAGCCTTGGTTTAGTCGCAGGGAGGCAGAATCGTTCTCCGCTGGGCCGGGCCGTCGAGTTGGATAAAAACCTGAAAATCGTTGGGGATGTGTTTGGAACCGGGAAGAACAAGATTGTCCTACCGGAACCCGGCCAAGCCAAGAATTAAGCCTGTCTGGCTTGACGGCAACGGCAACAGCGCCGAAAATTGTATTTGTTTGTTGAGGTGATCATGCTTGCTTATCTATTTGTCCTCCTAGCCATTGCTGTCCGGTTCCTGCCCTTCGCAGGTCCGTTGAACATCCTGCCACATGCGTGGCACTTCACGCCGTTGGCGGCTTCGTTGCTGTTTTTTGGTGCGCGAGGCGCGCGGCGGCAGATGTGGATTCCGCTGGTATTGTTGGCTGCGACCGACGTGGTTTTAACGAAGTACATCTACGCCGTCGCATTCTCGTGGGATCAACTTCTGACTTGGGCGTGGTATGCGGCGATTCTCTGGCTGGGGACAAATCTGCGGGAAAAAGCAACGTTCTGGCGGGTGGTAGGCGCGGCGCTTACCAGTTCAATTTCGTTTTTCTTGGTCAGCAATTTTGCAGTGTGGGCGGCTTGGCCGGGAATGTATCCCAGAGGCTTCAGCGGCCTGATGATGTCCTACGCGGCCGGACTGCCTTTTTTCCGTGGGACGGTGGAAAGCGATCTTTTGTTCTCGCTGGTTTTCTTTGGAGCGCCCGTGATGGTGCACGCTCTTTCCGGCTGGTACCAGCGGTCTTCTGGGGATCACATCGCTCCCGCCTAACTTTTCTTACCGCACGAACTTATTCGCTTGAACCGGGTCATTGAGTCCCTTGCCGAGGGCTTAATGACTCGACTGATTTTGATTTCACCTTCCGATTGCGGCGCAGCAGCCAAAACACTATCCCCCCAATTGCTATTACTCCTAATACCCAGTAGAGGTGCTGTTTGAACATGCTGCCCACCAACTGTACGATCTGTGGGCCAAACCACAACGTTAGCAGTGCCAGCAACAGAAACCGGACAAATCGGCCGGCGAAGATCGCGATCAAAAAATGCGTAAATCGCATCTCGAAAACTGCCGCGCCGAGCACGAAGATTTTGAACGGCATGGGCGGCGGCAGCATCCCGGGAAACATCAGCGCCCAAAATTCATGTTGTTCAAATGAACGGTGAATTTTCAGGAACCGCTCCTCGGAAATTCTCTTGCGCAAGACTTTCTCGCCCCCGAGGTATCCGATGATGTAGAGCGGGATGCTGCCTAGAGCAGAACCGAGCGATGCTAAAACAACATAAAGAAGGAACCGGCGGTGGTCCTGGTAGACGTATGCCGCCACCATCGCATCGATTGGCATCCCAAGCAACGCAGAATCGGCAAAAGCAATAAGAAAAACGCCCCAGATCCCAAGCGGCGCCAGCAGGCCCCAAATCCACACCGTATAGCGCGCCAGAATATGTCCGATAGTTTTCAAAGGAAAGAGTTAGTGTACGTGAAATTTGATTCGTCTCGCAGAGACGTGCTGGCAACATTTCGGCATCGGGATGAAGACGTAAGAAGCGCTGCCTCGACGAACTGTTATCATCGCTTGCTTTGGAGCAAATATGCGCAAGCTGATTTTCTTTACCTGCTTGTTGATATCCGTTACCGCTGGCCTTTCTGCGCAGCAATATGATCTCGTGCTTGAGGGCGGGCGTGTCATCGATCCAGAAACTCACCTTGATGCAGTACGCAACGTGGGCATCGACGCGGGCAAGATCGTGCGAATCTCTACCGAGCCTTTACAGGGAAAACGGGTCGTTCATGCAACTGGTCTCGTTGTTGCTCCAGGGTTTATCGACTTGCACCAGCACGGGCAGGAGCTTGCGAGCCAGCGAGTCAAGGCTTTTGACGGCGTGACCACAGCGCTGGAGATGGAGATCGGTGTTCCTGACGTTGCGCAGTTTCTGAAGATGAAAGAAGGACATTCGCTGATCAACTATGGCACGACTGCAAGCCATGCCGCAGCCCGATCGTTGATCTTTGGCGCGCCGCTGACCGGAACAAGCGATCCGCGGGGCGGAATACCGGAGATTCTTCCGAAGAGCGGGCCTGCCACGAACGAGCCCGCGACACCAGAGCAGATCGCAAAAATCCAGCAACGTCTGCGCGACGAGCTCGATGCCGGTGCACTTGGAGTCGGCATGGGGATTCAGTACACGCCGGGCGCAACGCGTTTGGAAATCATCGACATGTTCCGCGTTGCTGCCGCGCGCAAGCTTCCGGTCTACACGCACGTGCGCAGTTCGGGACGCATCGAGCCCGGGTCGGCGATTGAAGCTGTCGAGGAAGTCATCGGCGCAGCTACAATCACTGGCGCGCCGCTGCATATCGTACACATCAATAGCACTTGCCTGCGTGATTCGCTGGAGTGCCTTTCATTGGTCGAAGGCGCTCGTGCTCGTGGCCTCGACGTCACAACCGAAGCATATCCCTATATCGCGGGCATGACAGCCATTAACTCTGCAGTATTCAATCCCGGCTGGCGCGAGAGGCAGGGCATCGACTACGGCAATCTCGTTCTACCCGATACGGGCGAGCATCTTACGAAAGAGCGCTTCGAAGAGTTGCATAACTCCAGCAAGGCGCAGGATGTTCTGATATTCTCCAACACCCAACAAATGGTCGACGCTACCATTCCCAATCCTTTGATCATGATCGCAAGCGATGGAGCAGCGGGACATCCACGCAACGCGGGTACGTATTCGCGTGTGCTGGCGCAATATGTGCGCGAAAAGAAGACGCTCACACTGATGGAGGCAATCCGCAAAATGACGCTCATGCCGGCGCAGATGCTGGAGCAATCAACGCCCACGGCCAAGCGCAAGGGACGACTGCAGGAAGGAGCCGATACAGACATCGTAGTCTTTGACCCGCAGACGATCAGTGACCGGGCTACGTTCGAAAAGCCGATGGAACCGAGCGTCGGCGTGCGTTATTTGTTGGTGGGCGGGGCGGTGGTCATCGACGATGGGAAGATGGTTACCGATGTGTTCCCGGGACGGGCATTGCTCGGATCTGGAAAGGGGCGATGATTCTGACCCAGGCCGTCGCGGTCAGCGTATTGCACGCACTGACGGGCGTGAGCGCCCGTCACCACACAAGATATTTTCAACTTATTTGTGTTCCGTTTTCCCGCTCAGCAACTCCAGCACGTGTGGGATGAGGTCTGCCACGGCCTGCAAAGACTCTACCGATGCAGTGGGGCTTCCAGGCAGATTGAGAACCAGTGTTTCACCCCGCACACCGCAAACTGCGCGACTCAATGCCGCGAATGGAGTCTTCTTAGTCCCTTCACTGCGCATACGCTCGGCGACTCCTTCAACAAGCCTATCGCAGACTGCAGTCGTTGCTTCCGGGGTTACATCGCGAGGAGCAATTCCGGTCCCACCCGTAGTCACGATCAATCGCACCTCGCTAGCTAGTCGAATGAGCAGGTTTTGAATCTGGATTATATCGTCAGGAACCGCCTCACTCGCGACTACTTGGAAATGCAGTTTCTGTAGGAGTTGAGCCACTGCCGGACCAGAGAGATCTTCACGTTGGCCCCGAGAGCAGGAATCGCTGACCGTGACCACAGCGGCCGTGAGAATCTCTGTGGCCTGCGGATCAGCTGTCGAGGAGGACATCTTCCTCTTCTTCCTTTACTCCTCTGCTGGTTGTGCTGGGAGGCGCGCTGGGCGCAGATTGCGCTGCTGCGGCTGCGGGTTCGGCTTCGGCGCCGCCGTCGCGTTGTGATTCGTCAAGCAGGCGCAGGCCTTCCATGAGCAATCCCTGCGTATTGAGTTGAGTGGTCTCTTTGTCAGTTTTGCCTTCAAAATCGAGCTGAAAGTTGCCGCCAGTCCAGCGGAGAACTTTGAAAACTGCCTCATCGCCGACGAGCGAGCCATACGTCGCGTGCTTCACCTGGCCTTCTGCAAAAAACACTTCACACTTTTCGCCTTCATTCCTGAGCGAGAGCTGGCAGCTTTTGCGGCCCATCTCAAGCGATTGCATCAGGTCGATCACGTTCATCTGCGCCAGACTGCCGCGCACGACTCCGTCCGAGGGGGCAGTCTTCGCCATTTTCTCCAGCGCGATGCGGTCGATCATGCGCTTAATGCGGCGCGTGGCTTCCTTCAGAAAGAACGGCTTTTCCAGATAGTCGTCGGCAGCGTCCTGCGGCGACAAACGCTCGGCGATATCCGCTTTGCTGGCCATGAGCACCGCGGAAAAATTGGCGGTTGCGGGTCGACTCTTCAGCTTCTCAACAAGTTGGCGACCGTCCATTCCCGGCAAACGATAATCGCAGACCACCAATTCCGGAGGATCATCCACAGCCTTCAGAAGCGCGTCGGCGGCATCGGTGGCGGTCGTCACTTGTGCGAGCGGAGCTAACGCCTGCTGTAGCATGCGCAGCACCATCGGATTGTCTTCCACCACCAGCAGCTTGACGTTGTTGGCCATGAACTTTGGATGCTATTTTTTTGTGCGCCGATAATCGCCACTCTTGCCGCCGGTCTTACGTTCGAGTGCGATCTCGCGAATTTCAATCCCTTTGTCGGCAGCTTTGCACATATCGTAAACGGTCAGGGCAGCCACGCTGGCGGCGACGAGAGCCTCCATCTCCACACCGGTCTCGGCGGTAGTCGCAACTTTGGAGGCGACCGCGACGCCATTCTCGCACAGGCGCAAGTCGACATCAACGAGCGCCAAAGGAAGCGGATGGCACAGTGGAATCAACTCGGCTGTACGCTTGGCCGCCATGATTCCAGCCAATCGTGCCACTTCCAGCGCGTCACCCTTGGGATTATTGGGCAATGCCGCCAAAACGTCAGGCTTCATGGCCACGAAAGCACTCGCTTCTGCTTCCCGCTTCGTCTGTGATTTGTTGGACACGTCGACCATGCGCGCCCGCCCTGCGCGGTCGTAATGGGAGAGTTTCCTGGGCATTTAGTTCTATCTTACATGGGGCCAGTTGAAGACAGCAGTCTGTGTGTCTTGGTCGAGGCACAATCACCGCATTAAAACTGATACCCACTCACCGACTGGAATGTGCTCGCGATCCGGAGGAATGACAGCATAGCAATTGGCGCGAGCGGTCGCAGCAATATCACCGGAACCTTGCCAGGATACAAGCTCGACTTGAGAATGCTCAAACTCACCTGAGAGACTCGCAGGAAGAAATCGTGTGAGACCAGTTTTGACTCGGATTTCGCTCTTCAGCCGCGCATGAAGAAATATCAATTTGCGCGGAGATTGGCCTGCTAGTGCTTCCAACATGGGCCGTACAAATAGTTCGAACGTCACTATGGTGGAAACTGGGTTTCCTGGAAGCCCGAAGAAATAACTTACTGACCTTTCGCGGTTTGGGACGCGCCGTCCGCAACGACCAAACACAACCGGACGGCCCGGCTGAATCTTCGCTCCAGTAAAGAAAAATTCAGCCTGCATTTCCGTTAACACTTGCTCGACCAGATCGTAGCGGCCCATTGAGACTCCACCGGTCATCAGAAGTAAATCAGACTGCAATCCTTCTTCGATGAGTTCTCGTAGTTTCTGAGGTTCATCTGGCGCGACGGGCAGTAACACTGCTTCGCCGCCGGCCCGGTGAATCTGCACAGCCAGCGAATAGCTGTTGGAATTGCGAATCTGCGTGGGACCGGGAGTAACATCGATATCGACGATTTCATCGCCTGTGGTGAGCACGGCCACCCGCGGGCATCGATAGACTTCCGCTCGTGATTTCCCCACGGATGCGGCCAGCGCAATCGCCGCTTCGTTTAGGCGCGTGCCGCGATCAATCAGCAGGCTATCTTTGGCCGCTTCTGCGCCGCAGGACACAACGTTCTCCCCCGGCCGCACGCTCTTCGTGATCTCGACGCGAGCGTCGTGGCGCGACGTGTACTCCACCATCACCACGGCATCAGCGCCGGCAGGAACAGGCGCGCCGGTCATGATGGTGACAGCTTGGCCAAGGCGAATGAGCGCAGGAATGCTCGAGGCCTCTGCTCCAGCTTTGATTTCCCCAACCACATCAAGCATTGCCGGAAGCTTAGAAAAGTCAGCCGAGCACACGGCGAATCCGTCCCGTGTGGAGCGAGGAAACGGGGGGATATCTCGATCTGCGAGAATATGCTCAGCTAGCACGCGGCCGGCTGCATCAAGGAGATCGACGGTCTCTGTCGCGGGAGCACGAACTTGTGCGGCCTGCTCTTCGACCGCGTGTCGCGCGTCTTCGAAGCTCAGTATCAGAGATTGCGGATCGGCTTCCGACATGGGGAGATGATACGACAGGAAATACAGCGAGCAGCGTGTTACTCCTAGTCAGCAAATTCTAGGTTGCTTAGCGCGGAAGAAAAAACAACTAAAGAGACGATGCTACCGTGCCAGTTCCTGCCCCAAACCTGCTGGATTGCTGGCGAAAGACAGGCCGGTTTCAAGGTCGATGAGACGATCTTGAACTATCTGCGCGATTTCGCCGTCGAAGTGCTGCATGCCCTCCGAAGATCCCGCCTTCATCGCATCGAGTAGAGTTTTGTTCTCGCGCTCACCCTTCTCAATGCACTCGCGAGTGCGAGCGTTGGCCTTGAGGACTTCAAATGCAGCTACGCGGCCGCTGCGATCCGCCTTCGACATGAGCCGCTGGCAGATGATGTAGCGAAATGACTTGGCAAAACGCTCGCGTACGGATTGCTGTTCCGCAGGAGAAAATGATGAAACTATGCGCTCGACAGTCTTCGACGCGTCCATGGTGTTGAGGCTGGAGAAAACAAGATGTCCCGTTTCCGCCGCTTCCAGCACGATTTCAATGGTTTCCCGGTCGCGCATTTCGCCGACCAGAATTACCTTGGGCGCCTGCCGCATCGCCGAACGCAAGGCGTGAGCAAAACTGGGCGTGTCGCTGTGCAGTTCGCGCTGATGGATGGTCGAGCACTTGTGATTGTGCAGAAACTCAATCGGATCTTCGATGGTGATGATGTGATAATACTTTTCCTGATTGATGCGATCCAGCAGGACTGCAAGGGTTGACGATTTCCCTGACCCGGCGACTCCGGTGACGAGCACAATTCCATCGCGCAAGCGGCTAACTTCCGACAATTGTTCAGGCAAACGTAACGCGGCAAAGTCGGGAATCGCTGTGGGAATAACGCGCATGACTACTGCGCAACTGCCGCGCTGAATAAAAATATTTACGCGGAAGCGCGCGAGTCCCGGCAATCCAAAGGAAACGTCACAGGCCCCGTGTTCGCGCAGAGTTGTGACCGCTTGCCTGTTATCTCCGATCAGGTCAGCGGCAATCTGGCGCGTGTCATCCGGCGTGAGCAGTGTCAGCCCGGCCACCTGTACCGGAACCATCTGCCCGTAAACCTGCACCTGCGGTGGGCGCCCCGGGGAGAAGATCAGATCGCTGATTTTCTCACCGGCGCGCAGCATGGCGGTCAGCAGAGCCGGCGTCGCGACGCGGCCGCTTCCAGAAAAGCCCTCAAGTACTACAGAAATAGGTGCAATGGTTGGTGCTGCCATTCGTCCTCACGACTCAGGAATCGCCGCACCACAGAAGGGAAGAAAATTCGATACCTCACTGTACAGCGTAGAGTGCGGCAATGCGAAGGACAGCAAGTTCATAGCCCTTAGTAATAACGGACTTTGGTAACCTGGCAGCCTGAAACGCAAAACGGGTCGGCTTAGAGAGCCGACCCGTCATTGCTTTCAAGCACTTATCCGACGATGACTATTTCTTTACAGGCTTCTTCTTGTTGCCAAAGCTGGTTTCCACGCTTGCCCCTATGCTGGTCAGCATCTGCTTGGCTGCATCCGCGTACGTCCCGGTGGGCTGCAGTTCCAGGTACTTTTGGAAAGCGTCAGCCGTTCCGGGCGGAGCGACCATCTTGTCGCCCTGCAACGTCGCTTTGCCGATCAAATTAACACCTTTCCAGTAGTAAGCATCCGCCTTGTTGGGATCACTCGCGATCACCTTGTCGAAAGCCACGATCGCATCGTCGACCTTGCCGGCATTCGTAAGCACAGCGCCAGTATTGAAGTAGTACTGCCCAGCGGCCGTAGGGTCAGCCTGCGCCGCGAGGGCATAGGTCTTTACCGCGTCGTCGGTCTTATTGGATTTGGCATAAGCTTCGGCAAGGTTGTTGTAGTATGCCGCCAGAGTCTTACCCGCCGCAGCCGGATCTTTATCGGGTGGCGCCGCCTGTTTGAGCTGTAACGCTTTCTGATAGGCGTCGATCGCCGAGTCCAGCCGCTTCTGTTTTTCCGCGGTGTCGGTCTGTTTGACTGCAGAAAGGCGATAGTAGTCGCCCAACTTGAACCAGATGAGGTCACGGTTCGGATCAATCTGGTTAGCCTCGTTTAGGGCCGCGATGGCCGTATCGTAGTCGGGCGGATTCGATTCCGCAGCCATTTTCGCCGCGTTCAGCTTGTCATTCAGCGACTTTACGGTGCCCTGCTCTTTCTGCGCCTTAGCCGCCTCCTCTTGCCTTCTCTTCAATTCCTCGGGAGAAATGCCCACCCCCTTGGCTGCATTTTCCTGTTCTTTTTTTACATCGAAATCGAGAGTGTTCTCATCAAGCTGCACTTGAAAACCATTGGCATGATCCATCTCCTTCCCGGCTTTTTGATCGTCCGCACTCTTGTAAAGAGAGACGTTGTATTTACCGGGTGTGATTCCTAACGAAAAATATTCGCCCTTCTTGTTCGTCTTAAGCGAGTATTTCTGACCATTGTCCTGGTTTGCCCAAACCACCACTGCGTCGGCAATTGGGGACCCCTGGGCATCCTTGCATACTCCTTTCACCGTTCCTGATGCCTGAGCGAAGACTGGAGGAGCACTCACTCCGAGTGCCAATACTGCGAATAAAAGAATTGCCAAGCGTTTTTTCATTTTGCCTCCCGGCAGACCATCCTATCTGGCCGCGTACGCGATCGGATCCTTCACTCCCGCCGCTTCAAAGGCACGCAGGCGCAACACGCAGCTATCGCACACTCCGCAGGCCTGATCTTCGCGGCTGTAGCATGACCAAGTTAAATCGAAGGGCGCACCCAGTTCAAGGCCAAGGCGCACAATCTCGGCTTTTCGCATGGCAATCAGCGGAGTGACAATTTGAATTCGTCCCTCTTTGGTACCTGCTTTTACGACGGCATTGAAAGCTTCGTAATATGCCGGACGGCAATCGGGATAGCCGGAACTGTCCGGCTCAACCGCGCCGATATACACCTTTTCTGCGCCGAGCACTTCGGCCCAGCTGACGGCTACAGCTAAAAAGTGTGCATTGCGAAAAGGCACATACGTGACCGGAATGCCATGACCAGCGGATTCAGCTCCGGGCACTGCGATGGCGTCGTCGGTAAGCGCAGATCCACCGATGGCGCTTAAGGCTTCGTTTCGCACCATCAGCTGATCGAGAATGTTAAGGCGACGGCAGATGGCGAGGAACGATTGGCGCTCGCGCTCTTCTGTGCGCTGGCCATAACTGACGTGTACTGCGGCAACCTCATAGTCGCGCGCGGCCATTGCGGCGCAGACGCAAGAATCCATTCCACCGCTGAGAAGGACGGCAGCACGGGATTTAGCGGGCTTGGTCACAGTCGATGGTCTTCATCAACAATCAACGATGATTTTGGCTATACACCTTTGACCGCCGGATCCCAGATGAACTTGTGCAACTGCAAGCCCAGTCTAGCCGGAACGTCATCGGCGAGCATCCATTCCGCGAGTTGTTGCGGATCAAGCAAACAATGCGAACTGTCGCGCGTGCCGGTCGCATCTTTCCGGAATGCTGGGGAAAATAGCACGGCGTTGACTCGTTCTGAAAGATTGTGCAATTTAGTGAAATCCCTGGCAAACTCGTAGTCGCGGCGGCTGCTCACAACGAATTTGACTTCATCGAATGGAGTCAGCACATCGAGATTCTTTATGTGAAAAGTATCCGGTTCGCCTGAATCCGGACACTTCACATCTACAATCTTGATGACTCCAGTCGGAACCCGCTCCAGCGGACGTTCCCCGCTCGTTTCAAGCAGAACCTTATAACCGTCCTGCAACAAAAATTGCATCAGCGGCACTAGCTCCCGTTCCTGTAACATGGGCTCACCGCCAGTAACCTCGACCAGTCCTCCCCTCGGACTCAGGCGCGAAACCTCATTTCGCACCTCCTCGATCGTCATCTTTCGCCCACCGTGGAACGTATATTCGCTATCGCACCAGGTGCAGCGCAGATTGCATCCGGTCAGGCGTACAAAAACACAGGGCAGGCCCGCGTAGGTCGACTCCCCTTGCAAGGATTTGTAGATTTCAGTAATTTGCATTGTCGATCTGGCGGCGGAGATTCGGAATCGGTTACTCGCTGTACTTTGCCGTCGTCGTATCGGTCTCGAACACAGTCACGTCTTTGACCCGCACGCGGCCATTGGTTACGCGCTGCAGCCGGATATTCGACTCGTCGTAGAAATATTTGGCCAGATTTTCCGCAGATGGATTGATCACAGTGAACGGTTCAATCTCATTGATCATCTGATGATCGAGGCGCTCGATGACATGCCTCATCACTTCGCGCAAGTCTTTGAAGTCGAGCAGTAGTCCGGCTTTATCCAGTTCAGCACCGGCGAGCGTCACACGAATCTTGTAGTTATGCCCGTGCGGATTCTCGCACTTGCCTTTGTAGTTGCGCAGGTAGTGACCCGCGGCAAACGAATCTTCAACGGTAACTTCGAACATGATCCCCCGGCGGCCCGCGTCAGACATGCCGAGCCGCAACAAACCGCAATGTTTATTGTACCGCGAGCGAAAAGAATCGGACTTGACTCTGCTCGCGCGGAACTGTAGGTTTGCCGATTGATTCCCGCAGTCAAATAGGAGCGTATATGCGCCGTCATGCAAGCGTTTTGTGCTTTGCTTTCTCAGTTCTGATCACTAGTCTTATTGCGCAAAACCGGCCGGACGCACCTGAGTTCGACGTCAAGGAGCACTACACCAAGTACGAATACCGCATTCCAATGCGCGATGGCGTGCACCTGTTTACCTCGGTCTACGTTCCGAAAGACACTTCGCGCGCCTATCCATTCCTGATCGACCGCACGCCTTACAGCGTCGGACCTTATGGCGTGGATCAATACCGCACGCAGCTTGGCCCTTCGCCTGACTTCGACAAGTCCGGATACATTTTCGTCTTTCAGGATGTGCGCGGCCGCTACATGTCAGAGGGTCAATTCGTCGAGATGCGCCCACACATCGACAATAAAAAATCGAGCAAAGACATCGACGATGCCAGTGACCTTTACGACACCATCGACTGGATGCTGAAAAACGTCCCGAACAATAACGGCAACGCTGGAATCTGGGGAATTTCCTATCCTGGCTTTTTCACTTCCGCCAGCATTATTGACTCTCATCCGGCGCTGAAAGCCGCATCGCCACAGGCCCCGATGACGAATCTCTTTATGGGAGATGACGCCTACCACGGCGGCGCCTTCATGCTTGACGCCAACTTCGGTTTCTACGCTTTCTTCAAGCCGCAGGATAATCCTCAGCTCCCGCCCAAGGTTTCCGTGCCGTTCGATTTCGGCACGAAAGATGCCTACGATTTTTATCTAAGCGTCGGACCGATCTCGAATCTTTCGAAGCTGCTCGAAGGCAAGAGCGCTCTCTTTGACGACCAGATGCGCCACAACACGTTTGACGAATACTGGAAGGCTCGCAATCTCGCGCCGCACATGAAAAATATCCACTGTGCCGTGTTGACCGTCGGCGGCTGGTTTGACGCTGAAGACTTGCAGGGGCCTTTCACGACATTTCATTCGATCGACGCCAACAATCCGGATATCTTCAATGCACTGGTAGTCGGCCCTTGGGTTCACGGCGGCTGGGCGCGTTACGACGGCGATCATTTGGGCCGTGCCGAATTTGCCTCGAACACCGGTGACTTCTATCGCAAAAACATTCTCTTTCCATTTTTCGAGCAATATCTCAAAGGCAAAACCGATGCTAAGTTGCCCAAGGCTTACGTCTTTGAAACCGGAACGAATGTGTGGAGACGCTACTCAATCTGGCCTCCGAAAAATGCTGAGGCGAAAACTCTTTACCTCCATGCAAACGGCGACCTTTCGTTTGACGCTCCTACCGCCGAGGCGCAGTCATTCGACGAATACATCAGTGATCCGGCCAAGCCCGTGCCTTTTGTGAACTATGTGGCACAGAGTGTGCCGCAGGAATACATGGTCTCGGATCAACGGTTTGCTGCCAGCCGGCCTGACGTACTGGTCTATGAAACTCCAGTTCTGCAAGATGATGTGACCATTGTGGGCCCAATCTCTCCCCATCTTTTCGTTTCAACCACGGGTACAGACTCCGATTGGGATGTGAAATTGATTGACGTCTATCCGCAGGACTATCCCGACAGCAAACTGGATACTACACGACCGGAAGATCGAAACAAACCACGCACCGATGTTGGTCCGCCATCATTCACAATGGCTGGCTATCAGCAACTCGTCCGCGGCGAGCCATTCCGGGGAAAATTCCGCCACAGCTTTGAGAAGCCAGAGCCCTTTATGCCCGGCAAGATTGAAGAGATCAACGCGGCTTTTCAGGACGTAAATCACACCTTCCGCCGGGGGCACCGCATCATGGTGCAGATTCAGAGCTCGTGGTTCCCGCTTACTGACCGCAATCCACAAACTTTCGTCAACATTCCTGACGCTAAACCGTCGGATTTCGTTAAAGCAACAGAACGCGTCTATCACAGCAAGTCGCAGCCATCAGGAATCGGTGTGCAGGTGTTGAGCAATCCGGGAGCTGCGGAGGATCATAAATAACGAGAAAGCTAAGCTATTCAGCGACGCCGAAGAACTTTTCTACAACCTGCAGTTCCGTGGTCTTCTTGTAATTTGGAAGACTGTCGACGAATACGCGACCATATTGTTTTTTCAGAATGCGGTTGTCGAGTAGCACCAACAGTCCGCGGTCGTTCAGCGAGCGGATCAGCCGCCCGAAGCCCTGTTTCAACGTAATGACCGCGGACGGCACCTGATATTGAAAGAACGCATTCCCGCCTTCGGCGTCAATCGCCTTCACGCGTGCCGCTACCACTGGATCGCTCGGCACCGCAAACGGCAGCCGGTCAATGATCACGCAACTAAGCTGCTCTCCCTGCACATCTACCCCTTGCCAGAACGATGAGGTCGCAAAAAGCACTGCGTTCGGCGTGAGACGGAATTCTTCGAGCAGCGCGTTTTTCGGCGCATCCCCCTGGCGCAGCATTGGAAATTCGACTTCACCGAGCAATCGATCGTGGATCTCGTGCATTTGCGCGTAACTGGTGAAGAGCACAAACGCGCGTCCGCGAGTGATTTCGAGTAATCTGCGAATTCGGTCGGCGGATTTAGCCACAAACTGCGGTGTGCGCGGATCGGGCAGGTCGGGCGGCACATATAAGAGTGCCTGATTCTGATAGTCGAAGTGTGAAGCAAGTACTGATTCTCGCGCATGCTCCAACCCAAGCCGCTTCCGTATGTACTCGAACCCTCCGCCCACGGCCAGCGTCGCCGACGTCAGCACGGCACACTCCAGTTTCGACCACAAACACTCACGCAAAATCGGCCCGACGTGAATCGGCGTAGCTTGAAGAAAAACATTTTGTCGCCCACCATATGACGCTTCCTTAGCCTTCTCTGTGTCTCTGCGTCTCTGTGGTGAAAACGACTTCCCGCGTCGCTCAATCCAGAACACCGTATTGCGATCGTCTGACTCCATCGCAAACCCTAACTGCGCTTGAATCTCCTGCGTCCGGCGGACTAAATTGAAAACTTCCTCCGGTTTCTGCGGCACGCCTTCGAGTTCGCCAGCCATGCGAGTCAGCGCCTGATTCAAGGCTAGGAACTCATCTCCGTTTTCTTCCAGAAACTCGCGCCGCGTCTCGAATGCGAATCGTCCGTCACCTGGCGGCAGTAAAGAAAAGAAAAACTGCGAGCGCTCGCGTAAGCTGCCCAGTGCTCCTGACAGCGACGGCGACAGTATCCGATTGTGTTGCAGTGACTGCTCAACGTCACGTGCCAGCTCCTCTACGCGCAGGTTGCTCACCGAAATGCCGAAGTAATTCCCCGCCACATCCTCCAATTCATGGGCTTCATCAAAGATGACCGCGGCAGCTTCCGGCAGAATTCCCGCATCCGGCGCGTCATCCGCCTGCAGCTTGATGGCTAGGTCGGCGAAGAATAGATGGTGATTGACGATGATGATGTCGCTCTCCATCGCTCGTCGCCGCATTTCGGTGATAAAGCATCGCTCCCACTGGCTGCATTTTTGCCCGATGCAGGCGTCGGCACGCGCATCCAGCTTGTGCCACAGCAGGCTGGCCTCAGGAAGCTCAGCCAACTCGGCACGATCGCCCGTCCCAGTTGTCTTTTCCCACGCGGCGATGGCGCGGTACTGTTCGATTTCCTCAAGGCCGCTTAGCACCGGCTGATCTGTCAGGTCGTACAGCTTCTTGCGGCACAGGTAATTATTGCGGCCTTTCATGTAGCAGACCGAAAGACGGCCGGGGCCATGGCTTGATTCGGCGCCCGACGGAGCTCTGTCGTCATGCCGAAACAGCACCTGCTCCAAGAAAGGAACATCTTTGTGGAAAAGCTGCTCCTGCAGATTCTTCGTTCCCGTCGAAATGATGACGCGCTTGCCGCTGCGAATCACTGGGACGAGATATGCCAACGTCTTACCGGTGCCCGTACCAGCTTCGACGATAAGGTGTCGTTTCTCTGTCAATGCCTGCTCGACGGCCTGCGCCATTTGCAGCTGCCCGCGGCGGAATTCATACGCCGGATGACTGCGCGAGAGCACTCCACCTGGGGCGAAGAATTGGTAAAGAGATGCGTCCTTGCCGCCAGGAGATAGGCGGGTTGGTGATACAGACGATGCGGGCTGCATGGGAAGAGACACAGGAGTCTCTATAATAACCACTCGCGGTCTCCAATGCCTGACCGCCGGGAATCAGCTTTATATTGAAACTAGAATTCGCTAACGCACCGTCACTCCCTGTAATCGCCATCGTGGGGCGTCCCAACGTAGGCAAATCGACACTGTTCAATCGTATTGTCGGCTCGCGCCGCGCTATCGTCGGCGATGAGCCTGGCATCACCCGGGACCGCCTCTACGGCGATGCCGAGTGGCGAGGGCGGGAGTTGCGTATCGTCGACACGGGCGGTATCTTGGCCGAAGAAAAAGACCTAATCCCGGCGGAGATTTTTCGGCAGGCCCGCGTGGCACTCGATGAAGCCGCCGCCATCGTCATGGTCGTCGACGGACGCACTGAACTCGCCGCACCCGATCTCGAACTGGCGCGTCTGCTGCGTAAAGCGAATAAGCCGCTTTTTCTGGCGGTTAATAAAGTCGATAGCGACAAACAGTCCACTCTCATGGCAGATTTTCATCGCCTGGGCATTCCGCAAATGTTTCCGGTCTCCGCGGAACATGGCCGTGGCGTGGACGATTTACTCGATGCCGTGGTTCAGAAAATTCCAAAACCCTTAACCACAGAGGACACAGAGGAATCTCAGCCAAAAGAAATTGCAGAACCGACGACCGACGGCGAACGACTAACGACTAAACAAGAGCCAACGACCGACGACCAACGGCCAGCGACCGAAGTCAAAGTTGCAATCATCGGTCATCCTAACGTGGGCAAGTCAACTCTGCTCAATCGCCTGACCGACTCTGATCGAGCGATCGTCTCACCCATTCCCGGCACCACGCGCGATGCCGTTGACGAAGTCGTCGAGCGCGATGGACGCCGCTTTCGCTTCATCGACACGGCCGGCATTCGCCGCAAAGGCAAGACCTATTTGATGGCCGAGAAGCTTTCGGTCGTGATGGCCCGCAGGCATCTCGAATCTGCCGACATCGCACTCCTCGTGATTGACGCGACCGAGGGCGTGAGCCAGATCGACGCTGCTATCGCCGGATACGCACACGAGAGCGGGCGCTCCGTCATTATCGTTGTGAACAAATGGGATCTTGTGCTGAACGGCCAGAAAAAAAGTGGGCGTCCCACAAAAGCCGAGCGCATGCGCGAGTCCAAACGCCCCGGCGACCGTGAAGCCTACGAAGAGCGTTTGCGTGATCACCTCAAGTTCCTGTCCTACGCGCCGATGGTTTTCATCTCCGCACAAACAGGCAAGGGCGTTGAGAAAATCTTTTCGCTGCTGGAGCAAGTTGCCGACGAACGCCGCAAGCGCATCCCTACCTCGGAGATGAACCGCTTCCTCGATCACGTCGATTTCGAGCGCGCGTCGGTTCCGATGCGACAGCGCGTGAAGATTCTCTACATGACGCAGGCATCTGTTGCCCCGCCGACGTTCGTGCTGTTCACCAACCGCGCCGTAAAGCTGCATTTCTCCTATCAGCGATTTCTGGAGAATCAGATCCGGCACGCCTTCGGCTTCGTGGGCACCCCGATTTGGATCAAGAACAGGGCGAGAGAGTAGGCTCGACAACCGCTCACTCTCCCTCCACCATCCGATCCTGCGTGAGCAATCCGATCCGTTGCACACCGGCATGATGTGCTACGTCAATGACCTCCGCCACATACTGAAAGTCCACATCTGCATCACCGCGAACGAAAGCCACTTTCTCCGCCCGCGTCAGATAAATCTGCATCAAGCGTGTTTCCAGATCTTTCCAGGGCACATCTTCGCGGTTGATCTTGACTGCCGGCAGTCCACCTTTCGTCGTCCACACCACCTGAATCACAATCGCGCGCGACTCTTTTTCGGATGCAGTCTGTTTCTGATCCGGTTGGGGAATTTGCACACTCTCCTGAAATTCCTTATCCATCGACACCACCAGCATAAACATGACGATCAGCGTCAGCAGCACGTCGATCAGCGGTGTGACATTGATCTGTGCTCCAAACGAACTACGGCCTAAGGAAGAAAACGCCATGCGATCTGCTCCTCTCGGGCACGCGTCTGCAGGATCAGACACCTCAAACAGCCTCGGAGTTCCCCTTAGCGAAATGACAAATAGCGTTACGCGGTTGCGCCGATTCGCCGCGACCGGGCATCATGGAGGAACGGGCACGGATGTCGCGGCCCTAGAAAGACCTCACAGATGGTGCGCCTCACACAATTACTCGCTTCCGGTGCCGTTGTTGTTATGCTGTTCGGCCTCGCACTGTCTGCCTGCGCCCAGGACAACTACGAAATTCAGGTCTACAGCTATGACACAGTGACCCCGCGCACTACGATGGTCGAGATTCACTCAAACTTCACCGTAGAAGGCAGCAAGACAATCGTGGACGGCATGCTACCAACGAATCACGCGGAACACGAAACGCTTGAAATCACCCAGGGCATCAACGACTGGTCTGAACTTGGGTTCTACGTTTTCACCAGCATTCAGTCGGATGGAGGATGGCAGTGGGTAGGCGACCATATCCGCCCGCGCGTGCGCGTGCCGGAGAAATGGCATTGGCCTGTCGGTGTGAGCGTGTCAAATGAGATCGGCTACCAGCGCGCCGCATTCTCTCCCGACACTTGGACCTGGGAGATTCGCCCCATCATCGACAAGAAGATCGGGCGATGGTATCTCGATTTCAACCCTACGCTCGATCGCTCATTTCACGGACCAAGCGTGAATAAGGGCGTAGAATTTTCGCCCAACGTAAAGGTCAGCTACGACTTCACTAAGAAAATCGCAGGCGGATTGGAATATTACGCGTCCTACGGTCCACTCACCGGCTTCGATCCTGCGAGGGATCAGCAACAGCAGTTTTTCCCCAGCATCGACGTCGATTTCGGACCGCAATGGGAATTCAACTTTGGAGTTGGTGTGGGCACAACACGATCCACCGATCACCTTATCGTCAAATGCATCATTGGCCGGCGATTTTCTTGGCCGCATAGCAATAACTCAAAGCTAAGGCCGAGCAGTACCGCGCCGACGCAATAAGGACTAGCTCTCTTTTATACCGCAAGTTCAGGTAACAGCGGCGGTGGCTCCTGCGGCGGGCCTCCGGTCGGTAATGGAGAAGGAGGCGGCGGATACAGAACCAGGCTCAAAGCTCTATATCGCGCCGCGAAGAAATAAATCGAATATGCAGGGAAGAAGACAATCACAGGCACCGAGATCAATGCCGTTAAATAAAACAGGACTGCCAGCATGATGCACACCGCTACCACAGCCACCGTGATGGTAAAAACATTCCAGGTCAAACCCGCAGCTTTTCCGCCAATCACCGCGCCGATCCCGACTCCCGCAACCGGGATCAAAATGAATAACAATAAAACAATCGACGCGATGCCGATAACGATAGCGGCTCCGATGGCCAGCACAATTTTCATTCCTACATAAGCAGCATAGCCACCCATTTCGGCTTGTATCATGGGCCACAGTCGCCGCCATCCCTCAACAACTCCAAGACCTTCCAGCGCCATTTGTGGAATGACAAAATCTTTGGTCAGCACCTGGACCACAGCCGCGGCGATGACGAAGATCATCAACAAAAAAAAGACCACGATCCCGCCGACCACCAGAGGCACGACGTGGTCGCGCGGCTCGCTGAACCATCCTTTGCCATAAGCAATAGCCGCAGGAATTCCCAGCAATACAGCCAATCCCACAAGAGTGACGGCAAGGAATCCCAACTGCCACAGGAAGTATCTCCAGCCCGGCGTCTGCCGTCGGCTCCATCCTGCGCGGATGTGACACTCTTTCGCGATTACACTGTCGAACAGGATGAACCGCATGACGCTGCTGATATACGTAAACACGATGGCAAACACCAGGCCTGCCACGACGAGCACTGTGATGAGTGCGCCAAGAAGAGCGGGATCGATATTGGGCCAGCTCTGTTCGAGGAAATAACGCGAAGATGGTGAATGCTGCCCAGGGTTGAAGTTTGTAGGAAAGTGGAAACTGCCTCCCGATCCTGCATCACCCGCCAGTAGCCCCACGGCAGCCAGCCGCGTCCATTGCCAGAAGCGAAACGGTTGAATGAGTTGCCGCTTGGTGTGTTGGAAAGCGAGCGTGATGGTATCGACCGCGGAAATCGGCAAGATTCACCTCGGCTGCAAAATACTCCAGCAGCAAGGTACTGCGAACTGCGGTCAGTATCAAATCAATTCGAGAAGGAGACTACCTTCTGCTACTCATACCGCAGAGCTTCTACCGGATCGAGTTTCGATGCGCGCATGGCTGGCACCAGTCCGCTGATCACTCCCACCACCAATAGCACGATCGTTGAGAGCACCACGGTCATCATCGAGATGCGTAAGTGAATATCTCCCTGCCCCGAGTCATCCTCAAACAATGGTCCCATCATTGGCAAAGTTCCCACGGCCCATGCGATCACATACGAGAGCAGCACTCCAATTGCGCCGCCTAGCAGCATGATCAGCAGCGTCTCAGCCAGGAATTGCAGTTTAATATGCCGTTTCCGCGCGCCCAGCGCACGGCGCAAACCGATCTCGCGGATGCGCTCATCCACTGACACCAGCATGATGTTCATCACGCCGACGCCGCCGATGCCAAGAGTCAGAGTACCGATGAAAGTCAGCAGCACCTGCAGGCCGATGGTCAGTGCGTCAATTACCGGACGGAATTCGTCGCGCCCAAACATTTGTAGCGCTTTCGGATCAGTTGGCGAAAAGTTCTGCCGCGTGGCCAGCGCAGCCAGCACTTGCGCCATCGCCTTCTTCTCGAATTGCGGCGCGATGGGTTCAAACACCAGCACCGCGGCATAGCGCGTGTTCCATAAATCGCCCGCCGCAGAATACGGAATCCATGACGACTCGTCGTCGCTCGAAAAATAATTGCTGAGCTGAATCTTGCGCGCCATCACGCCAATCACGGTGAAGCGCACGCCAGAGACCTGAACGGTCTCGCCAACGGCTGGGCGGCCACTGAAAAGTTCCTCTTTGAGTCTTCCCCCGAGAAAAATTACCCGCCGCCGTTCCATCTCGTCTTCGGCGTTGATCCAACGGCCTTCTACCGGCACTTCGTTTCGCATCTCGCCGTATTCCGGACAAACTCCTCGCACCGGTGCCGTTCCGACCATGCGATCGCCATATGAAATGCCTGGGCGCCGCACCGTTTCGAGACACGCATGTTTCACAAGCGGAGCCGTGGCCTTGACCATATCAATGTCCGCTTGCTCCAGAAGAACTTTCTTCCCAGCGCGCTGTCCGCCCGGCTGTTCACTCGTCTGCTGCGGCCAGCAAATCACGACACTTTTTCCGAAGGCATCGAACCCATGGACGAGAACTCCACGGAAACTGCTGCCATAAGCGATGAGCAAGGTAACCGTGGCAATGCCCCACACGATGCCGAGCATCGTAAGGAAGCTGCGCGTCAAGTTCCGCTTCAACGCGATCCAGGCTTCGAGGATGATCTCAATCAGCATTCAATTATGTGGGACCGGGTCTCTGACCCGGTCGGGCTGAGCAAAGCTCGGCTGCTGCTTTGGGGCTAGTGTCGACAAAGAGTTTGGTCACCAATGCGGCCGAGCACGGCCTGTCCGGGTCAAAGACCCGGTTCCACACAAACCTATCCGCCCGCTTCATACCGCAGAGCTTCTATGGGATCAATCGACGCCGCGCGCCGCGCCGGATATAGCGCTGCTCCCACTGCAATCGCTCCCAGCAACCCAGCTGCAATCAATCCCGAACTCCAACTTGGCAGCAGTCCTGCGAAAAAGTCAGGCATGGGCAGCATATTGACCAGCGCGCAGAATCCGAAAGCGGCACCCAGCCCAATTCCCCCGCTGAGGAGCGCGATGATGAGTGCTTCGATAAAGAACTGCCGCAAAATTGTCCGCGCGGGCGCGCCGATTGCCTTGCGTACTCCGATTTCCCTTGTTCGCTCGCGCACTGCGACCAGCATCACGTTCATGACGCCTATGCCGCCGAGCAGCAGCGTCACAATGCCGACGGCTCCGAGGAAAAATTTCATTCCGTCGGTCATCGTTTTGAATGCCTGCGCTTCCTGCACGGTATCCCAGATCGGGCACGCTTCCTTGTCGTTTGGGTCGTAACGATGCATACGTGCCAGAGCCACGCGCACCTCGTGCTTACATGTTTCATGTTGTCCGACAGATTTCGGCGTCACGAGTAGCTGATCGAAAGTGATAGAAGTGCCCGGCGGCTTGTCGGGAAAATCGCGGCGCATCGCAGCGAAGGGAAGGAAGACTTTGTTCACATCCCAGCCGTCATAACTGGAATCTTGCTTCTTCTTTGCCATCACGCCGATGACGGTGTAAGGAAAGTCGTTCAGGTAAACCGTATCGCCCACGGGATTACGCCCCGGAAATAATTGCTTGGCCGCATCGGAGCCGAGAAAAGCTATGCGCCGTGCTTCGCGCATGTCATCCCAATCGTAGAAGCGTCCGGTGCCGACATCGAGGCTGCGGATATAACTGAATGCGGGATACGATCCAGTCACAGTGAAAGCTGCATTGTTGAAATTGCTGTGCACACGAACCGTGTCCTGTTCAAGCTCCGGTATCGCATACTCGCAATCCGGAGATTCGGCCTGAACGACCGGCACATCAGGATCCTCCCAATGAACGATGCGGCCCGCATGAGTTCCGCCAACCTGCAGGCTGGTGCGCCCGTGGAAGACGATCATCACGTCTTTGCCAAGGTTTCGCGCTTGCTCCTCCTGCCCTTTGCGAAGACCTTCGCCGGCGGCCACCATGAGCACAATCGACACGATGCCCCACGCGATCCCGAACATAGTAAGAAACGCGCGCAGTTTATGCGCCCAAAGTGTTCGCAGAACGTCGAAGATGAGATCGCGCACTGTCATCGCAGTTGTTGGACGAGGCCCCGGCGGGAAGGTAAGCTCAATCCCACCCAGTGTTGGATACGTATCTTGAGGACTATTTGTTGCAGAAAAGATAAGGCTTTGACCGTTGGGAATTGGGGCTAGAGATTAGCGATCACTCAGGTGGAAATCTTTTTTTCCATCGCAAAGAGCGGCGTGCCAAACAAATCCTGCGGGCCTGTTTGCATTCGCTCGAAACCATGTTTTTCATACATTCGGATGGCAGCGTGCAGAAACGGTGTTGTCGTCAGATAGACACGAGAAGCGCTTTGCTTCGTCACCCAATGCTCAACGGTCTCGAGTAAGCGTGCGCCAACTCCAAGTCCTCGTGCCGCAGGCAGCACGGCCATGCCGCGCATATAGACTGACTCACCTTTGGCCACGGCAGCCACCGTCCCAAGAGGTTCCGCCCCTCGCATCGCGAGCCAGACGGGCCCTTCTTGCATCCTGATCAAAACTTGTTCGGCTGGAGGAGTCGTGGCTTGGAATCCGCCCCGAGTGTAGAAAGATTCGAATTCTACGAATGAATCGTGAAGCACCTTGGCGACCGCCGCAGCATCCGACAGCTCGGCCTGACGAATCTGAATTTCGCTGTGCATCTGGGAGGGCGAAAGCTGCAATTCAGATCTTCGCGAGCACAAGGCTCACACGGTCGAGCCAAACATCAAATTCCCGCAGCGCAGCCTCGCACTGCATTCGATGTCGCTCTTTGCGGTCGCGAATCTTCTTCTCCAGTGGAGGCAGCAAATCAAACGTGATATTCGCGGGCTGAAAATTTTTAGGATCGGCATGTGTGATGTAGTGCGTAAGCGAGCCGAACGCTGTTGCACGCGCCGGTGGAACAGGCGCGCTCCCTGCTGTCAGCGCGCAGGCATGCATTCCCGCCATCAATCCAGTCGCGATCGATTCCACGTATCCCTCAACCCCACAAATCTGCCCGGCAAACAATACTCGCGGATGCGCCTTCATCTGCAGAGTTTCATGCAGCAGCGTCGGAGCATTGATGTAGGTATTGCGATGAATTTGCCCGTAGCGGAGAAATCGCGCATTTTCAAGACCAGGGATGAGCCGCAGCACCTGCGCTTGATCGCCAAACTTCAAATGATTTTGAAAACCCACGAGGTTGAAAGAATCCGCTCGCAGATTTTCCTGCCGCAACTGCACCACGGCATACGGCATCTTGCCCGTCCGCGGATCTTTCAGGCCGACCGGCTTCATCGGACCAAAGCGCAAGGTGTCGCGTCCTCGGCGTGCAATTTCTTCGATCGGCAAACAACCCTCGAAGTAATTGAGTTTCTCCCAATCGTGCTGCTCCACCGACTGCGCGGCCACCAGCGCGTCGTAAAACCGGTCATACTCCTCTTTCGTCATCGGACAATTGATGTAGTCGGCCGATCCTTTGTCATAGCGCGCCGCCATGTACACGCGCGACATATCGATCGAGTCCGCTTCAACGATCGGGCTGATCGAATCGTAGAAATACAGATGAGGATTGTGTGGCGCGGGCGCTCCCGCCCGCGAACTGCCAGAGCTATCGGGAAATTCGCGGTCACCGGCTGATTCTAGGTGATCTTGCGAGGAAGCCGACAAGCGGCCAATCTCGCTGGCCAGTCCATCTGACGTCAGCGGCCCGGTAGCAATGACAGTAACGTTGTCAGTTTCATCAACCGCAGTTACTTCTTCTCGCTGCACCGAGATCCGCGGTTCCCGTGAAATAGCTTCTGTCACGCGGGTAGCAAATGCGACGCGATCCACCGCTAGCGCATGTCCCGCTGGAACCGCACACTCCCGCGCAATCTCCATCAGCAACGAACCGGCCCGCCGCATTTCTTCCTTTAACAGCCACGGAGCCGTGTTCTCGCTGTCCGACTTCAGCGAATTCGAGCAGACCAACTCTGCAAAATCAGCGGTCTGATGTGCCTGCGTCGAACGCATGGGGCGCATCTCAAACAGTTCAACATCAATCCCTCGCCGCGCACACTGCCACGCCGCTTCCGATCCAGCCAGTCCCGCTCCGATAATCTTGATACTGCTCATTTATTTCGATTTCCGCGCGGCTTTCTGCGGCTCGTGAATTCTCTCGTGCCGTGCCAGCATCTCGACGAATTCCCGAATCTTACGCGCGCGGGTTTCAGCTTTCTTCACTGTCTGAATACGAAACAGCACCGCATAGCGATTCGCGCCATCAAGCTCCGCGAAGCATTTTTGTGCGCGAGAATCAGAGTTTAATGCAGCCTGAAAATCATCTGGGATCTTCGCTCCGCGTGGCGAATCATATGCAGCGTCCCACCTGCCGTCTTTTTTGGCTGCCTCGACAGCCTCGATTCCGGCGCCTTTCATCCGCCTGTTCGCGATCAGCGCTGTCGCTTTTTCCCGATTGATTTTCGACCAGATACTCTTCTTCGATCGCGGCAGAAAACGCTGCAGCCAAGCTTCGTCGCTTTCGCCGCGCTTCTGCCCGTCAATCCAGCCATAACAAAGAGCAATCTCCAGCGCCTCGCCGTACGTGACCGATTGCAGCCCCGAATCCTTCTTCGCCAGCCGCAACCACAGCCCCTCGGACTTGCGATGATTTTTCTCCAGCCACGCGGCCCAATCGTCTTGCGCGAGAAACAGACGAATCGGATCCATTGCGTTACGGCTCTTTTTCATGAGGATGTTTTTTCAGCAAGCCGCATCAGAGCATCTCCCGGCAGGTGCACTCGCCGCCACTCAACTTGAAACTCCGCCCCCAGCGCTTTATACAGGTCAATCGCCTTCTTATTCCACTCGAGCACTTCCCAGTGCATTCCGCGGCAGCCCTCCGCGACGGCAACCTGCGCCACGGCCGCAAGAAGCGCTTTGCCGATTCCGTGGCCGCGAAATGCTTCGCGTACGAAGAGATCCTCTAGATAGAGTCCACGACCTACCCATGTGGAGTAATATCCGAAGAACAAGGCGTAACCGGCTGTCTGCTCCTTCCACTCCGCAATCAACGCGCGAAATTGAGGATTCTCGCCGAACCCGTCGTGTATAAGATCCTCTTCACTGATGGTCACCAGTTCTAGTTGGCGTTCAAACTCAGCCAACTCACGAATCATTGTTCGCAGCAGCCTGGCGTCATGAACCACAGCGGGGCGAATCCGAAGCATAAGGAAGCATACTACTTCCGGTTATCTGCCCAATCTGCGATCATGAAAAGAATTCATTCCAACCTGCTGGAGAACTCATGGCCCGCATTCCACTCGTGACCTCAGACAATGCTCTGCCAGAAGTACAGGAAATTTTCGAGAAAACACTGCGTGGCAAGCCCGGCAACGCCCAGAAAGCCCTTGCGCATCGTCCTGAGATGCTCAAGAATTTCCTCCCCTTCTATGCCAGTGTGGGCCGTTCGCTCGACCGAAAACTCTACGAAATGATCTATCTTCTCGCTTCTCTGATCAACGGATGCCACTATTGCACGCAGCACCACGTGGCCTCGTCGAAACGAGTGGGATTGACCGCAGACGACTGGGCCGCGTTAAAGGCAGGAAATTATTCGCGCTATAGCGACAAAGAGCGCGCGGCACTCACATATGTTGAAAAACTGACGCGGACTCCGCACGACATTACAGATGCTGACTTCGCGCCGCTGACCAAGGAATTCTCTACGCCTGAAATTGTCGATATCCACTTGCTCACCGGCCTTGCCAACCTGACCAACCGCTTCACCGATCCGCTTGGCCTGGAACTGGAATTTCCAGAGGAGGAGATCTAAGTACCAAGAAGTTCAATGCAGCTGACGCGATGGCATCGGCCAAAGTCTTCAAGCTCGGATCGGGAGCAGCGCCGTTGGCCAACGTATTGAACTGTGTGTTGAGGAGATTGAGGGCGAAGCTGAAGTTCGCCTCTCCCGCAGCCAGGTCCGCACCGCGAACTCTAGCGACAATGTCGTGGAGCAGTTGAGTTCCGGCTTCCGGATCCTTGGCAGTCACCTGACTCAACAAGTTGATGAGTTCCTGCGACAAGTCGCCGGGAGTCTGCAAATCCTTCTCTGCCACGCTCAGAGCATGTCGAGGATTTCGGGCCGCTTCCTGCGCCGCCAATTCCAGGCGAAGCCCGCGCTCTTCGGCTTCCTCTTGCTCAGGATTTCCGATTTGCACATATGTCCGTGTGGCATTCATGAAACTCATGGCCAACGCCGCATCAAACGAGGCTATTTCCCGCAGAACAATTTGCCATTGCTGCCGCAGCAGTTGCCGCGCATTGCGTTCTGGGTTTTCCGTCTGACTTGAGACAGCCTGTGCGAAGTCACCAGCCATCTGCGTCACCAGGCTTCGGGCCTGCGCTTCATTGCGATTCCACAAAATCGGAAATGCGTCAGATGCAATGGCAATCCGATTCTGAGGCAGGCTTAGGTTCCTGGTGCCGGCAAGAACCACATCGAGCATCGCAAGTGCAGCCTGATGTCGAGCACGTTCTTCTTTTTCTTTGTCGGCCTTGGTTTTGTTGTCGATAGGACTCATCGCAGGAATCGAAGGAACTGCTTGCAGCTGTGCAGGCTGCGGCAGAGCGGGTTGCGATGGCACGATTTGCACGAGTTGCGCAAAGCTAGCCGCGGTGAAGGAGATGATTGCGAAGAGAACACGCGTAAAACGGGCCCATCGGTACATGGATTCCTCCCGCGGGGATGGTCTGGCCAAGACCGAGCGGATGGTCAAGAGGATAGACCCCAGCGTCAGAGCCGAAGTTCCAGGTTCACCTAGTCGAGATTGAGCATTGCAAGTTCAGCCTTGCAACTATGTATCTTTCAGGATTGATCAGATGGAGATTTGCGCGTGCCAGTTGTCCGCATCGATACTGTTGGGGAGAAAAAACTAGCCGCTGCCCTCGCCGACCTTCAGCACCGCCAGGAAGGCCTCTTGCGGGATGTCGACACGGCCGATGCGCTTCATGCGCTTCTTGCCTTCCTTCTGTTTTTCGAGCAGTTTGCGTTTGCGCGAAATGTCACCGCCGTAGCATTTGGCCAGAACATTCTTGCGGATAGCGTGCACGGTTTCGCGGGCAATAATTTTGGCGCCGATGGACGCCTGAATAGGAACCTCGAACATCTGGCGGGGAATCAGTTCGCGCATTTTGGAAACGAGAAGCTTGCCGCGTTCGTAAGCGAAATCGCGGTGCACGATAATGGAGAGAGCATCGACCGGCTCTCCGGCCACAAGAATGTCGAGCTTGACCATCGGTGATTCCCAATAATCGGCGAGATGATAATCGAGCGATGCGTAGCCGCGAGAGACCGACTTCAGGCGATCGTAGAAGTCGAGCACGATTTCGTTCAGCGGTAACTCATAGTGCAGCATGACCCGCGAGCTGCTAACGTATTCAAACGTCTTCTGCTTGCCGCGCTTTTCTTCGACCAGCGCGAGAATTCCGCCGACGTACTCTTCACCGGTAAGAATTGTAGCCAGAATGACCGGCTCTTGAACTTTTTCAATCTCGCTGGGATCGGGCCAGCGCGAAGGATTATCGATCTCGATCAATGTCCCGTCGGTCTTGGTGATTTTGTAGCGCACACCCGGCGCAGTGGTGATCAGGTCGAGATTAAATTCGCGTTCCAGCCGCTCCTGAATAATCTCCATGTGCAGCAGGCCCAGAAAGCCGCAGCGGAAGCCGAATCCGAGAGCAACGGAACTCTCGGGTTCGAAGAAAAACGACGAATCGTTGAGACGCAACTTTTCAAGCGCCTCGCGCAGTTGTGTGTGCTCGTGCGCATCCACCGTGTAGAGCCCGGCGAAAACCATCGGCTTGATCTCTTCAAAACCGGGCAGCGCCTCGAGAGCGGGGTTGGCATCGTGAGTGATCGTGTCGCCGATTTTCGTGTCGGCGACATTCTTGATGTTGGCGATGATGAACCCGACTTCGCCAGCCACAAGTTGGTCGATCTCCACCGGTTTGGGTGTGAGCACACCGAGAGTTTCCGCGTCGAAGGTGGTTCCGTTCCACCAGAGACGAATTCTGTCTCCCTTTTTCAGAGTGCCCTGGAAGACACGGGTGAGCACGATGACGCCACGATAGGCATCGAACCAGGAGTCGAAAACCAGCGCCTGCAGCCGGTTCTCCGGGCTTCCCTTCGGTGGTGGGATACGTTTGACGATCGCTTCCAGCACATCCGGCACGCCTTGCCCGGTCTTGGCGCTGATGAGCACGGCGTCGGAAGCATCGAGCCCGACCGCGCCTTCGATCATTTCTTTTGTGCGTGGAATGTCGGCGCTCTGCAGATCGATCTTGTTGATGACGGGAATAATTTCAAGGCCATGATTGATAGCCAGATAAGAATTCGCCAGCGTCTGCGCCTCGACTCCTTGCGAGGCATCGACCACGAGTAGCGCGCCTTCGCACGATGCCAGCGACCGCGAGACTTCATACGAAAAGTCCACGTGGCCGGGTGTGTCGATCAGATTCAGCTGGTAGGTCTCTCCGTCGTGCGCGGTGTAGGCCATGCGGACGGCGTGGGCCTTTATGGTGATGCCGCGCTCGCGCTCCAGGTCCATGGAATCGAGCACCTGCGCCTGCATCTCGCGCGCGGTCAGGGATCCGGTGAGTTCAAGCAGGCGGTCGGCGAGCGTGGATTTGCCATGGTCAATGTGCGCGATGATCGCGAAGTTGCGGATGTGCTGAGAATCCATGATGAGAGCGAGTACAACTTGATTCTAGCAGGCGTCTTTCGTGCATCTTAGCGAAGCTTAACTTGACCTAGCCCAAGGATGACAACATACTGGTTTTGTCGCAGGGTGCTGTGTTTGACCACGGTTTTTGAGGCCTCGAAATCTTCGAGGCCTTTCGTTTTTCTGCCCGCCAGCTTGCCACGCATCCCCTCCTGATTTACGCTCGTCTGCCAGACTTTAGATTCCCCTTCGCCGAAATCATGGCGTGCGGACATCATGATCAGAAAACACATCGCGTTGACGTTGATCGTGGGAACCGCTTTCGGACTGCTCATCTGGGGCCATCCCCCGGCCACATGGACTCCGCTGCGCGTGCTCGGGCTGATCCTTGCAGGCGCGGGTTTCGTGCTGTGGACCGTTGCACGCTTCCAACTGGGCGCCTCTTTCGCCGTCACCGCCCAGGCCAGACAACTCGTGACTCACGGGCTATATTCGAAACTCCGCAATCCCATCTATGTCTTCGGATCGTGCGTGATCGCCGGCCTGATTCTCGCGCTGGCGTCGCCGATATGGCTGCTGATCTTTGCGCTCATCATCCCTATGCAACTGTGGCGCGCGCGCAAGGAAGCGCAGGTTCTTGAGGCAAAGTTTGGCGAGGAGTATCGCACTTATCGCGCGGCCACGTGGTTCTGATTTGTGTCGTTAGCTGTTCATGGAGGAATCATGCGTAACGTATTCGCACTGGTCATGCTTGGTTGCTGCGCGCTCGCAGCGGCGCAAGCTCAATCGCCGCAAGTCAAACCGTTCATCAAGGTTGATGCGCCAGTCGTTGCGCTCACCCACGTCCGCGTGATCGATGGCACCGGCGCCGTGGCCCGCGACGATCAGACTGTCATCCTCAGCAAAGGCAAGATCGACTCCGTCAGTGATGCGTCTGCGGCAAATGTTCCAAAAGATGCGCAGGTGCTCGATCTGCACGGATACAGCGTCATCCCCGGCTTGGTCGGCATGCACGACCATATGTTTTATCCCATGGGCAACGGCGTCTTCGGGGAAATGGCGTACAGTTTTCCACGCCTCTATCTTGCCGGCGGAGTGACCACCATCCGCACCACGGGCTCGCTCGAACCCTACACCGATCTGGAGTTGAAAAAGTCCATCGACGCCGGCGCGACACCCGGCCCAAAGATGCACGTCACTGGGCCATATCTCGAAGGCAAGGGATCGTGGGCGATTCAAATGCACCAGATCACCAGCCCCGAAGATGCGGTCAAGACCGTGAACTTCTGGCTCGATGAGGGTGTGGACAATTTCAAAGCCTACATGTTTCTCACCCGCGCCGAACTTGCGGCCGCGATTCAAGCGGCGCACAAGCGTGGCGCCAAGGTCACCGGGCACTTGTGCTCGATAACGTTTCGCGAGGCGGCTGATCTGGGCATTGACGATCTGGAACACGGACTTTTCGTCGACACGGAATTCGCTGCCGGTAAAAAACCTGACGAGTGCCCCGGCGGAGATGACCCGGTCGGCATGGCGAAGCTGGACGCGAACTCCGGGCCGCTTCACGACACGATTCAATACCTGGTGCAACATCACGTCGCTGTGACCTCGACCCTGCCCGTGTTTGAGATGATCAGTTTTTCCGGACGCCCCACTGTCCAGAAGCGCGTGCTCGACGCGCTCGCGCCCGATGCCCGCACGGCGTGGCTTGCGTTTCGCCTCCGTTATAACGACACCGACTTTCTACGCAGAAATTTCGGCAGCGATGTTTCGCCCTACCCCGCAGCTTTTAAGAAAGAATTGGAGTTCGAGTACGCATTCTCCAAGGCTGGTGGCCTGCTGCTCGCCGGTCTCGATCCCACAGGCATCGGCGGCGTTATCGCTGGCTTCGGCGATCAGCGCGAAGTTGAATTGCTAGTCGAAGCCGGATTTACCCCACTCGAAGCGATCCATATCGCAACTTACAATGGCGCGCAGTTTCTAGGCGACCTTGACCGCATCGGCACGATCGCTCCCGGCAAGCAGGCGGACCTGGTCGTGATCAAAGGCGATCCATCGAAGAAGATTGAGGATATCGAAAATGTCGAAACCGTTTTCAAAGATGGCGTCGGCTACGACTCGGAAAAGCTGATTGAATCCGTGCGTAGTGTAGTAGGAAGCCGCTGACTGTGCCTGACATTCCGTTTACCACCATCGACCACGTGCAACTTGCGATGCCGGCAGGGAGGAAGATCGGGCCCGTCAGGTTCTGGAGGCAAAGTTCGGCGGGGAGTATCGCACCTATCGCGCGGGGCACCTGGTTCTGATTTGCGTCGTTAGCTGTTTATGGAGGAATCATGCGCTACATACTCGCTCTGGTCCTGCTTGGCTGCTCGCTCGGCGCGGCGCAAACCCCATCGCCGCAAGTCAAACCGTTCATCAAGATCGATGCGCCGGTGGTCGCGCTCACGCACGTACGTGTCATCGACGGCACGGGCGCCGCGGCACGCGAAGATCAGACGGTCATCCTCAGCAAAGGCAAGATCGACTCCGTCGGCGATGCGACGACAGCCAGCGTTCCGAAAGATGCACAAGTGCTCGACCTCCACGGCTACAGCGTGATTCCAGGCCTCGTCGGCATGCACGAGCACATGTTTTATCCCATCGGCCCCGCCGCGTTTGGCGAGATGGCGTACAGCTTTCCGCGCCTCTATCTCGCCGGAGGAGTAACCACGATTCGTACCACCGGCTCGCTCGAACCCTACACCGATCTTGAAATCAGGAAAGCCATTAACGCCGGCAATATTCCCGGCCCTAACATGCACGTCACGGGACCATATCTTGAAGGAGCCGGGTCGTGGGCGCTTCAACTGCACGCGTTGAGCGGGACGGAAGACGCCACGAGAACGGTGAATTACTGGCTCGATGAAGGCGTCGACGATTTCAAAGCTTATATGTTCATCACACACGACGAACTGGGCGCGGCCATCACCGCAGCACACAAGCGTGGAGCGAAAGTCACAGGGCACCTTTGCAGCATTGGATTCCGCGAGGCGGCCGCTCTCGGAATCGATGACCTCGAACATGGATTGATGGTGGATTCCGAATTCACTCCGGGAAGGAAAGCGGGCGAGTGCAAAGACGAAGAGGATCCAGTGTTGATTTCGAAGCTGGACATGAACTCTGGGCCGGTTCACGAGATGATGCTCGACCTTATCGCCCGGCACGTCGCTGTCACTTCGACTTTGCCCGTGTTTGAGATGGGAAGCTTCCCTGGCCGTCCCACACTTCAGCCGCGGGTTCTCGACACACTCTCTCCCGACGCGCGCGCTCTTCTGCTGGAGCGAAGAGTTCAGTCCAGCGATTCTGCGGCGATCAAAAAACGGTACGGCACCGACGTGTCGCCCTGGCCTGCAGCGTTCAAGAAAGAGGAAGAATTCGAGTACGCATTTTCTAAAGCCGGCGGATTGCTCCTCGCCGGCCTCGATCCGACTGGCATGGGCGGCGTGATCGCCGGCTTCGGCGATCAACGGGAGGTGGAGTTGCTCGTGGAAGCGGGATTCACTCCGCTCGAGGCAATTCACATCGCAACCTACAACGGAGCGCAATATCTCGGGGAACTCGACCGTATCGGCACGATCGCCCCGGGCAAGCAAGCGGACCTGGTCGTGATCAAAGGCGATCCGTCGAAAAAAATCGAAGACATCGAGAATGTCGAGACGGTTTTTAAGGATGGCGTCGGCTACGACTCGGCAAAGTTAATCGAATCCGTGCGCGGGCAGGTCGGCATCCGGTAGTGCGTTGATGAATCATCCCTTTACTGCCATCGACCACGTGCAACTTGCCATGCCGACGGGCGAGGAAGACCGAGCCCGCGCCTTCTACGGCGGATTGCTTGGCATGAACGAAATTCCCAAGCCTGCGGAACTGGCGAAGCGCGGTGGATGCTGGTTTGAAAGCGGCAGTGTTCAGCTCCATCTGGGAGTGGAAGCGCATTTCCATCCTGCACGGAAAGCACACCCAGCCCTGCGTTGCCGTGACTACGACGCGCTTACCGCTCGCCTGCGCGCCGCCGGTGTAGAAGTCATAAACGATGCCAGCATCCCAGGAGGGCGGCGATGTCATATCAGCGATCCGTTCGGCAACCGGATCGAACTGATCTGTGCGTAACCCGATGCCGTGCGAGCACCGCGCCACCTTCGAGCGCAGACGAGCGTCGGGTAGAATCAGACCCGCATGCTCGTTCTCGCCTCCGCCTCGCCGCGACGCCAGGATCTCCTTCACAGCGCGCGTATTTCGTTCACCGTGCAGCCCGCCGATATCGACGAAACTCCGCATACAGGCGAGTTGCCGGGTGCGTATGCTGAGCGGCTCGCGCGAGAGAAGGCGCTTGCCGTCTGGCGCATGCGTCCGCAGGATTCGGTGTTGGGCGCGGATACGATCGTGGTGGTGGACGAAATCATCCTCGGCAAACCTGCTGATGCCGTCGACGCTGCCCGCATGCTGCGCCTGCTCTCCGGCCGCACGCATCAGGTGATCACAGGCGTCTGCCTTGTACACCGTCACAAACTGAAATCAGAGAATCCGGAGGTCGGCGTTGGCTCCGAGACCACGCTCGTAGTGATGAATGAATTGTCCGATCAGGAAATTCAGGAGTACGTCGCGACCGGCGAACCGATGGACAAAGCGGGCGCGTACGCGATCCAGGGAATCGCCTCGCGCTGGATTCCGCGCATTGAAGGCGATTACAGCAATGTAGTGGGACTGCCGGTGGCGCTGGTGTACCGTATGTTACGGGGAAATACGCTCTAGGAGAGAACCGCTCGCGCCGCAGGGGTTGAGTTTTTGCGTGCGACAACGCTGCGTGGCTACAATCTGCTTAAGATTTCTTTTCGTCCTTCTTTTCGTCCTTCTTCTCTTCGCCCTCTTTCATCGCGGTCTTGAAGTTGCGGATGCCTTCGCCTAATCCTTTGCCCAATGCGGCGAATTTGCTCGTCCCGAAGACCAAGAGGGCAATGCCGATAATCAACAGAATATGCAGCGGCTGAAATAGTCCCTCGCCCATAAGTCCTCCGTGTGGCTATTCTACGCCAAGCCGGACCAGGCTATCAGGACCGCCACAGTAAAAAATTCCAGGCACTCCCCTCAGCGCGCTAAAAGGATCTGGAGCCTCAGTGAAAGAGCCTTTGCGTCCTTCGCGGCCGTTCTTTGCGCGCTTTGCGGTTAAGGCTTGGGTGTTTCTTCCATTCCTTTGGATGCTCACGCTCCAGCTTTGAGACAGTCTATTGTTAACGTACTGAGTTTCTGAAAGGCAGTCACCATGCGGAGAATCTGCGCCTTCCTGATCACGCTGTTTGTTGCCGGCAGCATCACACTGAGCGCGCAAACCACGGCGCCAGCCCCGGATGTCCAACGTAAAACTAGCGAGCCCTACACGGGCGATCTTTCTATCTTCGACTCGCCGGGTCGTGAAGATCGCCTTCAGATCAACCGCGTGATGGACCTTCTCGGCATCGCATCGGGAAAAGCGGTGGCCGACATCGGCGCGGGTTCCGGCTGGTTCACCATGCGCGCTGCCAAACGCGTGGGCGAGGGCGGTCAGGTCTACGCCGTCGACATCAACTCGGAGGCGATTCAACACATCACTGACCGCGCACAGAAAGAGCAGCTAAAGAATGTGAAGACGATTCTGAGCAAACCCGACGACCCGCAGCTTCCCGCCAATTCCATCGATGTCGTGCTGTTGCTGAAGACCTACCACGAAGTCGCGCACCCTGTAACATTGCTGCGAAATTTGCGCCCAGCGCTTCGCCCGGGGGCAAAGCTCGGCATCATCGACCGCAACGGCAACGGAGAGGATCACGGCATCGGCCGTGAGGTCGTCATTCGCGAAGCGAAAGAAGCGAGCTACGCACTGGTCAATCAGTACGACTTCGTGAAGCCGGATAAGATGGATTACTTCCTCATCTTCACGGTAAAACCGTAACTTCCTCGACCACCGACCAGGCCGTGCGACTCAAATCGGCGAACGCGGGAAGGTCGGCGTCCGAAGCCGCTCCCTGTGGGCTAGCCCATGCTGCCTCCATCGTCTCCCAATCGTCGAACCAGAGTTCGATGATTGCATCCCATTCTGGCCGTTTCCGCTTGGGATCGTCACACACATAATTCTGCACATACTTTCGTAGCCCCGGCAGATTCATCGCCAGCAGCCCGTGCACTTTCTCCAGATGCCGCCGAAATTCTTCGTGCGTCATTTCGGGACGACGATACACCACCACTATGAACTTGATCATCGGAACTCTGGAATCAAATGTTCTCAATCATTCCCGCCAACAGCAACGCACGGCGCGGCAATTCCGAGATCACGATGTGCTCGTGCGTCGCGTGTGCTCCCTCACCAAAGCCGCCCATACCATCGAGCGTCGGGATACCGATGCCAGCGGTAAAGTTTCCATCGGAGCCGCCTCCGACAGCGGCTTCTTCGAGCTTCCAGCTAATCTGCTGCGCAATAACTTGTGCCTTTTCATAGAGCGTGACTACGCCAGCGTTGCGCTCCATAGGCAGGCGATTAATGTTGCCCTCGATGCTGAGTTTGCATTTATTATCGAACGGTTTGAGCGAACGAAACTTTTGATCGACTCCGGCGGCTTGCTTAGCCAGCGTGATGCGAACGTCGAATCGTGCGCTCGCCTCAGCTGCGATCACATTCGTCCGTGTGCCGCCACGAATTACTCCTGGATTCACGGAGATCCCCTGCTTCGGATTGGTCCACTTCGAGATGGCCGCGATCTGCCGCGCTAGTTCGAGCACCGCACTGTGACCTTTGCCCGGATCGAGTCCCGCATGCGCCGCCACTCCTTCGACACGCAGTGTGTATTCGCCGACTCCTTTGCGTGCGGTCTTCACCGCTCCACGCTGTGCGGCAGGCTCAAGAACCAGGACGGCCGCCGACTCCCGCGCCAACTCTTCGGTAATCTTTCGCGACGAATGGCTTCCAACTTCTTCGTCGGAGACAAGAAACACGGTGACCGGCCGTGGCAGCCCCGAATGCCAGCTCTGCAATGCCTCGACGGCAAACAGCATCAACGCAATGCCAGATTTCATATCGAGTACACCGGGGCCGTGCATTCGTCCGTCAACGACGTGGCACGGCATCTTAGCCAGCGTACCCAGCGGATAGACAGTGTCGAAGTGGCCGAGCAGCAGAGCAGGCTTAGCTTTCTCGCGTCCGGGGAAATCGACCTGCAGACTATTGCCGGCATCGTCGGAATGATGAAGTCGCGGGCGCCCGCCGAACGCCTCGAAGCGGTCAGCGAGAAAACGGCATATGCGATCCAGTGCCGGTTTGTCGTCACTGGGAGACTCAATCTCGACAAACTCACGAATTGTTCTGACCAGCGCTTCCTGTTCGGCTTCGAAGTACAGTAGGCGCTCCTGCCATTCGGTCACTGATCCGCTGATTTGCGGAAGTTCGCTCGCCCCGTTTGAAACTCTCTCTCCAGCCGCCTCTTTACTCGGCGTCTTCCTGCTCGACTTCTTCTTGCCAGACATAGACTTCATGCTCACTCCGCGCCGTTGTATCACCGGGGCGTACAGTATAATCTTCAAGCTGTTTCACACGAATCCTATGACTGAGAGCGCACCCGCTACGGAGGCGTCGCCGGCAGAAAAAGCTGGTCTGACGAAGACCGTGCTCGACATTCACGACATTCTAAAAATTCTGCCGCACCGCTATCCCTTTTTGCTGATCGACCGCGTGCTCGAACTTAAGCGAAAAGAACGCATCGTCGCCATCAAAAACGTCACCATCAACGAGCCTTTCTTCGCCGGCCACTTTCCGGGATTGCCGATCATGCCGGGCGTGCTGATCGTCGAGGCTATCGCACAGGCCGGCGGAGCGTTGCTGCTCACTGAAGTCGAAGATCGCAACGATAAAGTCATGGTCTTCACCGGCATCGATCGCGCCAAGTTCCGGCGTCCAGTGAGCCCCGGCGATCAGTTGCGCCTGGTAGTGGAAGTGAAAGGCTGGCGCTCAGTGCCCGGCTTGACCGCCGCGAAGATGCAGGGCTATGCCTACGTCGGCGACAAACGTGTGGCCGAAGCCGGCGTTTCATGCCAGCTGATCGACAGCTCGCGCGGCCGCGGATCTGCCAGCGATGAAGGTAACGAGGCGGAGTAGGTAATCTGCGCTTCTCTCAAGGCCTCGAAGAGTAAGAGATTTCAGGTGGCGCAGCGCTTCCAGCGCTGCGATTGAGGTCCTTGAAATTTCCCAACGGGCTTTAGCCCTGGAAGAACTATCCATAGCCGATGAGCCAATCCCCGAACGTTCATCCCACCGCCATCATCGATCCGCGAGCCAAGGTTTCCGCGTCCTGCAAAATCGGTCCTTACTGTGTGATTGGCGCAGATGTCGAATTGGGCGAGAACTGCCGCCTAGTCTCCCATGTCTCGATCGAAGGTCCGACGAAGATCGGCGACGACAATGCGATTTTCCCCTTTGCCGCCATCGGTATGGCGCCCCAGGACATCACCTACAAAGGCGAACCCACGCGTCTCGAAATCGGCGATCACAACGAGATTCGCGAATGCGTCACCATCAATCGTGGCACAGTCAAAGGTGGGGGTGTCACCAAACTCGGCAGCCATCTGCTGATCATGGCCTACACGCACGTTGGCCACGATTGCATCATCGAAGATCACGTCATGCTGGTGAACGGAGCGACTATTGCCGGTCACGTCACCGTTGAGGAATGGGCCGTCGTGGGAGCGCTGTGCCCGGTGCATCAGTTTGTGCGCATCGGCGCGCACTCCTACATCGGTGGTGGAACGACGATCACTCAGAATGTGCTGCCATTTTCCATGACTTCCGCCGCACGCGATACACACGCTTATGGCATGAACAAAGTCGGCCTCGAACGGCGCGGATTCTCGAAGGAACGCATCGCCAAGATTCACCACGCCTACAAGATTCTGCTGGCTTCGAAGATGAACACTTCGCAGGCGCTGGAGCGGCTGAAGTCTGAAGCCGATCGCGGGGAAGATGTGGAGTTGCTGATTCGCTTCATCGAGGCGTCGGAGCGGGGGATTATCAAGTAGCTGAAAGATCACGCATGGGCTACGCAATTTCCTGGATTGCTTTCAAAGATAAAACTTCCGCGCAAGTAGCAGAATTGCTCTTGTTGGCGCAGTCCGGCGACTTCGAAGAAATACCTAGAGGAATGTTTTCGGGTACGAAGCCGGACAAAGGGTGGTACGTCGTTGTCATCAATAAATACGGGCATAAATTTGTTAGCACGCGCAGCCTTCGGCGCGTATCTGTCAATGGCGATGTCATTGCAGCTGCGATCGAAGAGCACGTAATGTTCAGTTCGACAGAAGCCTGGACAGATGGAAACCTTGTCTGGAGGCTCACCCACAAAGGAGAGACAGGACCGAATAATCTACAGGAGCAAGGCCCTCTTCCAGAGCAGTATCTCCCTATCAAACAGCGACTGCTTGCGGCCCAACTGCAGGAAGATCACGCTGAGCCTGATGTGGACCACATCTTTGACATACCGCTCGAACTCGCAGAAGCAATCGTAGGATTCAAACACGACAAAGCTTACGAAAAGAGCTTCGAAATTTTAAAGCCTATAGCCTCGGACGGTTTGCTTTCTCGCCTGTTCAGACGGGCGAACCGATAACATCAGTTCCGCGCTGACGGTCCCTTCTTATCCAGCAGTTTCTCCATCTCATCCATCACGCGGTTCATCTTCTTCACCGTCAATTCGAGCGGCTCATCGGTCGTCATGTCGACACCGGCATCCTTCAGCAATTCGACAGGATATTTCGACTTGCCCGACGAAATGAATTTTAGGTAGCGGTCTCTTGCTCCCGATTCGCCGTCGAGCACTTTTTCTGACAGGGCGGACGACGCAGTGAACGACGTTGCGTACTGGAAGACATAAAACGAGTTGTAGAAATGGGGGATGAATGCCCATTCGTTCTCGACGTACTCATCGACGATGCAGACGCCCTTATCGTGACCGTAATACTTCCTCACGATCTCACCGTAGAGCTTGGAGAGAGAGTCGCCAGTGAGCGGCTCTCCTTTTTCGACCATTTCGTGCATACGCAATTCAAATTCAGCAAATTGCGTTTGGCGGAAGACCGTGCCCTTGATGCTCTCCAGATAATTCCCCAGCAGCGAAAGTCGCGTGTCATCGTCTTTGATCTGCTTGAGCATGTAATCCATGAGCAGCGCTTCGTTGAAGGTCGAAGCGACTTCTGCAACGAAGGTTGGATACGATGACGTAGGATACGGCTGGTTTTTATTGGAGTAATAACTGTGCATGGTGTGCCCGAGTTCGTGCGCCAGCGTGCTCATGTCGTCGTACTTACCGTTGTAGTTGAGCAGCATGTAGGGGTGAACATCATAGGCTCCGCCGTTGGAGTAAGCGCCGGATCTTTTTCCCTCCGTCGGATACATGTCGATCCAGCGCTCAGTGAAGGCGCGCTTCGCGCCAGCGGCATATTCGGGACCGAGCGGAGCGAGCGCTGCGAGGATGTTGTGCTCGGCCGCATCGACGGAATAACTCAAATTCACGGACGACACAAGCGGAGCATACAAGTCGTAATAGTGAAGTTCGGTAAGCCCCATCATGCGTTTGCGAAGTTTCAGGTAGCGATGGAACGTGGGCAAATTGCGATCGATTCCGTCCACCAGTCGCGAATATACGGAAACCGGGATGTTGGGCTGGTCGAGCGTGGCCTGCAATGATGTGTCGTAGTTGCGCGCGTGCGTATAGAAAACTGAGGTCTGTACGTTGGAATTCATCATCGAGCCGAAAGTTGCGCGATATTTTCCAAGCGCGGTGAAGAAGGCATCCATGACTTTCTTCCGGTCTTCACGGTTCGTCGAAGCGCGGTAGAGCGAAAAGGCGGCTTTATCAAGCTTGACGGTCTTTCCATCGCTCAACGTGACGGAGGGATAGGGAAAATCGGCGTCGGCAAAAATGCCGTAGACGCTGGAGGGTCCGCTCGCCATCACTGAAGAAGCAGCCAGCAGTTTTTCTTCTTCGTTACTAAGGGTGTGGGCACGGCGGCGCGCGATGTCGTCCAGGTATTGCCGGAAAGTTTTGAGTCGCGGCTCCTGCGCGACAAATCGATCGATGGTTGCGTTGTCCATCTTCAGGATTTCGGGTTCGATGAAGGCGGATTCTGTGCCCAAAATCGCCGCGAGCTGAATCATTTCCTGCTCCATCCCCTGATAGGAACTTACCCGCGTGTCCTGATCGGAGCTCATGCTGGCGTAAACGTACAGCCGGGTGACTTCTTTGTCGAAGTTGCTCTGCATCTCCAGGGCATCAGCGAGTCGCGACGCCGAGGAGGATAGCGCGCCCTGAAACGCGCGCAGCTTGGGCAACTCTGCGGCGAGTTTCTCCTTCGCCGCGCGCCACGCCTGATCGGAGGGATAGATCGCCGTCAGGTCCCATTTGTACTCGTTCGGGACTTTGCTGCGATCACGCTCCTGGGCCTGCAAAATCAGGGTGGAAGCGGCGAGCAGCACAAGCGCGCCAGGCAGGAAGCGCAGCATGGTGGCGAATTCAAAATACATGGGCGGTTGCTCCCTTCGCGATTAGACGAATTCGGATGCAAAACAGAAGCTCTGACTTTTAGCGTTACAGGTCCTGGGTGGGCCAATTCTACATGAGCTGAAGCTCCAGGCGGACTCGGCGCTCGCTGGTCGCCCGCAGACATCTATTGTCTCGTGTACGTGTTGCTCGGCAATGAATGAACTATATCCGAGCGCGATCGCCCCTGCCCTCCGGTTACTTGCCTGCCGCTGACTTTCGGAGTGCAATTTCTGCAGGAGCAACTATGGGACGCCTTTTCGGATTTCTTGGACTCGTCGCAGCATTGGCCGTTGGGATGTATATCTACGCTAAGCAGGCGCAGAGCACGTCTGCCGCGGCTGGCGCGAACAATCCCAAGGCTGCCGTGAACATCACCGCCGTGCGCACCGATCTGATGAACATTGCGCAGGCCGAGCGCGGATATTTCGCCAGCGAAGGCAAATATGCCTCTCTCGACGAACTGATTTCGTCGCGATCCCTCACCGTCAGCCGCCAGCGTCCACCTTACACTTACGAAGTCGAGATCAGCGGCAGCGGCTTTCGCGTCAACGCGACCCGTTCTCAGGACGACAATTCCGGCACGCCCGCGCAGTTGTCCGTCGACGAGAACATGGAGTTTCACCAGTCGCAGTAGCTCTTTCTTTCCTACACTAGATGCTAGACTGACTTCGCGTTGATTTCTCGCGCGCTCTCATGTCCGCGAACGAAAAGCTCGGCCTCATCGCCGGCAACGGCAAGTTTCCATTTCTTGTGCTCGATGCAGCGTGCGCGCAAGGATATGAAGTCGTCGTCGCCGCCATCAAGGAAGAAACCTTCCCCGACATCGAATCGCATGGTGCTGCGGCGGTTCACTGGCTTTCGTTGGGAGAACTTTCCAAGCTGATCGAGACTTTCCAGCGCGAAGGTGTGCGGCGCGCCGTGATGGCTGGGCAGGTGAAGCATAAGCAGATTTTTTCTAGCATCCGTCCGGACTGGCGGCTGGCCAAACTCCTGCTCTCGCTGACCACGCGCAACACGGATTCTCTGCTGGGCGCGGTCGCGAAAGTTTTGGCCGATGAAGGAATTACGCTGGAAAAATCGACGTGGCTATTGGAACCGCTGCTTGTGAAATCCGGCGTGCTGACGAAGCGCACGCCTACCGAGCAGGAGCACAAGAACATCGACTACGGACGCAATGTCGCGCGGCAACTTGCCCAACATGACATCGGACAAACGGTGGTTATCGCCGAATCCGCCTGCGTTGCGGTTGAAGCGATGGAGGGCACCGACGCCGCCATCGAGCGCGCCGGGCAGATTATACGCTCGCTGCACGGAGACGCGTCCACGCTCAGCCGCGCGTTGACTGTCGTCAAGATCGCTAAGCCGAATCAGGACATGCGCTTCGACGTCCCCGTCGTGGGCGTGAAGACGATTGAAGTGATGCACGCGGCCGGCGCGACCTGTCTGGCGCTGGACGCCGGCAAATGTTTGTTGCTCGACGGACAAAAAATTATCGATGCCGGCGACGAATCGGGAATTGCAATCATTGCATCATAAGAAATCTCATGAAGAAAAAATCCGCCAAGAAACGAAACAGTACCGGAAAGTTATCCGAAGCTGCCCGTATCGCCGACCAACTACGCCGCGCCTTTGACGGCGACGCATGGCATGGTCCGGCGTTGCTCGAACTGCTGAAAGATGTCGACGCCGCGACTGCTGCCGCGAAACCGCTGCCCGATGTGCACAGCATCTGGGAACTTGTGCTGCACATCGCCGCCTGGGACAACGCCGGATTACGCCGTCTTGCCGGCGAAACGGCCAAGCTCAAAGCCAAAGCCAACTTTCCGGATGTTCTCGCGTCGCCGACGGAAGACGCGTGGCGCGAAGCCGTCGCGGCGACGAAGCGCACACACGAAACGCTGGTCGAAACCGTCGCCGGTCTCACTGAGAAGCGCCTGCGCGACCAGGTTCCGGGCAAGCCATACGATTTCTATCACTTATTCCACGGCATCGCGCAGCACGAGCTGTATCACGCCGGTCAGATCGCGATTCTGAAAAAAGTACAAGCTCCGGTCAAGTCAGAATAATTTCCGCGAGTCACGTTCTTTAAAAAGTATCTTAAGGGCGCAATACTTTCAGCTGGAAGCCTACAAAGGCTTTCGGCCGATTCCGCAGAACCAGCCTTTTGTGCGCTCCTCAAAAATCTCAATCTCCGTATAACCCGCCGCCGAAAATAACCGGCGATGTTCATCCACGTCCAAGTTTGAGGATTTCAGCAATTTCATGACCGGCCGTTGCAGCCGATTGTAGGCGCCCTTTTTATAGCTCTCCGCGATGACGATCAGCTTGCCGCCGGGTTTGAGCACGCGCAGAATCTCCTGCATGTCCTTGACCAGGTCAGGCCAATAATACTGGGTCTCCACCGCAGTTACGAGATTGAACTTGTCTGCCGGAAACGGCAACTGCGACACCGAAGCCTGCTCTATTTCAACGCGGCCGGCCGTGATGAGTTGCGCGTTCTTCGCGCGGGATGCGGCTATGCTGCCGTTGGCGTAGTCAACACCGTGCACCATTCCTTCGGGCGCAAGTGCGGCCAGCTTTTGAATCGTTCTGCCGCCGCCGCAACCTACATCAAGAATCGTGAAGTTCTTTTCGACCTGAACGTGCTGCAATCCCCAGTCGGTCAAGCCCGAATGGGAAAGATTCATCATCCACAGAAAGAGCCTGCCAAACCACTTTGAGGGCTTCCGGACCTGATTCAGTGCGTATACGAGTATGACGAGCAGCAGAGCGTAGGACAGGACCCGTTCTAGAACGTGCATGGCTAGCTGTCTTTTACCACTGCTTGAATATCAACGCCACTGCTCCCACGATCATGGCGAATCCCGCTAGATGGTTCCATCGGATCGATTGTCCCAGGTAGAGCACGGAGAACACAGAAAACACCACCAGCGTGATGACCTCCTGGATCGTCTTCAACTGCACGGCGGTGAACTCGTACGATCCGATTCGGTTCGCCGGTACCTGGAAACAGTATTCGAAAAACGCGATCAGCCAGCTCACGACGATGACTTTGTAAAGCGGCACGTTACGGTACTTCAAGTGTCCGTACCACGCGAAGGTCATAAAGATGTTTGAAATCGTCAGCAGTGCGACCGTTCTCATGAGATGAAATCCTTTAGCATCGTTTTTCTTTGTGTCCTTCGCGCATCCTTTGTGCCCTTTGCGGTTCAATCTTTACCGCGAAGGACGTCAAGAACGGTCGCGAAGATCGCCAAGCAACGTAAATGATCGTCCTATAGACGGCGGCGACTCCCGCCCTCCAGATGCTCTTTCCCTCATTTACGTTTACAATTTCTTCCCGGCAACCGGCCATCGAGAATTTCTCCTGCCATCTCAAGAACCGATTTCTGTCGCCGTGGTGGGCGTAGGCGTCTTCGGACGCAATCACGCCCGAGTCTACAAGGAATTACAGCAGCAGGGAGAATCTGTCCGCCTGCTCGGCGTGGTTGACCCTGATGTGAATCGGGCTGATGCTGTAGCTACCGAATTTGGCTGCAAGGCTTTCGGTTCGGTTGAGCAGATGCTCACCACACACAGCGAACTGCAGGCCGCGTCCGTCGCCGCGCCCACGGTGCAGCACCTCGAAGTTGCTCGCGATCTCATGAACGCAGGCGTCGACGTGCTGATCGAAAAGCCCTTGGCCACCACGCTCGCTGAAGCCGATGAGCTCGTCGCACTCGTCGCCGCGCGCAAACGCATCGCTCAAGTTGGGCATCTGGAACGCTTCAATCCTGCGGTACGCGCGACGCTGCCGCTTCTGACTCATCCGATGTTTTTTGAAGTACACCGGTTGAGCGTATTCACTCCGCGCTCGCTCGATATCGATGTAGTTCTCGATCTCATGATTCACGACCTCGACATCGTGCTCGCCTTTGCGAAGTCTCCGGTGAAAGAAGTTCGCGCCGTCGGCCTACCGATTTTGTCGGGCAAAGTTGACATCGCCAACGTGCGGCTGGAACTCGAATCCGGATGCATCGCCAACTTCACCGCCAGCCGTGTCTCCACCGAGCGCGTGCGCAAGCTGCGCTTTTTTCAGCCGCGACAGTACATCTCGCTCGACTACGGACGGCAGGAAGTCCTCGTCTTCACTGTCGGCCACGATGGAGCCACGATCGCGCCTCCAAGCATCGGAACTCCATCGGTCAATCCGCAGATTGGTGTCAGCAAGCCCGCTGTCGCCGCAGAAGAGCCTCTACATGCCGAGTTAAAATCTTTTCTGCATGCAGTTCGGCAGCGCTCTATGCCAGAAGTTCCTCTCGAGGATGGCCGCCGCGCGCTGGCTTTAGCGCTGCAAATTGTGGCCGCAATCCGCGATCATGGAAAGAAAGTCGATTTAGCTGGCATGGCGCAGGCCAAACACTGATTGCCCAAACTAATGGATCGACTGTCTCGATCCTCTGCATTTACATATGTTTACACACCGAAGTCAGCGATCCACATCGCTGCGCAAAAACACGCGAAAAGATGCGAAAATAGGGAAGAACCTGCTCATAGCGCGCCGCGCAAGCTGCATCATTTTGCCCGAGAGATTTCGATGCAACGCGGTGGGAACCGTGCGTGTCTAACGAGCCAAGGGTAAACAGCAACCCAGCGCATGCCAATCACGCAGATTCCATTCCAGGATCCGGTCGCCCCTCCTGAAACAACATCTCCGGAGCAGCTCGACCTCTATGCAACGCATGATTGGGAAACGGCTTACCGCGAGCTCGACTCGCGTGTGCCGCATCTGCTGGTTCAGTTGCAGGACGACCTAGCCCGCGCACGCCGGCGCGAGGCCGTATGGATTTCGATTATTGCGCACCTGGTGCTGTTTATCTGCCTGTGGCAGATGAAGCTGATCGAAAACTATATTCCGTGGCACCGCGCAGTAGTCGTTCCGGTGAATCCGACTCAGGACAAAGACGTCACGTTCCTCGCCCTTCCATCGGACATGCAGAAAGTTCCGCACAAACCCAACACCAACATTGCTTCCGATAAAGATCGCATCGCGATGTCGCGGCGTCCGCAACTCGACCCGAAAGAGTTGCGCAAATTGCTGCCAACGCCGCCTCCGGGTGTTCCCGGCCTGAGTGGTCCGCGCGGGGCGCAGCCTGCGCCTCAAGTGCAGGCGCAGAACCAGTCTGATACTGCGCAGCAAGCGCAGCCGCCCGCGCCGCGTCCGCAGTTTGACAGTAATCAGCAAGCGCGCCTGCAGATGCCGCAGCAGGACAACGCGAAGAATGTCTTCAACAAATATTCAGGCGGAGGCAGCGCCGGTTCCGCGATCCAGCAGGCCACTGAGGCGGCCGCAGCCAATCGAGCTGCTGGCGGCGGACAGGGCGGCGACTTCGGCTTGGGCACGGGAGCGCATGGCCGCCAGCTTGGTGCGCTCGACATCCTGAGTGATACGCAAGGCGTCGATTTCGGTCCCTATCTGCAGCGCATTCTAGAAGAAGTTCGCGACAACTGGTATCGGCTGATTCCCGAGTCAGCCGAGATGAAGAAGGGCAAGCTCGCCATCGAGTTTGCCATCACCAAAGACGGCAACATCGCTGACATGCGACTCGTTGCGTCCTCCAACGATGTAGCGCTCGACCGCGCTGCGTGGGGAGGCATCAGCTCATCTAGCCCATTTCCGCCTCTGCCCAGCGAGTTCAACGGCCCTTTTCTCGCGCTACGCTTCCGCTTCTACTACAACCCTGACAAGTCCGAGCTAGAGTAGGCCGCTTTCGGCATTGGCACTTGCATCGATATGCACCATAGTGGTGTACGGTGGTGTTATGCCTATCAACAAACAAGTCCGCAGGAGCATAACTTTGCCGATGCGGCTGGCAGAGCAAGTCGAGCAGATGGCCAAAAAGCGTCGCCTCAGCGATAACCGTGTTCTAGTCGAACTGATCGAGCAGGGACTGGAAGCGCATAAGGAAAAGGAGAAGGCATTTTTTGTGCTGACCAAACGTTTTCAGGCTGCATGCCTTGCAGGTGATCAGAACGATATTAAACGGCTGGGCGACGAGATGGGGCGCTTCGTCTTTGGTGAGTAAGTGTAGGTAAAGCAATATCAACGCAAACGGATGTCATCCTGAGTGGCGGCGAAGCCGGCGCGAGGGATCTTACGTTTGGGTGGAAGCTTTCATGCGGTTGGACAGGACTACCCATGCTACAGCAAGATATATTCCCTCCCACTGCATTGGCATTGCCTGCCGTCGTACGATCCTTCACCGTGGCTTCGCCACGATTCAGGATGACATCTTGCTGAGGTTATTGTTTACAGTAGGCTTTGTGAATGTGCAGCTTTCTGGAATCTAGAATGAGCAAACCAGATTATCCCGAAGAGTTCATTACTATGCGACAGACCGCCATGCGACAGCCGACGGATTCTGTTTTCGAGACGTTTCCATTTGGCAGCAGGAAGATCCGAATTAGGGGCGTTCGGTGTTGGCCGATGTCAGCATATTCCTCCTGAGCAATCCATAAACAACCGGCCCCACTACAATCGCAACCGCGCCGCCGATAAGCGCAAACTTGTCGCTTCCGAGCAGCGCCACCATCGCCATCAAAACTGGCGCTCCGACCACGTAGAACAATCCAGCGCGGCCTCCGGGAACGATGAACGATCGTTTCATCTCCGGCTGTGTGCGGCGCAGCTTCCACGCCGAAAGCACAGTCAGCACGGTCGTCGCCGAGCGCAGCCAGATGTAGACCGAAATCAGCTGGCCTAAACTCTGCCACGCGAGCAAAGCGTAGATCGCCGCCGAGACGACAATCGCCAACCACGGTGTGCCGTAATGCGCGTGCCTGCGCGTTAGCGCCCGTGGAAGATATCGGTCTTCTGCCATAGCAAATGGCATGCGCGTCGTGGTCAGGATGGTCGAGTTCAGCAGCGCCACGAAGCCGACCATCGCGGCCAGTGTCATCCACGTGCCCAGCCATGCGTGACCGCGAACGGTCCCACCGATGATTCTTGCCGCATCGGAAAAATATCCCGTGTGCCACTGGTCCCAGTGCCCCGCCGACGCAAGGCCCGCAAGCGTCGGCAGAAAATAAGCTGCCATCGACAGCGGCACTACAATCGCCAGCGCCCGCGGATACGCCCGCTGCGGATTCTCGACCTCCTCCGCCACGGTTGAAAGCTGTTCGTAGCCTGAGTAGAGCCACAATCCCAGCGCCAGCCCGACCCCGAAAATTTTGAACGTCGCCTGATGCGGTGGCACGAACGGCGTGAACGGATTCTGATGCCAGTGCGCGAGGCCCATGACAACCATGATCACAACCGGAATGAAGATAAAAATCTCAAGCGCAGTCGCGACCTGCCCGACCATCTGAATGCCGCGTACGTTGATCCACGTGAGCACCGCGATCAGCGCCACCGAGACAAGCCAATGTTCCCACCACGTCATCTGCGGGAAGTAATAGACGAGGTAGTCGGTGAACAGCACGGCATACGCGCCGCCCAGTAAAAACGATGCTGACCAGTTCCACCATCCGGCGAGAAATCCCCAGAAGTCGCCGAAGGCAGCGCGCGTCCAGCGATAGAAGCCGCCCTCGACCGGCATGGCCGCGGTCAGCTCCGCCGACACCAGCGATACCGGAATGCACCAGAAAAACGGCAGCACTAGCAGATAGACCAGCGTCATGCCGGGGCCAGAGGTCGTGACCATGTCTTCGAGCCCGAATGGCCCGCCGGTCGTGTAGGAGAACATCACGAAAACGAGATAGAAGAGGCTCGCCTTGTGGAGAGTAGAAGATTCGGTCGAGCCAGCCGGATTAGCGGCACTGTTCAAGTGAGGTGTTCGTGGACAGTATTGCTGATTGTTGATTTTTGAGTTGAAAAGCACCGCGTAACAGCTTTTGTCTTCAATCAACAATCAAAAATCAGCAATCAACAATTTCCTAAGCCGCCAGCGTGCCGCTCAGCGCGCCTTCGAGTTCCAGCAACTTACGCTTGATGTCCAGCCCGCCGCCGTAACCGCAGAGCGTTCCATCGGAAGCAATCACACGATGGCACGGCACTACGATCGCAATGGGATTGCGGTTGTTCGCCATCCCCACGGCGCGGAAGCCGGTGGGATTGCCGACGGCGCGGGCGATGTCAGCATAAGTGCGCGTCTCACCATATGGAATGGCAAGGAGCGCGTTCCAGCAAGCTAACTGAAAGTCTGTGCCGCGCAGATCGAGCGCGAAGCTGAACTCGCGCCGCTTGCCAGCAAAGTATTCTTCGAGTTCGCGCACGTAGGGCTGCAGTGCATGGGCCGACTCTTCGAACTGCACCGCTTTGTCTTTCGATCCTTTACCCTTTGCGCCCTCGGCTTCCGAACGTAGGTCACGCGGATTGGGACGGATCGTCTGCTGTCCGGGTAGGCGGATATCGAACTCCAGAGCGACCAAGCCTTTGTCTGAGGCAGCCAGGAACAACGGCCCTACAGGAGAGCTAAATATAGTGTAATGAAGTATTTCCATAAAATAAACCTCTTCTTTCAGACGCTGCCAGGCAGCCTTCAGCGCTCACACCATAGCACGAGATACGACCGTAACGTTCCCTTGCGGATGCTCCCGATTGACAGAATCGTCTTTTTAGCCCAAAGTGTGTGCTGCATTTGTTGGATGCTTGGCTTGGCAGCTTTGGCTCGGAAAGCTTCCTCGTTGAAAAAAGCACTCCTCATCTTCGCCGCAGTTGTACTCGCACCTGTGCTGGTCGTCAGCCTTGCTGTGCTTGCAGCCAGCGACTGGCGCTCCATCGGACAGACCGACGCCGGGGATAAAGTTTCCGTTAGTTCCGTTCACATGCTCAAGCGCAATCAACGCGTCGCGCTGGTGCGCGTCGAATACAAAGAACCCACAGAACTTCCCCAAGGCGGCCCATTTGTCGAGATGCGTGCGCGCGTGCGCTTCAACTGTTCCAGTGGCACTGCTACTCCGACCAGCGAATGGTTCTACAGCCGCGATCGCAGCGGACGCTTCGTCGTCAGCAAGAAATCCAACCGCGACGACGAGTTCGGCAACGGCGCCGAAGGCGCATTTGCCGACATGGTGAGCAAAAACGTCTGCGGGCAGACGAAATAAACCCCATTTTTATTTCCCCTCGAAAGATGATTCGTATCAGGGTATGCCTTCAGGCATACCGCAGCAGGCCCCTTCCTAAATACGGGCCTTAAGGCACGGTTTTTAATTTTTCATCTCGACGGCATCGCTGAAGCGATGCCCTGACACGAATCGTTCTTCGCCTCAGGATTTTCACAGTTACTAGCACCTCGGTAACCCGCGAACTACTTCCACGCGCCGCCGATTCCGCATATGCTGAAGAAGAATTTGCAAGCGGTTCGGAAGAACGAGACCTCCCTCGTATGGATTCTCTTCATCTCTACGGAATGACGGCAGCAGGTGGCCTCGCTCTATTGAGCACATATGCGCTGCTACGGCGCAAGCCGAAAAGCGCCGACGACCTGGAGCGCGAGCGCCGCGCGTGGCTGGAGGGAACGGGACGGATCACCGACGGAACGGTGATCGATGTTCAGGAATTGTCGCCGCCGGATAACCACCGCGATGCGGTCATGCTCATCTACAAGTATGACGTGGCTGGCGTGTCGTATGAGTGCTCTCAGGATGTGACGTATTTGCGGCAGTGGATCAATCTGCATTCGTGCCGCCTCGGCATGCATACATCGGTGAAGTATGATCCGCACAATCCGGGGAATTCGCTCGTGGTGTCGGAAAATTGGATGGGGTTACGACAGTAGCCCAGACAGATTTCACAAACTCCCTGCAACCGCCCTTACCACCACTGACCTACATACATCATTTGTCATTCCGAACAGCATAGCCGTGAGGAATCTGCTCTCGCATGCGTTGGCACGGGTGCCGACGAGAAATTTCCGGTCGGAATAATAATCCTTTTTGAATAATAAGAATGACGCTATTTTACGGAGTCCAACTCTCGCTGTAAGTTGGAGGCAGAGATCCTCTGTGCTATTGCCACTCAACTAGCATCGCGGTGTTGTGCTTGTCAAAAGTAACGGCCAAGGTCTTATCGCCGCCGCCGATTAGATCGGCTGAAATCGTCTTTGAAAGATCAACCGTCTGATCAGCAGTCTGGGTGCGGAATTTAAGCACATGTTTACCGGCGGGCACCTGGAATGTTTCTGACTCGCTGCCCCTCGTTCCACCGAACACGACCAAATGCTTCTGCGTCCCTCCGTGCAGTTGCCGTGTTATGGCGAGTTTGCCGTCGACCCAGACCGAGAGCGTCGCATCCTTGAACTGGTGGCGTACCGTCAGTTCAATAGTAGAGAGCGGAACAACCACTTCTTTCACGGGAATCGGCGTAGGTTCTTTTGCAACAGGCGGTGTAGAAATCTTTGACTTCTTCGCAGCAGCCTTCGGCGCACGAGATGCTTTTGCGGCGGGCGGATTCGGTGTCGCAACCGCCGGAAGCGTCGAAGTAGCTGGCCCTGTATTCGTATCCGCATGGTATGGAATCACTGCAGCCGTAGCGGCAGCCTGCTGATGGGTAAAGACCAGCAACTTCGTCTGCACTCCAACGATAACCAACAGCACAATCGTGGCCGCACCTAGAATCAGATCCTTGATCGGCGCCTTGAGAATGGCCGCGCGAACGAGTTTGGCCGCATAGGCCATTCCAACTACTGGTCCTCCACTCAGAATAGGCACCGGGACGGTGCCGCGTGTGCTAGTACGCGTGCCGGTAGCAGGCACCAGAGCTGCTCGCAATTCTCCGACGGCGGCGGCGAACTCCGCGCCCTTCTGGTAGCGGCGTTTGGGATCTTTCGCCATAGAGCGCGAAATAATGACATCGAGCTCACGGGGCAGACTGAGGTCAAGCGCGCTCGCTGGCACCGGCTCGCGGTTTGCAACCTTGAAGCACACCGTGGTCGCGCTGTCGCCTTGAAATGGCGAGTGGCCAGTCACCATCGCATAGAGAATCACTCCCAGCGAGAACAAATCGGAGCGGCCGTCGGCGGCCGTGCCACTGAGTTGTTCGGGCGCCATATACGCCGGGGTTCCCAGCAGCTTTCCAGGGATGGTGAGTTGCGCGAGATTCAGCTTGGCGATACCAAAGTCGGCAATCTTGGGACGTCCGTCCTGCGTAATCAGAATATTTCCCGGCTTGATGTCGCGGTGAGTTACGCCTTGCGCATGCGCGTAGTCGAGCGCTTCGGCGATTTCTTCGGTAAGTTGCAACGCCCGCTCCAGCGGCAGCTTCTTCTCGCGCGCCAGAATGCGGTTCAGGGCCTCGCCGGGGACATACTCCAGCACGATGTAAGGATCGCCGGTTTCCGTGTCCTCGCCTACGTCGAAAACGGAGACGATTCCGAGATGGTGCAGCCGTCCTGCGGCCTGCGCTTCGTTGAGAAAGCGCAGGCGAAATTCTTTTTCTGCATCGGGATCGTGTCCACGCAGCGCAATGGTTTTTACCGCGACCATGCGGTCGATCTGCGGATCGCGCGCCTTGTAGACCACGCCCATAGCTCCGCGACCGAGTTCCCCAAGGATCTCGTAGCGGCCAAAACGCTTTGTATCTGAGTTCTCCATCGTGTGGTTCGCAGGCTGCAACCAGCCCGCCTTGACGTCGGAAAAAGTTCTCGGGTTATGTTAACGCTGCATATGCGGCTCGTTGTGTTACTCCGGTAACCTATCGACGATGCCGGGCGAAAAATCCCCACTCGCTGTACGCGCAAGAAGGGAACATCCCCCAGCGATCAGGCGTCTATACGCTGGTCAATTTTGGAACATTCGAAGCGATATCCCCGTACCGGGAACACAGGCGAGTTCTGTCTAACCGTCCCCAAGGAGGAATCAGCTAACCATGACCGAGACCAACCAGTCTGCCCGGCTAGGTTTTCTACGTGGTTTAGCACTGCTTGTTCTTGCCGTCGTTTTTCTGATGTTTTCCAATGGCCGGTTCCCAATCGCTATGTGTGCTTGGCTGGGACCAATTTTCCTGCTTCGCTTCACCCGTACGGGCAAGGCGATGTTCCGATTGTCTCTGGCCTACCTGGTACTGTGCTTCTCATTTGGCTATCAGTTTTACGGGATGACTCCATTTGGCGGATTCGGCTACTGGGTCTTTTCGGCGGCATTCGGAGTCATGCTCCTTCTTCCCTATTCCATCGATCGTTACGTGAGTTCGCGCTGCCGGGACCTGAGCCGCAGCCTGATATTTCCCTTGGCCCTTGTGCTCTCGGAATATCTCTCGTCCTGCAATCCCTTTGGCACATGGGGCTCGGTGGCGTACTCGCAGTACGAATCTCTTACGCTGCTGCAATTGCTGAGTATTACTGGGCTTTATGGCATCACGTTTCTCATCGGCTGGTTCGCGGCAGTGGTGAACTCGCTCTGGGAGAAAGGCTTCACCGTTTCCAAAGTGCGGCGGGAGTGTGTGGCTTTTGCTCTCTGCTTCGTCGCAGCGCTTCTTTACGGAGGTGGACGCCTGACGCTGTTCCCGCCCGCATCGCAAACTATTCGCGTCGCCTCAATCACACGCCCGGACGAAAACCTGTTCCCTTATCCTCCCGGCGCCGACTTAAACAAACGTGTAATGATGGGCGAACCTCTCACCGACACCGAGACCGCTCAACTCCACCAGCGATCTAACTCGATTGCAGATTTCTTGCTGGGACGAGCCGGTCTCGAAGCGCAAGCTGGCGCAAAGCTGATTACATTCGGTGAATTCAACTTCCCGGTGCTGAAACAATATGAACCCGATCTGATTCACCAGGCGAGTGAACTCGCGCAGCGGCGCAGCATCTACATTGGCCTGCCGCTTGCCGTTTTCAACATCGGGCAAAAGCGCCCGCTGGATGACACTCTGGTGATGATTGACCCATCAGGCCAAGTGGCATGGGAATATCACAAGACACAGATGCCACCCGGTCTGGAGGTCAAGATTCTCACCGCGAGTGGCGGAATTCTGCCGATCACGGACACGCGCTATGGACGCATGAGCGCGGCCATCGCCTTCGACATGGATTTCCCGTCGTTTCTGTTGCAGGCTGGCCGCCGACACACGGACTTCTTGGTGGTGCCTGAGAACGAATATCCGGAGATCGATCCTATGCACTCGCGCATGGCGCTATACCGTGCCGTCGAAGGCGGTTTCAATCTCCTGCTACATGCCAGCCAAAGTCTCTCGCTCGCCTGCGACTATCAGGGACGCATCTACGGTCTGATGGATCACTACCATGCGGCGGATCGAGTACTGGTGGCGCAATTGCCGGCGAGAGGCGTAAGCACAATCTATTCCAGATTTGGATTTCTGTTTCCCTGGGCGTGCATCGCAGGGCTCGTGGGCCTGGTCGTGCGCGCTTTTCTAGGCAGAGAAAATCCATCCAGGATGTCATCCTGAACCGTGGCGAAGCCGCGGTGAAAGACCGTACGACCGCAAGCGGCGCCGATGCGCTAGACAGGAAGATGGGCGGCGCATGCAGCGTGGCGGTCCCACCGATCACGCATCAGCTCTCCACTGACATAGGGTCCTTCGCGCCGGCTCCGCCGACGCTCAGGATGACAAGATTTGCGATGGAGAGGTTAGCTAAGAATTGGGAACTGACAACTTTCTTCTAGCTTCCCGCCGCAAAGCCGCCGCTGTGCGCCACAGTGATGCGGAGGTATTTGTAGGGGTTCACCGGCGTATCGTTGATTCGGACTTCGTAGTGAAGATGCGGGCCTGTAGAGCGTCCGCTGTCACCGACATATCCAATCACGTCGCCGCGATGAACGGTTTGTCCGGCGGTCACGGCGTAGCCAGCCAAGTGGCCATAGCGGGTGCTGATGCCGTTGCCGTGATTGATCATGATCGCTTTGCCATAGCCGCCCATCGAATCGGTGAAGGTAACAATGCCATCAGCCGGCGCGACAACCGGGTGACCGATGTTGCTGCCTATATCGACGCCGCTGTGGAAAGCACCCTCGCCATTGAATGGATCGATGCGTTCACCAAAGCTGCCGGTCACCTGACCTTCGACCGGCCAGAGGTTCGGGGCAGAGTTCGCTTTGAACCAGTCGGCGGTGGTTGCGTTGCGGGTCAGCCCCATCGTCAGGCCGACCATAGTCGCACCTGTCAGCGCCGAAGTGCGCAGTGCGTGCAGCTGATCAAGCGAGGAGCTTACATCGGCATTCTGAATCTGCACGGCCGAGGCGGTTACAAGCGTCGGTTGCGACTTCAATCCATAAAGAGCGGAAACTTCTCCAGCGATCGAGCCAAGTGATGCGACCTGCACATCGCGCTCTTTTGCGACCTGCTCGAGGCGCGAATAATTGTCTTTGAGCTGATCTTTTTCCGTGCGCAGTTCGTTGTAGCGCGACACCTTCAACAACATGCGGGTATAAGAGCTTGCAATGCCGGTCAGGCTAAGGAAGCCGATTGCGGCGCCCACAACAAATACATACAGATAATGGACGGGAATCGAGATTTTGCGCAGCTGGCCGTCGTCGCCGCGCGCCACGAAAAGAATGTAGAAACGCTTCTGCAAAAAATGCTCCTAAAAATGTAACCGCTTTGCAATCAGGTCCGGAATTTCAGGCGACAGTTCTGAGGTTGCAGAGCGCCCGTTCGGACCACCTGATTTTTTAATCGGGGCACGTTCCCAATTTGGAATGGAAACTCTCTATGCCCTTACGCCAACCAGAGCAGAGCTTCTAATGTTGTCTGCAACACTAATCAATTACAGACGTTAACTCGGCCAAAGGTTTCGTGAATGACTGCACAACGGTAACAAACTGGGTTCCCCCTGTCAACGACACATGGGCACTATTCCGCGTTACCGAAGGATGGTAATGGGAAGTCATCCAGGGACAGGTTACCGCTGTCCCTATGGTCGATGCCTTTCGGGGGCGAAATTGCACCGCGGATTCCCTCGCGAATTGACTCTGTGCATTTCGCGGCAGAGATTAGGTAATTTCCTCATGCCTCGTGAATCCTTCACGCGTGCCGTCGCATTTTTGCGGCCTGCGTCGCTTATATTGGTGACACCGTGCCGCTCGCTGAAAAAGCGCTGATAGCCCTGATTCGCCGCATGGCGAAAGTTCCCGGGCTAGGGCCCGCGGGCAGGAGTGCCCGCGCCACACAATCCGCCATTCCCACTGGAATTGGAGACGACTGCGCCGTGCTGCGCCTCGTGCCTGGGCACGACTCGTTGGTAACGACCGACTTCACTCTGGAAGGGATTCACTTCCGGCGCGACTGGCATCCTCCGGAGTCTGTAGGCCATCGCTGCCTGGCGCGCGGGCTGAGCGACATCGCCGCTATGGGCGGCGATCCTGTAGCCGCATTTCTTTCGCTTGCGCTGCCGCGCAATCTCCCACAAACCTGGGTAGGACGCTTCATCCGCAGCCTGATCAGCCTCGCAGAACGATACGGCATCTCGCTCGCTGGAGGCGACACAGCCGAATCACCTAACGGGATTCTCGCAGACATCATCGTGGTGGGAACAGTGCCAAAGAACAAAGTGATTCGCCGCTCCGGTGCGAAACCTGGAGATCGAATCTATGTGAGCGGAGAGCTCGGTGGATCGGGGGCCGCGATTGCGCAGATGAGAGCACGTCCAAAGAGAAGGCTCAATCCGCGGGATTATCCGCGGCATTTCTATCCCGAGCCGCGGGTCGAACTGGGACGCATTTTGCGCGAAAAGAGATGGGCGACTGCGATGATCGACTTGAGTGACGGCCTCTCGACCGACTTGGCTCATATCTGTGAAGAAAGCGGTGTAGGCGCCGAAATTCCCGCCGATAATATTCCTTTAGCGCGGGTAGGCAAGCCTACGCGTGAAGTGGACTTAGACCTCGCCCTGCATGGCGGGGAAGATTATGAACTTCTGTTTACTGCGCGCGCGGGCCAGCGGATTCCTCCGCAGATCGCGGAGGTGGGAGTGACGTGCATCGGGCGCATTACGCGTGGGCGGACGGTCATCCTTCGCAACGCCAACGGTGTGGGCTATGAACTTGTGCCCCATGGGTGGGAGCATTTCCGCAAACAATAAATTCAACGCGTTGTCATCCTGAGGCCCGCGTTTTGTGCGGGGCCGAAGGACCTATGCAATTTGTCGCCAGCGGATGATGCGCGTTGACGGCGAGACTAACAGAGGTCCTTCGCGCGAAAGCGCGCTCAGGATGACAAAGTGCGCGAGCCAACTCAGACAGTCCGCGTATTACCTTCGTTACCTGTCTCTCCTACCCGGCGGTGAAAAACGGGACTAGAGTAAGGGCATGTCGTCCAAAAACATTTTGCTCCTCCCGGTTTTCTTCGGGCTGCTGGTAGTCGCGGCGGCCGCAGGAGACAAGAAGCAATTGCCTCCACCCGCGCCCGCCAAGGCGCCTGCGCCGGCAGTCACCAACGAATTCATTCAGAAGCAATTTGGCGACGACTGCTCTCTGCTGCAGGGGCCAGCACAATTCGTCGGCGACCTCGACGGCGACGGTATCGATGACCTGGTAGTCGCGGCTCGTTGCAAGAATCCCATGGCCGACCGCGATGACTACAGCTTCGTAGTGGCCGATCCTTACGACAGTTTTCTTGGCTTCGGGGACGTCAAGGTCACGTCGACGTTCGCTTCCGATGCGCCCGAGCGCCGTGGCGTCTGCCTGCTCATCATTCATGGAGCCGACAAAGACGGATGGCGCGCCGAGAAGCCAAAAGCCAAGTTTCTGCTGATCAATCTGCCATTCGAGACCATTGCCGTAAAAAAGCTGGCGGTCAAGAAAAGAACGGTTCTCGGCGTCTACATGGAAGAACGAGGTGAGGGCGACAGCACTTCATCAGTAATCTTCTGGGATGGGAAGAAGTACCGCTATCAGGTTTTGGGCGCGAACTTCGAGGATTAACGAATTCGATTGTTGATTTTTGGATTGCTGATTGTTGAAATGAAAACCCTACAACTTGGATTTTAACCAGCAATCAAAATTCAACAATTCCATCCTCTGACCTTACTCGCTGTACGGAAACTCCGCCGTTCCCACCTTACCCACATTCGCTTCCGCAAACTCACACACACGATCAAGCGCCGATTGCAACTCTGCGGTATAGCGTTCCAGATCCTCGTCGCTCGCATCCTTCGGGACTGGGATCAATTTTCCAAACCGCACCAGTACTCGTGAAAACGGCATCGGAATCACCAGGCGGTCCCAGGTGTTGAGCACCCACGCTTTATCGACGGCCGCGTGGTACATCGTCATGGCCAAGCCGGTGGATCGTGCTAGCGCCGCCGGCCCGGGCTTCACTTTGTGCCGCGGCCCGCGCGGGCCATCCAGTGTGAAGGCAACGGTCCATCCTTCTTCGAGAGCGCGACGCAGGCCCAGCAAGGCGCGGACAGCATTGCGGCTGCTCGATCCCTTTACCGCAACAAAGCCGAATTTGTGAATGATCCGTCCCATGTATTCGCCGTCATAGCTGTTGCTGCTCATGACGCGGATGCCCATGTTGCGGAAAATGTAAGCGGAGGAAATCTGGCAAGAATGCCAGAGCGATGCGATCAAGGGACGCTGGTCAAGCGTTTTCTGTGCGCCATCTTCGTACGAGACCGCCATGCGCAAGGTTGACCCAATGAGACGGACGATCCAGTATCCCGCAAAGATGATCATGCGCAGCACGATTCGCTGGCGCAGCGTGTAGCGCTGCGTGTCCCATGCGGGTGGGGCTACGGCCGGTGCTGTGGGAGTACCGGTAGCAGGCACGAGGGTATTGTAGCGACCTCGGCCGTAGGTTGTCGGAAACTAGATTGTCGGAGTTGACGGCAGCCTGAATTCACGCCGAGAACGCAAAGGACGCCGAGGGAAAATACTTCATTTTCCACTCTCGGCGTCCTCTGCGGTCTCGGCGGTGATGCTTTGGGGGGAGGGCTGCCGAAGCTTAATTCTCCAAATACGAATCAATCCACCGCTTTATGGTCTGGCGGCGATCGTCGTTGGCGTCGAACCGCACGCCAAACGACTTCTGCTTGCGCCAACTGACGTTCGCGCGCAGGTTCACGCGAGGCAGAGTCATCAGCGAAAACGACACTTCCACCGGCACGCCGATCGAGAAATCTTCCGCGCTCTTAATTGACATGCCGCCCGAGCTCACTTCGATACTCGAGGCCGCAATGCGGCGTCCATCGCCGACTACGCTGACTTCCGTCATCACCGGAATGCGTGCGTACCGGCGGAACTCGTGCAGCACCAGCGGGCGCGTCGCGCGGATAAGTTTCAATGCCGTGGTCTTCTCCAGCGGGTCGTGAAACATCGCATTGACACCGTACTTGGAAAAGCGCATCGCCTCCTGCGCATTGCCTCCAACGCCATAAATGACGCAGCGGCTGTTAGAGCGTGAACTGCGCGCAGCTTCCATCAGCGTCTCAGCGCCATTGTTCAGGCCCATCACGCAGGCCTCAAATTTTTCTTTGTTGAGTTGATCGGTGGCGTTGGCCGGGAGTACGACACTCTCAATGCCGAACTGGCGGAAGCATTCCGCAAGCAACGCGCGATGCGGGTCCTTCAGACCCACCAGGGCAATTCGCGCGTTGGCTTTGCGAACGAGGGGTGCGAGCGACGGAGTGGCGGATAACGATGACAAAGAATGATCCATATTTCGGGGAAGATCTCCTGTTGACGAAGATCATTCTGTCGCGCAGAGACGCGATTGAAAAGGCACAAAAGGGTCAATGGGTGATGTGTTCAATTTCCCGGTGCGCCGCGAGAAAGTACATTACGCGGCCAACGTGCGTGAAATGAAGAAGTTGCAGCGCGCCAAAACGCCCGTTCAGCACGGGTTCGGCGGCGGACGCCTGTATTAGAAGTAGCCCATTAAAATGCAGCGAACACGAACCAACAAAACGCTCAGATTTTTCTCTCGATCACTGGAAGCGCACGAATCAGTCAGTAGTGCCCTAACAGTAGTGGCCCTAATTCAATCTTGCTTTCTTAGCGAGCTTCGCGGATTTTCTTTGCGTACTTCGCGGTTTAAGGCTTCTGTTTGTCAAACTAGGACACCACCCACGAATCGGGAAGGGTGCGACTTCCAGTCGCACCGACACGAAACCCAAAACTAGAGCATCCGGCTTTAGCCGCTGAGGCCCAAATACACTAGACAAATCTATGATTCAACTAGACTCGTGGCCCTCAGCGACTGAAGCCGCAATCTCTAGCTAGGCGCTTAATCGGCGCGACTGAAAGTCGTGCCCTTCCCGCACATAGAAGGAAAAAAGGGCGCTGCGGCGCATTGAACACTACGCCCTGATTTTTTCCCACAGCATTCCACAGATAAAAACTCGTCCGATGTGACGAACAACCTAGACTGAGAAAACCAAAAGCGCACACTGGGCACATGCGCTCAAGTCCTTCTCATCAACTTCGTCGCCATCGCAGCGCAGCACTGCCTAGGCCGACAGCTAACTCCTTGTTCCAAAATATTTTGCCTCCAACTCCCTGCCGCTCAATATTTTGCCGAGAGCTGCGCAGGACCTCATCCCCGTATCCACAAGAGTGCAAAGATTTTAGGTACAAGGTATGAAAAATTTTTAAATAGGGTATCTACAGTGAACGCGGATCAGCTACTCACTCCATCTGCGGAACAACAGCGCACCGTTCGTCCCGCCGAAGCCGAAGGAGTTCGACATGGCGTATTCGATCTCGGCTTTGCGGGAGTGGTTGGGGACGAGGTCCATCCCGGCAATGTCGGGGTCGGGATTGTCGAGATTGACGGTCGGAGGCAGTGTCTGGTTACGCAGGGCGAGCACGGTGATGCCGGCTTCGAGTCCGCCGGCGCCGCCTAGCAGATGGCCGGTCATCGACTTGGTGGAACTGACAGCGAGTTTGTGATCGCCGAAGAAGTTGCGGATGGCATGGGCTTCAAGCGTGTCGCCGATGGGCGTCGATGTGCCGTGAGCGTTGACGTAGTTGACGACATCCGGCGTGACGCCAGCGTCGCGCACGGCGTTGCGCATGACGCGGAACCCGCCTTCATGCTCCGGCGCAGGCTGCGTCATGTGGTAGGCATCACCCGACATGCCGTATCCGGCGATTTCGGCGAGAATCAGCGCGCCGCGCTTGCGCGCATATTCGAGTTCTTCGAGGATCAGAATCCCCGCACCCTCGCCAATGACGAAGCCGTCGCGGTCTTTGTCCCATGGACGGCTGGCTTTTTCGGGATCGTCGTTCCGCGTGGAAAGCGCGCGCATGGCGGCGAACCCGCCGACACCCATAGGAGTGATTGCGGCTTCGGAGCCGCCGGCGATCATTACGTCGGCATCGTTGTGCTGGATGATGCGGAAGGAGTCGCCGATAGAGTGCGCGCTAGTGGTGCAGGCGGTCGCCGTGGCTTCGTTCGGTCCCTTGGCGCCGCAGCGCATGGAAACCTGGCCCGCCGCAAGATTGATAATCGCCGACGGAATGAAGAAAGGAGAAATCTTTCGCGGGCCGCCTTCGATCAGCGCGGAGTGTTCGCGCTCGATGATGTCGAATCCTCCGATGCCCGACCCGATGTGAACGCCGACGCGCTCATCATTTTCCGGCGTGATCTTGAGGCCCGACATTTTCAGGGCCTCATCCGAGGCGGCGATGGCGAGGTGAATGAACCGCCCCATCTTCTTGACTTCTTTTTTCTCGATGTAGTTCAGCGGGTCGAAGTTTCGGACCTCGGCGGCGATCTGGCAGGCGAAGTTGGTGGCGTCGAAACCGGTAATGCGGCCCACGCCGCTTTTACCGGCAACGACGCCTTTCCAGACCTCATCGGTGGAATTACCCACGCCACAGATCAGGCCGATACCTGTGACTACGACCCTGCGCATCAAACTATTTGCCCGCCTTCGCGTGCTTTCCAATGTAGTCGACCGCGTCCTGTACGGTGCGGATCTTCTCCGCGTCCTCGTCGGGGATTTCGATGTCGAAGGCCTCTTCAAATGCCATGACGAGTTCGACGGTGTCGAGCGAATCGGCGCCCAGGTCGTCGACGAACGACGCGCTTGATGTGACTTCGCCCTCATCGACTCCCAGCTGTTCCACAATAATCTGTTTTACTTTGTCGTCTACGGCTGCCATGTCTCTCCTCGCTTGCCTTAGCTAGATTTGAATTCGTTTGTATTGCGCAGCTTCTTGCTTCATGACTCGACTAAATTCCGAGCCTATTGGCCTTACGCTGTGTAAAGGATAAACGCGAGTCTGTAGTGTAACGGTCCCGGCGAATCAGTGTAAAGGCGAGGAGCGACCGGAACGGTCGTTCGAAATTTGTCACTGGCAGGTAAGAGTCAGGCGATGAAGCGCACCGTTTGTCCAACCCGTGCCATCGATCGGAAGATGCCGGCAGGGAGGGGCAAGATGCAGCTATGATGACGCTAAAGCGCCAGGAAATATTTTAGAGCGAATTGAGGATTGTATGCGTGCCGTCGTGCAGAGGGTAAGCCGCGCCGGGGTTACGGTGAATGAATTTATCAGCGGCGAAATCGGGCTGGGGCTGCTGGTTCTGCTGGGGGTAGCCAAGGAAGATACCGATGCGGATGCGATTTATCTGGCAGAGAAAGTTGCGGGCCTGCGGATTTTCGAAGATGAAAACGGCAAGATGAATCGCAGCGTACAGGATGTGGGTGGCAGCGTGCTTGCCGTATCGCAGTTCACGCTGTATGGAGATGTGCGGAAGGGCAAGCGTCCGTCGTTCGATGACGCAGCTCCGCTAGAGCCGGCACGGCGGTTATATGAATTGTTCGTAGAACGCATTCAAGCAGCGGGAGTGCGCTGCGAAACCGGGCGATTTCAGGAAATGATGCGGGTGAAATTGGTGAATGAGGGTCCGGTGACGATTCTGATCGATTCGGCGAAGAAGTTCTAACATAACATCTGGCCTAGAGCGGAGACCCGTTGAATCAATCCCTCTTTTGACCCGATCGTTCCTGCCGTATGATCTACCCGCCATGAAAATAGCTCTTGGTTTGCTTGCCCTTTCACTCTGCGCCTTTGCCGCGGAGAAGCCGAAAACTTCACCTTCGCCCACACCAGCTACTGCGCAACCTGCTGTTGAAGCACTCGATCTTGAAACCATCGCGCGCATTCGCGAGGAAGGTTTCAATCACTCGCACATCATGGAGTACGCGAGCGGCTTGTTCGATGGCGTCGGACCGCGACTCACCGGATCCCCAGATTTTAAGCGGGCTGAAGAATGGTCGCTCGATCAGCTACGACACATGGGCGCGTCGAATGTGCGCTCCGAATCGTGGGGCGAGTTTGGCATGGGATGGCGGCAACTCGGGACTTCGCTGCTAATGACCGCGCCCTCGACTGCAACGTTCCTCGCGCAAGCGACACCGTGGTCTCCGGCGACCTCAGGTGAAGTGAATGGCGATGTCATCGCAGTTCCCGAGTTGAAGGATGAGAAAGACTTCGAGCAATGGAAAGGCAAACTCGCGGGCAAGATCATCCTCTATGGGGACGCCCCAAAACATAATCCTGATCCGGCCAATCCGCTCGAACATTATGATCAAGCTAAGCTCGAACACTTCCGTTCGTATCCGCTCGACGGCGATCAGAATGACAGCCACGTACTGCCGAACGATCCTGCATTGTGGGAAAAAGTTTTTAAAAATATGGCGTTTCTCGAGAAGGTGGGACATTTCTTTTCCGACGAGCATGCCTCGGCCGTGCTTCGCCCCAGTGGCTCGGGCGGAATCATTCACGATGACACCGGCTCGTCGCTCGGATGGTTCGTTTATCGGCCGGAGCATAAGCAAGCGATTCCTTCGGCGGTTGTGGCAAATGAAGCTTTCGGCCGCATGTCGCGCCTTGTGGCGCATGGAGTTCCGGTCTCGGTGCGGCTCAATATTGCCACGCAGTTTTATGGAGACCACGAGCCGGGCGCGAATGTGATCGCCGAAATTCCGGGCACAGATCCTGCGCTGAAGGATCAGGTGGTGATGCTCGGCGGCCACCTCGATTGCTGGATCGCCGGCACGGGAGCTACAGATGACGGTGCGGGAGCGATTATCGCGCTCGAAGCCATGCGCATTCTGCGCGCGCTGAAGATCGAGCCGCGGCGGACGATTCGCATTGCGCTGTGGGGCGGAGAAGAACAGGGTCTGTTCGGCTCCGCCGGTTATGTGAGCAGCCACTTCGGCACACTCACGTACTCCACCAAACCTGAAGAGTTGCTGGTTCCGCTGTTCCTGCGGCAGCAAACCGGACCGGTCACGATCAAGCCGGAGCACGGTAAGCTTGATGCGTATTTCAACACAGACAATGGTGGTGGCAAGTTTCTCGGAATTTTCACGGAAGGCAATTCGGCGGTCGCGTCGGTCTTTCAACAGTGGGTTGCTCCCATCAGCGACCTTGGCTTTACAACAATCACACTGCGCAACACCGGCTCAACGGATCACGTTTCATTTGATCAGGTCGGGCTGCCAGGATTTCAGTTCATTCAGGATCCACGCGACTACGAAACGCGCAGCGCGCACACGAACATGGACACGTATGAGCGGCTCTCAGAAACAGATTTGAAGCAGACAGCCGTAATCATGGCGGTTTTTGTTTACAACACCGCTCAGCGCGAGGCGATGCTGCCGCGCAAACTACTGCCGCATCCGGAGTTGGAGGAACAACTAAGCAAACCGCTGGAAGGGGTTTATCCGACGACGAAGTAATGCCCCGTTTAGGATGATTTACCATTTCTGATCACCAACTGTATAGAGATGGTTTTTTTAAGGAAATCATTTTAGGAGATCATATGTCCGCAAATATCGGCAGTCCCGCTCCCGACTTCACGCTCAAGGATCAGAACCAGCAGGATGTTTCACTCGCAAGCTTTCGCGGCAATAAGCGAGTGGTGCTGATTTTTTATCCGCTCGACTGGAGCCCGGTTTGCACCAAGGAACACGCCTGCCTGGTGAACGACATGAAGCGATTCGAGCAACTTGACGCGCAGGTGCTCGGCCTGAGTGTGGACAGTGTGTGGTCGCACAAGGCTTACGCCGAGAAGATGGGCATTCACTATCCGTTGCTGGCGGATTTTCATCCGCGCGGTGCGGTCGCCGAGAAATACGGCGTTTATTTGGCAGACAAAGGAATCACCGGGCGCGCGATCTCGATCATCGACCGCGACGGAAAGCTGGCGTGGCACAAGAACTATGACATCCCCGTCGTGCCCGGGGTGGATGAAGTGGCGAAGGCGTTAGAAGGCGTGAAGTAGATTCGGATCTCACGTCTCGCAAAACCAGCGAGACGCGGGGGGCACCCCATTAGCGGGCTTGCAGGATTGCATCAGCAATGCGCGCAGTTTCAACCGCCGGTTTCACGTCGTGCGTGCGTATGATGTGTGCGCCTTTCAGGATCAGCACGACCTGGCTGGCCAGCGTGCCATATAGGCGGTCTTCGACCGGAGCATCTTTGCCGTTGTGAGTGAGCATGCGGCCGATGAACGATTTGCGCGACGTGCCAGCCAGCAATGGGAATCCTGTCGCCTGTAGTTCGTTGAAGCGAGCCATGAGAGGTGTGTTTTCCTCGAAATTCTTTCCGAAGCCGAAGCCGGGATCGACCACGATTCGCTCGCGGCGGACACCCGCAAGCACAGCTTTCTCAGCCCAGTCTTTTAGCTCGCGTTTTACCAGCAACGTGATATCGCCCGGGGGAGGGAGCGTGCGCCATTCTTCAGGGCGTCCACGCATGTGCATCAGAATGACCCCGCATTTGAGATCGGAGACCGTTTTGGCCATCTGCGAATCCCAGCGCAAGCCGCTTACGTCATTGACAATCTCTGCGCCCGCGCTGACTACGGCGCGGGCAACAGATGATTTGTAGGTGTCGACCGAGAGAACCGCTCTAGGAAACTTCTTCTTTAGTTCGGCGATGACCGGAAGCACACGCTTTAGTTCTTCTTCTGCGGTAACTGGAGACTTTTGATTAGCAGAGGCTTTTGTTTCAGGCTTCGGGCTGGCGGGTTCCACGCGGGCACCGGGCCGCGTCGATTCGCCGCCAATGTCGAGGATGTCCGCTCCTTCTTCGATCAGCCGCTGTGCATGAGCAACGGCCGCGTCACGATCGAGGAACTGGCCGCCGTCGGAAAAGGAATCCGGAGTGACGTTGATGACGCCCATGATCAGCGTGCGCTTGCCGAGTTCGAGCGAGCGCAATCCGAGATTCCATTGGAAGATCGGCCTCATGCGGCTCGATTCTAAATGAGAGCTATGAAACGAGGCGCTTATCGGCGGCGAGCGGCTGCCTGACGTCGACGCATCCCGTGGACTGCAGCTGGGCCAGTGCCAGTGGGAGGCTTGCGCTGGCCTTCGAGCAATTCTTTAAGAACGATGGCGTTGTTGTGCGTCTCGTTTTTTGAAGCGAAGAGCAGCGTAAGCCGCTTCCGCTTGCGAGCGAGAATGTAGAGTTGGTGCAGCGCGTCTTGCGCTTCGGGATGCGAAAGTTCTTTCAGATATCGCTTGCGAAAATTCTGCCACTGATCGGGGCGAGCGTGGTACCAGCGGCGCAGTTCATCGGAGGGAGCAAGATCGCGCAGCCATTCGTCAAGCGCAGCGCGGCTTTTGGTAAGACCGCGCGGCCACAGACGATCGACTAAGACGCGCTCGCCGTCCTTCTGCGACGGCACCTCGTACACGCGTTTGACGGCAATGGGCATGAACGATGCTTGCACTATTATTGTAAAACGGCGTGGGACGCGGCGTTCTGTAGACTTCACGCAACGAGTCAGGGAGGACCGACACTCGATGGGGTTACGGGAACATCGTGGCACGCTGACACTTTCAGTGGGACTGGCAGGTGTGCTTGCACTGGTGATGAATCTTGGTTGCGACATCGAGCGACGTAAGTCGGACGCCGAACTGGGTCTGAATCCGCAGCAGGCCGCCGGGCGCAAGGTCTATGATGCGGAGTGTGCGCGCTGCCATGAACCTTATTCCACGCGTAGCAAAAAGGGGCCGGGGCTTAAGGGGATGTTTCAGAACAAGTATCTTTCGCAGAGCGGGCTGCCTGCGAATGACGATCGCGTCAGCGATATCATTCGTCTCGGACGAAAAGAAATGCCAGCTTATGGTCCGAAGCCCGGCGATAAAGATATTCAAGACTTGCTCGCATATCTGCATACGTTGTAATTCAGATGAAGACGCAATCGAAATCGGAGTTGTTCCGCGAATTACCCTCGGTTGATGAGTTGGTGCGGTCGCCGCATTTGGCGGAATTGGGCGCGGAGCATGGTGTTGCTGCCGTGATAGACGCCGCACGTGCAATTCTCTCCCGTTTGCGTGATGAAATTGCCTCAGGACTGTTGGAAGGCCCTGCTCTACAGTTCGCGTTGGATGGGATCGATGCAGCGGTTGAAGCGCATCTTCGGCAGGCGCTGAGTTACTCCTTGCGTCGGGTGATCAACGCGACGGGTGTCATTCTCCACACGAATCTAGGACGCGCCCCACTTGCTGAGGCAGCGATCAAACACGTGCAGGAAACGGCTGGGCGATATTCCAATCTTGAATTTGAGATTGAGGCTGGGGAACGCGGCAAGCGAGATGTGCATGTGGAACGGCTGTTCCGCAAATTGTTGAGTGATGAGGTCGTCGGGCGTCGCCCGGCCGAACAGCCTGGGGCGGCAGTCACACAGTCATCGCTATCGACCATTGTTGTGAACAACAATGCAGCCGCCGTGTTGCTGGCGCTCAATACACTTGCAGATGGCGGCGAAGTCATTGTTTCGCGCGGCGAACTGGTCGAGATTGGCGGATCGTTTCGCATTCCTGACGTGATGGCGAAGTCGGGTGCGGTTCTACGTGAGGTGGGCACCACGAATCGCACACGGATTGCCGATTATGAGAATGCGATTAATGAGCGCACGCGGCTTCTGTTGCGAGTGCATCGGTCGAATTTTGAAATCAGCGGATTTACGGAGCAGCCGTTGATTGCAGAGTTGAGCGATCTGGCGCGCAGGCGCGGGTTACCACTGATGGAAGACCTTGGCAGCGGTGCGCTGGTCGATCTGGAAAGTTTTGGGATTCGTGGCGAGCAGGCTGTCTTCGACAGCCTGCGCTCTGGTGTAGATGTTGTGACTTACAGCGGTGACAAGTTGCTGGGGGGGCCGCAAGCAGGAATAATCAGTGGTCGTGCAGATCTGGTGGCGCGCATGCGATCAAATTCCTTGTTTCGCGCGTTGCGTGTGGACAAGCTCACTTACGCCGCCCTCGAAGCGACGCTGCTCGCATATGTGAAGCGGGATCATGATGCGATGCCTGTGCTGAAGATGATGCGGCTTACCAAAGAGGAGATCGGCAGCCGCGCAGAAACGCTGGCGGCGAAGGTGCGGTCGGCGAAATTTTTAGCCGAAGTGATTGATGGCGAATCGGTGATTGGCGGTGGCGCCGCGCCGTCGTCAGTCCTACCGACGAGACTGATCGCGGTGAGTTGCGAGGGCTTGAGCGCGGATGAGTTGGCGAGGCGACTCCGGAATTCTGATCCGCCGATAGTGGCGCGAGTCGAGGAGGGGCGGGTGCTGCTGGATTTGCGGACCGTCTTTCCGGAGCAGGGCGCGCTGATTGCGGCCGCTCTCCATCGAATCGCTGCATAGACCTTCCGCATCGAAATTCTGTTGGCGGTTCTCTATACCATCGGACATTCGACTCGCACGCTGGACGAATTGGTGACGGCGCTGCGGGCGCATCAGATTCAGACCCTTGTCGATATTCGCGCATTCCCTATGTCGCGGCGGCTGCCGCAGTTCAATCGGGATGCGCTTGAGAAGAGCTTGCCTGAGGCTGGGATCCAGTATGTGTGGATGAAGGCGCTTGGTGGATATCGCAAGAAACTGCTTGAGGAATCTCCGAACATTGCGCTGCGCAACGACAGTTTCCGCAACTATGCGGACTACATGCTGACCGCGGAGTTCGAGCAGGCTATGTCGGAGTTGGTCAGGCTAGCCGATGATTCGCGCACGGCGTATATGTGCGCCGAGCGCGTATATTTCCGTTGTCATCGCATGCTCGTCTCGGATTGGCTGGTCGCGCATGGGAACAAGGTGTGGCATATCGACGGTGCTGGCCCGGTAAAACCGCATGTCCTGACGGCCGATGCGCGGATGGTGGACGGGCGGTTGGTTTATCGTGGGGACCGGTTGCTGTAGAAGACCACGGGCTAAAGCCCAGTTGATTTTTGAAACAATTTACGCGGCGCTGAAGCGCCGCTCTTCCACATACGACTTTATGATTGTTGGCACGGGTATTGACATCGCAGAGGTTCCGCGGATCGCTCAGGCCATAGAGCGATTTGGCGAGCGCTTTCTGCGGCGGATTTTTACTGAGGGAGAAATTCGATATTGCGATTCCAAGGCCAACCGTGTCGAGCGGTATGCGGCGCGGTTTGCGGCCAAGGAAGCAGCGATGAAGGCTCTGGGTACAGGATGGAATCACGGCGTGCGCTGGCGCGATTGTGAAGTTGTGCGCATGCCAGGCGGGCGGCCGACTTTAAAGTTCTATGGCAAAGCGGCGGAGTTCGCTGCTAGGCTTGGAGCGAAGAATGTTGTGCTGTCGCTAACGCACACGAAAGAGCAGGCGATGGCGCAGGTGATTCTGGAAAGCTGAGTTTGTCGTCCCACGTCTCGTAAAAACAGCGCCAAGTGGGGACACCCAGCGGTTCGAGCTGCGCTCGACGGACAGCCTAGGGCGGCTGTCCCTACACAAAACTTTCCTGCACCCCGCATGTTATAATTCTTTATTCTCAGGCAGTTAGAGTACGGAGGACTGTATCGACAAGCGTTTTATCCGCACCAACGATCGTATTCGGGCCCGCGAAATTCGCGTAATTGACGACGAAGGCAATCAGCTCGGTATTTTACCGCCTTACGAAGCGCTCAAGAAGGCCCGCGAGAAAAATCTGGATCTGGTTGAGATTTCGCCCACCGCGCAGCCTCCCGTGTGCCGCATCATGGACTACGGGAAGTATCTCTACCAGCAGGAAAAGAAAGAGCGCGAAGCCAAGAAGCATCAGAAGACGATCACCGTAAAAGAGGTCAAGTTCCGCATCAATGTGGACGACCACGATTACGAGACGAAGAAGAATCACGTTCTGCGCTTCCTGGATGAGGGCGACAAAGTTAAGGCGACGATCTTCTTTCGTGGACGAGAGATGACGCGCACTGGGCTCGGCCGGCAGATTCTGGAACGGCTGATCAAGGACGTGGAGCCGCACAGCATCGTGGAGTTTCGTCCGCGGCAGGAAGGCAACACACTGCACGCGATTCTGGCGCCGAAGAAGGCCGAAACAGGCGGCCAAAAGCCGAAGCAGCAGCCGCAAGGTGGACAGCCCAAACCGGCGCCCGCTCCAGCGAGCCCGCAGCCGGTCGCTTCGGCGGTTGCGAAGCCGGCATCGTAGAAGATGCGGGCAGTAGCAGTAATAGTAAGAAATGCAGATTCCTCGCTCCGCTCGGAATGACACTTCTGCCGGGCAGCTAACGGAAATCTGAATACTAAGGGCTGACGGCTGAAGTCCGACAGCTGCTTTTGAGGATTTATGCCGAAATTAAAAACACACAAAGGCGCTTCCAAGCGCTTCAAGAAAACGGCGACAGGGAAAGTGAAGCGGGGACACGCGAAACTGCGTCACATCCTGACGTCGAAGGAAAAGAAGAACAAACGGAAACTGGGCAAGTCGGCTTTGGTGAGCGATGGCGATCTCGCCAAGGTGCTGCGAATGATTCCGTATCAGTGAGAATCATTGTTGATTGATGATTTTTGATTGTTGATTTGAAAAGCCTAGCGTGCATGCGGTTTGGGTTTCAATCAGCAATCATCAATCAAAAATCAGCAATTGATTTTCCCGGCGCGTGAAGAGGTCAGAGATCGCCGCCACGGCGAATCGTCCTTACCTCCAGCCGCCCTTAACAGAAATAAAAAAGGAGAACAGTCATGCCTCGTGTAAAACGCGGGACGAAACGTCGCGCCAAACGCAAAAAGATACTTGACCGCGCCAGCGGGTATTTCCTCACAAAATCGAAGCTCTATCGCTCGGCCAAAGAGGCGGTGGAACGCGGGCTGAAGTTTGCCTACTCCGGCCGCAAGCAGCGCAAGCGCCAGTTCCGTTCGCTGTGGATCGTGCGTATCGGCGCGGCCGCGAAACTGAACGGCATGAGCTACAACCAGTTCATCCACGGCCTGAAGGTGGCGGGTGTTGAACTGGACCGCAAGATTCTCGCCGACCTGGCAGTGAAAGATCCGGCGGGGTTTGCTGGGCTGGCGTCGCAGGCGAAGGCGGCGCTGGCGTAGGATTTCCCACCCTTTCGCGGAAAACGCGAAACGATGGGGCACCCGGCGCTTTTAGCGATCAGCTTTCAGCCAAAATTGGGAAGGGCACAGCTTCAGCCGTGCCGCTTTTCACCCTTCCCTATAATCTGTCATTCCGAGCGCAGCGAGGAACCTGCTTTGCGGAGCGCACGCGAGCCGTGGTGGAAATTTCTGGCCATGCCGCCGATTGCGCTGAGCTGAAAGGGATCCTTCGACTCCGTAGATCGATTCGCTCTCGCGAATCGACTTACTCCGCTCAGGATGACAAGATGTCGAGCATGCAATAGCAGCCGCGAAGCGGCGAAAGAAACATGGCCTACACCGTTCCCAAATTGACGGATTACTCGGCGGCAGCGTTAAAACAAGCGGAGGATGAGGCCCGAACTGCCTTCGAAGGTGAATTAATGGCCGTCTCGGCCGGCACGGGAGACATGGGTGAAAAGATCGAATTAGTGCGCGTGCGCTGGCTGGGGCGTGAGAAGGGCATCGTCAATAGACAGATTCCGGATCTGTGGTTAAAGCCTGCTCCTAAAGAAGCCAAAAAGGACGTGGGGCAAATTGTTAATCGCCTGAAAAAGCATGTTGAAATTCATTTCCATCCTCTAGTCGGCAAGGTCTTACCTATTGAGCAGCAGCCGTTCTTTCTCGATCTAGAGTCCATCGACATCACTCTGCCCGGTGTTCGCCGTCCCATCGGCGCCGAGCATCCAGTCATCCAGACTCGCAACGAGATCGTTGCGGTGTTCCAGCGACTCGGATACTCCGTCGCCGAAGGGCCGGTCGTCGAGACCGACTACTACAACTTCGAGGCGCTGAATTTTCCGCCGAACCACCCGGCGCGCGATACGCAGGATACGCTGTTCATCGCAGGTCAGCAGGGGAAGCCGCAGCGCGAGCGTTTGCTGCTGCGTACGCATACGTCGCCGGTGCAGATTCGGACGATGGAAAAAATGCGTCCGCCGATTCGCATCGTTATCCCGGGCACCGTGCATCGCAACGACCCTCCGGACGCCAGCCACTCGCCAATGTTTCATCAGATCGAAGGGCTCGCGGTCGACACCAACATCACCTTCGGCGACCTGAAGGGGACGCTGGATCACGCCATGAAGGCGCTGTTCGGCTCGTCGGTGAAAACACATTTCCGACCGTCGTTTTTTCCGTTCACCGAGCCGAGCGCAGAGCTGTACGTCACGTGCTTCATCTGCGGTGGAAGCGGCAAACGCGACGGCAATGCTCCGTGTCGTCCGTGCAAGCAGACTGGATGGATTGAGGTGCTTGGCTGTGGCATGGTCGATCCCAATGTGTTTGAGTTCGTGAAAGACAACGGATATGACCCGAAGAAGGTTTCGGGTTTCGCGTTCGGCATGGGCGTCGACCGGCTGGCGCTGCTGAAATACGGCGTGGATGATATTCAGCTGTTCTTTCAGGGGGATGTGCGGTTTTTGGAGCAGTTTGGGTAGGCGGCTTTTGGCTGTTAGCTCTTGGCTTTTAGCTAAGGGCTAAAAGCTAGAGGCCAAGAGCTATTCATGAAACTTTCTCCACAATGGATTCGCGACTTCGTAGATTTCACGGTCGACGACCGCCGTTTCGCTGAAGACCTGACTGACGTTGGGCTTGGAGTCGAAGGCATCAGCGGGGCTGGCGTGGATACCGTGTTTGAGATGGAGATCGGGACAAATCGATCCGATGCGATGAATCATTACGGCGTAGCGCGGGAGGCGGCCGCAATATACGATTTGCCGCTTAAGCCCATCGTGCCGGAGTTGCCCTCGGCGGCTAAAGCCGCAGGTAGTTCCTATCCTGCTGACGCAGCCCTGAAGGGCCGTTCTTCCACGGAATCGCACGAGGCATTTCCAATCATTGTTGAAGAACCGCAACTCTGTCCGCGCTTCACGGCGCGGGTGATCCGTAACACTCGAATCAAACCGTCGCCTGAGAAGATTGCGCATCGGCTGCAATTGCTCGATCAGCGGCCGATCTCGAATGCGGTCGACGCGACCAACTATATCCTCTGGGAGATCGGCAAGCCGACGCACGTTTATGATCTCGACCTGCTCGAAGGCGGAAAGATCATCGTGCGCAAGGCTCGCGTGGGTGAGACGCTCAAGACGCTCGACGGCGTCGGACGAAAACTGACCACCGACGACCTCGTTGTGTGCGATGCGAAAAAGCCAGTCGGTCTCGCAGGAGTCATGGGCGGATACGACACCATGATCACCGATAAGACTCGCAACATTCTGATCGAGTCGGCCTGGTGGGATCCGATTACGGTGCGCAAAATGTCGCGGCGGCACGCGTTGCACACCGACGCCTCACATCGATTCGAGCGCGGCGCGGATTTCGAATCAACCGTGCTTTCGTGCGATCTCGTCGCGCAGATAATTCTTAACTCGGGCGGCGGCGAGCTGCAAGGCGACGTCATCGATGTTGTGTCGAAGAAGATCGATCAGGCCCCGGTACTGCTGCATGTGTCTGAGGTCCGGAGGATTCTTGGCGGCAATCTCGATGCTGGACAGATTTTTCGCTTGCTGAAGCGGCTTGGGTTCGGCCTGATTCCCGAGGGGCAGGACGACGCGCAGTTCCGTGTTCATATTCCGAGTTGGCGTCTCGACGTGGAGCGCGAAATCGACGTGATCGAAGAGATCGCGCGTCTGCATGGGTACGATAAGTTTGCGAATACGCTGCCAGCTTACAGCGGTGCGGTTGTTGAGCTGCCGCATGCGGCGATGGATGCGGCTTTGCGCGGGCGAGCGCTGGCTCTGGGATATAACGAGGCGTTGTCGCTGACTTTCATTTCACACGCGGACGCGGAGAAGTTCTCAGCCATGGGAACGAAGGTGCTGGAGCTGGAGAATCCCCTAAGCGAAGAAGCGTCGGTAATGCGGACCTCGCTTGTGCCGGGCATGCTCGACATGCTGGTGTGGAATCTGAATCGCGATGTGGCGGAGGCACGGCTGTTTGAGATGGGCGGCGTATACGAGATGTCGGACGGCGAGCGCGTGGAACCGAGGCGCGCGTGTCTGGGTGCGACTCTGACGGCGGTGCGAAGTTCGTTGCTAGTGGTCGGTGCCCTCGATGTGAGCAAGGGTGAGCACGCGGCTGCGGCTGAGGCGTTCCGTGGATTCAAGGGTGATGTGGAGAATCTGCTGGTAGCATTCGCCGGTGAAGTCAACTATGACCGGGAAGCGGCGGAGTATTTTCATCCGGGACGGTCGGCGCGGGCGCTCGTGGATGGCGCAGTAATAGCGCAGTTTGGACAGATTCATCCGGAGGTTGCGGCGTCGCGAAAACTACGGCAGGACGTGTTCGTGGCCGAATTTGACTTAGAGCAGCTGTACAGACTCGGACTCCGGCTAGTGAAGTTCACACCGCTCGGGAAGTATCCGGCGGTGGAGCGGGATTTCTCGTTTGTGTTTGCAGATGACGTGTCTTTCGAGCGGATGCGGAACGCAGTTACCAAGGTAGGAATAGCGGAACTGCGAGAATTCCGTCCCGTCGAGATTTTCCGCGGCGGATCAATTGCGGTAGGAAAGTATTCTATTTTGCTGCGTGCGAAATTCCAGTCCGATGAACGCACGTTGCGCGAGGACGAGGTCGCGCAATGGTCGGGGAAGGTCGTGGCATCCCTTACGGCACTCGGAGGAGTGCAGAGAGTTTAATCAAAGGCCACTTTCTCTCAGAAACCTGGGAGAAGTGGGGCACCCGGTCCGGGATCTTTCCACTAACAGCCGTCGAGCTGCGCTCGACCGAACAGCCGGGGGCAGCTGTCCCCACATAGTTATCGTTCTCGTATTTCATTTTCGGCGACATTCAGTGTAACTCCGCTTGACTTCGCTTTATATTCGCCTACAATGGGCGCATGGCCATCACACGCAGGCAGCGGCAGGTGTACGACTTCATCTCGCGATTCGTGGCAGAGCATGGATATTCTCCGTCGTTTGAAGAGATTGGCAAGGGACTGGAGTTGTCGTCACTGGCGACCGTGCACAAGCACGTCACTAATCTTGAGAAAAAAGGCCTGCTGACACGCGACTATAACCGCAGCCGTTCGATTGATCTGCTGCCCCCCAAAGGGCGCTTGAAACAAGCGATGAGCGTGAACACTGCGGTCGTGCTGCCTCTGGTGGGGCGCATCGCTGCAGGGCAGCCGATCGAAGCGGTCGAGAATCCTGAGACTATTTCGTTAGCCGATTTCGTGCGCTCGAAAGAAGTCTTTGTGCTCGAAGTACGCGGCGAGTCGATGCAGGATGAGCACATCCTTGATGGCGACTATGTGCTGGTGGAGAAGACGCGCACGGCGCACAATGGCGACATCGTCGTAGCTCTTGTCAATCAGACCGATGCCACACTGAAGCGGCTGTATCGAGAAGGAGACAACATCCGGCTGCAGCCTTCGAATGTGACCATGAAACCGATCATCGTGCCGGCCGCGTCAGTCGATGTACAGGGGCGGGTAATTGGAGTGTTGCGGAAGTATTAGAATGTTTTGCTGACCCGGTGACGAACGCCTCAGTAGAGGTGAAATGAAACTTCTACGGCAATCTCGATGTTGACCGGCAATCCGTCCTTTTCCCCAGGGGTGAATTTCCAACTTTCAACTGCCTCGACGGCTTTCTCGTCAAGACCATATCCTACGGGTTGTGCGATGCGTACCTTGGTCGGAGTGCCATCTTTGTTCACCACGAGCATTAGAATCACCACTCCCTGGAACTTTGCTGCTCGCGCGCTCTCGCTGAACTCGGGCTCCCGTTGATAGGTCACTCGCGGTGGGCGAATGTCTTTATGGAAACTGCCTACCATACGGTATACGGGATCATGCGACTCCCCACTCGTCTTCGTAGTCGACGAGTTATCTTCTACGCTGGAGATTGCAACCCCTGGGATCGCAAGAAACTCGGGAGCAAAAGCGCATTTCTTATCTTCTCCCTTCAGTCCCTCGTTCACGCAAGGTTTCCAGTAGTCGGGAACTAGGTTCGCAAGACTATCCTGCGATGTAAGGAAAATCTTTGACAGGAGAGCATCGACTTGTTCAGGCGCGGGATTGTGCATGCCCGGATCGGCTTTGATTTCTAGATGGACCGAATCTTTCTTCCTGCTAAGCAGCGTCAACTGCTTCGTTTCGACTCGTGCGGCCACCATCCGTTGTGCTTTGATGATCAATTTGTCGTCGGACAAGTGGATATCGCGCACTTGGATGAATCCGTCGACCGTCCAATCGCCGGCAGTGGCATTGCCGGGCACACCCGAAGAGTCATAACGCAGGCGATCGCTGGAATAGAAACCACGGAGCAGAAACGTCTTGCCTTGGTACTGATCGCGGAGATGGTGGTTGATGTCCGCTGATTGAGCGGTCACTGGAAGACTGCAAGCGAACAGAGCAACGACAATGGCCATTCGATGAAGCAGACGCACCATGGCGAAGTATTGTAGTTCAAGCTTTGGAGTATCCAACCAGCAAAACAAAACGCCCGGGATTCTTCCCGGGCGTTTCGACTCGATATTGATGACTGAAAGCTGGACAGCTGCCTTACCCAATGTGCTTGTTCAGGGCCTGGGCAATCGCTTCCTTCGGCTTGTACCCAACAAGTTGCTCAACAACCTGGCCGCCCTTGAAAACCAGCAATGTTGGGATGCCGGTCACTCGGTAGCGCATTGGTGTCGCACTATTGGAGTCGACGTCCATCTTGCCGATTTTCACCTTGCCCTGATAATCCTTCGCCAGTTCTTCGACGATGGGAGCGATAGCGCGGCAGGGGCCGCACCAAGTCGCCCAGAAGTCCACCAGAACCGGCTGATCCGATTTCAAAACATCCTGGTCGAAGTTCGCATCGGTCACTTCGACAATTCCATTACCTGCCATTTTCTTTCTCCTCGTAAGCGTCGCGCAATCGGCCGACGCTTCCACGAAGCGGCGTTGCCGGGTCCGACGAATCTGTATGAGTGCTTCCCGATAAAGGGCCTAACTCACTATTTTAGCACTCTGGTTTGATGCGGAGAGGGGTGGAAAGGTCGCAAAGCCGGGTTAAACGGCTGATGGGCTTGCGATTCTGGAATTAGCGCTCGTTAATTGAATATCCCTTAAATCGAAGACCAGTGGTATCGCCGACGGAGAGTAGATTCCCCTAATGCGTATTTTGGCCATCGATATTCGGCTTAGACGCAGGAGTCAGCGACTTGATGTAACTGACGAGTTGCCAGCGTTGCGGCTCGGGAAGTTTTGACCAGACGGGCATGCCGTGGCGAACGACGCCGTTGGTAAGTATCCAGAAGAGTGTGCCGGGTGTGGCCTGCTGCACTTCGGGAGCACGCAGGCTTGGACCTTTCTTGCCGCCATTTGCCAAGTCTCCATGACACTCCATGCAATGAAGTTCGTAAAGTTTGCCGCCGGCTAACATCGCATCAGGATCTCGCTCGAGTGGATTGCGGCGAGCGGCAGCTTTCTGAGGAGCTTTGGCCAACTCTGCATAGACGTCTTTTCTGACGGGCGTGGAATCTGTTGTCTGACCAAACACAAGGCCAACGACAAAAATTAGAGCGTGACCGATCGTCGCGATTCGGATCAGGGTTTTGCTCATTGCTGCGGAAGTTGCTTTGGACATCGGCCTGTTCATCGGTGGCCTCCGAACAGGCGGGCCATCGTCGATCCGAACCCTGAAAATTCGTGGGAGAGTCCCCACCGCAGCAGGAAACGGTGGCTGTTGTCATTCAGTCCGAATCCCGGAGATAGCCGCAACGTCCAGTCAGAGGGCAGGTTCCAGGCAACGACCGGCGCTAGGTAATGCGATGTCTCGCGCAAGCCGAAACTATGACGGTCACCGAGGCCACCGTAAAGTTCGACTCCGGCAACGAAGTTCTCCGCGCAGAAACTGCAACGCTTCGCCGAAGCTTTGAGGCCCAAGGGCCGGCTCACGCCCAGAGCATATCCGAACTCCCACGGATTTCCTCCGGTAACGTTCTTGGCGGCGAGAGTGTTTTCCGCGATGTTCCAGCCGTTGAAGGTCTTCGAGAGCAGCAGCTTGGTTTCAAACTCGTGGTTGTGCTCCTGACGAGCGATTCCGTTGGCAACCGCATAGTCAGACTCGACGTCGTTGCCTTCTACTTCTTTCATTATCTTGTCGGCGCCATTGATCTGTTCATATTCAAAGTAGAGGACGGGATTGATGAAGTGCTCGCGCTGCAACAGGCGGAAGCGATTCTCCCAGCGGAAGCCAGTGAAGATCGTGCTGTCGTTGAAGGTGGTTTGGCCATCGAGGTAGACCTCTGTTGTCCACCACGCAGTGGCGCCGTATTCGAACTCCATCCAGTAGGCATGGTAGTCATTGCCGGCGCGTTGCGTACCGAAGGTCGAAAAGTATTCGATTTCGAGGTTGCCGGGCTCTTCGAGGTAATGATCGTAGGTCACGATATAAGGGCTTTCCTGCGCGTTCCCTGTAATTACGAACGCTGGCAGTACTAGCGATAGTAGTGAAACGGCGAGCCCTCGCATGAGAAATGAATGAATTGAGTGGAATCGAATCATTGTTAGTTGCAACTCAGTCGCATCTAGAGTTAACATTGAAAGCATGACGGACAGAGCGCGGTTCTGTCCAGTTTTGGCGGAAAAATCCGTCGCAGTGTGATTGCGACCAGTTGCGACGGGACCGGGATTCTTAATCTATGCCGCTTCCTCAAACCGAGATGCCAGGACGCCTTCAGGCGCACTTCGCCGAGCGCGGCATACGCATGACCCAGCAACGGCGAGCCATTCTTAGCGTGATGGAAACGGCGAGCAAGCATCTGGATGCTGCACAGATTCTTCGCAAGGCACAGAGGCTCGACGCCAGCGTTGACCGCAGCACTGTCTACCGCACGTTGCGTCTGCTTAAACGCCAGGGATTGATTGACGAACTCGACCTGATGCACATCAACGGCGAGGGACACTACTATGAGCGCAAGCTGGCGCGCGATCACATCCACATGGCATGCCTGCGCTGCGGCAAGATTACGGAATTTGTGAGCGACGGATTTGAACGGCTCAAGCAGCAAGTAGAAAAAGACTGTCGCTTCCGCGTGATTATTTCGCGGCTGGAAATTGGCGGATATTGTGCCGTCTGTCGCGGATCACAATAAGTCAACCATCGAGAAGAAATCGTTGTCAGGCATCATGGAAATTCGACTTCTCACAGGCGACGATGCGAGCGAGTACTGGAGACTTCGGCTGGAAGCGCTGGAGGGTGATCCGGAGGCATTCAGCTCTTCTCCCGAAGAGCACAAAGCTCTCAGCCTGGACGAAGTGAAGCGGCGGTTGGGTACCGGCAGCGGAGATTTTCTTGTCGCGGGCGCGTTTGAAGATGGGCGACTGATCGGTACGGCCGGGTTTTATCGCGAGAAGGGACCGAAGGTCCGCCATAAGGGAAGAATCTGGGGCGTCTATGTGACGCCGAGACACAGAGGCGCCGGTGTTGGAAGAAAGATCATGGAGCTTGCTCTAGAGAGCGGTAAAGCAATCGAAGGGATCGAGCAGGTATTACTTTCAGTTGCAGCGACACAGACTGCGGCGACCAGACTCTATCGCTCGCTCGGATTTGAGCCGTTTGGGTGCGAGCCGCGCGCTTTGAAGATCGGCGACCGGTTTATTGATGAGGAGTACTACATATTGCCACACCAAAAATTGGGGCGGCCGTAAAAAAGCCGCGATTTTAGCGGGCCAAAAAAGGAAAAGCGCCCTAGACTTTACAGTCAAGGACGCCTCGGCAGCCCTCCCCCAGAACTGCCAAACCACGAGATCGATGGTAAGAGTCGCCTGATGGAGTGTAAACGTCACTTTGGTAATGGAATTAGCGCAAAGCTAATCGATTGTTGACCGGAAGTAACCCGCCTCAAATCTATCGCTTCTGCCAGTTCAAACCGTCGTCACTGGTGATCCAGGTTTCAGGAGTAGAAGTAGTGATCGTTCCGTGCTGGGCGTCAGCGAACTCCATGCGGATAACATCTCCGGTGAGGGTTGCACCCGCTGCGGATGGAGTGACTTGCTTCCAGTGATTGCCGGCGTCAAGAGAGTGATAGAGTGCGCCGTTCGATCCTCCGGCCCAAACGTCGGTTCCAGTTGCTGCCACAGTACGGAAGACTGGAGTTGAGACTACGGCTGGTGGAAGGTTCTTGTCGGCATTGTCCACCTTTTTCTGCTCGGCGCGAACGTTCACCGCACGCCGGGCAAAGCTTGCGCTTCCGTTAGGTACGAGATTCGCAGTCACATTGACGTCCTGCCAGGTGCTGCCGTGATCGAAGGATCGCTGCAAGGCTCCGGCAGAGCTAATACCCCAGCTCGGGATAACATTCGGGACTGCCGCGCCGTTCATGGCATTCACCGGAGGTTTGGCTCTGGTCAACTGTTGCGAATTGTCCTCACCGAATAGGTTTTCAGATGACCGGCTCGCAAGTGGCGCGTTCAGATTCGAAGCTTCCGTGTTGAGTTGGCTGGGTTGGGCTTCAGTCGTCTCCAACTGGGGCGCTGCTCCCGATACTTCGACCGTCTGTGTTGCAGGCGGATTGGCAACGGTATCGGCATTTTGCTGTTTAGCCGTTGCTCCTTGCTGCTGCCATTGTGCTTGCATCTTGTAACCGTCTGCAGACGACGCGATCGGGCCTCCAATGGGCGCGCCAAACTTGGGTGCGTGAGTTGTGGAAGGCTGTACGCTGCGATCTTTCCGTCTTTCCTCGGAGAGTTGTGCGGGAGCAGCCATCGCAGGCGCACTGATCGATTGAGCATTGCTAGATGGTTTTTCGGCCTGTCTGGTTTTGTCGAGCGAACCGGCTGGCTTTGCTTCCGTCGCAGCTTGTGGCTGAGCCTGCGAGTAAGTTGCTACAGGCTCGTTCCGCATTTCTCTAGCGACTGTCGTGGTAGGTCGCGATTGACGCTGGTATTGGACAATCCCAAATGACGCAATGGCAACGACTCCGGCGGCGACAAATCCCCAACGGAGAGCCGGCCAGGTGAGCCATCCAGAGCGAGCGGGAGTTACCACCGTTTGCGCTGCTTCAGTTGCGGGGAGGGCTAGAGCAACAATGTCGCGGCAATCGTGGCAACGGGAAAGGTGCTCGAGAACAATCGCACGTTCTCGATCTAGGAGCGAACATTCGGCGAAGGCGCCCAGCACATCCGCTTCGGGATGATCAACGGCGGTAGGCGTGGCCCTTAAGCGCTCGCTCACGATTTTGGGGACATTTTGCATTTCAGCTCTGGTTCAAACCTTCGGCAAAGTCAGCGCCTGAAGGCGTATTTCCTAGTAACCCCGGTGCGGCATCGCTAAAGCATGCCCTGTTACAAACCTATCCCGGACCTTCGCGGACTCGGGCCTCCACTCTCTTCTCAGAGAACGCAGTGGATGCAGAATCTTGCGCAAGGCTTCTGCGAATATCCAGATTTAGGTCACGGACATCGGTTTCCAGGGCCTCCTCGGCCTGACGGCGGGACATGCCCCTCCGCGCCATCCCGGCGAAAATCTGCTTACGCAAGGCCTTAGCCAGCTTGTCGAGCTTGCGGCTGATGGTCGATTCGTGCACGCCCAGCATGCGGGCGATCTCGGCCAGGGTGCGTCCGTCGAGATAATACGCGCTCAGCACCGTGCGGTCTTCGCCAGATAAAGCGGCCAACGCCTCGTCAGTGGCCTGCGCTAGACGCGGCTCAGCTGGAGGCGCCGGATCAGGCTCGGGCGCACTGAACTGAATGCCTTCTTCCGATTCCTCGTCGAGACTTACAAGTCGTTTCGTCTTGCGGTAGCGATTCACATATTCCTGCGCGAGCACGGTGCGGAGCCAGCCTTCGAGCGATCCGCGGCCTGTGTAGGAAGCGAGTTTTGAAACGCGCTGTCCTTCGCGCGTATTGGTGCCGTAAAGATCGGCGTAGAGAGTGTCGGCCAGTTCGCGCGCAGCAGAATCTTCGCGTGCAATGCGCAGAGCGGACTGGTAGAGCTTCTCGCGATAGCGTGTAAGAAAAATTTCCCACGCAGGATTGTTGCCGGCGGCGCAGGCGCGCGCGAGCGCGAGTTCGTCGATGCGCAAGCTGAGAAAGAAAGTGCGGACTTCATTTTCGGAGGAAGAATCGGCGACGTATTTTGCGCCAACTTCACTGAGGATCACGGCGAAAGTTTCGCGAGTCAGGCCAAGCTTGTCGCATCCGCCACGCGTGTGGAGTTCCATCAGCAGAGTGCTGACGACGGACTGCACGGCAGAGGCTGGTTTATTCGAACTCATGCGCGAGGGCGCTGGTCTGCGATGTTACGAACCGATGCTCCCAACTGATGCTACCAATTTCTTAGACGTATGGTGAGTGAATTTTGCTCGCAAGCTGCATAAGGATTTTCGTTCTTCCCATGAACGAGTTGAGCAGCGCGTCACGCAAAACCCACTTCTCCAACGAGGAAACGGGCGGGAAATGGGACAGGTTTAGTGTTGCCACAAAAGCGTGAAATGCCACGTTGGACGCGCTCTTTAGTGGGAGGGCGATATGAGTCCGAAGATTTTTCTGGGCGTGATGGTGGTTGCGATTGTCAGCGGGATCGTGTTGGTCGATCAGCGGCAGGCACAAGCGGGTGAGGTCGGCGCTTTATCTGAATACAAAGTGCTTGACCCGATCCGGCATGGAAGTTTGACTGTGTTTCCAGTGGTGGCGGCAAAGAGTTATCCGACGAGCGAATTTCTGACGCTCGATGAAGGTCTGCGATCAGGCGAGGTCGTTGTGACCGAAGCTGGCAATGTGCAAGGGCTGATTCGCAGGCATGGCGTGCCTGCCATCCGGCACGATGGGGCGGAAGTAAATCGGCTAGTGCTGGTCAACAATTCGAAGCGACCTTTGCTTCTATTGGCCGGCGAGATCGTCGCTGGCGGCAAGCAGGATCGCGTGATCGGGAAGGATCGCATCGTTCCGCCGGAGAGTGATCCCGTAGACCTGAGCGTCTTCTGCGTCGAACCTGGGCGATGGGTCGCGTCCAGTGAGCATTTTGGAGCGTCGGGAGCGATGTATGGCGGGCCCGTTTCCAGTACAGGGAAAAACGCTTCGCCTCCCATGGCTTTGATGGCGCAGCCTTCCATCCGCGCTAAAGCGATGGGAGACAAAGATCAGAATGAGGTTTGGGCAGAGGTGAGAAAACAACAGGCAGCGGAGGCTGTAGAAGTAGCCGGTGCGGCGCCGCAGGTTGCGACGGAATTAGCGCAGACCAGTTCATACGCGCGTGTGATGGAGAATGCGGAAGTCAAGAAGCAGGTGGATGCGGTGGCCAAGCCGATCGAAGAGAACTATCAGAGCTTGATCCATCAGCTGAAGGATCGGAATGCGGTTGGTGTGGTGGTGGCGGTGAATGGGCGCATCATTTGGGCCGATATTTTTGCGAGCACGAATCTCCTGGAGAAATATTGGCCCAAGCTGGTGCGCTCCTACGCGTCCGAAGCCGTAGTAGTGCGAGCGAAAGATGTTGAGGTTGGCGTGAACCGCGCACAGGCTTTTCTCGAAGACATGGAGGGACGCCGCGAAACCATCGAAAGCGAGCCTGGAGTGTACCGTCACACAGAAGTTAACGGCGACGGATTCAAAGCATTCTCGCTGACGTCGCTTTTACCTAAAACGGGATTTGAAGTACACGTGGCAAAGATGGCGGAGTGAAACAGAGGTCAGGGGCCAGAGGTCGGAGTCAGTGATTCTCGGTAACTGTGTAACTGAGATCTGTTCCCTGGCCTCTGCCCCCTGATTCTTGATACCAGTCCCGCCATGCGGTTGTATCAGCGGGCAGGCGTTGGTGAGTGATGTCGGCCAGCGCCAGGAAAGCCCAGGTGTGAGTTTGGGCGTCGAGAGACGTATCTTCGGAATAATCCAATAACTGTGGAATCGCGCTCATCCGTTGCTCATGGGTATACATGCCAGCCTGAGCAAGGCCGCATGCAGCCGCTTCACGGACCAGAGGTGAAGGATCATTGTGCATGGCGGTAAGTAGCAGTGGAACCGTTTCGTCAACGCCGACAAGTGCGAGACCTTCGACGGCCCATTGCCGCGAATCCTCGTCAGAATCTTTCAAGTGCGTGGTCAAAACCTGTACTACGCGAGTGGTTTCAACACCGCGATTCCCCATCAAACCTAGCGCCCACAGCGCCCAGATCTTCTGTGAGTGATCGGAAGACTCGACAGACTTCAACAAATATCCCAGGTTCGCCGAATTTCGACGCAATCCATAAGCCGCCAATTCCACTTCGATGCCGGATTGCCTCACTTGCATATCGTTGGAATGCAGGGCCGCGGTGGTAAGCGTGGCCATCTGCGAATTCCACTTGAGTTTTCCCTGCCAGCGATTGACGCGCGATGAAATCTGGCTGACTGCGCCATCGGAGTGTGCGACAGCAAGTTCGAGCAGTGTTTCAGCCTGCTTCTGTGGCTTCAGGCGATCGAGTTGACGTGAATTTAAGGCTGAAACAGCTGCAGCGTTGTCTCCGTGGCGGGGAACAAGACTTTCAAAGTCGGACCACATCACTGGAGGAGTGCTGGTCCTACCCGTCAGGGCCGCGATGAGTATGGCAATCGCAATCGCTACAAGCCACACCAGCGGCCTCGCCTTCCGAACATACCGCGTAGGATCAGGCACCCCAACGGCAACATCAGATCCGGGGCCCAGCGTGCCGTAATCCGGCGTCGGCTGCGTACCCGCGTCAGACGCGGCTTTCAGCCGATCAGCTTGTTCGGAAAAACGTGCCGGGGAGACATCCATATAATGATGAGTCTAGGTGGACCGCCGAAATGCGGTAAAGTTACTTCGGTCCTCGTCTCTCGGTATGCAGGCGGGACATGCAGTTTTCATCCTGGGAAGGGGCCCCGGGATGAGAGCGGGAGCGATTCCAACTCAAATTCAAGGAGGCAGTCATGCGCAGTACAAAGTGGTTGGTGTCCTTAATCAGTCTGTCCCTGGCGGCTGTGGCATTGGCCGCAGCTGGTCCGGGATATCACGTGGCAACGACTTATAAAGTGGGCGGCGACGGAGGCTGGGATTATTTGAACGCCGACTCCGACGCGCGCCGTCTCTACATTTCTCGCGGCACGCACGTGATTGTATTGGATGCGGATTCCGGCAAGAGTGTTGGTGACATTCCCGACACGCCGGGAGTTCACGGCATTGCGCTGGCGCCCGAACTTGGCAAAGGCTTCACCAGCAACGGCCGTGAAGGCACCGTCAGTATTTTTGACATCAAAACGCTCGCTCCCGGCAACAAAGTGAAGGTCGGCGACAATCCCGATGCGATTCTGTACGATCCGGCGACGAAGCGTGTGTTCACATTTAACGGACGCAGCCAGGATTCGACGGCGATCGATGCGGCCAGCGGTAAGGTGCTTGGGACGATCAAACTCGACGGCAAGCCGGAATTTGCGGCCAGCGATGCGAAGGGAGAAATTTTCGTCAACATTGAAGACAAGAGCGAATTGGTGGCGATCGATCCGAACAAGCTGGAAGTAAAGGCAAAGTGGCCGCTCGCGCCCTGCACGGAACCGAGCGGACTCGCGATCGATCGCAAGAATCGCCGGCTCTTTGTCGGCTGCGACAACAAGATGATGGCTGTAGTCGACGCCGACAGCGGCAAAGTGCTCGCCACTCCAGCAATCGGAGACGGCGTGGACGCGACGGCATTCGATCCTGGAACCGGTCTGGCGTTCGCTTCGTGCGGCGAGGGAGAGCTGACCGTGGTGAAAGAAGAGTCGCCGGACAAATTCAGCGTGGAGGAAAACGTAAAGACAGAGCAGGGAGCCCGCACGTTGGCGCTCGATACAAAGACGCATAACGTCTTCGTCGTAACCGCGAAGTTCGGTCCACCGCCTGCGGCGACTGCGGATAATCCGCATCCTCGGCGAACGATTCTGCCGGATAGCTTTGTGGTGCTTGTGCTTTCGAAATAAACGCTCGCAAATGAAACGTTACTTTCTCTCGGGGTTCGCCCTGCTCTGGCTTGGGGTTGTAGTAATTGTGCTCACGCAAGTGGGCAGGGCGTACTCCGTACTCACGCACGAGCAGGTGATCGACGTGCTCTGGGAAGACCGCCTGCAGCCCATGATCAAGGCGCGCTTCCCGGATCTGACCGATGTGCAGTTAAAAGAAGCCCACGCTTATGCTTATGGCGGGTCTTTGGTGCAGGACATGGGCTACTATCCGTTCGGCAGTCGCTATTTCAGCGACCTCACCCACTATGTGCGCACTGGGGATTTCGTTCTTGCTTTAATCAACGAGTCGCAAAATGCGGACGAGTACGCATTCGCCCTCGGAGCACTGGCTCACTACGCGGCCGACAACGACGGACATCCCATGGTGAATCACGTCGTTGCGATGGAATTTCCTTCACTCAAGAAAAAATATGGCGACATCGTAACGTATGCCGATTCTCCCAAGGCGCACATCCGAGCCGAGTTCGGTTTCGATATGACGGAGGTGGCGAAAAATCACTACACCTCGGATCGCTTTCACGATTTTGTCGGCTTCGAGATTTCGAGCGACTTGCTTGAGCGGGTGTTTCCGAAGATTTATGGCATGGACTTCGCGGACGTGGTGCGCGACGAAGATTTAGCTATTGGAACGTTCCGGCGCTCCGTCGGCACGGTGATCCCGGAAATGACGCGAGTAGCTTTATTGAATCGCAAAAAAGAAATAGTCGCGGATACACCGAGCGCGGCCCACCGGAAATATCTGTATTATCTTTCGCGCACAGACTACGAACAGCAGTGGGGACGCGAGTATCGGCATCCTGGAGTCGGATCAAGATTCCTCGCCTTCGTGCTGAAGATATTGCCAAAGCGAGGGCCGTTCAGTGCGTTGAATTTCAAGATACCCACGCCACCCGCCGAAGACTTGTTTGTAAAGAGCATCGACAAAACAGTGGAAAGCTATCGCACGCTCCTGCACGATTCCGCGGAAGGCAGGCTGCAACTCGCCAACAAGGATTGCGACACTGGGAGTGAGACGAGCGCGGGGGAGTATCCGCTGACGGATAAAACCTATGCGCGTCTGCTGAACGACCTGGCTGACAATCGGTTCGATAAAGCCTCTCCGGAGTTGCGGGCGAATATCCTGGACTTCTACGCCAATCCTGGCGCGCCGCAAGTCACAAAAAAGAAGCCGAAGGACTGGAAGAAGGTGCAGAAAAACCTGGACGCATTGAAACAGGTTGCCAACGTTGCACAGGCCCCTTCTAATGTGTCACGGCTAGACAACTAGACCTATCTCCCTTCCCTGAACGCGATTCGCCGGAAATGCCTTTTCAAAACCACGAATCGGGGTTAGGATATCCCAATTCAAAATGTCGTACGACCGTTCGGTCGGTATATATTGAAACGGATGCGCTAAGCGAACGATCAAATAATTGAGCGAGTGAGCATTTTTGGCTCGAGTTTTAGTCGCGCAAAACTATGAATGCCGCAAGAGAATGGCTAAGAGCAAGGCCAATGACACCAACTGACGAAAAGTTCTACCGCGCGCAAATCACGAAGCGTGTCGATTTCGCGCCCGACCTGTGGATGTTCCGCATCCGCAGTGACGGTGAATTCAAGTTCGTCCCTGGACAATATGCGACCTTAGGAGTGGAACACGACGGAAGACGCACCGAGCGGCCGTATTCGATCGTGTCATCGCCGGCGGAGGATGAGATTGAGTTTTTCTTCGAACTTGTGCCCGAAGGTGCGCTCACACCACTGCTGCACAAGTTGCAACCGGGCGACGAATTGCTGATGCGCAAAGTGCCGAAGGGGCGATTTTCGCTCGATACTCAGAACGGCAAGACCAATCATCTGCTGATTTCGACCGTGACCGGCGTGGCTCCATTTGTGAGTTATGTGCGCACGTTGTCCAGAGACTGGAAGGAAAGCCGTTTCGATGGCTCGCACAAGCTGTTTCTGCTGAATGGCGCCAGCCGGCCGTGGGAGTTCGGGTACAAGGATGAACTCACCGAGTTCGGCAAGCAACTTCCTTGGTTCAAGTATGTGCCGACGGTGAGCCGTCCGTGGGATCACGCCGACTGGCCGGGCGAAATCGGGCGCGCGGACGACATTTTGCGCAAGTATGCGGATCACTGGGGCCTGGATGCGAGCAATACAGTCGCGTATTTGTGCGGTCATCCGGAGATGATCGAGCACAGTAAAGCGATCCTCAAACGGCGCGGGTTCGTTGATAAGAAGGCAATCAAGGAAGAGGTGTATTGGGTGCCGGCGAAATAGTTCCCAGTTGCCAGTACTCAGTTGCCAGTAAACCACCTCGCTACGTTTCTGCCGGTGCGAAGAAGACCAGTACGGCTAGTTCTTCGACAATGTCGTAGAAGCGGTGCTCGACTTCCGCAGCTACGAAGAGAATGCTGCCGGCGGAGACTTCCTGATCTTCTTCTCCGGCGCGAAAGCGGGCTTTGCCACGGACGACGTAATACATTTCGTCTTCGTGATGTGGACGCTGTTGATCCTTCGCTCCTGCGGCTAGTACATACAATCCCGCGCTCAGGGCTGGCACTCGCAGAAATTCCCGGTAAGCCTGGCCGCTGTGCGTGCGCTGCCGCTCGATTTCGCCAACGGTAAAAAACATTCCTTTCCCTTCGCTCACAGATGCTTCCCCCGCGGGCCAGCCGAATCACGCCACTACGAACTCCACTCGTCGTCAGAACCGGTGTCTTCGCCTTTGTCGTTAGTGGCGATCACCTGGACGGTGTTGTCGCCGGGATAGCGCCCTTTTTGAGTCAATTGCTTCTGCCAGTTGCTTACGGGCGGATCAAAAGTCTTGTCGTATTCGCTGGAACCGTTGACGAGAATTTGAGTCCTGGCAATTTTTTCGCCAGTGTCGGCCTTGGCGGAAACCGAGATGTCCCAATCTTCCGCGGGATTCTTAGCGTGGGTGCTAGAGACGTTCATCGTGATCCTCCTGAACGGACGTTCAGACCAGAATTCCACCAAAAAACAGGTCAGTAAACTGCGGGATCAAGCTTTGCGCCTGGAGATTTCCCTCAGGCTTATACCACTGATAAATCCAGTTGATCATGCCGAGCAGTGCAAAAGCCGCGGCACGCGGGCTTACAGTGCTTTTGGCATGTCGGGCCTGCTGCACCTCGTCGATCAGATTCTCCACGAAGTGGACATATTCTTTTTTGCGCTGGTTGATGCGCTTGCGCAGGCCGGGGGGCAGGGGATGGTTCTCGTGCAGCATGACGGTGATCTCGCGGTCGCGGGGGCTGAGAACGACTTCGATGTGCCGCCGGATGAGAGATCGCAGGCGTTCTACGGGATCTTGAATAGCGCGCACAGGAGCCAGCACGCGCTCCTCGGTGATCTCCATGGCATGGTTCATGATCTCGAAGAGGATTTCGTCCTTGCCCTGAAAGTGATGGTAGAGGCCGCCCTTGCTCAGTTTGAGCGCGCCGGCGACATCGTTCATCGACGTGGCGTCGTAGCCGCGCTGCTGAAACAGGCGCGCGGCGGTGCGCAGGATTTCCTGCCGGGAATCGACAACAGCTTCACGAGGCATCGCGTGACATGGTAAACGGGTGCGCGCGGGAATGCCAATTGCTCCCGAGCCAGTGTGGGTTTCGAACGAAAATAAATGTTCGACCAGGTTCTTGCAGCGGAACGAATGGGCGTTAGCGAGGCCCGAAACCAGGGTACCCCCCTCCCCCCGTATCCTCTGAAATCCTTAACTGGCGCGGGTTTTGCAAAGATGGCTGACAAAATCTTGATGTCAAATAACTTACGGATCAAAATCTATAGAACAAAGGACTTAGGACGATTCGATTCGAACTCGCCGCATTGTGTCGGCCTCGTCGATGATCGCGCGGTTCAAGCTGTGGAGGCAAGGTTGTACGTCACACGGGGCTGTGGAATTTCTGCTCTTTACCCGACTGTCATTTCTCGAACTGCTGCATCTCGCCGAAGCGCTTCCAACCCTCGTGATCGACCGGTCCTTTGGACTCGCTGCCCATGCGAAAACGATGGCCGTCCGGATCCTGCACGTTCATTTCGCGCACGCCCCACGGCATGTTAGTTGGAGGCTGGCGAATGATCGCGCCGCTTTTCTTGTACTCTTCATGCAGTGCGTCGACGTCGTCCATGAAAATGGACATCCAGGTGCCGGCCTGTCCTTGTCCGCCTTCGCAAAGGAATATCTCGACCTTGCCGCGCACGACGCAGCCGAAGGTTGGCGGAGTGCCCCAGTCCCACTTTTTGGTGAAGCCGAGCTTGTTGACGTAGTAGTCCATCGACGCGGCGAAGTTTTTGACGTTCAGGATGGGGACTAAGCATTCGAATTCGTTCATTTTGAAGGTGGTGACAGGCGGATCTATTTTTGTTTCACTTTACGTCTCTCGTGGGTTGACCCTTTTTCATCGTAAACAACCGTGATTGTTCCTGCGCGCGTTATGCTTCCGATGACAGGCGCATTATAGCCTCGGCAGATGTTTCTCATTTCTGTAATCGCAAGTTTCAATGCCTCCGCCATCTCAGCACCACTAAAATCGCCGCGTCCGAAATAGAACTCACGAACCTTGAATCGTCGCACCGAAACGCGCTCGAACTCGTTATAGCGGTTCCTCTTGTCTTTTGTCAGCACCACCCAAGAACGTGCGGCAACGAACGGAAGCCAATCTTCGTCCGGTGTGCCTCGTGCGAAATGATCGCGGTGACGCTCGAACTTTACGTTGCTATCCGCGAGAGCTGCCACGATAGGTTTGCAGTTGTCCAGGTTTTCATCCAGATAGAGGATGAAATCGTCAAGCTGCAACTGCTCTGGTTTCCCATCGGATAGCCTCTTCGATTTGTTTCTCTTCGAGGCCATACTCCTGGGCAAGATCAGGGACCGACTCCCTGGCATTGAACCGTGACGCAATGACGGCTGTCGAGATGCCAGTTCCAGCAATTACAGGCTTGCCGAACGCGATTGATGGGTTAATAACGATGTATTTCGGTTCTTCCGCACTTCGTTCCCGAACGAATGGGTAGAACTTGAATTTGCCTTTTTCGTACTCAATTCGCTGCAAGTGCACGCAGATGATCTCAGGAATGGCGAATTGTCCTCCGCGCGAGATATTCAGTATCGAGTCGATCTCCTTAATGAGGATGTCGACGCCATCTGTGTACAGCGGCTGTTCAACGAGCGGGTGGCGAAATGAAGAATTCCCGGAAAGATGTCCGACAGCTCGGCGGATTTTCGGAAGATGCAGATCGTAAATTTTCCGCATCGCTGCCAACATATGGCATTCAAGCAAGTTCATGAATGATAGGGCGCGTGGATGAGTTCCAGATGCTTTGATCATCGGGCGGTTTTTGCCTTGCCCAAACACCCAATATTCTAGGGTTTTTATTGGGATGCGCAGATAGAGTGCCGCTTCCGACAGACCATATGCTGGAAGTTCTAAGTTCGCGTCCTTTACAAGGGTGCTCATTGTCGTGAGGAAGATGCGATGAGTGTAACACGGGAGATTCGTTCAATGTTCGCCCTTCCTTAGGAACAACGAAATGGTTTTACTCGTCCAGTAGATTGACAGCCTCCAGAGTCCGTGCTAACTTTTCGCCACGCTGAATTGAGCGTAGGCAATCATGCAAACTAGCCAGAATCGAATTCGAGTTAGCATCGAGGTCGCGGTCATTCGACCGCACCTCGCGAATCTCTGGCTGGGAGGAAACCGGTAAGAATTTAGGACTTCGATAAGACCTCCGAACCCACCGCCAGAGACATGGCGGTGGGTTTTTGCATTTGCGGCAGAAATGCCGGATCAGCTAAACCTTAAAAACTGTGAGTCGCAACATGCGAAAAAGTAGTGGTATCCAGGTTAGCGAACAGATCGATATAGGTTTTTTGCGGATTCCCTTGACAGAAAAACGCGGGAAAGTTACGATCTTAGAAGTACCGACCGACCGGTCGGTTTCTAGCGCAGCTTTCTTACATCCCAGCACCCCGGACGTGGAGGAATAACCAGTGGCAACAATTTTCTACGAGCACGACGCCAACCCCAATGCCCTGAAGGGCAAAACCATCGCCATCCTGGGCTACGGCAGCCAGGGACATGCCCAGGCGCAGAACCTGCGCGATAGCGGGCACAAAGTCATCGTCGGGCTGGAACCGACGCGAGCCAGCGCGCAGCAGGCGAAGGCCGATGGCATGGTCGTTGTGGCTCCGGATGAGGCGGCGAAGCGGGCCGACTGGATTCACGTGCTCACGCCAGATGAGACGCAGGCGGCGGTGTATGAGCAGTACATCAGGCCGTATCTGCATCCGGGAAAAATTCTGGGCGTCTCGCACGGCTTCAGCATTCATTTCAAAACGATCGTTCCGCCGGAAGACGTGGACGTGGTGATGATCGCGCCCAAGAGTCCGGGCCATCTGCTGCGCCGCGTGTATAGCGAAGGGCGCGGCGTGCCGTCGCTGATCGCGATCCAGCAGGATGCGAGCAAGCGCGCGCACGAATATGCGCTGGCGTATGCGCACGGCATTGGATCGACGCGGGCGGGCGTGCTGCAGACGACATTCAAGGAAGAAACCGAGAGCGATCTGTTTGGCGAGCAGGCGGTGCTATGCGGCGGGCTGACGTCGCTGATCAAAAAAGGATTCGAGACGCTGGTTGAGGCGGGTTACGCGCCGGAGATTGCGTACTTCGAGTGCCTGCACGAGATGAAGCTGATTGTCGACCTGATCTATGAAGGCGGCCTGGGGCGCATGCGCTATTCGATTTCGAATACTGCGGAATACGGCGACCTCACGCGCGGCGAGCAGGTGGTGGGCGATGCGACGCGCGCGGCCATGAAGAAGACGCTGGCCGACATTCAGAGCGGGGCGTTTGCGCGCGAATGGATCAAGGAGAACAAAGACGGTGGCTACAACTTTGCCGCGTTGCGGGAGCGGGAGCAGAAGCATCCGATTGAGATTGTGGGCGCGCAACTGCGTGGCATGATGAGCTGGCTGCCCAAGGATGGCAAGAAGCCGGCGGAAGCTCCGAAAGAACCGACGAAACAGGTGGTCAATGCTTAGGGACGTGAACCGGACGACGGGCCGCAGGTTCCCACTTCTTGCAAAAACGGCGAGAAGTGGGGCACCCCACTTTTTTGTGATGCCGGCGGTGGTGAATGCTTAGAGGAGCAGAAATCACGCTGCAGTGCCTGCGCGCCGAGGGCGTGGAGCTGATGTTCGGCTATCCGGGCGGCGCGATCATGCCGCTCTACGATGCGCTTGATGGCAGCGGTATCCGGCATGTGCTGACGCGGCACGAGCAAGGTGCGGTGTTTGCTGCGGAGGGGTACGCGCGCGTGACGGGACAGCCGGGAGTCGCGATTGCGACCAGCGGTCCGGGCGCGACGAATCTAGTGACCGGCATTGCTGACGCGAAGATGGATTCCGTTCCACTCGTTTGCATTACCGGGCAGGTGCGCAGCGCGTTGATCGGCACCGATGCGTTTCAGGAGACCGACGTTTTCGGCGTGACGCTTTCTCTAACGAAATGGAGCCGGCTGGTACGGACGCTGGACGAAATCCCCGAAGTGATTGCCGAAGGATTTCATTGGGCGCGCAGCGGGCGGCCGGGGCCGGTGATCATCGATATTCCGACCGACCTGCTGAAGGCAAAGAAGGAATTCTCCGGACCGGTGAAGTTCACGCCGCATGCGCGGCCGGCTGAGGCGAAAGCCGAAGGCGGATTCACCGACACGATTGTGGCGATGCTGCAGCAGGCTGCGAAGCCGGTAGCGTTGGTCGGCGCGGGCGCGAAGTTGTCCGGCGCGATTCCAGAGTTGCGGCGGTTGCTCGACGATTTGAATGTTCCCACGTTTGCCACGGTACACGGGCTGGGAGCGGTTCCTCCGGAAGCGCCGTATTACCTGGGTATGGTGGGCATGCACGGCACGCGGGCCGCGAACATGGCTTTGCACGAAACGGATCTCCTGCTGGTGTTTGGGGCGCGGCTGGACGATCGGGTAACTGGCGATCCGACACGGTTCGCGCCCCACGCCAAGATCGTGCATTTTGAAATTGATCCGGCGCAGTTGGATCGCGTGCGTCCGTGCGAGTTGGCGGTGATTGGCGATCTGGTGGAGACGATTCCGGCGTTTCAGGCGGAATTGCGGCGGCATAAGCTGCCTGATTTCCGCGCGTGGCGCGATGTTGCTTGCGGAGAAGAGCGGGCGGAACTCGATCCGCGCGGGCTGGCGCAACCGACGATTCGCTTTCTGGATGAACTCTTCAGCCGCTTGCCGGAAAACAGCGTGGTTTTGGCCGACGTGGGCCAGCACCAGATGTGGGCGGCGCAGCGATATCGGTCATCGTCCCCGCGGGGATTCATTACTTCCGGCGGATTGGGAGCGATGGGCTTCGCTTTGCCGGCTGCTGTGGGCGTGCAGTTAGCCAAGCCTGACGCGTGTGTGCTCTGTGTTTCCGGTGATGGCGGATTTCAGATGAACATTCAGGAATTGGCGACAGTCCATCGGCTCGGCCTGCCCATCAAGATGGTGATCGTCGACAACAAATATCTCGGCATGGTGCGGCAGTGGCAGCAGCTATTTTATGAGCGCAACTATGCGGAGACCGACCTGAGCGACAATCCGGATTTTGTGGAGATCGCCAAGGCTTACAAGATTCCGGCGCGACGTCTGAAGGAAGATGCAATGCGGGAATTTCCGGTGTCGGATTACACGGGCGATCTGATCGACGGATTCTTGCATTCGCGCGGGCCGGAGTTGCTGGTATTTGATTGTGCTCCAGAGGCGAACGTGTATCCCATGGTTCCGGCGGGAGCGGCGCTTTCGGAGATGTTGCTGGAAGAAGAACCGGCGCAGTGAGGAATCCCATCCTTTCGCAAAGAACGCGAAAGGATGGGCCACCCCAAGGTAGAGAGGGAGCAACTTAGATGCAGACATTTCAGATTCGGTATCGCAACACGCAGGGGACGCTGATGCGCATCCTGAACGCCGTTTCGCGCCGGGGGCTTGACATGCCTTCGGTGCACGCCGAAGCCGCCGAACATGATCATCAGGCAACGCTGGTGCTTGACGTGAATTCCAAGCAGGTAGGGCAGCTTTTCCGCGAGTGGTATGCGATAGCCGACGTCATTCATGTAGGGTCAGGCGCTGCGCAGGTTGCGGAGTGGATCGCGCACCCTCCGATGGGCGTGCCGACTGAGGAGTCGCGAGCGGCCGCCCGTGCGTGATTGAGATTGCTATGGATGGGCAAGCATGACGACTCTGGGCAGCGTCATGCGTTTGGGGAACCTGCAAGCAAGGCAGGTTCCCCGTTTTTATAGAGGCTCTGTTCACGTTTTTCCGGGATTTTCTTAACGCTCTTCGCGAGCATCTTGGTGTTCTTCGCGGTCAAAGGCTTTTACCGCGAAGATCGCGGAGAAAGGCCGCGAAGAACGCAAAGAAAACCAAAGTCGCTCCGGGAGATTCTCTGACTTTCTAGGTCGGCTGCGTATCTAGTAGTCTTCCTGGTTGGATTTTGGATCACGTTTTCTTAGACGACACTCTAGACCATGGACCTCAAGCACATTAGCCGCGGAATTACCGAAGGGCGCGACCGAGCTGGGGCGCGCGCCATGTTCAAGGCGATTGGATTCACCGACGCGGACCTCAGCCGTCCGCTGATCGGCGTGGCCAACACCTGGATCGAAACCATGCCGTGCAACTTTCACCTGCGGCGGCTGTCAGCGAAGGTGAAGGAGGGCATTCGCGACGCGGGTGGCACGCCCATGGAGTTCAACACTATCGCGATCTCTGACGGCGAGACCATGGGTACGGAGGGCATGCGGGCGTCGCTCGTGAGCCGCGAGCTGATTGCCGACTCGATTGAACTCGTTTGCCGTGGGCAGCTTTTCGACGCGGCCGTTTGCGTAGTCGGCTGCGACAAGACGATTCCCGCTGCGGCCATGGCACTGGCTCGCATGAATCTGCCTGGCATCGTGCTTTACGGCGGGACAATCGCTGCCGGACAATTTCACGGGAAAGACGTGACCATTCAAGATGTGTTTGAAGCCATCGGCGCGAATGCAGCGGGAAAGATGAGCGATGCAGAGTTGAAGGAATTGGAAGACGTGGCATGTCCTGCAGCAGGAGCATGCGGCGGCCAGTACACGGCCAACACGATGTCGACCGTGATGGAGATGATCGGACTATCGCCGATGGGATTCAACAGCGTGCCTGCGATGGATGCGCAGAAAGACCAGATCGCCTTCGACTGCGGCAAAGTCGTAATGAATGTTCTGCAACAAGGGCTCAAGCCTCGTGACATTCTGACGCGAGCTGCATTTGAGAATGCGATAGCATCGGTGGCGGCGAGTGGTGGATCGACCAATGCTGTGCTTCATCTGTTGGCCATTGCGCGCGAGGCGGGTGTCGATCTTGAGATCGACGATTTTCAGACAGTGAGCGAGCGCACGCCGCTTCTGGCCGATCTCAAACCTTCCGGGCGATTCGTGGCTGCCGATATGCATCGGGCGGGCGGAATTCGACTCTTGGCGAAGCGACTGCTCCACGGCAAGTATCTGCATCCCGCGGCGATCACAGTTTCTGGAAGTACGATTGGAATGGAAGCCGAGAAAGCCACGGAGACATCAGGACAGGAAGTGATCGCTCCCTTGGACCAGCCGCTGAAGGCCACGGGCGGCCTAGTTATTCTGAAAGGCAATCTTGCGCCGGAGGGCTGCGTGGCAAAGATAAGCGGGCACGAACGGCTGGAACATCGTGGGCCAGCGCGGGTTTTTGAATCCGAAGAAGATGCGATGGCGGCAGTCACGGCGAAGAAAATCAAATCCGGCGACGTGGTGGTGATCCGCAATGAAGGCCCCAAAGGCGGACCGGGGATGCGCGAAATGCTGAGCGTGACCGGCGCGATCGTCGGCGAGGGGCTCGGAGGCTCGGTCGCATTGCTGACTGATGGACGCTTTAGTGGCGCGACGCACGGTCTGATGGCTGGTCACATTTCTCCAGAAGCAGCGCTTGGAGGACCGATCGGCGCCGTGCGTGATGGAGACATCATTCGTTTCGATGTGCGCAAGCGTGTACTTGAAGTCGAAGTCGGGGACGACGTGTTGCGGCAGCGCATGGCGCAGTGGAAGGCGCCGCAGCCGCGTTATCCGACGGGCGTGTTCGCCAAATATGGAGCGCTGGTTTCGTCGGCGTCGCAGGGAGCGATCACGCGACCGAAGTAATGAAGTGACAGGAAAGTCAAAATCCCCACCCTAGCCGCAAAAAGCGCGGTTAAGGATGGGGCACCCGCCGCCGTAGAATTGGGATGGGACGCTGGAACTGAAATGACGGTTAAGAAAACATTGTTCGAAAAAATCTGGGACGCTCATCTGGTAGCGCAACCAGCTGGGCGGTCGCCGATTTTGTACATTGACCTGCACCTCGTCCACGAGGTGACGTCTCCGCAGGCGTTTGACGGGCTGCGAGCGGCTGGGCGGAAGGTGCGTCAGCCATCGCGAACCGTGGCGACCGTGGACCACAATATTCCCACCGAGCCGCGGGGGACGCCTATTACCGATCTGATTGCGGCGAAGCAGATTGCGGCGCTGCAACAGAACTGCAAAGACTTCGGCATCCGTCTGTTTGACATGGACTCGCCGGAGCAGGGCATCGTGCACGTCATCGGCCCGGAACTCGGGCTGACGCAACCGGGCATGACCATCGTCTGCGGCGATAGCCACACCAGCACGCACGGGGCGTTTGGAGCGCTGGCATTTGGGATTGGAACGTCGGAAGTGGAGCACGTCCTTGCGACGCAGTGTCTCGCCCAGCAGAAGCCGAAGACGATGAAGATCGACGTGCGTGGACGGCTGGCCGAGGGCGTCACGGCGAAGGATCTGGCGCTTGGGATCATCGGCCAGATTGGAACGGACGGTGCGACTGGTCACGTCATTGAATACGCCGGGGCCGCAGTGCGCGCTCTCTCGATGGAAGGACGGATGACGCTGTGCAACATGAGCATCGAGGCCGGAGCGCGTGCGGGAATGGTTGCGCCGGATGAGACTACGGTCGCTTATGTTGCGGGGCGGCGATTCGCTCCGATCAACGATGACTGGGACAAAGCTCTTGAAGCATGGCGGAACTTGCCAACCGACGAGGGTGCGGAATTCGACAAAGTTGTCGAGATCGATGCGGCGCAATTGTGTCCGTTTGTGACGTGGGGGACGAATCCTGGGATGGTGGCTCCGGTGACGGGGCGCGTGCCTGAAGTCAGGGACATGATAGAAAACGACCGACGCGCTGCGGAGCTTGCGTTGCAGTACATGTCGCTCGAACCGGGTAAAAAGATTGAAGATATTAATATCGATCGCGTGTTCATTGGTTCGTGTACGAATTCGCGTATTGAAGACCTGCGCGCGGCGGCGCGCGTCGCTCGCGGGCACCATGTCAGCTCGAAGGTGCGGGCGATGGTCGTGCCCGGATCGCAGGCCGTGAAACGAGCTGCGGAAAAAGAAGGCCTGGATAGGGTTTTCCTAGACGCTGGGTTTGAATGGCGCGAGTCAGGATGCTCGATGTGCCTCGGGATGAATCCCGATATATTGCAGCCGGGAGAGCGCTGCGCCTCGACCAGCAATCGCAATTTTGAAGGACGACAGGGACGCGGCGGGCGGACGCATCTGGTCAGTCCTATGATGGCAGCAGCAGCGGCGATTGCCGGACATTTCACGGATATTAGGAATTGGAAGTTTCAGTGACACCACGCCCGCTCACACTTGCCGACGTGGTCTGGCCTGCTCTCATGTTGGAACAGCGGCTTGTCAGCGCGATCCCGATAGGTGTCGGCCTTATCGCTGAATTGCTTACCCTACGTTTTGGTGGTTTTGGACTGTCGTGGAAGAAGGCCGTATTGGTTGACGTGGTGATGAACGCAGTGTCCACCGCGGCCGGCATTCCAGTCATTCCATTGCTTGGACTTGCATGGGAGGTGTTTCCGGGTTCCATACTGTACAAGCACTTCAATATTGGCACCTTCAACCCTGGAAGCTGGACGGCGACATTCGTAATGGCTACTGCTGCGACTACTGGTATAGAGGCGGCAGTGGTCAGATGGGGTTTCAAAATAGCGCTAGGCAGACGGCGTCTAGCAATCTTGGGCTTAGCAAACAGCGTTAGCGTTGCGATCGCGTTCGCTAGCCTGTGGTTGCGCCCGCCAAGGTGGTGAGATGAATCGGATAGGAAATTGAAATGAAAACTTTTATCATCCATCGCGGGCGCGTGGCGCCGCTCGATCGGATCAATGTCGATACCGACCAGATCATTCCCAAGCAGTTTCTAAAGCGGATTGAGAAAACGGGCTTCGGGCAGTTTCTGTTTTACGACTGGCGGTTTGGCGCCGACGGAAAACCAAATCCCGATTTCGTGCTGCACGAGCCGCGATATGACGGCGCGAGCATTCTGGTCGCCGGAAAGAATTTTGGTTGCGGTTCGTCGCGCGAGCACGCCGTCTGGGCGCTGACCGATTTCGGATTTCGCGCAGTGATCTCTTCTTCCTTCGCCGACATTTTTGCCAACAACAGCAGCAAGAACGGATTTCTCACGGTACGACTAACCGATGACGAAGTGGCCACTCTGATGAAGCGTGCGCAAGAAATCGATGACTATCAGTTAACGGTAGATCTGGAGCAATGCGAAGTGCGTGACGATCAGGGATTCCGCGCTCAATTTCTGATCGACGATTTCATTCGCCATTGTCTATTAAACGGCCTTGACGACATCGGGCTCACGCTGCAGCATGAGGTGGAAATTGCAGCGTACGAAGCGCGCCATCCGGCTCCGGCTGCGTTTCGGGCACCCCAACATTAAACCCTCGTCAAACGCGGTAAAGATTTGTAAAAGAGCCTGGGCACTCTTGACCGATTCGGGTGCGGCGGTTGATCCTTGTGTAGCCGGTTCTGACTAGCAACGACGTTCTGGTCCCGCCTTTTGCGGGCGACCCCCTGGTACAGAGTGGTTGGTTAAAATTTCCTGTCTTTCCGGGGTAGAGTTGCCGAAACCGAGCCTACAATGCATACGTCTAATACTGAGACCGGCTGGCTGCCGATCCTGCCAAAAACCTGCCATTGGTCAATCGTGTGAATACTAACTTTGTGACGATCGAAGCTGTGACGCTCAATCCTTTAGAGGTCAAGCCTGTAAAAGTCCGGCCTGTGAACATGTCCAAACCATCATGCTTGTCAAGGGATTCCTATGCGGCAGTGCTGGTCGGCGCACGTTTGGTCGCGATTCTGATGACTGTTGCGCTTTGTGCAGTCCAGCTTGGGTGCACCAGTGCAGCTGATTCCAAGCAGCAAAAAGCGCAAGCAGCGGGCCCACGCTCGGTTTCTGTAGCGGTCGCAACCGTCCAGCAGCAAGACGTGCCAGTTTACCTTTCCGGCCTCGGTAGTGTGACCGCCTTTTATACCTCGAATATCAAGAGCCGCGTTGACGGTCAGATCATGAAAGTCAACTTTAAAGAGGGCCAGTTCGTAAAAGAGGGAGAACTGCTGATCGAGATTGACGCGCGTCCATATCAAGTTCAGCTGGAGCAGGTGCAAGCACAGCTGTTCAAAGACCAGGCCTCACTGCGGGATGCCAAGCTTAATCTCGACAGGTATACGGCACTGATTCCTTCGGGCAGCATCGCACAACAGCAGGTGGATACACAGAAAGCTACGGTAGATCAACTCGATGGGCAGGTACGTACCGATCAGGCGCAGATCGACAATGCCAAGCTGCAAATCGTGTATTGCCACATCACCGCGCCGTTCAGCGGACGCGTCGGACTACGGCAGGTTGATCCAGGAAACATCATCCATGCAGCGGATACAAATCCGATGCTGATCCTGACTCAATTGCAACCAATTGCCGTGATTTTCACGCTGCCGGAAGATCAACTTCCAACCGTGGCACAACATATGAAGCAGGCAGCGCTCGAAGTCGACGCCTTCAGCCGCGACGATCAGACCAAGCTGGCGACGGGCAAGCTGCAGACGATCGATAACGAGATCGATCCGACCACCGGTACCGCGAAGCTCAAAGCTGTCTTCGACAATAAAGACAACAAACTCTGGCCCAATCAGTTCGTCAATGCGGAACTGTTGCTGGAAACGCGAAAGAACAGTACGGTCGTGCCTACAGCGGCAGTTTTGCGCGGTCCGCAGGGTACGTTTGTGTATGCGATGAATTCCGACAAAACGGTGCAGGATAAGCCGGTTACTGTGGCACTGACACAAGGCACGACTAGCGTGATTACCAGCGGGCTGAACCCCGGAGATGTAGTCGTCACAGACGGTCAGGACAAGTTGCAACGGGGCAGCCGCGTTGAGCCGCGCAGCGGTGGACCGAGCTCGTCGCCCAGCGGAGCGCCGACTGCCGCACTTGGAATGGAGAATGGTCAGACGTCTGGATCGGGAAATGCGGCACCAGGCAAGTCAGGTTCATAGTCCCACGGTCATGAATTTGTCTCGTCATAAGTTCGTCGTCGTGAGTCCTTCATCATGAGCATGAGTCCTTCCAGGATATTCATTCTTCGACCGGTGGCTACCACACTGCTGATGGTGGGTGTGCTGCTGGTGGGTTGGGTTGCGTTCATGCAGCTCCCGGTGTCGGCGCTGCCGGAAGTAGATTATCCGACGATTCAGGTGGTGACGTTCTATCCGGGGGCTGATCCGGATGTGATGGCGTCTTCAGTGACGTCCCCACTGGAGCGACAATTTGGACAGGTACCCGGCCTCAGCCAGATGACATCGACCAGTTCGTTTGGCAGTTCGGTCATCACGCTGCAGTTCGGGCTCGATCAGAACATCGATGTTGAAGAGCAGCAGGTGCAGGCGGCGATCAATTCTGGGTCGACTTATTTACCGGCGGACCTGCCGAACCCTCCGATTTATAACAAGGTCAATCCCGCGGACGCGCCGATTCTCACGCTGGCGTTGTCGTCGGATTCGCTGCCGTTGCCCAAGGTGGAAGACCTTGCCGATACGTCTCTGGCACAGAAAATCTCGCAACTACCTGGCGTAGGACTGGTTTCGATCAGCGGCGGGCAAAAGCCAGCGGTGCGAATTCAGGCGAATCCGACTGTGCTCGCTTCGTATGGTCTGAGCCTCGAAGACCTGCGCAATGCACTGATTCAGGCGAACGTCGATCAGGCCAAAGGCGTGATTGATGGGTCACGGCAGTCTTATACGATCGGCGCCAACGATCAGCTTTTTTCCAGCGATCAGTACAAGCCGATTGTGATCGCTTACCACAACGGCGCTCCAGTGCGTGTGAGCGACGTGGCCAACGTCATCGATGGCACCGAGAACAACATGCTGGCGGCGTGGATGAACCTGACGCCCGCGGTGATCGTGAACATTCAGCGGCAGCCGGGCGCGAACATCATCAGTGTCGTCGACCGGATCAAAAAACTGCTGCCACAATTGCAGGCTTCGCTGCCGCAGGCAGTGAAGGTGCAGATTCTCACTGACCGGACGACCACGATCCGGGCTTCGGTAAAAGATGTTGAATTTGAACTGGTATTAGCCATTGCTCTGGTTGTGATGGTCGTCTTTTTGTTTTTGCGGAATCTAGCAGCGACCGTTATTCCCAGCGTTGCTGTACCGCTCTCTCTGATCGGTACGTTCGGTGTGATGTATCTGTTGGGATATAGCTTGAACAACCTCACGCTGATGGCTTTGACTATCTCGACGGGCTTCGTCGTCGATGACGCCATCGTCATGATCGAGAACATTGACCGCTTCCTAGAGGACGGAGACTCGCCGCTGGATGCGGCATTAAAGGGGTCGGGACAGATCGGGTTCACGATTGTTTCGCTAACCGTGTCGTTGATCGCGGTTCTGATCCCGTTGCTGTTCATGGGCGACATCGTCGGCCGTCTGTTCCGTGAATTCGCCGTCACGCTGGCGGTAACAATTCTGGTTTCGGCCGGAGTTTCGCTGACGCTGACGCCGATGATGTGCGCCAAGCTGCTCAAGCATCGCAAAGAAGGCGAAAAGGGGCGGTTCTACGACGTCACCGAAAACTACTACAACCGCATCATCGCGTTTTACGGCCGGACCGTGAAGTGGGTGCTGAAACACCAGACCGCTACGCTGCTGGTCACGTTGACGACGCTGATTCTGACGCTGGCTCTTTATGTGATCGTGCCGAAGGGCTTTTTCCCGGTGCAGGACACGGGCGTGATCCTCGGCGTGTCGGAGGCGCCGGATTCAGTCTCTTTTGACGCCATGGCGCTACGCCAGCAGGAGCTGGCGAAGATCATTCTGAAGGACAAAGACGTCGACAGCCTTTCTTCGTTCATCGGAGTGGACGGCACGAATACGACGCCCAATGCGGGCCGTATCCAGATCAACCTGAAGCCGCGGGATGAACGTAAGGATGATGCGTCGGCCATCATCCGACGGCTGCAGCCGGATCTGGCGAAGGTGGAAGGCATCACGCTCTACATGCAGCCGGTGCAGGACCTCACGGTAGAAGACCGAGTCAGCCGCACGCAGTTCCAGTATTCGATCGAAGATGCGGACGCACAGGAGCTGGCGCAATGGACGCCGAAGCTGGTGGCGAAGCTGCAGACCATTCCAGCGATGACGGATGTGGCCACCGATCAACTCAATAACGGCCTCAGGACTAGCGTGGTCATCGACCGGGATACAGCATCCCGGTTAGGCATTTTTCCGCAGGCGATCGACAACACGCTCTATGACGCCTTCGGGCAGCGCCTGGTGTCGATTATCTTCACGCAACTGAACCAGTACCACGTGGTGCTGGAAGTGCTGCCCACTTTTGCCCAGAGTCCAGAATCGCTGAAGGATATCTACATACGCCCTGCCTCGGTGCTGGCGAATAGCGGCGCTCCCTCGGCGAACGGCGCTTCCGTGACGACGACCGGGGCCCCGGTGCCGATGGCTACGTTCACGCACTTGCAATCGAGCAATGCTTCTTTGTCGGTGAACCATCAGGGGCAGTTTCCGGTGGTGACGCTGTCGTTCAACCTGGCTCCAGGCGCGTCTCTGGGAGATGCGACCAAGGCGATCCAGCAGGCCGAGAAAGACATTCAACTGCCGCCCAGCATTCACGCATCATTTCAAGGGACGGCCGCCGCATTTCAGAATTCTCTGGCGTCCGAGCCTTACCTGATTCTCGCCGCGGTCATCACCGTTTATATCGTTCTGGGAGTTTTGTACGAAAGCTATATTCATCCCATCACCATTCTGTCGACGCTTCCATCCGCGGGCGTGGGCGCGATTCTGGCGTTGATGATTACGGGAAACGACTTAACCGTGGTGGCATTGATCGGCATCATTCTGCTGATCGGCATTGTGAAGAAGAACGCCATCATGATGATCGATTTCGCGCTTGAAGCCGAGCGCGAGGAACACAAACCTCCGGAAGAAGCCATCTATCAGGCGTGCCTGCTGCGCTTCCGCCCCATCATGATGACGACCATGGCGGCGCTGCTCGGCGGACTGCCGCTGGCCCTGGGATCGGGAACCGGCGCGGAGTTGCGGCGGCCTCTGGGCATCACGATCGTAGGTGGATTGCTGCTCAGCCAGTTGCTCACGCTGTATACGACGCCGGTGGTGTACTTGTGGTTCGACCGGCTGGCGCAGAGATTTTCACGCTACCGGATTGGGAACGAGATTCCACAAGAGGCTGCGACGGCGGATTAGAAGATGAGTATTTCGTCCCCATTTATCCGGCGACCGATCGGAACCTCGCTGCTGGCGGCGGCGTTGCTGCTCTCTGGAATTCTGGCCTTCAATTTCCTTCCGGTGGCATCCCTGCCTCGCGTCGATTTTCCGGTGATCAGCGTGGGAGCGAGTTTGCCGGGTGCGGACCCGCAGACCATGGCCTCGGCCGTGGCGACGCCGCTGGAGCGGCAGTTTGGGCGGATTGCAGCCGTCAACCAGATGACGTCAGCAAGCCAGCTCGGCACGACCGGAATCACGATGCAGTTTGATCTGAACCGGAATATCGATGCTGCGGCGCGCGATGTACAATCCTCCATCAACGCGGCGCGCAGCCAGCTCCCCGCCAATCTGCCCAGCAATCCGAGCTATCGAAAGACGAATCCGGCGGATGCGCCGATTCTGATTCTTGCGCTGACATCGGACACGCAGACAGTCCCGATGATGTATGACGCAGCCGATTCCATCCTGGCGCAAAAGCTGGCGCAGGTGGATGGCGTGGGGCAGGTATTTGTTGGAGGCGCTGCCCAACCCGCGGTGCGCGCGGAGGTGAATCCGGCGCTTTTGAACAAACTGGGAGTCGGGCTGGACACGGTTCGCAATGCGCTGAATGCGGCGAATGCGAACACGGCCAAGGGGAAAGTTTCTGACGCCACGAGGTCGTACGCCTTCACCGACAACGACCAGCTTTTCACCGCAGACAAATACCGGCCACTGATCGTCGCCTATAACAATGGCGCGCCGGTACGGCTCAGCGATGTAGCGGACGTGGAAGACTCGGTTTCCGATGTGCGCAACATCGGCCTGGCCAATGGCAAGCCGAGCGTGCTCGTGATCGTATTCCGGCAGCCGGGCGCCAATATCATCGAAACAGTGGATCGCGTGCGGACGCTCATGCCGTATCTGCAGTCCTCGATTTCTCCAGCGATCAAGCTGACCATTGCGATGGATCGCACGGTCACGGTGCGCGCTTCGGTCAAAGACATTGAGACGACGCTAATCATCTCGATCATTCTGGTGATCATGGTGGTGTTCGTGTTCTTGCGGACCGTTCGCGCCACGATCATCCCCAGTATTGCCGTACCCCTGTCGCTGGTCGGGACGTTTGGCGGGATGTATCTGCTGGGCTTCAGCCTCGACAATCTGTCGCTGATGGCGCTGGCGATCTCAACCGGATTCGTGGTCGATGACGCAATTGTCGTGCTGGAAAACATCACGCGCTACGTGGAGCATGGCATGGGCGCGGTGCAGGCTGCGTTCAAGGGGGCGGCCGAGATTGGATTTACGGTCATCTCGATGAGCGTGTCGCTGGTGGCCGTATTCATTCCGCTGCTGATGATGGGCGGCATCGTGGGCCGGCTATTCCGCGAGTTCGCCGTGACCCTGAGTATTGCGATCGGAGTGTCGCTTCTGGTTTCTCTGACGACCACTCCGACCATGTGCGCCAAGTTTCTGCGGCCGGCAAAAACCGAAGAGCACAATGTCTTCTATCGCGCCAGCGAATGGTTTTTTGACAAACTTCTTGCAGGCTACACCCATTCACTGAAATGGGTCCTGGCCTACCAACTCCCAACACTTATCGTCACCATCCTGATCGCAGTGCTAAGCGGTTACCTGTATTACATCGTGCCCAAGGGGTTCTTTCCACAGCAGGACACGGGCCGCATCATGGGCGGAGTTATGGCGGAACAGGACATCTCATTCCAGTCTATGAGCGACAAGATGTCACGCTACGTCAACATCGTGATGAAGGACCCGGCCGTCGATACAGTCGTCGGATTTGCCGGCGGCAACACCGCTTTGAATCAAGGGCGGTTTTTCATGATGCTGAAACCGCTGAACCAGCGCGGTACCTGCAAGACGAAGCATTTCTGGCAAAGCTGCCCGCTCGTGTCGGCCGACGATGTGATCAATCGCCTGCGTCCGAAGCTGGCGGTCGTACCGGGAGCGACACTGATTCTGCAATCGGCGCAGGACCTCACCATTGGGGGACGCTTCGGCAACGCGCAGTACCAGTACACCCTGCAAAGTGCGAATCTCGACGATCTGAACAGCTGGTCGCCACGTTTGCTCGAAAAACTGAAAACCCTGACCGAACTGCGAGATCAGAACTCGGATCAGCAGGATAAGGGATTGCAGGCAAAGCTGGTGATCGACCGGGATACGGCCAGCCGCATGGGCATCACTGCGGCAACCCTGGATAACGCGTTGTACGATGCCTTTGGACAGCGGCAGGTCTCGACGATGTACCGGCCGCTCAATCAATATCATGTGGTCATGGAGGTTGCTTCGCAATTCCAGCAGACGCCGGAGGCGCTGCAGAACATTTATCTGCGCTCGACTGCGGGGACACCCGTACCTCTTTCAGCCTTCACGCATTATGAGCCGTCGAACACACCGCTGGCAGTGAATCATCAGGGACAGGTGCCGTCGGTCACAATTTCGTTTAATCTGGCGCCTGGAATCTCTCTTGGTCAAGCAACACAGGCTATCGAGAATGCGCAGCGTGAGATCGGCTTACCCCCGACGATTCAGGCGAGTTTCCAGGGGACGGCTGCGGCATTTCAGGATTCGCTTTCGAGCCAACGCACCCTAATCTTGACTGCCTTGCTCACCGTTTACATCGTTCTCGGCATGCTGTATGAAAGTTACATTCATCCCATCACGATTCTGTCGACGATTCCGTCTGCGGGAGTGGGAGCGCTTCTTGCCTTGCTTTTAACCCATAACGAACTCAACGTGATTGGAATGATCGGCATCATTCTGCTCATCGGGCTGGTGAAGAAGAACGCGATCATGATGATCGACGTGGCTCTTGACGTGGAGCGTCATCAGGGTAAAAAGCCGGCTGAGGCAATCTACGAGGCCTGCATCCTGCGTTTCCGGCCTATCATGATGACGACGATGGCGGCGTTGCTAGGCGGGCTGCCGCTGGCTTTAGGAACGGGAACCGGTTCGGAACTGCATCGGCCGCTTGGGATCACTATTGTAGGAGGGCTGATCGTCAGCCAGATGCTAACGCTCTTCACTACGCCGGTGGTGTATGTTTATCTTGACCGGTTGCGGTTGGCGCTACGCGGCGGCGAGGGCGAACTACCGGAAGCTTCCGCTGGATCTCCTCGGCCCAGTCCTGCGCACTGAACCAGCCCCTTACAACTCAATTCAGACCCACTTCCGCTAGCGCGCGACGGGTCAGGCTTTCTGTAACAAGTAATTGAGGAGCTTGCCTCGGTGCAACCTGACTAGAGAAGTCCGGCATCGCACAGGCGTGGATGGGGCTGCATAAGTGTCGCCGCTCCCGTATGATAGGCGTTCGGCATTTATTATCGTACGAACTCCGCTCAGCGCGGACAGCTCTATTTTCGACAAACTCTTTCAGGAGTCACGGATGCTTAAGAGAGCAGCTGCCATGTTCCTGGTTTGTACGGGCGTGGCAATCTTGGTCAGTTGTACAAACAATAGGTCGAATCGCTATTTGTATGCGGCGCTTCCTGGAGCCAATGAAATCGTTGTCTACCGCGAAGACCCGAATTCAGGCGTGCTCAGCCCGCTTTCCATAAGTCCGATCACGGCTGGGCAAGGCGTAAGGTCGCTTGTGATTCATCCCTCCAACAAGTTCATGTACGCCGTCAACTCGTCTCCGGTTGAAAATGATATATCCGTCTTCGCATTGTCCTCTTCCGGTGCGCTGACAGAAATAGACACGCCGCGCCAGTCGACCGGGACAAGTCCGCAGTTGGCGGTTATGGACAGCGCCGGACAGTTTCTCTACGTTATGAACATTGGGTCGGACAATATCTCGTCCTTTTCCATAGATTCCAGCACTGGTGCTTTGTCGGCAGTTCCCGGTTCTCCATTTGCGATTGGCCTCGGAGCAAGCAATATGAAGGTTTCGCCGTCCGGAAACTTTTTATATGTGAGCCTTGGAGTGGGCATAGGAGGCTCAGCGGGAAGCATTGAAATCTGGAGCCTTAGCTCAGGAGCACTGTCGCAGATTGTCGACGTGGTGCAGGCTGGTACGTCACCCACAGGTATGGCCATCGACTCCGCTGGAGCAAACTTGTACGTTTCGAATTTCGGGGACAACTCAATTTCGATATATCCGATCAATGCAAATGGAGATCTTGGGACGCCCAATACGATTGGTGCAGGGTTAGGTGTACTCTCTTCGCCTGTAGCATTGTTGATCGACAACTCAGGGAAATATCTCTACGTGGCGAATAATGGCTCGTCCACCGTGGTAGCATACTCGATCGGATCCGACGGCTCACTAGCCCTTCTTCCTTCCAGTTATTCGATCGGTACGAATTCAGGACCAAACTCCTTGGCTATAGACGCTAGCGGCCATTACCTCTTCGTGGCCAATAATGCGAGCGCCACGATTCAGTCGTTCAGCCTGGACACAGCTTCCGGAGTGCTAACTTTCGTGCAATCGTATTCGCTGGCGGGAAATGAAGCTACTTCGATGGCGTTGTCTCCGTAGTGATGGAAACGAGTGTAAGCAGCTGGAGACCATCATTTAACAAATGGGTGACAACAGTGGGATGCGAGGATTGGGACAATATCTACGCGTCATGAACAACCAGTTATGTGCAATCAGGCTCATTACCACGACTGGAATGTAAGGACACTGATTTTGTACCGGAACGGATCCTGAATCGATGAAAATTGCCAGCGCTGCAAGCGCCTTCCCCAAACATTATTACTCGCAGAAGTTCCTGCTGGATCAACTGCAAGAATACTGGGGAGACCGGTTGCGTAACCCACAAATGCTGGCGCGTTTGCACCGCAACGTGACCGTGGAAGGGCGGCATCTCGCGTTGCCCACCGAGAAATATTACGACATTGCGACCTGGGGACAGGCGAACGACATCTGGATTGAAGTTGCCCAGGAACTTGGCGAACAGGCGCTATGCCGCGCTCTGCATCACGCGGGACTGGCAACTCAGGATCTGGGTGCGCTGATCTTCGCGTCGGTGACCGGCATTTCGAGCCCTTCGATTGACGCGCTGCTCATTAACCGCATGGGGCTGCCGAACAACATCCGGCGGGTGCCGATTTTCGGGCTGGGATGTGTAGCTGGAGCGGCAGGAATTGCGCGCGCGGCGGACTACGTGCGCGCGTATCCATCGCAAGCAGCGGCGCTGGTGTCAGTCGAACTCTGTTCGCTGACCATACAGCGAGATGATCTTTCTGTGGCGAATCTGATCTCTTCAGGATTGTTCGCGGACGGCGCGGCAGCAGTGATTGTTACGGGCAATGAGATGAACTCCACGGGGCCGGAGATTCTGGCGACTCGTTCCGTCTTCTATCCTGAAACCGAAGAAATGATGGGATGGAAGGTCACGGAGAAGGGGTTCCGCATCACGCTATCGCCAGAAGTACCCACCCTCATTCGCGAACATCTTGGTCACGATGTCGACGCATTTCTTGCCGATCATGGCTATGAGCGCAGTGACATCAAGAGCTGGGTGCTGCATACGGGTGGTCCGAAGGTGCTTGAAGCGACGGCGGCGGCACTCGATCTTCACAACGGGCAACTCGATGCTTCTTGGGACTGCCTACGAAAAGTCGGAAATTTATCCTCGGCTTCAGTCCTGGTAGTGCTAGAAGACGTGATGAAGAACCGGCGTCCTGAGCCGGGTACGTTGGGCGTTCTCGCGGCCATGGGGCCCGGATTCTGCTCTGAGTTACTGCTCTTGCAGTGGTAAAACTACCCACATGAATCACATGCTGCCAAGCGCGACTGACGTTTTTGTCATTGGCGCCGGTCCTGCGGGACTGGCCGTGGCGATTGCGGCGCGCCAGCGAGGCTTTGATGTACTGGTTGCGGATGGCGTGCAGTCCCCGATTGATAAGGCTTGCGGAGAAGGTTTCCTGCCCGACGGTCTCGCGGCGCTGGAACGGCTTGGGATTTGTGTTCCTGTATCGGAGGGGCAGCCGTTTTGCGCAATTCGTTTTCTCTCCAGCACTTTATCCACAGAGGCTCTGTTTCCTGACGGTGGCCACGGGCTCGCGATTCGGCGAACGTCACTGCATCGTTTGATGATGGAGCGCGCTGAGCAGCTTGGCGCTCAGTTGTTGTGGCAGACAGTTGTCACGGGTGTTTCTGGCAGTGGCGTTCACGTCGGCGATCAGGTAGTTCGTGCCCGCTGGATCATAGGAGCCGATGGGGCGAATTCGCGTGTGCGGCGTTGGACAGGGTTAGATCGCGGTCCGCGGCCCCGTCTGCGTTACGCGTTCCGACGGCATTATCGCATCGCTCCTTGGACAGACCGCATGGAAGTCTACTGGGGCGATCGCTGCCAGGGATACACAGCTGCAGTCAATCGCGAAATCGTCTGCGTTGCGTTGGCGTCACACGATCCAAATCTGAGGCTGGAAGAAGGCTTGCAGTTACTGCCCAGACTCAATGAGCGGCTTCGCGGCGCTGAATTGGCGTCTTCTGAACGAGGAGCGCTCACCGGGAATCGCCAGTTCAGGCGCGTGTGGCGGGGCAATATAGCGTTAATCGGAGATGCCGCGGGGACAGTCGACGCCATCACGGGCGAAGGGATGGGGCTGGCATTCAGCCAGGCCGTTGCGCTGGCAGCGAGTCTTAAGTCCGGCGATCTAGCGAGCTATCAGGCTAAACACAGAAAGCTGATGATGCGTCCGCGGTGGATGGCACGACTAATGCTGACCCTCGATGGACGCCCGCGCTTGCAGCATCGGACGCTGCAAGTTTTTAAGAAGCACCCAGAAGTTTTTCGTAGCCTTTTGGCACTGCATTTGGGAGCCATGCCGCCGCTGCACATCGTGAAAGACGGGCTAACACTCGGATGGGGGTTGTTGACCGCCTAGCATGAATAACTGCCAGAGCGGTCGAGTCCGGGTCGTAACAGCTAACGTTCTTGCGAATGTCTTTTTGTTTGTCACTTCGGCGATCATCGCCTTAGCAATCCCCGCATCCGCCCAAATAACGGAGTTTAAGCTTGATCCCGGAAAAACGACTGTGAAGTTCACTTTGGATGCCGTGCTTCATAAAGTTGAAGGAACATTTCAACTGAAGCCGAGTGCGCTGCAATTGGATGCTGCTTCCGGGAAACTCTCTGGCAAAATCCTAGTAGACGCGAAAAGCGGAACGACCGGCAATGCGATGCGCGACCGCAAGATGCACAAAGAAGTTCTGGCGAGCGAACAATACCCCGATATTCAGTTTGATCCGGATCGCATCACGGGTGCGGTTGCAAGCTCGGGGAAGTCGTCGGTGCGGGTACATGGGATGTTTCGCATACATGGAGTGGACCGCGAAATCGAAGTTCCCGCTGTGGTTGAGATGGCGTCGGACTCTTGGAGCGCGACAATTCATTTCACGGTCTCGTACGCGAAGTGGGAGATGAAAAACCCCAGCAACTTATTTCTGCATGTGAGCGATTCCGTAGAGATCGATCTGGCTACAGCAGGAAGCGTGGTACAGCTAAGGGCCGGAAACTAACAATCCAGCTAGTAGCCATTGAGCGGTAAGATTCCCTTCCCTTCGATGCATTCATAGCCATGTCCGGCCGCAAGGTTTCTGTATTCCTCCGTGCGGCCGCTGGGCCAATCAATGACTACGCGATCGATCTTGTCACGCTTTTCCAAGCCAAAAGTCACTGGCAATTCAGATTGTGAGAGATAACTGGAACCGCCTTTGACCATTCGCGATTGAGTCACTCCTCCGGCAAGCACGCGCACAGTCGCGCCGATCGCGTCGCGGTTCGACTTTGTTCCCACAAGACGAAAGCGGATGCTGCGATTGCCGCTTAGTTGATCGTTGCGATACAGGTAAGCGGGGCCGTTGTTAGTGGTAAGAAGCAGATCGATATCGCCGTCGCGATCGAAGTCTCCGTATGCGAGGCCGCGGCCGACCTTGGGTTGATCGAAGCCTCCACCAACTTGGGCGGCGACATCCCGAAAAATTCCCTTAGTGTTGTTTAGAAAAAGCTGCGCTGGCTGCGCATATCCAACGTTGCCACGGATGTTTCGGACCGTTTCGTCAATGTGTCCGTTAGCAACAGCAAAGTCGAGCCATCCATCGAGATTGATGTCGAGAAAAATGCAGCCGAATCCCAGGCTGTTTTTTGAGGCCATGCCGGCGCCAGCCTGGGACGCGACATCTTCAAAACTCTTGCCGTTCGCGCGGTACAGGCCAATCATTTCGTTATCGAAGTTCGTAATAGCAACACCAGGCGCGCCTGAGTTTTCAAAATCGGCGACATCGACGCCCATGCCGGCGCGGGCCTTGCCTTCGTTGCTGAAGGCGAGGCCGGCCTCGACGGCGACATCCCTGAAGGTGCCATTGCCCTGGTTGCGATAAAGCTTATTCGGCTGCGTGTCGTTGGCCACAAGAATGTCGGGCCAGCCGTCGTGGTTGTCGTCGAGCAGAGCCACACCCAGCGACTTGGAACTGCTGTCGAAGATTCCACTCGCTGCGGTGACATCTTCGAAAGTTCCATCGCCACGATTGTGAAAGAGCCAGCAAGTTTCCCCGCGATAGGCCTCAGGAGTGCAGTACGACTTGTGCTTTCCGTCGAGACTACAGAAGACATCGTGCTCAGGCGACCACTTTACATAGTTGCAGACGAAAAGATCGAGCAGACCGTCACGGTCGTAGTCAAACCACATAGCTGACATGCTGAATCCTTCGCGCTTGCCCAGTCCGCACGTACTGGTCACATCGATGAACGTCCCTTTGCCCGTGTTGCGGAATAGCCGGTTTTGTCCAACGCAGGTGATGAGAATGTCAGGGAAACCATCGTTGTTATAGTCACCGACTGCCACGCCCATGCCATAAAGTTCGACATCGAGGCCTGCGCGCGAAGTCACGTCCGTAAAGGTGCCGTTTCGATTGTTGCGGTAGAGCTTCAGAGCGGTGTGACTCTTCTTGTGGCCCGGCCAGTCCGAACCGTTGATAAGCAGGATGTCCTGCCAGCCGTCGCGATCGTAGTCAAGAAAGGCACAGCCGGAGCCAAGAGTTTCCGGCAAGAATTTTCCGCCGAAAGCGCCGCTGTTGTGCTGAAACTGAATGCCCGCCTGGCTGGTCACGTCGGCGAATCGAAAGCCAAGTGGAGCGGCTGAGTTCGTTTGGGCCAGAAGGCTGGGTAACAACCGCGATCCCGCTGCTCCGGCCATGCCCCAAAGGAAAGACCTGCGATTCACGGAACGTTTACCAGTCCGGCTCGAATCGCGTAGACAACCAGTTCGGCAGTCTTGTGAATTCCCAGCGTGTTCATGATATTGGCACGGTGTACCGCCACGGTATTTGCGCTGAGTTCCAGGACGCTAGCAATTTCTTTGTTCGATTTGCCGTCGACGATCATCTGGAGAACTTCGAGTTCGCGCGGCGTGAGCGCAGCGCGCTCGCCTTTCAGCATCGTTCGCTGTTCGACTTGCGGGTCGAAGACGGTCTCACCGGCAGCGACTTTACGAATCGCCGCACCCAGGTCGAGCTCCAGCGCATTCTTGAGCACATATCCTTTGGCCCCGGCATCGATCGCCTGCCGCACCCAGGTGCTTTCCGTGTGCATGCTGAGCATGAGCACTGCGGTGTCGGGAAAATCTTCCAAAATGCCGCGCGTGGCTTGCAGACCGTTCATACCGGGGAGAGCGCAATCCATGACGACCACTTGGGGGCGCAGCTCTTTCGCTAGCTTGATGGCTTGCTCGCCGTCGCCTGCTTCTCCGACGACTTGCATGTCGGCCTCGTCTTCCAGCATGCGCCGGAAGCCGCGGCGGACGAGGCCGTGATCATCCACGAGCAAAACTGTGATCTTCTTTTCCATAGGACTCCACTTTGTCTCTGGGAACGACAAGATGCACAAGAGTTCCGCCAGCGTGGGGACGGGAGAAAATGATTTGTCCGCCCATCAATTCGGAACGCTCGCGCATCGCCACGAGGCCGATGCCTTGTTTCTTCGGTCGCTCGGCGAATCCAACGCCGTGATCTTCGACTTCGAGTTCAAGCACGTCTGGCAGAAAACGCAGCCGTACCCACGTCTGTTTCGCACTGGAGTGCCGCGCTACGTTATTCAGAGCCTCCTGCAGAATGCGATAAACATGTACGCCTGCAGCGCCGTCGACTGGGAAGGATTCACCCTGCTTTTCATAGGATATGGCAATGCCGGTCTGTCTTTCCACGTGAGGAATGTACCAGTCAAGCGTGCTCTCGAGTCCAACTTCGTCGAGCATCACCGGATGCAGCGCCTGCGACAAACTCCGCACACTTTCTAAAGTGGCTTGCACGGTTTCAAGAACCTCCTGCAGATCGGCTCGCAGCGACGAACCTTCAGGCGCGTGTGTTCCAGCGCGGCGCAGCATGGAGCCGACAGCTGTGAGGACCTGTCCAAACTCATCGTGCAGTTCGCGCGAGATGTAGCGCAAGGTGGATTCCTGGGTTGCGATTAGTTTCTGTGCGAGTTCGCTGCGGCGCCCGGAGATCGCAGCCATGCGGGCAAAGAGCCGCCGGTTCCAACGGATGATCGAGAGTCCGCTCAGTAGCACTGCCAGAAGGGTGGCGGCGAGAAAAACATAAACCTGCCGCTGCACGCGGTCATAGATCTGAACGATCTGTTGTCCGGCTTGCTCCTCGTTTTCGGTATTCTGCACCAGCAGGCGAGCAACCGCCGTGCTTAGCGCCGCCTGCCGCTCCTGCAACGAGAGTTGAATCTGCTCGCGTGCTTCGTTCTCTTTGCCGTCTCGCGCCAGTGCAAATACGCGGTCGACTGCATCCCAGAATTGGGTAAAGGAACTTGTCAGAAAGGCGCTCTGCTCCGGAGTCCGGCTGGCAGCGGCAAATCCGGCCTCAGCGCGCATGGCGTCGTTGAGATCGGTGCGAATGCGCTGGAACTGCGACGACCACGCGGTCAACGGATAAGGTTCACCGCCGCTGACCATATCGCGCAAGGCCACGGCCAGCAGATTGAGATCGTTTTGGATTCTCAGCAACTGCAGCGAATCCTTGCGGTTGCGGTCGACCAGCTCGGTCTGCAACTTGCGCAGGCCGGTCACGTGCCACGTGATGTACGCGGAATAGGCCACGACCGCCGACAGTGTAATGAAAAGGCCCAACAGCAGGCCCAATGTCGGCGAACGGTCCAGTCGGCGGTCCGAAGAAAATGGACGTGACACGTAGCGAGCATACAACGCCGAGATGGGAAGTGTCACAGCGGCGGGCAGGCAGCCTGTCAGATGTGTGACAATGCAGTAATAATGAAGCGAATCCAGCTCCAGAGGAGTCAAATTCTGGATTGAGTTCTGCAGCCAAAGGCGCAGCGAAACCCCCGAAGATCCAGCGACTGAAGGCCGTTTGGCCGGAGGTGTGGAAACTGATGGGTCCACGCCGCGGGTTGCTGGCGATTGGCTTTGTGCTGATGGTGATCAATCGCCTGGCTGGGTTTGTGCTGCCGTATTCGTCGAAGTTTCTGATCGACGACGTTGTTGGTAAACATCACGTCGAATTGCTGCGGCTGCTGGTGTTTTCGGTTTTGCTGGCAACGCTCATACAGGGCATAACTTCGTTCTCTCTGACCCAGTTGCTTTCCAAAGCGGCGCAACGGCTGATTGCAGAACTCCGCCAGGATGTGCAGAAGCATATCTCCCGCCTGCCCGTAGCATTTTACGACGCGAACAAGACCGGAGCTCTGGTGTCGCGCATCATGACCGACGTTGAAGGTGTCCGCAATCTGCTCGGCACCGGCCTCGTGGAGTTCGTAGGAGGGTTGGTTGCAGCAGGAATTGCGCTTGTGCTGTTGCTTCGCATCAGCGCTCCGCTGACGCTGATCGCAGTCGGTTCGCTCGGCTGTTTTGCGCTGGCTTTAAACCGGGCCTTCGCGACCATCCGTCCAATTTTCCGCGAACGCGGCAAAATCAATGCTGAGGTCACGGGGCGACTGACCGAATCGCTCGGCGGTGTGCGGGTCATCAAGGGATATCACGCGGAAGAACGCGAAGAAAAAATCTTTGCCGGCGGTGTGCGGCGATTGCTGGATAACGTGATGCGCACGCTCACCGCTACGTCACTAATGAGCCTTTCCGCCAGCGTGCTGCTGGGCGTGGTAGGAGCCGCCACGATGTACATCGGCGGGCATCAGATGGTGGCGAAGAGTCTGAGCCCCGGCAGCTATTTTTCCTATAACTTCCTGCTCGTTTTTCTCGTGGCACCCATCATGCAGATCGTCGCAATCGGAACGCAGCTGACTGAGGCTCTTGCCGGACTGGAGCGTACGCAGGAAATCATGCGCGAGCGCCCAGAGGATCAAGATGCGAAGCGGTCGGTGACCTTGCCGGACATAATCGGCACAATCGAGTTCGACGACGTGAGTTTCAGTTACGACGGAACCCACGAAGTTCTGCATAACATTTCGTTCCGCTCCCAGCCGGGAACCGTAACGGCGTTGGTGGGATCTTCAGGATCGGGAAAATCCACGACCATCGGTTTGGTTTCCGCTTTTTACACGCCTTCAAAAGGAACTGTTCGCGTCGATGGCATTGACTTGAGTACTGTGCGGCTGGACTCGTATCGCACGCGACTCGGAGTCGTGCTGCAGGAGTCATTTTTATTTGACGGAACCATCCGCGAGAACGTGGCGTTCTCGCGTCCTGACGCCAGCGAAGAGGAAATCCTGCACGCGTGCCGCGTCGCACGTGTCGACGAGTTCGCCGAATCATTTACCGACAAATACGACACGGTTGTGGGCGAGCGCGGCGTGAAGTTATCGGGCGGGCAGCGGCAGCGAATCTCGATTGCACGCGCGATCCTGGCCGAGCCTCGCATTCTAATTCTCGATGAGGCAACTTCCAGCCTCGATTCTGAATCGGAGCAGATGATCCAACATGGCCTCTCCTATCTGATGCAGGGGCGAACGACGTTTGTCATCGCCCACCGGCTCTCAACCATTCGCCGTGCTGATCAGATTATGGTGATGGAGCAAGGGCAAATTGTGGAACGGGGGACACACGCTCAGCTCTACGCCGCTCGCGGGCGTTACTACGATCTCTACACGCGGCAGCACGGTGTCGAAGAAAATCTGTTCTTGGCTCCGGGAGAAGGCGATGCGGTCGCGGTGAGCGGCAACGGCGCTGAGGGCAAGAATGGAGACGTGAAGGCCGATGCGATGCGCGTGCTGCGAGGGGAGATTCGTTAGCGACCATGACGACTGGTCCTCTGAGTTCTTCTGTAAGTACCACCACTATCCGGACTGAAAATCTTTGCCGCCACTATCGCATGGGTGAGACTTTGATTCGAGCGGTGGATGGCGTATCGCTCGAAGTTCACTCCGGCGAGTTCGTGGCGCTGCTCGGGAGCTCCGGTTCCGGCAAGTCGTCGGTGCTGAATTTAATCGCAGGACTGGATCGTCCAACTTCCGGCAGTGTCGTCGTGCAGAAGCGCGATTTGGCGCAACTCTCGCGCGAAGAACTGGCGAAATATCGGTTGCATGTGGTGGGAATGGTCTTCCAGTCGTTCAATCTGATCGCCAGTATGACGCTCGCAGAGAACGTAGAACTGCCTTTGCGTTTCGCTGAAGTCGATCGCAGCAAGCGCGATGCCCTGGCCCGTGAAGCATTGGATCGCGTTGGGTTGCGGGCGCGTATGCATCATCGCCCGAGCCAGCTTTCCGGTGGCGAGCAACAGCGTGCAGCTTTGGCCCGCGCGCTCATCAATCGTCCGCAACTTTTGTTAGCCGATGAGCCTACCGGTAATCTCGACAGCCGTACCGGAATGGAGATTATGGATCTGGTGCGCGATTTGAATCAGCAGCTTGGAATGACGGTAGTGATGGTGACGCACGAGCGTGCATTGGCGGAGCGCTACGCGCAGCGCATGATTTTCCTAGCGGATGGCAAGCTGGTGGACGATCGCTCGAACGAACCCACTGCTCTTGCGGGTACGCGGAAGGAGCATTCGTGAAACTTCCCGATCTCACCGAACTCGCGTTACGCAACCTGCGCGAATCGCTGCTGCGGAACTCGCTGACCACGATTGGAATCTCAGTGGGTGTGGCCTCGCTTGTGGCGATGCTCTCGCTAGGCACCGGGCTGCAGCAATTGTTTTCGCGACGGCTCACGAAGTCCGGATTATTCGACACAGTTATCGTCACATCGCGGCGCGAGCTGCGGGGCATGGGGCGTGAGGAAGAGCGGAGCGGGCCAACACCAGGAGAGAGCCGCATACTTGATGAGTCTGCTCGGCAGGAGATTGAGCGGCTGCCAAATGTGCTGGAGGCTTATCCTGACATCCGCTTTGTAACCGAACTTCGTTATGACGACAAGCCGCATCTGACCATGATTTCCGCGCTGCCCGGGTCGGCGAAATCGAATGATGCGTTCGACGGAATGCAGGGTAAGTTCTTCTCGTCGGATAGCGCGAACGAAGCGATCTTGCAGAAGTCATTTGCCGAGGAGCTTCTGGGAAAAACGCCGGCGTTAGGTACTCCTGAGCCCAATATCGCCGATTTGGCGAAATCCCTTTTGGGAAAAGAACTCACGATGCGGTATGCGCAACGTATGTCTGCGGCGTCACAGCCGCCCGTCCCGCTTCGCCCAACCGATACGGCTTCAAGTGATGACGGCCTCACAGGTGCGGCCTATTCGGTGGTCTCGCGCGAACAGAAACTGATGATTGTCGGCATTTCCGATCTCGATCCTGAAAGCATGCGCGGACCGATGCGGGCCAAGGTTTTCTTGCCTTTGAAGCTGGCCGAGAGTCTGCACGTGATGCAGCCCACCGACCTGCGCGAGATTTCGCATGCGGGCGATCAGCCCGTGTATTCCTCCATCAGTGTGCGAGTGAAAAATCCCGCGGAGGTGCAAAAGGTCGAGGATGCGGTGAAGAAAATGGGGTTCACTACTTTCTCGATTCTCGACGCCAGCCGCAGCCTGCAGCAGGTATTTAGGGTCCTGTTTGCGTTCCTTGGAATTTTCGGCAGCCTGGCCTTGACGGTCGCATCGATTGGAATCGTCAACACGCTGGTGATGGCAATCCTCGAACGGCGCCGCGAAATTGGCATCATGAAGGCCATCGGCGCCAGCGATGCGGACGTGAAAAAGCTTTTTTTTGCCGAAGCTGGTGCGATGGGAATCCTGGGCGGAATCGTAGGAGTTGTGCTGGGCTGGGCGATTGGTCAGATTATCAACTTCGGCACCAATGTTTGGCTCAAGAGCCAGTCCATTCCGCCTGAACATTTTTGGGTGGTACCGTGGTGGCTCGTCGGGTTCGCGATCGGATTTGCCTTTCTCGTGAGCCTGATTTCGGGATTATATCCAGCCGGACGCGCTGCCAGACTTGATCCTGTACAGGCGTTGCGCTACGAATAAACTGATCTGATGGGACCGAAACCACGGCTCACGTTTCTGGCTCTTCTGCTTCTTTATCTCCTGTGTATTGGAAATTCGGCTGTGGCTCAAAGCCGCATCGACTGCAGTGCCCTGAACAGCCGAATCCTGAAACTCGTGGTTCATTACTGCGTCTACCTGCCATCTGGCTACGATGCTGGTGCAGCGCAGCATCAGCGGTATCCAGTTCTGTATTTTCTGCACGGCCTCGGGGACAACGAGCAGACTCTCTTCAACAGCGGCGGATGGACTTTACTCGACGATCTGCGCCGTCAGCATAAGATGGGCGACTTTCTGATCGTTGCTCCCGAAGGCAGGCGAAGCTTTTACATCAATTCAGCGGATAGCTCGGTGAGCTACAGCGACTTTTTTCTACAGGAGTTCATGCCGCATATTGAAGGCAAGTATCGCATTCGCCCCGGTCGCGAATGGCGCGCCATCAGCGGCATTTCCATGGGAGGTTACGGGGCTCTACGATTCGCTTTTGCGCACTCGGGACTGTTCTCCGCGGTCAGCGCCCAGAGCGCCGCACTCATCACAGAATCGCCCGCGCAAGTGGACACTGCCGAAAAGGCGGGAGCGCCACTGGGAGGTGTGCTCAGCGCTGTCTTTAGCAGCCCGATCAACGTTCCACACTGGAATGAAAATAATCCGCTGCTGCTCGCGAAGAAAAATGCCGTCCCAATCAAGAGACTAGCGATTTACTTCAACTGCGGGCAAGACGATAACTACGGCTTTGAGAAAGGAGCGGCTCAACTGCACGACGAACTGCAAAAAGAAGGCGTGAAACACGAATATCATTCCTATCCCGGCGATCACAGCATCGGATATTTTCTGTCGCACTTCGCCGAAGTCATGGAATTTCACTCGCGCGCCTTTCATCTGATTCCCTAAAGGCGGCTGAGCACAAACGCGAGGAGTGTAAACTATATCCAACTAGTCACCTTGCCCTACGCGGAGGGATGTGTGAGTGGTTGAAACAGTCGGTCTTGAAAACCGATGTACGGGAAACCGTACCGGGGGTTCGAATCCCTCTCCCTCCGCCATCCAGTCTGGACTGCAGAGAAATTCCGGCGGCTCCTGCAGCTAAATACCAGAAATACGCCAATTTTTCGCGATTTCTAGTCGACTAACCGGACTGCAAAGAACGGACTGCCCCGGAAGGAGCTGACTTTGATCCGCCTTTTTTCTCCGGAGCCCGAGCAGCAGTCCGACTTCGTTAGATTCCCCAGGCGAAGGCTATGCGATCACAAATCGATCGTTTAGCGAAGCAGACTTGACTTTCTCTCACTGATGGCTGACGGCCGATTAGCGAATTTTTCTGCGTTCAACCCATAAACAGCCGCTTTGGTCTCTGCGCAGTGTGCGGCAGTTGTGCCTCTTCTTTCGGCCAAGGAGAACTTTCGATGGCTTGCTTCTGCTTCACGGGTCAAAATCGAGCATCAAATACGGCAATTTATTCCGGACGATGTTCACACCAGCTCGACGCCCAGCCACGACCTCGCGATCACCTTCAGATTATCCTTATAGGCCCGACCCACCGGGTGCTCGCAGTCATCACTTGTACGCAGCACATACGTCCCGGTGTTATCACGCCGCAGGTCTTTGACTAAAGTTGTGTTCACTAGAATGGAGCGATGGATTCTTACAAATCCGAACGGCGTCAATTTCTGTTCAACGGTGGCCATCGTTTCCCTCACAAGATAGGATCCTGATTTGTGCACAAGAGTGACATAGTTCCCATGAGCTTTGGCCACAACCACATCGATGGGGTCCACAAAAAGAACCCTGCCTCTCGCTTTGATTGCAATTCGCGCAACTTCGCGTACTCGGTTATGCTTTGCGTGAGTCTCATCATTTACGAACACTTCGCCCCCTGGTAACGATGTCTTGCTGATGTTGCCAACCGCCCCTGGTTGTCGATCTCGCCAGGAGCGATCTTAGGTGCCGGACAGCCCAACCGATCTGGGATCAGCCGACTGGTGTCTTTGCCAGAATCTGCTTCCGTTACGAAGAAATGTGTCAGCTTCTCCATATTTCACCAATCTATTGAGGATAGTCACAAGCGAGGCGTAATGATTTCCTGGTTGGCGGAAGACGTCGGGGAACTCTCCCTGAAGGATGGCGTAAACTTTGCGGGCGCTCAGAGGCATGTCGGCCCGATTTAGGACAACACGACATGCCTTCGTAATTCCGCGCCCACGCTCGGTGGTAGCTCCATCCTCTGGCCTACGCTGCAACTCGTCGCGACATAAGAACGCAAGGCCATTAATGGTGCGCTTTATGATGGCGATTCTTTGATCGATCTCTTGACGCTGCAACGTCAGTTGTCGCAACTGATCTCGAGCCCGTTCTACAACCATTTGCAGATTATGGTCGCGTACTGGGTGAAGGGAGTCTATTGCGACATCTACAGTCGGGGATGAGTTCATGTTCATTCGCTTTATTTTCCAAAATACGTTGATATCAACTCTAGCTCCGAAATGAAACTACGATTTATCATATATACATATGGCAAGAGTTCCAGGCACATCTTATGAAACAACGATCCTGGTCCGCGATTCCTGCCTCTGCCTTCATGTGCTGCGCGCTGCGCGAACCCTCGCGCGGCGTTTCGACCAAGAACTGCGCCCACTCGGTCTGACAAATGGGCAATTCTCACTGATGATGTCTTTGAACCGCCCTGCAGCGCCCACCATTGGAGCAGTGGCATCATTGCTGGCGATGGATCGCACGACTTTGACCGCCGCACTGAAACCGCTGCAACGCCGTCGCCTGATCAAAATCACCACAGCCCACGATGACCACCGTACTCGTTTGCTGGAGATGACTCCGCAAGGAAAAAAGTTGCTCGCGCGCGCTGTTCCAGTGTGGACAAGTACCCATGCCACAGTTGAGGCTCGTCTCGGCCCTGGCGAACCCGATCGTCTGCGGAAGAATCTACGCTCTCTCTCCTGAACGGCCCTGTGCCGAAGTCTGCCAGGGATAAGCTAGTACTGTTGTTTCTGTTGAGATTGCTAGGGTGTTTGCAAACTAACATACCGACTAGTATGTATGTTAAATTACTGCGCGGAGTCAAGCGCCAAATGTAGCAATCAGCAATATCATCAACGTTTCCTCGGAGAGCGCAATCCATAGTTCCATAATTTAGGCGCCAGCAGATTCCATTCTTAGTAGATTTACGACTTCGAATATTTGCCGGCTGCTCTCAACACTCGTGAGCACGCGAGTTTCTCGACGCACAAAACGGGAAGCGTAAATCCACAATCGTTTAGTTCATCACATAACCCAACAAATGGTTTAAGCAGAAACGCTCCGCGGCAGTACGAATGCAAACAGGAAATTCGCGTGCACAGGAAGTCGCTACGGTGTGCCTGTCGCTGAGGTGATTCCATTGCCTACACACGAGGAGGGCGTTATGTATCGATTGTTGGCCAAGATTTTGTGTTCGTTGTTGATTGCCTGCACAAGTGCAACGTTGGTGATCAACGTAGCGTGGGCACAAAGCATTATTTCGGGCGAAATCACAGGAGTTGTGACCGACTCCGCCAATGCGATCGTGCCGAACGCAACGGTAACTCTAACCAGCAAGGAAATGGGCACCACGCAAACAGTGACCACGAATACTGCCGGAGGCTTTCGCTTCCCCCTGCTGCGGCCCGGGGTGTACACCGTAACGGTAAAGGCGACGGGGTTCTCCGTTGCAACCGAAGATGTCACGGTCGGGGTAGGTCAGGTCACGAATGCTTCCCTGCAGTTGCGAGTGGGAGCGATCAGCGAAACGATCGAAGTGTCGGGCGCCGCGCCACTACTGGAAACTGAGAACGCCAATATTGCAACGACTTACACTCCGTCCCAGATTGAGAACATACCCAGCCCTGGAGGCGATCTGACCAACTTTGCGCTGTCCGCGCCTGGCGTCGTTCTGAGCACGGGGGCGGGTAACGGGAATTTTACCGCCTACGGTATGCCGGGTACTTCGAATCTTTTCACCGTCAACGGCGGCGATATGAACGATCCTTACAGCAACCTGAACAATTCAGGTTCCAGCAACAACATGCTGGGACAGAATGAAATTCAGGAAGTGGCGATCGTGCATAACGGCTACACGGGTCAGTATGGCCGCGGCGCGTCGATCAATATGAACTTCACTACCAAGTCGGGCAGCAACTCGTTTCATGGCAATGCCGTGTGGGATTGGAACGGACGCTACCTGGACGCCAACGATTGGTTCCAAAACAACACGAATACTCCGCGCCCCTTCGCGAATAGCAATCAATGGGGAGGGTCGTTCGGTGGGCCGATCAAGAAGGATAAGCTATTTTTCTTCTTCGATTCTGAAGGATTGCGCTATGTGCTGCCCGGCGGAGGGCTGCCAGTCTTCATTCCAACCACTCAGTGGGCGTCAGCGGTACAAGCTAACATCGACGCGAATCAGCCGGCTGAAAGTGGTTTTTACCAGAAAATGTTCTCACTCTATGCTGGGGCACCCGGAGGAGGGAGTGCTACTCCGCTGTCTGGCGACGGTGGCTGCGGGGATCTCGCGACCACTTCTACCGGTACAACGGTAATCAATGGCATCGCCTTCGGTACCGGGGCTGCTCCCTGCACCAAGACTTTCCGTTCGACACTGAACAACCTGAACAAAGAACGGCTCATGTCGGTGCGTGTGGATTATGTGCTCTCAGAAAACGACCGCCTAAACTGGCGCTACTGGCAGGACCGGGGAACCCAGCCGACCTATACCGATCCAATCAATCCCGGTTTCAACCAGCTGAGCGTACAGCCTCAGGATGCAGGCCAGTTCACTTGGGATCACTTGTTCAACGCAAACCTGGTGAACCAGTTGATTGTCGGCGGGTTCTACTACAGTGCAATTTTCGGAACGACAACGAAATCGGTGGGGCTCTTCCCCACTACGACCGGGGCAGCTGCAGCCACAAATACTTGCTATCTGCTCGATGGCAATCTCTCGTGCATGGGGGGAGAGACTTATCGATACCCGGCGGGCCGCAACATCGCCCAATATCAATTGGTCGACGACCTATCTTGGACGAAAGGCAATCACGGCTTGAAGTTCGGAGTGAACTTCCGGCGCATCGACTTCGCTGATTATGGTCCCGGCTCCAATCACACGGGTGACCTCAGAATGAGCAGCATGACTGACCTCACCAATGGCGTCCTCTCTAATGCTGGCGGAAGCGTGCTGCGCCAACAGTTCTCTCCCTATAATGACCGCCAGATCAACAACTACAGTCTGGGTTTTTACGGTCAAGACGAGTGGCGCGTTACCTCGAACTTGAAGCTCACGCTGTCGCTTCGACTGGACCGCAACTCCAATGAGACGTGTCCATCAAATTGCTTCGCGCACTTCAGCGGAGATTTTCTCGGTGGTATGAGTCACAACGTCGCGACACCCTACAATCAATCCGTTCTCGTTGGACAATCCGGACTTTTCTCAAGTCTGGAGCGAATTGTCTGGGAGCCGCGAGCAGGCTTTGCCTGGTCACCCGCATTTCACAGGAGTACGGTCGTGCGCGGCGGTACTGGGATCTTCAGTGATTTGTATCAGGCGCAGCTATCTACCCTCTTGCTGAGTAACCCACCCAACGCTGCGATATGGAACATTGCGGTACCTCCGGGTGGGGCGGACCTCCCTATCGCTCCGGGGTTGGCGAACGGAGCGTTTGCGCAGGCGGCCGCTAACAATGCTGCATTCGTGAACGGCTTTGCCAGCGGAGGAACCCTGGCCAGTATTCAGGCGGCCGTGCCGGGTTTTAGCGGGCCAAGCTTCTATACCACGACGCCACATATGGTCAACCCAAGATATGCGGAATGGAACCTGGAGCTTGAGCAGGCCTTCGGCGACAAGATGGTGGCCAGCGTCAACTACGTCGGAAACCGCGGAAGCAAGTTGCTCATCCGGACCAACGGAACCAACGCTTTCGTGAAATCCGGAGGCACATTCGCGAACCTTCCGGCAACGGCGCCGGATCCGCGTTTCGGGACGGTAACGAATATCACAAACAACGGCATTTCCAACTATAACGGACTGACGGCAAGCCTCTCGCGCAGACTAGCGAAAGGTTTCACGGGCACGCTAAGCTATACCTATAGCCACAGCCTGGACAATATTTCGAACGCTGGCATCGACCAGTACAGTCTCAACCAAACCGGAGATTCGGTGCGGTATCAAGTCGATCCGCAAAATGGCCGGCTGAACTATGGCAATGCCGATTACGACTTTCGGCATGTGTTGAATCTGAACTACGTCTGGGACGTCCCCTTCATGGCCAAGAACAGGTGGATTGGAGGATGGACTATCGCGGGAGTGCTGTTTAAGCGTACCGGAGAGCCCTATAGCGCGGTGAACACCAAAATCCCAGGCGCCCTGTTAGGCAACTACACTACAACCGGTGCGTTAGTAATGGCCGACTTCCTCGGTGGTCCGACGCCGAGCTGTACGGTAAATCACTCCTCGAACCCTGTTCATAACCAGTCAACAGACGCCGCGTTTGCTTGTCTGACACAAGCGGAATTCGCCGGTACTGCCGTCTCCAACGTCCCCCAGGCCGACTTCGGAAACATTGCACGCAACGGTTTCCGCGGACCGAGATATTTCGATACCGACCTTTCCATTAAGAAGACTTTCCGCATTACAGAAAGTGGATTAGCCTTCACGTTGGGCGCCAATGCATACAACATCCTCAACCATCCGAACTTCGGCAATCCCGATAGCGTGGTAACGAGTTCTACCTTTGGCACCGTGCAAAACACTGTCACACCGGCGAGCAGCCCCTATGGCAACTTCCAGGGTGCAGCGGTATCTGGACGCATCTTGCAACTGGAGCTGAAGCTTAAATTTTAAAACTTGTTCAATAAGGTCATTTGGAGTTGCCAATCGCGACCCAATATCCGAGAAGGCTGCGCAGATCACCGATTCTTCGCCAAAGGCAGGGACGCGCGGAGCGTTGAGCTGAAGTTGAAATGGTGCGCTTTGGCACCAGCGTTATCGAGGTTTTGTAATCGTCGCGGCCACAACGCCGTAGGTGGCGAACAACGCCTCAGCCCGTTTGCGCCGTGGCCGAGGGTACTTTATGGTATCCAGTCCGCCAGCCCGAACTGCGGCAATACTGAAGATCAGGGCCGTCGCCTTGGACGGTTTCGTAACTTCAATCCGCGGTCAAGGGCTTGCGGTGGCCGAGGTCGACCGGAAGTCCTGCTAACGAGTGTCACTGGGGAAGGCCAATGCGGCGCAGAAGGTTTTGGAAGCGGGGATCAGAGCGAAGAGGATCGAAGCCCGGCCGCAAGAGGACACCTGGGTTAAATCGTTCCTGGTAGCCCTTTTCGAGCCAAGTCATGGCTTGATCCGTATCTCCGAGAGATACATAGATCATGGCAATCTCGGCAGCATTCGAATAACCGGGGTTTGAACGCTTCTTCAGGTCGCCAAGGAGCGTTACTGCTTCGCTCCTCTTTCCGGATGCGACGTAGGCGCGCGCAAGATTAGCTATGCATGTCGGGCTATCCCCAGAAAGCTGAACCGCTTTTTCCAATTCCGCGATCGCTTCAGCGTACATATGTTTTTGCAGGTACGCCTGGGCGAGTTGATTATGGGCGAGAGCAAAATTAGGATCCATTTCGATTGTTTTGCGGCTCTGTCCTATGGATTCATCATAGGAGTGCCCGAGGTCAAGGAGTTCTGCCAAATCGGCGTTAATGATAAGAGATAACGGATCAAGATTTTCCGCTTTTCTCATTTCCGTAATCGCTTCGTCAAACCGCCCCAACAGGCTCAAATGCCAAGCATACCAATGGTGAGCGGTAGCGTAGCCTGGATTCAGTTCAATGGCCCGTTGGAATTCCTTCCCGCCCGCGTCCAGATCCCAATCGAAGCCATCCAAGACGAATGCAAGCGAGTTGTGGGCTTCGCCGAGCGTGTTGTCCAATTCCAGAGCTTTGATCGCCGCCGCCTTCGCTTTAGGGAACGCTTCCTTGGGGGGCATCACTGCGTACTGCCAGTCTCCCAACAAAGCATAAGTATCGGCTAAGCCGGAATAAGCTTTGGCGTATTTCGGGTCTTCTTCAATTGCCTGCTTGAAATAAGCCAAGGCAACCTTCAAACCGTCTGCCGTTCGCTTATTCCAGAAATAGCGCCCTTTAAGATAGGACTCGTACGCTTGGGGATTTACAACCTTTACGTTCTTCAGCGCAGCTTGTTCCCGCGGTGTCAGGTTGATCCGAATTTGATCTGCAATAGCGCTGGCCACCCTGTTCTGGAGCGCCAAGGTATCGCGCAACTCACCCTCATAGCTCTGCGACCATAAGTGCTTGTCCGTGGAAGCCTCGATCAACTGCGCCGTGACACGCACTTGGTCGCCGGAGCGGAGCACTGTGCCTTCTACCACGGCATCCACGTTCAGCTCACGAGCGATTTGCGGTAGAGGCTTGCGCGCTCCTTTGTATACCATTACCGAGGTGCGGGAGATAACCCGTAAAGCGCTGATCTGCGCCAAGTCAGTGATCAACTCATCTGTCATGCCGTCAGCGAAGTAGTTCTGGGAAGCGTCACCGGAAAGATTCTCCAGCGGAAGCACTGCTAAAGATCGGATTCCCGCGGGCGCAGGGCCACGCGAACGAAATAGCCAAACGGAGAGAATCGACAAACTCACGACGAGCGCCAAGGCGAGGATGACCCGACCCGTGAGCCACGACCGGCGTTTGGGTGCAACGGCCAACCCGGCCCCTTGAAGCGTTTGCCTAGGCTCTGTAGCCGACGGATTTTCAGCCACAGATTCCAGCTTCTTAGGGCGGGCGTCTGCATCGAGAACTGACACGTCTGCAATAAAGCGATATCCACGTTTTGGAAGAGTCTCGATGAATCGCGGGTTCTCAGCCGAATCCCCCAAAGCACTCCGCAGCTTCCCGACGGCGATATTGAGAGCCTGATCGAAATCACCAAAACTTTCGTTCGGCCAGACCCGGTTGCGCAATTCCTCACGGGTGACGACTTCCCCCGGATGTTCCAGCAGGACCCCCAGCAGCTTCATCGGTTGCTGCTGCACTCTGATTCGCAAACCCGCCTTTCGTACTTCGCCTGACTGGAGAGAAACCTCGTAAGTCCCGAATCGAACGACGGAGTTCGGCGGTAGGGATTCCATAGGGCACTTGGGTTTCACACGGAAGTCTAGCACCGCGCGTTTAGAGACTCCCGTACCCAGAATACATGCAGAGCTAAGTCATTAACCAGCAATTAGTTAAGAGGCGATGAGTTGGATATATCGAAAAAGTCCTCCGTTAATTGACGCCGAACAACTAGCACGTCAGATTGGGCTGCAACCGGTTCTAGCTGATTCAGGAGCAAGGCACATGAGGCGCATTGGATTTGGCTCTCAAGGGATGGTCCGATTTGGGACGTCGTCCTCCCAGGACAATCCACCGTTAGCGGGGTTCGAAGAATTAGCCATGCCCCTGTTTGATTCCCTTTACAACTTCGCCAATTGGCTTGTGCACGACAAGAGCAATGCCGAGGATCTCGTACAAGAAACGTACCTGAAGGCTTTTCGCAGTTTCGCTTCGTTTCAGCCTGGTACCAATTTCCGGGCGTGGATATTTCGGATCCTGAGGAACACTTTTCTAAGTTCACGCTCGACACTCGATCAACGCATGACTGTTGAGATCGACTGGGAGGACGACACGGTGTTGCCCGCAACTTCCGTCACTCCTGAATCCATGTTGATCGAACGTTTCCAACAAAATGCCGTTCTGAACGCAATCGAGGAACTGCCGGTCATTTTTAGGGAAGTCCTTTTACTGTGCGAGGTCGAAGATGCGTCTTACCGGGAGATTTCGGAGATATTGTCCATCCCGATAGGGACTGTTATGTCGCGCCTAGCCAGAGCGCGGAAAGCGGTACGCGAGTCACTGCTTAGCGTTCCGCAGGCGCCACTGTCGGAAGGCTGGTCTCGCCACGCAGCGACGTGCGACAAGTCGACCGGACCGGCCCAAGAGGTAAGGAATTTAATCACATAGAAAGAGGAAAAGCTTATGGCAACCGCTACCTTGTCAGCTCCCTTGGACACTCCAATCGCAGGCCTGCGGCTCGCCCCAATGGGACGGATTTTGGTCATCGGGGACGATGATGCTCTATGGAAAGTTCTGTGGCGGCTTTTCTCGTCGGAAGGGTATGAGGTCGATATCGCCTCCGATGCTGTTCGCGGTTTGGAGAGACTTCGCCAAGGAACGCCAGCCGCAGTGGTCCTCGATCTACCTCGTCCGGGATCGTCAGGGTGTGATCTTTGCAAGAAAATTGCGAGCTTGGTTCCTGGCTTGCCCCTTGTAATTCTTAGCGGTAGCTCGGATGTTGCGGACAAGGTCCTTTTTCTGGAAATGGGTGCCGACGATTACGTGACCATACCGTTCAGTCCACAGGAACTGTTGCGCGTCTACGTGCGCTAATCCGACGTGCATCCCGCGTTAATCCGGAAGGCGTATATGTCTTTGCGGACGTGATAGTGAATTTTTCCAGGGCTGAAATCACTCGTGCAGGCGAAAAGATCATTGTTACTCCAAAGGAATTCAAGACGCTGGAGTTCTTGACGAAGAATGCCCAACGCGTGATCTCAAGGGATGAACTTCTCGATAAAGTTTGGGGGTACGAGAGCTACCCCTGCACACGGACGGTGGACAACCACATGCTGAAACTACGACAGAAGCTGGAGATCGATCCTTCGCACCCGTCACACTTTCTCACAGTACATGGCCTGGGCTATAAATTTGTGCCTTGAACCATTCTGTCGATTCCCATAGGGCGGGAATCATTCTGCGATCAAATCCGCCGAAGAGCGCTGTTCGCCTTTTTACAGAGCCACGCTCACGTTTGTTCAGCAACTGTGCAAAAAGGGAACAGCGCTCTTCGGGACGGACACTCAAACGGACCGCCTCCTATCGCTAGTGACGTGTGACTATCTTCACAGCGAGTTCAAGAAAGAGATCAATGCATTTCGATCCTCTGGGCTCAACTCCTTAAAGCGTCTCGCGGGATCGTGTGCTTCGCCATCGTGACGCGAGATAGCATTTTGGAGAGATAACGATTTCAGGTCATGCATGAAACGCGCTTTGGTGCGCAAACCCCAAAGTGGCACGGTTCGTAGTTTGTTAGCGGTATCTTGTGGCCCAACCTGGACGATTCCATCCCCGGTTCCGATGTCATGTAACAAGAAGTCGCTAAAGGGATGAATTATTTTATCCCCCAGGGCCTCTGGAACCGTAAACATACCCCCATCGATAACCGTCCCGGCAGGGGCCGTCGTTATCGACTCCACGTGGCAAACGTTACAGCCGAGCCGCCGGAAAAGCTCTCCACCTTTCAAGGCTGCAGGTGTCGCAGCGAGCGCTATGTCGCGTGGCGGAACCATCGTGCCGCGTATGAACTGAGCAAAATGGTCGATGTCAGCCAAGCCAAGATTATCGGGCTGATCTTCCGGGTCCGTAGTTGTCTTGAGTACGGTCGTAACATCCTTGGGGCGCAGCCGGTTCGTGATACCCATCTCGTTGAGATAGGCATCCCCAATAAAGGAGAGCAAACTGCTGTGCTGGTCCTTCCAGCCGAAGCGTCCGACGCGTGTCTGTCCAGGAGCCTCGAAAATCGGAGCTTGCACTACTTCCCCATGAACTTTACCGTCAGTTATTTCGGGTTGTTTCTCGGCGATTGCAATCAGAGTCGAGTCGTCTATGGCCTCTACAAATCCATCCCCTAGAGTGTTGAGTGCAGCGCGTAACGTACGGATGTTTTCGGTTGCAGGTATGTGCTCCTGCGCTTCCGGACCGATTGCGCGATCATTGACAATAGATCTGCCGGTAATCGTGTCTTTTCCGTCGTTGATAAAGATTGTCGGGTTGACAAAATTGCCATTTGCATCATTGTGGCCGACGCGAAGCTCTGTGATCTGGCTGGCGGCCCCACTATTCGGATTTTGATGGCAAACGACGCAGCTGGTTGCGTTATAGACAGGTCCAAGCCCTTTCGCGACCGACTCGTTTTCCTCGTAGACCTGCTGATCCCGGGCAAACGTGTCACCAGGTGGCTCAGCGATTCCGTTGCTGATGCTTCGTGCACTGTTGAAGCTGGGAGTGTTAAAACCGGCGGGCGCTTCAGTTGCTGACTTCGCTGCGACTCTGGCGAGTCCCGTACCCAACGCGGCCACTGCCGCGAAAAGGCAAGAACATAGGAGAACCTTTCTCCAATGGGGTGTGAGCATGAGCGTTCCTCCAAAAAAGACAGTTGCTTACGTAATGTGGGACGTGAGCTGGCTGATTTGCGACCTTAATTCCTCAAAGCCGTGACGGATCGATCAAGTCCCACGGCTTGAAGTCAGAAGTCCCTGTACTTATCCAAACTGAGTCGGTCAGAGATTATTCCCACCGCGGCGAAAAAAATCTAAGAGGACGCAAAGAGTGTTGCCCCGAACCAGGAAGGAGCAATTCTCAACAGGAGGATCGGATTTTGCAGTGAAGCTGTCCTGAAGCAAGGGTACAAGCTTTCAGGATTACCCTTGCCCACTCTATGACGCAGCTTTAAACAATCTTGCGAGACTGTCGATGTCGGCAGCACTCGCGTCCCCGATCACGAAATAGCGGAGCCCACCCTGACTCCATGTTTCCACGTTGAACGACAATTTCGCCGCCGAGCTATCGGGCAACTTTGCTGGCAAGGACCGTTCCTGGAATACGAAAACCGAAATATGGTGTTTCCGCACGTCGTAAATAAGATGTGCACCCGGTGTTTGCTCGAGGTACGTCATCCGCCCGCCCAGCAGAGAAAACTCGCTGTTCTGGAGTTCCGGCAAATTGAACGCGAAAGGAATCCTTCCTTGGAACCAGGGCTTTACCGTGTGCCGGTCGGTTGAGATAACATCGACCGGCGACGAACTGGCTAGTGTTGCCACGTGCAAATCTGCAATCTCGCTGAACACCTGGTCTTTGCCGGATCGGTTTCCCAGATAGGTTGTAGTCACGGTTCCGGCCACGAGAACGACGACCGCAGCCGCCGCTAACATCCATCCCAGACGGAAGCTGCGTCGCGGTTTGGGGGCGATATTCTTCCGCATCCGTTTCCGGAACTCAGCACTAGGAGTGAAACGTTTTCCAGCTAGATGAATCGCACGTTTCATCTGCACGCCTGAAAGGACATCGGCAGAGCAGGAAGGGCAATTGCGCACATGAGCGTCGAAAGTTCGCAGCTCCCCCTGCGGAAGCTCTCCGTCCAGGTAGGTGTCGAGTCGTTCTCTCCAGGATTCACAGACCATGGCTTGTTCCCCTAGCAATTCGTAGTCCTGCTCCTTGCTGCACATATGGCCGTAATTGACTCCGTAGAGTTTGCCTGGCACGCGATAGGCGCGACATTACGGTACCGATAGGAACCGCAAGCATGTCTGAAATCTCTTGATAGGACATCTCCTCTACCTCACACAAGAGAAGGATCTCTCGGAAATGCACTGGAAGCTCATCAATTGCACACTGCAGCGCCTCGCGGCTCGATCTCGTCAAGAGAAGCGTTTCTGGCGTATCGTGCTCAATGGAGGGATCTGGGATCTCCGAGTCTTCGTCAAAATCGAGAGGTACGGTCATTGTGACTTTCAGGCCCTTGCGCGAGGTCAAGAACGTGTTGCGTAAGATCCGATACATCCATGCCCGAAAATTGGTGCCCAAATGAAAAGACGAGAACCCTCTCAGCGCCTTGACGTACGTTTCCTGAACCAAGTCTTCAGCTTCATCGCGATTCTGCGTGAGCCAGTGAGCGAAGTTGTAAAGCTGGCCGAAGAGAGGGATGGCCAGTTCTTCGAACGAGTCGAGTTGGAGATTCGCTCCTGACTGGTCCACATGATAAGAACTTCGAAGGCCTGGATTTATTCCCTTCAAAACAACAAATCATTGGGAACGCTGAGTGGCAGGCTAAATGATTGGTGGCCCAGACATTGCAATGATGGTGACTACTTCTCATCATGAACGGCCCAAATAATCCCATTACTCTTAAGAACTACCCTTCCAAGTAAATATTCCACTGAAGCATCAATTTGTCCGCCGCTCGACAGTTATGCAACCCAAGCGGAATAAAGCGGCAAAAAGTCCGTTAACCATGGTGAAGCTCATTTCACAGGAGTCCGACCGTGAACTGCAGAGAAGCACATTCTTATAACGGGTGAGGCGATGGTAAATCCTTTCGATCTAAAGACAGCGCTCTTGGCGAAGCACGCACAACACGTGGTGCTGATCCATTTTCCAATCGGTCTGTTTCTTGCGGCAGTAGCGTTCGATGTCATAGCACTGTGGACGAAGCGCCGTGGCCTTGCAGACGCGGCGTATTACAACTTGCTCGCGGCGGCGATCTCAACGCTTCCCGTTCTCACCACCGGGCTACTCGCGTGGCAGTTCCAACTCGAGGGCCAGAAACTGAAGGGGATCCTATTGATGCACCTTGTACTTGCTTGCGTCTCGAGCGCTCTGATCTGGCTGGTGTGGTGGGTGCATTTCCGAGCTCGCCGGCGGGCGGTATTGTTGCCTAGCTATCGCTTCGCTGTGGAATTTCTGGCAGTGGGTATTGTTGCGTTGACCGGCCATTTGGGCGGCTTTCTGAGCGGCGTAAACCTCCCTAGTTAGGGCGCTCCAACGAGATCCAGCCTTAGGAATACTTTTACCGGGAATAAATCCGACTCAATCCGGTTATCAACTGTGAACGCTGCAAAAAACACCGGAGGCGAGATGACAGACAAAAACAAAGATCTGATCGATCAGAAATTGCAAGACCTCAACAACGACGGCGTCGATCGTCGGGGATTTCTGAAGTGCATGGCTTGGGCAGGTACAGGCCTGGTCTGGACTATGAGCGGTGGCATTCCATCGTCCCGGGCGTTCGCCAAGACCGCACATCGAAGCGGTGGCAATGGCGCCGACTTCACCTTTGTGCAGATCAGCGACAGCCACATCGGCTTCAACAAGCCGGCCAACCCGGACGTCACCGCCACTCTGCAGACCGCAATCAACAAAATTAATGCAATGCCCCACAAGCCGGACTTCATCATTCACACCGGTGATCTAAGTCAGCTCTCGAAGCCGAGTGAGTTCGACACGCTGGACCAGGCATTGAAGGGGGCGTCTGCGAAACAGATCTACTTTGTGCCGGGCGAGCACGACATGCTGACCGATAACGGTGAGCAATATCTGCAGCGCTATGGGAAAGGTACGAAGGGCACTGGCTGGTACAGCTTCGATCACAAAGGGGTGCATTTCGTGGGCCTCGTGAATGTCGCGAATCTGAAAGCCGGAGGCATGGGGTCGCTCGGTCACGAACAGCTGGAGTGGCTGGAGGACGATCTCAAGGGCCGTTCTGCCAGCACGCCGATTGTGCTCTTCGCGCACATTCCACTGTGGACCATCTATCCCGATTGGGGTTGGGGAACCGACGACAGTGAACAAGCCTTGTCTTACGTCAAGCGCTTCGGTTCCGTGACAGTGCTGAACGGCCATATCCACCAGATCATGCAGAAGGTCGAAGGGAAGGTTTCGTTCCACACCGCGATGTCGACCGCCTTTCCTCAACCGGCGCCGGGAACTGCTCCCTCAGCCGGCCCCATGAAGGTGCCAGCCGACCAGTTGCAGAAGGTGTTGGGTATCACCGATGTGAACTATCTGGTTAGCGGTCGCAGCCTCGCAGTCGTCGATTCACCACTCGCTGGCTAGGCTCTGCGCGCCATCAGGAAATGCACGTATGCGTCGCTAAAAAGTAATTGACTTGAGCCATGTTTAGAAACGGGCAGTGATCGGACCACGATAAGAAAATCAAGCAAGAACATCAAACTGAAAAGGAAATAAAGCAATGACAAGGAAGAATGTGTGGATTGCGGGTGTGGTGATGCCGGTTGTGATTGCGATGTTACTGCTGGTCGTGGGATCGCCCAGCGTCCAGGCAAATGAACAGCCCTCAGCACCAAATGCGGAGGTGAAGATCGATAATTTCGTCTTTGGGCCGCAAACGATCACAGTGTCCATCGGAACGACAGTCACTTGGACAAATAAGGATGACATTCCCCATACCTCAGTCAGCACAGATGGTGTGTTCAAGTCCAAAGTGCTGGATACGGATGAGAAATTCTCCTACACGTTTACCAAGGCGGGGACGTATGCCTACTACTGCACGATTCACCCGAAGATGACCGGCAAAGTCGTGGTGCAGTGACAGACTTCCAGACGGCGCGCAAACAGAGGCGGTCCTCCGTTCGTGGACCGCATCCATTGGTGTGGCACGCCTCAATTCTCGAAATCGCTGTTTTCAGATATGACCGCACACTCAACACAATTCGCAGTGAGGGACGTGGAAAACAGCGATCTGGAGCTTGTCCATGCCAGCAAGAAAGGGGACATTGCCGCTTTCGAGCAACTCGTAAAGCGATACGACCGCAGACTTATCCGAATCTCTCAAACCGTCACCCGTAACAGGGAAGACTCGGAAGACGCGGTCCAAGAAGCGCTTTTGAAAGCCTTCCAGAATCTGTCCACGTTCCGGGAGGATTCACAATTCTCAACCTGGCTGATTCGCATCACTGTAAACCAGTCGCTTATGAAGCTGCGAAAACAGCGTGCACACAAGGAGTTTTCGCTGGATGACGATCTTCAGGAAGACGGCGACGTGCTTCCGTTGGATCTTTCCGATGGGGCCCCGAATCCGGAACAACTATGCTGGGCATCTGAATTGCGCGCCATCCTTGTCAGAACCCTCGAAGAACTGCGCCCAATCTTGCGGACTGTCTTTGTACTCCGTGACGTCGAGGGACTCTCAATCGCACAGACGGCACAAGTGCTAAACGTGAGTCAGGAGGCGGTGAAGGCGCGGCTGTGGCGAGTCCGGTTACACCTTCGCGAACGACTTAACAAATACTTCGACGAGCGGACTCCATTAGCGCCCGAAGATCCCGCTCCTACGAGTAGAGTGACGAAAAAGATTATCGGTCTCTTTGCCGAATGCCTTCGTGACTCAATCCCTCAGACATACTCGACTAGTGTCGCCAGATAACCCAATCCTTCCCCGATCAAAAGTCCTCGTTAACCTTGCAAGGCACATACTAAAGGCGGCTCGCACTGCTATGCCATCAGGCTAACTACAACTAGCGGCGCCCGCGTCAGGGTTACATCCATCGACAAACAAGTGACAATCAAATGACATCGAGCCTGCATCTCGCCAGCCGGCAGTACGTCTAACCTACTGACGCTTACATACATTTATGTGACCGACTCGTGAGTGACGGCAAACATGAAATAAAACTATCACGAACACAGTTATCACTAATGAAAGAGTCAACGCAAATCAATAAGGAGAAATCATGAAGAAGGTGTACTTGACAGCTGTACTTATGTTAACAGGGCTATGTGGGATGAGCATCAATGCTCATGCTCAAGATGCCGACGCGGTAATCGTGAGTGTGCCGTTCGAATTCGTAGCCGGAGGCGCGACGCTGCCCGAAGGGCAATACAGGGTGGCCCGCATCAATCCTGGCGTGAATCGAGAGTTAGCTATTCGTGGCTATAACAAGGGAAGCGCATTCCTGCTACCCCTGACGTTCGACGGCGTTGCGCCCACAAATGGTCAGCCAACGCTTAATTTCGAACATATCGGAGGCAAGTATTTTCTAACCGAGGTCAAGACATTGGGCGGCGTTTATACCATGCCGGCCTCACGAGAGATGGTCATGCTTGGCAAAGTGAACTCTCCAAGTCCGAGCCCTTCATCCGCCTCAGGCAGTCAGTAGGTCGGAAGCACGATGTCGGGCCCTCGCAGTGCGGCGGAGAGTTTGAGACATGAGAAATCTCAATCTTGTTTCTTGACTCTCCGTCCGGCCCGGATGTTTCAAAGGCAAACTGTCGTTCAGATTCAAAGTCATACAAAATTCAAAAGCAAGATTTAATGGTGCATTCATGAAAAAAGCAATCTCGTTAATCGGGCTGCTGATGACGTTAGCAATTCCCTCGGGATTGCTGGCTCAGCAAGCCGGCTATTCGCAGACCAACCTGGTCTCCAACATTGCAGGCGTAGGCTCTACCACAGACACTCAACTGTTGAACCCTTGGGGAATCTCAGTACTTCCCGGGGAAGATTTCTGGATCTCCGATAATAACAGCGGTGTGTCCACACTCTACGACCAGAATGGCAACAAGGACGCCGGACTGGTTGTAACCATACCGGGAGCATCAAGAAATCCGAACGGCAACTGCAACCCAGGTTGCCCGACGGGAACAGTAGCAAATGCGAGTGGTTCCTCCTTCAACGGCGGCTCGTTTATTTTCGACACTGAGGACGGACTCATTGTTTACTGGAACGGTTCCAGCAACACCGCGATTGTTGGCAAGGATAACTCCGCCAGTGGAGCAGTTTACAAGGGTCTGGCCATACTCGGCACCAACCTGTTGGCAGCAAACTTCAACAGTGGCAAAGTCGACGTTTACGATTCCAACTACAACCTTACTTCGTTAGGCGGATCGTTCACTGATCCAAATCTTCCCGCGGGATTTGCTCCCCACGGCATCCACATTATCGGTAACCAGGTCTACGTCGCCTACGCGATACAGGATGGTCCCAAGCACGACGCCGTGCCTGGAGCTGGTGCTGGTCAGATAGATATATTCGACACCAACGGCAACTTCGTAAGCACCTTGGTCGCAGCGGGTGCGAACAACAACCTCAATGCCCCCTGGGGAGTTGTAGCGGCTCCGGCCAGCTTCGGCACGTTCGCAAGTGACATCCTAGTAGGAAACTTCGGTGATGGCACCATCAGCGCATTTAGCACAACCGGGAAGTTTACCGGCCAGCTCACTGACTCTTCGGGCAAGGTGCTGGTGAATCCAGGTTTGTGGGATATGGTATTTGGCGGAGGCGGCGGGGCCAATAATGATCCTGGCAATGTCGGGACTCTTTATCTTACCGCCGGAGGTAGTGCCGGCCAACCCAATTTTCCGGCTGGAGGAAGCACCACCGCTGTATTCGCGAACGTTGTTCCTGCGGCCGCGGTCAGCGGGCCTAATTTTTCGCTGACTCTTTCAGCCTCGAGCGCGACCGTCATGGCGGGCGGCTCGACGACCTTGATGATCAGTGCCAGCGCGGTCGGCGGGTTCAACAGTCAGATTGCACTTGCCTGTTCGGCACCCACAGGTTTGACCTGCTCTCTAAGTCCATCAACGATCTCTCCGGGGTCAAGTGCATCATCTTCAACCTTAACGGTTTCTGCAGCCTCTACGCCTCCGGTCGGCGGTTACCCGGCTGCGGCTTTCCTATTATCAGGCTTGGGGTTGTTTGGAACTATATTGACTACTCGCAAGAAGCTGCCGATTTCCCGCAAGCATCTTGCAGGAATGAGCGTGCTCGGCTTGCTGCTTCTCAGTACGTTGTTCACGCTGGGATGTGGGAGTAACAACTCAAAATCAACTCCAGCGGTATCTCAGACCACAGTGACAGTGACCGGCACATCCGGTGCGTTAAGTCATAGCGTACCTGTCAGCGTCACCGTCAACTAAGGCCCGAGCCGTGACAGGGCACACTTTGGTGTGCCCTTGCAACTAGCGACACTTTCTTTGAGCGGCCCTCCCGAGGCGCTCATTTTTGTCGGCCTCTCACTAGCAACCGCTACTGACCATTCCAAGTCTTCATCTTGGCTGGTAAGAAATGTTTTATTTAAAAACCTGGGAATAACGACGGCTTAGCTGAGTTTCACATAACGTGAAACAGAATCTGGACGCAAAGCGAACTCGGATGTTGAAACAACGCAGCGGATCAAGGTGCTTAGAACAAGTTGACAATCAAATGACATCCTCGACGTATCTCGGCACTAATCGCCGCGTCTAATGCACAGTACTGCTCAAACAAATCATGAGGAAGATTCATCCTCGCGAACACGGTCGCGGCGCCTGTCTTTAACCAACCACGCATCGCACGTCTTTCGATGGGAAATTGAGGAGCATATATGTTAGAAGGTCTGTTCCAACCGATGCATCTGCTGATCATTTTTGGAATTGCTTTGCTGGTGTTCGGGCCCAAGAAACTCCCCGAACTCGGCAAGGGAATCGGAGAGGGCATCCGTGGTTTCAAGTCAGCCATAAAGGCCGACGAAGAGAAGCCGGCCAGCACCACGATCACTGTTACCGAGAACGTAACCAAGGGGTGAATCGTGGGTCTGGGCACTGAAATCCTATTCGTACTCATACTCGGACTGCTGGTACTGGGTCCGAAGCAGATGCACGCATTGTTGGGACACGTGGTGCGGGCTAAAGCTCAGTTCGAAGAGGCCAGCCGAGGCTTCAAATCTCAGCTCGCGGAGGAACTCGCCGCTACGCATGAGGACGGAGAAGCTGAGGCGTCGCATGAATTGGCTGGGGACCAGTGAACTATCCTAGGATCCTCGGTATCGGAACGGCGAACCCACTGGTTAGGCTGAGCCAAGAGCAGAGCTTTTCATGCTGCGGGCTACCAGGGCGAGCGCATCGCAAGATCTTCCTGAATAGCGATATTGATCACCGCCATTTTTATCTGGAAGGTACCCACTGCATTTCAGCAGTGACGTTCATTGTTGCGGGGCGGCCGGATTTGAATCCTCATTCCAGCACGTTTACTGCAAACAATGTCCCCGGCGGGAATAAAAGCACGTTCGTTGAGTTTAGGTAATTGAGAGCCGAAAAGCCGAGGAGCGCACTTTCCTCTGATGTCGAGCTCGTGTTGTCGTTGCTTGACAGAAATGTAACAACGCCGTGACAACCGAAGCTTAGCAGGACAGTAGCGTAGTCTGCGACAACAAATGGTTTGTCGCACGGTGGAACAATGGCGAGGTAGAGCTTTCCTCAAGGACCAAGAATGTTCTCGTCAACGATGGAGTATCACTGAGATGCAGCAGTAAGTTGCTGCATCAATATATGGCGCCATCAAGTAGCCGAGTGCCGGCAAGCGATGGATCGGCACTTTATAAATTAGTACATCGCATTAAGATGTGAACGACACCCACGAATTGGAGTTACGGATGACATTTTTTAGATTAGGTTGCCTTGCCTGCGCTCTACTATTGTGTGGCACGCTGTTCGCCCAAACATCTGCATCTATGTCTGGTACTGTGAGCGACCCTAGCGGCGCCTCGATCGCCGATGCCATTGTGACCGTTACTGATCTCGATACGGGCGCTGTACGCTCCGGGACAACTAACACAACTGGCTTCTATACGATTCCTAGTCTCGCGCCTGGTAAGTATCTGGTGAATGTCGGGAAAGACGGATTTCGCACTTCGGAGTTTAAGAGCGTACCACTCACAGTAGCCCAGACTCTGGTGTTAAACGTTCGATTGGCGCTGGGAGTGGTGTCACAAAGCGTTCAAGTAAGTGGTGACGCGATAGCCGAGATTGATACCGAGACCAGCCAACTCAGTACGTTGGTGAGCGCCAAAACCATGACCGACCTACCTCTGCTCACGCGCAACCCCTATGAACTGGTTCTGCTATCGCCCGGAACGATACAAACAAACGACGGTAACAACGGATTTGCAGTGAACGGCTCCCGCGATCGAAACAACAACTTTCTTCTCGATGGTGTCGACAATAATGATACGTCGGTTCCCGGGGGGGGCACAGGTATTTTGGGTGCGAATCCTGATTCGACTCAGGAGTTCCGGGTCATCACCAATAACTTCAACGCCGAGTATGGCCGTAATACGGGAGCCATCATTAATGTGATCACTCGGGGAGGAACGAATCAGTTTCACGGCGACGCATATTGGTTCGGACGGTACACCGCACTCGGCGCGCGCGACTTTTTCAACCAAGGTCCGGCCCCGCAAAATCCATACGTGCGGAATGATTTCGGATTTTCCGTTGGTGGACCCATTAAGAAAAATCGCACGTTTTTCTTTATAAACAACGAATATCAGCGGTTTAGAACCACCTTGACGGACTCTCGGGTAGTGCCCACCGCCGCCTTCAAGTCCGGAGTCTTCACCGTGCCGACGGCCACCGGAACTCAAACTGTAAATCTCACGGCAGGAGCTGCGGACAACTTGACCGGCCTCGGTCTCGACCCGGAAATCCAAAGGTTACTCAATTTGCTGCCGAATCCCAATGGAGGAGATGTGATCCCGGGAGTTTCGGGAATTCTCAATTTCGCCAGTCCGGATGCGCTCAACGATTACAACTGGACGGCGAAGATCGATCACAAGCTCTCGGAGAAGCACCAGTTGTCTCTGCGCTATGTCTATGGCCGCAGTGTTGAGTCTAATCAGGGACACAACGAACTCGGTCCAGGGCTAGATCTTTTGAGCACGCCAAGTTATCAGCACGGCGTCTTCGTTGGTCTGACTTCGACCTTCAGCAACAGACTGATCAACGACTTTAAATTTGGCTGGAACAAAAATTATGCAGCTTTTAACAGCAACTGTAACCTCTTCAATCCAATTACCGGAACCGATCCCTTCGGCAACGGAGTGGATATCCAGGTGCCAGATGCTGCTTTTCTGGATGGTCCCGTCAGTGTATTTGGCTGCAATACGCTGTTCGATTCCGCAGGGCAGGCGAGAAATACCGGGACCACGAGCTACAGTGATTCGGTGACCTGGGTAAAATCCAACCACACCATTAAGTTTGGCGGGGATTTCCGGGACGTCCGCTCAACCGGTGATGACAACTTCAACTCGCGTTCCCTTCTGTTTTTCAATCGCTTTTCAGGTTCGGGCTTCCAGGATGCAGCGGTGTCTGGTCTGGACCCGACGATAGCAAGCAACGTCGCCTCGACCGTTCAAGATCTCTCGTGGTTCCTGGTCGGCGGTGTCTTCGGCCAATTCCAGTCTCAGTTTTATAATCATGCGGGCACGCGCGTGGCAACGGATACCAAGACCTTCCGCCAGCACGAATACGACGGTTTTATCCAGGACACGTGGAAGCTTGCCAGCAATCTCACTCTGAATTATGGCTTTCGTTACCAATTCAACGGAATTCCTTTCGAAACCGGCGGGAACTTCTCCAACTTGTTCCAGAATCCGGATAGTTTTGCCACCTCCTATACGTTTACCCTGGTGGGTCCGGGTACGGGTCACCAGGTTTATAGCAACGATTACAAAGACTTCGAACCCAGATTTGGCATCGCGTGGGACCCGTTCAAGGATGGCAAGACCTCTGTACGGGCCGGATACGGAATCTTTCACGATCGGATCTTCGACAATCTCTTTGGCAACGCAAGGTCGAATCCGCCCTTCCAGGGGACATTCTTTAACGTCCCGTCCACCGTGCAGACGCCGGAGCAGATCCCTGCTCCAGCAACGCAACCACCACCAGGGACCACCTTCACAAACGGGGCAAACCAGGTTGTCACGTTGCTGGATCCCAACATTCGACAGCCAGCAAGCCAGAACTGGAATTTCGGCATCCAGCGGACGCTGCCGGGAGGTGCCCTTCTCGAGCTGGACTACGTTGGATCCCACGCGACCCACGTCATTCGACTTCTCGACGCCGTGCCACCCGATCCAGCTCTGATACAGCAGAACATCGCTTCCTGCGTCGCTCAGGGTGGCTGTGCGCCAGGTGATCCACAAGGGGTAATCAGTGGGTCCGCGTTGTATGGAGGTATCAACAACCCCGGCACACTGGTGATTGCGCCGTCAATTCGTGAAACCGCGCTGCAGACGGCGGCTAATTTCCCGACTTCTAGCATCACCAGAACGAATGCCGACTCAAGATATAACGCTCTGCAGGCGACCGTGAATAAGCAACTCTCGCACGGCTTGCAAATCGGGGGGGCATACACCTGGTCCCACGCCACCGATGACTCGAATGATCCTCTTACACCCGAAGCTGGAACGGGCAGTTTCCCGGTTGACTCGCGGAACCCGAATACCGTTTCCCGAGGCAATTCAGACAACGACATCAGGCAGCGAGGAGTCGTTGACTTTTCCTATGAACTGCCTTTCGGTACCGGCAAAAGCCTCCTCAGCCATGGTGTGCTCGGGAAGGGGCTGGAGGGGATTCAAATCTCGGGGATCGTCAGTGCGCAGACAGGACATCCATACACAATTTTCACCAGTGCATTTGATAACGGACGTACCGGTATCGCGAGCTTTTCCTACCCGGATGTGATTGGCAATCCCTTCCAAAGTTCAGGACCGCAAATCAGCACGAGTGGCATTAGAACCGGTGCGTCTAACCTTGCGGCATTTAGTAACACATTTCTTGGGCATATCGGAGATTCTGGAAGGAATCAGTTTTACGGTCCGCACTATACGAATGCCGACGTGGTCCTGATGAAGAACGTCCGCATCAACGAGCGCTTCCGAATGCAACTCCGCTCGGAATTCTTTAACCTGCTGAATCATCCCCAATTTCAGCAGCCGGGTAACATTGTAGAGCAAACCAACACGTTCGGTCTGTCAACGCAAACGATTACACGGCCCGATGCAACCACATCGGCGCGGCAGATCCAACTAGCTCTGAAAATGTTGTTCTAGATTTTTTTATGGAAATTCAGCACGACAAACTTGGAATCATGAACGAGAGTCCGCAGCGGCCGACTGGGCCGCTGCACGCGGCGAGAAAAGGTATGCTCCAGCTTGCGGGCATGGAAGCGAACCGCGACATCGGGGCGATGGTTGAGTCATCAGTACTCGCACGGGATATGTCGTTAGAATAGCGAGGCGGTGGCACAACAAAACCATTTGCCTTCGCCCGTAGCGAATCACGTTTAGATTCGCCGCCTGCTCTGAGTCGTCTCCAGGTCCCCAAAGCGATGGTCAATCTCCGCCTGCAATGGTTTGTCGTATTCATGCGAAGCTATGGGTGTGACCAAACCATTATTTTAGGCCCGGGCATGTTTCGCTCGACCGATTTTCGAGAGCATGATCGTGCGTTTGTCCCAGCAGTTTTCCGCGGTGCGTCCACAATCCCAATCCTGGATTTGAAATAAAGAAGATCTCTTCGCCGTCGACACGGTTGTTGCGGTAGCGGAGAGTCTGCGGGTTATAACCCTTGAGCATGGTTTTCAAGTCGCCATATTCAAAGCCCACTCCCTCAACCTCCTCCTTGCTTAGATGACCAGGGCACAAACGGATTGTGAAGCGACCTTCAGAGGACCCATGTATGAGGTGAGCAGCGGCGCTAAGATCGTTGGCCAGATCCGCATTGGCGCTCACGGCATCGAGCGTCGCAGGCGTTCCACGATAGCCGTATTTGCGAATCAGCGCATCGATGGCCCGGTCCTCGCCGAACTCACTTATCCCCGGGGCCAGGATGATCAGCTCCGCACCGTCGGCCAGTGCCATGCGTGTACGGTAGATTGCCTTGTTACCCAACCATGTGCTGTGAAACTCGTGCGGATCGAGATAAACGACAGCTTTCTCTATCGGTGCGTCTATCGTCTCGATGTTCACTTTCAGGCTGAGCGCCGCGGCGCGGCAAAAGCACTCAACATCGTCGCCGATGAAAAGCCCGCGCACTGCCAAACGTCCGTCTGCCATTAGCCCGACAACGGTGAGCACGTAGACGATGGGCAGATGTCGAAGGAAAGACTCGGATGCGTAATTGAGAACGTTGCGCACGGGGTTGTCTGCGCGGCCCATAATGCGCTCCATCCCATAAACGGCGCCCAGGTAATGACTGCGGTTTATGCTTTCGCGGCCTCCCGTCCCTACCAGAATATTCTTGTTGTAATTGGCTATGCCTACAACCTCATGGGGCACGACTTGACCGATGGAGAGAATGAGATCGAAGCCGCCATGCGCGATCAGACGGTTCACCTGCGCTGGCCACGCATAGCTCAGCTTGCCCTCCGATTGCTCGCGGATGAACTCGGCTGGAACCTCGCCAAGAGTCTCGACGTCCGTACGCCAATTGTGCACGTGGAACAACTGCGCCGGCATGTTGCCAAACATTCGAGTGATCTGCGCAGCATCCATCGCGGAATGCGTGCCAAGCGCCGGCAAAACTGCCTGGAGTTGATCGCCGAAATATTCCCACGCGTAGCGCGTCAGATCGCCAGCGTGAGAATGAACGCGGCTCTTATCCGGTGGTACGACGAGCACCCGCCGGCGTTTTCCAAGCTTCGCAAGACTTTCCACCAGCAAATCGTGCAACTGTTGCAGAGATAGATCGGTTTCAACACTGCCCCTGGCGCAATAAAGACTCATGCCGCGATTCCACCTTCTCTAAGTTTTTAGGATAAGCTGAGGGGCCGCCGAGAGGGAATATTAGATTTTCAGGGCTGACGCGATGACATAGTTGTAGCATTTGCTGGCGCGTAGGCTACACCATTTTCTTTAAATCTCATCCCACGTTGAGGGGAAAGGACGGGCGCATCGTTGCATCTTCAGTGTAACTTTCGGTCTTTATCAAGCTGAATGACCCGCGCGGTGGGGCCAAATGCGCAGAGTTCGTCGAACTCTCTACTCGGGGATGATTTCGATTGCGCTGATCGAAGGATAATTTACGGCAGGAGTGAAGTAAATCTCGATTTTGCCTTGAGGTGTGGGTTCAACGTGCTGGAAGGACTTCACGAACGGTTCGGAGCCAGCTTCCCGGAGAATATCAAATCCTTTAAGAAGCATCGATCCGTTACACGAGACATCAAACACTCGGCTGCCCACACCTCCAATGCCGCCATTCTGGACTCCAAACCAATGTTCCATAAAGTGCAGTCTCAAAGTGTACTTCGCGCCTATCGCTACAGGTACCACGTAATGGAAGTGCCCAAACCGATGCCATTCGTAAAGGCGGCCATCGGTGACCTTGGTCAAACTGCCTCCGAAACTACTGAGGCGGCCCCCGAAGAAGTACCGGTCCGACATCCAAACATTGCCGTTAGAATCGGTATAAGGAGAATGTCCGACGACAATTCTGACCGGAAGCATACGATGCGGAACGCCTTGCAGAATTTCAATCGCATTTGCAAACGCCTCAGGAGTGGTGAAGTCCACATGAACGGATCCATCGGTCGCGGGGGCGATATCGGTAAAGACTTTGGTGGTTGCGATGTCATCGCCTCCGGCGTCGTCCACCACATCCAGGTTGGTGGCCGGTCCGCCATTGATCGAGAACCCCACGTTGCGGCTATTCTCCTGAAGTCCCGACGTTTCGGCGAATAACAGATGAATCTCGTAGGTTCCCGGGGGAACCGGATAACTGCAATGAAAAGCGCCTCGACGCCCGCTAGAGAAAAGCTGGGGATCTTCCGTTCCCTGGATCGTGTGGCCCGTAACCGAGAATGTAGTTCCTCCTGAACAAAAATGATCGCTATCCCACTTGGAACCGCCGGCATCGATGTAGGAGGCAGAAGTGCTGCCCATGATGGCGCGCAGAATCCTCCCGGAAGCTGGATCCGGAGTGACAGCGGCTTGGGTCAGAAATGGTTTCCCGCGCCCAGCTATCCCGTTCCATCTCTTCCAGAAAAAGACCGAGACTACACAGATAGAAATTGTAAATACGGCTGCCAGTATTGCCATACTAGTTCGCAGCCTTGATTTACTCTCGGGTCGGGCAGCGTCGTGTGGTCCAGAGACGTCGGCTGTTTTGGGAACTTCTGCTAAGACAGCACTATGATGCCGATTTTCCCCTTGACCGTTTCCTGAGGAGGAGACCCTGTCGAGAGATTGGCCGTTCTGTTTCTCATCTTGTCTCTGATCGAGTGTGGATTCCCCTCTGGCTGTTTCGAACTGGCCAGTATGAATGAACTTGGGAACATAGTGGCCCGGAGGAAGGCAAATACGGACGGCGTGTTCCGTGCCTGCGCTCGCGTAATAGTCTTCGAGCTTTTTTCGTAAAGCATGAGCAGTAACTCGAACGATGGTATCTACTTGGGGATCAAACGATTCTGGGCGTCCGAACGCTTGAACAGCGATGCTGTATTCCTTGATTTCGTCAATTGCTCCTTCAAAATATTTTTCGCAAACGAAAGTGAGAAGTCGAACGGGGTAGTTGGTCCGCCCTAACACTCCAGACGACAAAATGCTGTCTACTTCAGCCCGCTCTGCTTCAAACCTGCTGGTCGCCGATTGCACTGTAGCCACCCAAAATAATGCCTCGCCAGTCGTTTGAGGGGCGAGTATAGCAGAATTTTCCAACAGCCTGACATCGTTCGAAAACACGTGAAAATGAGTGCACTCGGCCTAGAAACAACCCGTCAATCGCAATTTCTCTTCCCACTTTTCGTTGCAAGCGAATGCTAACCGTGAATTCACGGTTAGCTAACTCCGGGCCGATTGACAACGAACGACAGGCGTTGGTTCACTAGGCCTCGATCAGTTGCGGGGTTGGATCTGGGGTTGTGTTTTTCCGTTTGAGACCCGCAAAAGCTGAACAGCTCTTCTTCACAGGCCGAAGGAAGCACGGCCTTTTCTGGAGATGCCTATATGTTTGTTTGCCTGTCCAAAGATCATTCGTTCTCTTCACGCTGCACAACGAAAACTAGACTTCACCTCATAGTGCCTAGGATCGCCGTGGCCTTGGTGTTCCTCGTGGTGGCGAGTGGCAAGTTCGCCTTCGCGCAGGACATTGTTGGGCGGATCTCCGGAACTGTCACCGATAAGCAAAGTGCAGCGATCGCCGGTGCCAGCGTCACGATCAGCAACGATGCGAATGGGCTTTCTCGTGCCCTGAAAACAAATGGGAGCGGCATCTACGTCGCCGACGACCTGCCGGTTGGCAAATATACGGTGACGGTCGAGTCATCTGGCTTCAAGAAAATTTCTGTCGCTGGAAACGAGCTGACGGCAGGCGGACGCTTAACCGTAGATGTAACTATGGAAATTGGAACACCTACACAGGTAGTCGAGGTAACAGGTGTTGCCAATACGGTGAATACGACTTCCGGAGAAATCTCCACGACCATCACTAACCACGAAATGCAGAGCTTGCCGATGAACCAGCGCCATTACGAGTCAGTGGTCGGCTTAATGCCCGGAGCCTCCCTGCAAAGCTCGGGGCTGAGCGCTGCCAGCATCACGAACGGATACAACAACACCATCGCTGACATCAACGGACAGAGGCTGGACGGGCAGAACTGGAGCGTAGATGGGGGATGGAATCTCGACGCCGGGTCGAACAACAGTGTGTTCAATGAAGTGGGAGTTGATTTCATTGAGGAAGTAACCGTTCAGAGTTCGAACTATGATGCCGAGTTTGGGCGCTCCGACTCGGCCACGATCAACGTGGTGACTAAGAGCGGAGGGAGTCAATATCACGGCGGAGGCTTCGAATTCGTCCAAAACAACATTTTCAATGCGGCGAACGCTGGAACCAAGCTGACGTTTGCGCCGAGTGCTCCGGTGCCCACTTTGACCGGCTACAATGCGGTTCCGGCCTTCCACTTAAACGACTTCGGATGGGATTTCGGGGGCCCCGTCCCTTTAATTCAGAAGGGAAAGCTTTTTTTCTTTGCCGGGGAAGAGTGGAAGAGATTCCGCGGAACGGCAGCGGGACTGCAGACCGCGACAGAAGCCCAGACGTTTCCCACCGCACTGGAAGCGGCCGGTAATTTTTCTGATATCTACAATGGCGGAACCGGGCTGGTACTCAACACGCCGGCCGTCATCCCTGCGAGTTGCGGCGGTACTCTGTTTACATCGCCCAACGTCATAAACCCTGCGTGCATCAGCGGTGACGGCGCGGCCATTGCCAATCTGTATACGAGTGCAGCGAAATTGTCCACGCTTGGAGCTTTGCCCACGGCAACCACCGCAAACAACCTGACCTTCAACTTGCCGAACCCGGCCAATATTCGCGAAGACATCATTCGCGTGGATGAACACATCAACAACAAACAGAGTCTATATTTCCGCTACCTTCACGACTCCGTGGTGATCAGCAACCCGTACTCGACATTCGGCACGACTCCGGAAGTTCCCGTCGATCCGGATCAGCGTTTTCGTCCCGGATACAACATTCAAGCCGGATGGACGGATGTGATCAGCCCCTATCTCGTCAACGAACTGAAAGCCAATGGAGACTGGCACAAGCAGCACACTCCACTTCTGGGCACGGCTTGGATGAAGTCAACCTATGGTTTTCAGTTTATTCCCCCGCTCGGAAACCCCGCGCAATACCCAGACGGGCTTCCGAACATAAATTTCACGGCGGTTACAGGATTTCCGACGGCAGCGCCGACACCCGTGGAGGGCCCGGCACTGAACTTCCTCAAGTCTCCCACCGCGGACATCAGTATCGCGGATAACTTTTCAATCGTGAAGAGCAATCATGCCATAAAGTTCGGGGGATTCTTCGCCCGGAACTACAAGACCCAGAACTCGCGTACGGCCTATGACGGCGCGGTGACCTTCGCCAATACAGCGGGTGCGACCAGCGGTTCAAACTCCACGGGGGACCCTTTCGCGGATGCGCTTCTGGGGAATTTCAACAACCTCTCGCAGAACTCGGCCTATGATGTGGGTTATTTTCGGTTTAATGACGTCGAGGTGTATGCCCAGGACACCTGGAAAGCGACACGCAAGTTGAGTCTTGTGCTGGGGATTCGCTACGTACGCACGACGCCGACCTACGCCATCGGAAATAACATTACCAACTTCAACCCCTTTGCGTTCAACCCAACTCTGGATGCGACTTTCACGACCGCCGGATCGAGTAGCACGATCAGCTCTTCTTCTCCTGGTCTCTGCAGTGGCCCTCAGCTTGATATAGTGGGCACTCCCGTGCTGTCTGTCGAATGCAATGGATTACAGAGGCCGGGGCAAGTACCTTCCAGCCAGGCCAACAGTGTTCCCGTTACTTCCACGAATCCACAACTCTTAAGTGCCATAGCGACGGGCGCCGCACGCGGTTTTTACAATCCGGAAAACCTGTTTTCGCCACGAATCGGATTTTCCTTCGCCCCGCTGAACGATAAGACAGTGATTCGCGGCGGCTTTGGAATTTTCTACGATCACCCGGAAGGCAACGTTCTGGGAGCGGGTATCAACTCCCAGGGTTACGTCCCGTGGTCCCAATCGGCCGCGATCTCGGGGGTGAATGCTTCCTTGTCGTCGTTCGATTCTGCGCCGGGTGCCGGTACAGTGCCGCCGCCAAGTACTCTTACTGGCTTGAGCGGCGTGGACCCCAAACTTGTCGTCGCCCGCTCCTACCAATATAGCCTTGGGATTCAGCGAGAACTACCGCAGAGCATGATGCTGCAGGTATCCTACGTCGGCAATCTGGGACGGCACATCCTGCGCGGCAGCAACACCACCAGTAATATTAACCAACCCACCTGGACGCCTGAAGGGTTTGTCCCTATCTCGCCCAACCCGAACACCTACGCGTGCCCTGCTGGAATCAATGCAGCGGCGTATGGATGCACTGGTGGGTTCGCTAATGCCAGTTTGGGGAAAGATCAGCTTCGCCCTTATCTCGGATACTCCAGTCTTGGGATGGAGTTCAGCGACGTCAATTCCAACTACAATTCACTCCAAGCCACCCTAACTAAGCGCGCAGGGTTTGTCACTGCCCAGTTGGCCTACACGTTTTCAAGAGTGAGGGGAGACGGTGGCGGTGCCTCGGATGCTTATAACGAAAATCCCGAACCAGAATGCCCGTTCACCTGCCTGGTCAGTACCGCATCGAATCCCGTCACTGTTACGGGCGGAAATACCAATGGAATCGGGGGGACCCAGTCCGGCGGCCTGGTAGAGTCCTGGCAGAAGTATGATTATGCCAAATTAAGCTTCGACGCAACCCACCTCCTGGCTGCCAGTTTTACCGTGGAGTCGCCATGGGGCAAGTACTTCCACGGAGTGGAAGGGGCTTTGGCGAAAGGGTGGTCGCTGAGTGCGATCATGCACTACCAGAGCGGTTCTCCCTTCACCGCAACGGATACCATAGCGGTGGGCGCTTCCACTACGGGCATCACGATCAATCGGCGAGCGAATCTTGTTGCTGGCGAGCCGGTGCGATTCAGTGGTCCATGCTCGAATGCGCACGCCATCTGCTGGGTGAATCCGAACGCTTTTGCGCCCGAATCTGCTCTCGGCGCCGGCAACGCTCCGCCCAGCAACATCATTGGGCCTTCGTTTTACCAGTGGGATATGTCGCTCCGCAAGCTGTTCCATCTTCACTACAGGGAGGGTATGGCGCTGCAGTTCCAGGCGGATGCATTTAACGCCTTCAACCACACGAACTGGAGCGCCCTCAACGGATTTAGCGTCAACAACGTCGGCAGCAGTAGTTTTGGCCAGATCACGCAGTCCTTTGCCGCCCGCGTTCTTCAGTTCGGGGGAAAATTTACTTTCTGACACCTTTGCATTGCGGATAGTCGTACGAACCCTCGTCGAGGCAAACAGCACTCCGATAGTTGCATCGACAGCCGGCGATCCGTTACATGAGGACAATAGAAATCGCTGTGTTGCTGTCGGTTGGTGCTTCTTCTTGCTTTGCTATCTTGCTCCTCAATCTACTCTGAGCCCATTTGAAACGGAAAACAGGCTCGCGTTACCTGTGCCGGAATCTTGATCAGATGGAGCCACGGCAACTTGGAGTCCCAACTGAAAAGTCTGAACAGTATCGAATGAAGGCCTGCCATGAATAATTGGATTCGCTACGTGACACTTGCTTGTTGTGCGGTGGTCATCTCCGGTCGAATCGCGGCACAAGTGGCCCCCCTGATCGCAAATAGCGATGCGCGTCGAACCACCAGCCTGGACGCCTCGTGGCAGGCGATTGTCGACCCATATGATGTGGGGTCGTTGGACTACCGCGCTCAACCACTGAACAACAACCATGCGTTTTACAAGAACTACAAGCCTACATCCGAGACGGAGCTGGTGGAGTACGATTTCGATACCGCTGGCCAGCTCCATGTGCCCGGCGACTGGAATACGCAGCGCGAGTCGCTGCTCTTCTATGAAGGAAGCGTATGGTACGAGCGGTCTTTCGATTATGAAAAATCCCCGAATGCCAGGTTGTTTCTGCATTTTGGGGCGTGCAATTATCTGGCTGCTGTATACCTGAATGGAGAGGAGCTTGGCGAGCACGAGGGCGGCTTTACACCATTTGACTTCGAAATCACGGAACGGATCAGGGCACACGGTAATTTCCTTGTGGTCCGAGTCAATAACGCTCGCGGAAAAGATCAGGTCCCTACCACCAATACAGACTGGTGGAATTACGGGGGGATCACGCGTCCCGTGACGCTGGTGGAAGTGCCGGAGACATTTGTTGAAGACTATTCTGTCCAGCTAGAGAAAGCATCGACGCAACAAATCGCGGGCTGGGTTCAACTGAACGGACCCAAACTGCAACAGAATGTCACAATCCGAATTCCAGAGGCAGGTCTCAGCAAGACATTCCTGACGAATTCGAAAGGACGTGCAGATTTTTCCTTTAGCGCCGATCTCACACTTTGGTCTCCTGACAATCCCAAGCTGTACAGCATTGAAATTGCCAGTGAGACCGATCAAGTTATCGAAAACATCGGATTCCGCACGATCGAGGTCCGCGGCACAGATATTCTGCTCAACGGGAAACCGGTTTTCCTACGCGGGATCAGTCTCCATGAAGAGGCTCCCACGCGCCCCGGCCGAGCCTGGAGCGAGGACGATGCGCGGACACTCATGGGTTGGGCAAAAGAATTGGGCTGCAATTTCGTTCGTCTCGCGCATTATCCGCACGATGAAGCTATGTTGCGCATGGCTGATCAAATGGGATTAATGGTCTGGGCCGAAGTGCCTGTCTATTGGACCATTCAGTGGGAAAACCCCCAGACCCTCCACAATGCGGAGAATCAGTTGAATGAGATGGTCGCACGAGATCACAATCGCGCTGCTCTTATCATCTACTCTGTCGCGAACGAGACTCCGATCAGCGAGGCCCGAAATCGTTTCCTGCGGCAACTTATTCGGGATGCGCATGCCGCCGACCCCTTGCGCCTGGTATCTGCCGCTCTTCAATCTAACAAAGTCGTGGACGAGAATCGGATGACCATCCAGATAAATGATCCAATCGCGAGGGACCTCGACGTCCTTGGGAACAATGAATACATTGGTTGGTATAGCGGCCGTCCGGAAGATGCGGATTCTATTGATTGGATCTCAGATTACGGTAAGCCGCTCATCATGAGTGAATTCGGCGGCGATGCGCTGTTCGGCTACCACGGCGATGCGCAGGCCCGTTGGACCGAAGAGTACCAGAAAAATCTTTACGAGCATCAGATCATCATGTTGAAACGTATTTCCTTTCTTCGCGGGATGACACCCTGGATTCTCAAGGACTTTCGTAGTCCGCGGCGAACGCTTCCTCGTTTTGAGAATTACTTCAACCGCAAGGGGCTCATCTCCGATCACGGAGAGAAAAAGGAAGCTTTCTTCGTACTGCAGAAACTGTATCGAGAATTGCAGAGTGCCCAGCCGCTTAAATAGTCGAGGTCCTTCGCCTACTGCACGAGGTTTTCCGTGGGGGAAATAACTGTGTATCCTTGAACCACCCGCAGCCGCCGGGTGACTATTGTTGGAGCAGGAGATTTCGGAAATACTGTCGATCCCGAGTTCGCAGCTGACTCCGTGCTCCGCCATACTGTTGATTGCAGTCCGTAGATTACGAGATCCAGTCCATCACAGGCTCAGGCTTGATTCCTAGTGCGTTCGCGCGCGGGCGAGAAGCGTAGGCAATAAATTAAGCCGAGAACCAGAAGCAGGCCGCCCCACCAGATGTTGGCGTGCAGATCGTAGAGCACGACTTTGTTTTCGGGCGGCGAGATCGTCTCGTAGATTCCTCTTCCGAAGATCAGCACTCCGTTCACCAGCAGCGATATCCCGATGAAAAACCAGATCGACAGTGTTCCGCCTGATTTCATTCTTTCCCTCCTACCAGAAGATGATCTGCAGGATCACAAATACAACTGCGACCACTGCGCCCCAAAACAGTGGGCTATGAAAAATTGTCACATGCTCTTCATGCGGAATGGGCGTGAGACCATAGACCAGATTCGTCAGTTCTGCATCCGGCTTAGGTTTGGTGATCATGCTCACCACAACTGTCACGATGACACAAATGAGACAGCACCACAAAGCACGGAACATGTTTTGCGCCTGATCTTGCGCTTCCATCGACAATGCGACGTAGCGCACGGCATTGGGATCGACTTTCACCCATGCGTACATTCCCACCGAAGACAGCGTTCCCGCGAGCAATCCCCAGAAACCACCCGCTGGCGTAGCGCGCTTCCAGAGCATGCCCAGAATTACGGTGCCAAACAGCGGAGCGATGAAGAAACTGAACAGCGACTGCACGTAATCCATGATGCTCTGCGCGTGCATCACCAGGTACGCCGTAAAGATGCTGATAACCACGCCGATGATCGTGACCCAGCGGCCCATCTTCACTTTGAACTCATCCGAGGCGTTCTTGTTGATCAGCGCGCCATAGATGTCATACGTCCAGACCGTTGTAAACGCGCTGACGTTTCCAGCCATGCCAGACATGAATCCTGCGACCAAAGCCGTGATACCCAGGCCGAGCAGCCCGGGACCGCAATATCGAGCCAGCATGAGCGGCAGAACTTCGTCATAACCGTGCAATCCCTGCGCTTGTCCTGCCGCTGACCATGCCTGATCCGCAGGCACGAGCCGCAGAAGTTCCCCGGTGTGCGGATCGCGCAGCAGCGCCAAACCAAGCAAGCCGGGAAGAATCACGATGAACGGCACCATCATTTTGAAGGCTGCACCGATGATGGGCGCGAGTTTCGCAGAACGCAGATCTTTTGCCGCCAGCACGCGCTGAACGACGAGGAAGTCTGTCGTCCAATAGCCCATCGAGATGACTGCGCCGAGGCCGAAAACGATGCCCACCCAGTTGATCCCCATCGGGTTGTCATTGAAGTTGCCGAGTGTCGACCAGAGATGCGTGTACGAGCCAGGGTTCTTTACATGTTGTTCGGTAAGATTCTGCAGAATCTTGGCCTTTAGGCCGCTCCAGCCGCCAGCTTCGATCAAGCCCAGAATCGGTATGAGTAATGCACCAGCCCAGATCAAGAAAAATTGCAGCACTTCGTTGAAGATGGCAGAACGAAGGCCGCCCAGAGCAACGTAGATGGCCACGGTGATCGAAGAGATGAGAATGCTGAAATTAAGATCCCATCCCAGAACAACCTTCATCACGACGGCCATGGCGTACATGTTGATGCCGCTCATCAGCACGGTCATGAGGGCGAACGAGATCGACGACAGGGTCTGAGCGCCTTGTCCAAAACGCAACTTGAGGTATCCGGGAACCGAGTGTGTTTTGCAGATGTGGTAGAAGGGCATCATCACTAGCGCGAGAAACAGCATGGCCGGGATGGCGCCGATCCAGTACCAGTGTGCGGCGAGAATCCCGTATTTGTAGGAATTGCCCGCCCAACCCATGAGTTCGAGTGATCCCAGATTGGCCGACAAAAACGCGAGTCCGGCCACCCAGGCCGTCATCTCGCGTCCGGCCATGAAGAAATCATCGCCGGTGTTGGCCTGCTCCTTCAGATACAAGCCAATGACGAGGACCAGGGCAAAGTAGAAAACAATGATGATCAAGTCGACTGGCGAGAGATGCACCAGGGTGGAGGAAGTCACTGCCAGCAGAGCAGGATTCATTCGAAATTTGTCCTGTCCGAAACGAGGATCGTTAACGTTTACAAGCCCGTAGTAAACGTCTGCTCAAAAAACCGTGCGCAACAACAAGTGCCCATTTAACCGGAGCGGGCTTTCTTTGTCAAAATTCTCTGATTCGGCAAAAACGTAGCGCTGAAAGAAAGTGTTCGCGTGAATGCGCGATGGAGAGCTAAGGACCCGATGGACTAATCGGGTCATCGCCGCGGCACAATGCCCAGCAAGTAATCCCTCCTATGACGCCGATAGCTGGCCACTGAACGTAGGGCGAATTCAGAATCGCGCCACGGGCCGCAATTTCATCCTTGAAGTCCGCGCCGCCGCATTTTTCTTCGCGTGACTTTTGCTCGCCTTCTCGAACGATAACTCGCCCAGAGAGTGTTGATCGCTTCGCCTGTTGCGGATTGGCGCTCCGGGCATCGATATACACATCGCTTTTAAGCGCTGCAACTTTCACCTTGCTATCGGTATCGGTCACGTCGTAGCGGGTCCAGTCCATGTTCACGGGCGTCACGATCAAGCAACCGACTCGCACTTTGAATGCGCGGGATGTGTTCACCGAAACACTACCGTGATCGAGATGAATCTCGTCACTTTCAAACTGGACGACGGTCTCCGAATTGAGATCGATGGTTGATCCAGTGACTTCAATGCGTGCGGCAGACTTGTTCTGAACCTGAATCGTATCTCCGGGAAAGATAGTGGCTGTCTCGGGTGCATTGCTGCCGTTGATCAAGACTCCGCCGTTGTTGTGGAGAATGGCAGCTCCGGTGTCGTCCGCAATCACGGACGCCGGCAGAATCGCAATCATGATCAAGCAAACGAAGTCACATTTGAACAAAGCCCAGCCCCGCTAGCGTCCACAATGCTTGCTGGCACTAGCTTAGCCTCGGATTTTGCCGGCGGATATGACTCCTGTGGTGACCCGGATGTGGAGTTGGCACGGAACGTGATGAAGGGCTGGAGCGCACGAGTCGACCTTGCATACCTAGCTCGCATCCCGGGGCAAAGATCAGCAACGAGGGATAGAGGTGAAGCGAGGGTAGGGATGCTTCGACTCCGCCACGATGACAGCTTTGCGCTCATCGTGGCTACGCTCAGCATGACATTACGAACGAAGGAGCATTGCTGAAGAAGGTGAAACAAGAGAAGAAGAGAGTGAATAGTAGATTCGGCAGGTGAGGTTTGTCATGCTGAGCGCAGTCGAAGCATCCCCACCTAGGTTTCTGCGCCTGGCGGGGTGGCCCATTTCCTAAACAGCTTCCTACTGAAAACGAAATTTGGGTACCCCATTTCTCGCGGTGTTTGCGAAGTGGGGCTTTTGAACTTTTCCTAGAGTTTCTTCAACTAGTGGTTTGAGTACAGTTTGAGTTGGGACGAAACGACTACCGAGGATCTAGGAGATCCGAAATCCCCACGTCTCACAAAAAGACGCGAGACATGGGGCACCCGGCCGTCGGCAGATCGAAGAAGGGCCCTCGCAAATTTAACTCGCTCGCATGTCGCTGGAAGTGCCTCCGGCGGCCGGGACATAACACTTGAGCGTGTAGTCCATAACCATACGGTCTGCACTGAAACGCCATCCGAGCGTACGGATCGCGCGCTTCATGCGTTTGATCCAGCCGCGGGGCAGGCCATCGCGATCGCGCTGATAGTAGAGTGGGACCACTTCTTCGCGCAAAGTTCGCAGGAGATCCTCGCCGTCGCGTGTATCGTGGATGCTCATGTTCGAGTGCGTGCGTCCGATGCCGATGGCGAATCCGTTCATGCCGTCATAGGCTTCGGCCCACCAGCCATCGAGTACAGAAAGATTCAGGCCGCCGTTAAGCACTGTTTTCTGGCCGCTGGTACCGGAAGCTTCTTGCGGGCGGCGCGGATTGTTCAGCCATACGTCGACGCCCTGCACAAAGTGGCGGCCGACGTTGATGTCATAGTCTTCGACAAATACAAACTTGTCGCGGAATTTCGGATCGCGCATGAGTTCGGCGATTTGCTGCAGGACCCGTTTGGCGGGTTCGTCGAGCGGATGCGCCTTGCCGGCAAACACAAACTGCACCGGGCGTTTGGGGTCGTTCACCATCAACGCAAGTTTTTCGATATCTTTCAGAATCAGGTTCGCTCTTTTGTACGTGGCGAAGCGGCGCGCGAATCCGATCGTGAGGGCGTCCGGACTCAGCACACGATCGAGGCGGTTCAACTCATCTCGCGATTCGCCGCGACGCGCGGCCTGCTCAACGGCGCGCCGCCGGACAAACTCCAACAGCTGCGATTTCAGGTTGAGGTGCGTCTCCCACAATTCGCCATCGTCGACGCTTTCAATGCCTTCCCATATCTTGGCTTCGCTGCTGTGTTGCTGCCATCCTGTTCCCAGGTGGCGATCGTAGAGGCGAAACATTTGCGGCGCCAGCCATGTGGGAACGTGTACGCCGTTGGTGATGTGCCCGATGGGAACATCGTCTTCCGGCTTGCCGCGGAAGAGCCCGGTCCACATGGCACGCGAAACCTCGGCATGCAGAGCCGAGACCGCATTGGCCCTGCGCGAGAGCCGAAGCGCCAGCACGGTCATGCAAAACAGCTCATCGTGATTGTTTGGATTCTCACGGCCGAGGCCAAGCAGACTCTCCGGAGACAATCCAATAGCTTCACGAAGTGGCCCAATATGTTCCTCGACCAGGTTGGCATCGAAGCGGTCGTGTCCTGCGGGTACCGGCGTATGAGTGGTGAAGACTACCTCGCGCGACACTCGCGGCACTGCGGCCTCAAAGCTGATCCCTTCTTCTTCCATCCGGATGCGGATCGCTTCCAGCACGGCAAATGCGCTGTGACCTTCATTCAGATGAAGAACTCCTGGAGAAATTCCCAACGCCTTCAGCGCGCGGAGTCCGCCGACTCCCAACAGCACTTCCTGACGAATGCGAATGCGCAGATCTCCACCATACAGGCGCGATGTAAGTTCCCGATCCTCCGGAGCATTGCCTTCCACATCCGAGTCGAGCAATAACAGATCGCGGCGTCCGACTTTGACGCGCCAGACTTTGGCTTTAATCGTGCCGCTGCGCGTCTCGATTTCGACTACAACAGGCCGCTTGTCCTGGCCGATCGCCACTTCCATCGGCAACTGATTGAGATCGGACTCGAGATACTCTTCTTTCTGCCATCCATTCCCGTCGAGGCGTTGGCGGAAGTAGCCCTGGCCGTAAAACATGCCGATGCCTACCAGGGGAATATCCAGGTCGGACGCGCTTTTGATGTGATCTCCCGCCAGCACACCCAGGCCGCCGGAATACACCGGCAGCGATTCGTGCAACCCAAACTCGGCCGAGAAGTAAGCCACCGGATGCGGCCGCAGAACGCCTGCGTGCCGCGTGCCCCAGGTTCGATCCGATTCCAAATATTCGAGCAGCCGGCGATAGGCATAGTTGACGCGGCTGTGCAGCATGATCTCAGTGGCGCGCAGCTCCAGCTTCGCCAGGGGCAACTCCGCCAGCAACGACACGGGATTGTGATTGAGTTCGTTCCAGCGCGCGGGATCAAGATCGAGAAATACGCTGGAGGAGTTGTGATCCCAGCTCCACCAGAGATTACGCGCCAGAGCGAAGAGCCGCTCCTGTAGCGGAGCGATGAAGCGATCGAGAGTGCGGGCTTCACTCACCACTGGAGCAACTTGTGTGGCGGCTTCGGTGAGCATGCGAATCTCGTCTTCGCTAAAAACGCGGGCTTCAACCGTCTGCACAACCAGAACGCCCTGAAGAACACCGCGGTCGATCAAAGGAACGCCCAGAAACGACTGGTAAGCCTCCTCGCCGGCTTCCTTGAAATACTTGAACCTGGGATGGCTTTTCACCTGGCTGACTGCAACCGGGCGCACCTGCTCCGCGACCAGGCCCGTGAGGCCTTCGTTGACGGCCATCCGCAAACTGCCAATGCATTCTCGCCGTAGACCAACCGTCGCAGCCAGTACCAGATTGGCGCGGTCTGGTTCAAGCAGATACGCCGAGCACACGTCCGTCCTGAACCTCTTTGCGATGAGGGCCACGACGTTCATCAGCGTTTCTTCGGGTTCGCCGCCCTCAGCCGCGAGGTTCGCAATTTCTTCCAGTGTCAGAACGTTGGCATCAACGGTACTTATGCCTTGGTCCGTTCCCTCTAATGTTTTTTCGTATGCTTCCAACTCTTCGCCAGCCTCCGGTGAATTTCCCTGATCTCAGGTTTACCTGACACCTCATCATGTCATAGTCCTAATCATCGCGCGAACCCGAATGGTGGTCCAATCGATAATTTTGCGGACAAGAAACTTTGGGATACGACAAAAACGATACGCTGAACCGCCGCAAAACCCTGTTTGCTTGCGCCTTTGGGAAGGAGTAAAATTTTCGCCATCTAACCAGCCAATGGAATGGTTTCCGGTGTAAGCTTTCGTTTGGTTCCGAGGGGGCTGCATCTTTCGAGGTCCAGAAGCCGAAGGATTGTCAGAGTCGACTTCATCCTAGATGGTGCTTCCTCGCATTCGGGGCGTATTTAGCGGTGGATCTTTAGGTAGGTCTTGTACATTCTCGCGATTTTCGGGGTGGGACGATGAATGGTACTGCCGCACGATTTCTTCAGATAGCCGCAAGTTCTGCTGGATTGCTGGTGTTGGGTTGCGTGCTGACCGGCCATGCCGCTCGGCCAATTCGGCATGGCATTCCGTTGCCAACGGACTGGAGCCATCAGCACCTGATCTTTACCGGCCAGGGATCGGCCAACATATCCAGCCGGGTGAGCGACGACCCGCGCTATCTACAGCAGCTTTACCGGCGTTCTCAATCTCTCAAGCTGCCAGAAGAAATCAGCGAAGGCCGTATACCTTCGGACATGCCATTTGCAATTCGCGCGAGGAATATCAAGCACCGAAGAGGGTTCTGGTCGGAAGACCTTGGTAGCGGAGGCACGGTTGGCGCAGGAAACTATCCCGCCAAGTTCTCTTTCGACTCCAGCGTCGCGAATTGCGGCACTGCAACCACTCCGGACTATGTTGTCTACAGCACGGGCCTGGCCGGATCTTTAACCCAAGCCAGCATCGTTGCGTTCGATAATCTGTATTCTGGATGCACTGGGACTGTGCCCTCGGTCTACTGGGCGTACAACACCTCCGGAACAAGCTCCGGAACGATTCTCACTTCCCCGGTGATCTCTCTGGATGGCAAACAAGTCGCTTTTGTTCAAACCGATGGAGTCGGTGCGGGCACGCTGGTACTGCTGAAATGGGCACCCTCAACAGTTGAGAGCCCTAGCGCCCCCGGTATTCCTCTTTCAGTGCTCCCTTCTCTATATAGAGCATGCAGCCCGCTGCCCTGCATGACGACGTTCAAGCTGGTCGACAACCACGGAGTCACAACCGACGACACAACTTCGTCTGTGTTCTATGATTACAAGGCAGATATCGGTTGGGTCGCGGATAGCCGCGGTTTTGTGCATCAGTTTACAGGCATTTTCAAGGGAACACCCGCGGAAGCAACGACTCCATGGCCAGTACAGATCAATGCTGGCGCGACTGCCACTAGCCCGGTTTATGACCCCGTTTCCAAGCAGGTTTTCATAGGCGACGCGACTGGCTTTCTATATCGCATCGACTCGACGACGGGTACAGTGACCAAGTCGGGCCAAGTTGATTTTGGCACTGGCCTTGTCGAAAGCCCAGTGTTGGATGAGTCGAACGAACTAGTGTACATATTCTCTTCCAGTGATGGCACTACGCACTGTAATGCGGGCTCGGTCGCATGCTCGGCAGTCTTCCAATTTAGTGCCACATTCGCGGCAAACTCGACTGGATCTGAGACAACGGCGGGAAGCAGCTCCGCGACGCCCAACCCTATGTATATCGGTGGTTTCGACAGCACCTACCTCAACTCGGCGAACGGAACCGGCAACATGTATGTCTGCGGAAATACCGGCGGCAATCCGACGCTGTATCAGATTCCCATTACCTCAGGCGCTTTACCGACCGGGGGTGCAGCCACTATCATCACGACGCTAACGCTCGCTTCTACGGCGGCGTGTTCCCCTGTGAGCGACGTTCTGAATCCGGATCTGCCGGGCGGAGAGGCAGAGCGAGTGTTTGTCAGCCCCCAGAACAACGGGCGCCCGACGGCCTGCGCAGGTACCGGGTGCCTCATCAACCTTCTCGTTACCTCCTGGCGGCCTGTCGTTCACTGGCCCCAGGGTCAGCAAATCCTTAGCCCGAAACTTCATATTGAAACAGTCATCGTCGGCGGCAATGCCGGAGCAACCCCACCCGTCTGGACTGCGACGACTGGACTCACCGTCACCGACAACACTGTGACTTGGCTGGATCAAGGACACCTGACTGCGGTCGCGCCCGCACTTTGGGCGGGCACACATGCTTACACTCTGCATCAACGCATCGTGGACACCAACAACAACATAGAAATCGTAACGGCAGCGGGAACATCCGGTGGTACCCAGCCTTCGTGGCCCACTACTGCCGGCTCTACTACTACCGATGGAGGAGTAACCTGGATCAATGCCGGGACTCTACCCACTGCCGCTCTGCCGATCACCGGCGGCACGACTGGCGTAATTATTGACAATACGACGAACACGACTGCTGGGGCTTCTCAGGTATACTTTGGCACTCTGGCTGACCAGACGTGTACAACTTCTACCGGCACGGGTGTCTGCGCTGTGCAAGCTTCGCAACCGGCGCTGCAATAACAGGTCCTTAACCTATGGCTATGAAAGAATCATTCTCCGAAGAATCGCAATCAACAACGGTCAAGAAACCGTACGAAAAGCCGTCATTTCGCCATGAGCAGGTGTTTGTGACGACTGCTCTCCAGTGCGGAAAGATCGGAAACATCTCACAAAGCTGCTCGAGCACGCCAAAGGCCTCGTGACGCTATCATCACAAACGTCGAGCCAAGAGCATGCCCTCAAGTGCGAGCTGGCGGGCGAAGTGTTGCGCTCGTCAGGGACACTTCGGCTGGGCGTGACTGGATGGAGCATGCTTCCCGCAATTTGGCCCGAAGACACGCTCGTAATTGAGCACATCGATGCCAATGCTATCTCCGAAGGTGACATCGTTTTGTTCGGACGCGATCGCCGATTGTTCGTCCATCGTGTCGTAACAAAGACTAGCAACGCTGAAGATTCGATAATCCTGACTCGCGGTGATGCGATGCCCCAGGCAGACCCTCCTGTGTCGGGGCATGAGTTGATGGGGAGGGTTTCGTATATTGTGCGCAACGGAAGGCTCCTCGAACCGAGCAGGAAGTTGCCCCTCTCGCAACGAGCTGTCGCTGCCTTAGTTCAGCGCTCAGAAATCGCCGCTCGTGTGGTAGTTGGTATACACAGCATGCTGCAAGCGCCAGAGCGACAGAATTCTAACGACCGAGCCGTCCCTTGCCAGAATTGACCCAAACGTTGCCAGGTTCCCGCCTCGCCGAGGAAGCCAACTGTCTTGGCCTCGTGATCGAAGTGGGAGGCATATCGGTGCGCGTGAATACGACCGATCCGGCCTTTCTTGCGATGTTGCAAAGGCGCTATGCGGGATTCGTCAGCGAGTCGGACCGCGCTGAAATTGAGTTCGATATCGACCTAATCCAGCCGCGCGTAGTTGATCCTGACGCGGATGTGCGCGTCACTCATCGTCAAGGACGATGGTCGCTGGAGCGCGGGGATTTTCGTGCGGAGTGGTCGCCTGCGTCTCGCACTGGATGGATTCGACAGTCGGCAAATCCGTACTCGATCGATTCCGTGCTGCGTATCGTGCACACGCTCGTACTGGCCCGCCAGGGTGGTTTTCTGCTGCACTCCGCCAGCGCCATTCGCAACGGCGAGGCGTTTTTATTCGCAGGTGTCTCGGGAGCGGGCAAGACGACGATTGCGAGCCTTGCGCCCCAGGATGCAACTCTGCTGACCGATGAAATTTCCTACGTACGGTGGCAGAATGAAGGCTATGTCGCCTTCGGTACGCCGTTTACCGGCGAACTGAATAAATCTGGCGAAAATGTCTCGGCTCCAATCGCCGCACTCTATTTGCTGGCACAGGGTCCTGAAAATCGCATCGATCCAATTCCTCCTGGCGAAGCAGCGCGGTCGTTATTGGCTAATCTTTTGTTTTTCGCCGAGGACGAAGAATTGGTGCAGGCCACTTTCCACTCCGCTTTCGAATTTGTTAATCGTGTGCCTGTATCTCGACTGACCTTCGTGCCCGACGCCAGGGTCTGGGAGTTAATCGCATGAGCAGACTTTATGTTGCACGGAATCCACGCGTGGCAGCGCGGAGTCTTGACGGCGAGATGATGATCATGTCCGGCCGCGATTCGACTCTTTTTACGCTGAATAAGACAGCGACTATTCTCTGGCAAGCTGCGGACGGTGCAACTCCTCTAGATGAAATCGTCGAACATAAAATCTGCCCTGAGTTCGATGTCGAGCCTGCTGTCGCGTTGCAAGACGCCGAGACACTTGCGCGAGAGCTGGCGAGTCATGAAATCCTGCAAGTGTCAGAGAATCCGATCGCACAAAATCCTCCCGCTGGAGCAGTGCGATGAGCAGCCTCATGGAGGAAATGGCCGCGAAGGCGCTCAAGCTGAATATCCCTCTCAGCGTACAGCTCGACATCACATACCGCTGCAACGAGCGTTGCGTTCATTGTTATCTTGACCATGAAGACCACGGCGAGATGACCACTGCGGAAATCAAGCATCTGCTCGATGAGATGGCAGAGGCGGGCGTGTTTCTCCTCACGCTAAGCGGCGGCGAGATTTTCCTGCGTAAGGATTTCTTCCAGATTCTGGAATATGCCCGCCGGTTGATGTTCTGTGTAAAGCTCAAGACCAACGCAGTGCTCATTCGCGAGCGCGACGCCCGGCGCATCAAAGACCTCGGCGTGGAATCGATCCAGGTCAGCATCTATTCGCACCGGCCGGAAGTTCACGACGCCATCACGCTGATTCCTGGTTCGCTGAAGCGCTCGCTCGACGCGATCCGCTTCCTCAAGTCGCAAGGGATCAAGGTAATCATCGCGAATGTGTTAATGACCGAGAACATGCAGGATTATTCCAGCGTTCGCGCGCTGGCCGCCGAACTAGGCGTCGAATGCACGCTCGATCCGACAGTCACGCCAATGATGGACGGCAATCGCTCCACGCTTAGCCTCGGCGTCGACCAGAATGCACTGCGTCAAGTGTTCCGAGATTCTTCGCTTGTCGGTGATGTTGAAGAGTTCTGTGCCATCCCGGCGCAAGCGGACGCCGATGCGCTTGACTCGCTGCCGTGCAGTGCCGGCCACACGGCTTGCTACGTGTCGCCTTATGGCGATGTTTATCCCTGCGTGCAGTTTCCTTTGCCGACGGGGAATGTGCGCCAACAGCGCTTCATTGACATCTGGCGCCATTCTGATCAGATGAACGAAGTGCGGTCGATCCGTCTGAAGGATCTGCCGACGTGCACGCAGTGCACGCATGTCTCAAACTGCACACGCTGCCCGGGCTTGGCCTTCATGGAAGGGAATATGCGGGGACCTTCCTCACAGGATTGCGAAAAATCGTTCGCACGAACTGGCGTTCCGTCTGCGAATATGCTGCTAAAGAAACGAACGACGCCGAATCTGATTCAGATCCAGACAGCACAGATTCGGGCCGTCCCGTCGATGGCCGGCATAATGGCTTGAGCCGTTCACTCGCGGCGATCCATCCTGAAATCATGCCTGGGACTGGCCTCACACTCAGCCCGGAGTGGTCCATCCTGCTGGCTGCATGTTGCGCACAACCACACGAGCAAAAAGTGTCCCGGCTGCACTCGCTGTTGCAACAACCGGTCCACTGGAAATCCTTGTTTTCACTCGCCGATCGACAGGGCACTCAGCCTCTTCTCTATCAGGCGCTTCTGGGCGTGCAAGATCAAGTTCCATCCGAAGAAACGCAGTGGCTGAAGCAGAGCTACCTCACGAATCTGCACAAGACGCTGCTTTTGTCGGGCGAGTTGATTCGAATCCTCGATCACTTGTCCGCGCTCGGTGTTGAAGTCATGCCGTACAAAGGGCTCGCTCTGGCGGAAGCGCTATATGGTGACATCACTCTGCGGCAGTCTGGCGATATTGACTTGCTTATTCACATTCAAGACCTGCCTCGCATTCGCCGAGCTGTTGGTGATCTCGGATACACGCCGCATGTTTCTCTTTCTCAAGAGCAAGAAGCGGCTTATGTGAAGTCTGGATACGAATGCCCTTTCGACGGAGCAGCCGGACGCAATCTGCTGGAAGTGCAGTGGGCGATTCAACCGCGTTTCTATGCAATTGATTTCGAGATGGATGGAATTTTCCAGCGGGCGATGACAGTCATACTGAATGAGCGCACCATCCGGACGCCATCCTACTCTGATCTGTTTTTGATTTTGTCGGCACATGCTGCCAAGCATGTCTGGAATCGGCTCGTCTGGCTTTGTGATATTGCACAGCTCATCAGTCTGCCAACACTTGATTGGGATTGGATTGCATCGCAAGCGGAAAAACTAGGGATGGTACGCATCCTATGGCTCACAATTCTCGTCGCGAACCGGCTACTGGACGTTTCCATTCCTGGCGCTGCGCAAGCCAGTTTGCCACAGGATTCTTCAGCTCCAACTTTCGCGGATGAAGTTGTCGGTCACATCACCAGCGAGGCAGAGTACAACTTTGAATCGTTCACCTACTTTCGCTTCATGATGCACCTCAGAGAACGAGTAACGGACCAGTTACGATTTCTGCAACGCCTCGCTCTTACGCCTGGTCCGAGTGAATGGCAGGCGGTGCACCTACCTCGTCCACTATTTCCTTTGTATCGGCTGGTACGGCTCTCACGTTTGGCTGCGCGGCTTGTGCGCGCGTGAGAAGTACCGATCACCTAAGTCGAAGGAGAAAAACTAAACTGGAGATTCCGCAGTCACCGGCTTCCATTCTCGCCGGTACAAGATATACATGAGTCCGCCACCAATGAGCGGCACTGCCAGCCCTGCTTTCAGCGTACCAACCTGGTTCGATGAAACCCCGACCAACCACGGAAAGAACGCTCCACCGAGGTTGGCAAAGGTGAACATCAGAGAGCCGACTCGCGACGCTGCCTCTCCGAATTCGCGCGACAAAAGGGAGATCGTGATGGGATAGACGGCAGAAAGCCCCAACCCGGCAACACTTGCAGTCACAATGACTTCTGGCAGCAACCGCGATGCTACCAGTCCAGCCATCCCCACACATGCGAGCAGCAGGCAGCCTTGCGCGACATGTACTTCCTCAATCCTGCGTAACACGAGCGGGGCCAGCCACCGCCCCAGCATCAACGCGGAATAGAAAAACGAGGGGACCATAACCGCAACAGTAGGAGACATCCCTCCCAGGCTGTTGGCGTAAGACGCAGTCCAGCCTCCGAAGCTGGTCTCCGTTCCCACATACAAAAAGAACAGTGCTGCCATGACAAGAAATGACGGGTGCCTCCAATCCGCAACCCGCTTGTCTTCTGCTGCCCGATTGATAGGAGGTTCGACGACCGACGAAGGCATGGCCGTGATGCAAATGGCGATCAGCAACGTAAAGACCGCCACTGCAACAAGAAACATCGGCACTCGCCCATGCCTCGAGGCAGCTGCCACGAGAAACGGACATGCCACCGCTCCTGTGCTCCACGAAAAATTGAGCAAGTTAAGCGCTGCACTGCGGCGAGCCGGATTTACCTCTGCGACGATCAAGTTTGCCGCTGGAACTGCAAGGCCAATCCCGATTCCGTAACCTGCAATGCACATCATGCCGAACAATCGCGATCCAGCAAGCAGTCCCACGACACTGACCCCGATGATCACCAGGCCGGCTTTTATCGCGAATCGGAATCCCCAGCGAGCCATCAGTACTCCGGAAAGCAATACCGCGATGGTCGAGAAAAAAAATTGAGCCGTGAACAATTCGCCGGCTTGAGAATAGTTAAGTGACCAACGTGCCGAAAGCGTCGGCAATAAAGGGCTAAGAAGTACGGTCACGATGCCGACGGGAACAAATGCGGCATGTGCAGCGACCGTAAGAATTTTGGCTGAAGGTACGACTCGTGCTGTGGCGGAGGTGGCCATGAACCCGATGCCAGGGCTTTCAGTCAGCTCGATCCTGCTGCTCTTGCAGTAGATTCGCGCACCACGAGTTCGGGTTCAATCGCAATCTCCGAAGGATATTCTTTTTTCCCTTCAATCCGTTCTAGCAGGCTCTGGGCCGCCACTTCACCCATGCGATTCAAAGGCTGCCGTACCGTTGTGAGGCTTGGAAAATGAAATGCGGCGCCTGGAATATCGTCGAATCCCATCACTGAAACATCCTGCGGAACTCGCAGACCCTGTTCCTGCAACGCCCGGATCGCCCCAATGGCCGAGATGTCGTTGTAAGCGAACAACGCAGTGAATGGCTTCCCTCGCGCGAGTAGCTGCTTGGTGAACGGATAACCCAGCATAGGGGTAGGATCATCTGTGTCAATTTGCGCGACAAGATCGCAGTCGATCTTCAAGCCGATCTGTTTGGACACCTCGCAGATTGCATCCCAGCGATCCATAGAATCCGAACTCAGCGGATTTCCTTTCATAAACGCAATTCGCTCGTGTGAGAGATCCTTCAGGTATTTCAACGCCAAAACTGCGGCGTGGCGATGATCGAGGACGATATTGGTTACGCCCTTCAACTTCTTGTGTCCTGCGACAGCAACGGTTGGTAAAGCCGGCGCCTCATTCACCGTCGTATCAACGGTGATGATGCCCTCGACTCCGCGCTCGGACAATATGCGCGAGTATTGCCCTAGGAGTTCAGGATCATGGCGGTGTGCCACGGTCAGGAAGAAATATCCACGCTTTCTCAAATACTGTTCGATGCCGCTGATGATCGCCGAGCCGTAGGAGTCGCCGATTTCTTCCGCGATCACCCCAATCGTGTAGGTTCGTTTATTTCGCAGCGTGCGGGCAAAGAAGTTGGGGCGGTAATTCAGCTCTTTGGCAGCGGCGTGGATTCGGTTCTTCGTGTCTTGTGGGATGGAACGCGCCGACGGCGCGTCGTTGAGAACCGCAGAGACCGTGCCCGGGGTAAGCCCGACATGCTGGGCTACGGCTTTGAGTGTGATCACCCCAGGGTTTTGGCTAGATTTGCGGGTTTGCCCCTTGGACCCGTCAGAATTGTCTCTCAATCAGCCCCCGAACCCAGCGCGAAACATGTTATCAAAACCTTCGCCGCGTTCATTTTTCGCGGCCTTACGCTTCCCGCTCTTCCAGCTCTACTTCATTGTTTGGTCAACCTTGCGCGTAGCGCTCGCTGTTTGGTTTTGATCCGCTCAGGGCGAAAAACAGGATGTACAGATAGCACAGCACTGGCAGGAAAAACGCATGGTGGATGCCAATGCGATCCGCAATCCATCCTTGCGCTACGGGAATAATCGCTCCGCCAACAATAGCCATGATCATGATTCCCGAACCATCTCCGGTGAGCGGGCCGAGTTCGGCCACGCCGAGTGTAAAGATGCTGGGGAACATGATGGAATTGAAGAATCCCACCAGGATGATGCTGTACATCGCAAGGTGCCCGCTAGTCAGCATGGAGATGGCGACTAGGGCCGAAGCACAAATCGCGCAAATCCCGAGCAAGTTTCCGGTCTTCATCTTCTGCAGAAGCCCAGAACCGATGAAGCGGCCAACCATCGCGCCACCCCAATAAAACGCGACGAAACTGGCGGCAACTTTTTCAGTAAGTCCGCCAATTTCCGGCTGGCTGAAGTAATTGACCAGAAAGCTCCCGATCGAAACCTCGGCGCCCACGTACACGAAAATGGCGATGGCGCCAAAGATCAGGCTGGGATGCTTCCAGATCGAGTCATTCACTTTTTCGCCGACTTTGTGCTGTGCGTGTTCGATTTTCGGCAGCTTGAAACTGCCAATCGCAATCGCGAGGACGACCAGCGCAATGCCCAAGCCCACGTACGGAGTCTTCACGGTCGCCGCCTCATGCAGGCGGTAGGCTTGCAGCGCATCGGGTGCCAGTGCGCGGATCTCCTCAATCGTTTTAGGCGCGGCACTTAGAATTAAGAGACTGCCGAAGAAAGGTGCCAGGAACGTGCCTAGCGAGTTGAATGCCTGGGTCAGATTCAGCCGACTTGAGGCGGTTTGCGGATTTCCCAACACAGTGACGTAAGGGTTCGCCGCCACCTGCAGACAGGTAATGCCCGCAGCGAGCACAATCAGCGCGCCAAGAAACAACGGGAAAGAAGGAACGCTCGCTGCCGGGACAAAAAGAAAAGCCCCTAGACCCATCGTCAGCAAGCCCGCAACCATCGACCTTTGGTAGCCGATCCAGTCAATGATTTTGGCAGAGGGAATGGAGAAGATGAAATATGCCCCGAAAAACGCAAACTGAATCAGCATGACCTGTGCATAGTTCAGGTCGAAAATCGATTTCAGATGCGGAACCAGAATGTCATTCAGGCAGGTGAGAAATCCCCACATGAAAAACAGCGTCGTCACTGTCGCCAGAGGAGCGCCGTAGCTCTGCGGAACGCCGGGAGTAGCTGCCGTGATGGAACTGTTCGGAGCAGTAATCGCCATGAGTTCTGTATCCACCTCGGCGAAGAAATAGGAATTGGAATCGCCCGCAATCATAGCATCCTGAAGCAATGGATTCGCGCTTTTTCTTCGTGTCGTAACAGCTCGATTTATGCCTACAAAATCGTTTTGTTAGTTGACATGCCAAATCGTTGCTGGGAAACCTGCAAGCGCCTCTAGCTTGCGGTATCTTTTACTATCTCGCGTATGCGAAAACTTCCCATTCTCCTATTCACTGCCATCTTTGCTTTGGCGTGGCCGCTCACGTTAAATGCTCAGACGGATATGTCCTCGGTGGTTGTGTTCACGGAGGCTCAGTTTCCATCCGCCGATTCGGCACAGATTTCTTCGCAGCAGTTGACCTCCTTATTGCCTGGGACGCAATCAGCAAATACAAGCCAACTCCCGAATGCTCTGGCGGCGAAATCCACTCACCTCTTAGTCCTTCCTTACGGCTCAGCTTTTCCTGAGGAAGCGTGGTTGGCAATCAAGGATTTCCTAGACCGTGGCGGCAACCTTCTCATCCTTGGCGGAATGCCGTTCACTCGTGCCGTCTATCGTGACAATGGGAAGTGTAGGCTGCGCGACTATAGCGTGCGATTTATTCGCCCGCTCATGATCGATCAGTACCAGGAAACCCCCGGCTCGGATGGATCGCAGTTTCAGCCCAATCCCGAGCTAACTTTGCAGCTTCACTCGTTTGCATGGAAGCGTGCCTTCAGTCCAGTGATTCGGCTAAGCGCCGTGAGTCTTTACCATCGCGACGGGGCCACCGGCTCAATCGATGCGCGACTCGATACGCTTGCGTGGGGAGTGAAGGATGGTCACAAACTATCGGCGCCTGTAATCCAGATCGATCACTATAGAAACGGCTTCGACGGCGGCCGCTGGATTCTGGTCAACGCCGATCTAACGCGTGAGTTCTTCGATGATGCATCTCGCATGCGGTCTCTCGCAGAGAGGGCACTGAGCGGAGCCGAAGAATTTACTGTACGTCCGATGTTGCCGCTGTACCTTCCCGGTGAACCCGTGCAACTGCAAGTCATATGGCATATCGCAAATCCACCAACCACAACGCCATCATTGAAAATTACGATGTATCCCGAAGGCCAGCCATCAAAGAGCACGAGCGTAGGCGCTACGCTTCCGTCCGAAACGGTCACGATGCCTGCTCCAGATGGCAACGGTTTGTACATCGTTGAAGCGCAGATGATGGAAGGCGAGCGCGTTCGGGCTATTTACCACTCAGCATTCTGGATTCGCGATGAATCGTTTCTTCGCTCAGGGCCTCGACTTAGCGTCAACCACGACTATTTTGAACTTGACGGCCGGCCTCTGGCGGTGATCGGCACAACCTACATGTCGAGTGAGGTGCAGCGCCTCTATTTCGAGCACCCCAACGTTTACGTCTGGAACCAGGACCTGGCGCAGATTCACGATGCCGGCCTCAACATGATTCGTACCGGCTGGTGGACCGGCTGGGACAAGTTTTGCGACGAAAATGGTCAGCCTTACGAACGCACGCTGCGCACACTCGAAGCTTATCTCATGACCGCGCGCAAGTATGGCCTGCCGGTGCAGTTCAACTTTTTTGCCTTTCTACCGGAAGTGCTCGGAGGCGCCAACGCCTTTCTTGATCCGGAGGCCAGCCGCAGGCAACAGACTCTGATTTCGTCTGTCGTCGCGCGCTTTCACGATGTTCCTTTCCTCGCCTGGGATCTGATTAACGAGCCGAGTTTTTCCGAACACTTGTGGACCATGCGCCCTAACGGAGACGCGATCGAACTCGCTGCGTGGAATCGCTGGTTGAACAACCGTTATCCCGATCGCGCGAAACTGGCAGCCTTATGGAATGTCACGCCTGAGTCTGTGGCTGGAACGATTTCCCTGCCTCGTGAGGAAGAATTCTTGCCGCGTGGCATGTACAGCGGGGCCAATTCGCTGCGGATCAACGATTATTTTCTCTTCGCGCAGGAGTCGTTCGCCAGTTGGGCACGGACAATGCGCGATACGATCCGTGCTACTGGCTCGCAGCAACTCGTAACTGTCGGACAAGATGAAGGCGGTATTCAGGACCGTCTGTCCCCGGCTTTCTGGGGGCAGTCTGTTGACTTCACGACGAATCATTCCTGGTGGCAGAACGATTATGTGCTTTGGGACTCACTTGCCGCCAAGCAGCCGGGCGAGGCGATGCTCATTCAGGAAACCGGCCTGCAACGTGAGTTGAACCTCAATGAGATCGCGCGCCGGACGCCGGAGAGTGAAGCTGCGCTCCTCGAACGGAAGATTGCCATGTCTTTCATTCAGGGTTCAGGCGCGATCGAGTGGCTCTGGAACACGAATTCCTACATGACTGAAAGCAATGAAACCCCAATTGGCGCGGTGCGGACGGACTACACGGAAAAGCCCGAAGCTACTGTGCAGCGGGGATTTGCGCAGTTCGCTCCGTCATTGCGGCAACACCTTCGCGACCCCCAGCGACCTGCGATTGCGATTGTCACCTCGCAGGCTGCGCAATACTCGGTACTCGCGGATTTCCAATTGGAAGCGCAACGGCGGGCGGTTCGGGCTCTTGCTTATGACGTGCATCTGCCCCCATACATGATCGCTGAGAATCAGATCGAAAAACTGGGTTCACCCAAGCTCGTCATCCTTCCATCGCCGCAGGCATTGAGCGAGAAAACATGGCAGGCTTTGCTAAACTATGTAGACCACGGCGGCAATCTGCTCATCACCGGCCCGGTTGAACGCGATGAACACTGGCAAATCTTGCCCCGAGTACGAGATCTCGGACTACAGGCGCACGTCGAACCTCTGACCTACCACAATGCGACTGTACGCATCGGAGATCGTTCTATCCCCCTGGCTTTTGGTCAGCCCCAACAAAACAACCTGGACTCTCTCCGTTTTGAAGATGGATCTACTTTCAAAGAAGCTTCTAATGGCAAGGGAAAAATTTTCTGGGCTTCCTATCCAGTGGAACTTTCTGAAGACCTGCAGTCAACAGCGACACTCTATGCCTTCGTAATGGCTAGGCTCGGTATCCAACCGATGTTCAGCTTACAGTCTCCGCTTCCTCCTGGAGTGCTCGCATTCCCAACCATACTGGCAGACTCCGTGTTTTACGTCTTCGTCTCTGACTCTGCCAACGATGCCACCATAAACCTTCGCGATCAGACTACGGGTGTGACTCTTACTTTTCCTCTACGCGTTGAACATGCCGCAATCGCAGTGATCGGAAAAAACGAAAAGAGAATCGTCGCTAAATATGGTTTCTAGCCCACGTCTCAGTTGAGCATGCAGCCTATTGAATCCGCGGCTTGCCAAGTCGTGGCTCGCTGAATATAAAGAGGGTCTGAGTTCCGAGATAGGTGACGCAGGCAGACCATTGTTTTCTTCACGGCGTAAATTTCTAAAATCCCTTAGCCGTTCAGCGCTGGTTCTTTCGTTAGAAAACCTGCTCGCGTTGACGCGTTCGCCGTGGCTTCCACTTGGAGTACAACAAGAGCAGCAGAAGACTGTTCCGAAAAATGAGACGTCGTCGCGTACGCCAGATCCCAACGTCACATTTGTTAACGTTGCTCGCGAATCAGGCTTGAACGTCAAAACTATTTTCGGCGGCGAACGCAAAAACAAATACCTGCTCGAAACCACCGGATGCGGCGTTGCCTTCTATGACTACGACAACGACGGATGGCTCGACATTTTCCTCGTGAACGGATCACGCCTCGAAGGCTTCCCGGTCGGAACTGAGCCGACATCACATCTGTTCCACAACAATCGTGATGGCACATTCACCGACGTCACGCTAAAAGCCGGTCTCGCCCACTCAGGATGGGGCCAAGGCGTCTGCATCGGCGACTACGACAATGACGGCTGGGACGACTTGTTCGTCACTTACTACGGCAAGAACGTTCTCTATCACAACAATGGCGACGGCACCTTCACTGATGTCAGTCAGAAAGCTGGTGTTGCAGGCAAAGGCAATCGATGGAACACGGGCTGCGCGTTCGTCGACTACGATCGCGACGGGCATCTCGATTTATTCGTCGCCAACTACATCGACCTCGACCTCGCGACTGCTCCGCTCCCTGAATCCGGACCATGCCTCTATAAAAGCGTGCTGGTGGCCTGCGGGCCGCCAGGACTGCAGGGCGGAAAAAATATCCTCTACCACAATAACGGCGACGGTACCTTCACCGATGTGTCTGAAGCATCGGGCATTCTTCGCGCCAACGGCACCTACGGCCTGGGCGTGCTCACCGCCGATCTCGATAACGACGGCTGGCCCGACATCTATGTCGCCAACGACTCCGCACCCAGCGCGCTTTATCAGAATAAGAAGAACGGCAAGTTTGAAGACATTGCCATCGAAGCCGGCTGCGCCTTGAGCGCAGACGGCAAGCCGCAAGCTGGGATGGGCATCGCCGCCGGCGACTACGACCTGGATGGCAACCTCGATCTTGTCAAAACAAATTTCGCAGGCGATGTGCCGTCGCTCTACCACAATCAAGGCGCAGCAAATTTCGAAGATGCGACATTCGCAGCCGGGCTAGGCACGCACACGCAATATCTCGGCTGGGGCTGCGGCTTCTTCGACATGGACAACGATGGCTGGCCCGACATCCTGATCTGCAATGGACATGTCTATCCCGAAGTCGAACAACTGAAATCTGACGCAGGATACGCTCAGCGCAAGCTGCTCTACCAAAACTTGCGGAACGGACGCTTTGCCGATGTGTCGCTGCAGGCAGGTCCAGGCATCTCCGAGCCAAGCCCGTCGCGCGGCGCGGCGTTCGGTGATTTCGACAACGACGGCGATATCGACGTGGTAATGAACTGCGTCAACGACTATCCACAACTGCTGCGCTGCGATTCGAAGTTAGCTAACAACTGGATCAAGATTCGCACGATCGGAACCAAGTCGAACCGCAGTGGAATCGGCGCCCGTCTGACCTGTGTGACGCATGTGCCCGGAGAATCCAAGCCGCATCGCCAGATTGACGAAGTCCGCAGCGGCGGTGGCTATTTCTCGCAGAATGATCTACGAATCCACTTCGGACTCAGGAAGGCTGAGAAGGTCGATGTGCTGGAAATCCGCTGGCCGAGCGGCCAAATCGATACGCTGAAGGACATTAAGGCCAACCAGTTGATCTTCGTCAAAGAAGGCGAAGGGATCAGCCGTACAGTACAATTCGCCAAAAATCCCAGCCCGTCAAAATAAGGCTGCTAGTCACTTCAACGTTTCTGCACCAATAAAAAACGGCAGGGCCGACCCCCTGCCGTTGCTATCAATTTCCGAAATCCGGGTTCCGATCTACTTCTTGTTGACTGACTTCTTTAGTTCTGCACCAGGGGTAAACTTTGCCACTCTCCGGGCAGCGATCTTGATGGTTGCACCGGTCTGCGGATTACGCCCGTTGCGCGCTTTTCTTTGCGAAACGGAGAACGTCCCGAAACCAATCAACGCCACCCGATCTCCTTTGCGGAGGGCAGACGTAATGCTTTCCACGGCGGTATCAATCGCAGTGGTAGCCTGCGCCTTACTGATCTCGCACGCCCCCGCGATCTTATCAACCAGATCCGCTTTATTCATGAGTCTTCTCCTCGCAGGTCTCTTTCGTTCCCAGCCGATATCGGGAGGGAAAACTGGTTATGGGCTGAGTTGGGAAACCTGATCGCTGTATTTTCCTCCCTATATACAGAATGTCAACTGTGAAAATCCGCACAGGAAGCCTGTTTCGCACCTCCCCTGCAAAAATCGATACTATCCATGCAGTCTTTGGCTGTTATCTGCTGCAGGAGCGCAGGATTTTCCTACGCCATTTGCAGGGATCGCGGTTATTTTGCTTCTCTTGATACTCCGTTCCTGGTTCTCATTGCCTGCGCTAAACCTTGCCCTTATTCTGATCCCACGCTAGACGATCCAAGGCAAGACTGGATCGATCAACCCGTGTTTCCCCTAAGCTGTCGTAGAACTGCGGAACGTTTTTCAATCCTCAAGTCTGAACATCAGCTTTTACAGCTATGAATCTTCGTTTCAGAAATCTCTTTACGTCTCTATGGTCGCGCCCTGATCCGGTTCTCGCCCAAGCCGCCGTTTCCGGCGAGTTGTTAGTGGCGAAGGTTCGCTTAATTCTGGCATCAATTCTGCTGCTCATCCCGCTCATCGATGCTCTGTTCTTTCCCGACGACCCGAAGGAATCGATCGTCGGTTTAAGCCTCACGTGCGGGACATTTCTTCTTTCCCTCACCGTCTTTCTTCTGATCAAACGCGAATACAACCCTGGATGGCTCAGTTTCGCCACGTGCAGTCTTGACGTGACGCTGGTGACTGGCGGACTGGCCCTCTTTCTTTTTCTGAATGAGCCGCACACAGCCGTAAACAGCAAGGTTGTTTTTGAAGGATACTTTCTCGCCATCGCAGGCACCAGCCTGCGCTACGACAAGCGAGTCTGCATCATCGCGGGGTTGCTGGCGTTTGGGCAATATCTCACAATTGTATGGATCGCGGCGACCCACTGGGATCTCAACAACGCGATGTACTCGCCCTATCCTTATGGTTTGTTCAGTTGGGGAGCGCAAACTTCGCGCCTGATCATCATGCTTACCGCTTCGGCGCTTAGCCTGGCCCTGGTCGCGCGCAGCCAGAAATTGCTGCAGATGGCAACTCGCGACCCGCTGACCGGCCTGTTCAACCGCGGCTATGTCGATGACCGCTTTGCCGTCGAACTCAGCCGCGCCCGCCGCTATGGCAACGTGCTGACCATTGCCATGATCGACGCCGATCGCTTCAAATCTCTCAATGACACACACGGACATCAGGCTGGCGATCACGTTTTGCGCAGAATCGGCGAGATCCTGCAGGACTCTTTCCGCCAAAGCGACACGGTCGGGCGCTACGGCGGAGAAGAATTTGTCGTCATCCTGCCTGAGACTGATATGGAAGCAGCCTTTACGAAACTTGAATCCGTGAGGGACTTGGTAGCCGGCACTCCGATGCAACTCGGCCCGCGCAAAGAAAACGTTCAGGTCACAATCAGCGCTGGATTAGCCAGCTTTCCGAGCGATGGCGAAGACACCGCAGGCTTGTTCAACTTGGCTGACGACAGAATGTTTCAGGCCAAGCGGGCGGGCCGCAATCGCATCGTTGCCGGCCCGGAATTGGTTCGCTCATAAATTAGTACCCAGTACCAAGTTGCCAGTACTCAGTAAAGCCCAGCCGCGTAGCGGCAATAGAATGCAGCCCACGGCGCAAGCCGTGGGACTAGAGCTACAAATTAGCCAGCCCCGAAGGGGCGAAAGAACTCGCTTTTTAGATTTTTGACTGCGTACTCTGAGCCTGTCCACAAGCCCCTACGCATAAACTTCCGTCACCATTCGTCCAGTCACCCCCGTTACCTTTGTCGCTGCAGTTCTGTCTTCTAACATCCCTGAGGTCCACAATCATCGAGGTACTCATCGCATGGATCGTCGCCGCGAACAGCGTGTTTGTGTCGAGTTACCAGTCAAGATCTGGGGCATGGACGCAAACTCGCGCCCCTTCACTCAGCCGGCCAGCCTGCGCACTATCAGCGGGCGGGGCGCCACTTTGCAGGGCGTCGACGTGCAGCTAAAGCCTGGCAGCATTGTCGATCTCCAGTACCAGGGCACAAAGGCCCAGTTCCGCGTGGTGTGGCTCGGAAAGCCCGGTACGGAAATGCAAGGCGAAGTCGGAATAGAGAACCTGTCGGGCGACGTTCAACTCTGGGATGTTGACCCGCTGCGCTGTGCCAGCGCCGTTGGCCAGGGCTAGCGTATCGACCAAACCTGGGCGTATCAACCAAAGAGGGATCAGGAAATCGCAGGGTGGACATCTGTGAAACTCGGTGTCCTCTGTGGTTAAGATAAATGGCAAGAAGCAGCACTCAAGAAGAGTTGGGGGAGGGCCGGGGGAATGGCTGAACCCCGTGCCAGACGGGGTGATTTCAAGTATGGGCCTGCCCCATCCGCAGTGCAACTGGAAAATGTACGAAATTAGGGTGAACTCACACTCCACCTGCACTTAGTTTCACTTCTCGCGCAATGCAGTCGTCCAAATAGCGCAACTTTCAGCACTCCATGAAGATCAAAGTCCCACCCTAACGTCGCAAGAGATGCGACGTTAGGATGGGGCACCCGGCTCTCGATTCTTCTCAGGCAAACGGATTCTCATCCGCGCTGCGGCCGTAAATCACCGGCACCGGAACCTCCAGCAATCGCAAATAGACCGATAGTTGCCCGCGATGGTGATACCAGTGATTCAACATGATCGTGCGCATCACGCTGATGCGCGGCTTCGTAAAAACCTCTTTGTCGCCCCGCATCAACCGCCAGTTCGCGCATGCCTGCTCCTCCGTCAGTTCCTGCAGGCACTTCTCTGCATCCAAAATGCTCTGTTCATACGCGGTGTTAATTTCTGCCACGCTCTTCGGTGACGGCGGCACGAAGTTACCCTGCGTCACATCGAAGCTCTCTTGTTGAGCGATCTTTGCCACGCCTCCCGGCGTCGTTGCCACGTGCCACGCCAACTGGCCAAGCGACATTGATTTGGGATGCGGCTTCCACGCGAGCTTGTCTGCCGGAACCCTTTCCAACACGCGCCTGGTAGTCGCCACTTCTTCGCGAAACTCACTCAGCATGGATTCGATCTGTGTCTGCTCCATTACGGCTGCCATAGGTTCATCTCCTCGTAAAACTTCCAGAAGTTTTAAAAATTCATGGGTGAATGGGCGCCCGTTCAGTTCTTGAGTTTCGTTTGTCATTCCGAACAAGCCGCTCTATTTGTAGTGACAAATCTAGCAACGCGAGCGCACTCGGCGCACTCACTGATTACCGTGTTGCCAGCTTCTTCAGATCAACCATCTTCCCGTCGCCATAGCGGTCATGATGTCGCACCCACGCCATCGAGTGAGGTAATCCATCCTCATCGCGGCCCTTGGCCGTCATGTCGAGAATGTTATAAGTCGGCAGCAGGATGTCGAGACCACGCGCATACGTCGAATACGTGTGAAAGACCTCTCCGTCTTTCTTTAAAAACACACTCAGCCCCGGACGCTCGTCCGACGGAAACTCCGTGAGGCTGTAGTTGTAGTACACCTTGCCGTTGGCTTCATCCTTCTTCGCTGAGACCTGGTAGTCGTAGTTGAAATCGGTGCCATTCGACGACAGCCACTTGAACCGCCATCCCATGCGCTGCTGGAAAGCCTGAATTTCCGGCAGCGTCGCGCGCGATATGACCGCAAATGTCGTGTCCCGGTGCGCCAGGTGAATGACAGCGCCGTCGAACGAATCGGCAAGGTACGAGCAGCTCGGGCATCCCTCTTTCCATCCCGGCCCAAGCATGAAGTGATACACCACCAACTGACCGCGTCCGTCGAACAGGTCGGCCAGCGTTTCGGTGCCGTTCTCACCCTCGAACGCATAGTTCTTTTCGACTTTTTCCCACGGCATTTCGCGACGGCGTGCGCTCAGCTCATCGCGCAGCCGCGTGAATTCCTTTTCCTTTGCCAGCAACTCTTTGCGTGCCGTCAGCCACTCCGCTGAAGACACAACTTTCGCATTTAGCTTCTCGCTTGTAGGCGTCGCCATGATCATTGCTCCTCTTTAGTAAGTTCGATTGTGTTCTGTCATTCCGAGCCGTTCGCAGCTGCGCCAACGGCGAGAACGAGTCTAGGAATCTGCTTCTCGTGTCATCCTGAGCAGGCGCTTGCCGCACATCACCATCACTTCTTCTTCCTTCGGAAAAGCTTCACCACCAGTGCCGTCAACCCTCCGGTCGACACCACGCTACCAACGACCAACCCCGCACTCGCCATGCATACTGGACACATATTCCCTCCTACTTCCGCGCCGCTTCTGCGCGCGCCTTAATGCCGGCATTCATCTTGCCCCAGCCTTCATTCATGCCGCGCCGATGCTCATCTGGAATCACTCCAAACGCCTTGTGATGAAACTTGATCAGCGTGCCGCCGTTTTCTTCGCTGAGCCGGTACTGCAGGTTGTTGGCGACGGCATACGACATGAAGAGCGGCCCGGTGATCTCGAACAGCGTCGGCCGCTTGATCGCCTGCACGTGCCCCCAAAGATGTCCGTTCCCATCGCCCAGATCGCGGAACCATCTTCCGCCCGGCCATGCCTCGATCTTCATTGGCATTTTGCGTTCGGGCGTCTCATTCTCAGGCCCGAGTTGTTCCAGCAGTGCTGCAAACGTGGTCTCCAGCGACGCCTTTACGTGAATCTCCTGGCTGATGGTGACGCTGTAGTTTTCAATTCCCGTCATTGTCGCACTCATGCTCATCTCTGTTCCTCGCTTCCTTCCAGTTATTCGGATTCTTTGGTTTTTGCTTCAGCACGTTCCTTGACGCGCATCAACTGATGCGCCCAGAACCGCTCAAACATCTTCGTCCACTCGTGGACCGGACGAATCGCATCCGCATTAGTTCGATACAGCATATGCCTCCCATTACGCCGCACTCGCACCAGTCCTACATCGCGAAGCACCTTCAGGTGCTTTGATACCGAAGGCTGCTCCAGCCCCATCTTGGCCACGAGATCGCCCACTGGCAGCTCGGCGCCGACAAGGTGAGCAAGAATCTCGCGCCGCCGCGGTTCGGCCACGGCATTAAAAGCATCCGAGGTAGTCGCGGCTCTTGCCATGGCAAGAAATGTATATTCCTATATGGGAATATGTCAAGTTTTCTAGACCGTCCTAAATCTGAGTTGGAGGCGGTATAGCATCGGAGCAACAGAAAAATCCCTTGATGTGTCCTGAAAGGGGAAACATGTACGTCCCGACCTTAATGGATGTGGAGAAATTCGACTTGGCGAAGGCGTCGGAGTTCGTCGAGTTCTGGAGCCAGTTTTACAATTATCGGGTTACCGTGTTTGGCAGCAAGCAAGAGATCGATTACTTCTCGGAATTAAATATAGGAAATGACTTGACAGCCGAAAATGTTCGCAGACTGCTTCGATGGAAGGACGAGATGTTGCTAAGCGAACGCATACTTTCCGGCCCGAACAAGGGACAAGAGAACCCGCGCGTCACAAGAGTGCTGGCGAATCTTAATACGATCAATGAATTCCGAAAGGATCAAAGCACGAATAGTGATTTGCTGCAAACCTTAGCGGGGATATTCCCAAACGGGGTGGTATGGGGCGCGTTTCTTCTGCACATTGCGAAACCGCACGTTTATCCGATTGCCGACCAGAACGTGTTTCGCGCCTGGTCGGTGCACACCCGGTTAGAGGACAACGGGAGCTGGGAAACCTATGCAGCTTATCGCGATTATTTTACGGAGATCGCGAGAGCTTTAGGGATTACAGAGACAATTGGGAACCTTCGCGGATTGAAACGGATTGATAATGCGTTGTTTGTCTTTGGGCAATTCCTGAAAGTTTACCATCCCCGGTTTTTAGCAAAACCCAACAGCAAGAAAAAAGATACTGGAACCAGAACATCCACGAGCGCAAGCCCCATTTCAACGCAGATTTAGGACACTACCTAAACTGGACTTCCCAAAACGGGAATCGTCCGTGACTTTTCTCCCGAACTGCTTGACTGAAAATTTCGATCCGGATATTTCTATTCTCATCGAGGCCGCTTGAAGGGCCTGCAACCGAAACTAAGTCCATTGTTTTTAGGATTTTGATGTGCAACCCATTGGCCTTCAAGATTTTGCGAGAGATTTCGTACTCCGATTTCGATTAATCATTTGTTTTGAATGCTTTAGAGAGGTGACGGGGCGGGGGGGAGGGTTAATCAGAAAGTAAAAATTTCCCACAATGGTCTTCACCGGGAACAGCAGCACTCGCTGTACACTTCCCTCGCATGCAAGTCAAAATTCTCGGCTCCGCCGCTGGCGGAGGTTTTCCCCAGTGGAACTGCGCCTGTCCCAACTGCCGCGCCCTGCGCGCAGGCACCTTCCACGGCAAAGCCCGCACGCAAACGCAGGTTGCTATTAGCGCTGACGGCAATTCCTGGTTCCTGCTCGGAGCATCGCCCGATCTGCGCGCACAGATCGAAGCGACACCAGAACTTCATCCGCGCAGCGACGCAAACAAGACAAGCATTCGTCAATCTCCCATCGCTGGCGTCGTTCTCACCAACGCCGATGTCGATCACACTTTGGGACTTCTGTCGTTGCGCGAGTGGCAACCACTGCGTGTCTACGCGACGAAGTCCGTCCGTCGCATTTTGCGTGAAGACAACTCGATGTTTGCGATGCTCGAACGCATCCCGAACCAAGTGACCTGGACCGATCTTGCCCCCGGCGCGATTTTCGATCTGAGTGACCACGCTGGAAAAAGCTCTAGGCTGTGCTGCCGTTCTATTCCGCTCAGCACGCACTATCCGGCATACGTCTCGACCTCTTGGTGGTCGGAACTCGATGCAGACGATGCATCGTTAGGCTTGGTCGTCGAATCGCTGTCGGGTAAACGCTTCGCTTATATGCCTGCAGTTCCGCAGATTAACGATACGCTCATGCAGGAACTCGATCGTACCGACGTGCTTCTCTTCGACGGCACCTTCTGGAGCGACGACGAACTGATTCGCATTCAAGGCAGTGGACAAACAGCGCAGCAAATGGGACACGTGCCCGTGTCCTCGCCAGAAGGCAGCCTGCACAAGTTGGCGCAACTTCGCTGCCCACGTAAAATCTATGTGCATATCAACAACACCAACCCCATGCTCAATGAGGCTGGTCCTGAGCATCAGCAGGTGCGCGAAGCAGGCTGGGAAATCGCGGAGGATGGATGGCAGTTCGAAATATAGGAGAGCCTGCAGTCGCCGAGTCGGAAGGTGCGAGCCTGCTTTCCTTCGACGAACTGCGTGCCTCACTGCGAGCCGTCGGCGAAGAACGTTACCACCACAAGCATCCCTTTCACGCGATGATGCACGAAGGCCGCCTCAGCCGCTGCCAACTGCAAGCCTGGGCACTCAATCGCTACTACTACCAGAGCATTATTCCGATCAAAGACTCCATCATCCTGTCGCGCGGGCCGGACCCCGCGTTTCGCCGCGCCTGGCGCAAACGCGTCATCGATCACGACGGCGACGCCAACAGCGAAGGAGGCATCAAGCGCTGGCTGAAACTTGCCGAGGCAACTGGCCTCGATGCTGACCAAGTACGCGCCGGAACCGGCATCCTTCCGGCGACACGCTTCGCCGTGAACGAATACCTAAACATCGTGCGCAGCCGCAGCCTGCTCGAAGCCGTCGCGTCATCGCTGACCGAAATGTTCTCCCGCGACCTGATCTCGCTGCGTATGCAAAAGTTGCGCCAGCACTACCCGTGGCTTTCGGGAGGCTTGGACTATTTCGAGGCCCGCCTAACGCAGGCGCCGGAAGATGCGCAGTTTGCGATCAACTACGTTTATGACCACGCGAAGACGCGAGCTGAACAGGAACTCGCGATCCAGGCTCTGCGTGACAAGTGCGATATTCTCTGGGCGCAGCTCGACGCCCTCTATTTCGCTTACGTGCAGCCGGGTTGGCCGCCGCCAGGCGCGTTTCGCATGCGTGAGGAGCAAGCTTGATGCCTCCTCCGCTCGATTCCAGCCAGCCACGCCTGGCCGCCGGATGCCGCTGGGGTCCGACCAACAAGAGCGGCGCGGAAGAGAATCGCATGATCTTGTTCCCCGAAGGCGCCATCAAGCTGCAGGGGACAGGGCGGAAGGTGCTCGAACGCTGTAACGGCCAGCGGACCTTTGCTGAGATCATTACCGAGTTGCAGCAGGAGTTCGGGACAGCTGATCCGGAGAAGATTCGCAGCGACATCAGCATTTTTCTGGAGCAATTACAAAAGAAACGAATCGTGGATTACTAGTTATCGTGAACCTTGTGATGGTCTTTGCGTACTTTGCGAAGACTTCGCGAGCTTTTGCGTATTGGTTTTTAACGAAAAGCTGAACCGCAAAGCACGCCAAGGCGGCGCGAAGAGCGCCAAGAACCTGCTTGATGTTCCGAAGCACGAAAGTTGTGATAGGCAACGCCCTCGAATGATTGCCAATCCTCTAGCCCTCATCGCCGAACTGACGCACCGTTGTCCTTTGCACTGCGTCTACTGCTCGAATCCTATGCAACTTGCGGGAACTGAGGCGGAGCTATCGACGGACGAATGGGCGAATGTCTTTGAGCAGTCAGGTAGGCTGGGTGTCCTGCACGTTCACTTTACTGGCGGAGAACCCCTGGCACGGACGGACCTGATTGAACTGATCGATGCAGCTCGAGCCGTCGGACTCTACACAAATCTGATCACTTCAGGCATCGGCCTGAACGAGCAGCGGCTCAAAGCTTTGGTGAATGCTGGACTCGATCACATCCAACTGAGTTTTCAGGACTCGCACGAAGACGCCGCGAACTGGATTGCCGGCGCAAAGGCTCATGCGCACAAGATTGAGTTAGCACGCGAAATTCGGCGACACAAGATCGCCTTCACAGTAAATCTTGTTGTACATCGGCAGAACCTCGACCATCTGGAGGAGATCATCGCGTTCATCGAACAGCTGAACCCGGAGCGGATTGAGATCGCGCACACGCAGTATTATGGATGGGCACTCGCCAATCGCGCCGCGCTTCTCCCCACATCAGTGCAAATAGAGAAAGCCGTAGCCGTTGTTGCCGACGCGGAGAAACGGCTCGCAGGACGCATTCGCATTGACTCCGTCGTACCGGACTATTACGCAAAGTATCCCAAAGCGTGTATGGGAGGCTGGGGGCAAAGATTGATGCTGATCAATCCCGAAGGCAAAGTTCTGCCCTGTCATGCGGCCGAAGTGATCCCGGGTTTGTCATTCGAGAACGTACGCGAGAAGACATTGGATTGGATTTGGCAGGAGTCTCCATCGTTTCGCCGCTTCCGCGGCGAAGAATGGATGCCCGACCCATGCCGAAGCTGCGAACGACGAACTGAGGACTTCGGCGGCTGCCGCTGCCAAGCATTTCTGCTCGCCGGAGACGCGACCGTGACCGATCCGGCATGCTCGCTGGCGCCAAAGCATGAAATCGTAGAGTCAGCGGTAAGAGAGGCGAATTCGTCTGCGATGATCGCGCAGCCGACTCCCGCCGCATCATTCGTACAATTGCAGAAATCGTCTGAAGGACTTTGGAGCTATCGCACGAACCCGGATTAACGTTAGCAAGTCCCTCGGAGGCTAAAAGCCTCACTCTTAAAACACTATTCGCAGCGCTGAAGCGCTGCGTCACCCAAATGCAATTGCACTTACCACCGCACGCCGATCGTGATCGGGCGCAGGTCAGTGGTATTCCCATTGTGCGAGCCATGCAATAAGCGGATCTCGCCATAGACTTCGATGTTAGGCCGAATCTTGCGCGTGATTCCTGCTCCGAAGTTTTCTCCGAATTGATTCACACTCTCAGAAAGAAAGTTCCCATTTATTGGCAGAATGCTGTTGAAGCACCGACCCCACCAGGAAAAGAATATATTGCACCCTGATCCCGGAACAGCGACAGACGAATCCAGTTTGCCCGATCGATGAAAGTAAGCCGGACCAAACACAATATATCCGCCCCACTCCGGTGTCGCTGGAATGTTGATGATGGGATCGATCATCAGCGTGTAAAGATGGCTGGTGGCGCCTGGAGCCGGGCCGGCCAATTCGAGTGCAGTGTTGCGCAGAGGCAGGTTATCAAACTGGAAATCCGCGCGGAAGCCGAAATATTTACTGAAATTGCGCGCCACGCCGGCCGCGGCCACGCCGCCTCCGCTGCGCACGAATGCCCTCGTAGTGCCGCTGACGAGGTTCGCGCCTCCACCGACGTTGAACGACCAGTTCGTGTAGCCTTTGGGTTTGACCGGCCGGCGCGTGGATTCCTCCGGCGCGGACTCCTGACCGGACTGCTGAGTATCCGGTTGCGCTGTGGGCTGCTGGGTTGGGGCTTGCTGCTGAGGTTGTTGGCCGGCAGGTTGTTGCGCGTGCATCATCTTCGCTCCCGCCAGAATCGTGACGAAAACCATCAACGCCGGAACGACTCTGCATCCGGGAACCGCCGCGAACTTTCGAATCATCCATTCTCCTCGATACCGCACTCGTCGCGGACGCCAGCCGTAGCCGGTTGCACTTTCGTCCCGCGAACTCTGCCGCAAGTTCACGAGCGTATACGCATTCGTCCCGCCGTGATTTCACTCGCAACAGGAATCGTCCATATTACCAACTTTGATGCTGAGTGCGCCCGTTGCGCCGCCCGGCCTCCTAGTTTTGCGATTCACCGGGAACACGAATCCCCACGTATGATAGAAAATTCATCTTTAGTGCGAACCTCAGAACGGGATCATTCTATTGCCTGAAAAGCCTGCAAATACGAATGGAACCAGCGCGCCTTCTGCCTCCGTTTGCCGCATCGCTTTGATCGGCTTCGGCACCGTTGGCCGCGCAGTGGCGAAGATCCTGTGTGAAACCCGCGATCGTAGTCTTCGTCTCACTCACATCTGCAATCGCAATTTCGAGCGAAAAAAGCAGCCTTGGGTTCCGGCCGATGTGGTATGGACTGACGATGTGCAATCTGTCCTGAATTCTAACGTCGAGATCGTGATCGAGCTGATCGGCGGATTAAATCCGGCAGAACAGATTGTCCGAAGCGCTCTTAGGGCAGGGAAGTCTGTCGTCACAGCCAACAAGCAGCTCATCGCGCGTCACGGTCCTGATCTTCTGCATCTGGCTGCGAGCAACCGATGCCGCCTTGAATTTGGCGCGTCAGTGGCTGGCGGAGTGCCCGTGCTGCCGGCGCTGCGGACAGGCCTTTCCGGTGACCGGCTGCACGGTATCGCGGGAATTCTGAACGGCACGTGCAACTACATTCTGAGCCGCATCGAAAGTGCACGAATCCCTTTCAGCGAGGCTCTCGAAGAAGCGCAGGCGCGGGGATATGCCGAGGCGGATGCCTCTGAAGATCTGGATGGCGGCGATGCCCGCGCTAAGCTGGCGATTCTCGCGCTTGCGGGACTGCACACGCGCGTTGCTCCCGAGTCGATTCGCGCGCGGACGATTCGTGCGATCGATGCTGTAGATTTCGACTACGCCGCCGAACTCGGCTGCACGATCCGGCAGATTTCCCGCGCCGACTTGAAAGAAAAAACTCTGTTCGCAGACGTCGGACCATGCCTGGTTCCGACCGGCTCGCCATTCGGACGTGTGCAGCGAAATCTCAACTTGGTGGTTACGTCGGGCGAGTATGGCGGCGATATGGCGTTTCTGGGCGCGGGAGCAGGCGGCGATCCGACTGCGGTCGCGGTCGTTTCGGATCTCATGTTTGTGGCAGAAGGGCTTTCGTCAGGAAGAAGGGATACCGATCACGTTTCTACCGCCCAGATCAGCGGTGACTTTGAAACGCCGTGGTATTTACGGTTTTTCGTGCGCGATCAGCCGGGGATTATCGCACGGCTGGCTGAGATTCTAGCAACCTACCATCTCAACATCGACTCGGTACTGCAAAAGCCGGACTGCGACAAGGCGGCGCTGCCCTTTGTCATCACGCTTGAGCCCTGCCATGATTCCATGCTACATCCGGCGCTGGAAAAGATGTCGGGCCTGGACTTCGCCATCCGTCCGTGCCTGTGCCTGCCCATCCTGCGCTGAGGGGCTGATATCAGTCGGCTAAAAATATCAGCGCCGGCCGTCGTGGCGTTGCATTTACGACGATCCGGCGCTATCCGCGGTTCAACTTTAAAACTGTTTCAACTCAGGTTTGGCTTAAAAACCCTCAGTTCCAGAAGGGGTTGTTGAGTCCTGCCGGTTTGAGAGCGCTATCAGCCTGGGATTCCGTGTCCCACTCATCGGAGATTTTCTCATCGATCAAGCGAGACGGTGCCATCAATTCAGGCTTCTTCTCGCCGTTAGTCGGAGAAAACGGATAATCGGATTTCATGAGGGAGAGTCCTCCATTCCTTATGAGCTGATTCTATTGAAGCACTTTTGGGAGCGTGACAGCGGCGCAAAATTTCGATGACTGTCATCGAAAAAGCTGCATGGCGCGGCGCTTTCACCGTGTGAGCGAGGGCCAGACGAATATCAGCAGTCCGATATATCCTTGATTAGTCAACTCTGAAAGTCGGCGAAACAACCAATCACAAGGAAGATCATGAAATATCGCAAACTCGGCCGTACTGGTTTCGAAGTCAGTGACATGGCCTACGGGCTTTGGGGTATGAGCGGATGGAGCGGTTCAAATGACGAAGAATCGCTGGCTTCCCTACAGCTTTCCGTAGACCTTGGCTGCAATTTCTTCGACACGGCGTGGGCGTACGGCGTGGGCAAGAGCGACAGCCTGCTCGCAGAGATCATGTCGCGCAACTCTGCGCGTGGTGCCGACAGTGGTAAACGGCTGTACGCCGCCTCGAAGATTCCCCCGGCCAACGACCGCTGGCCGGCCCTGCCGGAATACAAATACAGCGACGTTTTTTCGGCACAGCACGTTTTCAAGTATGCGGACCTGATCCGAAAGAATCTGCGTGTGGACAGTATCGACGTGCTGCAGTTCCACGTGTGGGACGACAGCTGGACCGACGAGCCTGAATTTCGCTCGACTATCGAAAAACTCAAGCGCGACGGCTGGATTCGCTCCTTCGGGCTGAGCCTCAATCGCTGGGAGCCGTGGAATGGCATCAAAGCCATCCGCACCGGGCTGGTTGATGTAGTGCAGGTGATCTACAACATTTTCGACCAGTCGCCGGAAGACGAACTCTTCCCTGTGTGCCGCGAACTTAATATCGGCGTAATTGCGCGCGTGCCTCTCGATGAAGGCAGCCTGGGCGGCAAGATGACTCTGGAAACGCGCTTTCCCAAAGACGATTGGCGCGCTGGGTATTTCGGTCCTGAGAATCTGAGCGCGACTGTCAAGAGGGTCGACGAGCTCAAAAAGATCGTTCCAGCTGGAATGACTCTTCCGGAGATGGCGATGCGCTTCATTCTGTCGAATCCGGCAGTGAGCACGACGATTGCGGGCATGCGTAAGGCGGAGCACGTGCGTGAGAACATCGTCGCCAGTGACTCGGGCCCTCTTGAGAAAGACTTGCTAGCGGAATTGAAGAAACATCGCTGGGATCGGAAGCCAGCGCATTGGTCGGACTAAATGTTTTTGGGATTTTCCTTAGCGGCTAAAGCTGCGCCCGATTGCGGCATCAAAAGGGCCGACTGAAGTCGGCCCCTTCCCGTCGTATCCCATAGCTACGAGGGCTGGTAGTAGCTTAAGGACCCACGCTAACCTTCCTGACTTGTCATAGTCGTAGCCTACTTCCGCTGCCAGCCAGGACAGAATGCCCAAGAAAATCCCTGCTCTCACTTTTACAGTATTTCTCCTAGCCTTCGCCCTCCAGGCCCAGAACCCGCGCGGGTCGCTGCGCGGGACGGTGCAGGACGCCACCGGCGCACGCGTGGCCTCGGCCAAGATCGTGCTGCAGGCAACTGATTCCTCTCTGCGTCGTGAAGCCACCAGCGAAGACCGGGGCGAGTTTCGCCTGGACGATCTGCTCCCCGGGGCTTATCGCATGATGGTGAGCGCAACTGGGTTTGCGTCAGCACAAGCAGACTTAACGATCGCAGTGAGCCTGGTGCGCGACGTCACGGTCACGCTGAAACCGTCGGCTGGCGCGGAAAGCATCAGCGTCGTTGGGGCTTCTTCCTCGATTACAACTGAGACACTCGACGTATCGAGTGCGGTACGCGGAGGTGTGGTAGGCAGTCATGATCTCGAAACTCTGCCGCTCCCAGCGCGCAGCTTCGCCAACATCGCCTATCTCGTACCTGGAACCGAGCCCGTCGAACCATCTGATCCCACCAAGGCACGCATTACTGCGGTTTCGACCGGTGGAAGTTCAGGCTTGAACAACGAGCTTTCGGTCGATGGCGCCGACAACTCTGACGACTGGATCGGCGGCTTCCTGCAGAATTTTTCGCCCGACGGCATTCAGGAATTTGCCGTGCGCACATCAAACGAAGACGCCGACACGGGAGGGACCACCGCTGGATCGGTCGTCATCACCACCAAGCGCGGGACTAACGAATGGCATGGCACCGGGGGTTTCTTCGACCGGCAGGCCGCACTGAACGCGCGCTTTCCGATTGAGAATCCTGCGCCGAATCCAAAGCAGCCGTTCTCGCGCCAGAACTATGTAGGAACGCTTGGTGGCCCCGTCGTAAAAGACAAGGTCTGGCTCTTTACTTCTTTCGAAGCAGTGCATGAAAACGCGAGCATTGCTTACAGCCCCGCCAGCACAACGCAGTTTGACGCACTCGCGCAACTAGCATCGCAGGGATTGATTACCGGCGTCCCTTCGATTGCCGTTCCCGCGAATGTCCCCATTCCCTTCCGCGATTACATCGGATCGGTGCGCTTTGATTGGGCACAATCGTCGAAGTCGAACTGGTTCCTGCGCACATCGCAAGACAGCTATCTCACGCACAATGCGCTGGTGCAGCAGGGCACGTTGCCGTCGACCGGCCTGACCACGCACAACAATTACTGGAATGTGGCGCTCGGCAATACCTATACCTTCAATTCAACCTGGCTGGGTAATCTGATACTCGACGCGAGTTTGTTGCACCTTACGCAGACGCGAAACTCAAACCTGGGCTTCGCCCTGGCATTCCCCTTCAGTGCCACTGCCCTGACCGTTTCCGGTTTCGAGACTTTCGGCGACAACCAGTTCGCGACTCCCATCACTCTTTTTCCTGACCTGCGCAATCAGGACAAATATCAGGTTCGCTACGATGTGAGTCATTCTACCGGCGACCATTCGATCAAATTCGGAGTCAACTTCATTCACGAACCGGTGTTGAGCGGGGCGTTTGCGTCGACGACTGAGACCTTTGCCCAATATGTCAATAATCCGGATTTTTATGTGCAGAACCCGGGGGTGTTTGGTACCTTCACTCCCGGTTGTGTGAATTTCACTACTTCAGACGGATCGACTTGCACCTCCACTCTGGCCAACGATGGCAACTTCTCGCAGAATGTGCAGCGCATCGGGCTTTACGCCGAAGACTCGTGGCGCATCTCGCACCGGCTGACAGTCAACTACGGCTTGCGCTATCAGACGACGTGGGGGCTCATGGTTGGTTCGGGCCGAAGCGAAGCCGATAACGCCGCGTATCAGACGCTACAAGCGTTGCAGATTCCGGTTGTGCCCAGCGTGCCGCAGGATTATCGCAAGCAAACCGCACCGCGCCTTGGGATTGCTTATTCTCCTGGCGACAGCGGGAAGACTGTAATTCGCGCTGGTTTCGGCATGTTCTACGACGATCTTGCGCAAAATGGGTGGGGGGCCGCGTTTCAAGGTGTCAACAATTCGAACTTCATCACTGGAACGTGCAGCCTTACCGGAGGGGTGGGCACGTATGCGCTCAATGGCACGGGATGCCTTCAAGGAGGTGCCGGAGCGACGGGAAATCTGATCGGCTCACCTTACAAAACGCCTTACGCCATTCATATCACCGGTGGAGTTCAACACGCTTTTAGCGATCGCTGGCTCGTAAGCGCAGACTATGTGCATGAGCAGGGCAATCACGGATATCGGGCGTTCCCGTATGCCAGCGGCACCAACCTGTTCACTCCGCTGATTTCCGCCTCAGATACTGCGGACCAGCAAGCCGTAGTCCCGAATGTCAATGTTTTCGTCTCCGACAACCGCTCCAGCTTCAACGCGCTGATGCTGCATCTGCAAGGCAACACGCACCGCTTCAATCTGGTCGCGAATTACACGCTTGCCAAGGCTCAGACCTGGGGATGTCTGTTGGGCGAGTTGTTCGACTACGTCGACGGCGTCTGTCCGCAACAGCCTCCGAATCCACCGCTGCTCAATGCCTTCGGATCCGGCGACTACGGCCCGTCGGGTGAGGACGTGCGTCATCGCTTTGTCTTGGCCGGCACAGTGCATATTCCCGGCGGTTTTGAAGTGAGCACTGTTACCCAGTTCGAGAGCGCACGTCCCTTCACCATCACAGACGCTGCCAACGCGCAGCGCATTTATGTTCAATTCAGTGGCCAGTCGCAACCGACGTACACCAGCCTCGATGCATTTCGCGGCACGCCGTACATCCAGGCAGATCTGCGCGTCACGCGCCCGATCAAAATCAACGAGCGCTGGCGAGTTGATCCATTCATCGAGTTCTTCAACCTTTTCAACCGCAACAATCCTGGCGCGAACTTCGCAGCCAATGTCGCGCAGCTTCCCATCCCACAGTCGGAGACGGTGCCGAATGCGAACGGTCAGACCATTATCAGCAGCGTTTGCTCCAATGCGAGTTGCTCTCAAACTGCTCCGCTCACAAGCCTGAAGCAGCTCGAAATACCTGAAGGCGGGCTGGGTGATTTCTTCGGGCCGGGGACAACGGTCGGAATTCCGTTCGCGGCACAGTTGGGAGTGCGTGTAACGTTTTAGACCAGTCATAAGTCGGCATTTTGCTAGACTCGCTTGTTCACCGTCTCCTAAGATTCGCGCGTGTCAGCTAGACTGGCATGCACAATGAAGAAGGTTCCCCACTCTCACATATCCTGCATTGCATTTTTCGTTGCGACTATCGCACTGTGCAATCTCTGCGTAGCACAATCATCGGCTTCGCTTCCGTCTGCTGCATCCCCTAAAAAGCACCTTCTGTTCATCGGGGAAGAAAAAGGCTATCGGCACGAAGCGGTTTCCCACGCGATGGCCACAATCGAACGCCTGGGCCGGGAAACGGGACTATGGGACACGACTCTTCGTACCGATACGGAAGTTCTCACTAAGAAAAAGCTCGAATACAACGCCAAAAATCTGAACAATTTCGACGCCGTACTTTTCTTCACCGGCGGCGACCTTGAAATGGACGCCCAACAGAAAACCGACTTCCTCTCGTTCATTCATGACGACGGCAAGGGATTCATCGGAGTGCACAGCGCCGCCATTACATTTGTCGATTGGCCCGAGTATGTGGATTTGGTCGGCGGCACTTACGACGAGCATCCGTGGTTGACCTTCGATGCGCCTATCATTATGGAAGACCCCAGTTTTCCCGGCATGCAACAGTGGCCACACTCGTTTGTGCTGCGCGACGAAATCTATCAGATGAAAAATTATTCGCGCGACAAACTGCGCGTGCTGATGCGCCTCGACGTCAGCAAGCTCGATATGAAGAACAAACAAGTCCATCGCACCGACGGCGACTTCGCCGTGACCTGGGCCAAGATGTATGGAAAAGGCCGCGTCTACTACACGTCTCTGGGCCACGTAGAGGCAAACTGGGACAAGCCGGAATTTCAGCAGATGATGACAGAAGCCATCAAGTGGGCGATGGGCCTGGAGAATGCGGACGTAACATCACGTCCGTTACCCATTCAATAATTAACTAGGGAATGACCGATTGGGCTAAAGTGTGACGGAACGTTGCTGGCGCAACGTTTTCTAGCGGAATATTTCTAGCGAACCAGCCATTCGGTCGCGGTGTGGACGTGAATCAGTAACTGACTATACGTGATGACGAATGCCGCGACCGTGGCCAAAGCCGCACCGACTCCAAACCACGGGGAACGTCGCGGCTGGGGTACGCGTCGCTCATCGCTCCATGCAATCAGGCGCTCGACACGGGCATTCATGACCGATGCCGGACTATGGACAAGCGCCGCGGTCAGATCAATCGGAGATTCCACCGGACCGAGGCGTGACAGCTTAATGAGTGCAGCAGCGAGATCGAGGGCCTCGCCAGCACTCGCAACGGCGGCGTCATCAGCGGCCATTTCAGAAGCCTCAAGCCAGGCGTTTTCTAGCGCAGTCATTCCGGGGAAAGCTACGAAGCGCAGCAGCAGCTTCTTCAGATTGTCGCGGCGGCGCACATGTGCTACTTCATGATTCAGCGCGCTCTGCAACTCACGGGTTGAGAGCATGAACTCCGCTGTACTTGACACCAGAACTCTGGGTCGGGCGATGCCGGCGGCAATCATGGGAGGGATTTTGCGCGCGATGCGAAGAACCGGCACAGGAGCCACGGCTTCGATTGGTTGAGCGTGGCGCGTCCATTGTGTGATCGTTCGAGAAGCGCGACGCATCGCCAGGGCGGCATTCACGACTCCGAAGACTCCCAAAGCTGCACCGCAAATGCCCAGCACAAGCGGAATTTCGCCGACGGGTTCCTGGATCGCACGTGGTTCGAGCAGAACAAACGATGGAACCGTGAATACGGCGGTAATGACGGCAGCGCTGGCGAGAGGAAACATGCGTAGAGCAAATAGCAGGTCGGCAATCCGCCGCGCGGGATGCCGTTGAATGTGCAGCCAGATCGAATGCCACGCAAAGCAAACAGCGAGCGATAATGCGCAGTACACCAGCACGAAAACCGAGAACGACACGGCCACGCCACGCAGGGCAAACACTATGCCTTCTCCTTGCTTGACGCAGTGCCGTGTGAATCGCTGGAGCGCAATTCGCGGCGCTTGTCCTCTACCAGTTGGCGCAGCTCGTCGAGCAGCTGGGCGTCGCGCTCGGTCAAAATTTCAACTAGATAGGACAGCGGTAAGGATGACGCCGGGCTGGCATCGAGCATCTGGCGCAGCGCTTCGCCAGCAACTTCGCGGTGCAGCTCTTCGCGGGTAAGGCGCGGAGCGTATCGAAAGGCGCGCCCTTCGGCCTCGCGGGTCAGCAATCCCTTCTTGAAGAGACGGTCCAGCGTGGTCATCACGGTTGTGTAGGCGAACTCTTGATGACCGTCCTCCAGCAATTCGCGCACAGTCGCGTTGCCGCGCTGCCACAACGCCTCAAGCAGGCGCTCCTCGAGCGGTCCAAGCTCGGAGGATGAGGCGCGGAAGTGGAAGATGCGTTTCATGGCCCAAAAACTGACTCCGCATTCTATCCTAGGCGGGAAAGGCGCGCCACAAGGGATTTTGGGCCTTCGCGAATCAATTGCTGATCCGATGCTCGTATGAAAGTAATTCGTGTGGGGGCGGGTCTTTGACCCGTCCATGCGGTCCGGCAGCATCGGGCCGCTCCCTTTTCTAGTCTGTTTCAGGCGAAGTCAAAGTCCACACGCTGTCGCCAAAACACGACAAGAATGGGGCACCCGCCGTTAAGGGCAAGGAAATGGCGACCCCGGAGGGAGTCGAACCCCCAACCCTCAGTTCCGAAGACTGATGCTCTATCCAGTTGAGCTACGGGGCCGCGACGAGAATCGAACCGTCGAACTGCGTTCGACCGGACAGCCGAGGGCGGCTGTCCCTACAATGTTTCCGCCTATGGGTAAGCTTTTTGGGGTGGGAAACGGGAATCGAACCCGCAACCGCCGGAGCCACAGTCCGGTGCTCTGCCAGTTGAGCTATTCCCACCACTCGCTCTCGATTATAGCAACTGAATTTTACACTGTCAGACAACGCTGCGGTCGCTTTGTGCTTTCGCTCCTTTGATCTCGGGATTCGCTTTGCGCTCTTTGCGAAATCTTCGCGTTCTTTGCGTTTAAAAGCTCTTACCGCAAAGGTCGCTAAGAAATGCCGCAGAGAACGCTAAGAAATGCAACTGAAAAGCGAACAGGCCGCACCGGCGGCCCGTTCGGTATGATGAACAGCGTTATGAAGCACTGCTATATGAAAAGAGAACCAATGAATGAGGTAAACGAGAGACGCGCGAAAGCCTTACCCGCGGCCGATGCCTACGTAGTCAAATCCCAAGGCACGCAGTCGGGTTGAATCTAATAGATTTTTGGTGTCTACAATGACCGGCGTCTTTAGCAAATGCTTGATGCGGTCGAAATCGAGCGCGCGGAATTCCGGCCAGCCTGTACCCACAACCAGCACGTCAGAGCCCTCAGCGGCCGCATAGGCGGAGTCACAATAACGCACCGCGCTGTTGAGCAGCGTCTTGGCTTCGGGAATCGCCACGGGATCATACGCGCGCACGCGTGCGCCCTTCGAAATCAGCGACTCGGCCAGCCGCATTGACGAAGAGCCAGCAACGGAGTTCGTGTTCGGCTTGAAAGCCAAGCCGAGAATGCCGACGTCTTTATTCTCAACCGAGTTGAGAGCGTGCGAAATCTTGTCGACCAGGCGCTCCGCCAGTGTCTGGTTCACGTCGCGAGCGGCTCCCAGTACTTTGAGCGACACGCCATGCGACTGCGCCAGTTGTGTCAGCGAATCCATATCTGTCTCGGCGAATACGCCGCCCATGCCCGCGCCCGGCTGCAGGCAGCGAGGAGCAATTTTCTTGTCCAGACCGAGTGCCAGGGCCAGGTTTACCGCGTCGGCATTAACGCGCTCGCAGAGGGTTGCGACTTCGTTGATGAACGAAATTTTCGTCGCGACGAAAGCCGTGGCCGCTTCTCGGACAAGTTCGGCGGTTGCCTGGTTGGTCACAATGACCGGGACGCCGCGCATGACCAACGGATGAAAAATCTGCTTCAGGATCTGCACCGCTTCGTTGGAAGTCGAGCCGAGAATGAGGCGGTCGGGCCAATTGAAATCTTCAACAGCGCAGCCATCGGTGAAGAACATCGGCTGCGATACGATCGAAGCCTGCAGTCCTGCATCTTTGATGCTCTTTTCAATCGCATTCGCCGTTCCCACCGGAACGGGAGTGACAATGGTCAAAATTGGAGGCTTGGAAGCCAGACGCGCGATGCGAACTGCAACGTCGTTCAGACTATCGGCTTTGTCTTCAGCCAGGAAAATCACCTGCGTTTTGCGGGCGAAAGATTCGATGTCGGTCGAATAGGCCAGGCGACCGGCGCGCACGTTGCGGCGGATGATTTCTTTAAGGTTTTTCTCAAAGAACGGGATATTGCCCTGAGCCATTTCCACCATACGCGAGCGATCCGGGTGGCAGCAGGAAACAGGAGTGCCAAAGTCCGCCAGGCAGGCTGAAATCACTGTTCCCAAGTACCCCGATCCGTATACGCCGATCTGCATCTGCTTCTCCAGTATCCCCGAAAACCCGCGCCAGAAGTGGCATTTGGCGCGATCTCCGGATGTGTTCCTACATCTTTATCTACAGCCCCGCTCATGGCTTTTCAACGCACGGGAGTGAGATGTACCAGAGGCCATGTCCGCTAGGATGGGGTAACGCAAAGGGTGGTTACGGCGAGTTCGACGAGCAGTTTCAGCGCGATACGAGGTTGCGGCCGAGGGGCACCGGAGCCAGATCGACCCAGCAGTTCTGTGCATCCTCACGAACAAATGTCAATTTTTCCAACAGAATGTGGCGGGTTCCCGCATACTGCGCCCAACGCGAGCGGGCAGTTTCACACGCATATTGTGCCGACTGCTCCGTGCTCATCTTCACCACAGTCAAGTGAGGGATATAAGGCCACTCTTCCTTAAACGCGAGGGTTCCAGTATTCAGACGGCTATGCAGATCACACATGCGCGCGGATGCATCGACGCGAATAAACACAGTCGGCGTGACCGGGGCAAATGTTTCGACCGAACCGAGATTCACCGCAAACGGTTCTTCATTGCCACAGACTTGCTCGAGGAATTGAAGAGCCGAATTCTCTGTGCCATGAAGAGGGCGAGGCGGCAGGATCGTAAGGTGGGCGGCTAAATGAGGAAGCTCGGGATGCAGCTCGCGCCGGAGGCCCTCCACAAACTCCCCTGCAGGGCCCAGCACATATCCCACCAGCGCATAACGCAGCTTCTGCATACCCGGATAAAAATTATACAGTGACCTGTCCAACTCCAATCTTTTAAGGGTCTTAACTTTCCCACAGAATAAGAAAGGCTGGCTAAACGTTTCTACTTAAAATATTTCCCTCGTTCATTCGTCTATACCTACAGATGGACGAGGCGCTGAGCAAACAGTGGCCGATGGTAGAGCAAGACCAACGGATCTCCGAAGCGGTTTCGCGTGAGCGGTCGCGACTGCGCAGCTTCATTCGGAGGCGTGTGGCCGATCCCGGCGATGCCGAAGACATCCTCCAGGAAGTCTTCTACGAACTCGTGGAATCGTATCGGATGATGAAACCGGTGGAACAAGTCACCGCCTGGTTGTTTCGTGTCGCTCGCAACCGGATTACGGATCTGTTTCGCAGGAAGACCCGGGAGGCTTTGCACAACGAACCGGCCAAGGTTGCAGACGATGGCGAAGCACTTTTGCTCGAAGAATTGCTTCCCTCCCCAGATGCCGGACCCGATGCAGCCTATGTTCGAAACGTGCTGCTCGAAGAATTGGATGATGCGCTCGATGAGTTGCCCGCCGAGCAGCGGGAGGCATTTGTCGAGCACGAACTGATGGGATACAGCTTCAAGGAGATAGCGGCACAAAGTGGAGTCAGCGTGAACACACTGTTGTCGCGCAAACATTATGCGGTGCTGCACCTGCGCGAACGCCTGCAATCCATCTACGATGAATTTACGAAACGGTAGGACACAACCATGAAATGGAACTGGTTTCTACGAGGATTAAAGTTTGCACTGTTTGCAATCTTGTTTCTGACAGTTTTTACTTTTGTGGTGATGAGGCTGTGGAATTGGCTTATGCCTGCGATTTTCAGCTGGCATCTCATCACCTTCTGGCAGGCGTTGGGGCTGCTCGTTCTCAGCAAAATTCTATTTGGAGGATTCCGAGGTGGTCCGCGCCGCCATTGGCGATGGCGCCGCAGGATGATGGAGCGATGGGAGCAAATGACGCCCGAGGAACGAGAGAATCTTCGCAATAGCATGCGCGGACGATGCGGACATTTTGACGCGACGGCGGCTGAACCAAGAGTGTGAGCGCCAGGTGATTACGAAGTTTTTTTAGCAATAAATGAGGAGCCTAATCGTGCTGGATATCAAAACTGAAGTGTCAGGGAAGACTGTAATTTTGCGCTGCGTCGGCAGGATTGTGCGCGGCTTTGAAACCGCCCTCCTATGTGCTGCGTCACGGCACTATGGGCGAACCATCGTTTTGGATCTTGGCAAGACTGATGCGATCGATGCGGCCGGAATCGGCGCTCTGATTTCTCTGCAAGCGGCCGGAGTGTATCTGCAACTGATGAACATGCCTCGGATGATTGGCGAGGTCTTACGAGTTGCCGGGCTGGATTCGGTGTTCGAGATCTGGGGCACTACGCCGGTGGCCAATCACGAAAAGGCATACAAGCGAGTGCGACACTTCCTTTCACCCGCTGCCGCTCCAGCGAACTAACGGCGATCAATAGCTCCAACAATTAGCGCTTAAGACCTCGCCGAATTTGAGTCTCAGGTGCCATCAAAGTCAAAGGGTGCTTTAGAATCGATGTGCTAGTCATGTCGGGGCGTGGCGCAGCCTGGTAGCGCACCTGCCTTGGGCGCAAGATAGTCCATTCTGTCAGCTTGAACTAAAGTCATTCCAGAACTTCTGGTCAGGTTCCTAGCAGGTTGATTTGTAGTTTCTGGTACCCATGTTCGCGTGCCCATAGGTCCAAAGGTATTGTCGCCAGTTCATCGACGACGGCAACCGCCAGCCCCGTTTTCGTCAAGTCGATGCTCTTGAGATAGGTGTGGCATGTGTCGCAGACATCTACTCGGACGTGCGCGATCTCGGGCACCGAATAAAATGCCATCTGCGGTTCTCTTTCTTCTCCGCACGCCGGGCAATAGATTCTTCGGAAAAGCCATTCGTGCGCGCAAAGCATACAGATCAGCGATTTTTTGGCACCGTCGCCTTCACTCCGCAATACGCCAACGGCAGGCTTGCCGCCGCAAAGGGGACAGGTGGATGGAGTTCCGTCCACAGTCGCGACTTCGCGATGATCTGCTAGATATTCGGCGTACGGCTGAAGAAAAATCCACGCGAGTGCCCGTTCGGAAGGAGCAGTAGCGAACTGGTCAAACGATTGCCCTTCCTCGACATCCTCTACGCCAACCAATTCCGAATCGCGATACCAGAAGTCTTCGATCGCACGCTGCCATGCCGCCGATCCTTTCAGCGACAACGCGGAGGCGGCTTGGGCAAGCCGTGAGGGAGCAATCTCCCGAATTACCGAGAGGAATCCGGGAAACTTCGGAAGAAGAAGGAAAAGATCCAATTCGTCTCGCAGCGGGCGATCCGAGGAAATGCCGGGGGAATTCGCGAGAGCCTTCTGGATTTCGCCGTAAACACTTTTCTGAAATGTTACGACGCGGGCGTAATACCGGAGTCCTTCTGCGGCGAACGGGTAAGACGAGGCTAGTTCGTTGGCGCGGTGAATGCGGCGATCCCACTTCGCATCGTTCATCGCAGGGGTCGGGGTTTGCCGGTGATGTCGTAGTACCAGGTACGATGGAACGTCCACGCCCACGCTCGTGTGACGTACCCGTGGATCATGGAACCAAAGCTGCCTTCTTCAAGGATGGCGCTCATGTACACGTGAATCAGGAACAATCCAATCGTGATGAGCGCGACGCTCGCGTGAATCAGAATCGCGGCGTAGCGAACGAAGCGCAGACTCCATGGCAGAGCTTCTGTGTACCATAAGGCGACACCGGAGAGCAGCAAAAGAATCACGCTGTAGAAAATTCCCCAGAAGAAGAGCTTTTGTCCATAGTTGAACCGGCCGACCGGCGGGAGTTTGTCGTCCTCGTTCTGTATGTAATCCGGGATCGCCTTCGCCCAGGCGCGATCAGCGTCTTCAATTTTCATGTCTCCCCGCCACTCTTTGAACGTCCAGAAGAGTGACGCCGTAAAAATCAATCCGAACCAGGGATGGTAGAATCTCGCTGTCGGACCGCCTCCCACGACCGCCGCCAGCCAGTATAGATAGGGCGACCAGAACGCGAGGCCGGTCATCAGCAGGTAGGTATACGAGAGCGCGCCGACCCAGTGATTCACGCGCTCGCCAAACGTGTAGCGGACGATCTTTTCGTCGTTTTGGCTGGCGGCACTCGGGCGCGAAACCGCGTCGGTTGTCATACTCGCCTCCCCTCGTCAGCTTTGCGCGGAATCGTTTCTTCTTTCTTGGGGCCAAATCGCATGTAATGCAATGCCATGCCGATAATGCCGCCTACGATGGCCACATTGCCCAGCCACTTCAGCGGCGCTTTCCATACTCGTACCGACCAGGGGATCCGCGGATCCTTCGGAAGTCCGCCGTACAACTCCGGATTCTTGGCATCGTGCAAGACGTAGATCACGTGGGTTCCACCCACCCCGGCCGGATCGTAGACTCCCGCATCCTGGAATCCGGAATTTTCGCGAAGTTGCCCCGCACGAGTCTCCGCCAATTCCTTCATTTCCGACTTCGTCCCAAAATGCAGGCAGCCCGTAGGGCAGGCCTTAATGCAGGCTGGTTCGAGCCCCACCGACACGCGGTCGTTGCACAGCGTGCACTTAAAGACTTTGCGCGATGGAGGATCGAATTTCGGAATGTTGAACGGGCAACCGGTCATGCAATAGCCGCAACCGATGCAATTGGCCTCCTGGAAATCGACGATGCCGTTCGCATACTGGACGATGGCGGCGTCCGCCGGGCAGGCGGCGAGGCAGCCTGGGTCTTCACAGTGCATGCACTGGTCTTTGCGCATCAGCAGCATCAGGGTGCCGTCTTCGCGCTGGTGCTCGTTGAATTTGATCAGATTCCAGTAATTCCATGCCGTTTCCGGCATCGTCTGGTAGGTGTTGTTGAAGGTGGTTTCGCTAAACGGATAACCGTTCCATTCCAGGCAAGCGACTTCGCATGCTTTGCAGCCAATGCACGTGGTGGTATCTACCAGCTTGCAAACTTGGAATTCACGGTTCAGCCCAGCGCCCGGAACGGTCCCGGCGTGACCGGAAATGCGGATTAGCTCTGTTGCGGCCTGGCTCATAGTGGCTCCCTAGGCTTTCTCGACTTTCACTAAGAAGCCCTTTGATTCAGGAGTATGGGCATTCGGGTCGGTAACTGCGGGCGTCAGAAGGTTTGCCGGCGTCCGCGCGTCTCTTCCTTCATCTTCGGTGATCCCGCGGAAGCCCTGGTGAATCGGCAGTCCTATTTGATAAACCTTCTTGCCGTCGATCATCATGGGTTTCAGCCGGCGAGTGACAAAGGCCTTCGCGATGTAGGTTCCACGCGCGCTGATGACCTTGATCTTGTCCGTTCCGCGAATTCCCTTTTCGTCCGCAAGCTCCACTGGAATCTCCACGAACGGCTCGGGGATCAGTTGGACATTCATCGGATTATTTTTCGTCCAGTAGTGATAGTGCTCGGTCAGCCGGTAGGTAGTGCAGACGATGCCGTATTCCTCCGGCGAGCCAAACTTGTCGTATGGTGTGGTGAACTTTTTGACCAGCGGATTGTTCGATTGGTCGGGGTGCAGCGGATTCTTGATCGGGCTTTCGATGGGCTCGTAGTGCTCTGGGAACGGGCCGTCCGCAAGAACACCGATCGGAGCGAATAATCGCCCGATGCCTTCCGGATTCATAATGAACGGTCCCATGTGATCTTTGGGATGCGAATCCGGTTTGAAGTCCGGCACGTCGTTGCCCACCCATTTTCCCGCCGCTTCGTTCCACCACACCTGTTTCCGCTCAGGATCCCACGGCTTTCCATCCGGATTGCAGGAAGCGCGGTTGTAAAGCACACGCCGGTTAGCAGGCCAAGACCATGACCAGTTGGGATAAACTCCCAAGTCGGATGGATCTTCCGTGCCTCGCCTCTGGATCTGGGCTCCCGCCTCCGTCCAGCAACCGGAGTAAATCCAGTTGCCGCACATCGTGGTTCCATCATCTTTTAGCCACGCAAAACCGGGTAACTGCTGGCCGGCCTTGACAACTTGTCCTGTCGCCGGATCAGTCAGGTCCGCGAGGGCCTTACCGTTTAGCTCCATGGCTACTTGGGAAAGTGGCGGGTGGGCCGCGTCTGCGTAGGCCCAATTCAAATTCAAAATCGGGTCGGGGAATTTTCCGCCCTCTTTCTTGTACAAATCCCGGACGCCCAGGTAGATCTGTGCCAGGATGTCTTGATCGAGCCGCGCATTTCCAGGAGGCGGAACGGCAGCATACTTCCACGTCACCCAGCGGGCCGAGTTGGTCATGCTCCCGTCTTTTTCCGCAAAGCCCGCGCACGGCAACCGGTAAACCGTTGTCCTAATGTTCTTCTGTTCATCTGTCGTAATGCCCGGAGCTCTCCAGAACTCGCTCGTCTCATCTGCATAGATTTCGCCCACCACTAGCCAGTCGGCCTTCTTCAGCGCGTTGATGTTCTTGTTTGTATCCGGACCGACCATCACGCCGTTCATTCCGAACGCCATCATGCCCTTGACCTTGCCGTTGTACATGTCGTCCCAGATGTGGGTCCACGAATAATCGCGGTCGACCTTGGGCAGATAATCGAAGGCAAATCCGTTCTGTTTTGTCGCGGCATCGCCATACAGTGACTTAAGCAGCGACACCACGAATTTCGGAGTGTTCGAGTAGTAGTTCATCGAAGCCCAGGGCGAGGGTTTGGACGATCCCGGCGTGGTGCGCTTCAGATAGGTGGCCAAATCCGTGTCGGCGGGGACAGGTGCTTTGAGATATCCCGGCAGAGAGTCATACAGCCCGGCCATGTCGGTGGCGCCCTGAATATTCGAATGGCCGCGCAGCGCGTTCACGCCGCCGCCCGCTCTTCCGACATTCCCTAGCAGCAGTTGGATCATCGCTGCCGTGCGGATGATCTGTGTTCCGAACGAATGCTGAGTCCAGCCCACCGCGTAGATGATGGTCGCGACTTTCTTCATGTCGCCGTCTTTGCGGACGGAAGTAAACAAGTCGGCAGCCTTCAGGAACTGGTCCTTCGGGATCCCCGTGATGCGCTCCACCGTTTCCGGTGTGTAGCGCGAATACTGCTGTTTCAGCAGTTGGAAAACAGACCGCGGATGCTGGAGGGTCAGATCGTATGCGACATTGGGAGGAAGAGAGGGTGGCGGTGCTGATCCTGCTGGCCGGCCAGGCGTGGGTTCAGCTGCGTCGCAGGAATGCGCGGCGGCGGTGCCCGCCTTGCGGCTGCAGTCTCCGACCGCCTCATAATTCCAGGTGGATTTATCGTAGGTACCCGCCGCGGAATCAAATCCCGAGTAAAGCCCGTCGTCCGGAAGCTTGAAGCCTTCCTTCACGATAAACGCGGCATTGGTATAGTTGACGAGATATTCTTTGGCGATCCGATTGTTTTCGATCGCATAACGGATTAGGCCACCGAGGAACGCAATGTCGGTGCCGGCGCGAATTTGGAGGAAGAGGTCGGCGGTTGAAGACGTACGTGTGAATCGCGGGTCTACGGAGATCAGCTTGGCGTTGCGGTTGCGCTTGGCCTCCATCGCCCACTTGAATCCGCAAGGATGGTTCTCGGCGGGATTGCCGCCCATGATCAACATCATGTCGGTGTTCTTGATGTCGATCCAGCCATTGGTCATCGCCCCGCGTCCGAATGTTGGCCCCAAACTGGAGACCGTAGGCCCGTGTCAAACCCGAGCCTGGTTTTCCAGGTAGCAGACCCCCAGGCTGCGCATGGTCTTGACG